>VOFH01000925.1_pt1 | contig 394000 bp, 451 predicted proteins | sample 5384091 | NCBI WGS metagenome assembly VOFH01 (sample SAMN12384727, study PRJNA508395) | human gut metagenome | isolation source: healthy gut G | host: Homo sapiens
GATGATGTTGCGGATGCTCTTGGTATATGCACAAAGCAGTATCAGAGCATTAATACACAATGGATGCTGAATAGGATAAATTATGTTTTGGTGATCAAAATGGAATCCGCAATTATCGAATCAGATGTGCGTTTATCGACTGAGAGGGTGACAAAATTCGAAATATCGAAGGAAACGGTGACAAAATTGCAAATATCGAAGAAAGCAGCACCAAAATTTCATGTGGCGGCAGACAGGAAATCCAAATATAATTAACAATAGATATAGAAAGCGAGGACCACATCATGAAAAAGATTATTAGAAACCGAATCAAGTGTAAAAAATGTGGAGAGATTATTGAGAGCACCAGCAGACATGATTTCAAGTTCTGCAAGTGTGGAGCGGTTGCTGTCGATGGCGGAAAAGTCGAAGAGGAAATAAAGACGACTATGAAGAACTGATTGAGTACGAAGGCGGAGATGATGACGAAGAGTGAGAATCTGAGGTTTGTCATGGACGAAAGCGGGAAGAAAGCGGGAGCCTTATAAACCGGAAGAACCTGAGTATGAGAGAGCGGTACAGGAGACATCGGAATCGTTGGCATTTGAGGAAGAGTTGATTCAAAGGTTTAGATTACAAGACGGTAAGAAATATGAGGGAGAGCGATCGGACATAAAAATTTGGATCATGAACGTTAAAAACTGATATAAGATTTAGTTAATGGGCGGTAAGAAATAAATGAGGGAGGCGCACCATGAACTTATATATTAGCGATCTGCATTTCGGACATAAAATGATTTTTTCAGATGTCGGTGGATCATGGCCCAAGATTTATATCTAAACGTTAAAAACTGATATAAGATTTATGAATAGTTACAAATGGGGAGCCGATTTTTTTTGGGCATGTTTTTGGGCAATAAAACCTGCCTAAAACAAGCTGTTTTTACAGGTTGTGTCCAATCAGACGCTCTTCAAAATAGATTTCCAGCTAGGAATGGATCTGTCCCCAATCCTGTCGGTGTCCTGTCCATTTCTTGGTAATGTCCATAGTCGCAAGATACAGCATTTTCAAAGGCTGTCATCCGACGGAAAAACCGTCTTGCTTTTGGTCACTTTCCGGAGCTGGCGGTTGAATCCTTCAATGGCATTTGTGGTATAAATCAGCCGTCTTACTGCCTCCGGATATTTGAAATAGGTTGACAGGGGTGCCCAGTTATCATGTCATGACTTATAGATTTTCGGGTACTTGGAATCCCATTTATCTTTGAACAATTCTAACTCATTTAAAGCTGTTTCTTCCGTCGGAGCTGCATATACAAGCTTCAGATCAGCCATCAGTTTTTTGATGTCTTTGTATGAAACAAACTTCGTTGAATTACGGATCTGATGGATGATACACTGCTGAATCTCTGTTTTTGGATAAACAGCCTCGATTGCCTGTGGAAATCCATTTAAACCATCAACGCATGCAATCAGGATATCCTCAACGCCTCTGTTTTTAATCCATTCATGATAGAAAGCCAGAACTTGGCACTTTCGTTTTCTCCAACATACATTCCAAGAACATCTTTTTTCCCATTCATATCGATACCAAGAGCAATGTAAACCGCACGTTTTACAATACGTCCTTCACTGCGGACATGATAATGGATCGCATCCATAAATACTACAGCATACACTTCTTCCAGAGGACGTTCCTGCCATTCTTTTACAATCGGCAGGATTTTGTCTGTGATCCGGCTGATTGTGCTGTCAGAAATATCAATATCGTATAATTCACGCATATGGGATTCAATGTCTCCAGTTGTCATTCCCTTGGCATACATGGAAAGTATTTTTTCTTCCATGTCCTGAGTTAACTGGTGTGCATGGTTTTGCTGGAATGTCCATTTCTACTATTGTCTGTTTCTTTGTTTCGATAGTCATACTTGGAATACCCTAATTCTTCATCTGTTCTTCATCCAAAGCACCTTCCAAAATGACAGACATCATGTCACGCATGATGCTGTTAACATCAAAATCAACTGGTATGCTTGCTTTATAATCGAATTCGTTTGGGATTTTAAAGCGATTGAGCCATTCACGTTTGATAACAGAATGAAAGGATTCAATGCATGCATTATCCCACGGAAAAGCTTTCTTCGAGTAGCTACGCCGCATATTTTCGGTTGCTTTTTTATATTCCTTTGCAACATATTGGCTGCCACGATCCGAATGGATAATTAATGGTTGATCAATATTTCGGCGAGCTTTGGCTTTGTTTATAGTATCAATCACGCAGGATACTTCCAGTGTTTCTGAAAGTGTCCAGGCTATGATTTTTCTGGAAAATAAATCCATAATACTGGTCAGATAGACAAATCCGTCTATTGTCCAGATGTAGGTGATATCCGAACACCAGACAGCATTCGGGCGGTCAGGATCAAACTGTTCATCAAGGATATTTTGTAATTCTGTGCTGAAATCAGAATCTTTTGTGGTGATGGTCCATGGTTTGCTCCACTGAGCACGGATTCCCATTTGGCGCATATATGTACCAACGGTTCTTTCCGAAATGACTTCACCGGTTTTTCGCAGTTCTACAGTGATTTTGATAAAATTTATAATAGATACATTATGAGGAAGGTTTAATGGATGCAGAATAGGGAAAATGATATCGTTTTGTTTATGGATGAAAATATACAATTAGAAGTTCCGGTATCTCAAGACGGAGAATCAGTATGGTTATCGGCTAACCAGATGGCTGTTTTGTTTGATAAAGACGAAACAAACATCAGAAAACATATAAATAATATATTTAAGTCTTCAGAAGTTGATAAAAAAAATAACAACACGCAAAAAATGCGTGTTGATGGTGTAAAGCAGTCAGTTGCATTTTATTCTTTAGATGTGATCTTAGCAGTTGGATATAGGGTAAATTCAAAAAGAGGTATAGCATTTAGAAAATGGGCAAATAATGTTCTTAAACAATATATTATGAAGGGTTATGCTCTTAATGAGAGGCGTCTTCAGGCACTTCGAAAAACGGTTGACATTCAGACAAGGATGCTTGCGGATGCACTTGACATAGAGGAAAAAGATGTGCTTAGGGCTGTAAATGAATATACGGAAGCGTTGCTTTTGCTTGACCAATACGACCATCAAACATTATGTAAACCAGATGGAAGTGCGCCTATATATCGCATTACCTATGATGAATGTACTCGGATGGTTGGAAGAATGAAAGATTCTTTTCATACAGATGTTTTCGGGGTAGAAAAAGAAGCCGGAAAAGTAGCAGGTATAATTGCTGCGATATATCAAAGCGTTTTTGGACAAGATGCATATCCATCGGTAGAAGAGAAAGCTGCAAATTTATTGTATTTTATGATTAAGGATCATCCTTATGCTGATGGTTGTAAAAGAATTGCAGCATCACTGTTTTTGGAATTCTTAGATAAAAACAATGTGTTGTTTCTGGATGGAGAAAAGAGACTTAGTGATGGAACGTTGGTAGCCATTACTTTGATGATTGCAGAATCAAAAGCTGATGAGAAAGAAATTATGATAAAACTGGTAATGAATCTGTTGAAATTATAACAGTATACGTTAAAAAAGATCAATCACATATAAGTATAATATCCCAATCAGCAATGAATTAAGAGAGGATGTGAGAATTATGTGTAATCTGAGTACAGGCATTGAAGAAAAAGCTACAGAAAAATTCATTTTGAATATGTATAAAAAAGGTTATACATTAGATCAAATTGCAGACGTTGCAGAAACAAGCGTGGCTGCTGTGGAAGCAGTCATTAAGAAGAAAGAGCCTGTAATGGCATAGGCGACAAGTGAATACGAAAAGAATCAGGCAGTAGATCAGAAATGATTTGCTGCCTTTGCTTTTAGGGATAGAAAATAGTTCTGCATTTGGTGCTATTTTTATGCTGTTTTTTCGTTTCACAATCATTCCCGCAATGTATTAAGTAGCCAGAATAGAACACGAATGGAGAAGTGAAAAAATAGGACATCAATAGAGAGACCTTAACTGTATCACAGTGAGGTCTCTTTCTTTATGCCGTGTGTCCAGCGAAGCTGGACCACACTAGCCGGTGTAAGTCCGGTCACGGTAATCGCCAGTGAGCCGTGTAGCTAAACTCGGTGCGTTGCAGTAATGCAGGGTACTAAGCGAGTGGATAAAGTAACCTCGGTAAGAGGGGCGAGCAATTATGCAGACCGTAACATAAAGTGAATTCTGCCGTATCGTTAGAAAGGTCTCTGAAAATAGGAGAGCAAAGGGAAGCTGAACCCTGGGCGTATGGGTGAAAGCCATGGAACGTGTGAAGAAACTGGAAAGCAGCACGGAGGAATCCCTCGGTATATAGGAAACGGTATGTATGAAAAGTGTGGTTCGGAACTGGAGAGACCCTACCCATCACCGAAAGGTAAAAAGAAAGCGTATAAGCTTGGCGAAATCGTATTTCTGATGGGAGGGAGTCGGAGAGGAACATAGTACCAATAATGACTGTGCAAGAAAACGCAGTCTATGGGAAGGTTCCTTGCTTCATTCATGTTTGTAGAGAGGGTAAGAGTGAGAGAATGTCATGCAGACTAATAACTCCAAAGAAAAAGTTCGACAACTTCAAAAATGTGATAGCCGAAGATTTCATGCACTTTACGATAAGGTATATCGGGATGATGTACTTTTTGAAGCATGGAAACGGGTAAAAGCTAACAAGGGTTCCAGTGGTGTAGATGGTATCGGAATCGAAGATATTGAAGAGATGGGAATTGAAAAATACCTGTCAGAAATCAAATCGGAACTGATGGATGGAAAGTATAAACCAGCCCCAGTAAAGCGAGTTATGATACCAAAACCAGACGGAAGTGAAAGACCTCTTGGAATACCAACAGTCAAGGACAGAATTGTGCAGATGGCTACCAAGATAGCAATAGAGCCAGTATTCGAAGCTGACTTTAGAGATTGTTCCTATGGATTCCGACCGAAAAGAAGTGCCAGGCAAGCACTGGAAGTGGTAAGGAAAGCGTGTAACAACAAGGGCTATTATGTAGTAGACGCAGATATTGAGAAGTTCTTTGATAACGTAAACCAAGATAAACTGATGAAACTGGCAGAGCAGAGAATATCAGACCGTAGGATATTGAAGCTGATAAGACAATGGTTAGTATCAGGAGTATTATACGGAAATGTACTGACAATTTCCGAACTGGGAACAAGCCAAGGTTCAGTTATATCTCCGTTATTGGCAAACATCTACTTAAATACACTGGACAGACTGTGGGAAAAGTATGGACTTACTCACGGTATTCTTGTAAGGTACGCAGATGATACAGTCATCATTTGCAAGAATAAGAAAAATGCAAATCACGCACTGAACTTATTGCAGTACATCATGGCAAAACTGGATTTAAAGCTACACCCAGTAAAAACAAAGATTGTCAGCATGTGGGACGGAAAAGAGGGATTTGACTTTCTTGGAATGCACCACAGAAGAATGACAACGGAAACAAGCAAAGGACAATTGTATAAAGAAACTTATCAGTACCCGAGCAGGAAAGCCATGAAGAAGATGAAAGCAGAAATCAAAAAGAATGTAAACGATCGAAGTCTGTTAGTTGCAAAGGAAGAGGATTTAATAAAGAATCTAAATCCGAAAATCATAGGTTGGAAGAATTATTATTCCACCAAAACAAATGAGACATGGATGCAGGAATTAGACTGGTATATTATCTGCACCTTTACAAGATGGTATAACAAGAAACACCAAAGGTGTAAACATATGTCAAGAGTGGGATTTGTTAGAAATAGCATTTACGAAAAAGGATTAAAGAAAATGGCTAGAGCATGACATAATGCTGTAGAAAGAAGAATGTCGGAAAGCCGTGTGAGGGAGAACCTCATGCACGGTTTGATGAGGGGCGGATGAAATTTTTCATCCGCCTACTCTACATATTCAAGATATTAGCAAGGCATAGAAACCATATTTAGTTCCGAACGGGAAATCCGTAATTGAACAAGGAGCGAATCATATGGTAAAGAAAACAGAAAATATGGCATTAGAAGAAACGAGATCTGTATTACATGATTTAGAAATTCAAAAGAAATCTATCAAAAAGCAATTAGAGTGTGGTATTATTAATTCTGTCGACGCCTCTCAAGAAGAGGAGAACATCATGACAAAAGAAAGGAAACTCAAGAAACAGTTAGTATCTGCTGTCCATGTCACCAAAGACGGGCAGCCTCGAAAAATTGAATATAAGGATAGCAAAGGACTCTATATGACAATCTTGCCAGATAAAAAGAAGATTTATGGCAAAACGGAAGAGATACTTATTGACAAGTTGTTTGATGATTAAGGTTTGGCAATTAGTGATGTGAGTATTGCTGGGGTTTTTGAATTAGCGCTTGCCGAAAAGCAGACTACTCAGAATGTGAATCCGGAAACTATTAAAAGAGATAGGCAAACATTTAATCGGTTTATCATATCTGATTTTGGCGCACGAGATATTCGGGAAATTTCGAAGGTAGAACTTCGGGCGTATACGCAAGAAATGGTTCAAAGAATTCATCCGATAGAAACAGCATTTAAGGCATATAAAGGTATTTTAAATCTTATATTTGTTTATGCATTGGAATATGGGATTATTAAAGAAAATCCTGTTCCGTTTGTCAAGAATGCTGTTTATCTAAAAGGATGTGAGCGGACGAAGGCAAAAGCGGAGAACAAAATTCTGTCAAAGGAAGAAATCGATTTGGTAACCAAAACTGTTCGCAGTCGAATGACACAGAATCGATACCATGGTTATTTTATTTTGGGATATGCAATTTTACTTTCCGTTGAAACTGGAATGCGTGTAGGTGAACTCTGCGCACTGAAATGGGATGACGTAAAAGAGGATGGGATACATATTCATGCGCAACAGTTAATGTATAAGGAAAACGGACGTAATTATTATTATGTTGATTGGACCAAAGACGAAAAGGGATTTAGCCAAGGTGGAAGAAGATTTCCGATTACAATTGAAATCAGGAATCTTCTCTCAGAGATAAAATCTGTACAGGATTCCTTGGGGATTGAATCAGAATATGTATTTTGTAATCGGGAAGGGCGATAGATTTACACAAAAGCATATTCAGATTGTTTACGGGCATTATGTAGAAGTTTGGGATTTCAGGTGACTAACAATCATGCATTTCGTATGTCGTTGAACAGCAATGTATTTATTCCGCTTGGTATTCCGGTTACTGAAAGAGCACGATTATTGGGACACTCAGTTGAGACGAATGAAAAATATTATAGCTATGCTCGAAAGAACTCGATGCAAGATATATGTGCACTTTTGAATGGACAAGCAGTATAGGTCTCACCCAAAATAGCATCAATTCAAACATAAAGGAAGCCCTGAGACCGCTATTCTCAAGGCTTCCGAGTAAATGCACTAATGCAGGAGATGGGACTTGAACCCACACACTGTTGCCAGCGTCAGATTTTGAGTCTGATGCGTCTGCCATTCCGCCACTCCTGCGTCTTATGAACTTCTTGAACAAAATCGCTCAAGCAAGAAATATCTTATCATACTCAAAGACAGATTGCAAGAAAATTTTTTGCTTCTGGAAAATTATTTTACACATATTTTAAGAAGAAAAAACATATTGTGAAAAATGATGATTTTCAGGCTTTTTTGTTGACGAAAGTTATCATATATGATAACTTATTAACATGTGAAAAAAGAATTGCAGCTATAAAAACAATGAACGAATGAGCACAGAATCGTTTACTACAAATAAGAAAGAGCGAATGCAGGAGGGCGTCAGTTTGGCTCAGGGAGAAAAAAAACATCTTGCAGGTCAACAGCTTACCCCTCGGTATGAAGTGGTCCAGCAGTTAAAGGATGCAAGAAAAGCGCAGGATATGACACAGGAAGTGTTGGCGGAGCGTGTGGGAACGAAAAAGTCTAATATTTCCAGATTTGAGAGCGGCAAATATAATCCAAGCCTTGATTTCCTGATCAAGGTGGCAGGAAGTCTTGGAAAACAGGTACAGATCAGGATTAAGTGAAGAAGGAGTTTTATGTTATGGGCAGAAGTGTGACATTAGGAAATGGCAGAGACATTGACAAAGATATCGAATTATGCAGAACAACGAATGAGAAGACCAGTGAGCAGACGATCCATGTTCTGATGGAGAATCATATTCCGTTTACCAAGAGCTGGATCAATATTCCTTTTTTTCTTCGCAGGAAATTTCATGGTGCAAGTCAGATCTGTGTGATCAACACCAATCGTAATCGTTACAGTCAGGCAAGAACCGCCATCGACCAGATGGATATCCACTTCAAGAAACGTCTTGTCGTGAGCAATTATTAATGAGAAAGTCCCCGGTTTCCAGTGATTCCGGGGACTTTCCATTAATAATTCAGCTCACGCAGGTTTTCCTCAAACTGTTTTTGGAGCAGCTTTCTGGAGTAGCACGCAGCTACAAAAGAGGAAAGGGCGAGATTGTATACATTGGTGTATTGTACATAATGCCATTTCAGGTTTTCTTTCCAGTTGGTGAGCGTGATCGTCTTGTCCTCATCGAGATGGTAATCGTAGAGGTTGTTGCGAAGCTCATAAGCGGCTGCATAGGAGAGGATATGCTTCATCAGAACAGCAGCGTCAGCCGGAACCGGGAGATCTTTCATATCGATCGCACCGCTGCGGTATACGGCTGCAAAACGTCCGGAAGGGTGTTTTAACTGGAATAAGCCGTCTAACGTAAAGTTTTCAAGATCCGTATCAAAGGACTGCAGGGTTGCCAGTACCAGAGTATCGGTCATTTCCTGAAAAGCAGGGTTGGCAGAACAGTTCTTTGTTTCAAAATATTCATCCATAAAATCGTAGAGAATAAAATCTTCGCACGTAAAATGCAGATCTTCCATATAGGTGGCCGCAAATTTTGGAAGCAATGCGATCAGTGTACTATAGTGGATAGAACAGATGGCAAGGGCAGCATAAAACTGTACTTCTGTCTGCAATAAAAGTTCCAGATCCACATCCACATTTGAAAAATCCACGGAAGAAATCTCAGGGCATGCCTCTTTGAAAATGCGGTTTAAGATCGCAAGACCAAAACCGGATTTGTCGTCAATGATGGCGATGGCGTAGCATAAAAGAACCGGATCAAAAGAATTCTCGGAAAAGAAGGAGAAAAATAAAAATCCTGATCCAGAAAACGGTAAATATCAGAGAGATTGTCCATAGAGAGCGGACACTCTAACGTATCCCTTAATTCTGTTATAACAGCTGGATTTTCCTTTGCCGCAAAAGTGAGAAAACGATACACAACATAAGTCTGAAAACGATCCATGTTTTCTTCCGGACCATTTTCTAAATATTCTATCAGAAATTCAGTTGGGAAAAACTGATCAAAAAATTCATCCATAATCATAACCTACCTTTCGTTGTTTCCGTTCACATGCCCATGAGGTACGAGCAGTGAAGTATGTTTTAGTGATGAAAACACAATATAATATTTTTATAAATAAAGCAATAGGGCTTTTATTTTTGGAGAAAAAGACTTATTATGGATAATGAACTGATTTTTAGGAGAAAAAGGAGAGAGATTATGTTGAGAGCAGCAGATTACCGTGAGCGTGCAAGAGCATCTTTGAGTGGAAACTGGGGAATGGCAGTTCTTGTTTGTTTTGTAGGAGCATTGCTTGGAGGAATCCAGTCCGTTATACCTGTTACCGCAAATTATCAATATGGGGAGGGAATGAGCGTACAGATTTTTGGGATAAATATGAGCCTGAATCAGCTTCCGGCAGAAATGCTCGGAATCCTGGCTGTCATGATGAGCATTTTAAGCATTTATGCACTGGCACAGTTTGTGATCGGTGGTGTAGTGGAACTTGGTATGTGTGCTTATTTTTCCAAACGTGCATTGGGCGAGAATGCGGACATTAAGGATGAGTTTGCTTATTTCCAGTATTTCGGAAAGGCACTCGGGCTTCGTATTGTAACTTCTATTTTTATTTTCTTATGGACGATGTTATTTATCATACCGGGATTCATCGCTACCTATCGTTATGCGATGGCACCATACATCATGGCAGAACATCCGGAAATGGGGATCATGGAGGCGATTGAGGCATCCAAACAGATGATGGATGGAAATAAATGGTCGCTGTTTTGTCTGGATTTCAGTTTTATCGGCTGGATGATTTTAAGTGCATGTACATTTGGAATCGGAGATCTATTCTTAAATCCATATACCCATATGGCAACGGCTCATTTTTATCTGAATTTAAGCAGAGGTTCTTCCGGAAACTTCAATTCGGATGGAATGATGTAAAAGGGAAAAATCTGTCACTGAATTCTTATAAAAATGTGAAAAATCTGCGAATGGATTTCAATTGAAAAAGAGATGTGCTAAAATGTACCGTGTTGTGGTCACGGAAAACATTTTGGCACATTTTTTTTGCAGAATTTCGTGGCAGAAGATGAATTAGAAAAGTTGGAAGTAATAAAATGAAACAGATGAAATATAAAAAACAGATACAGCTCATTGCAGCAATCGTTACACTGATCGTATTCCCGGTGATCACGTTTTATCTCATGGAAGCCTACACACACAATCCATTCGAAGAGGTAAGACCGTGGGCGCAGTTTTTCAATATTTTGCTCTTTGAGCTTTTGGCGTGGATCTTTGTCAGTGTGACCGGAAAGATACAAAGCGGGCTTCGGATCGAGCTGGTAACCGCGATGATTTATGGAATCGCAAATGCTTATGTGGTCCGTTTCCGGACCAATCCGATCGTGCCGTGGGATATTTTTTCCTGGAAGACGGCGGCAAGCGTGGCATCTAATTATGATTTTAAACCGGACACGAGAATGGTCGTGGTGACGCTTGTGTTTCTTGGAATGATCGTTTTACTGCAGTTTGTAAAAACCGGAATACCGAAGTTTCAATTATGGAAGCGTCTGATCCCGGCGGGCGTATGCTGTATCGTGCTGGTTTTGTTTGTCAATCTGCTACAGGATGAAGATTTTCAGACCGGACACAGATTGTATCCATTTTTATTTACTCCGGCATTTATGACGCAGGTAAATGGAGTGGCAGTGACGTTTGCAATGGATCTCGCCTATGTGACCGTAGAAAAACCGTCAGGTTATGACGCTGCAAAAGAGCAGGCAGTGCTGGAAAGCTATGCAGAGCAGGAAGATGACACAGACAGCAGTGAAAAGAAAGAGGAACTGCCCAATATCATTGTTGTGATGAATGAGTCTTTTTCGGATCTGAATGTGCTGGGAGATTTTACAACAAATGAAGATTATATGCCGTATCTGCACAGTTTACAGAACGGAGCGGAAAATACGGTGACAGGTTATCTGAATGTGTCTGTGTGCGGAGGAAATACCGCAAATACAGAGTTTGAGTTCCTGACGGGAAACAGTATGGCGTTTCTGCCACAGGGAAGTATTCCGTATCAGCAGTACATCACGAAAGAACTTCCGGCGCTCCCGGCGTATCTGGCATCTTTGGGCTATGAGACGGTGGCAACCCATCCTTATTATGCGGATGGCTGGGACAGGGATAAGGTATATCCATTGCTTGGCTTTTCAGAGAGTATTTTTAAAGATCAGTACTGGGGAGCAGGTTATGTGCGCAAGTACGTCAGTGATAATAGCTGTGTGGATAAGATCATTGAATTATATGAGAAAAAAGAAGAGGGAACACCTTTATTCGTTTTCAATGTGACGATGCAAAATCACGGTGGATACTCGGATACTTATGATAATTTTACCCCGGATATCACAGTGGAGGGTGTGGAAAGTACACCTTTGAGCCAGTATTTATCGCTTGTCAGACTTTCGGATCAGGCACTGGAAAAACTGATTTCCTATTTTGAGGAGGCAGACGAAAAGACAATTGTAGTATTCTTTGGGGATCATCAGCCAAATGACACGGTGGCAGCGCCGATTTTGAATCTGAATGGTATGACGACAAAGACACTGACAGAGGATCAGTTGAAACTGCGGTATGAAGTGCCATATGTGATCTGGGCGAATTATGACATTGATGCAGAGAGCGGAAAAGATACAAGTGCAAATTATCTTGCGGCGGACGTATTACACTATGCAGGAATTTCTGAGAATGCATATGGTTCTTATCTGTTGGAATTACAACGGAATTATCCAGTTATCTCTGCAATGCGTGTGCTCACGAAAGATGGTCTGGATACAAATTCATCCAGCTTAAAACAGGAATTGAAAGATTACCAGAGTCTGCAGTATTATCAGCTATTTGACTGGAAAAAAGAGTGAGTGTGCAGACAGATCGCTCATCAGGAAAGAAATGAAGGAAAGAAAACAGGAGTTTGTAAGAATGAATCAGACACAAATCAATGAGACAAAATCGAAAAAGTGGTGTAAACGGCTGCCACTGCTTGCCGCCTTTCTGATACCACTTCTGATCTCGGTGATCATTTGTATCGATCATGAAGTGTATCCATTTGGGGAGCGTTGTCTGTTACAGGTGGATATGTATCATCAATATTGTCCTTTTTTTACAGAGTTTGTGGATAAATTAAGAAGCGGCGAAAGCCTCATGTACTCGTGGACGATCGGGCTTGGTGCGGATTTTGTGTCACTGTTTGCCTATTATCTGGCAAGCCCTTTGAACTGGTTTATTTTGCTGTGCCCGAAGGGATACGTGATTGAATTCATGTCAATCCTTATGATTCTTCGTATCTCGCTCTGTGGACTGACATTTGCATATTATCTGAAAAAGCACTTTCACACAAATCACCCGGCAATCGCGGTATTTGGAACGGCGTATGCACTGTCTGCGTTTATGGCAGCTTATGCCTGGAATGTGATGTGGACAGATTGTCTGGTGCTTGCGCCGCTCATTATCCTCGGTGTGGAACAGCTTGTAAAAGAGAAAAAGGCTGCATTGTATTATGTGACACTGGCCACAGCCATTTTGTCCAATTATTACATTTCGATTATGATCTGCATTTTTCTTGTGCTCTATTTTCTGATCCTTTTACTGGAACAGAGGGAAGGAAAAATCGGGGCATGTGTACGGTTTGCATGGTATTCCCTTCTGGCGGGTGGAACAGGTGCAGTGTTGCTGATCCCGGAAGCGATTATTTTAGGGAGAGCGGCTCGCAGGGGATTTCTTTCCAAGTGCGGTGGAATGGTATTTTAATCTGATCGCAGAACTGGGAAGGCAATGTATTTTTGTAGAAACGTATACAGGACGTGACCACTGGCCAAACATTTATACTGGCGTGTTTACATTGTTTTTGATCCTGTTATATCTGACGAACCGCGGGATCAGCTGGAAAAAGAAACTGCCGCGCGTATTACTGCTTGCGTTTATGGCATTAAGCTTTGCCAATAATATGCTGGATTTTATCTGGCATGGATTACATTTCCCGGATTCGCTGCCGGGCAGACAGAGCTTTTTATACAGTTTTTTATTGTTAGTATTGTGTTTTGAGACATTTTTGCATCTGAAAGAAAACCGCTGGTATCACGTGCTTGTGGCACTGGTCTTGGATGGGGCATTCCTGTATGCAGCGTACCGCTGGTCTGACAGCGAACTGACCGGAAGCGACAGTTTCTTTACGACGGCAGTGTTTATCGTTGTGTACGCGGTGCTGCTTCTGGTGTGGTATGGAGGAACTGCAAAAGTCAGAGATTATGTTTTTTTGATTACGTCAATTGTAGTGATTACAGAGTTGACGATCAACTTTGATATGACAGGTCTGGATACGGTGAGCAGAACTTCTTATGTGAAAGACTGGAAGGATTATGAAAACGTTTTAGAGCAGGCGAAGGAAAAGGAAAGTGAAAACAGCGCGGTGTATTTTTATCGGACGGAGGAGATGGAGCGGAAAACGAAAAATGATGCGGCGTTGTCCGGCTATTACTCTGCAACACAGTTTTCTTCGCTGATGAACATCAATGTCAGTCATATTTATCAGGATCTTGGAATGGAAGGTGGAAAGAATTTCTATTGTATCAACGGCGCGTCGCCTTTGATCTCTTCCATGCTTTCCTTTAAAATATGTGATCGCGGACAATGCAATGGAGGAAAGCCCGCTGCGTACCCTTGTGGCGTCATCCGGGAACACGTATTTATATGAAAATAAAAATTCCCTTCCACTGGGATTTATGGTAGACGATGAGGTGGCAGAACGCTGGGACTATAAAAATGGCGGCGGTGTCTCCAACCAGAATGAACTTGCGGAACTGTTGGGGGCACAGGAAGAGATGCTCTCAGTAGTTCCAGCGGAATCGGAAGTCGGCGTGTCTACGATTCAGGTGACGGAGGACGGATATTATTTTGCAGCATACAGTTCTGTGACATCCGATACCCTTGAGGAAGAGGTCAGTGATGGAAGAACAAAGTCTTTTACAAAGGCATCCCACGGATATATTTTAGATCTGGGGTATGCAAAATCCGGAGATGTGATCCGGATTAAAAATTCCAATAACGAGCGTGTGGATATTACTGCCTATCAGTTGAATATGGATGCACTGGATACCGCATATGAGACGTTGAACAGCCAGACAATGGAACTCATCTCGTTTTCAGACCGGAAGATCATAGGTACGATTGATGTGGAAAAAGCGGGGGAACTTGTATTTTCGATTGCAAGAGAAGATGGCTGGACGGTGTATGTAGATGGAAAAGAGACAGAGCCGGAGACATTTGCTGAGGCGTTTATCAGTGTGCCGTTGACGGATGGAAAACATGACATAGAACTTATTTATACAACACCCGGACTGAAGACTGGCGCCATGATCAGTCTTGGCTGTCTGATGCTTTTCCTGCTCTCCGCCTTTTGGAGAGGAAAACAGGAAAAGAATATTGTTGTATCGGAAAGCCTGTGTTAAAATAAGTTTATCTTTACAGAACTAATAAAGAAGAAAGTGATTAAGAGACAGGAAAGAGGTAACAGATGTTAGAGACAGGTATCAGAGGAGAAGCAAAAGAGGTAGTATCAGAGAGCAATTCAGCGCAGGCAATGAAAAGCGGTGAACTGAAGGTATATGCAACACCTTCCATGATCGCATTGATGGAGCAGGCTGCCTACAAGAGTGTTGCAGCAGAACTGGAGGAGGGAAAAGGAACAGTCGGAACGTTGATGAACGTATCCCATATCTCAGCAACACCGCTTGGAATGGAAGTGACTGCCAAGAGTGAACTGGTAGAGATCGACCGCAAGAGACTGGTGTTTAAAGTGGAAGCGTTTGACGAGCGCGGCAGGATCGGTGAGGGAACGCATGAACGATTCGTGATCGACAATGAAAAATTTCAGGAAAAAGCCAATAACAAATAAAATTTTTTTCTAAGACACCATAAAAGTACGGTTTATTGGACAGCAAATAAGATACACTCTTTTCAACTTGAGAGAACGTAAAAAGGTTGAAAGGAGTGTTTTTTTATGAAGGGATATGTGATCGAAGCAGGCTATATGGGATATGTGGACGGAGCGTACATGCTTTTTGCAGATGAAGAAGATTATCAGGAATATTTTAGAGAGTGGCATTGAAATAAAACTACCGCAGTGATAAGATAGTCACAGGCAGCTATTGAAGATAAATAGAAAGGTAGTGACAGATCATGGCTGGAAAAGAGATACGGATTTATGGGGAAGATGAGAGCGCGATCAAGATCCGCCCTTATGAGCATCACGCAAAGTATTATGAGACAGACCAGATGGGAATTATCCATCATTCCAACTATATCAAATGGATGGAAGAGGCAAGGATGGATCTGATGGAACAGATCGGGCTTAGTTATAAGCAGATGGAAGAGATGGAGATCATCAGCCCGGTGCTGTCGGTGTCCTGCGAGTATCACAGCATGGTTCATTTTGATGACACGGTGGTGATCGAGACGAAGATCACAAAGTATAACGGAATCAAGATGGATGTGGAATACCGGATGACAGACAAAGAGACCGGGGAGCTGCGCACAACGGCAAAGAGTTCCCATTGCTTTTTGAACCGTTCCGGCAGACCGATTTCCTTAAAGAGGTCTTATCCGGAGATCGACACGAAGTTTTTGAGTTCACGGATGAGAATTAAGAGTGATAATCGTTACTGGAACGAGATACGAGTGAACAGTAACTGATAATATGCCATACAGGCATAAATGAGACATAGAGAGAGGAAGAACAATGATACCAGAGAGATTAACTGCGCTTCGCGAAGAGATGAAACGCAGAAGCATTGATATTTACGTAGTTCCAACCGCTGATTTTCATGAGTCAGAGTATGTTGGGGAGCATTTTAAGGCAAGAAAGTTTATTACAGGATTTACCGGTTCCGCAGGAACGGCAGTCATCACGTTAAAAGAGGCAGGACTTTGGACAGACGGCCGCTATTTTGTGCAAGCTGAGAAACAGTTAGAGGGAAGCACTGTCACGTTATATCGTATGGCAGAGGAAGGTGTGCCTGCCGTAGAAGAATTTGTAAAAGACAAACTGCCACAGGGCGGCTGCATCGGTTTTGACGGAAGAACCGTAAACGGTGCCTGGGGTGAAAAGTTTGTGGCAATCGCAGAGGAAAAGAAAGGTTCTCTTTTTGTAGGGGAAGATCTGATCAATCTGATCTGGACAGACAGACCGGAGTTATCCAAAGCTCCATTATTTATACTGGAAGAAAAATATTCCGGAAAGAGCACTGCAGAGAAGATCAAAGATGTGCGTGCAAAGATGGCAGAGGAAGGTGCAGATGTCCACATTCTCACGAGCCTTTGCGATATTGCATGGCTTTTGAATATCCGTGGCGGTGATATTCAGAGCGTTCCGGTAGTATTGTCCTATCTTGTTCTGACCAGGGATCAGTGTATCTGGTTTTTACAGGAAGAAGTGGTGGATGATACCATCCGCGCTTATCTGAAGGAAAATCATATCGAGACAAGACCATACGATGATATTTACACTTATGTTCCGACCATTCCGGAGAGTGCCGTGGTTCTGATGAACAAGAGCAGTGTCAATTATCGTATCTGCAGTGAATTAAATAAGAACATTCAGGTTATAAATAAACCAAACCCTACCGAGCTGATGAAGGCAGTCAAGAATCCGGTTGAGGTGGATAACACCCGCCTTGCACATGTCAAAGACGGCGTGGCAGTGACAAAGTTCATGTACTGGCTGAAGACAAATATCGGCAAGATTCCGATGACAGAGATCTCTGCGTCCGATTATCTGGAGGCAAGAAGAAGAGAGCAGGAGAACTTTATTGATTTAAGCTTTACGACCATCAGTGCCTACGGTGCAAATGCAGCGATGATGCACTATTCTGCAACACCGGAATCCAATACCGAATTAAAACCGGAAGGCTTTTTACTGGTAGATTCAGGCGGACATTATTATGAGGGAACAACCGATATCACGAGAACTTTTGTGTTAGGTCCGATCAGCGATGAGATGAAACAGCATTTCACAGCAGTATGCCGTTCCAATATGAAGCTTGCCAATGCGAAGTTTTTATATGGTGCATGCGGTCTGAATCTGGATATTCTCGCACGAGGTCCATTGTGGGACATGGGAATTGACTACAAATGTGGTACAGGACACGGTGTCGGTTATATCTTAAATGTACATGAAGGACCAAACGGTTTCCGCTGGAAGATCGTACCGGAACGCCATGACAGCGGTGTGCTGGAAGAGGGTATGATCACAACCGATGAACCGGGTGTATATCTGGAAGGAAAGTATGGTATCCGCACGGAGAATGAACTGGTCTGCCGCAAAGCAGAGAAGAATGAATATGGTCAGTTTATGGAATTTGAGAACATCACTTACGCACCGATCGATCTGGATGGAATCGATCCGGAGCAGATGAGCCCACGTGAGAAGCAGATGTTAAATGATTATCATAAGAAGGTATATGAAGTGCTCTCTCCTTACATGACAGAGGAAGAGAACGAATGGCTGAAGAAGTATACCCGCGCAATTTAATTTGTCACAGGATGGGACTGCCGCATGCGGCAGCCCCTTTACTGCTTTTTTATGAGCAGTGAAAAAATAAGAAGGAGACACAAAGTTTATGAGTGAAAAGCTGGTACTGATCGATGGACACAGCATTTTAAACCGGGCATTTTTCGGAATCCCGGATCTGACGAATTCCGAGGGACTTCATACCAATGCGGTCTATGGATTTTTAAATATTTTATTTAAGATTTTAGAGGAGGAACAGCCAAACTATCTGACGGTTGCCTTTGATGTATCACAGCCAACTTTTCGTCATAAGATGTATGCAGAATACAAGGGAACCAGAAAGCCGATGGCGGAGGAACTTCGCGAACAGGTGCCTCTGATGAAGGAAATGTTAAAAGCCATGGGTGTGACTATCGTGGAAAAAGGTGGGTATGAGGCAGATGATATTTTGGGGACCATTGCAAAACGCAGCGAAGCAGAGGGACTTGAAGTATCCGTTGTGTCAGGAGACAGGGATTTATTGCAGCTTGCTACCGACCATATTAAAATCCGTATTCCGAAAACAAAGCGCACCGGAACCGAGATCGAGGATTATAATACGAAGGAAGTTTTGGACAAATATCATGTGACGCCGATCGAGTTTATCGATGTGAAAGCATTGATGGGCGATACTTCGGATAATATCCCGGGTGTTCCGGGAATCGGAGAAAAGACAGCAACAGCTCTCATTGCGCAGTACGGCAGCATTGAAAACTGTTATGCGCATGTGGATGAGATCAAACCACCGCGGGCAAGCAAGAATTTAAAGGAAAATTATGAGCTTGCACAGATGAGTAAGACATTAGCGACAATCGAGATCCATGCAGATATTGACTATGATCTGCAGAGTGCAAGATTAGAGCAGATCAAAGATCTGTATACAGAGGAAGCATATCTTTTGTGCAAACGTCTGGAGTTTAAGAATATGCTTGGCAGATTTGAGGTGGATGCACCAAAGAATCAGGCGGAAGAACATTTTAAGCTTGTGACAGAGAAGAAGGAAGCCGAAAAGATTTTTGCAAAGATCAAAGGCATAGAATGTGCATTTCAGATCATTCCGATGGAGGAAAAAAAGGATGCGAACATGGATGCGGGGGGGCAGATGAATCTTTTTGCAGCACCGCAGACGAATGAATTTCTTGGAATGGCAGTCTGCTTTGGGGAGAAAGACACCTACTTTTTCAAGGCTGGGGAAGAACTGACAAGCGGTGTGTTATTAGACCTTCTCACACATTCTGCGGCGGCAGGATATATGACACTGGATTTAAAACCGCAGCTAGGACTGCTCCATATGATCGAGCAGAGAGAGAACGGATGTCTGAACCAGAAAAAATTTTTGACAACGTCATCGCAGCATATCTGCTGAATCCGTTAAAAAATGAATATCCGTATGAAGACATCGCAAAGGATTACAGCAGCCTTATGATCCCATCAAGAGTGGATCTGCTTGGAAAGTTAAGCTATGATCTGGCAATGGATGAGAAACCGGAAGGATTTTTAAAGACAGTCTGCTTTATGGCGTACACTGCATTTTCCAGCAAAAAAGCAATGATGGAAGAGCTGAAAGGCAACCGGAATGGAACAGCTCTATGAAACCATTGAGATGCCGTTAGTGTTTACCCTTGCAGACATGGAACACACAGGAATTGCCATTGATGCAGTTAATCTGAAAGAGTACGGGGAGAAACTTGCAGTCCGCATCAAAGAGTTAGAAACCCGGATTTATAAGGAAGCAGGGGAAGAATTTAATATCAATTCTCCAAAACAGTTAGGTGTGATCCTGTTTGAAAAACTCGAAATGCCTTACGGAAAGAAGACAAAGACCGGATATTCGACAGCCGCAGATGTGTTAGACAAACTTGCACCAGAGTATCCAATTGTTGCAGATATTTTGGAATACCGCCAGCTTACCAAGTTAAAATCCACTTATGCAGATGGACTTGCCAATTATATTAAGGAGGATGGAAGAATCCATACTTCCTTTAACCAGACGATCACGGTTACCGGAAGGCTGAGTAGTACAGAGCCGAATCTCCAGAATATCCCGATGAGGATTGAACTTGGCAGATTGATACGAAAAGCATTTTTACCGGCAAAGGGATGTGTGTTCATGGACGCCGATTATTCGCAGATCGAGCTTCGTGTGTTAGCGCACATGTCCGGGGATGAAAAACTGATCGAGGCGTACAGAGAGGCACAGGATATCCACAGAATCACTGCATCACAGGTATTCCACATTCCATTTGATGAGGTGACAGATTTACAGCGAAGAAATGCCAAAGCGGTAAACTTTGGAATCGTATATGGAATCAGTTCCTTTGGATTAAGCCAGGATTTAAGTATCAGTAAAAAAGAGGCAGCAGAGTATATCGAACGGTATTTTGAAACATATCCAAAGATCAAGACATTTTTAGACGGACTTGTGGAGGATGCCAAAAAGAACGGATACGTGACAACCATGTTTGGAAGAAGGCGTCCGGTTCCGGAACTTTCCAGCAGTAACTTTATGCAGCGTTCTTTTGGAGAGCGTGTGGCAATGAATGCGCCAATTCAGGGAACAGCCGCAGACATTATCAAGATCGCTATGATACGTGTGCATGACAGACTGTTGGAGGAACATTTAAAGTCAAGACTGATCATCACGGTGCACGATGAACTTTTGATCGAGACAGCAGAGGATGAGATCGACAGAGTAAAAGAGATACTGACAGAAGGTATGCAGCATGCAGCAGATCTGAAGGTGGCTCTGGCAATTGACCTTCACACCGGAAAGAACTGGTACGAGGCAAAATAGCTTTGTGTCAGAAATGGACAGTACGAAAGAAGATAAAGGTGGACGGAAAATATGAAATTTATAGGGATCACAGGTGGTGTAGGAGCCGGAAAATCAGCAGTTTTAGATTATATGGCAACCAAACCGGGCGTGCGTGTCATGCTGGCGGATGAGATCGCACATGAACTGATGGAACCTGGAACGGACTGTTATGAGCAGATCAGACAGGCTTTTCCGGAGCATGATATTTATAAGGAAGATGGACATTTTGACCGGATAAAACTGGCGAAGGTGATCTTTTCAGATGGAAACAGGCGTGCCGGGATGAATGGAATCGTACATCCGGCAGTGAAAGCATATGTGATAGCAGAAGCGAAAAGAGAGAGACAGGAAGGAAAGCTTGCACTGCTTGTTTTGGAAGCGGCACTTTTAATTGAAGAACATTATGATGAAATTTGTGATGAACTCTGGTATATTTATACAAGAGAGGAAATCCGCGAGGCAAGACTGATGGAATCCCGTGGGTATTCCAGAGAGAAGGTACAGCAGATTTTTTTTCGAGTCAGTTGAAGGAAGCAGAGTACCGGAAACATTGCAGTGTTGTGATCGACAACAATGAAGGGTTAGAGGAAATGCAGAGACAGATTGATGCGGCAGTGTGCGCTATCTGATGGATTTTGCAGACAATTGGAACGGATCAGGGAATTACAAAGAAAAGGTAAGTGAGAGGGCACTACAGATGAATGAAACACAGACATTCGAACAGCCATATGTATTTGGACTGGACATTGGAACACGAAATGTAGTAGGTACGGTTGGATATAAGGAAGGAAATGAATTTGTCGTTGTGGCACAGTATATCATGCAGCATGAGACAAGGGCGATGATCGATGGACAGATCCACGACATTGGCGCGTGTTGGAAGTGTGATCCGGACGGTAAAAGAGGAATTGGAGAAACAGATTGAATGTCCGTTGACCGAAGTGTGTATCGCAGCAGCCGGTCGTGTGTTAAAGACTGTAACGACAAATGTAGAATATGAATATCCGGAAGAGACTGTTGTTACAAGGGAAGATATCCATACACTGGATCTGCTTGGAATTGAAAAGGCACAGTCCATATTAAAAGAGAAAAATGATACAAGATACAAGTTCTACTGCGTGGGATATTCGGTTGTGAAGTATTATCTGAACGAGGAGGCTTATTCCAACATCGAAGGACATAAGGCAGAGGTCATCAGTGAGGATATCATCGTGACATTTTTGCCGGAGGATGTTGTGGACGGACTGTATTCTGCAGTGGCGCAGGCAGGTCTTGAAGTTGCCAATATGACATTGGAGCCTATTGCGGCGATTGACGTTGCCATCCCGGAATCGTTCCGTATGCTGAATATCGCGTTAGTCGATGTCGGAGCCGGAACATCGGATATTTCCGTCACGAAAGATGGAAGTATCATTGCCTATGGCATGATTCCACTCGCCGGAGATGAACTGACAGAACTGATCGTACAGCATTATCTGGTCGATTTCCAGACCGCAGAGCGTATCAAGCTTGCAAGTACGACCGGGGAAATGATCACATACAAAGATATCATGATGATCGAGCACTCCATTCCTGCGAAGGAAGTATGGGAACTGATAGAGCCTGTAACAGATAAAATGACGACCGCAGTGGCGGAGAAAATCAAAGAGTTAAATGGCGGACAGACTGTCAGTGCTACATTTGTCGTTGGTGGAGGCGGAAAAATCCACGGTTTTACAGAGATGCTGGCAGATAAACTCGGACTTCCAAAGGAGCGTGTCGCTCTCCGTGGTGAGGAAGTACTGCAGGAAGTAACCTTTGAGCAGCCGGATATCGAAAAAGATCCGCTCATCGTAACTCCGATCGGTATCTGTCTGAATTATTATGACCAGAAAAACAGTTTCATCATGGTACATTTGAACGGTGAACGGATCAAGATGTATGACAACAGCAAGCTTCTGATCATGGATGCGGCACTGCAGGCGGGAGTAGCCAATGAAGATCTGTTTCCAAAACGTGGAAAAGAAGTGAACTATACCGTCAATGGTGTGGCAAAAGTGGAGAGGGGTCTGCCAGGGGAATCTGCTGTGATCACTATGAATGGAAAACCGGCAGGCATCAATACTAAGTTAGAACCGAATTCAGAGATCGAGATCTGCCCATCCACTGCGGGAGCGGATGCCATGATCACCATCGAGCAGTTAGAGGAGTACCATACATCCACCATAACATTTATTGTCAACGGCAGGAAAATCGTATGCCCGCGTTTTGTTGAGGTAAATGGTAAATTAGAACCAGCCTCTTACCTGATCAAAGAGGGAGACGAAATTGAGACGAGGGCTTATTATACCGTCGAGCAGATTGCAGAATTTATGGATGTGGAGATCGACACGGAAAAAGAGATCATTGTGAATAACCGGGTGGTCGACCTGAATTATTTTGTCTATGAGAACTTTAATATTGAGTGGACGATCCTGTCCTTCCGCACACATGTGTCTGATACAATAGAGGAGATGGCCGCTGAAGGCATTGAAGAAACAGCAGATACGGCAGAGGCACCGGAGGAGAATGTTTCAGACAGCGGAACGGCAGGTGAGACAGAAGACAGCGTACCAGCGGATGATGCATCTGTGACAACGGATGAAGAAACGCAGACGGCGGAGGAAAGTCCGGCAGATAACGAAACTTCGGAGGAAGCCAAAGAGAAGGAAACGCATTCTGTGGAAGTTATCATCAATGGCACACCGGTCACGCTGACAGGAAGAGAGTCCTATATGTTTGTGGATCTCTTTGAATTTTACGAATTTGACCTTTCTGCCTCTGCAGGAAGAGCGATCATTACAAAATTAAATGGCCAGAATGCACAGTACACCGCAGAATTAAAAGATGGTGATGTGATCGAACTGGCTTGGAAAGAGAAATAGATTTATGGAATTATGCAGTATTGCAAGCGGAAGCAGCGGAAATTGTATCTGTGTCGGCTCAGATGACTGTCATGTGCTGATCGATGCGGGAATCAGTGGAAAAAGGATTGAGAACGGTTTAAACAGTATTGATCTAAAGACTGCAGATATGCAGGGAATCCTCATCACACATGAGCATATCGACCATATCGCAGGACTCGGAGTGATTGCAAGAAGATATGGCATTCCGATGTATGCAACAGGGGAAACCGTTGATGCTATTTTACATACAAAAACCGTTGGAAAAATAGACGAGGCACTTTTTCAGGTGATCGAGCCGGAAAGGGAGTTTACAATCGGTGATCTTACGATCGAACCGGTGTCCATCTCCCATGATGCGGCAGATCCGGTTGCCTACAAGATCAGACAGCAGGAAAAGAACGTGGCAGTCATGACAGACCTTGGAACCTATGACGACCATATTGTGGAGAAGCTGCAGAATGTGGACGTGCTGCTCTTAGAAGCCAACCATGACGTGCGCATGCTTCAGGCAGGAGCATATCCATATCCTCTGAAACAGCGTATCCTTGGGGATAAAGGACATTTGTCGAACGAGCGGAGTGGACAATTGTTAGGAAAAGTGCTCCACGATCATTTGAAACATATCGTGTTAGGACATCTGAGCAAAGAAAATAATTATCCGGAGCTTGCCTATGAGACGGTGCGTCTGGAAGTGGAGCTGGGAGATAACCCTTATAAGGGCGATGATTTCCCAATGTTTGTGGCGAAGCGTGACGAAGTATCGCAAAAAATAGTATTCTAATAACATTTATTAGATGATTTAATAAATAAAAAGAGCTTAAGTAGTGGAAATAATAAAAAGAGTATGCTAATATGGAACATAATTAAAATTTATCTTGGTAACGTGAGAAAAATCTGACGGAACCGGGCAGAATAGAGTGAGGAGGCATGAACCATGGAACATAATGCAAATAAAACCATTATTACAGTAGTAGGAAAAGATACAGTAGGTATCATTGCAAAAGTCTGTACTTATCTGTCAGAAAATGGAGTAAATGTTTTAGATATTTCCCAGACAATCGTTTCCGGATACTTCAATATGATGATGATCGTTGACATGACAAAGGCTGCAAAAGCTTTTGCAGACTGCCAGAAAGATCTGGACGTATTGGGCGAGGAGATCGGCGTATCGATCAAGTGCCAGAAAGCAGAGATCTTCGATATGATGCACAGAATCTAGGGAGGAAAGCAGTAAATGATTAATTTCTTTGAGGTAAATGAGACAAATAAAATGGTCGAACAGGAAAATCTTGATGTCCGTACCATTACCATTGGTATCAGTCTCTTAGAGTGTATTGATTCCAATCTGGATAAATTAAATGAAAATATTTATAACCGCATCACAACTGTTGCAAAAGATCTTGCCGCAGTGGGCGAGAAAATCGAGCATGAATTTGGAATTCCGATCGTGAACAAACGGATTTCCGTGACACCGATCGCATTGGTAGGTGGTTCTGCATGTAAGACACCGGAAGATTTTGCAACGATCGCCGACACTTTAGACCGCGCCGCTGAAAAAGTGGGAGCAAACCTGATCGGCGGATATTCTGCACTGGTTTCCAAGGGAATGACAACAGCAGACGAGATGCTGATCCGGTCTATTCCGATAGCACTTGGCAGAACGAACCGTGTGTGCAGTTCGGTCAATCTTGCGTCTACAAAGACAGGTATCAACATGGACGCAGTCAAATTAATGGGTGAGATTTTATTAGAGGTGGCGGAACAGTCGAAAGACCGTGATTCCGTGGACTGTATGAAGCTTGTAGTGTTCTGCAATGCGCCGGATGATAATCCGTTTATGGCAGGAGCTTTCCACGGTGTGACAGAGGCGGATGCGATCATCAATGTCGGAGTCAGTGGACCGGGCGTTGTTAAGACAGCTCTTGAAAAAGTGCGCGGCGAGAATTTTGAAGTGCTCTGCGAGACGATCAAAAAGACAGCGTTTAAAGTAACACGTGTCGGACAGCTTGTCGCACAGGAGGCATCAAGACTTTTAAATATTCCATTTGGTATCGTCGATCTGTCTCTGGCACCAACACCGGCAATCGGTGACAGTGTGGCAGACATTCTCTGCGAGATCGGCTTAGAGTATGCAGGAGCACCGGGAACGACAGCAGCTTTGGCACTGTTAAATGACCAGGTGAAAAAAGGTGGCGTCATGGCATCTTCTTATGTCGGCGGCTTGAGCGGTGCATTTATTCCGGTCAGCGAAGACCAGGGAATGATCAATGCAGTTCAGGCTGGTGCCATCACTCTGGAAAAATTAGAGGCGATGACCTGCGTATGCTCCGTTGGCCTTGATATGATCGCAATTCCGGGTGATACAAAGGCAACTACGATCTCCGGTATGATCGCAGATGAGATGGCGCTCGGTATGATCAATCAGAAAACAACAGCCTGCCGTCTGATCCCGGTCATAGGAAAAGGTGTTGGCGAACAGGTAGAATTCGGTGGACTGTTCGGTTATGCGCCGATCATGCCGGTAAATAAATTTTCCTGTGATGATTTCATCAACCGTGGCGGAAGAATTCCGGCACCGATCCATAGCTTTAAAAACTAGAATTCAGGACTGCTCACTTTTGTGGGCAGTTTTTTTCGTTATGGTTCATCCGTCAGCAACGGTTATCCGAGAAAAGAGTGAGTTTTATTATATATTAATACAACTTATATAACTTAGTAAATAAATTCATGACACTAATAAGAACCAATCCATTGTAAAAATAAAACTGCAATGCTAATATAAAAAGGTATTGAATCATTACACAGATAAATGAACTTTGTAGAACAGAGGAGAGTAGGAGGATTTATGAAATCAATCTCATTAGCAAATGAACTTGCAGGAAATTCATATCCAGGACGTGGAATCGTCATCGGAAAATCCGCAGATGGTAAATATGCAGTAACTGCTTACTTTATTATGGGTAGAAGTGAGAACAGCCGCAACCGTGTGTTTGTGGAGGATGGGGAAGGAATCCGTACACAGGCATTTGATCCTTCGAAATTAAGTGATCCAAGCCTGATTATTTATGCTCCGGTTCGTGTACTTGGCAATAAAACAATTGTTACCAATGGGGATCAGACAGACACGATTTATGAGTTGATGGATAAACAGCAGACGTTTGAGCAGGCATTAAGAACCAGAGAGTTTGAGCCGGATGCTCCAAACTATACACCAAGAATTTCCGGAATTATGCACATTGACAATGGAACTTACAATTATGCAATGTCTATTTTAAAGAGCAATAATGGAAATCCGGATGCATGTAACCGTTATACATTTGCATATCAGAATCCGGTTGCCGGAGAAGCACATTTTATCCACACTTATATGGGAGACGGAAACCCGCTTCCAAGTTTTGAGGGAGAACCAAAGCTTGTTGGTCTGGAAGGAGACATTGATACCTTTACCAGTCTGGTATGGGAAAATCTTAATGAGGAGAACAAAGTTTCCTTATTTGTACGTTACATTGACATTGAAACCGGAAAATACGAGACAAGAATTGTAAATAAAAATAAGTAAAGACCATAAATTTTTTAGAAAATCAAAGATAAGCAGGAGCGGAGATTAAGATGAAAGAATTAGAGTTAAAATACGGATGTAATCCAAACCAGAAACCATCCAGAATTTATATGGAAAACGGCGAGCTTCCAATCAAAGTGTTAAACGGAAAACCGGGTTATATCAACTTTTTAGATGCATTTAATGGCTGGCAGCTGGTAAGTGAATTAAAGAAAGCAACCGGACTTCCGGCAGCAACCTCTTTTAAACATGTATCTCCGGCTGGAGCAGCAGTTGGACTTCCATTGTCTGAGGTAGAGCGCAAAATCTATTGGGTAGACGATATGGACGTAGAGTTCACACCGCTTGCAAACGCCTATATCAGAGCCAGAGGCGCGGACAGAATGTCTTCTTTCGGCGATTTCATTTCCTTATCCGATGTCTGTGACAAAGAGACAGCACTTGTAATCAAACGAGAGGTGTCTGATGGTGTGATCGCACCGGGCTATACAGATGAGGCACTTGAGATTTTAAAGGCAAAGAAAAAAGGAAACTACAACGTGATCGAGATCGATTCGGATTATGTACCGGCTCCGATCGAACATAAAGAAGTGTTTGGAATCACATTTGAACAGGGAAGAAATGAACTTGTGATCGATGAGCATTTCTTTGACAACATCGTGACAGAGAATAAGGAAATCCCGGATTCTGCAAAAATGGATCTTGCCATTTCCATGATCACATTAAAATACACACAGTCCAATTCCGTATGCTATGTCAAAGGTGGACAGGCAATCGGTATCGGTGCCGGACAGCAGTCCAGAATTCACTGTACCAGACTGGCCGGCTCTAAGGCAGATAACTGGTGGTTACGCCAGTCTCCACAGGTGCTCGGACTTCAGTTTTTAGATAAGATTGGACGTGCAGACAGAGATAATGCGATCGATCTCTACATCGGTGAGGACTATATGGATGTGCTTGCAGATGGCGCATGGGAGAATATTTTTAAAGTAAAACCGGAAGTGTTTACAAGGGAGGAAAAACGCGCATGGTTAGATAAAAACACTGACGTTGCGCTTGGTTCCGATGCATTCTTCCCATTTGGAGATAATGTGGAACGTGCTCATAAGAGCGGAGTGAAATACATCGCCCAGCCAGGCGGTTCTATTCGTGACGATCATGTTATTGCAACCTGTAACAAATACGGCATTGCCATGGCATTCACCGGAATCCGCTTATTCCATCATTAATTATAATATTATTTTTGCAAAAGGAGGAACATTCCATGAGCGAAGTATATGAAAAATTATTGAAATGCTGTAAAAGCGTCCGGGAGAAAACGGATTTCGTCCCGGAGGCGGCACTTATTTTAGGTTCCGGTCTTGGCGATTACGCAGATGATCTGAAAATCGAGGCATCGGTCAACTATGCGGATATCGAAGGTTTTCCGGTATCCACGGTGAAAGGACATAAGGGAAGATTTGTGTTTGCACATGTAGAGGGTGTACCCGTGGTGATCATGCAGGGACGTGTGCACTATTATGAGGGATATCCGATGTCGGATGTGGTGCTTCCGACACGCCTTATGGGACTTCTCGGAGCAAAAAGATCATTCTGACCAACGCGGCAGGCGGTGTGAATTATAACTTCAAACCGGGAGATTTTATGCTCATCACAGATCACATCACAACTGCGGTCCCGAATCCACTGATCGGAGAAAATATTGACGAACTCGGAACGAGATTTCCGGATATGAGTGAGGTGTATGCACCGGAATTGCAGGAAAAAGTGAGAAAAGCGGCAGAAAAACTTCAGATACCACTGCAGGAAGGTGTCTATATGCAGTTTACCGGACCAAGCTATGAGACACCGGCAGAGATCCGTATGTGCAGGACATGGGGAGGCGATGCAGCAGGAATGAGCACCGCATGTGAGGCGGTGGCAGCCAATCATATGGGAATGAAAGTCTGTGGTATTTCCTGTATTACCAATCTTGCCGCCGGCATGTCAAAACAAAAGCTGGATCACAAAGAAGTGCAGGAGACAGCAGACCGGGTATCCAGACAATTCAAACAACTGGTCACAGAAGTGATCAGAACAATCTGAGAATCATTACAGCAGAACAATTTCACGGGTGTATTCATTTCGTGGGATTGTTCTGTTTTTTTGTGCAAGTACCTGTTCGTAGAGATCAGCCGCAAAAATATCTTTTTCAAGAAGCCGGAAGGCATCGTCAGAAAGCGTCTGTCTGGCATTTGCAAGCTTCCCTATCAGTGGAATATCCGTGTGTTTTTTGATCTCGCCAAGTACGTCAGAAGACGATTTTTTGAATCCAAGCGGGCGCAGGTAAGGGACATAACCAAGCTGTTTTGCCTGCTTATAATCTTCGGCTGTCATATGCAGCAGAATATGCGTAAAAATACGGCTCATGCGTGCGTAAGTAATGTCGCGGCTCTGATTTAAGGCAGCAAACTGCGTGAAAGAGGAAAATGCACTGCGGTTCTTTTTCAGGCGGTTCGCAATTTCAATATTACAGTCGGCAAAGCAGGCAAGTGCTTCTGCCGGATAAAAAGCAACAGATAATTTAAAATACCGGAAAAATCATCCGCTTCCAGATAAGTGGAGGAGGCGAGATATTCTGAAAAAATCCGGAAAGCTTCCTGTGGCATGGCAGCAGAAAAAGATGCAAAATCCGGGGCAGAGCCGGAAGAACTGCCGGAAGAGCCAGCCTGTTTTAAAGTCTGCCGGATGGCAGAAGCAGAGGCATTTTTTAAGAGAATATCGGTGTCATGATATCCGGCACCTTCCCGCAGAATCGGATAAGGTGTAATCTGTGATCCGCAGGTTTTTAATGCTTTCAGGTATTCGATGCCAAGAATATTATTTGGTGTGGATAAGAGGCTGGTAAGCTGCTCTGTCTGCAAGGCAGCGTCGGAAGATTCAGCACTAAGATAAGATTTTAATGCCAGAATCCTGGCGGCAGGAAAATTTTTCCCTTCTTTTAAATAAATATTCAGGGCATCCTGATAGGAACGAGGCTCATCGACAAGAATGCCTGCGATTTTATTTAACTGGGAAAGGTCTGCATTTTCAGCGCCAAAACACAGGTAGTCGACACAGCCCATCCGTGTAAAGAGCGCGACACCTGCTCTGGCAAAATATTCTGCAGAAGCGCAGGCAAAAAGAGCAGGGAGTTCCAGCACAAGATCCGCACCGCAGGAGAGTGCCATTCTGGCGCGTTCGTATTTGTCTGTGATGGCAGGTTCTCCCCGCTGCACAAAATCTCCGCTCATGGCGACAATGACATAATCGCTGTCTGTTTCCTCTTTTATTTTTGCTATCTGATAAGCATGTCCATTGTGAAATGGATTGTATTCTGCAATAATGCCTGTAATTTTCATGGGATGATCCTTTCCTGGCTGTCTCAAAATGACTTAGTAGTAACATAACCATTTTTATAAGAAAAATCAAGTGACTGTTGAACCGTGTTTCGTGATTGTAATGCGGATGATAAGAAATTGGCCGTGACAGCGTAGTTTTCTATTATGAAACGGTAAGTAGAATCGTTAAAAAATTGACAAGATGTTTCGTATTAAATACACGAAATATGGCAAAAAGTGGCTTGTCGCACAGAAAAGAAAGGCGTATACTAAAACCATATGTGGTCTGTCTGAGAAGACCCGAAAAAGTAGAAAATGCCATAAGGCACAATATAGTTGATAGAGGAGAAAAATCATGAACGTATTAGTAATTAACTGTGGTAGTTCATCACTGAAATACCAGCTCATTGATTCAGAAACAGAAGCAGTACTGGCAAAAGGTCTCTGCGAGAGGATCGGAATCGACGGAAGATTAGTTTACCAGAAAACAGGTCTCGACAAAGAGATTACAGAAGCAGCTATGCCAACACACAAACAGGCAATCCAGATGGTACTGGATGCTATCGTAAATCCTAAGACAGGTGCTTTAAAGAGCCTTGCAGAGGTAGATGCTGTCGGACACCGTGTCGTACATGGCGGAGAGAAATTTGCAAGTTCTGTTGTTCTGACAGAGGAAGTTCTGGCTCAGATCGAAGAGTGTAACGATCTTGCACCACTTCACAATCCTGCAAACCTGATTGGAATCCGTGCCTGCCAGGAATTAATGCCAAACGTGCCTATGGTTGGTGTATTTGATACTGCTTTCCATCAGACAATGCCTAAGAAAGCATACCTTTACGGTCTGCCTCATGAATATTATGAGAAATACAAAGTGAGAAGATACGGTTTCCACGGAACAAGCCACAGCTTTGTATCCAAACGTCTGGTAGAGTACCTTGGAATGGATTTAAATAACTCCAAAGTGATCGTAGCACATCTTGGAAACGGAGCTTCTGTCAGCGCAGTTGTCAATGGAAAATGTGTTGATACTTCCATGGGACTTACTCCATTAGAAGGTCTTGTCATGGGAACCCGTTCCGGTGATATCGATCCTGCAATCATGGAGTTCATTGCAAAGAAAGAGAACCTTGATATTGAAGGTGTTATGAATGTTTTAAATAAGAAGTCCGGTGTACAGGGAATGACAGGCATTTCTTCTGATTTCCGTGACCTTGAGGCAGCCTATAACGAGGGAAATGAATATGCGATCAATGCGATCGAAGTATTCTGCTACCGTGTTGCAAAATACATCGGTTCCTATGTGGCAGCCATGAACGGAGTAGATGCGATCGCATTTACCGCAGGAATTGGTGAGAATACCAATCTGGTCCGCAGAAAGATCGTTGCTTACCTTGGCTACCTCGGAATCACTATTGATAACGAAGTCAATGATGCAACTCACGGTGATGAGGCAGTGATCTCCACACCGGATTCCAAAGTAAAAGTCTGCGTGATTCCTACAAACGAGGAGCTTGCAATTGCAAGAGAGACAGTTGCGCTTGTAAAATAATGAGAGATCAGACAGAATCTGCGGTGCAAAAGATGGAAAATGAACGGCAGATCCGGCTAGAAAAACACTGTCAAGGGAAAAAACTTGACAATATGTGAAAAAAGTGGTTGACAAAAGAAAGACACCTATGTATAATCATTTAGGTGTGAAAAACCTCAGCTTAGGAGTTTGGGCTTAAGCGAGTTTTGGGGAGAGCGCTGTGATTATAGATATTTCAAGTATTGTAACTTGTGAGAACAAGTCCTTAACAGAAAAAGTTCAGATCGAGTTAGAATCCTTTGTATCGAGATTAGGCGAGTTCCCGATCATTGAAAAGGCACCGATTGATTTACAGATCGCAAACATTGATGGCGGCAAGCTGCGTATCAGTGGCACTGTGGATCTGGCAGCATCAATACCGTGTAGCCGTTGTCTGGAAGAAGTTCCGACAAGAATCCATTTCGACATTGACAAGGAGTTCCGTCTGGAAAATTCTGCAATCAATGATGAAGAGATGGAGGATATAGACTACCTGATTGGATTTGATCTGGATGTAGATAAACTTATCTATGGAGAGATTTTGGTAAACTGGCCGATGAAAGTTCTGTGCAAAGAGGATTGCAAAGGAATTTGCAAAGTGTGCGGAATGAACCTGAATAAGGGTGACTGCAATTGCCAGAGAACAGAACTGGATCCAAGAATGGCAGCAATCCAAGATGTCTTTAACAAATTTAAGGAGGTGTAAGTAAATGTCAATTTGTCCAAAAAATAAATCTTCCAAAGGAAGAAGAGATAAAAGAAGAGCAAACTGGAAAATGACTGCTCCTGCATTAGTAAAATGCAGCAAATGTGGTGAATTAATGATGCCTCATAGAGTATGCAAGAACTGTGGCTCATATAACAAAAAAAAGAGATTATTCCTCAGGATTAATTTTTTAAGAAGATCAGAGGACTTTCAAGAGATTGAAAGTCCTTTTTCTTTTACCGATTTTTAACAATTACAGTCATTGTAGACTGTCTCGGGCTATGCTATAATGAGTGTTACCAATGGGCAGTATTGCTCTATCACGAATCAAAGAAGGAAGTAAATATGGGCGATTTTTTTAATGTTGACAACAAGTTTTTTCAAGGATTGGGGAAGATCATTGATGTGATCTGTCTGAGTGCGTTCTGGTTTTTTTTATGTATCCCGATCGTGACAGCCGGGGCGGCAACCACAGCATTGTATTATACGGTGAATAAAGTGATCCGGAACAACCGCAGTTACATAGGCAGGGAGTTCTGGCATGCATTTAAGACGAATTTCAGGCAGTCAACGATCGTATGGCTGATCCTCCTCTTATTATATGCGATCATGGGATTCGACTGTTATGTGATGTATCAGTATGCAAAAGCAGGTGTTGCGTTAGGAAAAATATATATTGTATTTGCAGTGCTGATGATGTTTGCAACGATGTGGGCAATTTACCTGTTTCCTTATATTGCGCGATTTGAGAATCAGACAAAGATGATCTTAAAAAATGCGGCGCTGATCGCACTGGGAAATCTGTGGAAGACACTGCTTCTCTTTGTCCTGCTCCTTGCAGCAGCATTTGCAGTTTATATATTCCCACCGGCAGTATTTATAATTCCATGTGTATATATGCTGCTTGCTAATTTCATTCTGGAAAAGATTTTTCAGAAATATATGTCTCCGGAAGACTTAGAAGCAGAGAAGGAACGGAACATGGAGTATTTCAACTGAGAACTGTGATCACACAAATGTGATTATATATTGATTTATAGAAAAAGTTATAGTATATTTTCTTATAGACGTGTAAGGAGCACTTTTCGTAAGGCAGTTGACACGCAGGAAATGGAGAAGTGTATGCAACAGGAAATCACGAGAGTTGCACTGGATGCAATGGGTGGAGATAATGCACCGGGAGAGTTAGTCAAGGGTGCAGTCGATGCTGTGAATGGCAGATCGGACATCAAGGTGCTATTGGTAGGACAGCAGGATGTGGTTGAGAAAGAACTGAAACAGTATTCTTACCCAAAAGAACAGATTGAAGTGGTACATGCTGAGGAAGTGATCGAGACAGCAGAACCGCCAGTGAATGCAATTCGAAAAAAGAAACAGTCATCAATTGTTGTTGGAATGAATATGGTAAAGCAGAAAGAAGCAGATGCTTTTGTTTCCGCCGGAAGTTCAGGCGCTATCCTTGTCGGAGGACAGGTTATCGTTGGAAGAATCCGCGGAATTGAGAGACCGCCTTTGGCACCATTGATTCCTACGGAAAAGGGAGTCTCTTTATTGATCGACTGTGGTGCGAACGTAGATGCGAGGGCATCACATCTGGTTCAGTTTGCAAAGATGGGATCCATTTATATGGAAAATGTTCTTGGAATTAAGAATCCAAGAGTTGCAATTGTAAATATTGGAGCAGAAGAGGAAAAGGGGAATGCGCTTGTAAAAGAGACATTTCCATTATTAAAAGAGTGTACAGACATTAATTTTGTAGGCAGTATTGAGGCAAGGGAGATTCCACATGGCGAGGCAGATGTCATTGTCTGTGAAGCGTTTGTGGGAAATGTCATCTTAAAACTGTACGAAGGACTGGCGGGTACACTGGTTGGCGCAATCAAGAAGGGTATGATGAGTACTCTGCGAAGCAAAATTGGCGCTGCGCTTGCATTGCCGGCTTTAAAATCTACACTGAAAACATTTGACGCCTCCCAATATGGTGGTGCACCGCTTTTAGGATTGAATGGTCTTGTGGTGAAGACGCATGGAAGTGCCAAGGCAAAGGAAGTTACCAATTCAATTTATCAGTGTGTTACTTTTAAAGAACAGGATATTAATGGTAAGATCAAGAAAAATATTTTAGGTTCTGCAGAACAGGAAGGAATGTAATTATGGAATTCGAAAAACTGAAAAAAATTATCGCTGAAGTATTAAATGTGGATGAAGAGGAAATCACAATGGAAACCACTTTTGTGGATGATCTTGGAGCAGATTCATTGGATGTTTTCCAGATTATTATGGGCTTAGAGGAAGAATTTGATATTGAGATTCCAAATGAAGAAGCTGAGAAAATCGTAACAGTTGGAGACGCAGTGGAACAAATCAAAAATGCTTTAAACTCATAAATATAACTTTTAAGCATACAGGCTGTCGCAACGAAATCTTTTCTATGTGCGACAGCCTCTTTACGTTACTGATAAGAAAAGAGGAGAGGTTTTTTGGTAATGGCTCAGGTGGCTGAGGTATTACGAAAAATCCTCTGTGAGAGGAGAAAATATGGCAAATTTTTTAGAATTACAGGATAAAATTGGATATGAATTCAAACAGGAGAAACTGCTGCGTCAGGCATTGACACACAGCTCTTTTGCGAACGAGAAACATTTGAGAAAACATTCTGATAATGAAAGACTGGAGTTTTTGGGAGATGCGGTGTTGGAAATCGTTTCCAGTGACTTTTTGTATAAGGCATATCCGGACAAGTCGGAAGGAGATCTGACAAAGCTGCGTGCGAGTCTGGTCTGCGAACCGACGCTGGCAATCTGTACCAGAGAGATGGAACTTGGCAAATATCTGTTCCTTGGAAAGGGCGAAAATCTGACAGGTGGAAGAAACCGCAATTCGATTCTCTCGGATGCATTAGAGGCAGTGATCGGAGCAATTTATCTGGATGGTGGATTTGAACATGCAAAAACGTTTATCCATAAATTTATTTTAACAGATATTGAACATAAAAAGCTTTTCTATGACTGCAAGACAAGTTTACAGGAAGTCGTGCAGGGACATTATGAGGAAGAACTGAATTACAGATTAATTTCAGAGGAAGGACCAGACCATGACAAACGCTTCTCAGTAGAGGCAAGGATTGGCGAGCGGGTGATCGGAACAGGAATCGGTCATACAAAGAAGGCTGCCGAGCAGGAAGCTGCCTATCAGGCACTGCTGTTTTTAAAACCGGTCCAGAAAAAATAATGCAGGAAACGGAGTTATGAAATGTATCTGAAAAGTATAGAAGTTCAGGGATTCAAGTCATTTGCAAATAAGATCGTATTCGATTTTCACAATGGGATCACCGGGATCGTTGGACCAAATGGAAGTGGTAAGAGTAATGTTGCAGATGCAGTGCGCTGGGTATTGGGTGAGCAGAGTGCAAAACAGCTTCGTGGTGCAAGCATGCAGGATGTTATTTTTGCCGGTACAGAAAACAGAAAACCTTTAAGTTATGCATATGTTGCAATCACTATGGACAATTCGGATCATCAGCTTGCCATTGATTTCGAGGAAGTTACGGTGTCAAGACGTGTTTACCGTTCCGGCGAGAGTGAGTATCTGATTAATGGAAGTCCGTGTCGTCTGAAAGATGTCACAGAACTTTTCTATGATACCGGTATCGGTAAAGAGGGATATTCTATTATCGGTCAGGGACAGATCGAGCGTATCTTAAATGGTAAACCGGAAGAGCGAAGAGAACTTTTTGACGAGGCGGCAGGAATCGTAAAGTATAAAAAGCGAAAAGCAACTGCCCAGAAAAAGTTAGAGAACGAGCGGGAAAATCTGGTGCGTGTCAATGATATTCTGGCAGAGTTAGAGCGTCAGGTCGGTCCGTTGGAGCGCCAGGCGGAAAAAGCCCGTATTTATTTAAAGAAAAAAGAAGAGTTAAAAACGTTTGATGTCAATATGTTCTTATTGGAAATGGAGCGTATTGACAGACAGTTACAGGAAGTCAAAGAAAACTATTCGATTGCGGATCGTGATTATCAGGAAGCAAAAGAAAGTTATGAGCAGATAAAAACAGAATATGAAAAGCTTGAACAGGATATGGCGGCAGAGGACGAAAAGATTAATGCAATCCGTGACGAGATGAGTCAGTCCGCTGTGACAAAGAACAGGCTGGAGAGCCAGATTGAAATCTTAAACGAGCAGATCCGTTCGGCAGAGCATACGGATGAACATATGCAGAGCCGTCTGGATGTCATCGACCATGAGAAAGAAGAACGTATTTCTTCCGGAAAGACTTATGAGGAAGAAAAGGTTACTCTGGACGCACAGATCTCTGAGATTGAGGAAAAGAAAAAAGCAGCGGAAGAAGCACTTCAGACATTGCAGACAGAGATCGCGAGATGTATGGAAGGCATGGAAAAAGGCAAAAGTGAATTGATTGAACTGTTGAACAGCAAGGCTTCCATTAAGGCAAGGCAGCAGCGGTTTGACACGATGGAAGAACAGGTCAACATCCGAAAAGCCCAGTTAAACCAGAGACTGCTAGCAAGAAAAACAGAGGAAGCAGATTTAGATTCTGTTTTAGCAGAGTATCAGAAAGATTTCGATTCCGTCAATCAGAAAATAAAAGAGCTGAAACAGGCCGGACTTTCCATGGAGGAGAAAAGCCGCGACTGGAAGAAAAAATCCATTGAGACAACGCATACATTAGAGGAGACACTTGCAAGATATAACAAGCAGCAGTCCAAATTAGAATCTCTGAAAAATATTGCAGAGCGCTATGATGGATATGGTAACAGTATCCGCAAAGTGATGGAACAAAAGGAGCAGAATAAGGGACTTCTTGGAGTTGTTTCTGATCTGATCCAGGTGGAGAAGAAGTATGAAGTTGCCATCGAGACGGCATTGGGTGGAAATATCCAGAATATCGTCACCGAGGATGAAGAGACTGCGAAGAAGATGATCTCTTTCTTAAAAAGAGAACCGTCTGGGACGTGCAACTTTTTTACCTCTTACAAGTGTAGATGGAAAAGGCAACTTTAAAAATATGGATGCCCTAAAAGAACCGGGCGTCATTGGACTTGCCAATACGTTAGTTAAAACAGAGGCAAAATACGAGGGCGTGACTGCCTACCTGTTAGGAAGAGTGATCGTCACAGAGAATATTGATTTTGCAATCAAACTGGCAAAGAAGAATCATTATTCCCTTCATATCGTAACGTTAGAGGGAGAGTATTTAAGCCCGGGTGGCTCCATGACAGGTGGTGCATTCCGCAATAACAGTAATCTTCTCGGAAGAAACCGTGAGATCGAAGAATTAGAGGAACTGATCAGCAAGTCAGAACAGAAGATAAAGGAAAGCCGCAACCGGCTGGAGGATATCAAGACAGCACAGAGTCTGCTCGTGGATGATATCGAAGCCAATAAGGCAGAACTACAGGAGCAGCTGATTTTACAGAATACGGCAAAAATGAATGTGGATCGTGCAGCGGCGCAGAAGAACGAAAGTGAAAATGTGTATGCGGGACTGATCGCAGAAAACCATGAGATAGAGAAACAGCTTCAGGAAATCAACGATAATAAAGCAAAGATATCAGAAGAAATTGAATATGTGAAAAACCGTGAGAGCCAGATTGAGGAAGAAAATAAGAACTTCCAGCAAATTCTGGATGCGAAAAGTGCAGACGTGGAATCTGCCACAAATGCGGTATCACAGGTGACATTAGAACTTGCGGGAATCCGTCAGAAGGCAGAATTCGTAATGGAAAATCTCACACGTATCCAGAGCGAGATCAGGCGGTTTGACGACGAGCGCGAAGGCGTGTTAAACGAAGCGAAGAATGCGAAAGCAGATGTGGAGAAGAAACGTCAGGATATCGAGGAGATTAAAAAGACAATTTTAAACTCCACAGATTATCAAAAAGAGCAGGAGAATGCTTTAAAAGAGCATACCCGGAAGAAAGAGGAGATGTCTGCTTCCTACAAGGGATTTTTCCAGAAACAGGAGGATGTTTCCAGGAAAATCGCAGACCTGGATAAAGAGATTTACCGTTTGAACAGTCAGAGAGAAAAACTCGAAGAAGCCGGAAACTACCAGACGAATTATATGTGGGAGGAGTACGAGCTGACACTGCATGCAGCGATGGAGTTGAGGAATGAGGCATTTTCGGATCTTACGGATCTGAAAAAACAGATTGCAGGCATCAAAGATGACATTCGAAAACTGGGAGATGTCAATGTCAATGCTATTGAAGATTACAAAGAAATCTCGGAGCGTTACGGTTTCTTAAAGGGACAGCATGATGATCTGATTGAGGCAGAAAAGACTCTGGTTGGAATTATTGAAGAACTGGATACCGGAATGCGCAAACAGTTTATGGAAAAATTTGCAGAAATTCAGCGCGAGTTTGACAAAGTGTTTAAGGAACTTTTCGGTGGTGGAAAAGGAACGCTTGAACTTGTAGAAGATGAGGATATCTTAGAGTGCGGTATCCGTATCATCGCACAGCCGCCAGGAAAGAAATTGCAGAATATGATGCAGATGTCCGGTGGAGAAAAATCACTCACAGCAATCTCACTGCTTTTTGCGATTCAGAATTTAAAACCTTCCCCATTCTGTCTGTTAGACGAGATCGAGGCGGCTTTGGATGATTCCAACGTCAGCCGTTTTGCAAAATACTTACATAAGCTGACGAAGAGCACACAGTTTATTGTCATTACCCACAGACGTGGCACCATGGCTGCAGCGGATCGTCTGTACGGTATCACCATGCAGGAAAAAGGTGTTTCCACATTAGTTTCGGTCAATCTGATCGATGATGATCTGAGCAACTAATTCAGAGGACACAATGGGACAAATCATATAGAAACGAGGAAAAAGGGATGAGCGAAGAAAAAAAAGGCTTCTGGAGCCGTCTGGTTTCCGGACTGAGCAAGACGAGGGATAATATTGTTTCCGGCATTGATGCGGTATTCAATGGATTTTCCAATATTGATGACGATTTCTATGAAGAGATCGAAGAGATTCTCATAATGGGTGATATCGGTGTCAATGCAACGGAAGCTATCATTGAGAACCTGAAGAAAAAAGTAAAGGAAAATCATATCAAAGATCCGGCAGAGTGCAAGGAACTTCTGATCAACAGTATCAAAGAGCAGATGGATGTCGGAGAGACAGCCTATCGTTTTGAAAACGAGAAATCTGTGGTGCTGGTGATCGGTGTCAACGGTGTTGGAAAGACGACATCCGTTGGAAAGCTTGCCGGAAAATTAAAAGATCAGGGCAAAAAAGTTGTCCTTGCAGCAGCAGATACATTCCGTGCCGCAGCCGGAACACAGCTTCAGGAGTGGGCAAACCGCGCCGGAGTGGAGATGATCGGCGGACAGGAAGGCGCTGATCCGGGAGCTATCGTATATGATGCGGTGGCAGCAGCAAAAGCGCGAAATGCAGATGTACTTTTATGTGATACCGCAGGCAGACTTCATAATAAGAAGAATCTCATGGAAGAACTTCGCAAGATTAACCGTATTCTGGAAAAAGAATATCCGGATGCGTTCCGCGAGACATTGGTTGTTCTGGATGCAACGACCGGACAGAATGCGCTTGCGCAGGCAAGAGAGTTTGCAGATGTGGCAGATATCACCGGAATCATCCTGACAAAAATGGATGGAACAGCAAAGGGTGGAATCGCCGTTGCGATCCATTCAGAACTTGGCATTCCGGTAAAATATATCGGAGTCGGGGAGACAATCGAGGATCTGCAGAAATTCGATTCCAATCAGTTTGTGAATGCATTATTTGATGTACAGGAGGACAAATCCTCTCCTCGCCCATGAGGAGCATATTTCATGATATGAAATTGGATTTTTTCTTCGAAAAAACAAGGAGGATTAATATGCTTACATTAGACAAGTTTGAGGAGGCTTCCGAAAAGGTAAAGGAAGTCACGACAGAGACAAAACTGGTTTACAGTGATTATTTCAGCCAGCAGACAGGAAACAAGGTTTATTTAAAACCGGAGAATATGCAGTTTACAGGCGCATATAAAGTGCGCGGCGCATATTATAAGATCAGCACACTGACTGAGGAGGAAAGAGCGAAGGGACTTATCACTGCCTCCGCAGGAAATCATGCGCAGGGTGTTGCCTACGCTGCAAAATGTTATGGATGCAAGGCAGTCATTGTCATGCCTACCACGACACCGCTCATCAAAGTAAACCGTACCAAGAGCTACGGCGCAGAGGTTGTACTTTACGGAGATGTGTACGATGAGGCATGCCAGAAGGCTTACGAACTCGCAGAGAAAGAGGGATATACATTTATTCATCCATTTGATGATCTCGCAGTTGCAACCGGTCAGGGTACGATCGCAATGGAAATCTTCAAAGAACTTCCGCTGGTAGAATATATTCTTGTACCGATCGGAGGAGGCGGACTTGCAACAGGCGTTTCCACTCTTGCAAAATTATTAAATCCAAAGATCAAAGTGATCGGTGTAGAACCGGCAGGGGCAAACTGTATGCAGGCGTCTTTTGCAGCAGGAAAAGTGACAACTCTTCCGACTGTCAGCACGATTGCAGACGGTACAGCCGTTAAGACACCGGGCAGTAAGATTTTCCCTTATATCCGGCAAAATCTGGATGATATCATCACAGTGGAGGATGATGAGCTGGTAGCAGCGTTCCTTGACATGGTGGAAAATCATAAGATGATCGTGGAAAATTCAGGCCTTTTTAACTGTAGCGGCATTAAAACATCTGGATGTGTCCGACAAACGGATCGTATCCATTTTAAGCGGCGGTAATATGGATGTCATCACCATGTCCTCTGTGGTACAGCAGGGACTGATCTTAAGAGACAGAATCTTCACAGTGTCAGTTCTGCTTCCGGATAAGCCGGGCGAACTCTGCAAAGTTTCCGGTATTATTGCGGCACAACAGGGAAATGTCATCAAATTGGAACACAATCAGTTTGTCACAACAAACCGAAGCGCAGCCGTGGAACTCCGCATTACATTAGAGTGTTTTGGCACGGATCACAAGAAACAGATCATCAAGGCGCTGGAAAAAGAAGGCTACAAACCATAGGTTGTCCGCACCAGCTTATAAGATTTATAAGTAATACTAAATTGAATCTTGGCAGATAATCATATATGATGGTTGTGTATTTGTGACTTTTTAGTGAAAGGGGTATTATCAATGAAAAAAATAGAGGAGTATGTAAGAACCATACCGGATTTTCCGGAACCGGGCATTATGTTCCGTGATGTAACAAGCGTATTACAGGATCCGGATGGATTAAAGCTGTCGATCGATTCCATGATCAAACTGTTGGATGGAGTAGATTTTGACATTATTGCAGGTGCGGAGTCCAGAGGATTTATATTTGGAATGCCGATTGCCTATGCACTTGGAAAAGCTTTTATTCCGGTTCGTAAAAAAGGAAAACTTCCTTGTGAGACAGTCTCAGCAGAATATGATCTTGAATATGGAAAAGCAGAGATCGAGATCCATAAGGATGCGGTCAAACCGGGACAGAAGGTTGTATTAGTGGATGACCTGATCGCAACCGGAGGAACCATGGAGGCAAGCTGTAAATTAGTAGAGCAGCTTGGCGGTGAAGTTGTAAAAATCCTTTTCTTAATGGAGTTAGCAGGGTTAAAGGACGTGAAAAACTGGCAAAATATGATGTAGCCTCTGTGATCACATACGAAGGAAAATAACCTTATAAAATATGAAGATGTTATTCAGTCACGTCAGGAGAGACCGTGACTGTAAAATGATGTAAGACAAAGTGGGAGATTAGAAATGTTAGAGAAAATGTTTAAATTAAAAGAGAACAACACGACTGTGAAAACAGAAGTGTTAGCGGGTATCACCACATTTATGACAATGGCGTATATCCTTGCAGTCAATCCATCCATGCTCGCAGCAGCAGGAATGGATAAGACGGCAGTTTTGATGGCGACCTGTATCGCTTCCTTTATTGGAACACTGGCAATGGCAATGCTTGCAAATTATCCATTTGCACTTGCCCCGGGTATGGGATTAAATGCTTATTTTGCATACACGGTATGTGGCGCAATGGGATACGACTGGAAAATCGCCCTGATGGCAGTTTTTGCAGAAGGTCTGATTTTTATCGTGCTCTCCCTTACCAATGTGCGTGAGGCGATCTTCAATGCAATTCCTACCACTCTGAAAAAAGGTGTGAGTGTCGGTATCGGTTTCTTCATCGCATTTTTAGGTTTACAGGATGGCCACATTGTTGTAAATAACGATTCCACACTTGTTACGATCGTTGACTTTACAGGAGATTTCCATACACTTGGAATCGGAGCGATCCTTGCACTGATCGGTCTTTTTATCATCTCTATTTTATATATCAGAGGTGTAAAAGGAGCAATCCTCATCGGTATTGCTGCCACATGGATTTTAGGAATGATCGCTCAGGCAATCGGACTTTATATTCCGGATGCAGAAGCTGGATTTTATTCTTTGTATCCGGTCTGGGGACTGACAGATTTCACTTCTTTAGGAGAGACATTTGGACAGTGCTTTAAAGCAGATTTTTCTACGGTAAGAGTATTTGATTTTGTAGTGATTATTTTATCTTTCTTATTCGTTGATATGTTCGATACATTAGGAACTTTGATTGGTGTGGCAAACAAAGCACAGATGTTAGATGAGAATGATAAACTTCCAAGGATCAAACAGGCACTGCTCGCAGATGCGATTGCAACAAGTGCAGGTGCAGTTCTCGGTACTTCCACAACCACTACGTTTGTTGAGAGTTCTTCCGGTGTGGCAGAAGGTGCAAGAACAGGTCTTGCTTCTGTAGTGACAGGTTTCTTATTCCTGCTTGCTATTTTCTTCTCACCAATTTTCTGCGCAATCCCGGGATTCGCAACAGCTCCGGCATTGATCTTCGTAGGATTTTTAATGGTAACAACGGTGATCTCGATTGACTTTACGGATATGACAGAGGCAATTCCAGCTTACTTATGTATGCTCGCAATGCCACTGATGTACAGCATTTCAGAAGGTATCGCAATCGGTGTTATCTCTTACGTTGTGATTAATGTGATCTGCGGTAAGGCAAAGAAAATCACACCGTTAATGTATGTACTTGCTGTATTGTTTGTATGTAAGTATATCTTCTTATAAAAGAGCGTGAACCAGATGAAATATGTTCCATTTATGATCTGCGTGATTGTGTTTATTTTCACAAGTGCAGGGTATTTTATCACAGATAAGAAAACAGAAAAAATATATGGAGCACTTTCGATAGTAAGCATCGCGTGTGCGATTGTGCAGGCGGCGATCGTGTTTTAGAATGTGTTAAAAGACAGGTGTCAAGCAAAATCCCTTTACTGTAAAGAAAAAATGCTTGACACCTGTTTTGTTTTATGTTATCTTAGCAAAGGTGCCGATGTATGAATAGTAAAATAAAGGCATGGTGTGAAGAATGGAAGAAAAAATCGAACAGGCTTATCTCTATGACTTCTACGGAGAACTGCTGAACGAACACCAGAGAAGAATCTACGAGGACTTCGTGTTCAATGACCTTTCTCTTGGAGAGATTGCAAATGAAGAGGGAATCAGCCGCCAGGGGGTACATGATATGATCAAGCGTTGTACCAAGGCTCTGGAAGGATATGAAGAAAAACTTCATCTGATCGCAAAGTTTCAGTCAGCAAAGCAGAAAGTAGCACAGATTGATGCACTGGCGAAGGAGTTTCATTCCAGTCACAATGAAGCGATTATAGAGGAAATCGGGCAGATTTCCAATCAGATTTTAGAGGAGCTATAAGATGGCATTTGACAGTTTATCTGAAAAACTTCAAAATGTATTCAAAAACCTGCGAAGCAAAGGCCGTTTGACAGAGGATGATGTCAAGGCAGCTTTGAAGGAAGTTAAGATGGCTCTTTTAGAAGCGGATGTTAACTTCAAAGTCGTAAAGCAGTTTGTAAAAGATGTGCAGGAACGCGCAATCGGACAGGATGTGATGAACGGACTGAATCCTGGGCAGATGGTCATTAAGATTGTAAATGAAGAGATGGTGAAGCTGATGGGCTCTGAGACAACAGAGATCAAGCTTCAGCCGGGAAAAGCATTGACAGTCATTATGATGGAAGGTTTACAGGGTGCAGGTAAAACAACCACCGCAGCAAAGCTTGCAGGAAAGTTTAAGCTGAAAGGAAAGAAAGTTTTACTGACTGCCTGTGATATTTACCGTCCGGGTGCGATTGAACAGTTACAGATCAATGGTGAGAAGCAGGGTGTGGAAGTATTTTCCATGGGAGATAAGATCAAACCTGTGAACATTGCCAAAGCAGCAATCGAGCATGCGGCAAAGAATGAATTTAATATTGTAATCCTGGATACAGCAGGACGTCTTCATATTGATGATGACATGATGGCTGAGTTACAGGAGATCAAAGAGAATGTTACCGTTCATCAGACCGTTTTAGTTGTGGATGCCATGACTGGACAGGATGCAGTGAATGTAGCCAAGATGTTTGATGAAAAGGTTGGCATAGATGGTGTGATCTTAACGAAGTTAGACGGTGACACCAGAGGTGGTGCGGCACTTTCAATCCGTGCTGTTACCGGAAAACCTATTTTATATGTAGGTATGGGAGAAAAACTTTCTGATCTGGAGCAGTTTTATCCTGACAGAATGGCTTCAAGAATCCTTGGTATGGGTGATGTGCTGACATTGATTGAAAAAGCACAGGCTGATATCGATGAGGAGCAGGCAAAGCGTATTGAGCAGAAGATGCGCAAAAATGAATTTGACTTTGAGATGTATTTGGAATCTATGAGTCAAATGAAGAAAATGGGCGGATTATCCAGTATCCTTGGAATGATGCCCGGTCTTGGAATGGGAATGGGCAAAGGAAAGATGCCTGAGATCGATCAGGAAGCAGCCGAGAAGAACATGGCGCGCACAGAGGCGATCATTTATTCCATGACACCGGAAGAGAGACGTAATCCGTCGCTTATGAATCCAAGCCGCAAGAACCGCATTGCAAAAGGTGCAGGAGTTGATATTGCGGAAGTAAATCGTCTGGTAAAACAGTTTGAACAGATGAAAAAGATGATGAAGCAGATGCCAGGCATGATGAAAAAAGGTAAAAGAGGAATGTTCAAAGGGCTTCCTTTTTAATAAATTTTTAGCAATCACGTAGGAGGTGAAATGACATGGCAGTAAAGATCAGATTAAGAAGAATGGGACAGAAGAAAGCTCCTTTCTATAGAATCGTAGTTGCAGATTCCAGATCCCCAAGAGACGGAAGATGTATCGAAGAGATCGGAACTTATGATCCAACAAAAGATCCAAGCGAATATCATGTAAATGAAGAGTTAGCAAAGAAGTGGTTAGCTAACGGAGCTCAGCCGACCGATGCAGTTGCTCGTATTTTCAAGAATGCTGGAATCGAAAAATAAGATTAGTGAGGTGGTCTAATGAAAGAATTAGTTGAAGTAATTGCCAAATCACTAGTTGATTACCCGGACGAAGTTGTTGTGACAGAGACCGAGAATGAGAAAGCCATCGTGTTGGAGCTGCGCGTTGCACAGTCTGACATGGGTAAGGTAATCGGCAAACAGGGTAGAATTGCAAAAGCGATCCGTGCCGTTGTGAAGGCAGCAGCCTCAAAAGAAAAAAAAAGTTATTGTTGAGATTATGCAGTAACATGATGGGCTATCCCAGTTGTCTGGGATGGCTTTTTCCTTACCATGCTAATTTGGATAGCAGAAGAAAGTTGATAAAGGAGATTACATGGAAGATTTATTACAGGTAGGTGTAATAACAACCACACATGGTGTCAGGGGAGAAGTGAAAGTATTTCCTACGACGGATGATCCGGCAAGATTTAAAAAACTGAAAAACGTTGTTTTGGATACCGGAAAAGAGTTAGTCGACCTTGAAGTTGCCGGTGTGAAATTTTTCAAAAATATGGTTATTGTCAAGTTCAAGGGAATTGACAATATCAATGACGTGGAAAAATATCGCAAAAAGAGTTTGTATGTCACCCGTGAAAATGCGGTAAAATTAAAGAAAAACGAGTACTTTATCGCAGATCTGATCGGTTTGCAGGCAGAGTCGGACGAGGGGGAAGATTTAGGCGAATTGAGCGATGTTCTCCAGACAGGTGCGAATGATGTATATGTTTTAAGCAAAGAGGGAACGGATGATATTTTGCTTCCGGCAATCAGAGAGTGCGTCAAAGAAGTTGATCTGGAAAATGGAAAAATCATTGTTCATTTACTTCCGGGACTTCGTGAGCTGAACGAGAAATGAATTTGACGAACGGCGAATGTTCACCATAAAGCCGTGCTTTATGAAGCAGAGAGACAGGAGTTCATAAAGAATGAATTTTCATATATTAACATTATTTCCGGATATGGTCATGCAGGGATTGTCTACCAGCATTATCGGAAGAGCAAAAGACAGAGGACTGCTTTCCATTGAGGCAGTGAATATCAGGGATTATACGCTGGAACGTCATAAAAAAGTGGATGATTATCCTTACGGAGGCGGCGCAGGCATGCTCATGCAGGCACAGCCGGTATATGATGCGTGGAAGTCGGTTGTGGATCGTATTGGATACAAGCCAAGGACGGTTTATCTGACACCGCAGGGACCGACATTCACACAACCGATGGCAAAAGACCTGGCTCAGGAAAAAGATCTGATTTTATTATGCGGTCATTACGAAGGAATCGATGAGCGTGTGTTAGAAGAGATTGTGACAGATTATGTTTCAATTGGTGATTATGTGCTGACAGGAGGGGAACTTCCTGCGATGGTCATGGTGGATGCAATCTCGCGTATGGTACCCGGGGTTCTTACGAATGATGAATCGGGTTCCACGGAATCATTTGAAGGTAATCTGCTGGAATATCCGCAGTACAGCCGCCCGGAAGAATGGATGGGAAAAAAAGTTCCTTCCATCCTGTTGTCCGGTGATCATAAAAAAGTGGATGAATGGCGGAGAGAACAGGCAATATTACGGACAATTGAGCGCAGACCGGATCTGCTGAAAAAAGCGGAACTCACGAAAAAAGAGCAGATGAAATATCAGGAGTATCTGTAACTGTTTGCCAGGGCTTTATATTTGCGGTGAAGATCATATGAAAATGTTACGAGAGAAGGAGCGGGTTTTGATATGAATCACTATACAAGATCAATATGGGTATTAACGCTTGGCATGGCAGCACTGGTCATTGCTTTTCTTTCTCCGCTTTTTGGAATTCTCTTTGGAATTGCAGCGATTATTCTGGGGAAGAAGACCATGTCGGAGGCAAAATCTAAAATGGCATATGCCGGATTCTGGATAGGCATTGCTGCGGTTGCAGTTGGAATAGCACTCTGGATCATCAGTGTTATTTATTTGTTGTAAAATGTGAAAAACACTTGACTTTTCCGTGAAAGCATGGTAATGTTAACGAGTTGTGAATAAAGGAGATGGTCCTCTGTTACGAATAGGCGTATTAAGAACATCCAAATAATAGGAGGTCACAAAATGAACGCAAGTGAAATTATTAAAAGCATTGAAGCAGAACAGTTAAAAGCTGAAGTACCTGAATTCCGTGTTGGTGATACTGTAAAAGTTTACGGTAAAATCAAAGAAGGAAACCGTGAAAGAATCCAGGTTTTCGAAGGTGTTGTAATTAAGAGACAGGGTGGAAGCAACCGTGAAACATTCACAGTTAGAAAGATTTCTAACGGATGTGGCGTTGAGAAAACCTGGCCATTACATTCTCCAAACGTTGAGAAAGTAGAAGTTGTTCGTGCTGGTAAAGTAAGAAGAGCTAAATTATTCTACTTAAGAGACCGTGTTGGTAAGAAAGCTAAAGTAAAAGAATTAGTAAAATAGTTCAATGTATGCGTGAGCCATAGAGAGCAGCCGCTTTTTCTATGGCTTTTCTTATTCAGGTCAAGAAGACATGCATGTTGCATTTTACGAGGAGCAGAAAAAATGAGTACATTGCGGGAAAAGAGGAAAAAAGAACGGAGAGCATTAAGGCGGAGAAAAACAGCCGATTGGACAGTTGTGCTGATACTCTGTGCCATTGCCGTATGCTGTGGAGGCTATCTGATCTATCATCATTGGAGTGTGAAACAGCGGGAACTGGAGTACGAAAAACTTCGGCAGGAAGAGACGTTAAGTGCTGCAACAGAGACGGTTATCGCAGAGCCGGAGACAGAGGAGAGCACAGAAGAAACAGTGATCTACTGTGATCCGGTCTATGATTTCGGACAGTTGCATGAACAGAATGAAGATATTTACGCATGGATCGTTGTGCCGGGAACGCAGGTAGACTATCCGCTGTTACAGTCGAGACAGACAATTATTATCTGGATTATAACTTAGACCACAGCAAGGGATATCCGGGCTGCATTTACACCAATCAATGTAACCGGAAAGATTTCTCAGATTATAATACGGTACTATATGGACATAACATGAAAAATGGTTCCATGTTTGGAAGTATTCACAGCTTTGAGGATGAAACGTTTTTTGACGGGCATCCGTATATTTATGTGTATACGGAAAATGAACGTCTGACTTATGAAATCTACGAGGCGGCGAAGTTTACAGATGTGTACATTCCGTCAGAGTATGTGATCAGCAGTAAGGACGACAGAGATCAGTTTTTGGCGGATGTCAGAGAAAAAGTTTCTGACAATAAATTACACGTCCGGGAGGATATGGAAATCGGAGAGGATGACAGACTTATCACACTTTCCACCTGTGTAAGCGGTGAGCGAAATCATCGTTATCTGGTGATCGGTGTACTTGTTGAGACGGCGCTTTACCGGTAAAGGGGCGGAATAATATATTTATAAAATCTGGAAAATCCGATTCTCGAATTGCACACAAACGTGCTTTGTGGTAATCTATAACGTGTATTTGTATACAGACGATAGAGCAGAGGAAGGTAAAAGTGAGAAGAAGACGGAGTGGACTAAATTTCGGAAGAAGAAAGAAAAAAGTAAACATGACCATTGTAAAGGAAATCTTAAGCTGGACAGTTGAGATTTTGATTACTCTGGTCATTGCTTTTACATTTGTATATTTTATCGGATTGCGGACCAGCGTGGTGGGGCAGTCCATGTCAGAAACATTGGAAAGTGGAGACGAAATTCTGGTAAATCGGTTCATTTATAAGGTGTCCGATCCAAAGCCGAATGACGTTATTGTGTTTCTTCCAAACGGGAATGAAAAATCACATTACTATGTAAAGCGCGTGATTGCAGTGCCGGGAGACACGGTATTGATTCAAAATGGTGCTGTTTATGTGAATGGGGAACTTTTTGATGAGAAAGTTGATGTGTCTGCCATCGAGGAGGCAGGGCTTGCATCGGAGGAACTGAAACTCGAGGATGATGAATATTTTGTCCTTGGAGATAACCGCAATAACAGTGAGGACAGCCGCTATGCCAATATTGGAAATGTGAAAAAAGATTACATTATTGGAAAAGCATGGTTCCGTGTATCTCCGTGGAAAAAATTTGGATTTATATAAGAAAAGTGAGGAAAAAGTATGCAGTTTCAGTGGTATCCGGGACATATGACGAAAGCAAAACGTCAGATGCAGGAAGACATAAAATTAATTGATCTGGTGATCGAGCTTGTGGATGCGAGAATCCCGTTAAGCAGTCGGAACCCGGATATTGATGAGTTGGGAAAAAATAAAGCGCGACTGATCATCATGAACAAATCAGATTTGTCTGATGAGAATCAGAACAAAGAATGGGCAGCCTATTTTAAAAAGATGGGCTACTATGTTGTCGGTCTGGATGCGAGAACCAAGACAGGCATGAAAACAGTTACAAATGTAGTAATGGAAGCCTGTAAGGAAAAGATTGAGCGTGACAGAAGAAGAGGAATCTTAAATCGTCCTGTCCGTGCGATGGTAGTCGGAATTCCAAATGTTGGAAAATCGACGTTTATCAATTCCTATGCGGGAAAGGCATGTGCCAAAACTGGAAATAAGCCGGGGGTGACAAAAGGAAAACAGTGGATCAGACTGAACAAAAATCTGGAATTACTGGATACACCGGGAATTTTGTGGCCGAAATTTGAAGATCAGATGGTTGGACTGCGTCTTGCACTGATCGGGGCAATCAAAGATGAAATTTTGAATATTGATGAATTGTCACTGGAGCTGATCAAAGTTCTGACAAGAGATTATGCCGGAATTTTAACAGACCGCTATGGTGTAGATGAGACACAAACTCCGGTGAAGATTTTAGAGCAGATTGCAGAGAACCGCAAATGCATTTCCAAAGGAAACGAATTGGATTACAGCAAAGCGGCAGCACTTCTGATTGATGAATTCCGAGGCGGAAAGCTTGGAAAGATTACTTTGGAGTGGCCACAGGTGCAGGCTGAATAAAGCCGGTGATGAACCTATTTTATACAGAAAGCGTCAAAAGTTGACAAAGGATAAGTGGACAGAATGGCAGAGAAAAAAATCGGTGAGATCAAAGAAGAACTTAAGGCAGTGGACGATGAGAAACTGCCTTCTTTTATAGAAACATATGAAAAAGACGAGCGTTCCGGTGTTGTGAAAATCGTGGAACAGGCAAAGAAACGGTTTGAAAAATTAGAGGCAGAGAAGCTGCGCATTGAAAATCTGAAAAATATGAGCGGGAATATGCAGATTATGGCTATATCTGCGGTATTGACGAAGTCGGAAGAGGACCGCTTGCCGGTCCGGTGGTAGCTGGCGCAGTTATTTTGCCAAAAGACTGCGATATTTTATATATCAACGATTCTAAGAAGCTTTCTGCTGCAAAGCGGGAAGAATTGTATGATGTGATCATGGAAAAGGCAGTTGCAGTAGGCATTGGAATGGCAAGCCCACAGAGGATTGACGAGATCAATATTTTACAGGCAACTTATGAGGCAATGCGTGAGGCTATAAGCAAATTAAGTGTAAAACCCGATCTATTATTAAATGATGCGGTCACGATTCCGGGAGTTTCCATCAGACAGGTGCCAATTATTAAAGGAGATGCAAAAAGTATTTCCATTGGGGCAGCGAGCATTGTTGCGAAGGTTACAAGAGACCGCCTGATGGCAGAGTATGACAAGATTCTGCCACAGTATGGATTCGCATCCAATAAAGGCTATGGTTCGGCGGAACATATCAAGGCATTGCAGGAAGTTGGACCATCTCCGATACATCGTGCCAGCTTTATCAAAAATTTTGTTTAAGGGATATGGACTACCGTATTAGAAATTGCTTCTGATCGCAGGAAAAATTTTGCTATAGAGGAAGTTTGTATCAAGTGAGGCGGGATCATGCACATATCCGATTTGTTAGGACAATACAACAGAAATATTTCAAGCGGAACAGAAGAGTTGAAGGCAGCTTCCGGTATGCAGAAAGTAGTATCTACACTGGAAGAATTGTCTTCCGGAAGTGTTTTTGAAGGAACGGTCAGTTCTGTGAAAAATGGAAAAGTGACGCTGGCGCTTAGCGATGGACAGACCATCACAGCAAGATTGTCCGGAAAAGTGCCGCTCTCACAGGGGACTCCGATGTTCTTTCAGGTAAAAAGCAACGATGGTGTGACGATTGAGATCAAACCATACACAGGTGCTGGCAGTGGAGGAAATCCAATTCTTACCAATGCGCTGACGGAAGGAACCGTACCTGTGACAGAACGGAATCTTGCAATGGTAGATGCTATGATGAAAGAGCAGATGCCAATTGATAAGCAAAGCCTTTTAAATATGGCAAGGATCGCGAATATGAATCCTGGTGTAGATATTACTACGGTTGTAAATATGACAAAGCTTGGAATTCCGGTTTCGCCGGAGATGGCAGCGCAGTTTGAAAATTACATGACAGATGAGCATGCCATTTTACAGGAGATGGATCAGGCGATGAATGAACTGGCTGATCTTGCTGGCTCTCATGATCTGACACCGGATCAGGCGGTACAGATGAATCAGAAGATTCTCTCAATCCTTCTTCCAGAGCAGACTGCTGCCGGAGAATCGGTCAATACAGAGGGGCAGATAGAAACCGGTGGACAGACAATGGCAGAAGGGCAGATTGTGACCGGCGGACAGACAACGGCGGAAGGACAGATTGTGACCGGCGGACAGACGACGGCGGAAGGACAGATTTTGACTGACGGACGGCTAGGCGCAGAGGAACAGACTGTAAACGGAGAGCAGACCACAACAGCAGGACAAGCCGTACGGGAAGGAACAGGCAGTCAGGCAATTGGTGAGGTTTTATCAGAGCAGCAGTTTTCAAGTCTCGGCAGGTTATTGCAGAATATTCCTTCACTGGTAGAAAGTACAAAACTTTTCCCGGAAGCGATGGAGCAGGATATTTTTATCGACACGTTGGAGGATGAAAGCGTAGCACAGAATCTGATGATAGAGGACGCTGCATGGAAAGCTGCGGACGGCAAAACGGCATTGGACAAAAATCTGACCGTCTCTGATTTTCTGCGCACAGTGTCACAGCTTTTATCTGAAAACAATGGAATGGCATCGCAGAGTATCCAAAAATTATTCGGAAGTGATGCATATAAAAGTCTGCTTCGGAATGTGATGGAACAGCAGTGGCTGATACAGCCGGAAGCGTTGAAACAGGAGAAAAAGATCAGCCAGCTTTACGAAAAATTAGAGCAGCAGATGAGACAGGTGGAAGATGCGCTGAAAGAGGCAGGCGTTACGAAAACCAGATTTCCGGAAACTGCGGCAGAGGTGCGCGGTAATATTGAATTTATGAATCAGCTCAATCAGGCATATACATATGTACAGGTGCCATTGAAGATGTCCGGTCAGAATGCAAACGGAGAACTTTATGTATACACGAATAAAAAGAATCTGAGAGACCCGGATGCAGAGCTGAGCGCTTTTTACACCTGGATCTGGAACACCTTGGCTCTACCGATGTCTCAGTGAAAATGCAGCATCGGAATGTCAAAACAAATTTTTATATGGCTGACGATGCGTCCTATGATCTTGTGGAAAAGTATCTGCCTGTGCTGGAACAAAAGCTGAAAGACAAAGGTTATCAGTGTACCATAACGATGACAAAGGAGGAAAAGAAGGTCAGCTTTGGGGATGATTTCCTGCGGAAAGATATGCCACAGACGGGAACACTGGATCGGTATTCGTTTGATGTGAGAGCCTAGTATATCAGATATAAAACAGAGGTGGTGAGCGGATATGGCATGGGATAATGAAAAGAAAAAGTAAAAACAGCGGTAGCAGTAGCATATGAGCCGGGAGATAAAGCACCGAAGATCCTTGCCAGCGGCAGGGGCGAAGTGGCAGAAAAGATCATCGCAAAGGCAAAAGAAAATGATGTCCCTTTCTATAAAGATAATAAGCTGGCGGAGACGCTGTCGAAATTAGAGATCGGGGATGCGATTCCACCGGAACTTTATGAAGTAGTCGCTGAGATCCTTGTGTTTGTGGATGATATGGATAAGATGAAGGCAAAATTGCAGCAGGCAGATATGTTATCATAAATGAAGTGAAATTGAAGCAGATGAATGGCATAATCAAATAGTGTGCTGCAGGAAGTGAATAGAAGGAGGGACAGCAGGCACAAAAGAAGGATACTGCTGTAGAAAAAGAGGGTTTTATCAATAAGAGAAGTGTGGGATCTGCCTATGAAAAACTGGCAGGTGCGTATTTGGAACAGCAGGGGTATGAGATTTTAGAATATAATTACAGATGCCGCATGGGAGAGATCGATATCGTGGCAAGACAGGGCGGATATCTTGTGTTTGTGGAAGTGAAATACCGTGCGGACAGCACAGTGGGAAATCCATTTGAGGCGGTGACTTCTGCAAAGCAGAGAACGATTTCAAAAGTGGCTTCGTACTACTGCCTGACACATGGTTATGGAACATTTGCACCTTGCAGGTTTGATGTGGCGGCAGTTTTGGGAGAGCAGATAAAGTCATTCAGAATGCATTTGACTATCAGGGGTTCTGAGAGGGTGAAAGAATGCATTTTTATGGCTGCTTTTTTCGCAGGACAAAATCAGGAGAGTTGTAAGTGATATGGAACATAAAAGCTGGAAGCGGAAAAACAATACAGGAGTGCCGGAAGAGGTTATACATCATCCTGGGGCTGGCGTGGAAGTGCCGCTTTTACATTTTCCGTTATTGGAGAAAACAGGAATTGTAAAAGAAGGTTTTACCACAAGACTTGGCGGCGTGAGTGAGGGTATTTTTTTCCACCATGAATCTGAGTTTTACAAGAGGAGATGAAGAGGAGGCAGTCCGGGAAAATTACAGGAGACTTGCATCAGCGCTTGATGTGGATTATGATAAATTTGTTTTACGGATCAGACACATACGACAAATGTAAGAAAAGTGACGGCGGAGGATGCAGGAAATGGACTTACGAGAGAACGGGAATTTCATGATACAGATGGACTGATCACGGATGTGCCGGGCTTAGTGTTATCAACGTTCTATGCGGACTGTGTTCCGCTGTATTTTGTCGATCCGGTGCATTGCGCCATCGGGTTAAGCCATTCCGGCTGGCGTGGGACGGTAAACCGCATGGGAAAAGCGACTATCGAGGCGATGCGGAGGGAATACGGAAGCAGACCGGAGGAACTGCGCTGTGCGATCGGACCGTCCATCTGTCAGGACTGCTACGAGGTGAGCGGGGATGTTGCGGTGGAGTTTGAGCAGGCATATGCAGGACATGAGAATGAGATCCTTATCGCAAAAGAAAATGGAAAATATCAGCTCGACCTCTGGAAAGCAAACGAAATTGTACTGCTTGATGCAGGTGTCCTGCCAGAACATATAGAGATCACGGACATTTGTACGTGCTGCAATCCTGACTTACTTTTTTTTCCCACCGCGCAAGCCATGGTAAGCGCGGAAACCTCGGGGCATTTTTATGTTTAAAATAAGATAACTGCGAAACTCATGAGAACGTAAATTGAATTGTGAAAAATTAACAAAAGACATGAAAGACATTGGGGAACCGCCGGTTCTTAGAAGGCAGGTACAACTGTAGGTTGTAACTGGCTTCTTAGTACCGTTGCGAGTGACACATAGCGAGAGCGTGTCTTGAATGTTTTTGTTGATTTTGAACAATTGAAAGAAGAGTAGGAGGAGTTTCGCAAACGCCTAAAATATTTGAAATGATAAAGGAGCAAAAGATATGAGTAAAAATTATGTAGATTATATGGTAGAAGAGACAAAAAATATTCTTGCGATCGACAGTCCATCCGGCTTCACAAAAGAGGTGGCAGATATGTCATGGGAGAATACAAAAAGCTTGGATATGAGCCAAAGCTTACGGTAAAAGGCGGTGTGCTCGTACCGATCGGCGGCAGGGACAAAGAGAACGCCGTTCTTTTAGAGGCACATATTGATACGTTAGGTGCCATGGTGGCAGAGATCAAAGCCAACGGAAGACTTCGTGTTACAGCAGTCGGCGGTATGAATGCAAACAATGCAGAGGGAGAAAACTGTAAAGTTGTCACCAGATTTAACGGAAAATATGACGGAACATTACAGCTGATCAACGCTTCCATTCATGTAAACGGCGAATATAATGACACAAAGAGAAGCTATGATTCCGTGGAAGTTGTTCTGGATGAAAAAGTAAAATCAAAAGAGGATGTGGAGAAACTCGGCATTATGACAGGCGATTTTGTCTGCTTTGATCCGAGAACTACGGTGACAGCATCCGGTTACATTAAAGCCGTTTCTTAGATGACAAATTAAGTGTTGGAATTTTATTGGGCTATGCAAAATATCTGAAAGAGGAAAATGTGACACCGGATCGTATGATCTACCAGCACATCACTGTATTTGAGGAAGTAGGACACGGTGGCGCAGCCTCTGTCCCGGAAGGCGTGACAGAAGTGATCTCTGTGGATATGGGATGTGTCGGTGACGGACTTGCCTGTGATGAGACACAGGTGTCGATCTGTGCGAAGGACAGCCATGGACCATATCATTATGATGTGGTAAACGGTCTTGTGAAGGCAGCGAAAGAGAATGGCATTGATTTTGCAGTGGATGTCTATCCATACTATGGTTCAGATGCAGATGTTGCGCTGAGCGCCGGATATGATGTGCGCCACGGACTGATCGGTTCTGGCGTGTATGCATCACACGGATATGAGAGAAGCCATGTGGATGGCGTGAAGAATACATTCGAACTTCTGAAGGCTTATCTCGGATAGCTGAAACGATGCTGCTTTTGAAAAAAGCATAATTTAAAGATTTCTTAATAATATCCTAGGATTATCTTCATTGTAATAGAAGACCTCCCGTGCTATATTAACTGTATGAAGAATGATAGTACACATCATACAGCTAATACAGATGGGAGGTTTGTTATTTGATTCAGTTAAATTACAGGGATGCAAAACCAATTTATGAACAGATCAAAGATGGTCTGAGAAAGCTGGTTATCACGAATTCCCTTATTGCAAATGAAAAGCTGCCCTCCGTGCGGGAAATGGCTTCGAAGCTTGCCATCAATCCAAATACCATCCAGAAGGCATACCGGGAACTTGAGGCAGAGGGATATGTCTATACCGTTGCCGGAAAAGGAACATTCGTTGCCGAGCGGAAAGAAGTGCTGGGCGTCAGAAATGAAGAACTGATGAAGGAATTTGATGAAGTGGTGACGGAACTGTTGTTTTTGGCGACGGATGGGGACAGTTTGAAGACACGTATTGAACAATTGGCTAAAGGGGGAGAGGCACAATGATCCAGGTTCATAATTTAAAGAAAAAGTTTGATGATTTTCAGGCGTTGAACGGCGTGGATATGCATGTGGGAAAAGGTGATATTTATGGACTGGTCGGACCAAACGGAGCAGGAAAGTCTACGTTGATCCGCCATCTTACCGGAGTTTATAAGGCAGATGAGGGAGAGATCCTGATCGACGGTGAACCGGTATTTGAAAACCGGAACATCAAGCAGAGGATGGCTTATATCCCGGATGAACTGTTTTATTTTATGCAGGCAGATACGATGGGGATGAAACGCTTTTATGAAGGCATCTATCCACAGTTTGACAGTAAGCTTTTTTTATAAAATGCAGGAATTTTTCCCGACGATCGATGTGAAGCGCACTATCAGACGGCTGTCGAAAGGAATGCAGAAACAGGTGGCATTCTGGCTTGCCATCTGCTGCAAGCCGGATATTCTGATTCTGGACGAACCGGTGGACGGACTTGATCCTGTGATGCGCAGACAGATCTGGAGTATCTTAATGGCGGAAGTGGCAGAGCGGAAAATGACAGTTTTAGTGTCGTCCCATAACCTGAGGGAACTTGAGGATACCTGTGACCATGTGGGCATCATGTACCATGGAAAAATTATGATCGAGCGGTCTTTGAGCGATCTTCAGGGAAATATTTCCAAGATACAGGTGGCATGTCAGAATGGTGTGCCAAAATTGCCGGATGATTTTGAGGTGCTGCATATGGCAAACACAGGGCGTGTCTATACCCTGATCGTAAAAGGGGATCCGAAAGAGGCAGAGAAAGTTCTTCTGACAGAAAATCCTACCATTGTTGATGTACTTCCATTGACACTGGAGGAAATCTTTATTTATGAATTGGGAGGTGTGGATTATGAAGTCAAAGACATGCTGCTTTAACAAAACAATTTTCAAAAAAAATATGACACATTTCTGGCCTTTGTGGGCATTGTACAGCTGTTATCTGATCGTTTCGCTTCCGGTCGGACTGTGGTTTAACATGCGGTATTATCTGCAGGATGACAGTTACAGCCAGCTCCAGAGACAGGTCTATGCGATCAGTGGCGCTATGCGGGCAGCCATGAATCCGGTGATCACATTTGCATTTGCAGCAGTGATGATCATGGCAGTGTTTTCCTATCTGTATTCTGCAAAGAATACAAATATGATCCATTCACTTCCGGTGGACAGACGGGAGTTGTTTGTGACGAATATCATATCTGCGTCTGCATTTATGATTGTTCCGCAGATCCTGACCTTTATTATCACGGTGTTCGTCTGCATTGGTGCACATATCACCAATATCCAGTACATTTTATACTGGTTTGGTGCAGAAGCCGCAATGACGTTTTTTTGCACTGGCGCTCGGCGCATTTGTGGCGATGTTTACCGGACAGCTCATGGCATTTCCGGTGTATTATGTCGTAGTCAATTATCTGTATGTAGGATGCTGGTATCTGATCAACATGGTGATAGAGAGTGTCTGCTTTGGGGTGTCAAACAATTGGAATCCGGGGAAATCCTGTATTTTGTCTCCAATTTATTATCTGACAAACAATCTGCGGATACAGTCAGTAGAAAACAGTGAGTATGTGACGGTTGGAATCGAGTTTAAGGGTGCATATCTGCTCGGGATTTATGCAGTGGCAGGTGTGGTATTCCTGATCGCAGCCTATCAGTTGTATAAATGGAGAAAATTGGAGACTGCAGGTGACCTTATCAGCATGCGGGGAATCAAGCCGGTGTTCCGCTGGGGCGTGGCTGTCTGCGCCGGTCTGCTTGGAGGAACTGCCGTTGCTGACACGATCGGAAACAGTTTTTCTTCGGCAAAGGTACATTTTTGGATACTTGCAGCAGGCACCCTGATCTTTGGTGCGATCGGCTTTTTTGTGGCGGAGATGCTTATTGAGAAGAATTTCCGTGTGTTCCACAAAAAGAGAGTTGGGGAATGGGCAGTCTTAACGGTTGTTCTGGCAGCATTTCTGGGTGCACTGAAACTGGATCTATTCCGGATCGAAGGAAAAATACCGGATGTTTCAGAGGTTAAGGTGGTATCGCTCAATCTGGACTATACGCTCCGCTATACCGAACCGGATGATATTCAGAAGATCATAGATCTCCAGAAAGAGATCCTGGCACAGAAAGAAGAGTGCCTGAGCGCAGAGAACCAATATTATCTCTCAATCACATATACCCTGAAGGATGGTAAGAAGCTGCGGAGAAGTTATACAGTTCCGGTTGGGCAGGCTGCGGCTGCGGACAAAGATTCTGTCGTCGCAAAAGTGACTGCGTTAGAGAGTAATCCGAATAAGATGATGCAGAACATGTTTGGCAATTACTATAAGACGAATGAGTATTATGCCGGCAGTATTTCATTTGTAGATGAGAACGGCAGAACAGAGGATTACCGTTTTACACAGGAAGAGCTTGACGCTGTCATGGAGGCGGTGCAAAAAGATGTGGAAGCGGGAAACATGACGGATTATCAACTTTATTCGCTCCGTGCCGGTGATGAGGATAACACGTACAGGGATCGTTATTTTAACAATCTGGATATCAGTTTTTATAATCCGGACGGTATCATCTGGAATTACAGTTCTTACAGTGTGGATGGGGTTGATGTGACAGAAGCGGTGCTGACAGGGGAGAAGACTGCAGAAGAGGCAGAAGCTTATTTCCCAAACAGTGACAGCGCCTATGTTGAGTTCGGAAGCAAATGCACAAACATTATTGAGACATTGAAAAAACTTGGGATTTTGAACAGTGAGCGAAAACTTATGACTTATGACGAGTATGACGCACTGATGAATCCGGTTACGGCAGTAAGGGAAAAAGGAATACCGCACATTTCCTAGACAAAACGCATAGTTCAGAAAAAAGATGGAATAAATATTGTTATTCCATCTTTTTTATTGTAAACTGTTATTGTTATTTTTAGCGTAACGGTAGAAAGCCATTTAAGGTTATAACAGGAAAGTAGTGGAGATCCCAGTTCTTTCCGTGATACATGAGAAAAGGAGTTTTTTAAATGAGTAAACCAGTCGTAGCGATTGTTGGACGCCCGAATGTAGGAAAGTCTACGTTATTTAATGCACTTGCAGGTGAGCGTATTTCAATTGTACAAGATACACCGGGCGTTACAAGAGACCGTATTTATGCGGAGGTGTCATGGTTAGATCACAATTTTACCATGATCGATACCGGAGGTATTGAACCGGACAGTAACGATATTATTTTATCACAGATGAGAGAGCAGGCAGAGATCGCGATCGCAACAGCAGACGTGATCATGTTTATTGTCGATGTCAGACAGGGCTTGCAGGATTCGGATTCCAAAGTTGCAGATATGTTGCGCCGTTCCGGCAAACCGGTCGTGCTGGTCGTCAATAAAGTGGACAGCTTTGAGAAGTTCATGCCGGACGTGTATGAGTTCTACAATCTCGGCATCGGAGATCCATTCCCGGTTTCGGCAGCTTCCATGTTAGGACTTGGAGATATGTTGGATGAAGTGGTAAAGTATTTTCCAGAATATAAGAAGAATGACGAGGAGGACGACCGTCCGAAGATCGCCATTATCGGAAAACCGAATGTTGGAAAATCATCCCTCAACAACAAACTGGCACAGGAGGATCGTGTCATTGTATCGGATATCGCAGGCACGACCAGAGATGCGATCGATACTGATATTAAGTACAATGGAAAAGAATATGTGTTTATCGATACCGCAGGATTGAGACGTAAGAATAAGATCAAGGAAGAGATCGAGCGCTATAGTATTATCCGTGCAGTCACGGCTGTGGAGCGTGCAGATGTCTGCATTATCGTGATCGATGCTACTGAGGGCGTGACCGAGCAGGATGCCAAGATCGCAGGGATCGCACATGACCGTGGAAAGGGAATTATCATCGCCGTGAACAAATGGGATGCGATCGAAAAAGATGATAAGACCATCTACCGCCATACCGAGAAAATCCGTGACATCTTAAGCTTTATGCCGTATGCGGAGATTATTTTCATCTCTGCAAAATCAGGACAGCGTCTCAATAAGATTTTTGAGACGATCGATGTCGTAATTGAGAATAACAGTATGCGTGTGGCAACCGGTGTATTGAATGAAATCGTTACCGAGGCAGTTGCGATGCAGCAGCCGCCATCGGATAAGGGAAAGAGACTGCGTATTTATTACACGACGCAGGTTTCAGTAAAACCGCCAACCTTTGTGATCTTTGTGAATGATAAACAGCTGATGCATTTCTCCTACACAAGATATCTGGAGAACCGCATCCGTGATACGTTTGGATTCCGGGGAACGGCCCTTCGTTTTATCATCAGAGAGAGAAAGGAAAATGAAAAATGATCATCGCAAGGATAATTGCAGTAGCGATCGGCTACGCCTGCGGATTATTTGAAACAGGTTATTTTTATGGGAAAAAGAAAGGTGTGGATATCCGCACAAAAGGAAGCGGCAATTCCGGTGCGACAAACACCTTAAGAACCTTTGGCTGGAAGGCAGGACTTGTGACCTGCCTTGGTGATATTTTAAAAACGGTAGCGGCAGTGTTAGCCGTTAAACTGATCTTTGGAAGAACATATACAGAAGACATCATTCTTCTGGAGCCTGTACGCAGGTTTTGGAGCGGTGCTCGGACACAATTTTCCGTTTTATCTGAAGTTCAAAGGCGGAAAAGGAGTTGCATGTACCGGTGGAATGGTGCTTGCAGTATTTCCAATCGTTGCACCGGTCAGTATGGGACTTTTTCTGGTGATCAGCGCAGTGACAAAGTATGTATCTCTCGGCTCAATCATCGGACTGATCAGTGTTTTCGTCCAGGTGGTCGTATATGGACAGCTTGGGATTATCACAGTTCCAATGGGAATCCGTGCGGAATTTTACATAGTGACAGCCTGTTTTACCATTTTAGGGTATGGCAGCACCGTGCAAATATCAGACGTCTTGCAAATGGCACAGAGAATAAGATCGGTGCGAAAAAGAAGGAGCAGAAATAATTTTTTGATTTGGAGTGAGAAAAAATGGCAGATGTTGCGATCATAGGAGCAGGAAGCTGGGGAATCGCCCTTGCAAAAGTACTGCATACCAATGGAAATAAAGTGACAGTGTGGTCGATTGTGGAAGATGAGATTACCATGCTGAAAGAAAAACATGAGCATGTACAGAAGCTTCCGGGGGTAAAACTGCCGGAAGATATGGAATTTACGACAGATCTGGAATCTGCGGTTTCAGGTAAAGCATACCTGATCCTTGCAGTGCCGTCTGTATTCACAAGAAGCACAGCAAAGAGCATGGCGCCTTTTGTGAAAGAGGGACAGATCATCGTGTGCGTGGCTAAGGGAATCGAGGAAGAGACACTGATGCCGCTTACTGACATTGTGGAGCAGGAGATCCCGCAGGCAGAGGTTGCAGTGATGTGTGGACCAAGCCATGCGGAAGAAGTTGGAATCGGACTTCCGACTACAGTTGTAGCAGGAGCAAAAAAACGTGCTGTTGCAGAGGAAATCCAGGACATTTTCATGAACAACGTTTTCCGTGTGTATACAAGCCCGGATGTGCTTGGCATGGAACTTGGCGGTTCGTTAAAGAACGTGATCGCGCTTGCAGCCGGAATGGCAGACGGTCTGGGATATGGGGATAATACGAAAGCGGCACTTATCACCAGAGGAATGTTTGAGATGAACAAGCTTGCTGTGACGATGGGCGCAAAACAGGAGACGTTAAACGGACTTACCGGAATCGGTGATCTGATCGTGACCTGTGAGAGTAAACACAGCCGTAACCGCAAAGCCGGAATGCTGATCGGACAGGGTTACACCATGCAGCAGGCGATGGACGAAGTGAAAATGGTCGTAGAAGGTGTCTACTCTGCGAAAGCAGCGATCGCCCTTGCAAAAAAATACGGTGTAGATATGCCGATCATTGAGGAAGTCAACAAAGTATTATTTGAGGACAAACCGGCAAAAGAGGCGGTCAATGACCTGATGCTCCGCGATAAGAAAATGGAACATGGCAATCTTGGCTGGGAAGATTAAGAATGCAGGAGTTCCTTATAATTTGCAGGGAAAAACGTACGGAAGAATTAAGATTTAATTAAAAAATATATCTGACAGATTGTGCTAGAATGGAGAATATAAATGAAGATCAATATAAAAAAACTTGATGCGGATGCAGTACTCCCGACAAGGGGAAGCAGTCAGGCGGCAGGCTATGATCTGTATGCAAAAAGTTCTGAGGATACTGTGATTCCACCACACAAAACAGTGATGGTCGGCACAGGACTTGCGATGGAAATACCGGAAGGATATTTCGGTGCGATTTTTGCAAGAAGCGGTCTTGCCTCCAAGCAGGGACTGCGCCCGGCAAATTGTGTCGGAGTAGTGGATTCTGACTACCGGGGAGAATTTATGATCGCCTTACATAATGATACGGATGAGGAGCGTGTGATCGCCGGAAAAGAGCGCATTGCACAAATGGTCGTAATGCCGTATCTTTCTGTTGAGTTTGAGGAAGTAGAAGAATTGAATGAGACGGAGCGCGGGGAAGGCGGATTTGGTTCTACCGGAAGAAAGTAATATCCGGAAAATGCCGGAATAGTGGGGTTAAGGAGGTATTTTATTATGGAAAGCAGAATGGTAAAATTTTATTCAAAAGAGAGCAACATGGTTGCAATTCATGCAATTCCGGGACATTTTGCAACCAGTCATTCCCATATCAATTACTATATTGATATCACAAGCTTGAAGACAAGAATTCAGGAGGCGAAAGAGGTTGCCCGTGTGCTGCATCAGAAGATCGGAAGAGTTTCCTATGTGGATACGATTGTATGTATGGACGGCACGGAGGTGATCGGAGCGTTTTTGGCAGAGGAATTTGAAAAAGAGGATATGGCATCTACGAACCGCCATGAGACAATTTATGTGGTTTCGCCGGAGATGAACAGCAATAACCAGCTCTTATTCCGTGATAATATCAAACCAAGTATCGCAGGAAAACATGTGATCTTATTATCTGCATCTACCACAACCGGAAAGACAATCCACAGAAGTCTTGAGGGAATCCGTTACTATGGCGGCGTGATCGAGGCAGTGGCCTCTGTGTTCAGCACGGTATCTGAGATGGATGGCTTTGCGGTACACTCGGTGTTCCATGCAGAGGATCTTCCGGGATATGCGGCTTATTCCGCAGATGACTGTCCATTCTGTAAAAAAGGAATCAAGCTGGATGCCGTGGTCAATGGATTCGGTTATTCTAAGTTATGATCAGAAATGAATGTATGGAATAAAAGATACAGGCAGGTTGCTTCGTCAATTTGACGGAAAAAGATGAAATATCAGTGCAATCTGACGAAGAAATCAAAAAACAGTCAAAATCACTGTGAGTTCCTACAAGAAATCGACAGATTCTTTGTGTAGGTAACATATGGCGTTTTTGGCTGTTTTTTTGTATAGTAAATATATCAAGAAACGAACAATTTATCAGGAGGTATTTACACCAATGGCAAGTTTATCATTAACAAATGTATGTAAAGTTTATCCTAACGGTTTTGAAGCTGTTAAGGATTTCAACCTTGAAGTAGAAGATCAGGAGTTCATCATCTTCGTAGGACCATCCGGATGTGGTAAATCTACTACACTTCGTATGATCGCAGGTCTTGAGGAGATTTCTTCCGGTGAATTATAAATCGACGGAAAACTCGTTAACGACGTAGAGCCAAAAGACAGAGATATCGCAATGGTATTCCAGAACTACGCTCTGTATCCACATATGACTGTTTTCGATAATATGGCATTCGGATTAAAATTAAGAAAAGTTCCGAAGGATGAAATCAAGAGAAAAGTTGAAGAAGCAGCTAAGATCCTTGACCTTGAGAAATTATTAGACCGTAAACCAAAGGCTCTTTCCGGTGGACAGAGACAGCGTGTTGCTATGGGACGTGCTATCGTTCGTAATCCTAAGGTATTCCTTATGGACGAACCTCTTTCCAACCTGGATGCAAAATTACGTGTTCAGATGCGTTCTGAGATCGCTTCCTTACATAACAGATTAAAAGCTACTATCATCTATGTAACACATGATCAGACAGAAGCTATGACATTAGGAACCAGAATCGTTGTATTAAAAGATGGTGTTATCATGCAGGTTGATTCTCCACAGAAATTATACAATGAGCCAAATAACTTATTCGTAGCCGGATTCATCGGATCTCCACAGATGAACTTCATCGACGCTGCAATATGTAAAGTAGAAGGGAGAGAGTAACTCTTAACTTCGAGAAGACATCTGTTGTCCTTCCTCCGGCAAAAGCTAAGAAATTGATCGATGGCGGATACAACGGAAAGACAGTTGTTATGGGTATCAGACCAGAAGATATCGGAGATTCCCAGATTGAGATCGAAGCTCACAAAGATGCAGTATTCGAGACAGACGTAACAGGATACGAGTTATTAGGTTCTGAAGTATTGTTATACTTCAATGTAGCAGGAACAGCCATGACAGCAAAAGTTGATTCCAGAACAACAGCTCGTATGGGTGATCATATCACATTAGCAATCGATCCAGAGAAGATTCACTGCTTCGACAAAGAAACTGAATTGACAATTACCAACTAATTCGGTAAAATTAAATAAACTCAGTAGAACCGGGTGCATCATTTGTACCCGGTTTTTTCTGCAGAAAAAATAATTGTCCAATGGAACAAAACAAACATGTGTTCTATATAATAAATAACGAAAGGAATGGAGCGTATGATATCAAACCATAAGATACAGACTGCTTTAGACGAGATCAAGGAGATTTCCAAGATTGATTTGGCATTATATTCAGAGAAAGGCAAACAGGTTGCGGCTACTTTTGAGCTGGAAGGCGATATGGAAGAGGCGGTAACTTCATTTGCAGCATCAATGGCAGAGAGCCAGATGTTGTCCGGTTGTCATTTCTTTAAAGTAATGGTAGAGGGTGAAGTGGAATATATTCTTTTGACAAAGTCATCCGCAGAAGATGCTTATATGGTAGGACGGTTGGCAGTCTGCCAGATAAGGAATCTTGCAGCCGCTTATATGGAGCAGTTTGACCGTAATAATTTTATGCAGAATATCCTGCTTGGAAATATGCTCGTGGTGGACATGTACAATAAGGCCCAGAAGCTGCATATTGAACAGGCAGAACGTGTTGTTTTCGTGATTGAGATTGACGGCAAGAAAGATGCAACCGCGATGGAGACAGTCAAGAATCTGTTCGTGACCAAGACCAGAGACTATGTGACAGAAGTGGACGAGCAGAGCATTGTCCTGATCAAAGATACCAGAGACATGAAAGAAGATGAAGAACTGCAGACATTGGCAAGTATGATCGTGGATAATATGCACACTGAGGCGATGGTGAAAGTGCGCGTGGGCTATGGAAACCGTGTGCATAATCTGCAAGATATTGCCAAATCCTATCAGGAAGCCAAGATGGCGTTAGAAGTCGGAAGAATTTTTTATGCAGAGCGTGAGACGATTGCATACAGCCTGCTTGGAATTGGGCGTCTGATTTATCAGCTTCCGATGAGCTTATGCGAGATGTTTATTCATGAAGTGTTCGGGGATGAAGTGCCGGATATATTTAATGAAGAGATTAATACAACCATCCAGAAGTTTTTTGAAAATAATCTGAATATCTCAGAGACCGCCAGACAGTTATATGTGCACCGGAATACATTAGTATATCGTCTGGAACGTTTAGAGAAGGCAATCGGATTAGATATCCGTAAGTTTGATGATGCAATGACCTTTAAGATTGCGATGATGGTCATTGCACATATGAACCAGCAGAAGGTAGAAGAGTAGGGCAGATTTGAAAGAATATTATGAAATGAATCTGCAAGTTTGTGACAGAGCGCAGGAAAATGAATGAAGTGAGGTAAGAAATGGCAGGTTATGATGAGCACAGCATATCGGTTTTAGAAGGGTTAGAGGCTGTTCGGAAAAGACCGGGAATGTATATCGGAAGTGTTTCCAGAAAGGGATTGAACCACCTGATCTATGAGATCGTAGACAACTCTGTGGATGAGCATCTGGCAGGGGCATGTGATACGATCCATGTCACATTGGAGAAGAATGGTTCCTGTACGGTAGAAGATAATGGACGAGGCGTTCCGGTCGGAATGCACGCCAAAGGTGTTTCGGCAGCACGTCTTGTATACACAACCTTACACGCCGGCGGTAAGTTTGATGATTCCGCATATAAGACGAGTGGAGGGCTTCACGGAGTAGGTTCTTCCGTTGTCAATGCATTGTCTGTTTATATGGATGTGGAGATCAGCAGAGAGGGGTATATTCATCATGACCGCTATGAGAGAGGCGTTCCGGTTGTGGAATTGGAGAATGGATTGCTTCCTAAGATTGGCAAGACAAAAAAGACCGGAACCAAAGTAAACTTTCTTCCAGATCCGGAAATTTTTGAAAAGACGAGATTCAAAGAGGATGAGATCAAAAGCCGTATGCATGAGACGGCATATCTGAATCCGAAACTTACGATCATTTATGAGGACCGCCGTGGCGAGGAAGTCGAACATATCGTATATCATGAGGAAGATGGAATCCGTGGTTTTGTAAAGGATTTGAATAAAAATACGGAAGTGCTTCATGATGTCGTCTACTTTAAAGGGGAATCTGAAGGCATTACCGTGGAAGCTGCATTCCAGTACACGAATGAATTTCATGAGAATATCCTGGGATTCTGTAATAATATTTTTAATGCCGAGGGTGGTACACATATCACGGGATTTAAAACCGTATTTACAACCGTCATTAATTCTTATGCGAGAGAACTTGGTATTTTAAAAGAAAAAGATGTGAACTTCACCGGAGCAGATGTCCGAAACGGAATGACGGCAGTTGTTTCCATCAAACATCCTGATCCGAGATTTGAGGGACAGACAAAGACGAAATTAGATAATCAGGATGCGGCGAAAGCCACTGCAAAAGTGACCGGCGACGAGATTCAGTTATTTTTTGATAAAAACTTAGAGACATTGAAAACGGTCATCTCCTGCGCGGAAAAAGCGGCAAAGATCCGTAAGACCGAGGAGCGCGCCAAGACCAATCTGCTCACCAAGCAGAAGTTTTCGTTTGATTCCAATGGAAAGCTTGCAAATTGTGAGAGCAGGGACGCTTCCATCTGTGAAATCTTCATCGTCGAGGGAGATTCCGCCGGAGGTTCCGCAAAGACAGCGAGAGACAGAAATTATCAGGCAATCCTGCCAATCAGGGGTAAAATCTTAAATGTGGAAAAAGCAAGTATTGACAAGGTGTTGGCCAATGCGGAGATCAAGACGATGATCAATGCGTTTGGATGTGGTTTTTCCGAGGGGTATGGAAATGATTTTGATATCACAAAACTCCGCTATGACAAGATCATCATCATGGCGGATGCCGACGTCGACGGAGCACATATCTCAACACTGCTTCTGACACTGTTTTACCGTTTTATGCCGGAACTTATTTATGAGGGACATGTTTATGTGGCAATGCCGCCGCTTTACAAAGTCATTCCGGGTAAGGGCGAGGAAGAGTATCTTTACGATGATGCGGCTCTGGAAAAATACAGAAAAGCACATAAGGGAAGTAACTTTACCTTACAGCGTTACAAAGGTCTTGGTGAGATGGACGCCGAGCAGTTGTGGGAGACTACATTGAATCCGGCTACCAGAATGTTAAAGCGGATTGAAATCGAGGACGGCCGCATGGCGTCTGATATCACAGAGCTTCTGATGGGAAATGATGTTCCGCCGAGAAAGACATTTATTTATGAACATGCGCATGACGCAGAACTCGACGTATAGTGCAGATGGTAAAAATGGCAGCAGATCATTGAAAAATCATAAAGCAGATGACAAACATTTTGCAATGATCGGTAGAATAACAGATAGAGAGGATATATGATGCAGCAGGAAGAACAGATTATCCGCACCGAGTATTCGGAGCTGATGCAGAAATCCTATATAGATTATGCGATGAGTGTTATTATCGCAAGAGCTTTGCCGGATGTCCGCGATGGCTTAAAACCGGTGCAGCGAAGAACTTTATATGATATGTACGAACTGGGAATCCGGTATGACAAGCCGTACCGTAAATGTGCGCGTATTGTCGGCGATACCATGGGTAAATATCATCCACATGGCGACAGTTCTATTTATGACGCACTTGTTGTCATGGCACAGGAATTTAAGAAAGGGCTGCCGCTTGTAGATGGACACGGTAACTTTGGTTCCATCGAGGGCGACGGGGCGGCGGCGATGCGTTACACGGAGGCGCGTCTCCAGAAAATCACACAGGAGGCATTTTTATCGGATCTGGATAAGGATGTCGTGGATTTTGTGCCGAACTTTGACGAGACGGAGAAAGAGCCGGAGGTTCTGCCGGTCAAGATCCCGAATCTCTTGGTGAACGGTTCCGATGGTATTGCGGTCGGTATGGTGACAAGCACACCACCGCACAATCTGGGCGAAGTGATCGACGGCGTGATCGCATACATTAAGAATCCGGATATCAACACCGAGCAGATGATGGAATATATTCCGGGACCGGATTTCCCGACAGGAGGAATTATTGCCAATAAGGACGATCTGATCCAGATCTATTCCACCGGTATGGGTAAGATCAAAATCCGTGGAAAAGTGGAAGTGGAGCAGGTCAAAGGTGGAAAAGAGCGCATTGTTATCACTGAGATCCCATATACGATGATCGGTGCGAACATCGGAAAATTTTTGAATGATGTATACAGTCTCGTGGAGACGAAGAAAACAAATGACATTGTGGATATCACGAACCAGTCCTCCAAAGAGGGCATCCGTATTGTGCTGGAGCTGCGCAAAGGAGCTGATACACAGAATCTCATCAATCTGCTGTATAAAAAGACAAAGTTAGAGGACACGTTTGGTGTGAATATGCTGGCAGTTGCGGAGGGACGGCCTGAGACGCTGGGACTTGTGCCAATCATCCGTCATCATGTGAAGTTCCAGTATGAGCTTGCCACAAGAAAATATCAGACATTACTGAAAAAGGAATTAGACAAAAAAGAAATACAGGAAGGATTGATCAAGGCGTGTGATGTCATTGACCTTATTATTGAAATCCTTCGCGGAAGTAAGAATGTAAAAGATGCAAGAGCATGTCTGACCGATGGTGTGACGGACAATATCACCTTTAAATCGGCACAGTCAGAAAAAATGGCATCAGACCTCCGTTTTACAGAGCGTCAGACCACGGCAATCCTGGAGATGCGTTTACAGAAGCTGATCGGTTTAGAGATCGAGGCATTGATGAAAGACCATGAGGATACGTTAAAGCATATCGCCGAGTATGAGGACATTTTGGAAAACCGTGCCACCATGGCGAAAGTGCTGATCAAAGAACTTCAGTCTTATAAGAAACAGTATGCGGTTCCGAGAAAAACTCTGATCGACAATCTTGAGGAAGCGGTTGTGGAAGAGAAGAAGATTGAGGAGATGGATGTGGTATTCCTCATGGATCGCTTTGGCTATGCAAAAACGGTGGATGTCAGTGTCTATGAGAGAAATAAAGAGGCAGCGGATACGGAAAACCGTTACATCTTAACCTGTAAGAACACGGATAAAATCTGTATTTTTACAAACAAAGGACAGATGCATCTGTTGAAAGTGCTTGATCTTCCATATGGAAAGTTCCGAGATAAGGGAATTCCAATCGACAATCTAAGTAACTACAATAGTAGTGAGGAAAACTTTATATACATTATCAACCTCGGTGCGATCATTCACTCCAGATTATTATTTGGAACCAAAAAACAGCCATGCTTAAGATGGTTGACGGAAGTGAATTTGACGTGGCAAAGAGAACGACAGCCGCAACGAAGTTAAATGAGGATGATGAACTTCTGATCGTGCACTCCATGACAGGTGAGGAGACGGTTGTCATGCAGTCTGAGAAAGAAATGTTTTTGCGTATTGAGGCTTCCACAATCCCGGAAAAGAAAAAGGGAGCGGTCTGCGTGCGTGGCATGAAACTGAATGCAGGAGATGCATTGAGTAACATTTATGTGTTAGACGGCGAGAGCGAGCAGACCGTTGAAGTAAAGGGAAAAGAGGTTGTCTTAAACAGACTTCGTGTTGGAAATCGTGACACCAAGGGAACGAAGCGTTAAATAAAACCAAAAGAAGTAAGGTGGGAAAATGAATTACGGGCAGGCAAGAGCGTATGCCGTAAATGTCAGCAGGTCGGGAAGCATATTAGGACTTGATAGTATTGAAAATTTAATGCACGAGCTTGGGGATATACAGGAGCAGCTTAAGATCATCCACATTGCGGGAACGAATGGAAAAGGTTCTACCGGAGCTTATTTAGAGCGGGTACTCATAGAAGCCGGATACCGGGTAGGCAGATATAGTTCCCCGGCGGTGTTTGATCCGATGGAAGTGTGGCGGATCAATCTTCAGTCCATGAGCCACGAGGAGTATGCGGATATCATGGAACAGGTGAAGTGTGCCTGTGACCGCATGGTGGAAAAAGGTATGGAACATCCGACGATTTTTGAAGTGGAAACAGCGATGGCATTTTTGTATTTTTATCAGAAAAAATGTGATTATGTACTGTTGGAAGTTGGAATGGGCGGCAGAACAGATGCAACGAATCTGATCAAAAGCCAGTGTGCTCCGTTATTACATCAGTCAGTATGGATCATATGCAATTTCTTGAAATACACTGACCGAGATTGCACAGGCAAAAGCCGGCATTATCAAAAAAGATTGTCCGGTCGTGACCATCCTGCAAAAAGCAGAGGCAATGGTGGCGATAGAAGCAGAGGCGGAAAAACAGCACGCAAGGCTTTATACCGCCGATGTTTCCAAGGTAACGGTGGAAACCGAAACGTTAAAAGAGATCAGATTCGATCATCCGGGACTTGGAACGGTGACAACCCAGCTTACAGGGACATATCAGGTGGAAAACTGCTGTCTGGCGGTCACAGTGTTAAAGGAGATCCTTGGAATTGCAGACCGGATCATTATAGACGGGATCAGAAATACCGTGTGGCCGGGCAGGTTTGAGATCATAGGAGAACAGCCGCTGTTTATCATAGACGGTGCGCACAATGAGGATGCGGCACTTCAATTAAGTGCGTCTGTGGAAAAATATTTTACAAACATTCCAATAACTTATATAATAGGTGTACTTGCAGATAAGGAACACAAAAAGTGCTGGAGGCAATGCTGCCTTATGCGGGAGCCGCCTTTACAGTGACGCCGGATAATCCGAGGGCGATGAAAGCGGAAGAACTTGCGTCTGAGGCAGAAGCGATCGTGGCTCGTCTGTGGAAAGAGAGAGCCGGAAAGCCGGAAAAAGCACAGGGCGCAGAAAATAGTCCACAGGGAGCAGGAGGTATGGAACTGCTTCCGAAGGTCATGGCATGCAGTTCTATGGATGAAGCGGTGCGTCTGGCGCTGGAACACACGAAAAAAGACGGCGTGATCCTTGCATTTGGCTCATTGTCTTATCTGAAAGAGATTAAGCAGATTGCACAGGTGGATTGATCTATATAAGCATACATAAGGATGTAGTATTACACCGGGATCATATCATTTCAGTATCGGTAAAGAAGGAAAAAAGATGGATAAAAAGAAAATACAAGAGGGCGTAAAATTAATATTGGAAGGAATCGGGGAAAACCCGGACAGAGAAGGGCTTCTCGATACCCCTGACCGCATTGCCAGAATGTATGAGGAGATTTTTGGAGGACTGACGCTGACAGCGGAAGAACCGTTATCGAAAACATTTCATGTGAAAGACAATGCGATGGTTCTCGAAAAAAGATATTACATTTTATTCGACCTGCGAGCATCATTTTATGCCCTTTTACGGAAAAGCACACATTGCTTATATCCCGGATGGAAAAGTCGTAGGTCTCAGCAAACTGGCAAGAACCGTGGAAGTGTATGCAAAGCGTCCGCAGATCCAGGAACAGTTGACGGCACAGATTGCAGATGCATTAATGGAATATTTAAAGCCACAGGGCGCAATGGTCATGCTGGAAGCAGAGCATATGTGCATGACGATGCGTGGTGTGAAAAAAGCCGGGAAGCAAGACGGTAACATTTGTGACGCGCGGTGTTTTTGAACAGGATGAGAGGCTTCAAAGACAGTTTTTGATCTGGTAAGAGCGTAAGATAAAGTCAGGAAGGTTAGAAAAATGAGAATAGGAAGCAGGGATTTTGCAACAACAGGACATACTTACATTATGGGAATTTTAAATGTGACACCGGACTCTTTTTCCGATGGTGGAAAGTTCAATCAGATCGATGCGGCATTAAAGCATGCGGAAGAGATGATAAGAGACGGTGCAGATGTGATCGATATCGGTGGGGAATCCACACGGCCGTGGGGATATACAAAGATTTCCGATGAGGAGGAGACAGGCAGGGTGGTTCCGGTCATTGAGGCGGTAAAAAAAGAGTTTGAGATACCGATCTCTGTGGATACTTATAAAAGCGGCGTTGCAGAGGCCGCAGCGCAGGCAGGAGCCGATCTGATCAATGATATCTGGGGACTGAAATATGACGCGCGCATGGCAGAGGTCATTGCAAAATCAGGACTGGCGTGCTGTCTCATGCACAACCGGGACAATGCAGAATACCGGAATTTTATGGAGGATATGAAACAGGATCTGCGGGAAACGATCGCACTTGCCAAAGCGGCAGGAATTGCGGACGACAAGATTATCTTAGACCCGGGTGTTGGATTCGCAAAAAGTTATGAGAATAATCTGGAAGCAATCCGCAGTCTGGAGGAATTAAAGGAATTAAAGTATCCGGTGCTGCTTGGCACTTCAAGGAAGTCTGTGATCGGATTGACACTTGACCTTCCGGCAGCAGAGCGTGTGGAGGGAACGATTGTCACAACGGTCATGGCGGTGGAAGCAGGCTGTATGTTTGTCCGTGTGCATGATGTAAAAGAAAATCACCGGGCAATCCAGATGGCAGAGGCGATCCTGGACAGAAAATAAGCAATTGCCAAACACCTGTTTTTTCAGGAGTTTTGCAGGCTTTAGATAACAGGAAGATAGAAGTGCTGAAAGGAAGTATCGGGATGACAGGAGATTTTATTAAAATAACGAATTTAAAAGTATTTGCACATCATGGGGTTTTTCCGGAGGAAACAAGGGATGGACAGGACTTTTACGTGAATGCAAAACTTTTTTGGACTGCAGAAAAGCTGGAAAGACAGACAATCTGTCGGATTCTTTGAATTATGGCGAAGTCAGCCATTTTATCACAGATTTTCTACAGGATCATACATACAAATTAATTGAGAGCGTCGCAGAGCAGTTAGCGGAAGCGATGCTTCTTTCTATGCCGGTGTTAAAAGGAGTAGAGATTGAGTTATGTAAACCACATGCTCCAATCGGGCTTCCATTTGAAAATGTGTCGGTGACGATGAAACGGCAGTGGCATGAGGTGTATCTTGCAGTCGGTTCCAATCTTGGGGACAAGAATGCCTATATTGGGAATGGAATCAACGAACTGCGCCGGATCAAAGAGATCAAAGAGGTAAGAGTGTCAGAACTTCTGGTGACAAAGCCTTACGGCGGAGTGGAGCAGGACGATTTTGTTAACGGGGCGATCGCATTAAAGACGCTGTTATCACCACAGGAGCTGTTGGAGAAACTGCATGAGATCGAGCAGCACGCTAACAGGGAGCGTATCATTCACTGGGGACCTAGAACATTGGATCTTGACATTATTTTTTATGATAAGCTTGTGTACGAGGATGAGAATCTTATCATACCGCATATTGATATGCAGAATCGTGACTTTGTGTTAAAACCGCTGGCAGAACTTTGCCCGAATTACCGTCACCCGGTTTTGGGAAAAACAGTGTCGCAGTTACTTGGAGAACTGAAAGAGAGGTAATATGATAAAAGCAGTCTTATTTGATCTGGATGGTACGATCATTAACTCAGAAGAGGGAATTACAAAGTGTGTACAGTATGCATTAAGCAGTTTTGGAATTGAGGAACCGGACCGGAAAAAGCTGTTGTGTTTTATCGGACCGCCGCTTGATCCTGTTTTCCGTGAAAAATACGGCTTTGATGCGGACAAGGCATGGCAGGCGGTATTAAAATACCGGGAGAGGTTTGATAAGACCGGTATTTTCGAGTGTGAATTATATGAGGGTGTCGCAGATACGATTCGCAAATTAAAAGAAGAGGGATACATCATCGCACTTGCTTCCTCCAAGCCGGAGACAGCGTGCAGACGCATTCTGGAACATTTTTCCCTGACACCGTATTTTGATGAGATCGTCGGTTCCACTTTAGATGGAAGCATCAGCACCAAACAGCAGGTACTAGAGGAGCTTGGCAGACGGATGGAGCATATGCAGATCACAAAAGACCAGATGTGCCTGATCGGAGACACTGAGTATGACGTGATTGGAGCGGATCAGTTTGGAATCCGCTGTGTCGGCGTATCCTATGGATTTGGAAAAAGAGAACTGTTAGAGCGTGCAGGGGCATACTGTGTCTGCGACAGCATGGCAGAGGTTGTGGATGCACTGCAGCAGATGTGATAGAAAGGAAGATATCATGAAAACGACAGGCGGTTTTAAACTCTGGCAGATTATTTATCCGATTGGTATTTATTATGTTGTGTCGAGCCTTATGTACTTCGTGCTGGGACTTTTTCTGGGGATGGGCAACAGACCTATATGCTGCGCCAGCTTATCTGCTCGGCTGCAACGATCCCGGCGACGATGAGTTTTTATAAGCAGGATAAAATTGCAGAGCAGGTTGTCTATGGAACTGAAAAAGAAAAATTGGATACAAAATGGCTCACAGACGCAGTTTTGGCTGTTACGGGTGCAGTCACACTTGGCATTGCCGTCAACAACATCATTGCAATGACGCCGTTAGTGCAGATGTCGGAGGGGGTTCAGGAGGCAAACCAGTCCTTTTTTGCGGGAACGGTTGTGTTTGAACTGCTCGGTTCCTGCCTTGTGATTCCAATCGCAGAAGAATTGCTGTTCCGCGGTGTGGTGTACAAGCGTCTGAAGCTTTATTTTGGCGTGATACCGGCATTGATCGGTTCAGCACTTATCTTTGGTATCATGCATGTCAATCTGGTGCAGTTTTTGTATGCGGCGGTGATCGGATTGCTTCTTGCGTTTGTGTTGGAAAAAACAGGGAAGCTTTCCATGGCAGTTTTTGGGCATATTGCGGCAAATCTTGTGGCGGTGCTGCGGACGGAGACAGGATGGCTGGAGTTCAGTTTTTATCCGACGGTAAACGGCATTTTGTTTACGGTTGTGATGGCAGTGGCAGGAATAGCCGTTGTCAGCCTTTTTTACCGGAGAAAATAATTCGTTACATAAAAACGACATTTCATTACATATTCCATAAGAAAAGCTTATGAGCTGGTCGATATAAGATAAAGTACAGAGTATGGAGTGAAGAAAATGCCGAAAATTGCGATATGTGATGATGAACAGCCTATAAGAGAGTATTTAAAAAGTCTGACCGAAAAATGTATCCCGGATTCACAGGTTCGCCTGTTTGGCAGCGGAGAGGCACTGTTACGAGATCAGACATCCTTTGATGTGATCCTGCTGGATGTTTCCCTGCGTGGAGAAGATGGAAATCAGACGTTAAACGGCATGGAGACAGCCCGGAAAATCCGGGAGACATCCAATGCGATGATCATTTTTGTGACAGCGTTCAAAGAATATGTGTTTGAAGGTTATGATGTCGGGGCGTTTCACTATCTGTTAAAGCCGGTGGACGAGCACAAGTTTGCGGAAGTGATGCAGCGCGCCATGTGGCAGCTTGAGCGGGAAAAAGAGGAAATGTCCCTGTTGATAAAAGCAGATGGCAGTTATATGGAAGTTCTGGCAAAAAATATTTTGTATGCGGAGAACGAGGCGCGCAAGATTGTGCTGCACACGAAAAATATGCCGGAGAGCAGTTATACTTTTTATGAGAAAATGGAAGTGTTGGAGAAGCGGCTGGGAGAGGGTTTTTTCCGTTCGCACCGGGGATTTCTGGTAAATCTGCGGGAAGTGTACAAGTATGATGCGACCACGATACAGATGAAAAATGGTGACAAAGTTTATCTGGCAAAACAAAAGTATAACGATTTTGTCACGGCTTATATGAAATATCTGAGAAGCGCAGGATGAAAAGGACTGCAAAATAGCGGAAAAAAGCAAAAATCAGCGGAACATAGATCTGCTGATTTTTCATTACATAAAAGAGCCTGTTCGTTACAATTCGCTAAAATCAGAAAATGCCCGACCGATATACGGAGTAAAGAAAGGCAAAATGCATCGTTATGGTGCAGTTTTGGCAAGACATACAGGGAGGCAATAATATGCGAATTACAACACAAATGCTTGCACACTCAGCCGCAAAAAGCGGAATTCCATTTCAGCAGACAACACTGTTAGATATCCTGAACAAAAAGTCATCTTTTTCCGGTCTGCCGAACGGAGTGAATGCCAGTGCGGATGCAACGGCGATCGCAAAGAAAAAGAATTATTCGAAGCTGGAAGATATTTCGGGGAACCTGAACGGATATGCTTCTAGTCTTGTGGCAACAGATAAGAACTCCATTTATGACAGGGCAAAGGAAAGCGGCAGTACAAAGGATATTGTTTCCTCGGCAAAAAAAATGGTCGAGAGCTACAACGCAACGTTAAAACAGCTCAGGGAAACCGGGGATACTTTAAATGAGTTTTACAGACAGCAGTTAAAGGATATTCCTGCAGGGGACAAAGAGGCATTGAAGAGCATTGGTATCACACAGGCAAAAGACGGCAGTCTTTCCATTGACGAGAAAGTGTTACAGAGTGCAGATGCAGACACGTTAAAGAAAGTGTTGGATGGAGATACCGGGCTTGCTTCCAAGATCAGTTTTGTGAGCGGAAGAATCAGCCAGAACGCAGCGTCCAATGTTGTGAGCACATCGAGCCAGTATACATCGAACGGCTCTTCATTGCTGAGTGCACTTGAGACGAGTAAATACGATTGGGATAAAAAAGAAAAATTGACAAATTTGCAGAGGAGATAAGACAGGAGAACTATTATGAGTGTTACGATCAACTTTTCCAAAAACACGTCCGCACCCTGGCAGTCAAATGCAAACATGTTAAAAAGCACGAGGGAAAAAATACAGAGACAGGAAGAGCGGGACGGAAAAATTGCTTTTTTTGAGACACAGAAGCAGAATCTCAAAAATCAGAAAGCGGATACAATCGAAGAAATTGCAAAAAAGCTGGAGAAGTTTCATACTTACGAGGATGAGATTGCGGCAGCAAAACAGGAGTACAACAGCTCACAGATGTTCCACATCTTAGATGAGGCAGAAGAGCGCGGAGAGCAGATGGCGAAAGCGGCTGAGAAATATAAGCCAAAGACCGAGGAAGAGCAGAAAAAGGAGGCTCAAGGCGAGGCAGCAGGAACAGACGGCAAAACCGATGATAAGGGTGTTTTATCCGAAATTATGGATGATATGTCGGAATCAATCGATGCGCAGGAAGGAAATCTGGAAACTACCGGACAGCTTTCAGAAGCAGAGTTACAGCAGAAATTGTCCGACGAGGAATTGCAGAAAAAACAACAGAGATATCAGCCGTTTGACGTGCGGGCATAATAAAAGCCGATATTTCACTGATGCCTGTCTTGGTTAGTGATCAGATAATCTACCATGTATCACAACTTTTTATTACAGAAAACAGAATATTAAAATCTGCCGTAACAAATAGTAATATTCTATACTCCGACAATTCAAACACAATTCCAGAAAAACACCTGAAGTGATATTTTATCACTTGAAAATCAAAAATTTTTTTTTATTATAAAACAAGGAAAGAATTGTTTGTATCCATATATTACAGTAAGAATATAATTATAATAGTATAAACAATACTGCTATAAATAATAAATATTCAAATTATCAGACAATATAACGAAAAAACAGATAGACAGCGGCATAAAAAAGTTGTATATTAGAAAACAGAAAAAATAAAATAATTCATGAAGCAAAGGCGCTTAGATACCCAATCGATCATTGGGTTATTTAAGCGCCTTTTTATGTAATAGGAAATTACGTTGCAATGTTCCTGTTACCCCAAAAGGCTCCGTAATTAGAAATTGTCTGCAAAGTGGCGGTTTCAATCTGGATTAAGAAAGGAATTTGCGTATGAAAGAGCAACAGAAAGAAACATCTGCAAAAATGGTCACTCTGAACAAATTTGCACCAAAGGATTCCCAGACAAAAACAGACGGAATGTATGATCCGGCATTTGAACATGACAACTGCGGTATCGGTTCGGTTGTCAATATCAAAGGTATCAAGACACATGAGACCGTGGAGAATGCTTTGAAAATTGTTGAAAACTTAAAGCACAGAGCAGGAAAAGATGCAGAAGGAAAGACCGGTGACGGTGTTGGTATCCTTTACAGATTTCTCATAAATTTTTTACGAAAGCCGTAAAACCGCTCGGTATTGAACTTGGTGGTGAGAGAGATTATGGTATCGGTATGTTTTTCTTCCCGCAGGATGAGTTGAAACGCAATCAGGCAAAGAAAATGTTCGAAGTCATTGTCCAGAAAGAGGGCATGGAATTTTTAGGATGGAGAGAAGTACCGATTGATCCGACAAAGCTTGGACAGAAAGCAATCGACTGTATGCCTTGCATTATGCAGGGGTTTGTAAAGCGCCCGAAGAATGTGGAAAAGGGACTTCCGTTCGACCGCAAGTTGTATGTGGCAAGACGTGTGTTTGAACAGTCGAATGATGATACCTATGTTGTCTCCTTATCCAGCAGAACGATTGTATACAAGGGAATGTTCTTAGTAGAGCAGCTCCGCTTGTTCTTTGCAGATCTTCAGGACAAAGATTATGAATCTGCGATCGCAACCGTACACTCCCGTTTCTCTACGAACACAAACCCAAGCTGGGAGAGAGCACATCCAAACCGTTTTATCGTACATAACGGTGAGATCAACACTATCAAAGGAAATGCAGATAAGATGCTTGCCCGTGAGGAGACCATGGAGTCCGAATTTTTAAAGGGCGAATTACAGAAAGTGCTTCCGGTCGTCAACACCGAAGGTTCCGACTCTGCAATGCTTGACAATACACTGGAATTCCTTGTCATGAGCGGCATGGATCTTCCACTCGCTGTCATGATCTTAATTCCGGAGCCGTGGGCAAACAACAGCCTCATGTCCCAGAAGAAAAAAGATTTTTACCAGTATTACGCGACAATGATGGAGCCGTGGGATGGACCGGCGTCCATCCTCTTTTCCGATGGCGATATGATGGGAGCCGTGCTTGACCGCAATGGTCTGCGTCCTTCCCGCTATTACATTACAGATGACGATTACCTTATTCTTTCCTCTGAGGTCGGTGTACTTGACATTGATCCGACGAAGATCGTGGTAAAAGAGAGACTTCGTCCGGGAAAAATGCTTCTGGTAGATACCGTAAAGGGAAGAGTGATCGATGATGATGAGTTAAAAGAAACTTATGCAGGCAAACAGCCTTACGGTGAATGGATCGACCGCAACCTGTTAAATTTAAAAGATTTGAAGATTCCAAACCAGCGTGTGCCGGAATACACCAAGGAAGAGCGTCAGAGAATGCAGAAGGCATTTGGTTATACCTATGAATCTTTGAGGGATGCCATTTTACCGATGGCAAAAAATGGCGGTGAGGGAACGTCCGCCATGGGTATTGATACACCGCTTGCTGCACTGGCAACCGATCATCAGCCGTTATTTAACTACTTCAAGCAGTTATTTGCACAGGTTACTAACCCGCCGATCGACTCTATCCGTGAAAAAGTGGTGACTTCCACAACCGTATACATCGGAGAAGATGGAAACCTTCTGGAAGAAAAAGCATTAACTGTCAGGTGTTAAAGGTCAATAATCCAATCCTTACGAATACCGATCTGATGAAAATTAAAAATATGAAAGTAGAGGGATTTAAGGTGGAAGTAATCCCGACTACCTATTATAAGAGCACAAGCCTCGAAAAAGCCATTGAGCGTCTGTTCGTGGAAGCAGACCGTGCGTACAGGGAGGGCGCAAACATTTTGATCCTGTCTGACCGTGGTGTCGACGAATACCATGTGCCGATCCCATCACTGCTTGCAGTGTCCGCCCTGCAGCAGCATCTGGTAAAGACAAAAAGAGAACGGCGGTTGCCATGATCTTAGAGTCCGGCGAGCCGCGTGAGGTACACCATTTTGCGACGCTCCTCGGCTACGGAGCCTGTGCGATCAACCCGTATCTGGCACAGGATACCGTAAAACAGTTAGTGGATGAGCATATGTTAGACAAAGATTACTATGCGGCAGTGGATGATTACAATGCAGCGATCTTAAATGGTATTGTAAAGATTGCATCCAAGATGGGTATTTCCACGATCCAGTCTTACGAAGGTTCCAAAATCTTCGAGGCGATCGGTATCGACTCTGACGTGATCGATAAGTATTTCACAAATACCGTGAGCCGCATCGGTGGTATTACATTAAAAGACATTGAAAATGATGTGAACGAATTACATTCTGCGGCATACGATCCGCTTGGTTTAGAGACTGACCTCACCTTAGACAGCAGGGGACGCCACAAAATGAGAAGTGGTGCAGACCAGCACCTTTACAATCCGGCAACCATCCATCTGTTACAGGAATCCACAAAACGTGGAGATTACAACCTGTTCAAACAGTACACAGAGCTTGTGAACAGTGAGGAAAAAGACGGCTGCATCCGTGGACTGATGGATTTCAATTATCCGAAAAAAGGTGTGCCGGTCGAGGAAGTGGAAAGCGTTGACTCTATCGTGACAAGATTTAAGACCGGTGCGATGTCCTATGGTTCTATCTCACAGGAAGCACATGAGACGCTTGCCATTGCGATGAACCGGCTTCACGGCAAATCAAATACCGGTGAAGGTGGTGAGGATTACGAGCGTATCGCAAGTAAAAAATACCGCAGTGGACAGATGCTCCAAGATCAAGCAGGTCGCATCCGGACGATTTGGTGTCACAAGCCAGTACTTAGTCAGTGCGGAAGAGATCCAGATCAAGATGGCACAGGGCGCAAAACCGGGCGAAGGTGGACATCTTCCGGGCAAAAAAGTTTATCCGTGGATTGCAAAGACAAGACTTTCCACACCGGGGGTATCCTTAATTTCTCCGCCACCACACCATGATATTTACTCCATCGAAGATTTAGAGCAGCTGATCTTTGATTTGAAAAACTCTAACAGAGCGGCAAGAATTTCCGTAAAACTTGTTTCAGAGGCAGGTGTCGGAACCGTTGCAGCAGGTGTTGCAAAAGCTGGCGCACAGGTTGTGCTGATCTCCGGTTACGATGGCGGTACAGGTGCTGCTCCGGCAAGCTCCATCCACAATGCAGGACTTCCTTGGGAGCTTGGACTTGCAGAGACACACCAGACTTTGATCATGAACGGACTCCGCAATAAAGTAAGGATTGAGACAGACGGAAAATTAATGAGCGGCCGTGATGTTGCGATCGCAGCGCTTCTCGGAGCAGAGGAATACGGATTTGCAACGGCTCCGCTTGTAACCATGGGATGTGTCATGATGCGTGTCTGTAACTTAGATACCTGTCCGGCAGGTATCGCAACACAGAATCCGGAATTAAGAAAACGTTTTGCAGGAAAACCGGAATATGTGGAAAACTTTATGAAGTTTATCGCAGAGGAACTCCGTGAATACATGGCAAAACTTGGCTGCAGAACCGTGGATGAGATGGTTGGACGAAGCGACCTCTTAAAAGTCCGGGAAGATCTGACCGGACGTGAGAAAGAGATCGATCTTTCCAGAATTTTAAACAACCCATATGCAGGACCAAAGGAGAAAGTTACATTTGATCCAAAACATGTATATGATTTCGAACTGGAAAAATCAAAAGACGAGACGGTACTTTTAAAACAGTTGGCTCTGCACTTGCAAACAAACAGCGCAGAAGCATTGATGTGGAGGTGACGAACACCGACCGTTCCTTTGGTACGATTTTTGGTTCCGAGATAACAAAAAAGTATGGAACCGGCTTAGAGGAAGATACGTTTGTAGTTAAATGTACCGGCGCAGGCGGACAGAGTTTTGGTGCGTTCATTCCAAAAGGACTGACCTTAGAGCTTGTAGGCGATTCCAACGACTACTTTGGCAAGGGACTTTCCGGTGGTAAATTAGTGGTTTATGCCCCGGCAGGTGTAAAATACAAAAAAGACGAGAATATCATCATTGGTAACGTAGCCCTTTATGGTGCAACGAGCGGAAAGGCATTTATCAGCGGTGTCGCAGGCGAGCGTTTCTGCGTGCGTAACTCAGGCGCTTCCGCAGTCGTAGAAGGTGTCGGCGACCATGGCTGTGAGTATATGACAGGCGGACGTGTCGTAGTTTTAGGTAAAACCGGCAAAAACTTTGCGGCTGGTATGAGCGGCGGTATCGCTTATGTGTTGGATGAGGATAACGACCTTTACACCCGCATGAACAAAGAGATGGTATTTTCTGAGGAAGTGTCCAATAAATACGATGTTATGGAATTAAAAGACATGATCAAAGAACATGTGGCATTGACCAATTCGGAAAAAGGAAAAGAGATCCTTGATAATTTCAGCGAATACCTGCCGAAGTTCAAAAAGGTCATTCCGTACGATTATAACCGGATGCTGATGGCAATCGTTCAGATGGAGGAGAAAGGTCTTTCATCCGAACAGGCACAGATCGAAGCATTCTATGCGAATACGAGAGGTTGATCGTCAGTAGGGAATACGAAAAGAAAATGGAGGAAATATCATGGGAAAACCAACCGGATTTATGGATTATAAAAGAGAGACATCGGTGAGTGAAGCACCATTGGAGCGTATCAGAAATTTTAACGAATTCCACACACCACTGTCAAAGGAAGAACAGCAGATACAAGGCGCACGCTGCATGAACTGCGGCGTTCCCTTCTGTCAGGCGGGAATGAATATCATGGGAATGACGAGCGGATGCCCGTTGCATAACCTTGTCCCGGAGTGGAACGATCTTGTATACACAGGGAACTGGGAGCAGGCATACAACCGTCTGAAAAAGACGAACAACTTCCCGGAGTTCACATCAAGGGTATGTCCTGCACTATGCGAAGCAGCATGTACCTGCGGACACTGGGGGGATGCCGTTACCTGTAAGGAAAACGAACATGGCATTATCGAGAACGCTTATGAGCAGGGCTATGCGAAAGCAAAAGCCACCGAGAGTCCGCACCGGAAAGAAAGTCGCAGTCATCGGTTCCGGTCCTGCCGGACTTGCAGCAGCAGACCAGCTGAATAAGCGCGGACACCTTGTAACCGTATACGAGCGCGATGACAGGGTAGGCGGACTTTTGATGTACGGAATCCCGAATATGAAGCTGGAAAAATGGGTGATCGACCGCAAGGTTTCCATTATGAAGGAGGAAGGCATTACATTTGTCACAAATACGAATGTCGGCAAAGATGTCAAAGCTGCAAAACTGTTAAAAGAATATGACAGGGTCGTTCTGGCATGTGGAGCCAAAAATCCAAGAGATATCAAGGCACCGGGCAGAGATGCGAAAGGTATTTATTTTGCAGTGGATTTCTTGAAAGCTACCACAAAAAGCCTTTTGGATTCTGACTTGAAAGACAATCAGTACATTTCTGCAAAAGAAAAAGAGTGGTCATCATCGGTGGCGGTGACACGGGAAATGACTGTGTGGGCACATCCATCCGTCACGGCGCAGCCAGTGTGACACAGCTTGAGATGATGCCGAAAGCACCGGATACGAGAGCGGAGAACAATCCGTGGCCGGAGTGGCCAAAAGTCTGCAAGACAGATTATGGTCAGGAGGAGGCGATTGCAGTATTCGGACATGACCCACGTATCTATCAGACCACGGTAAAAGAATTTCTGAAAGATAAAAATGGAAATCTCTGTGGACTTGTCACGGTGAAATTAGAGAGCAAAAAAGACGAGAAAACAGGCCGTATGATCATGGCAGAAGTACCGGGTTCCGAACAGAAAATGGATGCAGACCTTGTACTGATCGCAGCCGGATTCTTAGGAGCTGAGAATTATATTGCAAATGCGTTCGGTGTCGACCTGAATGCGAGAACCAATGTAGCAACCGCAGAGGGCGCATATGTGACCAATGTGAAAAATGTTTTCACGGCAGGTGATATGCACAGAGGACAGTCGCTTGTCGTGTGGGCGATCCGCGAAGGCCGCGAAGCTGCAAGGGAAGTGGATGAGAGCCTGATGGGGTATTCTTATTTGTCGGTGCAGTAAGATTAAATTAGTATTTGTATATAATTGCTTTACTTTTTAAGAAAATTATGTAAATTACATAGGATAACAATTTCATAAAAATAAAAAAAACTGTTTGTTTTCAGGATTGGATTTCTTATAATTCTGAAAATAGAGCAGTTTTTTTTTGTTCTGTTTTCTGCTATTAAGGGGAGTTGCATTGGGAAAATACTTTTGTTAAAATTAATCCATTAATGAGAAAGGTGAATGTGAAAATATGGAAATACAAATCATTGTTATGAGCATTTTATCATATTTGATTTTATTTAATTGTAGTTTAACATTTCGACTTAATCTTAAAAATAATATAGTGATTACAACTATGCTTGTGTTTAATATAGTGCTTATTAGGGAATATATAGGTAGTCTATTTGTAATACCAATGTTTACTGTTATAATTTTGTATGTTTGTTATCTGAAAAGACAAGATTGGTTATGGAATGTTTTTTTAATTATTTTTTCATATACATTACTGGTTGTTGTAGATAATTTGACACATTTTGTGTGGAGTATTATTGGTATGGATCTGAGTATACATTGGCCTATTTATATGTTGATAGACTATCCGGTTTTTTTATGTGGTATGCCGTTTGACGTCTAAAAAGGTAGTGGAAATAAAAAGAAAATATTTTTTGCCGTTATCACCTAAAATTTTAATAATACTTGGTGCGGATCTAATTCTTTGTATGTTGATTTTTGTTATGAATATTATGGTAACAGAACAAGCAGGATCTCCTCCGCGAGTATTGTTTACAAGCATTATTTTATATATTGCATATGTTGTTTTGACTTTTTGATAGTGGCAACTATTGTTTATGAATATGAAACGAATGCCAATATTATGATGAAACAAAATTCATATGATAATTTACAAGAGTATATGAAACAAATTGAGGAACTGTATCAAAATATGCGGGTGTTTCGACATGATTATGCAAATGTTATGTTGAGTGTGGTTGGCTATATAGAGGAAAATGATATGGACGGTTTGAAGAAATATTATGATATGGAAATTTTTCCTATTAGTAATTTGTTTAACAAGGAAAAGGATGTGGTAGCCAAATTGCACAATCTAGACATAATTGAATTAAAAAGTTTGATTTCAGTAAAAATAAATTATGCGTTAGAGTTGAAGGTAGAGGTAAATCTTGAAATTATAGAAAAAATTGATAAGGTAAATATGAAAAGTATTGATCTTGTACGTATTATAGGAATATTTCTTGATAATGCGATTGAGGCATGCCAGGAATGTGAAAAACCGAGCATTGATTTGAGTATTATAAAAATGGACAAGGATATTACTTTTATAGTTAAAAATACATATATAAAGAAGAATATTGACTACTGCAAGCTTGGAACTTTAGGAATAAGCTCAAAAGGTGAACGCAGAGGAACTGGATTATATAATGTAAAAACAATTATAAATGCTTATAATAATGTAATTATGGATACCGAATATGAAAATGGATATTTTACTCAGTTGCTTGAAATCTATGGATGAGTTCAGGAAGTAAAAAAATGGCAACAAGGAACATTGCCACTACTATTGTAGCTCGTAGCTCTTTAACAAAAAAAGCGATAATGGTTAATAAAGCAGATACAATACTCAAACGCTTTTTTTGTAAGTGGCTGTATTCTTGAGAATATGGATTTTTGATTGTTCCCTTAGGTATGTGAATTAGAAAAACTGTGTTTGCAATTATACAGAGAACAATACATAATAAAGTATCGGTGTCAGTAATAGCAATATACTTTCCACCTCAAGCATAATAAGAGTAGTTACACTGATACATTTAAAAATACTGTTAAAATGAAGTCCACCAGCAATAAGGCGTAGAGTTCCAAAAGTAGCAAAAAGTAAGCATGTTTCAAAAAAGCATTTCAAAAAGTATGATAATATTAGAATTAAAGATGTTACAATAATATTATAAGTTAAAGTTTGAATGCCATAATACATTTGGAGATATTCTAATTCTGTACATTTATTATCTGGATCAAGAATATGAATTAGTTTTTTAGTAAAAATGTTGAAAAAATTTTCCATGAGATATACCATCCTAAAAAGAGTAAGTTTATTATATAATAAAAGAAATCGATAAAAAGATTTTTGCTTAAGTGTAGCGTAAATTGTCTTAAACGTTAAGGGGGATATAATGATAGACATATATATATGCGAAGATTCTGATGAACAAAGGGAAATTATAAGACGTTATGTAAAAGCAGCAATTTTAATCAAAGAATATGATATGAAATTAAAAATAGCAACAGATGACCCTGAAAAAATTATAGAAGAATTAAAATTATCAAAGAATACAGGTCTTTATTTTCTTGATATTGATTTACAAGCTGCAAAAACGGTTTGACATTGGCAAAAGAAATTAGGGAGTATGATCCACGCGGTTTTATTGTTTTTGTAACTTCACATTCAGAAATGGCTTTTTTGACTTTTCAATATAAAGTTGAGGCTTTAGATTTTATATTAAAAGATGAGCCAAAACAGTTACAACATCGTATTTGTGAGTGTATGGATTATGTAAATATAAAATATATGAACATTACCAGAGGGGAGGAAAAACAATTACAATAACACGGGGAAACAGAAAAATTACTTTGGAGTATGATAGTATTATGTTTTTTGAAACATCTGCTAGCGAGCATAAATTGATAGTTCATACGGAAAATAAAAGTATGGAGTTTTTGGAAAAATGAAGAATATTGAGGAAGAGGTGGGCGAAGAGTTTATTCGATGCCATAGACATATTTGGTAAATAAGAAAAATATAGAGGAAGTAAGTTATGCTGAAAAGCTGATTATAATGAAAAATAAAGCGGAATGCCCTATTTCACATAGGTTACTTCGACAGGTTAAAAGTAAATATCAGTAAATACATAGACAAATATTTAAACGGTTTGAGAGAAAAAAAATCTTTTTAATCGTTTTTTGTTTATTTTAAGGTGCAATAAATCTATATATTAGCAGTAGTACACATTGGGTATAAAGTTGTAAATTATAACTATAAGTGTGAAAGACTAACGTTTAAGTAGATTTTGAGTACTTAAACGTTAGTTGAAAAACAAAAGTGGTACGCTAACTAGATATAGCATGTCTTTTGAGAAAAAAATATATTACTGTCTCTTTGCATGATAAAATTATATTGTCAGATAAAACAACGTAGGAGGAATAGTAAATGAACAATTTGAGAAAAAAGAGTATCAATATGTTATGCAGGCTTGGAAAATTTGGAGTAGGAAAATCGCTCACACTAGGAATGTATGATTTTGAGATTCCTAAAAAGCTTATGGAATCTAATACAAAAAAGGTGATAGTCTCAAAAAATGGTAAGCAATAAAAATTATAATTATGATCAATCTTTTTGGTAATGATATTATTTCAATGAAGAAACAAATGTCAAATGTAGTATTGAACAATTTCTGAAAGTAGGTAATTTAAAAATGGTTAGATATTTAGAAATGGTAGTGTATATTTGTTTGGCAATATCTATTTGTAATTTTATTGCGATAGGTTTTGCATTGAAGAAAAAAGAGACCAATTTTAAAATAATGTATTTTGTTAATAGTTTGGGAGTTGTTGCTATATCAAATCTTATTGTTTGGATAGAAGGGTGGTATGTAGATGAGGATACTTTATCGGGCAATACAATTACTTTTGGTTTAAACATTTGTAATATTTTATTTTTTATTGCAGGTAGTATGATGTTATTTAAATGCAAAAAGATAGAATATAATAGGTTTAAAGAGGAGTTCATGAATTAAACATATTGCAATAGTTTTTTATTAATAGAGATTGATGTAAAAAAAATAGAACAAATGTTTGCACATTTAGTTTTTGAAGCAAGAAAAATATGAGAATGAATTTTGAAAATGAAAATAATGAAATTAGGGGGATTGAAAACACTAAAGTATCGTATAAACTATTTACATTTTGTACCCATGAGAGAAATGTGCAATAAAGAACATAATTATAATAGAAAAGAAAGGGAAAGATGGAAAAATATAGAAAAATTATAGAAAGTAGAAATGGAAATTGGTTCAGATTAGGAAAAACTTTTCGTACAAGCAATACATTATTTTTTATAGCTACAGGAACAGGAAAAGTATTTAAAATTGATTCTGATATATATCGTATTCTTGATTGTTTATTTAAGACAAATGATTTTGATAATTTGTATAAGATAAAAATGAAAAAAGAAAATATGGAACAGGCACTTGAAGAAATTTGTAAAGCCATAGAAACTCAAAACCTTTTTTTTTCTGCACCTATTTTATCAAAAGAAAATATAACAGGATCGCATTTTGAATTAAGTGAAAATGTTAATAATAATATGAGTTCGATTACACTAGAATTAACAGAGAGATGTAATTTAAGATGTAAATATTGTGTATATAGTGAAACAAACAGTGATTATCGGACTTTTGGGGAAAATGATATGTCAATCGAAACAGCTAAGAAATCAATAGATTTTTTAATGACTCATTCCCCAAATGATAAGAAAGTGTATATTGGTTTTTATGGAGGTGAACCATTACTTCGATTTCAGGTGATAAAGGAAATTATTAATTATGTAGAAGAAGTTTATTCTAATCGCGAAGTAATGTACTCTATGACAAGTAATATGACATTAATGACAGAAGAAATGGCAGAGTTTTTAACAAAAGTGAAAAACTTTTCTATTGTAGTAAGCATGGATGGACCAGAAGAAGTGTATAATATGCAACGAGTTTTCCCAAATGGAAAGGGTGCCTTTTTAGCAGCAATGAAGGGATTGGATATATATATGAAAGCAAAGAAGGACTCAATTAATTCAGATGAACCTATAGCGTTTAGTGTTGTTGTTACTCAACCATATACGCAAGAAAAATTTGAAGTTATAAATGATTTTTTTCAAAGTTAAAAGAAAAATATAATTTTATGGTTTTGATATCTTATGTTTCTGAAACTTCAATTCCAGAGGAATATGAAAAAATAAACCAAAGAATTGAAAATAAATGGGAAGATATAGACGAGTCAGATCAAATATATGATCCATTAATGATTTGGACATTGAACAATATAGAAAAATCAACTTTTTCGATGAATTATTTTAGAAGGGGAGCATTATTAGAAATACATAAAAGAGTAATTTCTGAAAAGCCGATAAATCAGTATTCATTAAATGGTTGTTGTATTCCGGGTGCAAGAAGATTATATGTTACTGTTAATGGAGATTTTCTTCCATGTGAGAGAATCGGAACGCAGTTACCGATTGGAAACATTAATAGTGGATTTGATATAAGTTTTATAAAGAAGAAATATGTTGATGATTTTGTTGAACAGGAAATTAAATATTGTGGAGAATGTTGGGCTATAAATTTATGTAATAATTGTTATATGAATTGCTTTGGAGAAAATGAAGTGGATTTTTCACATCGGCATGCAATGTGTAGAAATACAAGGAAACGTATATCAGAAAGTCTTTCTATATATCACGAGGTTATGACACTTAATCCAGAAATGATCAATGAATTAAATTCAGTTACTATTGAATAGAAATGGAGGAAAAATATGGAATTAATAAATCCTATTGGAAGAAATATGAATAGTCCTATTCAGCCGCTAGCATGTTATTGTGCATCTAATGGCGGGAGTGCAAATGTTAATTTTGCAACAGGTAAAGGTCCAAGTGATACTTGTAGCAATTGTGGGTGCTATTGCGATTCTGTCATAGGAATTGGGTATAATACTGGCTCATATCGCGAAATTGCATCAATTACAGATCGTACATCAAGTTTGTAAAACATATTATATTTGAAAACTTTCTGATATGTAAAAGATTTAAAAATTCATAACATCGCGTATGGAAAACAACAGATCATTAGGATTTGTTGTTTCCTGTACGTTACATAATAATTTATATGAGGGAAAATATGTCTAATAAAAATAACAAATTTTATTTACAACATATATTTAAATATGCTATCAGATATTCAGTAATGTTGACTTATATTTTGATTTTGTTTGGTGTATTGTTTTGCAAAAGAAGAGTAGGTTCGATTCGATCAGTTAACTTGATTCCGTTTCGTGAAATAATGAATTATTTTTTGGGGAATGATATAATAGTTAGAAATTTTGCGTGGAGTAATTTGTTAGGTAATGTAGTTGTTTTCATACCATTAGGAATATATTTAACAATGCTGAGACGTGACAAATCGGTAATATTTAATACGTTGATTATTACATTGTTCAGCATATTGGCTGAAATAATCCAATTTGTTTTTTCAGTAGGAGTAGCTGATATTGATGATGTAATATTAAATAGTATAGGGGGTGTTGTGGAGTAATTTTATGGAAACTTCTATTTTGGGTGTTTAGAGATAGAACACAATTTGTTATTGACATAGTAGCACCAATTGGAGGAGTATTAGCTTTTTAATAATATATTTAGTTAATAGATAATATAATTTGGATTATTACTTACACTAAATATATGATAAGAATTAAAATATTAATAGGAATAATATATGAAAAATAAAATTAGAAAAGGTTTATTTAAATATTTAAAAGGATATTTTTCTGTAATAAAGTGGTCGATTCCTTTTTCATGGAAAACATCTCCGTGTTATACTATTATTCGAATAGGAGGTGCAATATGTGTTCCGGTTATTTCAATAGTTATATCTTATATTATAAATATATAATAGATATATTGTCTAAATCAGAAAATAATGTAAATACAATCAATAGAATAATACAACTTTTTACTGCGCTATTATTTATGACATTAATACAAAAGTTAGTACAAACACTAATACAATATTGTCAAAGCATTCATAGCGAAATGATAAATAGTGAAATCTCAATGATGATAATGAATAAATCATTACAAGTAGATATCGAATATTTTGATAAACCCTATTTTAATGATAAAATATTAGCAGCAAATCAAGATGCTAGTTCAATTATAAATATTTTGTGGAATGTAATTTCAGCAATAAGCTCAGTAGTATCTTTTGTGATTGTTTTTATAATTTTATGCAAAGAAAATATTTTATATGGAATTACAGTATTAGCATCAACGCTGCCATCTTCTATAGCAACAGTAAAACATACTCGTTTATTATATGAGTTAAATCTTAAACAAATAAGTGCTCAACGTCAGATGGGATATATACAAAGTATAGCCACTGATAAGCATTATGCACAAGAGATTCGGTTGTATAATACAGGTGAATGGTTAAAAAAGAAATATTTAATGATTTGGAAAAGATTATTAAATGAAAGACGTAACGTAAATCGAAAGTGGGTTATAGCAACAACGGTACTCGAATTTTTACCGGAGATAGTTATTACATTTATTAGTATAAATATCGCATTTAACATTTTAAAAGGATATGATTCAATTGGAATGTATACGTTGTATACAGGGCTGATAGTACAATTATGGAATGCTATTTATTCAATTTCTTCTTCAGCAATAGAAATATATGGTAACAGGTTAAAATTGATAACATAAAATCACTTAATCAATTTGAAAGTAAAATAAAAGATAAAGGAAAATTAAAAATAGGTAAAATAGATACAATTGAATTTGACAATGTGTTTTTCACGTATCCAGATGAAAAAAATCCTACTTTAAATGGTGTAAGTTTTAAGATAAGTAAAAATGAAAAAATAGCACTAGTAGGATTAAATGGTTCGGGAAAATCTACATTAATAAAATTACTTTTACGGTTATATAATCCTAGTAGTGGAAAAATATTGATCAATGGAATTAATATACAAAATTATATGGTTTCAGAACTCCGTTCAAACTTTAGTGTGTATTTTCAAGAAATGATTAATTATGGTTTTACCTTGCGTGAAAATTTTTGGATTGCAGATTTAAAAAAGAAACCCGAAGAACAAGAGATTAGAATGGCGTTAGAGAAAGCATGTTTTGGTGAAATAGTAGAAAAATCACCAAAGCATTATGATGCAAATTTAACAAGGATTTTTGATATAGACGGAATAGAATTATCAGGTGGTCAATTTCAAAAATTGGCTTTAGCAAGAGTGTTTTACCGTAGCCATACAGTTTTAGTGTTAGATGAACCGTCATCAAATTTGGATCCAATAGCTGAAAAAAAAATTTTTGAATCAATAAAAGAAATAGCAGCAAATAAAATAACAATTTTTACCTCGCATCACTTGTTAAATTTATATTTAGCAGATAGGATTATTGTACTTGAAAAGGGAAAGGCGCTAGAAGATGGAACACATTTAGAATTGCTGAAGAACAATAAAAGATATGCAGAAATGTTTCGCTATAAGCAAGAAAAGTATGATTCGTTGTTAGAATCATGAAAAATAATTTTATAAGAGGTGGTTTCAAAATTATTTTTTTCAGCTGGGATTTCTTCAAAGTCCAATAGTGTGAAGAAATCGTTAGGTAAAGCATTTTGAATTAAATTAAATGCACTTAGTCTGAAAATAGCCTTTTATTTATAATTATTAATGTGATTCATCGTAAGTATTATATCTGCTTGTGTATAAGGTTTCAGTGAAGTATCTTTTTCATTTGATCCATTTGATTAACAAAAAATATTTTGGTTCGTTGCTTTTATATTATATAGAAAGTTTACATACCAAGAATATCAGTAAATTCAGAACCATTATCAGTTAGGATGACAGGAAAAATCTGATTGAATGAAAGGTTTAATCCCCAACTATGTTAGGAAGAATGGAATAGTTGGAAGCGGTGAGGATATCAATAAAAAACCTCCTGTGATATATTAAGAATGGTGTCGCAAGCCAAACTTAATCACAGGAGGTGGTCCATATGGACAATAAAAGTTTATCACACACAAAATGAAAATGCCAATATCACATTGTATTTATCCCGAAATACAGAAAGAAAATATTGTATGGAAGAGTGAAAAATGATGTGAGAAAAATAATAAGCACGTTATGTAAATACAAAGATGTAGACATTATAGCAGGAGCAGTTTGCGTGGATCATATTCATTTAAGTGTGGCTATTCCACCCAAAATCAGTATTTCAAATTTTATGGGATATTTAAAAGGGAAAAGTACATTAATGCTTTATGCTAGACATTCAGAATTGCAAAGTAAATGGGATAAAGCATTTTGGGCAAGAGGATATTATGTAGAAACGATTGGCAATATAACAGATGAAGCAGTTCAGAAGTATATAAAAGAGCAAGCAGAAAAATCGAAAAAGGAAGATTCAAGAAGTACCGCTCTATAGCGAATCAGTAAAAGCGCTTCCCATAACACAACCGCATTATTCTACCTCTATCAATTCATGCTCTGCAAAGTTGGCTTTACCGTTTTTTATGTCGTGTACAATATTTTCTAGATAACGGATATTGCTCTCGGAGTAAAATGGATCTACCGATACCTCAAAAGGAATACGTTTTTCTCTGCCTACCTTTTTTGCAAATATAGTAAATGCTGCACTCATGGAAAGACCTAGTTCAGAACATACTTGCTCCATACTTTTTTTAACATCTGCATCCAATTTAAAATTAACATTAACTGCTTGTGCCATATACAACACTCCTTTCTACTTATTTACAAATTGGAATCTCGTCTTGCAAATTAGCTTTTATATTTATAGTATATGCATATTTAAAGAAATTATCAAGCAAAATTCTTTAAAATTTCTTTGCACTGAGCAGTGGAGTTGCATTGGGTAAATACTTTTGTTAGAATAAAGATAATGAAAAGTACAAAGATCGTATTTGAATGATTTCGGAAAGTGGGGGATTTAGAAATGGTTAAATACTTAGAAGCAGCAGAATGTATTTGCCTGGCAATATCTGTTTGCAATCTTATTGCAGTAGGTTTTGCAATGAAAAAACAGAAATCTATTAATAAAATAATCTATTTTGTTAATATTCTTGGCATTGTTGTGTTATCAAATCTTATTGTCTGGACGGAAGGCTGTTATGTGGATGAAAATAATTTAAGTGGCAGTGCAATTACGTTTATTTTGAACATTTGTAATATCGTATTTTTTATTGTGAGTGGTATGATGACGTTTAAATGTCGAAACGCAGAATAAAGAATTGATAATATATGTTTTAATTTGATAAACGTTTATGCAGGAGTGGTAAATATAGATATGCCTCAATTGGGCAGGAGACAGTTTATGAAGAATAAATTATGTATGTTATTTGCAATTGTTTTATTGATCGTTGGTGGATGCAATGAAAAGTCACAAAATTATTTTATAGGGACTATTTTGGAAATAACAGATAATTATTTTATTGTAAGTCCGGATGATTCGGAACCAATTAGGGAGACCAGTGATAATATATTAGTTCCAAAAGAAGTGGTATCAGCGAATGGAGTCCCAGAGCTGGCAGTTGGTGAGCGTATTCAGGTGGTTTATAATGAAATGGAACAAACGGATGAAGGGGTAATCATAGACATTGTTTATGCAATATACAAAGAAAATGATTTAGAAGGTACTCAGGAAAAATGAAATTGTAAAGAATAAGTGAAGAAAACGATCTTAGAGAAAAAGCCAAAGTCTAACGACTTCGCTTTTTTCTCTTTTTTTACACTGTATCCAAAAGTGCCAAGTTTTTTCCCAAGAAGAAAGTATTCTCCGTGGGAGTAAGTGACAAGACCACTCTGGTTTAATTCGAATTTTCCCTTCTCATCGAGCAGGGTGTCATCAATGGTAACGCTCACAACATCCGCAAGGATCATGGAGTGACTGCCGAGAGGTTTGATCTCACGGACTTTACATTCGATATTCACAGGGCTTTCCGCAATTCCGGGTGCATGGATGTGTTTTGAAGCGAGCAGCGTCAAATGCATTTCTTTAAATTTGTCGACATCACGGCCGGAGCGGACTCCACAGTAGTCGGTAGCTTTCACCAGTTTTTCGGTTGTTAAATTGATCACAAATTCACCAGATTCCTCAATCAGATGATAGGAGTAGCGCTCCGGGCGGACGGAGATCGAAACCATCGGCGGATTGGTGCAGACCGTCCCTGCCCATGCGACAGTAATAATATTCGGTTTTCCATCTAATTCCGGTCTCTCACACAGAGGATCGTGCGCTGTGGAACTCTGACAGCTCACCATGACCGCAGGGAGCGGATAGAGCATATTTCCCGGTTTCCAGTTCTGTTTTGCCATATTTTATAATTCCTTTATCTAAAAATAAATGGATGTAATATCCATAACGGATTTGCGATATATAGCCGGATATTACTTCAATAGCATATCCATCAGATACGCATATACATCTTCATTCAGATTTTTCCAGTTGTTGCAGATTGCTTCTGCCTGTGCACGGTTTTTGACACTTAACGTCAGATCGATGATGTTTGTATTATGTTCGCGGTACTGACAGCGCACGGCGTAATCCTGATTTGGAGTTTTATAATAATCCGCCAGAATGGAATTGTCGTTTCGAAGCTGAAGTTTGTTTTTTTCCAGAAAAGCCATCGTGTCGTGTTCAATCGCGTCAGAAATCTTGTCTTTGAAAAATTCCAGCGTCTCTTTTCCAGCGGCAGTGATGGTGTACTGGGTGTTGCTGTGCGTGGATTCTGCATGGATCAGATCGGCATCGACCAGATCACTGATGACCTGCTGGACACGGAAATAATCGGTGTAGTCCTGTTCGAGAAAAAAGTTCGAAATCTGTGTATTGGTCAATGGAAAATCAACTTTATCCAACATGTTTAAAATTGTTAATTTATATATGGTAAATGGTTCGGCCATTTATATACACCTCTTTCTTTTATGTGGGTATTAGACGATTGCCAAACTCTGATTCAAGTTGAGAATATTGTGAAGAATTAACAAAATTTTCGAAGACACGCTTTTGTCAATTCTTCACAATTGGCGCTACTTTAATTATGAGTTTTGCAATCGCCCATATCCGTTATTGATATAGCTTTCCCTGCCATGTATCACGCTCCCGGAAGCGCTTGTATATCGTATTTAAGACGCGTTTCTTATCCGTGCTCCAAAGCGGTGCGATCAGAAGGGAACGAGGACCGTCACCTGTGAGGCGGTGGATCACCATTTCCGGTGGAAGGTGTTCGATACAGGTCACAACGAAATCGCAGTATTCCTCAAGGGAAAAGACTGGAAAAGGCGCTTTTTCATAGAGCAGAGCCAGATCGGTATTTTTCAGTACATGGAGAAGCTGCAGTTTTACGCCGTCTACCGGAAGATGTGCAACAGCGTCTACCGATGCAAGCATCATTCTTTCCGTCTCACCGGGCAATCCGAGGATCAAATGCGTGATAACGGAAAGACCACGATCTTTCAGGGCGTCCACCGCAGATAAATACTGCTCATAAGTGAAACCGCTCCGGATCTGCCGCAGCGTATCGTTGTGAATGGATTGCAGACCAAGTTCTATCCAGACAGGTTTTTGGCAGTTCAGTTCGGAGAGCAGATCGAGCACTTCGGGTGGGAGACAGTCACAGCGTGTTGCGATGGAGAGAGCGGCAATATCCGGCTGTGCGATCGCCTCCGTAAAAAGTTCTTTTAAATAGGAAACGGGAGCGTAGGTATTCGTGTATGCCTGAAAATAGGCGATAAACTTCCGGCAGTTACTTTTCCTGCGGATGCGTTCTTTCGCCTGCGTGATCTGCTCTGTGACAGAGAGCGAAGGGGCAGTGGCAAAATCGCCGCTTCCCCCGGCGCTGCAAAAAATACAGCCGCGCGAATCCAGTGTCCCGTCACGGTTTGGACAGGTCATCCCGCCGTTTAAGGACAGGCGGTAGACTTTTTCGCCAAACGTCTGTTTTAGATAATGGTCAAGGGAAAAATATGGTTTGTCTCCCCAGAATTTTTTATCTGACATATCCATGTTTATTTTACGATATGGGATTTTACTGCCTGGCTTACCACCTCTGCAACACGCGGGTCGAAAGCTTCCGGCATGATAAATTCATCGTTTAATTCCTCGTCAGAAACAAGATGTGCCAGAGCTTCGGCAGCGGCAAGCTTCATTTCCTCGGTGATCTGTGTGGCACGTCCCTCCAGGGCACCTTTGAAAATGCCAGGGAACGCGATCACATTGTTGACCTGGTTCGGAAAATCACTTCTTCCGGTTCCAACAACTCTTGCGCCGGCTGCCTTTGCAACGTCCGGCATGATTTCCGGTACCGGATTTGCCATTGCAAAAAGGATGGAGTCCTTATTCATAGAGGCAACCATTTCAGGAGTTACGATATTTGGAGCGGAAACCCCGACAAAAATATCAGCGCCCTTTAATGCATCGGCAAGTGTACCGGAAGCATTTTCTAAATTTGTTACCTCGGTCATTTTTTTCTGCATCCAGTTTAAATTCGGGTAATCTTTTCCAATGATACCCTGGCGGTCGCACATGGTCACATGTCTGAAACCGTAAGTGAGGAGCAGTTTGGTGATGGCAACGCCCGCAGAACCGGCGCCGTTGACAACGACTTTACAGTCTTCTTTTTTCTTGCCAGTGACACGCAGGCCGTTGATGATTCCGGCAAGGACAACGATAGCAGTGCCATGCTGGTCATCATGGAATACCGGGATATCGAGCATTGCCTTTAAACGTTCCTCAATCTCAAAACAGCGCGGAGCGGAGATGTCCTCAAGATTGATTCCGCCGAATGCAGGAGCAATATTTTTGATGGTTGCAATGATCTCTTCGGTGTCCTGTGTGTCTAAACAGATCGGAACAGCATTCACATCGCCGAATTCTTTGAAAAGAACACATTTTCCTTCCATAACAGGCATAGCCGCATATGGCCCGATATTGCCAAGTCCTAAGACAGCACTTCCGTCGGAAATGACGGCAACAGTGTTTGCCTTCATGGTATAAGTGTAGGCTGCTTCTTTATTTTCTGCAATGACTTTACATGGTTCGGCAACGCCCGGTGTGTATGCAATTGCAAGGTCCTCTCTGGAGTTGACCTTTGATTTTGCAATCGTTTCTAATTTGCCATTCCACTCTTTATGCATGGCTAATGCTTTTTCTTTTAAATCCATGATATGAACTGTCTCCTTTATGTAAATATTCGTTTTAAAGCTCTGAAAGTAATGATAACATTTCCTTTTTTATTAATCAAGAAAATTAGGACTTCCTATTTCGTAAAAAGTGTTGTATAATAAATCACAGTTATAGATTCATTTAGTCGATTCAGACGTTGTTCCCAAATGATACAATTATGATTAAGGAGTCATTGAATGAGAGAAAAATATGAAAGCTTATCAGCAACGGTTTTGCGTGATTTAGCAAAATCAAGAGGAATTAAAAGCACTTCCACAATGAAGAAAGCCGATCTTGTAGAAGCAATGCTTGCAGAGGATGCGAAGAAGGAAAAAGAAAAAGCGGCAAAAGAATCGGAGAAAAAACAGGAACAGTCAGCTCCTTCCGAGAAACCGGAGAGAAAAAGAGCAGATTCAGCAGAATCAGCCAAAGAGGGATCAAAAGAGGGAGAGCGTGAGGAAGCAAGCCAGGATGATACGATCAAGAATCTTGACAGCGGAATCACTGTGAATGGAATTCTTGAGGTTATGCAGGATGGATTCGGATTTATCCGTTCCGACAATTACCTGCCGGGTGAGAATGACGTTTATGTGTCTCCATCCCAGATCCGTAAGTTCAACCTGAAAACAGGCGATATTATCTGCGGTAACACAAGGATCAAAACACAGCAGGAGAAGTTCTCTGCATTATTATATATCACAACGATCAACGGTTATCAGCCGGGCGTGATCCAGCAGAGAAAGAATTTTGAAGACCTCACACCGATTTTCCCTAATGAGAGAATCCGTTTAGAGAGACCGGGCAGCAGTGTTGCAATGAGGATCGTGGATCTGATCTCACCGATCGGTAAGGGACAGCGTGGTATGATCGTTTCCCAGCCGAAAGCAGGTAAGACAACTCTGTTAAAAGAGATTGCAAAATCGGTTACAGCATCTAATCCGGACATGCATCTGATCATTTTACTGATCGATGAAAGACCGGAGGAAGTTACCGATATCAAGGAAGCGATTGAAGGGGATAATGTAGAAGTTATTTATTCTACATTTGACGAATTACCGGAACATCATAAGAGAGTATCTGAGATGGTCATTGAGCGTGCAAAACGTCTCGTGGAGCATCATAAAGATGTCATGATCCTGCTCGACAGTATCACACGTCTTGCAAGGGCATACAACCTCACAGTTCCACCAAGTGGACGTACGTTATCCGGTGGTCTTGATCCGGCAGCCCTTCATATGCCAAAACGTTTCTTTGGTGCAGCCAGAAATATGAGAGAGGGCGGAAGCCTTACCGTTCTTGCAACAGCACTGGTAGATACCGGAAGTAAGATGGACGACGTTGTGTTCGAGGAGTTTAAGGGAACCGGTAACATGGAACTTGTACTCGACCGCAAACTTTCCGAAAAACGTGTGTTCCCGGCAATCGATATTGTAAAGTCAGGAACCAGAAGAGAAGACCTGCTGCTTGACCCGGATGAGTTAGAGGCAGTGGAGATCATGCGCAAGGCTTACAATGGTATGCGTGCAGATGAGGCAGTGGAGAATATTTTAAATATGTTCGCCCGCACAAAGAATAATAAAGAATATATCGCAATGGTAAAGAAAAATAGAATTATTTAAAAAAATATCTTGATTTACTATGATGCGTATGCTATACTTTAAAAGCTGTTTATCGGGATAAAGAATCTTTTACAGATTCTGGACAGTTTTTATATCGTGTATATTCTTGCAGTAAGTGCCATATGCGAATCGGGTATACGGGCATAAAGAATATAGAACAAGCGCAACAAATCAACGATAAGAATAGAAGAGGTGAAAATCATGAGAGAAGGAATCCATCCAGATTATTATCAGGCAACTGTTACATGTAACTGCGGTAACACATTTGTTACAGGTTCAACAAAGGAAGATATCCACGTTGAGATCTGCTCCAAGTGCCATCCGTTCTACACAGGCCAGCAGAAAGCTAACAGAGCTGATGGTCGTATTGATAAGTTCAACAAGAAATACGGTATCAACAAATAGAAAAAAGTGGTTACAGATAAGGTTGAGGTTATTAAATCTCAACCTTTTTTAGAACATGGAAACTCTATGAGAAAGACATGGTTTTTAAAATGAGATATTCAGGAATTGGCGGACAGGCTGTCATGGAAGGCGTGATGATGAAGAATCAGGAAAAGTACGCTGTTGCAGTGAGAAAGCCTGACCATGAGATTGAAGTGAAGGTTTCAGAATATACTGGGATCATCAGAAATAAGAAAATAAGAAATATGCCGATTTTAAGAGGTGTATTCAGTTTTATAGAGTCGCTTGTACTCGGAATGCAGACATTGACCTATTCCGCTTCTTTTTTTGAGGATGAGGAAGTGGATAAGAAGAAAAAAGAGCCAATGACGGAAGAAGAGCGCAGGAGACAGGAGCAGAAAGAGAAGAAGCAGGAAAATGCCATGATGGGCGGAACGGTTGTATTATCGATTGTTCTTGCTGTGGCAGTATTTATGATGCTTCCATATTATTTATCGACTCTGTTTCAGAAAGTAATTACATCCCAGTGGGTGATCGCATTGTTAGAGGGAGTGATCCGTCTGGTGATTTTCATCGGATATGTAGCACTTATCTCTCTGATGAAGGATATCCGGCGTGTTTATATGTACCATGGTGCAGAACATAAATGTATTAACTGCATTGAACATGGCATGGATCTTACCGTGGATAATGTGAGAAAAAGTTCCAGATTTCATAAACGCTGTGGAACAAGTTTTCTTTTGATCGTAATGTTAGTCAGCATTTTGTTTTTTATGTTTATCCGCGTGGATTCTCCAATCCTCCGTGTGGTTTTGCGTCTGCTTCTGATCCCGGTGATCGCAGGTGTATCCTATGAATTTATCCGGCTGGCAGGAAGAAGCGATAATGCAGTTGTGAATCTTTTGAGCAAGCCGGGATTATGGCTGCAGGGTCTGACAACAAAAGAACCGGATGATGAGATGATCGAGGTTGGAATTGCCTCTGTGGAGGCCGTTTTTGACTGGAAACCTTATGTGGAAGAAATCCGCCGGGAAATGAAGTAGAAGGGCGTGAGATAAGAATGACATATCGGGAAGCTGTTGCCCATGGAGAAAAAGTGCTGGAGCTGTCGCATATTGCAGATGCGAAAACAGATGCATGGCTGCTTTTGGAAATGGGCTGTAAGATAGACCGTAAATTTTATTATATGCATATGGAAGATGATCTTCCGGATGATCTGCTGAAGGAATATGAACTTGCCATCAAAAAACGTGCAGAGCATATCCCGTTGCAGTATATTGTGGGAGAAACGGAATTTATGGGGCTGAAGTTCAAGGTAAATTCCAATGTCCTGATTCCAAGACAGGATACAGAGACACTTGTGGAGGAAGCATTAAAAACAGTAAAGCCGGGAATGAAAGTACTTGATATGTGTACCGGTTCCGGTTGTATTATTATCAGTATCTTGCATAACGTTGAGGGCGTGAAAGGATATGCGGTTGATATCTCCAAGCAGGCGGTCAACGTTGCAAAAGAGAATGCAAAATTAAATGAAGTTCCGGTTCTTTTTGAACGCAGTGACCTTTTGAGATGGTCACGGAGAAGTTTGATGTGATCGTGTCAAATCCGCCTTATATCCCAACGGATGTGATTCCGCAGCTCATGCCGGAGGTACAGGTGTTTGAACCGATCGAGGCGTTAGATGGAAAAGAGGATGGACTTTACTTTTACCGCAAGATCGTGGAACAGAGTAAAGATTATCTGAATTCTGGCGGTTCTCTGATGTTTGAGATTGGGTATGATCAGGGAAAAGATGTATCTAAAATGATGACAGACGCAGGATTTTCAAACGTCTGTGTGAAAAAAGACCTTGCAGGAAATGACAGGGTTGTGACTGGGATGTTGTAGCGGCATCAGAGTGTAGAAATATAATGAGCGAAAGAGAGGAAAATGCAAATTTATTTGCATTTGACGAACGACGAAATTATTGAGTGATGAAATCACGATATTTGATTAGACAGAAATGAGGGAGAAATATGTTTGATAAATTAGAGGACTTACTCATCCGTTATGAAGAGTTGATGAGTGAATTAAGTGAGCCGGATGTGGCAAATAATCCGGAACGTTTCCGTAAGCTGATGAAAGAGCAGAGCGATATTTTACCGATCGTGGAGGCTTACAAAGAATACAAACAGTGCAAGCAGAACATCGAGGATTCGCTTGCCATGTTGGAGTAAGAATCTGACGAAGAGATGCGCGAACTCGCAAAAGAAGAGTTAAACGATGCAAAGAACCGTGTCGCAGAATTAGAGAATGAATTAAAAATCCTTCTTTTACCAAAAGACCCGAACGATGACAAAAACGTTATCGTGGAGATCCGTGCAGGTGCCGGTGGAGATGAGGCGGCATTATTTGCGGCAGAGATTTACCGTATGTATCAGCATTATGCAGAGACAAAGAACTGGAAAACAGAGATCATGGAATGTGACGACACCGGAATCGGCGGTATGAAGAGCGTGACATTCATGATCACAGGAGCAGGTGCTTACTCGGTTATGAAGTACGAATCCGGTGTGCACCGTGTACAGCGTGTGCCTGAGACAGAATCCGGCGGACGTATCCATACCTCTACTATTACCGTAGCTGTGATGCCGGAGGCAGAAGATGTTGACGTACAGATTGATGAGAAAGATATCCGTATCGATGTCTGCCGTGCTTCAGGAGCAGGTGGACAGTGTGTCAACACCACAGACTCTGCGGTTCGTTTAACACATATTCCAACTGGAATCGTGATCTACAGCCAGACTGAAAAATCACAGATCCAGAACAAGGCAAAAGCGTTTGCGTTGCTCCGTACAAAGTTATTTGACTTAGAGCAGCAGAAAGCACATGATGCAGAAGCTGAACTTCGTAAGAGCCAGATCGGTACCGGTGACCGTTCTGAAAAGATCAGAACTTACAACTTCCCACAGGGACGTGTGACAGACCACCGTATCAATCTGACACTTTACAAATTAGATAAGATCATGAATGGTGATATTCAGGAGATCATCGATGCGTGTATCGCAGCCGACCAGGCTGCGAAGCTGGCGAATATGAATCAGGAAGCGTAAAATTCCGGTTCATGAAGAATATCCTATAATTTTGAGGAACCAGAGAAAATCTCTGGTTCCTTTTTTGGAGTGGTGTTAATTCTCTTTTGCGAACATCTTCACTTGTCATTGATTCCGTGACCTGGACATAAAGTTTATGCACTGAAATGCAAAAACTTTGAAAAATCGACAATTTTTGCAATGGCGCATTACATAGAAAATATTTCAAAATACTGATATAAATGTTAGTGAAATTTAAAAATTGTTGTGATAAAATAAGTTGTTGGTATTTACAGTGATGGTGAGTAAGAATGGCGATAACAACAAACATCACATGCTTTAAATAAAAAATTAGAATACAGGAGACAAAAAATGCAGGACGATTTAAGAGCAGAACTGATCAAACAGTTCCCATCAGAGGTAATAGAGACAAAGGATATGACAGGGAAAGAGTACTATGCCTGTCCGACATGCAAACGCGCAGTTGCAACCGGTACTGAAAAATGTCAGGGATGCGGACAGAAATTAAGCTGGGACAATATCAGGCATGAGAATGAGGCAAAAGGAAGTAAAAAGCGAAAATCGAGTTTGATGTTCCGGCAGATTTTGCATTAGAGGATTGCAGAAAATGCCCATTGTCCTACATCGGAAGAAATGGGGACGAAAATGTTTACGAGTGTCCACTGCAGATGAGAGGAAGCTGCAGGCTGGAATTATCATAATGAAATATCAGTCAGAAAGGAAGCATACATGGCATCAAAATTCTACGCAGTAAAAAAAGGTAAAATTCCGGGAATCTACAACAGCTGGGATGATTGCAAAAAAATGGTAGACGGTTTTCCGGGTGCCGTATATAAAAGCTTCAAAACACTTGAGGAAGCGGAAGCCTTCCTGGGTGCAGAAGGCAGCTCCAGAAAGCGGAGCGAAAAAGCAGAAAAACCAGATACAGGGAAGCAGGAACAAAATCCGGCAGTCTACGCCTTTGTCGACGGCTCTTACAACATTGCCACCAAAGTCTACGGCTACGGCGGATTTCTCATTCATAATGGAGAGAAAGAAGTGCTGCAGGGAAGCGGAAACGATGCGGAGATGGCATCTATGCGCAATGTTTCAGGAGAAATATTAGGAGCGATGGCTGCAGTAGAACGTGCGATCGAGTTAAAACTTCCGGAAGTGACGATTTATTACGACTATATGGGAATCGAGATGTGGGCAGAGGGAGCCTGGAAACGAAACAGGCAGGGCACGATCGCCTACTATGATTATATGCAGTCTGCAAAAAATAAAATCAGGATTAAATTTGTGAAAGTAAAAGGCCATTCCGGTGTGGATGGCAATGAAGAAGCAGACCACCTTGCAAAGGAAGCGGTCGGAAATACAATTTAGAAACGTTTTCAAACAAATAATTGATAAAAAAGTTGTTTAAGGTTTGACAGACATAAAATATGAGACTATAATGTGAGAAACTAGAAGAAAATTGACAGATTTTTCAGGTGGAGGGTAGAAGAAAAAACAGATAAAAAGTGAAATAAAACGAGGCAATTAATACATTGTCAGACTGGAAAAATTAATATATCAGAGAAAAAAAAAGTATATTAGAATGGAAAGGAAAATACAATTTATGTTGTCACAAAAGAGTACAATGAAAACAAAACTTGAAAATATGTATCTGCAGAAAAGGATCAGTTACGGTTATAGAAAAGTCATTAACATGATGCTACTGTCAGGAGTGATTTCTATTATTGCAATAGGCATTCTGTTTGCCAATATGATGAATTATGTCAATAATGTCAACGCAGCAGATCAGGCAGTAAAAACATGCAGAATTAATATAAATACAGCAGCAAGAAATATCCGTGAAATGGCGCTGAATGATGACGAATCCACTTACGACAGCTACGAGGAGAAGGTGAAAGAGCTTCTCGGGACCGTAGATACACAGATGAATGTTTTACACGGCACAGGTGTCATTACAGAGGATCTTTATACAGAATATAAAGGTGCATTTACGGACTGGGGAACGATCGGATATGAGATCATGGAAGAGATCAAGGCCGGTAAGGAAGATCAGGCTGTCGATGGTATCTTAAATAAGTGTACCCCTGCATTAAACAGCTTAGTAGAAATTTCAAAGAAATTAGATGCATTGACTGATGAACAGAGAAGTAAGGCTGTCCTGAGCACGATCTTCTGTGCAGTTGCCGGTATTGCAGTGATCATTATCTTCCTGCTCCTTGCATGGGCAATCGCAAAGAAAGTGAGCAGGATGGTACTTGAAACTATTCTGGAACCATTACATGCGATCGAGGACGTGGCGAAGGAACTCACGGAAGGAAATCTGCACAGCCAGCTGGAATACCACTCCGAGGACGAGATCGGAAGACTTGCACACAGCATGCGTAAGTCCATCCATATCCTTGGAACGTATGTCGATGATATTGACCGCTCCATGAAACAGTTCTCAGAGGGCAATTTTGATGTACAGCCAGAGGTAGAGTGGAGAGGGGACTTTGTTGGTATTTTACAATCCTTTATGGAGTTCCAGAACAGCATGTCTGATACGGTAAGAGGAATCCAGAGGGTTTCCGATGAGGTATCCAACGGAGCAGAACAGGTGGCATCCAGCTCGAACGAGCTTGCAGACGGCGCAACGAATCAGGCAGCAGTTGTCGAGGAACTGACCGCTACCGTTACCGGTGTTTCCGAACAGGTGGCAAACAATTCACAGGCAGCAAAGGAGATCAGCGGAAAAGTGGAACAGCTTGGACAGGCGCTGATCGAGAGCAACGGAAAGATGCAGGAGATGGTTGTCTCCATGAACGAGATCAATGATGCATCGCATGAGATTGACAAGATCATTGCGACGATCAATGAGATCGCATCCCAGACCAACCTGCTTGCCTTAAACGCATCTATTGAGGCTGCAAGAGCCGGTGAGGCAGGAAAAGGTTTCGCAGTAGTTGCAAATCAGGTAAATGTCCTGGCAGATCAGAGTGCAGAAGCGGCAAAGGAATCAGCGGCACTGATCGAGCGCTCTGTGAATGCTGTTGAAAAAGGTATGATAGTTGCAAAGGAAACAGCAGCACAGTTAGAGGAGTGGCAGAGAATTCAAAAACGATCACAAGTGAAGTGACAAATATCGCAGACACCTTAGAGACACAGACAGCAGAGATCCATCAGATCAATGAAGGAATCGAGCAGATCAATGATGTGGTACAGACGAATTCAGCTACTTCAGAGGAATGTGCGGCTGCAAGTGAAGAGATGAGCAGCGAAGCAGACAATTTACGTACAATGATCCGCAGATTTAAAGTTGCAAAGACGGAAAAATAATATCAGACCAGATAAATTCAATTGGATGCGCAGGAGTATAAGCGCAAAAGAAAGAGGAAAGGTTCTCTGGTTATGAATAAGGATGTATATGGAATATTAGGAGATCTGACAGCAGAGATCTTATTGGAGATCATAGCGGAATGCATGGATGATTACCTGTACGTAATCGATCTCCAGAATAATAAGATGGAAATTTCCCAGTCTGCCCTGGATCGGTTTATGATTTCTGAGACACATGTGAGGAATGTAAAGCAGGAGATCATGTCCGTTGTCTACAAAGAAGACCGCACTATGTTTGCAAAGCATATGCAGGCTGTGATGGATGGAAAGGAAAAGGTGCATGATATCCATTACCGGTGGCTCGACAAAAACGGGCTTCCGGTATGGGTCAACTGCCGCGGAGTAGTGATTGATGATGAAGATGGGAAGCCGGGGTATCTGGTGGGATGTCTGAATGAGACCGGAAACCAGCGGCGGGCTGATAATGTGACCGGGCTTTTAGGCGGAATGGAATTTTGTGCTTATCTGCGGTCACAGAAGAAACCTGTGACGACCGGATTTCTTATGCATATTGGAATTGATGATTTTGCAACGGTGAATGAAACACATGGCAGCAATTATGGCGATTATGTGTTAAAAAGTGTTGCAGACTGTATGAAAGAGTGTCTGTCCGGAAATCAGCGACTCTATCATCTGGTCGCAGATCAGTATGTGATCGTGGATCTTGACAGTACTTCCATGGATGATGCCATACAGCTCAAAAAAAAGATCGGTGAGAAAATAGACGAATTCATCATCTCTGAAAAATATGAAGTTGTATTTTCAGCTTCTGCAGGAGTGATCGATGCCTCGACTGTGGCAGAAGGCTACGAGGAATGCCGCAAAAAGTTTGAATTTTCCCTGAAAAAGGCAAAACGGATGGGAAAAAATAACATCTATTTTTACAGGCAGGAGGATTACGAGAAATTCCAGCGGAATGGAAGAATCATAAGTGCACTGAGAAGTTCCATCGCTAACGGGTGTGAAGGCTTTGAAGTATATTATCAGCCGATCGTGGATTGTGTTTCCGGGCGTGTGATCGGTGCAGAAGCACTCATGCGGTATACCATGGTGACAGAGGAAGGCAAGGAGTGGCTGTCTCCGGTCGAGTTCATACCGCTTCTGGAAAAGACAGGACTGATCATTCCGGCGGGAAGGTTTGTGTTAAATGAGGCAGCAAAAATGTGCCGTGAGATACAGCAATATATACCGGAATTCAGGGTGAACGTGAATATTTCCTGTTATCAGATCGAGCATGGAAAGATTGCAGACAAGATACTCACTGCGGTCAGGGACAATGGACTGACACCGGATCGCATCTGCATAGAAATGACTGAAAGCGGCTTCATAGATATGACACCGGTCTTTTGTAAATTCAGGAAAGTGCTTGAGGAAAATGGGATTCAGTTCGTGATCGATGATTTTGGAACCGGATATTCCAATCTCCACTGCATCAGTGACATGAATCCGGGCTATGTGAAAATGGATAAGGATTTCACAGCAAAGGCAATGAGCTGCGAGCGGGATTACGAGCTGTTTAAAAAGATCATTGAGATGGTTCACAGCATCGGCATCCGCATCTGTGTGGAAGGAATTGAAAAAGAAGACTGGCATCTTAAGATGAAAGAACTGCAGGCAGATTATCTTCAGGGGTATTTTTTTGGAAAACCCTGTGAAAAAAAGAAGTTTATGGAAGAGTTTGTTTGTAATCCGCATAATAATGGCGTATGGTGAGATAGTACCTCTCAGGAGGTGCTATTTTACTATACAGATTTTTATAGAAATTTCATATCTGCATGAAACGGAGTATAAAGAATGAACGAAATAGAAGTTATCTGGAAGTTTTTAGATAATCTGGATGAGTACGTGTACGCAACAGACATAGAGACAGATGAGCTTGTTTATATGAACCGCAAATTGTTAGAGGTGTATGGATTACAGTCCATAGATGATGTGAAAGGGATGAAGTGCTACGAGGTGCTGCAGAAATCTTCTGTTCCCTGTGGTATGTGCAATAATGACAGGCTTTGTGCCGGAAAGTTTGTCGAGTGGCGTTATTATAATCCGGTGATCGATAAATACATGATGTTGAAAGATACCCTGGTGGAAGATCCTGTCACAAATAAAAAGTACCGGATCGAGATCAGTATAGATATCAGCGAGGAGCGTTCACAGGACAAGATGATCCAGAAGTACAGGGATATGGAGTCCTTTGTCAACGAGGCATTGAAGGATGCGCTTTCTGTCGAGTCGCCGGACGAGACGATCCGTATTATTCTGGAATATCTCGGAAAAGTGCTGAACGGAGAGAGAACATATATTTTTGAGAAGAACAGAGATGGCAGGGATGATAATACATATGAATGGACGGCGCCGGGAGTGCCACCGGAGATCGACAATCTCCAGAATCTTCCGCCGGAGATCTGTGAGAACTGGTATCACATTTTTGAGGAGGGAAAATATGTCCGGATACCGGATATTGAGGAGATGCGCCTGAGCGATCCGTTTCAATATGAAAATCTGAAGCGGCAGAAGATCCATTCCATTGTTGCCATGCCAATTTATGATGCGGAAAAAGTCATTGCTTTTTACGGAGTTGACAATCCGCCGGCATTTTCATTGGAATATACGTCGGATATGCTTCAGATCATGGGTTCTTTTCTCAAGTCCTGCATCAGACGCAGGAATCTGATGAGGCGTCTGGAAGATCTAAGCTATAAGGATGCGCTGACTCAGCTTGGAAACCGCTTTGCGATGGAAAAGTATGTGAGACAGATCGATCCGGAGCAGAGCGTTGGCGTAGTTTATTGTGACGTTACTGGTTTAAAGGGTGTGAATGACACACTGGGACATAAGGCAGGGATGACCTGATCCTTAGAGCCGGTGCATGTCTGGAGCAAGTGTTTGGCGATTACGGCGTATTCCGTATCGGGGGAGATGAGCTGCTTGTATTGTGCGCGCAGATCGATCAGGACACGTTGGCGGAACGCATAAGGCAGTTAGAGTGTCTGACAGCTGAGAAGGACGTAAATATCGCAGTAGGAGTGATCTGGCAGGACAGGGCGGACACACATCTGGAGGAACTTCTGCAGGAAGCTGAGAAGCGCATGTATGAGGATAAGGCAGAATACTATAAGAAAACAGGGATTGAGCGGAGAGGTGCAGACAAAAAGGCTGAATCTGCTCTCACTAAATGAGAATAGATAAAAAAGTGATAATAATTTTGTCTGAAAACGGTATTTTCCTAGGCGAAATGTAAAAAATTTTAAAATAGAAATAAAATGATTGTGATTTTGCCATGAGGTACAGTATAATAAGAAATGTCGGTTAAATGTAAAAATCATGTAAAAAGTTTGTAAATAAAATTGCAGACAGGGATACGTTAGGATGTATAACGTAGTTAGGAGTACAAATGACAACATTTACTATTATTTTATCGCTGCTCAGCGGAGTGGCACTGTTCCTTTTTGGTATGTCCCTGATGGGAGACGGACTGAAGAAAGTAGCGGGTAATAAGCTGGAGCTGGTTCTTTATAAGCTGACGAACACACCGTTGAAAGGAGTGCTGCTTGGAACTGCTGTGACAGCGATCATCCAGTCCTCCTCCGCAACGACTGTTATGGTTGTCGGCTTCGTAAATTCCGGAATGATGAAGGTTGCGCAGGCGATCGGTATCATCATGGGAGCCAACATCGGAACGAGTGTGACAGGCTGGATTTTGTGTCTGTCGTACATTGACGGTTCGAACGGGATTGCACAGCTGCTGTCCACGGCGACTATCTCAGCGATCGTGGCGATCATTGGTATTATCTTTAAAATGTTTGTAAAAAAATCCGGCTTTAAAAATGTCGGTGACATTATGCTTGGGTTCTCCATCCTGATGGTGGGGATGCAGACCATGAGTGGGGCAGTTGCACCATTAAAAGATAATGAGCATTTTGTGAATGTATTGACAATGTTTAAAAATCCGGCGGCAGGTATACTGGCAGGTATTTTATTTACGGCGGTATTGCAGAGTGCATCCGCCTCAGTCGGTATCCTTCAGGCGTTGTCCATGAGTGGAACGATCACTTTTGCAGCGGCACTTCCTATCACCATGGGTATCGGTGTCGGCGCAGCCTGTCCGGTTCTGCTCTCCTCGATCGGAACGAACAAAAATGGTAAAGAGAACAGCCCTGATCTATCTGTTTAACGATCTGTTCGGCATGCTGTTCTGGTCAATTGTATTCTATTCTGTCAATGCAGTGGTGCATTTCCCATTTATGAATGCCACCATGAGCCCGGTACTGATCGCACTGTTAAACACGGTTTTCCGTGCGGCAACGATTTTAGTACTTCTTCCATTTATCAAATGGATTGAAAAAATTGTTTATCTTGTTGTAAAAGATTCGCCGGAGGACGAGGAGGATCAGGCAGACTTCGATCTGCTCGAGGAGCGTTTCCTTGCTTACCCGGATCTTGCGATCACGCAGAGCCATCTTGCGATGAACGGCATGGCAAAGAAGGCAAGGAAGAATATTTTACGTGCGTTAAGCCTGTTCCTTGTGTATTCGACAGAAAAGTTTAATAAGGTACAGGAGAAGGAAACACTGATCGATAAATATGAGGATAAGCTGGGAACCTATCTGATGCAGATGTCCACGCATGAGATGAATGGAAGCCAGGCGAAGCAGGTATCCAAGTTTTTGCATACAGTGAGTGATTTCGAACGTCTGGGCGACCATGCGGTGAATATCTCAGAGGTTGCGGCGGAGCTGAACGAGAAGAAAATTGCATTTTCGGATGAGGCACAGTATGAGCTGGATGTGCTGGAGAATGCAGTAAAAGAGTGTGTCAGTCTTGCGGTGGATGCATTCTGTGCGGACGACCTTGAGATGGCGGCAAAAGTAGAACCACTCCGCGAACTGATCGGTATCCTCTGTGATGAACTGAAACTGCGTCATATCGCAAGACTCCGCACCGGAAAATGTGAGATGAAGCAGGGATTTGCGTTTAATGATCTGCTGACGAACCTGGAGCGAATCGCAGCACACTGCTCGAACATCGCAGTTGCCATGATCGAGCTTGAGGCGGCAGATTTTGATACCCATGAGTATTTAAAGAGTGTCCGCGAGTTAAAGAATGACACTTACATGGCATACTTTGATGAGTATGAAAGAAAATATGACATCAATGGTTACCGGAAGAAAAAGACAAAAGCACAGAAATAGAGATCAGTGATTACGGCTGTCGTACTGAAAGGAGAAATTCCCGGATTGTATGGCAGCTTTTTTGTTCCATTCTTTTGGAGAAATTTTCTGATGGAAAACATCATAAGCCGGGAACTTTATTCTAGTCAAAAAAAGATAGAATGATGTACTATGAAAAGGAACAGAAAACGAAAATTAGAATTTGAAAAAAGTTAGGGAAAAACATGTCGCTGCAATTTATTTTCGGAAATTCAGGAAGTGGAAAATCATCCTATTTATATAGGAACATACTAAAAGAGGCGGCAGAGCATCCGGAGAAAAATTATCTGGTGCTTGTGCCGGAGCAGTTCACCATGCAGACACAGCGCGAGCTTGTGCGGCTTGAAAAGTCACATGCTATCATGAACGTGGATGTGTTAAGTTTTGCGCGCCTTGCATACCGTGTGTTTGACGAGCTTGGGAAACAGAACCTGCGCGTGTTGGAGGAGACCGGAAAGAATCTGGTGCTCCGCAAGCTTGCAGGGGAGCAGAAGAAAAACTTAAGTGTGCTGGGCGGTAACTTAAACCGGATGGGGTACATCAGTGAGGTGAAATCCCTCATTTCCGAGCTGACGCAGTATAACGTGTCACTAGAAAAATTGGATACATTTTTGGAGACGGAGGATGTCGGGGAGACATTGCGCCTGAAAATGCAGGATATCTCGGTCATGTATCACAGTTTTTCTGAATATCTGCAAGGGCAGTATATCACCTCTGAGGAAGTGTTATCGCTATTGTGCGATGCCGCAGAGGATTCGAATATTATAAAAGACAGCGTGATTGTGTTTGACGAATTTACCGGTTTTACACCGATACAGAATCAGCTTCTTAGAAAACTTTTAGTGTTATCAGAGCGTATCATTGTCTCCGTGACGATGGATGCAGGCGAGGATTTTTACCATTGCAGGGGCGAGCAGGAACTTTTTTTCCATGAGTAAAAAGACGGTTTCGGTTCTGATGAAAATGGCAGAGGAACTTCATGTCACGGTGGAGGAGCCTGTTGTGTTATCCGATGGAAAAAATCACAGATATAAAAATGCTCCATCCCTGTACTTCATGGAGCAGAATCTGTTTCGACCGTATTATCATAAATGGCGTCAGAAGGAGGATGAACTGCGGATCGTGAGCCTTAAAAATCCGAGGGAAGAGCTTCACTTTGTGGCGCGTGAGATCACGAAATTTGTGCGTGAGAAACAGTACTGTTATAAGGATATCGCAGTGGTGACCGGGGACGTCAGTCTTTACGACAACTATGTGGATGAGATTTTTGCAGCGTATGATATTCCGTACTTTCTCGACCAGACGAGAACCATTCTGTTTCATCCTTTTATCGAGTTTATCCGTGCGGTGCTTGAGGTGGTGGAACTTGATTTCTCTTATGAGAGCGTGTTCCGTTTTCTGCGCTGCGGTCTGACCGATATCACAGAGCAGCAGATCGATCTGCTGGAAAACTATGTGCTTGCCAAAGGGATACGTGGCAGAAAAAAATGGGAAAAACAGTGGACGTTTGTGTTCGATGATACCGAAAAAGAGAACCTCACAGAAATGAATGAAGTGCGGGCAAAGATTTATGATCTCTTTGCACCGTTATCGGAAGCGTTCACACAGGGAAAGACTGTGCGTGACGAGACCACTGTGTTGTATGAATTAATTGAAAAATTAGAAATAGAACAAAAATTAAAACAAAAAGAACTGGAATTTGAACGGCAGGGCAATCAGGTCAAGGCGAAAGAGTACGCCCAGATTTACAAAATTGTCATGGATCTGTTTGATAAGGTTGTGGACTTCCTGGGAGACGAAGTGCTTCCGGTCAAAGAGTATGCGGATATTTTAGACGCCGGATTTGAGGCTGCAAGAGTCGGCGTGATCCCGCCGGGAAATGATAAAGTGACGATCGGTGACATCGAGCGAACCAGATTGAACCATATCAAAATCTTATTTTTCATCGGTGTCAATGACGGTGTTGTGCCGAAAGCGGGCAATGCCGGAGGTATCATCTCGCAGTTTGAACGTGAGAAAATGGTGGCATGTCATCTGGAACTTGCACCGGGTGCGCGTGAAAAAGTGTTCATCCAGCGCTTTTATCTATATCTGAATGTGACGAAGCCATCTGATTTTTTATATGTGACTTTTTTCAAAAGTGAATGCGGACGGAAAAGCACTTAGAAGGTCGTATTTTGTTGGAACGCTCTTGAAAATGTTCCCGGAGAAAACGGTGGAGGAAATCGAGGAGACAACTTCTGCGGACTGCATCATGACGCCGAAGAGCAGCATGGCGTTTTTCCTGGAGGGACTGCAGGATAATGACAGGGCATCTGATTTTTCTCAGGTAGAAAAAAGAAAATTATGGAATGCTCTCTCAAAATTCTACCTCACAGATTCCGAGTGGAAGCCGGAAACGAAAAAACTTTTAAAAACTGCCTACGAAGTGCACAGCGATGAGCCAATCAGCCACGCAGTGACGCAGGCACTTTATGGAACCGTGTTGGAGAACAGCGTCACAAGACTGGAGCGTTTTGCGGCATGTGCCTACGCGCATTATCTGAATTACGGTTTACGCCTAAAGGAGCGTCAGCTTTTAGAGTTTGCAAGCGTGGACATGGGAAATATTTACCATGATGCGCTTGAACATTTTTCCAGACGTGTGGAAAAGGCAGAGTACACCTGGTTTAACATCCCGGAGGATGTGCAGGAGACATTTATAGAGGAGAGCATGAATGACGCGATTGCCGGGTGCAAAAATGCCGGAGCGTTTGAGAACGTGAGAAACCGTTACCTGACCGGTCGGATGCGCCAGACCATCAAGCGCACGGTGTGGGCACTTACCACCCAGATCCAGAAGGGAAAATTTGTGCCGAGTGATTTTGAGGTGTCCTTTTCGCGGGCAGATAAATTGGACGCCATCCGTTTTCAGCTGAGTGATGAGGAAAAAATGAACCTGCTCGGCAGGATTGACCGTGTGGACACTTACGAGACGTCGGATAAAGTTTATGTGAAGATTATTGATTATAAATCGGGAAACACGAGTTTTTCACTCGTCAATCTGTATCACGGACTACAATTACAGCTTGTGGTCTATATGAATGCGGCATTAGAATTAGAGGAAAAACGCCATCCGGGCAAAAAAGCGGAACCGGCGGGTATTTTCTACTATCACATTCAAAATCCGATAGTAGACGGACTTGGAAATGAGACAGAGGCAGAAATACGAAACAGCGTTTTGGAGCAGTTAAAATTAAATGGTCTGGTGAACGATGATCCGGAAATCTATGAGGCGATGGATTCAGATTTTGCCGGAAATTCTTCGGTCATCCCAATCGGAAAAAAAACGGACGGAAGCTTAAAAGCAACTTCCAAGGTTGCCAGTACTTACGATTTTTCTGTGATGTCTGATTATGTACAGGAGAAAATCAAAGAGACCGGGAAAAAAATCTTTGCCGGAGATATTTCGATTCATCCATACTCGCTGGACGGAAAAAGTGGCTGTGATTACTGTCCATACCATACCGTCTGCGGTTTTGACACCCGGATGCCGGGTTATTCCTATCATAAACTGGAAAAATTTGACAGCGCAGACGAGATATTAAAGCGTATGGAAAACGAAAAGCAGGAACAGTAAATAACAGGAGTGAGAAATATGGGAGTTTCATGGACCACAGAGCAGCAGCAGGTCATTGACTTAAGAAATCGAAATATATTGGTATCTGCGGCAGCAGGTTCTGGAAAGACCGCTGTTTTAGTAGAGCGGATCGTGAAAATCATAACAGACAAAAATCATCCGGTCGACATTGACCATCTGCTGATCGTGACGTTTACCAATGCGGCAGCGGCAGAGATGCGGGAGCGGATCGGAAATGCGATTGAGAAAGCGTTAGACGAACAGCCGGGGGATGAGCATCTGTTAAGGCAGCTGACCTTGATTCACAATGCACAGATCACGACCATCGACAGCTTCTGTCTGTATGTGGTGCGCAATCATTTTCATGAGATCGATCTGGAACCGAATTTCCGTATCGGGGATGAGGGTGAGTTAAAATTACTGCGCGAGGATGTTCTTGGCAGAGTTTTGGAACAAAATTATGAGGAGCCTTCGGAAGCATTTTCCGATTTTGTGGAGGGCTATGCTTCGGGAAGAACCGATGCTGCATTAAATGAGATGATCCTTCAGTTATATGAGTTTTCCAGAAGTTATCCGTGGCCGGAAAAATGGCTGGATTCCTTTGTGGGAATCTACCGCATCGAAACCAGGGAGGAGTTAGACCGCGCAGAATGGCTTGCTCCGCTCACGGAAAATATCTGTTTTGTCTTAAAAGACTGTGAACAGCTCTTAAAGCAGGCGCTTGCAATTACACAGCAGGATGACGGACCGGATATGTACGAGAAAGCGGTGCGCAGCGATCTGGAAAAATACGAAAGTTTGTCAAAACTAACCTCTTTCTGTGAACTGTCCGGGGCGCTTTCCGATATCAAATACGACAGACTTGCGAGCAGCAGAGGTTTTGAGGGAGATCCTGATAAATTAGAGCTGGTGAAAAGTCTCAGGGAGCAGGCAAAGGATGTAGTAAAGAAGTTGTGTAAACAATATTTTTTCTGTTCGCCGGAGATGATGATAGAGCAGTTAGAGCGCACGGAGCCGATGTTAGAGGAGGTTGTCCGTCTCACAAAGCAGTTTGCAGATGAGTTTGCAGCCGCAAAACGCCGGAAAAATCTGGTGGATTTCCATGATGTGGAACATTTTGCATTGCAGATTCTTGTGGATGAGGAGACGGAGAAGGCGAAAAAGACTGCGGAAGAGTTCCGGGATACCTTTGAGGAGATCATGATCGACGAGTATCAGGACAGCAATGAAGTGCAGGAGACACTGCTTCGCTCCATTTCCAGAGAGGAGCGTAGGGAAAATAATATTTTCATGGTCGGGGATGTAAAGCAGAGTATTTACCGGTTCCGTCTCGCAAGACCGGAACTTTTCATGAAAAAATACGATTCCTATTCGCTGGAAGAGAGCACCACGCAGCGTATCGACCTGCACAAAAACTTCCGAAGCAGAGAGGAAGTCTTGACCTGCACAAACGATATTTTTATAAAATTATGGCGCGGAGTCTTGGAAATGTGGAGTATGACGCGGAGGCTGCACTGTATCCGGGGGCAAGCTATCCTGTCAGCGCGGACTTCATCCCGGAGATCCTGCTTGCAGACAGCAACGACGAATTATTGGAGGACACCGAACTTACGGATAAAAAGACACTGGAAGCGAAAATTGTGGCAGAAGAAATCAAGCATCTGATGAAAACGCAGCAGGTCACGGACAAGGCAGCCGGAACACTTCGGGCGGCGCATTACTCCGATATTGTAATTTTGCTCCGTAGCCTGTCCGGCTGGGCGGATTCGCTTGTGGAAGTGCTGAACGAGAATGGAATCCCGGCGCACACGGTTTCTTCGACCGGATATTTTTCCACGGTGGAAGTACAGACGGTGCTGTCCATGCTGAGGCTTTTGGATAACCCAAGGCAGGATATTCCGATGGCGGCAGTGCTCCGCTCGCCGATGGCAGGGCTTACCGATGAGGAGCTTGCGGTGTTAAGGCTTGAAGATGGCAGTGTGCCTTTTCATGAAGCGGTGCTTGAACTGGCAGAAGGACTTTATGAAGAGGACGGGCAAAAAGAAATTTCAAATTCAGAGGAAGATCAGAAGCAGGGAAGAAACGCGGATGAGAAAACAGAAAATCATATAGAGATAACCGCTCACCGGAAATTACTCAAATTTTATAAAAAATACAAGCAATTACGGCAGCTCGTCCCGGACACTCCGATCCATGAGCTGATCGAGATCATCCTGCGCGAGACCGGATACGGTCATTATGTGGCGGCAATGCCGGCAGGAAACAGAAGAACGGCGAATTTAAACATGCTTTTGGAAAAAGCCGCAGCCTACGAGAAAACGAGTTACAAAGGACTGTTTCACTTTGTGCGTTACATTGATGAACTGCAGAAATATGATGTGGATTTCGGTGAGGCAGACATGGTCGGGGAAAACGAGGACGTTGTCCGAATTATGAGTATCCATAAGAGCAAAGGTCTTGAGTTCCCAATTGTGATCGTGAGCGGTATGGGCAAAAATTTCAATAAACAGGACACACGGAGCAAAATGGTGCTTCACCCGGAACTTGGTATTGGTCTTGACTACATGGACGGAAAAAAGCGTATCAAATCACCGACTATCGCAAAGAAGGCGATTGCAAAGCAGATCGATCTGGAAAATCTCGGAGAGGAACTTCGTGTGCTATACGTTGCCTTAACCCGTGCAAAAGAAAAGCTCATTCTCACCGGGACATTAAAGGATGCCCCGGAAAAACTAGAATTTTTCAGGCAGCAGGCGAATCTCTCGAAAGCAGCAGACAGACCGCTTTCCTACCTTACAAGAGAAGGGGCTTCCGGTTATCTGGACTGGATACTTCCGGCAGTGCTTTCCTATGGGGACAAATACCCGGTCCGGATCGTGGAAGCGGCAGAGCTTGTCTTAGACGAAGTGGAAAACCAGTTAGAGAAAAATGAAAACCTGACAGAGCGGATCGGGGAAATCGAAGCGGCGGACACACAGCTAGTCGGGCAGTTAAAACAGCGGTTTTCGCAGCGTTATCCCTATCAGACAGACAGTTTGCGGAAAAACAAATATTCCGTATCCGAATTAAAGCACCGTGCAATGCGTGAGAAATTTGAGGCGGAGCAGGAGGAGACCATTCCGGCATTTTTGGAAGAACCTGTGACGCCAACGATTCCTCTTTTTATCCAGAGAGAGGAGAGTGTGGAACAGGAAACAGCAAACCGTGGCGCACTCAGAGGAACCGCAGTACACCGTGTCATGGAGTGCTACGATTTTGCCTCAGAAAAAAGTGTACATGAACAGATGGAGGCTATGGAAAAAGAGGAGAAGATCACTGCGGATATGCGCGCACTTGTGAGAGAGCAGACCGTGGCAGATTTTGTTTCCTCGGAAACAGGAAAGCGGATGGCTCTCGCACAGCGCGTGGGAGCACTTTACCGTGAGAAACCATTTGTCATGGGATTTACGGAAGAGGAAATGGAAAGATATGGCTTTGGGGCAGGTGCGCAGATGATAGAAAATGAAGCGCAGACTGAAAATGCACAGCAGGAAATCATGTCAGAAAATGTGTCGCAGGAAAATCATATGCATGAGGAAGATTTAACTTTAATTCAGGGAATCATTGATGTTTTCTGGATTGAGGATGACGGAATCACAGTCCTGGATTATAAGACAGATCGTGTGGATACTGTGCAGGAGCTGATTGACCGTTATGCGACACAGTTAAAGCTTTATGCGGATGCGTTGGAGCGGGTTTTTGCCACCCGGAAACTGAAGGTGAAGGAGATTCTGATCTACTCGTTCCGGTTAGAAAAGCTGATTTCAATTGAATAAATGTATGCACGAAGATCACTGGAGTCTTAATGATTCCGGTGATTTTCGTATAGAGCGATCATATAGAGCAATCAGACGATATTTTCTTGTGTGCATAAGTGATTCATGGTATCATAGAAATCATGAGAACGGAGGAAGGAGTCGCAAAAATGAAAGCCTTAAACATCCCGGTTGGTATTTCTAATTTTGAAAAAATCCGCAATAATGGATTTTATTATGTTGATAAAACTGGTCTGATCGAGGAACTTCTGAAAACAGAAGCAGAAGTGACGTTGATCACCCGACCACGTCGATTTGGAAAAACACTCGGAATGAGTATGCTAGAAAGCTTTTTTGATATTCGAAAAAACAGTCGGAAACTATTTGAAGGTCTTGAGATTGCACGCCAGAGTGAATTATGCAGCAAGTGGATGAATCAATGTCCGACGGTTTCCGTATCATTCCGGCAGGTGGATGGTCTGAACTTTACAAGTGCATACGATATGCTGACAATGGTGTTTGCCGATCTGTATAACAAACATCTTTATCTGCTTGAAGACAGTCATGTAACGGAGTTTCAAAAGAAAACGTTTACAAATATTGCGCATGGATGTGGTTCGGAAAAAGAAGTGAAAAGCAGTCTTGTTCTTTTGACGACTATGATGCAGCAGCATTATGGTAAGGCAGTAGTACTTTTGATAGATGAGTATGATGTTCCGGTTGCAAAGGCAAATGCGCATGGTTACTACAACGAGATGTTAGATGTCATGAAAGGACTATTGCAGGCTTTGAAAGATAATCAGGCACTTTGTTTTGCGGTTGTCACAGGATGTCTGAAAATTGCTAAAGAAAGTATTTTTACAGGAACCAATAATTTTGTGTCTGACACTATCACAGATTCACGCCTGAATGAATACTTTGGCTTTGTCCAGAGCGAGGTGGATCAGATTTTAGCAGATGCAGAGACAGAAGATCAGGCGGAAAATATCCGAAAATGGTATGACGGATATCACTTTGGTGACTTTGATGTTTATTGTCCGTGGGATGTGATGAATTATCTGCTGGAGCTGCAGCACAATCCACAGGCTAAGCCGGTCAGTTATTGGAAAAATACCAGCGATAATGCGATTATCCGTTCTTTTATCGATCATTCAGGAAGCAGCATCACGAAGAAGCTGGAAAATTTAATGGCTGGAGAAACAATTGTTCAGCGTGTGGATGAAAATCTGACTTACGATTATTTACATTCTTCGGAGGATAACCTGTGGAGTATGCTGTATCTGACAGGATACCTCACAAAAGCGCGGAATGAACAAACGGATGAGGTGCTGCCTGACGGTGCGATTGCACTTATGATACCGAATGAAGAAATCAGGGATATATTTGAAACGACGGTTATACAGTGGTTTGATGACAGTACCAGAAAATGGAATCGGACTTTATTGTTTGATGCAGTGTGGAATGGTGACAGTGTGAATCTGACAAAAGAAATGAATATTCTTTTACGACGCACAATCAGTTATCACGATTATAAAGAGGATTTTTATCATGCGTTTCTTGCAGGAATCTTTACAGGTGCCGGATATATGGTGGATTCGAATAAGGAGCATGGCGAAGGGCGTAGTGATGTGGTCGTATATGATCCGGTTAATGGACGTGTTGCGATTTTTGAAGCAAAATACACGAAAAATCAGGAAAAACTGGAAAGTACATGTAATACTGCGTTGCAACAGATAGATGAACGTCTGTATGCAAAGGAGTATGAAGATGATTATGATCAGATTCTATGCTATGGCATTTCATTTTTCAAAAAACGGTGTCTTGTCAAGATAAAGTAAACGGTTAAGTGAGGAAATTTATGGGACAGATCATACTTGCCTCGGCATCGCCGAGAAGAAAAGAATTGTTAGAACAGATCGGACTGGAAGTTGAAATCTGCCCGGCGAAAGGGGAGGAAGTTATCTCGAAAAGCGCGCCGGAGGAGGTTGTGATGGAGCTTTCCGAGCAGAAAGCGACAGAGGTCGCAGCAATGGTAAAAACATATGAGAGCGGACATGGGGAACTGATGACACCGCAGGATATCTTAGTGATCGGGGCAGACACCGTCGTTGCATGTGATGATACCATCCTTGGAAAGCCGAAAGATGAAGCCGATGCAAAGCGGATGCTCACACTTCTGTCGGGAAGAAAACATGCCGTGTATACAGGCGTTACGTTTGTGTTTCTGGATAAAAACGGACGAGCGGGCGCACATACCTTTTACGAGAAAACAGAAGTTACCATGAAGCCGTTGTCGGAACCTGAGATCGACCGTTATGTGGCGACCGGAGAGCCGATGGATAAAGCCGGTGCCTATGGGATCCAGGGAAAATGTGCCATTTATATTGAAGGGATTGAAGGTGATTACAATAATGTGGTCGGACTTCCGGTTGCACGCATTTATAAGGAGCTGCAAAAGCTTGGAATCGATCCCTATCTATGGTAAACTGCATGAAATAGTAGATTGGATGATTTCTAAATTCTCGTAGATCCTAAATTAAAATTTAGAAATTATCAACAACACATATGAGGAGAGGAGCAAATAAAATGCAATATGATGAGACATGTTTAGAATATTTTCTGGCACATCAGGAACAGCTTCTGCCGGAGCCGGTGGCAGAGACAATGGAAGAGGCAGAGGAATTTTTAGAGGACTGCATGGCGGTTGTCTGTAAGAATCTGAAAGAGGTAAAAGCCTATTTCGAAGATCAGGGGGCTGATATCGAGGGAATGTCACTTAAGGATTTAGAGGAGGCAAGCGAAGTATTTGCAATCCCGGATGGCAGATATCTGATCGTGGAAGCTTAGGTTTGTAACGATTCAAACCAAGGCAGCTTTCATAAACTTACGAATGGGGGCTGAATGGTTACTTATTTCAACAATTTATTACTTCAACAATTTTTGAAAATAGGATTGACAAACGAAAAATAGTTTATTATACTCAAAAAGTTTGCAAAGCAAACAGAACGAGTAAGCCATTTTACAGTGCAAAAAACTGTAAAAAGCATTTTATAACAAGGAGAAAACTACATGAAAAATTATGATGTGATTATTATTGGGGCAGGTCCTTCCGGTATTTTCTGTGCATATGAACTGATCCATGCCAACAAAGACCTGAAAATTTTAATGATTGAAAAAGGACGCCGTATCGAGAACAGACAGTGTCCGAAGAGAAAGACAAAAGTATGTGTAGGCTGTCAGCCATGTTCCATCACGACCGGATTTGCCGGAGCAGGAGCATTCTCCGATGGAAAATTATCTTTATCCCCGGATGTAGGTGGAAATCTTCCAGAGATTTTAGGATATGACGAGACAGTTGCGTTATTAAAAGAATCCGATGATATTTACTTAAAATTCGGAGCAGATACAAAAGTTTACGGTGTGGATAAAGAAAAAGAAATCCGCGAGATCCGTAGAAAAGCGATCACAGCAAACTTAAAACTCATCGAATGTCCAATCCGTCACCTTGGAACAGAGGAAGGATACAAGATTTATTCCAGATTGCAGGAGCATCTGTTAGAGCAGGGTGTTGAGATGGAATTCAATACCATGGTCAAAGATATTATTATTGAGGATAATCAGGTGAAAGGTCTTGTGACAGACAAAGATGAAACATACCATGCAAAAGAGGTCGTTTCCGCAGTCGGACGTGAGGGAGCAGACTGGTTCTCACACATCTGTAACGGTCATGGGATCGAGACGCAGGTCGGTACGGTAGATATCGGTGTCCGTGTGGAAGTGCGTGACGAGGTTATGGAATTCTTAAATGATAACCTTTACGAGGCAAAATTAGTTTACCATACACCGACATTTGACGATAAAGTACGTACCTTCTGTACGAATCCATCCGGTGAAGTTGCGACAGAGTACTACGACAACGGACTTGCAGTTGTAAACGGACACGCTTACAAATCCAAAGATTTAAAGACAAACAATACCAACTTTGCAATCCTTGTATCCAAGAATTTTACAAAGCCATTCAAAACACCGATCGAATACGGCAAGCAGATCGCACAGCTTTCCAACATGCTCTGCGATGGAAAAATTTTAGTACAGACCTTCGGTGATTTCAGAAGAGGAAGAAGAACGACGGAGGAGCGTCTCTGCAGAAATAACCTGATCCCTACGTTAAAGGATGCAGTACCTGGAGATCTTTCCCTTGTATTCCCACATCGTATTATGGTGGATATCGAGGAGATGATCCTTGCACTTGATAAGGTAACACCGGGTATTGCAAGTGATGAGACTTTATTATATGGTGTTGAAGTAAAATTCTACTCGAACAAGGTTGTTGTAAACAGAGACTTTGAGACAAGCGTAAAAGGTCTTCGTGCCATCGGTGACGGAGCATCTGTAACCCGTGGACTGCAGCAGGCATCCGCAAACGGAATCTCTGTTGCGAGAAGTATTTTAAAAGCTATGGAAGCTTAAATGAAAAGTATGAAAAAAATTAGAAAAAAAATTGCACTGATATGTCTGCTCTGCTTTTCCTTTCTGCTCACAGGATGTAAGATTGGAAATAAGGAAGTGATCGTCTCAAACACATTGAACAATCGCCAGGTATTCCGAATCGGAAACGTGTCCTGTGGGCTGAAAGAGGCGAAGGTATATCTTGTGAATTACCAGAATATTTACGGAACAGCCTATGGACTCGATCTCTGGCAGCATGATTTTGGAGACAGTTCCCTGGAAAACTATGTGAAAAATATCACAATGCGGGAGCTGGCACAGGTGGTCTGCTTAGACCAGCTTGCAAAAGAAAAAAGAAATGGAGCTTTCCGAAGAAGAAAATGGAAAGACCGCCCAGGCAGCAGAGGAGTACTTTGCATCTCTCACGGAGGATGAGATTGCCTATATGGGTGTTTCGGAGAGTGACATCAAAGAGTACTATGAGCATTATGCGCTGGCACAGAAAGTGTACCATTCACTCACAAAAGCTGTGAATGAGGAGGTTAGCGATGATGAGGCACGGGTGATGGAAATCATGCAGATTTTTGTTTCGGATGAGAGCCGGGCAAATGAGATCGCATCCAGATTAGCTCAGGGAGAAGATTTTGCAACACTCGCCAATAATTATAATGAGCTTGGCAGCATTCAGGTAAATATTTCAAGGGATGATCTTCCGGATGCGGTAGAGCAGATTGCATTTCAGATGGAAAATGATGAAGTTTCCGGTAAAATCACAGTGGATGGAGGCTTTTATTTCATTAAATGTCTGAACAAATACAATCAGGAGTTGACGGAGGCGAACAAAGCCAATATTGTAGACAAAAGAGAAAAAGGAAGCTTTTGATGATGAATACAATGGATTTGTTTCTTCTTTGAATTCCAATATCAACGAAGAACTCTGGGAGAATCTGGAACTTGAGACAGGTTCCGGGATGAAGACGGATACGTTTTTTGAAGTTTTTAATACTTATTGTGGTGATATGTGATATCACCACAATTTTTTCGAGGGAAAAAGATATGACGAAGGATATGACAAACGGATCTCCAATGAAACTGATTCTTGGATTTTCCGTACCACTTTTGTTTGGATTTTTATTTCAGCAGTTTTACAATCTGATGGATACGTTGATCGTAGGACGTTTCCTCGGAGTAGATGACCTTGCAGCGGTAGGTTCCACAGGCTCCGTCAACTTTCTGATCATTGGATTCTGTATGGGAGTGTGCAACGGATTTGCAATTCCTTTAGCACACAAATTCGGCGCAGGAGACTATAAGGGCATGCGTGGCTTTATGATGAACGCCATTTACCTCTCTGCTATTTTTGCAGTGGTCATGACGATCGTGACGGTCATTTTCTGTATGCCGATCCTGGAGCTGATGCGCACACCGGAAAATATCATTGACGGTGCATACCGTTACATTGTGATCATTTTCTGGGGGATTCCGGTCACCTATCTGTACAATCTGGTTTCGGGAATTATCCGTTCCATGGGGGACAGCAAGACACCGGTTGTTTTTCTGGTGATCGCAGCGGTCATTAATATCGGACTGGATCTGTTTTTTATCGTAGTGCTCGGAACTGGAGTGGAAGGCGCAGCATGGGCAACGGTGATCTCACAGCTGATCTCCGGTGTGGGATGCCTTATTTACAGTATCAGACATTTTGAGATCCTGCGGCCGAGCAGAGAGGAAATGCAGATAAATAAAACGTATATGATGACACTGTGCGGCATGGGTGTCCCGATGGGATTGCAGTATTCCATCACGGCGATCGGAAGCGTTATCTTACAGAGTGCAGTCAATTCCCTTGGCTCTCATGCGGTTGCTGCAATGACAGCCGGAAGTAAGATCGGAATGTTTTTCTGCTGTCCGTTTGATGCGTTAGGTTCCACCATGGCAACCTACGGCGGTCAGAATGTCGGGGCAAAAAAACTGGATCGTGTCTCCGAAGGTTTAAAGGCAGCGTCCATTTTGGGATGTGCGTATGCGGTGCTGGCATTTGTCATTATGATCTTCTTCCGTGGGGCACTGGCAGGCTTCTTTGTCGGAACGGCAGCACCGGAAGTGGTTTCCAATGCAGGACTGTTTTTATTGATCAACAGTGCATTTTATATTCCGCTGGCATTTGTTAATATCGTGCGCTTCCTGATCCAGGGAATGGGCTACAGCAAATTTGCTATTTTGGCGGGTGTGTTTGAGATGGTTGCAAGAACGTTAGTCGGATTTGCGTTTGTGCCTGTTTTCGGCTACGTGGCAGCGTGCTTTGCAAGCCCGGTGGCATGGATCTTTGCGGATGCATTTTTATTCCCGGCATATTTCCATGTCCTGAAAAAGACGAAGAAGATGTTGTACAAGTAAAAAATAACTGCGAAACTTCCCACCAGAGTAGAGCAAATTGTGAAAAATTGAACAATGTAATTAAAAACGAAAGGATTCAGTATGAGTATTTTAAACGTGGAACACCTGACACACGGATTTGGTGACAGGGCAATTTTTAATGACGTGTCTTTCCGGCTTTTGAAGGGAGAACACATCGGATTAGTCGGCGCCAACGGCGAGGGAAAATCCACATTTATGAATATCGTGACCGGAAAGCTTATGCCGGACGAGGGAAAAGTGGAATGGGCGAAAAACGTCCGTGTCGGTTATCTCGACCAGCACTCCACACTGACCAAAGGCATGACAATCGAGAGTGTGTTAAAATCGGCGTTCGCATGGTTGTTTGAACTCGAAGAAAACATGAACCAAATCTGTGACAGGCTTGGTGAGGCGGCACCGGACGAGATGGATGCGATGATGGAAGAACTCGGTGTGATCCAGGATACATTGACCATGCACGATTTTTACATCATTGACACGAAGGTGGAGGAAGTGGCGAGAGCGCTTGGACTGCTTGAGCTTGGACTGTCTCATGATGTCACGGATTTAAGCGGCGGACAGCGTATGAAAGTTCTTCTGGCAAAGCTTTTGCTGGAAAAACCGGACATTCTTCTTTTAGACGAGCCGACGAACTATCTTGACGCAGAGCACATCGCGTGGTTGAAACGTTATCTGCAGGAGTATGAGAATGCGTTTATCTTAATCTCTCACGATATTCCGTTTTTGAATGACGTTGTGAATATTATTTACCATATGGAAAATCAGCGTCTGGACCGGTATGTCGGGGATTACGATAAGTTTCAGGAAGTCTATGAGGTGAAAAAGTCCCAGTTAGAGGCAGCTTACCGCAAACAGCAGCAGGAGATCAGTGAGTTAAAGGATTTTGTCGCCCGGAACAAAGCGCGTGTTGCCACAAGAAATATGGCAATGTCCCGCCAGAAGAAGTTAGACAAAATGGATGTCATTGAGCTTGCTGCCGAGCGTCCGAAGCCGGAATTTAATTTCAAACTCGGAAGAACACCGGGACGCTATATTTTCGAGACGAAAGACCTTGTGATCGGATATGACGAACCGCTGTCAAAACCGTTAAATATCTCCATGGAGCGTGGACATAAAATCGCACTTGTCGGCGCCAATGGAATCGGTAAGACGACACTGTTAAAGAGTATTTTAGGATTGATCCCATCGCTTGGCGGTTCTGTGGAACTCGGCGAGAATCTGGAGATCGGCTATTTTGAACAGGAGGTCAAAGGCGAGAACAGGAACACCTGTATCAATGAGATTTGGGAAGAATTCCCGTCTTTCAGCCAGTACGAAGTGCGTTCTGCCCTTGCAAAATGCGGACTTACGACCAAACATATCGAAAGTCTTGTCTGCGTGTTGAGCGGTGGCGAGCAGGCAAAAGTAAGACTCTGCAAATTGATCAATAAATCGACCAATGTTCTGCTCTTAGACGAGCCGACCAACCATCTGGATGTCGACGCGAAGGATGAATTAAAGCGCGCGTTGCAGGAATACCGCGGCAGTATCCTTCTGATCTGCCATGAACCGGAATTCTATCAGGATATTGTCAATGAAGTCTGGGATTGCTCGAAGTGGACAACGAAGATTTTGTAGTATAAAAATAAGCATAATGAAAAGGAAAAACATTGACATTTTCATCACAAAGTATTATCTTGATGTCAGTAATAATTCCTATTATTAGATGATAAAAACATATGGAGGCCATTATGAAAGATACCTATATTTCAGAAGCAGTAAAGTATATCGGAGCAGACGATACCACATTAGATTTATTCGAGAGCCAGTACCAGATCCCAAACGGAGTTTCTTATAATTCCTATGTGATCCTGGATGAAAAAGTAGCGGTTATGGATACCATTGATGAGCGGAAAACAGACGAGTGGTTCGCAAATCTTGAGAATGTGTTAAATGGAAGAACGGTAGACTATCTTGTCATTTCCCATTTAGAGCCGGATCATGCGGCAAATATCAAACGTGCGGCAGACAAATTCCCACAGGCACAGCTTGTACTGAGCGCAAAGGCAAAAGCGATGCTGCCACAGTTTTTTGATATCGCACATTTAGAAGAGCGCTGCCTTGTGGTAAAAGAGGGCGATACATTAGAGCTTGGAACACACAAACTGCATTTTGTGATGGCACCGATGGTACACTGGCCGGAGGTCATGGTGGAATATGAAGAAACGGAAAAAATCCTTTTCTCCGCAGACGGATTTGGAAAATTCGGTGCGTTGAGCGCAGAGGAAGAGTGGACAGACGAGGCGAGAAGATATTTTATCAATATCGTTGGAAAATACGGTGTGCAGGTTCAGACACTGCTCAAAAAAGCGGCAGCGTTAGACATTCAGACGATCTGCCCGCTGCATGGACCGGTTTTGAAAGAAAATCTCGGTTTTTATATCGGAAAGTATCTTACATGGAGCAGCTATGAGCCGGAAGAGGACGGTGTTTTAGTTGCCTGCGCATCCATTCATGGAAATACAAAAGCAGCCGCTGAAAAAATGGTAGAAGTACTCCGTGCAAACGGAGCATCCAAGGTAGTATTTATGGATCTGACCAGAGATGATATGGCAGAGGCAGTTGCAGATGCTTTCCGCTATGGAAAGATCATTCTTGCAGCAGCTTCCTATGATGCAGGGGTATTTCCTCCGATGGAAGATTTCCTGCACCGCCTTGTACATAAGAACCTCCAGAAACGTACTTTCGGACTGATCGAGAACGGTTCCTGGGCACCTTGCGCAGCAAGAGGCATGAAAGGCATTTTGGAAGGCATGAAAGAGGTAAACGTATGTGAGAATGTTGTGAGCATCAAATCCACAATGAAAGACACAGATGTTGCCAAAATGGAAGAACTCGCAAAGGAAATCCTTGCATAAAACTGGTACAAATTTACAGAAGTATATCTTAAAAAATATTTCGTTGACAATCGCAAAAAGGACATATATACTAGAAAATAATAGGGGTTAATGGGTTGGAGGTAGTGATTATGAAGTGTCCTTTTTGCAGCAGCGAAAACACAAGAGTCATTGACTCAAGACCGGCAGATGATAATAATTCCATTCGCCGAAGAAGACTTTGTGATGATTGTGGGAAGAGATTTACGACATACGAGAAAGTGGAGACCATTCCACTCATCGTCATTAAGAAGGATAATGCCCGTGAACAGTATGATCGTTCCAAGATCGAAGCCGGTGTATTAAGAGCATGCCATAAGAGACCGATTTCTGTGAATCAGATCAATCAGCTTGTCGATGAAGTTGAAACAGAGATCTTTAACAGAGAGGAAAAAGAAATCCCAAGTACATTGATCGGAGAGATCGTAATGGATAAAATCAAGAATCTCGATTCCGTTGCATATGTACGTTTTGCATCTGTTTACCGTGAATTTAAGGATGTGAATACTTTTATGAGTGAATTGAAAAAGATGCTTGATAAATAGGGGTTAAGCTCTAAAACAGACTTGTCGATATATGTAATGAGAAAGAAGCAGTGAATGATCGGGTGATGAGATCATGATATTGTTTTAGTGGAGAAGATTGTATGAATATATCGGGGATCCGCACTGGCGCGGGATTTTATGATTACAATTCCATAAAGATAAATGAAGTCCGGAACCAGCAGATCCGGGAGTCCATGGAAAGCGGACCGATGCCGGTAATGGGGGCTGTGGAACAGAATGACAGTGCAGACATAGAAGCTGTACAGTTACAGACAGTGCAGAAAGCGGATCACGGAGTCGCTGAGTTTAATGCCAGATACCAGCCGGATGCGTCCTATGAATTAAAGGGCGTCGACAGTGATCTCTCAAAGCTGGATGTGGAAAAGGCATTGTCGGATCTGAAAAAGATCAGGTATTGCAGCAGTATCAGTTCTTTGTTGGTGACGATGCGTTTGCATCTACGGAGAAGCTGAAACAGGTAAGAGAAGAAGAAAACTTCTGGTTATAAATGATTTATGATACCGTATGAAATTCATACGGTATTTTTCTGCGGAAAAAGAAAGTGAAAGGGACAGACATTCATGTTGGAAAAATTTTATCCTGGGGAATATTTGGATTCCACATATGTGATCGACTTTGACAGGCTCTACGAGGAGGGCTATCGGGGAGTCATCTTTGATATTGATAATACACTTGTGCCGCATGGCGCACCTGCAGATGAGCGGGCATGTGCCTTGTTTGCACATTTAAAGGAATTGGGCTTTCAGTGTATGCTGTTGTCCAACAACAAAGAACCGCGTGTAAAAATGTTCAATGATGCGGTACATGTTTCTTATATTTATAAGGCAGGAAAGCCGAAACCGGGCAATTACCGCAGGGCAATGCAGGAGATGGGAACGGATGCCACGAATACCATTTTCGTCGGCGATCAGATTTTTACGGATGTTTACGGTGCCAATCTTGCCGGGATAAGAACCATTCTGGTAAAACCGATCCATCCGAAAGAGGAGATCCAGATCGTATTAAAAAGGTATCTGGAAAAAATTGTTTTATTTTTCTATGCCAGATATCGGGAAAAGCAAAATAGATAGAAAGAAAAAGGAGTCATTAAAAATGAAAATCGCAATTGGAAACGATCATGCAGCAACAGAATTGAAATTTATCATCATGGACTATGTGAAAAGTCTTGGACACGAAGTTGTAAATTTTGGAACAGATGGCAATGAGAGCTGCAATTATCCGGAGTTCGGAGAGAAAGTAGGACGTGCAGTTGTAGGCGGCGAGGCTGACTGCGGAATCCTGATCTGCGGTACCGGGTAGGAATCTCCATCGCAGCAAATAAGGTAAACGGTGTCCGCGCAGCAGTATGTTCCGACTGTGCAACCGCAAGACTGGTAAAAGAGCATAATAATGCCAATATTATAGCATTTGGCGCACGTATTGTCGGAAGCGAGCTTGCAAAAGACATTGTAAAAGCATATTTAGATGCAGAATTTCAGGGTGGAAGACATCAGACAAGAATTGATATGATCCACGAAATTGAGACAAGAAACTAGAAAATATGGGAAAAAGATAGCTTTTTATTCAGAGAAACATGGTGTTTCCACAAAAAAAAGCTTGAAAAGTGTGGCTATTTATTATAAAATAGAAAAATCAGAGAGCCTTGTGCTCGTACGCAATTTTTAAGGAGGAAGTTTGAATGATTTCAGCAGGCGATTTCAGAAATGGTATCACTATTGAATTAGAAGGTAACATTTATCAGATTATCGAATTCCAGCATGTTAAACCAGGTAAAGGTGCAGCATTTGTAAGAACTAAGTTAAAGAATATTAAGAGTGGTGGTGTTGTTGAGAAGACATTCCGTCCAACAGAGAAATGTCCTCAGGCACGTATCGAGAGAAAAGATTATCAGTACTTATATGCTGATGGTGATTTATATTACTTCATGGACGTTGAGACTTACGACCAGATTGCATTATCCAAAGATGATATCGGTGATGCATTAAAATTCGTAAAAGAGAACGAGATGGTTAAGTTATGTTCTCACAACGGAAGCGTATTCTCCGTAGAGCCACCTCTCTTCGTAGAGTTAAAGATTACAGATACAGAGCCAGGATTCAAAGGCGATACAGCTACAGGTGCTACAAAACCGGCAGTTGTTGAGACTGGTGCAACTGTATATGTTCCATTGTTCGTTGAGCAGGATGATGTGATCAAGATTGATACAAGTACAGGTGAATACTTATCACGTGTTTAATGCGGACAAGTAGTTTTTCATGACGATTCATAACAGACAACCCCGGAAGTTTATATTTCCGGGGTTTTTCTTGTGTATTTTTTGTATATTTCTGTGTTTTTTTGCGTGAAACTTGACTTTCCATGAGCAGGATTCTAAAATAAAAGCTAAGAAAAAAAGACAAGCTGTTCTGTGTATAGAAAAAAAAGCACCGGACAGGACAAGGGGGAAATCGCAATGAAGATTTTAAACGGTAAAGTATTTGAAAATGGAAAATTCGTTGAGAAGGAAGTAGCGACAGATGGCAGCTTTTTCGCAGCAGATTCCGGCGATGGAAAGGAAATCGACGCAGCGGGCTGTTATGTGATCCCGGGACTGATCGATATTCATTTTCATGGTTGCGCAGGAGTCGATTTCTGTGACGGAACCGTAGAGGCGATGCGCCACATGGCAGAGTATGAGCTGCAAAATGGTATCACTTCCATTCACCCGGCAACGATGACATTGTCGGAGGAGGAACTGACGACGATCAGCAAAGCTGCAAAAACATTCCATGAGGAGCAGAAAGCGGATGAGACACTGCTTACAAAAGAGGCTGAGTTAGTCGGAATTTATATGGAAGGACCTTTTATTTCCATGGAGAAAAAAAGGTGCTCAGAATCCATTATATGTGCATAAACCTGACGCGGAGATGTTCCGCAGGCTGCAGAAGGAGGCGGACGGATTATACCGTGTCTGCGTTGTGGCACCGGAAGAACTTGGAGCAATGGAATTTATTGACAGCGTAAAAGGGGAAGTGCGCGTGTCAGTGGCACACACAACCGCCGATTATGATACTGCAAAGGAAGCATTTGAACATGGTGCGAGACAGGTGACACATCTTTACAATGCAATGCCTCCATTTACCCACAGGGCACCGGGCGTGATCGGAGCAGCCTGTGATAATGAAAATGTTATGGTTGAGATGATCTGCGATGGTGTACATTTGCATCCATCCACCATCCGCACGAGTTTTAAGATGTTTGGAAAAGACAGGATTATCCTGATCAGTGACAGTATGATGGCAACCGGTAAGCCGGATGGAATCTATTCTCTGGGAGGACAGGAAGTTCAGGTACATGGCAATAAGGCAACTCTCACAGTGGACGGTGCGATCGCAGGATCTGTAACCAACTTATTTAACTGCATGAAGTTCACAGTCAAAGAAGCAGGACTTCCATTTGAGGAGGTTGTGGCATGTGCAACAGAGAATCCTGCAAAAGCAGTTGGACTGTGGGAGAAATATGGAAGTATCGACAATGGCAAATATGCCGACTGTGTGATCGTGGATGAAGATTTTAACATCAGACAAATTGTAAAGCATGGAAAGACCGTTTTGTAGAACTTGTAAATTTTTATAGGAACAGAGAAAAGGGGCAGCCTGGAGATTATCCGGAACTGCCCTTTTTCATCAGGCGGTAGAGCCAGAGCAAAGCAAGGACGCAAAGCGCGATCTGGCTGATTAAAAGGCCGGTCAGGTAACCTTTGATACCGATAACTGGAATCAGAAATATAATAAAAAGAATACGGATCAGGCAGGAGAAAAGGTTTAAAAACAGTGTGATACCGGGTTTCCCAAGTCCATGGAAGATGCTGTTTAACGTGCTTCCGAGATAAAGAAACGGGCAGATCCAGCTCATTGTAACGATAAAAGTGGCGCTGAGTGCATTTTTAAAAATAAAGTTGCCGATAAAATCACCGAGAACCAAAAGTCCAATCGTACAGAGTAGACCAAGTAGAAGACAGGACTCGGTTGTTTTTATAATGGCTTCCCGGATGAGTCTGTCATTGTGTTTCGCCTGAGCTTCGGAGACGACTGGAAGCAGAAGGACGGAGATGGAATTGGTCAGGACGGTTGGAAACATGATAATGGCAAATGCCATTCCGGTCAGGATGCCATAGATACTGAGCGCATCAGAGGAACTGTATCCAAACAATTTTAGCTGGTATGGTATAAGCAGATTTTCGATAGTTGTAAATAAATTAAGCGTCAGGCGATTGAGCGTCAGAGGAAACGACATGGTAAGCAGAGACCATGTCGTTTTTCTTATATTGCCCTTACAGGCTCCAAAACCGATAAAACTTAAGGAGACAAGCATTCCTGCAAATTCACCAAGTACAAGCCCCCACACGGCGTCAGAGATGGCAATGGATCGGCCGTTACTCTGTGCAACGAGATAAATCAGATAGACACCCCCGACACGCGCTGACTGCTCTGCAAGCTGAGAGAGAGACGGCACAAGCGCTTTTTTTAATCCGTAATAATAACCGTTAATGCAGGAGTGGATACTGCATGGAACATAACAGAAGGACAGTATTTTGATCAGCGGGGCGCAGCGCATTTCCTGCAGAAACGAGCCTGCGATAAATTCAGAATGATTCCACATAAAAAGGCCGGTAAAAACAGACAGGCATACAGACAGAATCAGTCCAATCAGCAGATAAAATCTGGCTCCTGCAGGATTTTGCTTCCCAATCTCACTGGATACAAATCTTGAGACAGATGTCTGGATTCCGGCAGAGGTCAGGGAAAAACAAAGAGCCATAACAGGAAAAATCAGCTGGTAAATTCCGAGACCTTCTGCACCAATTGTGCGTGAGAGGAATATCTTATAGAAGAAACCAATGAAACGGGAGAGTATGCCGGCTGCTGTGAGCAGCAGGGTTCCGGTAAATAAAGTTCTTTTTACAGATAGATTTTTTGACATTTGACCTCCCGGGATTCAAATTTCTGGACACCGAATGAGTGCGTTTGGAAGTGCCAGATTCATCAATTTAGTATATGAGAGAAGTGAGGAGAAAATGAGTAAACAGATTTATCTGGATAATGCGGCGACAACTCAGATGTCTGATGCTGTAAAACAGGCGATGGAACCTTATTTACAGGAAAATTATGGAAATGCATCCACAGCTTACAGTATCGGTGAAGATGCGAGAAGAGAATTGGAAAAATCGAGGGAAGTCATTGCAGCAACCCTGCATGCAAAAACCTCAGAGATTTATTTTACATCAGGTGGTTCGGAGTCTGATAACTGGGCAGTAAAAAATATTGCAGCCGCCTGTAAGAAAAAAGGGCGGCATATTATAACAACCAACATTGAGCATCACGCCATTTTGAATTCCTGCGAGTATCTGGAAAAACTGGGATATGATGTTACTTATCTTGAAGTGGACGGGGATGGACTGATTTCGCCGGAACAGGTAATGGATGCTATAAGACCGGATACAACGTTGATTTCTGTGATGTTTGCCAATAACGAAGTCGGAACGATCGAGCCAATTTATCAGATTGGAAAAATTGCGCGCGAAAAACAGATTTTATTCCATACAGATGCTGTGCAGGCGTATGCCCAGATACCACTTTCCGTAAATTATTATCCGGTCGATCTGCTGAGCGCAAGTGCACATAAATTTCATGGACCGAAGGGCGTTGGTTTTTTGTATATCCGTGATGGCATTGATATCCCATCTTTTATCCATGGCGGAAGTCAGGAGAGAGGAAAACGTGCCGGTACGGAGAATGTAGCCGGAATTGTAGGAATGGCGAAAGCAGCAGAGATTGCTTACGGAAACATGAGAAAAAGAGTACAAAAAGAAATTATGCTTCGCAATTATCTGATCGAGCGTGTGATGCATGAAATTCCGGATGCAAAATTGAATGGACATCGCAGTATCCGGTTACCGGGAAATGTGAATTTTAGTTTTAAAGGACTTGAGGGGGCATCGCTGTTGATTTTGCTGGACGAAGATGGAATCTGTGCATCAGGCGGTTCCGCATGTAATACAGGTGAAGAACGGATTTCTTATGTGATCAAGGCATTGGGAGTGCCGGAAGAATATGCACCAGGTACGATAAGACTCACGCTTTGCGGCGATACGACACGGGCAGATGTGGATGCAGCGCTTGTTTCATTAAAACGCAATATCGCCATCCTGCGCGGTTAAACCAGAGTTTAACGGACGTAGTGTTGCAGATTCTGTGGTGCTTTTATAGATTGTGAAGGGGCAGATATAAGCGTCCTCTCGCAAGTCGTGATTTTATAGGTTTATGAAAAGAAAAACGGTACAGACGAAATATGATGTTCCTGTTCGCCGGGCATTCCGATAAGCCTCTAAAGAGTCTTATCTCCATGGCTCACGAAGGAAATCATATTTGTCTGCACCGTTTTTCTTTCATTTACGCTGTGAATGACTTGTGAGAGGACGCTTATATTTGCCCAATCAACATCATGAATCGCACCACAAAATCTGCAATTTACGTTATGGAACTTTGGTTGGCTTTGATTTCTGCCGCTCGTAACGTAGATTGACGGATTTTCACAACCTGGATATTGCATGCAACACAGTCTTGGACAAATAAAAAATAGAACTGATTTGTTTTCAGGATTTTTGGAGCGGCCGGTCCTTAGAAAGCAGACATTGCGATTTCAAAAGACAATGTAATTGGATTTTGAAATCACGATGGATGCTTTCTTAGTACCGCTGCCAGCGACAACAAGCGGAAGCGCTCCTGAAAACAAACAGTTCTATTTTTTATGTTTATAAATACTTTGTTGGCATGCAATACAACATAACCTCAGGAAATCCGTAACACCACCAGTAAGCGGCAGTTCGTAATTCCATAATACATCCTTCTCCTTAAATAAAAATTATTTTGCTAACTCTAAATCAAAATTAAAGTAGTTTACAGCATTGTTATAAGAAATTCCACGTACATTTTCCTCGAGTGTCTCATAATCAGCCGGATATTCCCCGTTTTCTACCCATGTGCCGATCAGATTGCAGAGGATTCTTCTGAAATAATCGTGGCGTGTGTAAGATAAAAAGCTTCTGGAATCTGTTAACATTCCAACAAAACCGGAAAGGTTTCCAAGATTTGCAAGGGAGATCATCTGATCAGTCATGCCGGTCTTATGATCGTTGAACCACCATGCGGAACCCTGCTGGATCTTGGCAACAGCAGTGGAATCCTGGAAACAGCCAAGGATCGTACCGATGGACTGGTTATCGTTTGGATTTAAGCTGTATAAAATGGTTTTTGGAAGCTCGTCTGTACTGTTTAATGCATTTAAGAAATCTGCCATTTCGGAAGATGGAGCATAGTTATTGATGCAGTCGTAACCGGTATCAGGACCAAGTTTGTTGAACATTGGAGTGTTGTTGTCACGTTTGCATCCATAATGAAGCTGCATTACCCAGTTTCTCTTAGCGTACTCTTTTCCAACAAAAACCATAAATGCTGTTTTGAAAATGATTTCTTCCTCTTTTGTGATGGAAGCTCCACCAAGACGTTTTGCAAAAATAGATTCTACAGTCTCAGCAGAAGCAGGAGCGTACATCACATACTCTAAACCGTGATCGGATACAGAGCATCCCATGGAAGCAAAGAAGTTCATACGGTTTTTTAATGCCTCACACAAAGAAGCAAAGGAATCTACCTTGATGCCGGAAACATCAGATAAAGTCGCAAGGTAATCAAGATAAGTTGGTTTTTCGATATTCATTGCTTTATCAGGACGCCATGCCGGAAGAACCTGAACATCGAAGCTGTTGTCTTCTGCAATTCTTTTTGTGCCACTCTAAGCTGTCAACTGGATCGTCTGTTGTACAGATCAAAGTTACATTGGACTGTTTGATGATATTGCGGACAGACATGGATGGATCTGCAAGTTTTGCGTTACAGAGATTCCAGACTTCCTCCGCAGTTTTTTTGTTCAAAACACCGTGGTATCCGAAATATTTCTGCAGTTCGAGATGGCTCCAGTGGAAAAGTGGGTTTCCGATTGCTTTTCCTAAGCATTCAGCCCATTTGAAGAATTTCTCTTTGTCTGGAGCTTCTCCGGTGATGTAATACTCATCCACACCGCAGGAACGCATAAAGCGCCATTTGTAGTGGTCGCCGCCGAGCCATACCTGAGTGATGTTTTCGAACTGGCGGTCCTCGTAAATCTCCTGTGGATTGATATGGCAGTGATAATCTAATACAGGTGTTGTCGCTGCATAATCAAAATATAATTTCTGAGCTGTTTCGTTGGAAAGAAGAAAATTCTTGTCCATAAATGGTTTCATAATAATGTCCTCCTAAAAGTTAAAATAATGTTGTTCCTCGTTTTATGATTTTTCCAGAGAAAATCGATTTTTTGGGCATTTCCTCTCCGGCTAAAACACCGAGCAATGTCTGGACTAACTGGTGTGTCTGGGTTTCTAAACGGTTGTCAACAGAAGTCAGCTCCGGTGTACAGCAGTTTGTCAGCATGGAATTGTTATATCCCATAACCGATAATTCTTCCGGGATACGTATCCCTTTTTTCTGTGCATATTTGATACTGCCGATCGCAAGGGAATCATCTGAAGTCATGATGCCATGAAAGGACGTACCTTTTGTTGCAATGCGGGCCACAAAATCGGCAACCTCATTCAGATGTTCGATATTACCGTCATAAAAGTGGATCAGCTTTTCAAACCCCGGAATATTGTACTCTTTCATTGCGTCGCAGAATCCGTGAAGCTTCTTTAAACCGCTGTAGGATTTGGAATCATATAGATACAGGATATCCGTGATGCCTGACTGGATCATTTCGGTGGCAGCCTCAAACATGGTTCCATAATCATCACAGAGTGTACTGTAAACATTCGGATGATCAAAGGAAGCGTTTAACAGCATGATCGGAACCTGCGTGGAAACATCCTTAATATACTGGTTCTCATCCTCGTTGAAACCGATGAAGTGCGAACCTACCAATATAATGCTGTCCACCTTTTGGAAAGAATCAAATTAAGGTAATTCTTCTTGATGTCCGGATTATAACCGGTACAACATAAAAGTGATTCGTATCCGTTCGCCTGTAATTCCTGCTCCAGAAAGTAGACTGCCTTTGCGAGAAAAAGGTCAGACGAGTCTGCACAGAGAATACCGATCGTTTTTAAGGAATGCAGTCCCATGCCGCGCGCAAATGCATTCGGAGTATAGTCGTATTTGTCGATGACATCCATGACTTTTTTCCGGGTGGATGGGCGGACGTTTTCACTGCCATTTAAAACACGTGATACAGTGGCGATGGAAACACCGGCTTTTTTTGAAATGTCGTAAATTGTCATTGCCATAGTAAATCCCCTGAAAAATGTACTCCATGTAAGAAATGGATTTTCTTACACTATAATAAAGCTGCTGGTGTATTATAAAAATGAAAGCAGTTACACCACAATCACGAATATTATACATCAAGCAAAAAATAAAGCAACAAAAGAAATGACAAAAATAATAAAAATGTTAAAATAAATACGTGCAATATCAACAAAAATATGCGAAATATACAAAATAATCAAAAATATATATTGACGAAAATGAGAAATGTGTAAGAATACATAATGTAAACGCTTACATAACCAAAACAGATGCATCAGAAAAATTACATAATATGAAACAGCAAAAGACATACTATTCCAAAAAGCAGTTCAAGCAAGGAGGAAAGTATGTCTTTATTTATTAAAATCATTGATGTTCATGCAAGGGAAATTTTAGATTCCAGGGGAAATCCGACGGTCGAAGTGGAAGTGACCGCCGAGACAGAGACAACCGGAAAAAAGATTACGGCGCGCGAGTCCGTTCCGTCGGGCGCAAGTACCGGACGTTTTGAGGCGATCGAGCTTCGGGATGGAGAAGAACGGTATTTTGGGTTGGGTGTCCGGAAAGTAGTGGATCACGTCAACCAGAAGATCAGGGAAAAACTCATTGGCTTTAATGTGCTCGATCAGGCAGGAATCGACCGCATCATGGTGGAAGAGGATGGCACGGATAATAAGGGGAATCTTGGTGCAAATGCAATTCTTGGTGTTTCCATGGCGTGTGCCAAAACCGCGGCAAAAGCACTGGAACAACCGTTATATCGTTATCTTGGAGGCACGATGGCACACATTCTTCCGGTTCCAATGATGAATGTCATCAACGGTGGAGTGCATGCAAAAAATTCCATTGATTTTCAGGAGTTTATGATTATGCCGGTGGGAGCACTCGATTTTCATGACGGACTCCGTATGGGAGCAGAAATCTATCATTTTCTACGTCAGATATTAAACGAGGAGGGATTAAGCACTGCAGTCGGGGACGAGGGCGGATTTGCGCCGGATGTCAAGGACACCAGGGAAGTATTCCGTTATTTACAGAAGGCAGTGGAAAAGGCAGGCTATCACGTAGGTGATGACGTGGTGTTTGCCATGGATGCAGCGGCAAGCGAACTGTATGACGAGGAGGCTGGGGTATACATTTTCCCGGGAGAATCCAGAGCGGCAGGAAAAGAGCCGGAAGAGGGAGCCGGAGAAGGCTCTGCAAAGGACTATTGTAAAGACAGTGTGAAGCGGAGTGCGGATGAAATGATCGCTCTGTATGAAGAACTGATCGAAGAATTTCCAATCGTGTCGATCGAGGATGGTTTATTTGAGGATGACTGGGAAGGCTGGCAGAAAATGACAAAACGCATTGGTGGCAGAGTCCAGCTTGTAGGGGATGACCTTTTTGTGACAAATCCAAAGCGGATTAAATGCGGAATTGATTTAAACGTCGCAAATGCAGTTCTCATTAAAGTAAATCAGATCGGAACCGTCACAGAAGCAATGGAGGCGATTGAGATGGCAAAATGTGCTGGTTATCAGGCAGTGATCTCCCATCGCTCCGGGGAGACCGAGGATGCCTTTATCGCAGATCTTGCGGTGGCAGTGAATGCCGGACAGATCAAGACCGGTGCACCGTGCAGAGGAGAACGAACCGCCAAATACAATCAGTTACTCCGTATTGAGGAAGAGTTAAAAGAATCTGCAAGATATGGGAAAGCCGAGATAATCCGAAAGAAATAGGAGCCTAAATGGCTCCTATTTTCTTGCTCATCATTTCCGGGTTGGAAGCATTTGCAAGAGCAGTTTTTTTATCGATGATGCCTTTTTGATAAAGGCGGAAAATACTGGTATCCATCGCTAACATATTCTCGTTCGTGGAGGTGTAGATCATGCCGTCAATCTGATGTGTTTTACCTTCACGGATGATGTTACGGATGGCGGGCGTTAACACCATGATCTCAAAAGCCGGAACCATTTTTCCATCCGTGGTCGGGAGCAGACGCTGGGATACGACTGCGTGTAATACCATAGAGAGCTGTACCGCTACCTGATGCTGCTGAGCAGCTGGAAATGCATCGATGATTCGATCGATGGTATTGGCAGCCCCGATGGTGTGCAGCGTTGAAAAAATCAAATGTCCAGTTTCGGCAGCAGTCATGGCTGTATTGATCGTCTCATAATCACGCATCTCACCGAGCAGGATCACGTCCGGGCTCTGACGAAGGGCAGCGCGCAGAGCTGTGAGATAATTTTCAGTGTCGGTGCATATCTCACGCTGGCTTACGATACTTTTTTTATGGGTGTGCAAGTATTCTAATGGATCTTCCAATGTGATGATATGGGCTTCCTGCTCGGTGTTGATCTTGTCGATCAGGCAGGCTAATGTCGTTGATTTTCCACCACCAGCAGGACCGGTGACGAGCACCATTCCCTTGTTGGTGTTGGCAAGTTCCATCACAGCATCCGGGATCATCAGTTCACTTGGCTGTGGCAAAGTGAATGTGATGATTCGGATGACGGCGGAGTAAGAGCCACGCTGTTTATAAGTGCTGACACGGAATCTTGACACTCCCACAATGGCAAAAGAAAAGTCGTCGTCACCGGTTGTCTCAAATTGGGAAATATCGCGGTGGTCAGCAAGTTCATAAATCGCTGTGACAAAGTCGCGGCACATATCAGGTTTCATGCGTTCTTCCTGATAAGTATGCATCTTTCCGCTTACTTTGTAGGTCAGCGGACGGCCTGCGACAACAAAGATATCGGATGCATGCTTTTTTGTGATATTTTCTAAAATTTCTCTGACGTTCATATTCATAACCAAACCTTTCTTATAATTAATTTCCCTGATACAGATGAAGTGAGTCATCGTCAATCACAGGTTCATTGTTCGTGACGGTCTGCCACTGTGTGACTTTATAAAATTCATCTCCGGGATGTTCCGGATAAAGGAGTTCTAATGTAACATAAAGATTCTGCACATCGTTGATCGTAACCTGAAATGTGCAGGTTGGACAATTACCTACAATCGTAGGCGATTCTGCGGTCAGCGTATCTTCTGTTTTCAGTTCCGGTATCAGATCAGCAGCCTTTTCAAAAAAAGTCTGACTGTCATCACAGTTTGCGTAAAGGTCTGCGAGTGCCAGATCTAATTGCTGCAGATAGTTCCTTGCAGCAGTATCTGCTTCGTAATAGGCGGTTGTTTTTTCTGCAACCTTAAGACTTAATCTGTAATCTGAATTTGCAGTGATCAGAGAGAGCGTCGCAAAAGTCACCAGACATAACATGGTAAAAACCATCAGGATGGATGAAAAACCGATATGGATAAATTCTTTTTTTTGCTTATTCATACTGCATACCTCCTGTTGTGCTTAGGGAAATTGGCTGATAGCAGGAAGCTGACAGTTCATAAAGTGTTTCAGCAGTGCTGGTATCCAAAAAGGTGATGTGGATGGTGGCAAGCTGATCCGGTAAAAAATCTACCGTTGCCCGATAAACAGCGTTTTGTTTTCCACAGGCAAGAAAATCTTTATTGTAGTAGATTAAAATTGTTTCATTCAGACTCGTGGATTCCGGATAGATGGAACTTAGGGTTTCCTCCGGGGAATCCGTACTCTGGCAGATTTCTGCGATCGACGTGCATGCGGTCACTGCCTGATGCAGTTTTTCTGTGCTTTTCGAGAGCTGGTATCCTTTGAAAAATATCTGTACACAAAATGTTGCAAGAATCGAAAAAAACAGAATATTTAAAATAATCTCCATCAAAAAGAGACTGGATTTTGAGTGGCGGTATTGATTCATGAAAACTCCTTTTGCAAATTACGATTGTTTTGCATTCAGTGAGATATAAAGCGGATAGGTGTATCCGGTCGTATCCGTAATGGTAAAGCAGTAAAGATTTGAGCTGACCATATCAATGGCAAGTGCATTGGTTTCAATGAATTTCTGCCCATCTCCCGGTAAAACAGTTGTTCCATCGGAAACTGTGATCTCACGGAGATATCCATCGTAACAGTAGATATAGGTTGTGTAGATCGTGTCATTCACAGTCTCGGATAAGGCGATGGCAGGAAAGGCACCGATGGATGTGACTGCGACAGAACCCGCCACATCATTTTGATTCATTTTTTCTTCCAGATAAGAGGATACGGTACGGGTCTCATAATTTGCGGTCATGCTGTCTGCAATCGAATGGTATTGTTTTGCTCCGATGGAGACAACTAAAATGCAGTGGCGGCAAAAAGCGCCAGCAGTGCAAGCAGGAAGACACGGTCGATCGTATGCTCCGGTGTTTTCTTTAATTCAAGCATAAAATCAGTTCCTTTTAATAATAGTGACATCCGGTCTTAAATTTGAGCCGATGTACTGATAGTCGATCAGATACTGGTCAGGATCATAGGTCAGACCATAATGTGTGGTGAGATAAGCAATGTCAGGTGGATAACTGCCCTCTAAAGCATAGCATTGTGTGATCGTCCGGGTGACTGCTTTTTCTAAAATGGTTGTCTGCTCGGATTCATTGGAAAGGCGGATGCGGTCAGCCGCAAAACCGAATACAAACAGCAGCAAAGCAAGAAGAACGATAGAATACAATAGCTGCTTATATTGTTTTTTCTTTTTTTGTTTTAATCGTATCATAAAAGAACCTCGCTGTTTCGATTACTTTTAGCCGATACTTGACATAATGCCAATGAGAGGCAGAAGGAAAGAAATTAAAATGAGTCCTATGAAAATGGACAGGATAATGACTAAGGTCGGCTCTAATACAGAGATAAACTTTGCAATCTGTTTGTCTGTTTCCTCCTCATATTCCTCAGAAATCTGGTGCATGACTTCGTCCATGGAACCGGTGCGGAAACCGATCGTGATCATGGAAGTATAGATCTTACTGAAAATACCGGACGTTAAGACCGCCTCGGCAATCCCCTGCCGGAAGCAGTCAGGTCGCGGCACTTCTTGATGCGGGAAGCCATGTAAGGATTGTCTACAAGCTGTTCTGCGAACATAAGTCCCTGATCCGTATCGAGTCCACTGCTTAATGCAAGCGCCATGCAGTTTGCAAAACGGCTGGCAGCGGTGCTTAATGCAAGGAGGTCTTTTCTTCAAGAATTTTTGCCCTGCGTCAGATCTGAAAATAAGAAAAATGCCTGCGGCAGCTGCAATGAGAACGATCACGATCACAAACAGATACTGGTTTAATGCATCTGAAAATCTCATCATCGCTCCGGCAAATCCGGTCAGGTCACTTCCCAATTCGATATAGATCTGATGAAAAACAGGAAGTACTTTGGCAATTAACACCAAAATGACGGCAAGCATCATGGCAATCATGAGCAGCGGATACGTAACGGCATTTTTAATGCTGTTTTGGATGCTTTCTTCCCTTTTGTAATATCCGGTCAGTGCATTTAATACCTCTTCGAGTTTGCCCGCAAGTTCACCGATCCCGATCATATCCAGAACATATTTGGGAAACACATTTGTTTCCCTTAGGGCATCACAGAAAGAATTGCCATGATCGAGGGAATTGCTGATAACAGATAAAATTTCGGCAGTATCTTCTTCCGGTGCGTCCTCCTGCAGAATGGAAATTCCTTCATAGATTGGAATTCCTGCAGAAACGATCATGGAAAGCTGGTCACAGAATGCGGCGATTTCAAGGTTGCCCAGCATCTGCTGTTTCTTTTTCTTCATAAGAGAAAAACCTCCTGTTAATAGACATACTTTGTAATGTATTCATCTGTCTGGGTAAGAAAATCTTTTGGATCGGAACTGGTGGAAGCAAAAGTCGGATCCATTAGTTTCAATCATTTCCGTCGAATTCAATAATTCCATTTACCCAGCCCTTATCTTTGATATAAGTACTGATCCATGCGTGGTAGACATCACCCATATAACCTACTTCAAGGCGGGTGGGAATCCGCTCACACCGGAGCATGGAAGCCATGACAGCGGCGTAATCAAAACAGATCCCGGTCTGACTGGCAAGGACATCATCCACATCAGGCAGATAGCCGCTCTGCACAGATGCAGCTTTATCATAATCATAAGTAAAATTCGTGATAATATAATTATAGACATTTTCAATTACTTCCAGATCATCATTGGCAGATGCAGAAAGTTCCATGGCTTTGGAGATGACTTTGGAGTCTGCTGAAAAGTTTACATACTGGTTTGCGTACAGATATGGACCAAATTCATCCTGGATCGTCACATCAATTGCCTGCGTAAAAAGGGTGGAATAACTAGTTCCCTCAATATTTTCAAATACGCCGACGGTGTAGGAACCGCTTCCGGAAGTGAGGGGAAAGGTTTCATAACCATCATGTAAATTATATGTGTAAGTGATCTCATCAGAACCTGTGATCTGCAATTTGACTTTGGAGTTGGAACCGGAGTAGGAAACCATAAGATAGCCTTCTTCCGTATGGGAGGCATCCACTGTAACGGAATCATTCCCATAGGTAACGGTGCCGTCTGCACTGCCTGTCAGTACAACAGGAGTATTGTCCCGGGATCCGGCAGCAGCTGTGGTGGCCGGAGAGGAATCCTTCGCCACAGTATCGGAGGATGCTGCAGAAGGTTTTTCGGCACTTTCGTTACTGCCACAGGAACAGAAGGTAAGACAGACCAGGAGCATTGGAAGTAATATGAAACGTCCCTTTGTTTTGGGGGTCATATTGTTTCTCCTTAAATATTCTTTCTCGGTGTAGCGCGGGCCACTAAGATATACCTCGGACTGCATGCAGGCATGCATCGATGATACCGTTTGACCCTTTGATCATATTATAGTGTATGAAAGATAAAAAGAAAATGATAAAAATACGAAAATCGGGAAAAATGTCAAAAAAAGTAAAAGGATTTCTTTTCATGAAATGGAAGAATATGGTATGATATTACAGATGAACCGGAAAAAATGACAGATAACGGAGGTACATATGAAAAAATCCGTTTTAAAAGTACAGATGTTTGGAGCTTATTCGATCGAATATGAGGGAAAGCCGATTTCATTTGAGCGGAATACCGCGACAAAGACAAACCAGCTGATGCAGATTTTATTGCAGGCGGGAGAGAAGGGCGTTGCAAGAGCAAAGCTTTTGTCGGATCTTTTTGGCGATGAAGAAATGTCAAACCCGGCAAACAGTCTCCGGGCAACTGTGTTTCGCCTGCGCAGACTTTTAGCGGCAGCCGGACTGCCGGAAGATGAGTATGTGACGATCAAAGGGGGAAGCTATTACTGGACTTCCGGGATCCCTTATGAACTGGATGCACATCAATTTGAGGATTTACTGAAGAAGGCTGAGAAAGAAAATGACCTGGAGAAGAAAAAGTCTTATATAGAAGAAGCATGTGAACTGTATCGCGGGGAATTTCTTCCACAACTGGGAGCGGAAGAGTGGGCAGTCGTTTTAAATGTCTATTATAAAAATCTTTTTTCAAATGCCATGCGCACATTATGCCAGATTTTAAAAGATGAGAAAGATTACAAAAAACTTTATCACTGTGCAGAAAAAGCAGCGGTCATCTATCCATTGGAGGATTGGCAGATCTGGCAGATGGACAGTCTCATTGCGATGGACAGGCAGGATGAAGCCATGGTGCTGTATGAGACGACAACGGAACTTTTATATAAGGAACTGGGACTCACACCGTCTGATCAGATGAAGGAACGCTTCCGGCAGTTAGAAGTGTACCAGCATGATAAAGCGGATCATGTAAATGAGATCCAGGAGGGGTTAAACCAGAGAGAAAAAGACGATGGAGCTTTTTTCTGCAGTTATCTTTCTTTTATGGAAGGATACCGGTATGTGCGGAGAGTGATCGAGCGTTCAGGGCAGTCTGCCTATCTTCTTTTGTGTACCATGACGGATGGAAAAGGAGTTCCGTTGGAGAAAGGAGAACGTCTTGGCAAAGTTGCAGAGGAACTGGAACAGGCAATCCGTAATTCTCTCCGGCGCGGGGATATGTTTACCAGATACAGTGATAATCAGTTCCTGATGCTGCTTTTAGGAATCAGGCAGGAGGATTGTGCCATTGTTGTGGAAAGAATTAATGGATATTTTGAGAAAGCATCCAGAAAGAATTATTTAAAATATAGCACAGCGCCAATCTCGGAGATCAGGGAGGCAGATGACTGTGCGCATTTTCACAATATGGATTCCATGTGGGGAGAGTAAGGAGCAGATTCATTTATGACAATTGAAAAATCATTGCCGAATATGGTTATGGTATGTGTGGACGGTGTGGAAAATGGAGACATCTATGGACGATACTTTCACCGGTATAAAAAAGAAGAAACTTTTTTTCCGGATTCTGCCACGCTGGTTATAGAAATGGAACGATTTTACGACGCCATCGGTTATCCGCAGGCGGCTACAAAAACGAGAAAATTTATGGAACGCAAAGGCGGGAGGATCCCTGCAAAAGAGCACATGGCTGTCATTTCCGACGGTCAGGATTTGATACAGCTCCGCGGAAACCTCGCAACATTTCTTGTCGGTGTAACTTCCAGACAAAATGCGAGCTGGCAGGGAGATGTGGTCTGGATGGAGCAGAAGATCCGGAAGCATTTTTGCAGCGACATGGATCTGATGGTATTCGTGGATGAAGCAGTAAAAAAAAGCGGAATGTAACGCTTTTTTTAACGCAGTCTATGATAATCTATATAAAAGAGAAAAAGGTGGCAATTATGGCTGAGAATCAAAAGGGAACATTTATTGTAAAAATCAATCATACCGACAATGCAAGCTGGCAGGGACAGGTGACCTGGGCAGATAAGAATATCACGAAAAATTTTCGCAGTACCTTGGAGCTGATCAAGCTGATGGATGGCGCGATCACATCAGAGGAGACAAAAAACAGTTGAAAATATGGCGGGTATGTGTTATACTGCTTGAAGTTGTGAGTTTATAACCGTAGGAGGAAAATAAAGTGGCAGTTTTAAAAATAATCTTAACAGTTGTTTTTATTATAATTAGTATTGCATTGACAGTTATCATCTTAATGCAGGAAGGTAAGTCAGCAGGACTTGGAGCGATCGCCGGAGCAGCTGATACTTACTGGGGCAAGAACAAAGGACGTTCCATGGAAGGAAGACTGGTAACAGGAACCAAAATTCTGGTTGTCTTATTTATTGTGATTGCTGCTGTATTGAATTTGGGAATTTTTTAAGAAACGCAAAAGACTGTCGTGAATACGATGGTCTTTTTTTTGTCATTCTATTATCAGAATATTAAAAATGATCGTATACTATAGGAAAATGGAGAAGTTATGAACAAAGAATTATTACAGGAACGAAAGAAAATGATCTATGATTTCATCTGTGATGAACTCTATGTGCCGATGAAGGCAAAAGAGATGGCAATTGTATTGAATGTGCCGAAATCACAGCGCGGGGAATTGGTGGAAGTGTTAGATGCGCTCGTTGCAGATGGAAAAGTAGAAATATCCGGCAGGGGAAAATATGTAAAATCAGAGGGAAAATATCTGACAGGTGTTTTTACCGCACATCCGAGAGGGTTTGGTTTTGTGACTGTGGAGGGAGAGGAAGAAGATATTTTCATTCCGGGCACACAGACAAACGGAGCACTTCATATGGACACGGTCAGATCACGCTGTCAAAAACAGCAGTGAAGCGCAAAGAGGGAACGGTGACAAAGATTTTATCCAGAGGAACAGAGCAGCTTGTCTGCACTTATGAAAAAAGTAAAACCTTTGGATTTGCAGTGCCGGACAATCCAAGATTTGCGCAGGACATTTTTATTCCGCAGGAGCGGTCAAAGGGAGCGGTTTCCGGGCATAAAGTTGTGGTGGAGATCACAGATTATGGAAAAAACGGCAAAAAGCCGGAGGGAAAAGTCGTTGAGATCATCGGACATATCAACGATCCGGGGACAGACATCATGTCCATTGTGAAGGGATATGATCTCCCGGTGGAGTTTTCCCAAAAGATCATGAAACAGGTGGAAAATGTATCGAATGAAGTCAGTGCTGCAGACATGGCTGGGCGCATGGATCTGCGTGACTGGCAGACGGTCACGATCGATGGGGAGGACGCAAAAGACCTTGATGATGCGATCACGCTCACAAAAGAGGGTGATCTTTATGAACTTGGGGTTCACATTGCCGATGTATCCAACTATGTGCAGGAGAGCAGCGCACTCGACGTGGAGGCACTCAAAAGAGGAACGTCCGTGTACCTTGTCGACCGCGTGATACCGATGCTTCCGCACAAACTGTCAAATGGAATCTGTTCGCTGAATGCAGGAGAGAACCGTCTGGCGTTAAGCTGTATCATGAAGATCGATGAAAAAGGAAATGTGATCGACCACACCATTGCAGAGACCGTCATAAAAGTGGACAGGCGCATGAGCTATACCAGTGTGAAAAAAATCTTAGAAGAACATGACGTGGCAGAGATCGAAGAGTACAAAGAACTTGTGCCGATGTTTGAGCGGATGAAGGAGCTTGCTGCAATATTACGGAAGAAACGAATGAAGCGTGGCTCAATCGATTTTGATTTCCCAGAAACAAAAATTATTCTGGATGAGCAGGGAAAACCGGTCGACATCAAACCGTATGACAGGAATGTTGCAACGAAGATCATCGAGGATTTTATGCTCATTGCAAACGAGACAGTGGCACAGGACTATTTCTGGCAGGAACTGCCATTTGTATACCGGACGCACGATAATCCGGACACCGAAAAAATCAAAAAATTAGGAACCTTTATCAACAATTTCGGCTACACGATCCATATCGGACAGGATGAGATCCATCCGAAGGAATTGCAGAAATTATTGATGAAAATTGACGGTACACCGGAGGAGGCTCTGATCAGCCGCCTGACACTGCGTTCCATGAAACAGGCAAAATACACGACAGTCAGCACCGGGCATTTCGGACTTGCCACAAATTATTACTGCCATTTCACTTCACCGATCCGCCGTTACCCTGACCTGCAGATCCACAGGATCATCAAGGACAACCTGCGCGGCAGGATGAACCAGAAACGGATCGAACATTATGACAGTATTCTGCCGGAGGTTGCAAAACATTCCAGCGAGATGGAGCGGAGAGCAGATGAGGCGGAGCGCGAGACAGATAAACTCAAAAAAGTGGAATACATGGAAGAACGTATTGGTCAGGTGTTTGAGGGCGTTATCTCCGGCATGCAGGAGTGGGGATTCTATGTAGAACTTCCGAACACGGTGGAAGGACTGGTGCATGTGACGTCTCTGACCGATGATTTTTACCATTACGAGGAGTCGTCCTATGAGATGATCGGGGAGCACACGAACAAACACTATAAGCTCGGTCAGAAGGTCAAAGTGATCGTGGCGGATACAGACAAAATCATGCGCACTATCGATTTCCGCGTTGTGCGGGATGATGTGGAACCGGATGAAGCGGTCAAGGACGAGGCATCTGTTTTGTCGAAGATGACAGATTAAATTTTTATAAAATTTGTATTTTTTAACCAGAAGTTTATTGCGAAAGATAAACTTCTGGGTTTACTGTAACAGCAGCAGGAGGTAAGGATCATGGCAAAGCAGGAAATCAAGTTAATAGCGAATAACAAGAAGGCTCACCATGATTATTTTCTGGAGGAAAAATACGAGGCAGGTGTGGAACTTCACGGCACAGAGGTAAAGTCTCTGCGCATGGGAAAATGCAGTATCAAAGAAGCATTTGTCCGCATTGAAAAGGGCGAAGTGATCATATACGGAATGCATATCAGTCCCTATGAAAAGGGCAATATCTTCAACAAAGATCCACTGAGACCGAAGAAACTTCTGATGCATAAGTCAGAGATCCGCAAACTTGTCGGCAAGATTGCAGAGCAGGGCTATACGCTTGTCCCGGTGGAAGTTTATTTCAAGGGAAGCCTTGTGAAAGTACAGATCGCTCTTGCAAAAGGTAAAAAACTCTACGACAAGAGACAGGATATCGCCAAGAAGGATATGCGCCGCGAGGCGGAGCGTGATTTTAAGATCCGCAACCTTGGTTAGAGAGAAACCGTCCGCGGTTTCACGGAGTATCCGGTATGGATGCATCCGGCAATTAGAAAATATGGGCTTGTAATGGTTTCGACAGGGATCATGAAGCTGGAGAAGCGAGTCGCACGGGATGCGTCAAATTCCACAATTAAAATTAAACGCTGAAGATAATTTAGCATACGCTGCCTAATTTGGCAGCAGTCTGACCCAGAGCACCTACACTTTGGGACCCAGGCTTCGACTATGTAGGAAACGACATCAGCAAAGCTTTGAGCTGTTGGGCGTATCATGAAGCTACTGAAAGCATTCGGTTGTTTGTTCCTGGATGCCGGAGGGAATGTCTAAGGATAAACTAAACTCGTAGAAGGACAGGGGATTGGTTTTTGGACACGGGTTCGATTCCCGTCAGGTCCACTATCAAAAAAGTGCCTGAAATCTTAGAAAATAGTTGATTTTTCTGGGGTTTCAGGCATTTTTTATGGTTCGGATATTTGTTGAAATTATATTGTATTTGTCAAATAAATGCACTTTTTTGTCATGGATTTTGTCATGACAAATTTAAGAAATATTGTTGAATAGTTCATATCCAGATTTTGTCAAAGAAACAGGATATGGAATAGTGACCGGATCAAAGGACAATCGGTGGAAAGACCTATACTTATTATGAATTCACGCAGAAACAGCGTCAGATGGAGCGGCAGATCAGAGCGACTAAGAGAGAAATTGAAGCAACAAAAAGTATTGGCGGCGATGCACAGGATTTGCAGAATAAATTGCGTGGTCAGATGGCAGATTACAAAAGCTTTTCAAAGGCTGCCGGGTTGAAAGAACGGGATAATCGACTTAGAGTAGAGAGTGGAAGCAGTACTCTGAAATCTACAAAGGCATATCAGAATGCTGTTAATATGAAAAATGCCGGGGCATTTTCAAATAAAACAGATCCGTTTGGTAGAAAAAGGGAAAAACATGCAATAAGTTATTATGAAGAAATAAGAAATCGAAGAAGTGATTATGTAATAAAACGGATATCTAAAAATGGTGGGGTTTCTGAAAAAGCTGCAAAGAATATATATGAACATGTATTTGTGGAAAAACATATATTTGCAGATGGTACAGAAAGACAATTTGATCCGGATTATGATATGTCTGAGTCATTTCGAAGAATTTTAGAAGGAAAAAATATAAAACCACATGATATCACAATGTTGAGACATGAAAATCTTGAATTAAATCTCATGAAGAAGTACAATATGGTGCATGAGGATGCGCATTCTCTGGCTGAACAAAAATATAACTATAAAAAAGAATTAGATGAATTTCTGGAAAGGATAGGTGGTTAAATGCTGCTTTTAAAGTTGTTGGAAGAATCAGATTCAGAAGTAGTGTACAGCTACTTCCCTGAAAAGAAAAAATACTTTGGAACTGTAAAAATTAATAAGATAACAGGAGAGATTATTGATGTTCAGACAGCAGATAATGACTTGCATAAGCGGTACATGCATCATGCAGTATCTAAAATTATCAGTTTTTGTGAAAAAGGTGATTTTCCAAAAGAAGAGATGGTTTCTTGGTATTGAGTGTAAAAGGCAATAGAGATAATAAATTATAAGCCAAACATATGTTTATTTTATGTTGCTTATGCAAAAAATATCATATAATACCACTAGGGGGATATATTGAATCCTAGTAAATTTATCTGGTATCCTTGTCCAAAGTGTGGAAGCCACCTTTTGGCAATCAATAAAGATACCGAAGTTAAAAATTTGCCGTGCAAATGCAAGCACTGCAAACGAGAAAGTTTAATAACGATAGAGCCGATTAGTCAAGTCTTAAATTAGGACTTGATTGATTGGCTCTTTTAATGCCACAGATTGATGTAATGGCAACATAAAGGTTTGCAGAGTGGCAATTTTTTTTCTGCAGAAGATAATCAGGCCATCAGCAGATTTAAGAAATCATAATAGCGAGATTTCAAGATAGTGCAAGGAAGAAAACGAAGCGGTTATCATTACTGTGAATGGTTCGTCTTTCACCTCACGTTGTCCACTAAAAGTGGTGGAAACGAACGGTTGTCCAACCGCGCAAATGAAGGAAAAGTGTGGCTCGGGTAAATTAAGAATAGATTCAGCTGTGCTTGAATCAGACCCGAAATTGAAAAGCAAGAAAGAATGCAGTGGGAGAAAAAGGATAATTAGAAAATTTGTTTGAAGAACAGCATTTTTTAGGTGTAATGATAGAAAGTTTCTGTTATAATAATACCATGGCATTGATGGGAAGGAGGCGATTTTATGCCAGCAGTAAATGTTAATATTCAGCCGGAAATAATACGTTGGGCGTTAAGTCAGACACAGAAAGAAAAACTTGGCGATACGTTAATGAACAATATTATTCAGTGGCTTAATGGCACAAAGACTCCTACCTTTAAACAGATAGAGGATTTTAGTAAAAAAGCGAATATTCCTTTGGGGTATTTCTTCCTACAGACACCTCCTGTAGAGCAGATGGAACTGTTGGAATACCGGACAGTTGACAGTATTCAGCTTGTAAATCCAAGCCGTAACCTAATAGACACAGTTCACGAAATGGAAAATATTCAGGACTGGATGAAAGATTACAGGCAGGAACTAGGGTTTGAGGTACTTCCGATAGTGGGATGCATGAAGGATGTCAGGGATGCTCAGTCAATTGTGGACAGAATCCGCAAAGACTTGGAATTAGACACAACATGGTATGAGAAATGCAGAAATTCCAGAGAAGCATTTGGTTTTATCAGAGGACAGTTGGAGACATGCGGCGTTATTGTGATGATGAATGGTGTCGTAGGCAAGAATACACATAGGGCATTGGATATAAATGAGTTCAGGGCATTTACGATGGTAGATGAATGGGCACCTCTTGTTTTTATCAATGCGGCAGATTCTAATGGAGCACGTTTGTTTTCGCTATTACATGAGGCTGCTCACATTTGGCTTGGAGTAGACGATTTGTATAATGACAGACATAATCGCATAAATGGTGTGAGTGCCGTAGAAATCATGTGCAATGCAGTGGCAGGCGAGCTGCTTGTGCCAAAATCTGTTTTTCTGGGTAAATGGGACGATGATGAAGAAGATATTTATGCGGTTATTACAGAACTGGCAGGATATTTTCGATGTGGTGAAAGTGTGATTGCAAGGAAGGCATTAGACTGCAAAAAGATAACAAAGGATATATACAATAAAATAGTGCAGACGGCAATCGACAATTATAATCAGATGAAAGAGAATCGGGAAAAATCTGGAGGAAACTATTACAACACAATGGGTTCTCGTTTAGATGGGAACTTTGTAAAAGCATTATGCGAGAGTATTAGTATGGGAAGAACTTCTTATACGGAGGCGTATCGTCTGACCAACACCAGCCGCAAGACATTTTCAGAGGTTGCGCAGCATTTTGGAGGTATGGAATGGTAGAAGAAAAATTTTTAATTGATTCCAATTCATTTATGACACCATACAGACAATATTATGCATTTGATTTAGTGCCGACCTATTGGAAGGAATTAGCGAAACGTCTGGATACCGGAAGAATGATGATACAATCATAAGGACACAGGAAGATAAAATGAATTTTGTAAGGTTCTTGATGGAAAAAAGATAAGGAAAAGCAGTTATCCGAATACATTAGGAATGGAATCAATACATTTTATAAAATATATGAAAATGAAACAATAAGAGGTTAGACATTTCAAATACAGGAAAGAGAAAGCGATGAAAGAAGTAAAAGACATATGGCAGTTTTTTGAAAATATGAATGAATATGTGTATGCCACAGATATAGAAACGCATGAGATTGTATACATGAACCGGAAAACACTGCAGGTATATGGTTTACAATCACTTGAAGATGCAAAAGGAAAAAAATGCTATGAATTATTACAGAAAACATTGATTCCTTGTGGTATGTGCAACAATGACAGGCTGAGTGTGGGCGAATTTGAAGAATGGCATTACTATAATCCGATCATTGACCGCTATCTGATGTTAAAGGATACGCTGATCGAGGACTCTGCCAATGGAAAAAAATATCGTGTTGAACTTGGTGTAGATATCAGCGAAAAACGTACACAGGACGGCGTAATCCAAAAATATCAGAACATGGAATTTATGATCAACGAAGGTCTGCGCATTGCACTTCAGGCGGCAACGCCGGAGCAATCGATCGAAGTTATTCTGGAATATCTGGGCAACTCGTTGAATGGGGAAAGAACCTATATTTTTGAGCGCAACGAGCGGGGCAGGGATGATAATACCTACGAGTGGGTTGCGGAAGGCATTTCGAGGGAAAAAGAAAATTTGCAGGATATTCCTCCGGAAATCTGTGCACACTGGTACCGGATGTTTCAGGAGGGAAAGTTTATTGTCTTTAAGGATCTTGAGGAAATCAGGGAGAGTGATCCTTTACAATATGAGAATTTGAAGCGCCAGAACATTCATTCACTTGTGGTGGTTCCTTTGTATGATGATGGGAAAGTAATTGCTTTTTACGGTGTGGATAATCCGCCGCCTCCATCATTGGAGTATGCATCTAATATGCTTCAGATTATGGGAAATTTTCTGGTGTCATGTATCAAAAGAAGAAATCTGATGAGCCTGTTGGAGAATATGAGCTATAAAGATCAGCTTACAAAACTCGGAAACCGTTTCGCAATGGAAAAATATATCAATGAGATTGACACAGAAAAGAGCATAGGCGTTGTTTATTGCGATATCACAGGATTGAAACGTGTGAACGATTCAATGGGGCATGAGGCTGGGGATCAGTTGATTCTTCGTGCCTGCGACAGCCTGAAAAAAGCATTTGGAGAGTACGGTTTGTTCCGTATCGGTGGAGATGAACTGCTTGCGCTGTGTGCAGGAATTGAACATGCGGCATTGATGGAACGCATTGGGCTTTTAAAAGAATGCATGAAACAAAATAATGTAAATATGGCAGTGGGAGAAATATGGCGTGAAAAATACCAGACAGGATTAGATACATTACTGCAGGAATCTGAAAAGAGAATGTATGCAGATAAAGCAGCATATTATAAAAGAACCGGAATTGATCGCAGAAAATAGCAGATATTCGGGTGTTTCAAAAGTTCTATCTTCGGATGGAACTTTTTCTTTGGCTCTTTTTATAAAAGAGAAAATAAAAATATAAAAAAGTACTTGACGAAAAGAAAATGCTATGGTAACATTCTGTCTTGTCCACGAAACATAAATGTTTTGAAAAATAGAACAATTTATGGAAAAGTCTGAAAAAATAAATTTAAAAAAGTTGTTGACAGATAAAAATAACTGTGGTATAACAAATAAGTCGCTTGAACAAAGCGGAAACAACAAAGAACATTGATAACTGAACAGTGAATAACCTTGAAAGATTTTGAATTTCAAGTCATCGAAAGATGAACGAACAGCTTTTAATAAAGCAAACCTTAAAAACAGTAAAACCTGAATCAAGATTCCGGTAGGAACTTGTTTCTGATTTAGAAAAGCCAGATGTTCTGGTTTGGATTTAACTTTTTAACATGAGAGTTTGATCCTGGCTCAGGATGAACGCTGGCGGCGTGCTTAACACATGCAAGTCGAACGAAGCACTTTTACAGATTTCTTCGGAATGAAGTTTTAGTGACTGAGTGGCGGACGGGTGAGTAACGCGTGGGTAACCTGCCTCACACAGGGGGATAACAGTTGGAAACGGCTGCTAATACCGCATAAGCGCACAGTACCGCATGGTACAGTGTGAAAAACTCCGGTGGTGTGAGATGGACCCGCGTCTGATTAGCTAGTTGGCAGGGTAACGGCCTGCCAAGGCGACGATCAGTAGCCGACCTGAGAGGGTGACCTACCACATTGGGACTGAGAGACACGGCCCAAACTCCTACGGAGGCAGCAGTGGGGGATATTGCACAATGGGGAAACCCTGATGCAGCGACGCCGCGTGAGCGAAGAAGTATTTCGGTATGTAAAGCTCTATCAGCAGGGAAGAAGAAATGACGGTACCTGACTAAGAAGCACCGGCTAAATACGTGCCAGCAGCCGCGGTAATACGTATGGTGCAAGCGTTATCCGGATTTACTGGGTGTAAAGGGAGCGCAGGCGGAAGGCTAAGTCTGATGTGAAAGCCCGGGGCTCAACCCCGGTACTGTATTGGAAACTGGTCATCTAGAGTGTCGGAGGGGTAAGTGGAATTCCTAGTGTAGCGGTGAAATGCGTAGATATTAGGAGGAACACCAGTGGCGAAGGCGGCTTACTGGACGATAACTGACGCTGAGGCTCGAAAGCGTGGGGAGCAAACAGGATTAGATACCCTGGTAGTCCACGCCGTAAACGATGAATACTAGGTGTCGGAAAGCACAGCTTTTCGGTGCCGCCGCAAACGCATTAAGTATTCCACCTGGGGAGTACGTTCGCAAGAATGAAACTCAAAGGAATTGACGGGGACCCGCACAAGCGGTGGAGCATGTGGTTTAATTCGAAGCAACGCGAAGAACCTTACCAAGTCTTGACATCCTTCTGACCGGACAGTAATGTGTCCTTTCCTTCGGGACAGAAGTGACAGGTGGTGCATGGTTGTCGTCAGCTCGTGTCGTGAGATGTTGGGTTAAGTCCCGCAACGAGCGCAACCCTTATCCCCAGTAGCCAGCGGTTCGGCCGGGCACTCTGAGGAGACTGCCAGGGATAACCTGGAGGAAGGTGGGGATGACGTCAAATCATCATGCCCCTTATGACTTGGGCTACACACGTGCTACAATGGCGTAAACAAAGGGAAGCGAGACCGTGAGGTGGAGCAAATCCCAAAAATAACGTCTCAGTTCGGACTGTAGTCTGCAACCCGACTACACGAAGCTGGAATCGCTAGTAATCGCAGATCAGAATGCTGCGGTGAATACGTTCCCGGGTCTTGTACACACCGCCCGTCACACCATGGGAGTTGGAAATGCCCGAAGTCAGTGACCCAACCGCAAGGAGGAGCTGCCGAAGGCAGGTTCGATAACTGGGGTGAAGTCGTAACAAGGTAGCCGTATCGGAAGGTGCGGCTGGATCACCTCCTTTCTAAGGAAATCGAGTAAAAGTTATTCACTGTTGAGTTATCAAAAAGATAACAGAAAACTTCTGGTGGCGATGCGCTTTTGGGAAACACCCGTCCACATCCCGAACACGATGGTTAAGACGAAAGCGGCCGATGATACTATACTGGTGACGGTATGGGAAAGCAGGTGGCTGCCAGATCAAAAAAAGAATAACTGGTTTTACCAGTGATCAGAGGATTCAAAGAATTGAGGCTTCTGATGACTGATAAACATTCAGTCAGATTGTACATTGAAAACTTCATACAGAGATAAGTATTGAGAAAAATATCTGTGAAAACATTTATTTAATCAAGACATCCGAGAAAACAAATAACCAAACGTAAACATAGTTGAAAAACTAATTACAAGCTTTTTAAAAAGCAGACCCCATTTCAAACGCTATTGAAATGGTAAAAGACTGGTCAAGCAAAAAAGAGCGCAGAGTGGATGCCTTGGCACTAAGAGCCGATGAAAGACGTGATAAGCTGCGAAAAGCTGCGGGGAGGAGCAAATATCCACTGATCCGCAGATGTCTGAATGGGGAAACCCGCATGAGCACACCTCATGCATCCATACGCCAATCCATAACGTATGGAGGGGAACCGCCTGAACTGAAACATCTAAGTAGGGCGAGGAAGAGAAAGAAAATTTATCGATTTCCAAAGTAGCGGCGAGCGAAATGGAAAGAGGCCAAACCGGAGTGCGTGCACTCCGGGGTTCGGACCGCATTTAAGATCTGATGATCCTAGCAGAAAGGTTTTGGGAAAGCCTGCCGTAGAGGGTGAAAGCCCCGTAAGCGAAAGGAAAGTCAGCTGAGCGGTATCCAGAGTACATCGAGACACGAGAAACCTTGATGGAATGAGCGGGGACCACCCCGTAAGCCTAAATACTCCTTAGTGACCGATAGCGCATAGTACTGTGAAGGAAAGGTGAAAAGGACCCCGGGAGGGGAGTGAAAGAGAACCTGAAACCCTGTGTTTACAAGCTGTGGGACATCTTTACATGATGAACCGCGTACTTTTTGTAGAACGGTCCGGCGAGTTGCGGATGCCGGCAAGGTTAAGCACTTAAGGTGTGGAGCCGAAGGGAAACCAAGTCTGAAGAGGGCGTCATATAGTCAGTATCCGCAGACCCGAAACCGGGTGATCTACCCATGTCCAGGTTGAAGTTGCCGTAAAAGGCAATGGAGGACCGAACGCACATCCGTTGAAAAGGGTGGCGATGAGGTGTGGGTAGGGGAGAAATTCCAATCGAACCCGGAGATAGCTGGTTCTCCTCGAAATAGCTTTAGGGCTAGCCTCGTTTTAGTCTTGTGGAGGTAGAGCACTGAATTTCCGCGGGGGCGTCAAAGCTTACCAAAGAATATCAAACTCCGAATGCCACGTAGATGATGAACGGGAGTCAGACTGCACGAGATAAGTTGGGCAGTCAAAAGGGAAAGAGCCCAGACCGCCAGCCAAGGTCCCAAAGTGTGTGTTAAGTGGAAAAGGATGTGGGATCTCCAAGACAACTAGGATGTTGGCTCAGAAGCAGCCATGCATTCAAAGAGTGCGTAACAGCTCACTAGTCGAGAGGTCCTGCGCCGAAAATGTCCGGGGCTGAAACACAACACCGAAGCTGCGGAATTGCGAATGCAATTGGTAGAGGAGCATTCTTAATGCCGACGAAGCTGTACCGGAAGGAGCAGTGGAGGGATAAGAAGAGAGAATGCCGGAATGAGTAGCGAGAGAGAGGTGGGAATCCTCTCGGCCGAATATCCAAGGTTTCCAGAGTAAAGCTGATCTGCTCTGGGTAAGTCGGGGCCTAAGGCGAGGTCAAGAGACGTAGCCGATGGACAACAGGTTTAGATTCCTGTACCGCATATAAACAGAACTGTGGGGACGCATGGGAGAGCATGGGCCGGGAATGGAAATACCGGTGCAAGCGAAGGAGGTGTGCAGCCGGCAAATCCGCTGCATGAGCCGAAAGCGTGACGCGGAGCGAAATGACAGTAGCGAAGCATGTGAGCCCTGTGCCGAGAAAAGCCGCTATAGCTTTATATGTGCCCGTACCGTAAACCGACACAGGTGGATGAGGAGAGAATCCTAAGGCCGGCGGAAGAAGCATTGTTAAGGAACTCGGCAAAATGACCCCGTAACTTCGGGAGAAGGGGTGCCCATGGAAGTGGGCCGCAGAGAATAGGCTCAAGCAACTGTTTAGCAAAAACACAGGTCTATGCGAACCCGAAAGGTGAAGTATATGGGCTGACGCCTGCCCGGTGCTGGAAGGTTAAGAGGAGAGGTTAGCGCAAGCGAAGCTTTGAATTTAAGCCCCAGTAAACGGCGGCCGTAACTATAACGGTCCTAAGGTAGCGAAATTCCTTGTCGGGTAAGTTCCGACCCGCACGAAAGGCGTAATGATTTGAGCACTGTCTCGACAATACATCCGGTGAAATTGAAGTACCAGTGAAGATGCTGGTTACCCGCGCCAGGACGGAAAGACCCCATGGAGCTTTACTCCAGTTTGGTACTGGGATTCGGTACTGCACGTACAGGATAGGTGGGAGACTAAGAAACTTGAACGCCAGTTTGAGTGGAGTCGCTGTTGGGATACCACCCCTGCAGTATTGGATTTCTAACCAGTCACCGTGACCCGGTGATGGGACAATGCCAGGCGGGGAGTTTGACTGGGGCGGTCGCCTCCGAAAGGGTATCGGAGGCGCTCAAAGGTTCCCTCAGAATGGTCGGAAACCATTTGAAGAGTGCAAAGGCAGAAGGGAGCTTGACTGCGACACCGACGGGTGGAGCAGGTAGGAAACTAGGACTTAGTGATCCGGTGGCATAAAGTGGGATTGCCATCGCTCAACGGATAAAAGCTACCCTGGGGATAACAGGCTTATCACTCCCAAGAGTTCACATCGACGGAGTGGTTTGGCACCTCGATGTCGGCTCATCGCATCCTGGGGCTGTAGCAGGTCCCAAGGGTTGGGCTGTTCGCCCATTAAAGCGGTACGCGAGCTGGGTTCAGAACGTCGTGAGACAGTTCGGTCCCTATCCGGCGCGGGCGGAGGATATTTGAGAGGAGCTGTCCTTAGTACGAGAGGACCGGGATGGACGGACCACTGGTGTATCTGCTGTCGGCCAACGGCATGGCAGAGTAGCCAAGTCCGGAAGGGATAAACGCTGAAGGCATCTAAGCGTGAAGCCCCCTCAAGATGAGATATCCCTCACATAAGTGGATAAGATCCCTTGAAGACTACAAGGTAGATAGGGCAGAGGTGGAAGTGTGGCAACACATGGAGCTGACTGTTACTAATCGATCGAGGGCTTGACAGTAATTGAAAAGCCTTTGTGGAAAGAATTTTCTGCAAAGGCTTTTTAAATTTACTTGAAGAAAAGTGGCGGCTTCTATATAATCTAAGAGTGTATTCGAGAAAAATATCTATGTTTATATAGAAGAAAAAACAGGAAGAGGACATACGAATGATACAGTTTACCGGATATGATTTATTGTGGCTATTTTTTATATATTCTTTTGCGGGCTGGGTGTTAGAGACAGCCGCGGCAACATTTATGCACCGGAAATTTTCCAACCGTGGGCTGGTAAATGGCCCGTTATGTATCCTGTACGGTGTGGGAGCTGTTGCAATGTCTGTGGGCTTGCAGGAACTGACCGGGCTATGGCTCTTTTTATTTGCATCCCTGTATGCAGCAGTTACAGAGTTCGTCGCTGGAAAGTTAATTGAGAGGTTTTATCATAAACGCTGGTGGGATTATAGTAAGAGTAAATGGAACTTAGACGGTTACATCTGTCTCCCGGTTTCACTGATAAAAGGTGCATTGGGTTATGTTGTGGTGAAGTATGCCAACCGGTGGGTATTCCGATTGCTTGCAATACTGCCACAGCTTTTGGTACATATTGTTCTGCTGGTGCTGATCGGTGTGCTTGTGGTGGATGTACTCGCCTCCTATCTGCTTGTGACAGGAAAGAGCAGACACCCGGAGAAGTGGCTGGAAGCAAATAACAAAATCGATCGTTTCCGCATCAGGCTTGGCAATAAGATTGCAGGATCGATTGAAAAACGAATGACAAAAGCCTACCCGAAGGCAAGCTTTGTGGAAAAGGTCACAAAGGATAAAACCGTTTTTGCAAAGGGCTGTGATTTTTATAAAATCGTGATGTTATTTTTTGTGGGAGCATTCCTGGGAGATATCACGGAGACGATTTTCTGCCACATCACAGCAGGGGTATGGATGAGCCGCAGCAGTGTGGTGTGGGGACCATTCAGTATCGTGTGGGGACTTGCGATTGCAATGGTGACAGCAATGTTATATAAATATAAGGACAGAAGTGATGGATTTCTGTTCTGGACAGGCACTTTTTTAGGCGGTGCTTACGAGTATCTGTGCAGTGTGTTCACGGAGCTGGTATTTGGAAAAGTATTCTGGGATTACAGCTGGATGCCGTTTAACCTCGGCGGAAGGATTAACCTGTTGTACTGCTTTTTCTGGGGAATCGCAGCCGTTGTGTGGTTTAAGATTCTGTATCCGAAAATTTCAGGATGGATAGAAAAAATTCCTGTCGTGATCGGTAAGACAGTGACATGGATGCTGATCGTATTTATGTGCTGCAATGTTGTGGTGTCCTGCATGGCGCTAATACGCTATGATGAGAGAGGCAGACAGGTGGAAGCGACGCAGAACTGGCAGGTGTACATGGATGAGCATTATGATGACGCAAAGATGACGCGCATTTACCCGAACGCCAAGACAAAATAAGAGGAAAAACAATGAAATTAATCAAAACAGAGGAAGCCGTCGGTCATGTTTTATGTCATGACATGACGCAGATCATAAAGGGTGTGACAAAAGACGCGAGATTCCGCAAAGGACATATCGTGACAGAAGAGGATATACCGGTTCTTTTATCAATGGGAAAAGAAAATCTATATGTCTGGGAGAAGAATGAGAATATGCTTCATGAGGATGAAGCAGCAGAGATCCTGCGTGAGATCTGTCAGGGCGAGCATATGCATGCGTCTAAGCCGAAAGAGGGAAAAATCGAGCTGACCTCGGATATTGATGGAATTTTAACGATCAATGTGGAAAAATTGCTGGCAGTCAATTCATTTGGTGAGATGATGATCGCAACAAGGCATTCCTACACTCCTGTGAAAAAGGGAGCAAAGCTTGCTGCAACAAGAATCATTCCATTAATTATCGAAAAAGAGAAGATGGAAGAAGTGCAAAAACTTGCAGGAGAGGAGCCGATTGTAAATGTACTTCCTTATAAATTAAAGACCGCAGCACTGATCACAACCGGGGGCGAAGTTGAAAAGGCCTGATCAAAGATACTTTTTCCGATGTAGTGATCGGGAAATTAAAAACATATGGAATTGAGACGGTGGAGCATTTCTACCCGGGAGATGATGAAAGCCTTATTACAGAAAAGATTTTGGAATATAAGGAAAAAGGAGTTGATATGATTCTCTGCACAGGTGGAATGAGCGTGGATCCGGATGACAGGACACCGGGAGCAATCAAGCGTTCAGGAGCCGGGATCGTGACATACGGAGCACCGGTACTTCCGGGTGCGATGTTTTTACTGGCATATTTTGAGGATGGCACACCGGTACTGGGACTCCCTGGCTGTGTAATGTATGCTAAGAGTACGATTTTTGATCTTATGCTGCCACGAATCGCAGCAGGAATCACGGTAAAGGCTGAGGATCTGTATGTATTAGGACATGGTGGACTTTGCCTTGGATGTGAGGAATGCCGTTTTCCGGATTGTTCTTTTGGAAAAGCTTAAGTAAAAGCAATAGAGATTTTGAAACAGAAAGGTACGGATTATGGGTTTTAATCATTTTGATGAGAATGGAAATGCTGTGATGGTAGATGTGTCTGCCAAGGAAATCACAGAACGTATCGCGGTTGCAAGTGGGAAGATCCATGTGAACCGGGAAGTGATGGAGGCGATTGTCAATCATACAGCCAAAAAGGGAGATGTCCTGACAGTGGCAAGAGTAGCAGGCATTATGGCAACGAAGCAGACATCAAACCTGATCCCGATGTGTCACCCACTTTGCCTGAATAAATGTACAGTTGAGTTTGAAGTGGATGAGGAGAATGGAAGCATTCAGACATGGTGTACGGTGAAGGTATCCGGGAAGACCGGAGTGGAGATGGAGGCACTGATGGGCGTGAATGTGGCGCTTCTGACGATTTATGACATGTGCAAGGCTATGGACCGCGCAATGGAAATTTTTGACGTTCATTTAGAAAAAAAAGACGGTGGAAAATCCGGACTTTTTGAGCGAAGTAAGGAAAGAGAACAATGTTAGATCAATACAGCCGCAATATCGACTATATCCGTATTTCGGTCACAGACCGCTGTAATCTGCGCTGTATTTATTGTATGCCGCAGACGAGTAAGACGTATCTGAGACAGGAAGAACTTCTGACTTATGACGAGATCGTAAAACTTGCGGGAATTTACCGGAGTCTTGGAATCAAAAATGTAAAGCTGACCGGGGGTGAGCCTCTGGTGAGGGAACATGTTGAAGAACTTATTTTCCGGCTGAAAAAGGAATGCGACATGGAAAAAGTGACACTGACGACGAACGGGATCCTTTTGGAACAACAGCTGGATGGTCTTGTAAAAGCGGGACTCGATGGTGTGAATATCAGTCTGGATACATTAAACCCGGAACATTACAATTCACTCACAGGTGGATGCCATGTGGACAGGAATCCCTTTGATGGTAATCTGGAAGTTGTGCTGCGGGGAATGCGAAAGGCGCAAAAACAGGCAGGAATCTCTGTAAAAGTGAATTGTGTGCTGATGCACCAGACCAGAGAGGAGCTGCTTGCGCTGGCAGAACTTGCAAAAGACGGTGTAAATGTCCGTTTTATCGAACTGATGCCGATCGGTCAGGGAAAAGAAAAACATACATTAAAAGAGGAAGAGGTAAGGCAGATACTCTGTGAAACTTATGGGACGATCAGACCGTGCGTGGAAAAACTTGGAAGCGGACCGGCACATTATAGAAAAATTGATGGATTTGAAGGAAAAATTGGATTTATCAGTGCAATTTCACATAAATTCTGTAGTGGATGTAATCGTGTCCGCATGACGGCGGACGGTTTTTAAAACCATGTCTGCAATATGAGACAGGAATGGATCTGCGCACGCTGTTAAGGGACGGCGTTTCGGATGCAGAGTTAAAAGCGCAGATTGAAATGACTATTACACAAAAACCGAAGTGCCATCATTTTGGGGAAATCAATGAGCCGGAGCGGACAGAACACAGAGGAATGTCGGAAATTGGAGGCTAGTACAGAGACACAATCTTTGCAGGTTGTGGGAAAGGCTGGGTTTTTAAATGGGAAAAGTAAGGGCTGTGTGCATCAGTGAAAAGCGCGGCACACAGAAGAAAAATATAGAATCCGCAGTATTTGTGGAGAACTGGGGCATTGAGGGAGATGCCCATGCAGGAAACTGGCACAGGCAGATTTCCTTATTATCAGAGGAAACGATCGCCGCATTTAAGGCGCGTGGTGCAGAGGTTACAGATGGGGCTTTCGGAGAAAATCTCGTCGTGAGCGGCTATGATTTTACAAAGTTCCCGATTGGAACAAGGTTTACGTGCAAAGATGTGGTGCTGGAATTAACGCAGATCGGAAAAGAATGTCATCACGGCTGTGAGATTTTTCAGAAGATGGGCGAGTGCATCATGCCGACCAACGGCGTTTTTGCGAAAGTGCTTCACGGCGGAAAGATCAGTGTCGGGGATGAATTTCATGTGCAGTACCGAGCGGCAGTCATCACGTTAAGCGATACCGCTTCTAAGGGGGAGCGGGAGGATGCGAGCGGGGCGGCGGTCGAAGAAATTGTGAGAAAAGAGGGCTATGAGGTAGTTTTCAAAAAAATCATCCCGGATGATGGAGATACGCTGACAGCACTGTTGTGTGAACTTTCGGATGAAGATAAAGCGGATCTGATCTTAACGACAGGCGGAACAGGTTTTTCCAAAAGAGACAATACGCCGGAGGCAACCATGCGTGCAGTTGAACGCGAAACACCGGGAATCTCAGAAGCCATGCGCTATTATTCCCTGCAGATCACGCCGAGGGCGATGCTCTCCAGAGGCGTGTCGGGAATCCGGAAAGAGGCATTGATCGTCAACCTCCCGGGAAGCCCGAAGGCGGTAAGAGAGTGTCTGGAATATGCGATTGGTGCACTGACGCATGGAATTGATATTTTAAAGGGAAATACCGGAAATTGTGCGGGAAAATAAAAGAATCATAAATTTGCAGACAATTTGCAGTTTTATATAAAAACAATCAGAAGAAAGATGTGGAAAAATGATGAAAAAGTTGACAGCAGTTCTATTACTGACAGCTATGACAGCAGGACTTGCAGCCTGTGGCAGCAATAAAGGAGCAGATACAAACACAGATGCTCCGGCACAGAATGAAAGCACAGAGAAAACTGTGACAACAAAGACATCCGATGCAGCACAGAATGCAGACATTCAGGGAACGATCACACTGGCGGCAGCCGCAAGTCTGGAAAAATCTTTTACAGAGCATCTGATCCCAATGTTTGAGGAACAGTACCCGGAAGTATCCATTGAAGGGACTTATGACAGCTCCGGAAAATTACAGTCACAGATCGAGGCTGGCGCAGATGTGGACATCTTCTTTTCCGCAGCGTTAAAACAGATGGAGGCATTGCAGGAGGAGGGCTATATCGCAGAGGATGCATCTGTGGATCTTCTGGAAAATAAAATTGTTCTGATCGTTCCGGCAGGAAAAGAGAGCGGTTATACTTCTTTTGAGGACATCGTGAATGCAGATATGATCGCAATCGGTGATCCGGAGAGTGTTCCGGCAGGACAGTACGGCAAAGAGGCATTGGAGAATCTGGATCTCTGGAGCAGTGTGGAAGGAAAATTAAGTCTTGGAACCAATGTGACTGAGGTATTAAACTGGGTGGCTGAGGGAAGTGCAGACGCCGGGATCGTTTACGCAACAGACGCAGCTTCCATGACTGACAAGGTTTCGGTTGTGGCAGAAGCACCGGAGGGAAGTGTTTCCAAAGTCATTTATCCGGTGGCAGAGTTAAAAGAGACAAAGAACAAAGACGCAGCAGATGCATTCATGGAGTTTTTACAGTCCGATGAAGCGCTTGACGTATTCAAGGCAGCAGGATTCACTGTCAATTCACAGCAATAAGACAGGATAGTAGTTCAGGAGGCAAAAAAATGGATCTTTCACCGGTATGGATCTCGTTAAAAACATCGGTCGTATCGATCATCATCACATTTTTCTGGGGCTTTGGGCAGCACGTGGCGTTGTGTCCGTCCGTTCCACAAAAGCAAAAGCATGGCTGGATGGATTGCTGACACTGCCGCTCGTACTGCCTCCGACCGTAGCGGGCTTTTTTTTGCTTTATCTGTTTGGAGCAAAAAAGACCGGCCGGTATCTTTTTAGAAAAAGTATTTCATTATAAAATCGTGTTCAGCTGGCAGGCAACCGTTCTGGCGGCTGTCGTGATCTCGTTTCCACTGATGTACCGCTCGGCGAGAGGTGCGATCGAGCAGGTCGATGCAAATCTGATCTATGCGGGCAGAACGCTTGGCATGAGTGAGCGCACCATTTTCTGGAAAATTATCCTGCCACAGGCAAGACCGGGAATCCTCTCCGGCGGCGTGCTCGCATTCACAAGAGGGCTCGGCGAATTCGGAGCGACTGCGATGATCGCCGGAAATATTGCAGGAAAAACAAGGACACTGCCACTCGCCATTTATTCTGAGGTGGCGGCCGGGGATATGGATACCGCAGGAAAATACGTGTTGATTATTGTTGCTTTTTCCCTGCTCATCGTGGCAGGAATGAATCTGCGTGGAGAGAAAAAAAGATGAGTTTACAGGTGGAGATCGAAAAAAACTAAATGACAAAGTGCTGTCTGTTTCTTTTGATACCGAAGGAAAACAGGGAATCACAGGAATCCTCGGTGCGTCCGGCTGTGGCAAGAGCATGACGTTAAAATGCATTGCCGGCATTGAGACACCGGATCGTGGGAAAATTGTTTTGAACGGCAGGGTATTGTTTGATTCCGGCAAAAAGATCAATCTGCGCGTGCAGGACAGACATGTCGGCTATTTATTCCAGAATTATGCACTGTTTCCGAACATGACGGTGGAGAAGAACATTGCGGCTGGTTTTCAGTATCGTCCCGGTCAGAGAATGTCTGCGGAGGAGATAAAAAAACAGACGGCAGATTATATGGAACTGCTGCATGTGACAGAGTTAAAATCCTCTTATCCGGGAAAATTATCCGGCGGGCAGCAGCAGCGTGTGGCGCTGGCGAGAATCCTTGCGTCAGACCCGGAGGTTTTGATGCTGGATGAGCCTTTCTCTGCTCTGGACGCATTTTTGAAAGAAAAACTGCAGTTGGAACTGCTGGAACTTTTGTCCGGTTATGACAAAGACATTCTGATGGTGACGCACAGCCGCGATGAGATTTACCGTTTCTGTGAGCATATGCTGATCGTGGAGGATGGCAGACAGGCGGGATTTGGTATCACAAAAGAGATTTTTAAAAATCCCGGCACACCGGCGGCAGCGAAGCTGACAGGCTGCAAAAATATTGAAAAAATCGAGAGAGTGGACGACCATACGATGGTTCTGCCAAACTGGAATACAACGGTCTGCGTAAAGGGCATGATCCCGGAAAATACGACACATATCGGCATCCGCGCACATTATTTAAGACTGCCGGAGAACGGACAGCGTGAAAATCTGGTGGAGTGCCAAAACGGAAAGATCCTCGACGATCCTTTTGAACTGGTGGTTGTTTTCGAACATGATGTCTGGTGGAAAATCCCGAAAGAAAGCTGGCAGAAAGAATATCAGGAAAAAATGCCGCAGTATCTCGCTATCCCGGAGGAGAGTATTCTATATCTGCACGGATAAAACTTGCAAACTGCGGAAAAAATGCCTATGATAGAATGAGTGCAAGTGGAAAGAATGCATTTATGCATTCGGCGAACGACGAAATTATTGAGTGATGAAATCACGATATATTATAAAAGATCGAAAACGGAGGAAAAACAAATGCCGGAAAATACGCAGAGAGTGAGCGTTGGTGGATTTTCTTTTGAAAATAAGGATGAAGCAGAACAGGCGAAAAAGGAAATCGAGGGGATCAGATATATCAAGACCAAGACCAATATGAATGATCCGGAGGTCATATTGCAGGTTTATAACAAAATGATCGGACAGAAACTGTTTGAAACAGCAGTCGGATACAGTTATTTAAAGGATCTGCAGGAATACCTGACGACAATTCCTTTTATCAAAAATGAAGATATCCTGCCGATTCCGGTCACACATCCGAGACTTGAGGAAAGCTTAAAAAAGCAGAAGCGTGAGATCGCACAGAAGGAACGTGTGCGGGCGGTCAGGGCGAGACAGCGTGAAAAAAATCTTGCAAAGATCGACAGGAAGGCATTAGAGACAGAGTCCTCCGGAAAATTGAAGATTTCCCTGTGTGTGAATGCAATCCTTGTGGTGTGCGTTGTGGCAATGTTTGCCATGGCGCTGACGAGCGACAGTCCGACAATCGTGGACTATCAGTCGAAACTTTTAAACCGCTATGCATCCTGGGAGCAGGAACTGACGGAGCGGGAAAAGGCAGTGAGCGAAAAAGAACAGGAACTTGGGATCCAGGTGGATACAGAACAGACAGATTTCACAGATTAGCCATAAAATCGTGATATTTTTAACAGAGAACAGACGTAACCGGAGGACGATATGGAGAGATTAAAGATTCTTGTAGTAGATGATGAGAGCAGGATGCGTAAACTGGTCCGCGACTTTTTAGTGCGGGAAGATTATGAAGTGTTAGAAGCCGGAGACGGTGAGGAGGCACTGGATATTTTTTATAAAGAAAAGAATATCGCACTGATTATTTTAGACGTCATGATGCCAAAGATCAACGGATGGGATGTCTGCCGTGAAGTGCGTGAAACATCCAAAGTTCCGATTATTATGCTGACTGCAAAAAGCGATGAGAGCGATGAACTGACCGGATTTGAACTTGGAGTGGACGAATACATTTCCAAACCATTTTCACCGAAAATCCTTGTGGCAAGGGTAAATGCACTGCTTCGCAGAAGCGGGCTGACTGCCGGAAATGATGAAAAATTTGTTGAGGCGGGCGGTATTAAACTGGATAAGACAGCGCATCTTGTGACCGTGGATGGCAGACCGATCGAATTAAGCATTAAAGAATTTGAACTGCTGGACTATTTTATGGAGAATCAGGGAATTGCACTATCCCGTGAAAAGATATTGAACAATGTGTGGAATTATGATTACTTTGGAGATGCGAGGACAATTGACACACATGTAAAAAAACTCCGTGCCAAAATCGGGGAAAAAGGAGAGTATATCAAGACAATCTGGGGTGTTGGCTACAAGTTTATAGTGGAGTAGGGCATTGTCGATTATTTGCAAAACTGATTGACATTACAGGATGGTTGTCATAATATGAAAAGAGATAAAAAAGGGTCATTGACCCGCGAACTTGCAGTGATATTAGTCGGACTTGTAGCAGGGACGATTATGTTGTGCTGGTTTATCAATACTTCCTTTTTGGAAAAATATTATATGCTGAACAAGCAGGATTCGCTGATTGACGGATATGATGTGATCAACGGTGCCAGTGAGACAGGTGAACTGAATTCCAGTGAGTTTGATGTCACTTTTGACAATCTGTGTGCCAATGGTAATATCGCAGTTATGATCATCAGTTCCAACCGTGCGATCGTGAGGTCTTCGGTGAATGACAATCAGGTCATTCTGATGGAATTTATGAATATTTTGTTTGGTGATGACAGAAGCCAGACCGAGATTTTACAGAGATCAGACAATTACGTCATACAGAAACAGACAGATACAAGGTTATCATCTGAGTACATGGTTCTTTATGGAACACTTTCCAATGGAAATCTGATCCTGATGCGTACTGCAGTGGAGAGTATCCGTGAGAGTGCAAAAATTTCAAATCAGTTTCTGGTTTACGTGGGCGTTCTGGCAATTGCGATCAGTGCGATTGTCACAGTGTTTGTGTCTAAGAGGATAACAACACCGATCTCAGAACTCACGGACATATCAAAAAGAATGACAGAGCTTGATTTTGATGCCAAGTATGTTTCCAGAGGACACAGAAAAAATGAGATAGATGAACTCGGTGAACATTTTAACCGTTTGTCATGTGCGCTTGAAAGCACGATCTCAGAACTTAAAAGTGCGAATAACGAATTAAAGCAGGATATTGAGAAAAAAACAGAAATCGATGAGATGCGCAAGGAGTTTTTATCCAATGTATCTCATGAGCTGAAGACACCGCTGGCGTTGATCCAGGGATATGCAGAGGGATTGCAGGCGTGTATCAATGATGATGCACAGAGCCGTGATTTCTACTGTGAAGTGATCATGGACGAGGCGGATAAAATGAATCAGATGGTCAAAAAACTTCTGACTTTAAACCAGTTAGAGTTTGGAAATGAAGTTGTTCCAATGGAACGCTTTAATCTGACAGAACTGATTCATGGAATTATTAATTCATCTTCTATTTTATTAGAGCAGAACGATATTTCGGTTACATTTGATGAGAGTGAACCGATGGATGCATGGGGAGATGAATTCAAGGTGGAAGAGGTTGTGACGAATTATCTGAGCAACGCGATCCATCATGCAGAATTTGATAAGAAGATCAGAATCTGGTATACAAGAAAAGACAGTGTTGTCCGGGTGAGTGTATTCAATACCGGAAAACAGATTCCGGAAGAAGATCTTGATAATGTCTGGATTAAGTTTTATAAAGTGGACAAGGCGAGAACGAGAGAATATGGTGGAAGTGGTATAGGACTTTCTATCGTGAAGGCAATCATGGAGTCATTTCACAGGGAATGTGGCGTGTTAAATCATGAAGATGGCGTAGAATTCTGGTTCGAACTTGACACGGAAAAAACAGGGATTGGTTCCGGACAGGCGGAGGATGATACAGTATGAGAAGAAAAAAAATAGAAGGAATCTTATGTCTGACAGGTATGCTTTTGCTGACAGGATGCGGAACGAAAGCATATGATCTCACAGAGGCAGAGGAAAGTCAGATCGTCAATTATGCAGTACACGTTGTTTCCAAGTATAATTCATATCAGAAGGATGGTCTGGTCTATGTGGATCAGAGCGTGGAAGAAACAGAGACCGAGGAGACTGTCACGGGCAGTGAGAGTGTGGATGGCACAGAAATAATGGATGAGACACCAGCCGGAAGCACGCTGGATGATGTATTTGGAGCAGATGGACTGGAAGTTGCCTATGGAGGAGTAAGTCTTGCCGGAAACTATACAGAGTCGGATGTGCTTGATGTAAGAGCCTCGAATGGAAAACAGTTTATGGTACTTACAATCGATATGACCAATCCTACAGAAGAGGGTATTACTCTGGATAATCTCACTTCAAAGGTAAAGTTTACAGCGGATTATTCTGCTGATGGAGCAGAGAGTGCGCAGGTTTCTGCTTATACAACGATCATGACAACGGATTTTTCAACTTATGATGATGAGATCCCGGCAGGAGAGACAAAATCAGCGGTTCTTTTATTTGAGATACCGGATTCCGTGACAGAAGTTTCTGATATTGTGCTCCATGTGACAAGAGATGACACAACTTATGAAATAAAATTGTAAAAAAACAGGAAGAGTTATGATATAATGTGCGTAAGCAATGAGCAGTGCCAATCGAGCATATACAGATCGGACATGTTTGCATGGTGAGGTCTGTATATATCGAGAGTGATAGGGCGAATGCCCGACAGCCAGGAAAATCTCTGATTTTTCTGGCGTGCACTGCGGACTGAGGTTCATATATTAAATCAAATTAAAAAACAAGAGAACATATACGTGGGAGGAAGACACAATGGATACAAATATTCTTTTAGAGTCAGGTACAAATGAATTAGAAGTTCTTGAATTTACGTTAGGTGACAATTATTATGGAATCAACGTGGCAAAGATCAGAGAGATCCTTACCTATCAGCAGGTAACACCGGTTCCAAATGCACATCCTTGTGTGGAAGGAATTTTTATGCCGCGTGATACGATGATGACGGTTATTGACCTGAAAAAGTGTCTGGGAATGGAACCATCCGAGAAAAAGGGCTTATTCATTATCACAAACTTTAATAAATTAAACATTGCATTCCATGTAGATGAAGTGATCGGTATCCACAGAGTATCATGGGAGGACATCATTAAACCGGATTCTACGATCAACACGGAAGATAAGAGTGCTGCAACAGGGGTTATCAAGCTGGAAGGAAAATTAGTGGTGATCCTTGATTTTGAAAAGATAGTTACGGACATCAGCCCGGAAACCGGACTGAAAGTATCAGATGTGGAGGAGAGAACAGCCAGAGACAGAAGCGATTCTCCAATCCTCATTGCAGAGGATTCCCCACTGCTTGGAAAAATGATCTCAGAGTGTCTGAAAAAATCAGGATACACGAATCTGATCATGACAATGAACGGACAGGAGGCGTGGGATAAGCTGACTGAGTTCAAGAAGAAAGGAACAGTCCGTCAGGACGTACACTGTATCATCACAGATATTGAGATGCCTCTCATGGATGGACACAGATTGACAAAACTCTGCAAATCAGATGATGAGATCAAGAAGATACCACTTATTATTTTTTCATCTCTTGTGAATGAGGAGATGCGCAAAAAGGGAGAACAGTTAGGAGCAGATGCCCAGTTGACAAAGCCGGAGATCGGTATGCTGGTAGAGGCAATTGACAATCTGATCGATAAGAGCGTAGATTAAGTCAGAAAAAGGGGTGTGAGTTTTTTCACATCCCTGATTTACTATAATCGAAAAATAAATATATGATAGTTACAAAGAAATCAATAGCAGGAGAATATTACCATGAATGAATCAGAAAATTACCTGGATCAGTTATTAAATGCCGTCGATGGCAGATCTGATTTAAATGACAGTGATCCTGTAAATCCAGAAGAAATTGAGAGTAAAGAACAAATGCCACAGAAGAGTACAAGAGAGACAATTGATATTCCGGATTCCAATGATCTGTTTATGGATCAGTTTGAACAGGAACTCCGGAAAGATAATGATCCCGATGAATTTTTAAAACAGTTCGAGCAAGAATTAGACAGGGACGAAAGTTCACAGGGTGTGACAAAAGCAACACAGCCGATGCTTGATGATATTGACCAGATCATGGAGAGCGTGAATCAGGAAGCCGCAAATGATACAGCAGAGATGGAAACATCAGCAGTGGAGAAAACAGCAGAGCAGAAAGAGGATACTGCCGAAGTAAAAAATGATGAGGGTGCCAGTGAAGATGGAATTGATGATCTGGCAATCGATGATATCGGAATTGATGATTTTGGACTGGATGATCCGGAAACAGAAAACGAAAAAGCGGTATCGGATGAAGATGATGAATTAATGAAAATTCTGAGTGGAACAGGCGAAGATTCCGAAATACCGGAGGCAGACAATGCAAAAGCAGAAGTGCAGCCGGATGACGGGGGAAAAGAAGAAAAGAAGCCGAAGAAACAGGGATTTCTGGCAAAGCTGTCTAAATTACTGTTCGGTGATGATGAACCAGATGAGGAAGAAATTTCCGGAATGCAGGCTGAACCTGCAGTTACTGAGATGTCTATGGATGATATGGACATCTTAAACGAGTTCGAAGGTTCTTCGGACGGTGATAAGAAGGGCAAAAAAAGAAAAAAAGAAAAAAGAGAAAAAGAAGAAAGAAAAAGCACCAAAGCAGCCGAAAGAGAAAAAAGTAAAACCAAAGAAAGAGAAGAAACCAAAGCCACCGGCAGAACCGGATAACACACCGCCGCTGCCAAAAGTGCCGGTGATCCTCGTTTTTGTGATGGCAGCATCCATTCTGGTACTTGTTCTGGCAGGCACACATTTACTTGGATTTTCAAACAGTTTTGCAGATGCAGACCAGGCATTTGCAGAAGGAAGATATTCGGATGCTTTTCAGGCTGTGGCAGGGGAGAAAGTAAAGGAAAAAGACACGGATACCTATGAGAAATATCGTATTACAGCTATGGTTTCAGCAGAGTATGAAGCTTACGAGAGCATGATGGATGCAGAGGTTTACGATATGGCTCTGGATTCTTTGATCCGCACGGTACAGCGATATGACAAGTATCTGCAGGATGCAGAGACTTATGGATGCAGGGGCGAGTTTGATAAGATTGAAAGTGCAGCAGAGACAGCATTACAACAGGATTTTGGATTGACAGCAGAGGATGCAAGAACCATGTATGCACTGTCCAATAAAGAGACTTATTCCAGAGAAATTTACAAAGTATTAGAGAAGGCAGGCTTATCAGAGGTGACAGAATGATAGCGATCATTGACTATGATGCAGGAAATTTAAAAAGTGTAGAAAAGGCGTTACAGTTTCTGGGGCAGGAGTGCGTGATCACAAGAGATTTTCATGAAATCAAAAAGGCAGACAAGGTGATCCTTCCGGGTGTTGGATCTTTCGGAGATGCCATGAGCCAGCTGAGGAAGTTTGAACTTGACAAGGTCATTCATGAAGTGGCGGCAGAGCAGAAACCATTTTTGGGAATCTGTCTGGGATTACAGCTTTTGTTTGAAGGAAGTGAAGAGTCTGAGGGAGTGGAAGGTCTGTATCTGTTAGATGGAGAAATCCTCCGGATCCCGGAACAGGAAGGACTGAAAATTCCAAATATTGGATGGAATTCGCTGGATCTGCAGAACAATGGACGACTGTTTGAAAATCTGAATGGCAATCCATTTGTTTATTTTGTTCATTCCTATTATTTAAAAGCCAGAGAAGAGGCAATTGTCAAAGCAACCATCGATTACAGCACACATATCCATGCTTCTGTGGAGAAAGATAATATTTTTGCATGTCAGTTCCATCCGGAAAAAAGTGGAACAGTAGGATTACAGATACTTTCTAACTTTGCAAAATTGTAGGAGGAACGTCAATGTTTACAAAAAGAATTATTCCATGTCTCGATGTAAATCAGGGACGCGTGGTAAAAGGTGTTAATTTTGTCAACTTACGGGATGCAGGTGATCCGGTTGAGATTGCGGCAGCGTATGATAAAGCAGGAGCAGATGAATTGGTTTTCTTAGATATCACAGCAACGTCTGATGCGCGGGAGACTGTGGCCGATATGGTACGGAAGGTTGCAGAAAAGGTTTTTATCCCGTTTACCGTAGGTGGAGGAATCCGCACGGTAGATGATTTTAAGGCATTGCTTCGCGAGGGAGCCGACAAGATCTCCATCAACTCGTCTGCTATCAATAACCCGAACCTGATCAGTGAGGCAGCAGATAAATTTGGCAGCCAGTGTGTCGTTGTAGCAATCGATGCAAGACGAAGAGAAGATGGTTCCGGTTGGAATATTTATAAAAATGGCGGCCGTATCAATGCCGGCATGGATGCGGTTGAATGGGCGATGAAAGCAGACCGGCTGGGGGCGGGTGAGATTTTACTGACCAGTATGGACTGTGATGGCACTAAGGCAGGCTATGATCTGGAACTCACCAGAATGATCTCTGAGAATGTATCAATTCCGGTGATCGCATCCGGTGGAGCCGGAACAAAAGAGCATTTTTATGATGCACTGACAGAAGGAAAAGCAGACGCAGCGTTAGCAGCTTCTCTGTTCCATTATAAAGAGCTGGAAATCGCTGATTTGAAAGATTATCTTGCAGACCGCGGTGTTCCGGTGCGGCGCTGAGACATCCGGCAGCAGACTGGATGTCCCGGACAAATGCAGCAGTGCAGGAGAAATTTTAAGAAGGTAACAAAAATGTCAATGATCACAAATGACTGGCTGGATGAGATCCAGGGGGAATTCAAAAAGCCATATTATAAAGCGTTATATCAGTTTGTCCGCGATGAATACAGTAAAACGGTGATTTATCCACCGGCGGACGATATTTTTAATGCGATGCATTTTACGCCGTTAAGCAAGGTAAAAGTGCTTTTGCTTGGGCAGGATCCATATCATAATGTAAATCAGGCGCACGGATTATCTTTTTCCGTATTACCGGAGCAGAAAGAAATACCGCCTTCCTTACAGAATATCTATAAGGAACTGCATGATGATCTCGGCTGTTATATCCCGAATAATGGATATCTGAAAAAATGGGCAGACCAGGGTGTGCTTTTGTTAAATACAGTACTGACTGTGCGTGCACATCAGGCAAATTCCCATCAGGGACATGGCTGGGAACAGTTTACAGATGCAATCATCCAGGCTGTGAATGCACAGGACAGACCGATTGTATACATGCTGTGGGGAAGACCGGCACAGAGCAAGATTCCGATGCTGACCAATCCAAAGCATCTGATTTTGACAGCACCGCATCCAAGCCCACTGTCTGCGTACCGGGGATTTTTCGGATGCAGGCATTTCAGCAAGGCGAATGAATTTTTGCAGGCGAATGGTGTGGAACCAATTGACTGGCAGATTGAGAATATATAAAAACAGATGGCATTCTGCCATCTGAAAAGACCTCTGAAATGAGGAGTGCCCAGACACCAAAGGCGCCTGGGCTATTATGAAAAAATTTATCAAGTATTAAAAACTTATTTCCGTTTCATTTATGAGTTTATTGTAACAGTAATATGTGAATAAAGTATGAACAATTGTTGAATAATTAAAAATTTTTGTGCAAAACTACAGAAATGACCTTGAAAAACTAATAAAATGAAGCTAAAATGACGATGTAAAGATAAGAGAAAGGTAATTATGAGGGAGAATGCATAATTACACAACGATATTGTTTTACATGGATGATTGCTGATCAAAGGAGTGAGAAATATGGCAACAATTTCAGGATATGATTCATCTTCCATCGGCGTACTGTTTTCCAGTTTGAATTCAGGAAGTACGAAAACAAGTGCAATGTTTGGAACATCAGATTTACTTGGTATTAGTTATTCTGACTATGCCACAATCCAAAATGGAAGTTACACAAAGCTGATGAAGGCTTATTACACAAAGGAGGCATCGGGCGATTCATCATCTTCGTCTGTGTCTGCTACCACATCGACTTCCAAAGATTCTTCCAAGACACTTGCAAATATCGAGAGCGCAGCAGAGGATTTAAAGAAGGCGTCTGAGACACTGAGAACAAATGGAGATAAATCTCTGTTTACAAAGAAACAGACGACAGATAAAGATGGAAATGTTTCTTATGAGTATGATACAGATAAGATTTACAAGGCGGTCAGTGATTTTGTGGACAGCTACAATAAGATGTTAAAAGAGGGTGGAGATTCCAATACCAACAGCATCTTAAGAAGCACGAAGTCCATGGTCAATCTGACAAAGGCAAATTCCAACATGCTCAGCAAGGTCGGAATCACGATCGGAACCGACAATAAGCTTTCCATTGATGAGACAGCATTTAAGAAAGCCGATATGAACACGGTAAAATCCCTGTTCCATACGACAGGCGGATTTGGTTATCAGACCTCGGTTCAGGCAGGTATGATCGAGAGTTATGCGAAGAGTGAGGCAGAGAAAGCCAATACTTACAATAAGTCAGGCATGTATACATACAATTATGCGACAGGTGAGATCTATAATACCACAACCTAAACGGTTGCAAAATAAATACAGACATGATATGTTATGAGAAGCTCATAAAAATGGGTTTCTCATAATTTTTTTTATGGCGGGAAAAGAGGTAAACTATGGCAAAAAAAGTAGTAGTAGGAATGTCGGGAGGCGTGGATTCTTCCGTTGCAGCGTATTTATTAAAGAAGCAGGGATATGATGTGATCGGTGTCACAATGCAGATCTGGCAGGATGAGGATGAATTTACACAGGAAAAAAACGGTGGCTGCTGTGGGCTGAGCGCCGTTGATGATGCCAGAAGAGTGGCAGACCGTCTGGAGATTCCGTATTACGTCATGAATTTTAAGCAGGAATTCAAAAAGAATGTCATGGATTATTTTACAGCAGAATATCTGAAGGGAAGAACACCGAATCCATGTATCGCATGTAACCGCTATGTGAAGTGGGAGGCATTATTAGATCGGAGCCTTGCTATTGGTGCAGATTACATTGCAACCGGACACTACGCAAGAATTGAGCAGCTTCCAAATGGCCGCTATGCAATCAAAAATTCTGTCACAGCCGCAAAAGACCAGACTTATGCGCTTTACAATCTGACACAGGCACAGTTATCGAGAACACTCATGCCGGTCGGAGATTACCATAAGGACGAAATCCGCCAGATTGCAGAAGAAATCGGGCTGATGGTTGCACACAAAAAGGACAGTATGGAGATTTGCTTTATTCCAGATGATGATTATGCAGGATTTATTGATAAAGAGTGTGGAAATCTTGTACCACCACCTGGAAATTTTGTATCCAAAGATGGGAAAATACTTGGCAGACATAAAGGAATCACACATTACACGGTAGGACAGAGAAAAGGTCTTGGAATTGCACTTGGTTACCCGGTGTTTGTGACAGAGATCCGCCCGGAGACAAATGAGGTTGTATTAGGTTCGAATGAGGATGTGTTTACGACAGAACTGTACGCGGATCATGTGAACTTCATGTCGATCCCAGACATTGAAGGCGAAGTGAAGTTAAAGGCAAAAATCCGCTACTCCCACAGTGGAAGTATGTGTAAAGTGACACGTACCGGAGAAGATCAGATCCATTGTGTGTTTGAAGAACCGGTACGCGCAGTGACACCGGGACAGGCAGTTGTACTTTATGATGGAGATTACATTGCCGGCGGCGGAGTCATTATCTGAGGTCTGGCACGGAATGATACGGAAATTTTATAAAAATTAAAGGCAGAATTAACAAATGAAGAATACCTTCTGGAAGAGAGAGCGGATCGAGATTATGACTGCTCTGGCATTATTTAATTATGTGTTTTTAGGAGCAGAATATTTATTTGACAATATGATGGCATTTCAGACGGATTCAGGCGGAGTGGTGCTGGCACAGAGTTATGTGCTTGGAAGCAGCACGGTTGGTTTTCTTCTGTTTGGCGTACTGGATGGTAAAATGCGGGAAAGAGCAAAGAAGGCGGGCAGTGCTGGTGCAGGAGTTCTCGCAGCCGTATGTCTGTGGGGGAATCCAGGTACATCAGAGTTATGGAAGCACACTTGCAGCAGGACTGATTTTATATGTGCTGCTTGGAATAGCCGGAAGTCTGGTACACTACCGGGCAGCGTGCCGCTATGGTATGGAAGAACATCTGGCGGAAACGGTGGGGGTATCGTATGCAATCGGACTTTTTTTACAGTTTCTTGAAAATAATCTGATCCATAATGCAGCAGTGGAAGCGGTGATTTTGACTGTGGCATTCTGGGCACTTCTTTTTCTGGTGGAGAAAAGGAAGGTGGCAGAAAGCCTGATGGAGCGGAATCTATATGAGTCAGATCCCATCAGACATCCGTATGCAGCGGCAGGTACGCTCATTTTCACAATCGCCCTTATGACCTGTATTTTTGCAACATTAGACAATGCAGTGACATTAGGGCATGCAGGTGGAAGTATGGATATCGGACAGTGGCCAAGACTGATCCTGGCGGTCAGCGGACTTGTGTCAGGCGTGTTGTTTGATTATGGAAAAGGCAGATACAGGAACCTTATCATGTACTGCGTGACGCTGCTTTCCACGGTGTGTATACTTGTGATCGTTTCCGGCGGCTCTTTTTTGCTTGGGCTGATCGTATTTTATCTGTCGGCAGGCTTCTTTGTTGTGTTTTTCTCGACCGGTTTTGTGCGGCTGGCGGGGTATATGAGAGTGCCGCAGTTTTGTGCTGGCATGGGAAGAGCAGTGAACAATCTCTGCGCCATACTCATTGGAAGTTTTTCAGTAGCACTGATCCGGTCCGGCGACAGTACGAAGATCATGATCGCATCGATCGGGTTATTTGTGCTGATCAGCATTGCGATTTATATTTACACGGTGATGGGACAGACGGATGTGGAATTGCCTGATCAGGAGCGGAAACAGGAAGAGGAGCAGGATTATTTTTCAGCATTTGCAGATACCTATGCGCTGACAGAACGGGAGCAGGAGGTGTTGAAAATGCTTTTGGCATCGGATGAGGAGGTGCAGGAGATCGCAAATAGGCTTTATATTTCGAGGGCAATGTTATATCGATATATTTCATCGCTCAACAAAAAAACAGATACAAATTCAAGGATTGGCCTGATCCAGTTTTATTATACATGGAAACTGGAAAAAAAGGCTGATCGTGACGATTGAGACATATGTAAACTCCCGGATCGTGCAATTTTATGTTAAGCTTTTTTCAGTATATTCCTGGTATGGAGATAGGAGGCTTGAATGAGACATAAGGTGCGTGATCTGGGAGTCTTTTTTTGTCTTGCGCTGATGTTGTTTACTGTGACTTCCTGTGGAAAAGAAGTGAGTGATCAGACGATCGCAGCGACCGAACAGAGTTCTGAAGAAAGCCGTGCTGCAGAAGCAGTCATGGGGACAGAAACGGTGGAAACTTTTTCGACGGAGAAAGCCGGATGGTTCTGCATGCAGACATTGTGGCGGCGCAGGAAAAATTGTCTGCGAACTCTGTGGCGGTTCGCATGGAAAGCCGTGTTCTATTTGTCATGGCAAGGGTGTGATCACGGATGATTGTATTCTCTGTCATGGAGCGAAGAAATGTACGGTATGTGGCGGAAGCGGAAAAGTGTAGAGAAGAGTCCCAAAATGGGAGAACAAAATTGCACAAAAAAGTAGTATAGGAGGAAAAGCAGATGAGAAAGGCGTGGAAGAAAGCAGTCAGTGTCCTGCTGACATTGGTACTGATATTCGGTGTCCTGCCGGGGATGAACGTGTCGGCAGAGGATGAAGGAGGACAAGGAAGCAGATCAATTGAGTTGAATTTTGCAGGTACTGTGAATGGCAGCACTGTCACGTATGACGTAGAGGGCACAGATGTTGCGTTAACGGTGGAAGGTGCAGAATTAAATGATTCTAAAGTTTCTATATCAGAGGGGAATTTAGGGAGTGTAAAATTTAAACTCGAGAACTTTGATCCAGATAAGATGCAGATTCGTGTGTATTCAAACGATGGATTTCAAACATATCTTACGGTAAATCAGAATGAAACTTCACTGGCAGAACGGGAGGGTGAAGGAGGATTCCCAGATTCTATTACACTGGTCGTAGAAAAAAAGGGTTCGCAAGGACAGCCGGGGCAGTCAACAGATAACAGGATTCGCTTACAATTGGAGGGGGATGCCTGTAACGGCTTTGCAGACATGGTTTCTAAAGATATACAGATATATGTAAGCAAGGATGGTGGCAGCAGTTTCAGTCAATTGACAGGTTTAGATACCAACAGTACAAAAGAATATGTGTTTGAAGCTGACATAACATCTATACAATTTTACGTTTCCTGTGATGAAACAAAATACAGTCTGCAGTTTCCGGGAAAGTCCGCAGATGAGGGAAAATCCGAGCAGACAGCGATAGCGTTAAATGCAGCGGGAACACAGCATATCCAGATCGATCATTCTGTGAGAACCATTACATGGGCATATGACAGACAGACCTATGGAGAAGATGCCTATTTAGAGCATGGAAAAGCGCAGGTGGTTGCGGTAGAAGGTGTATATGATTTATATAGTATACCGTTTGCAAACAATCCAGGGGATGAGAAAGGTGGACATATTGCAGTAGAAGCCGGAAAACAAGTTACGGTAAGATTAACCCCGGATTATGGTTATCAGTTGAAAGGTGTATCACTTAATGGAGGAGTTACGTTGGCACCGCAGGCGGAGGTATCCACCTTCACCTTCACAATGCCGGATACCAACGTGCATTTTAAAGGAATCTTCACACAGACACAGGATGAAATTAATACAACAGGAACAAAAGTTTCTTCCGCCTCTGTTGAAAATGGAGCAAATGCGCCTCCAAGCGCAAATCTGCGTCTTACCGGGGAGGATTCGGATGCAAATACAACAAATGCACTTGCACAGGTAGCAAATGCAGTAAGTGCAGAAGCAGTAAACCTGACTTTAGACCAGATTGTCAGCAAGGGAGATGGAACTAACTGGGAGAATCCAGTCACGCAGTTAGACCAGCCTGTAAAAATGAAACTACAAGTGGCTGATTATGACACGGCGGCAGGATATGAGGTTGTAAGGGAGCATAACGGAAACCTCACAAAACTTACAACGTCTGTGTCGGAAAATGGTACGCTGACTTTTGAGACAAATCAGTTCTCAACTTATTTTATTGTGAAAACAGCAAAGAAAGCGGATAATGGTAATGCAAAAACGGAAAAAAGTTCCAATACATCTTCCACAACTGCCTCTTCGGCTGCGGGATCTACAGATAATGCGATAACTGCACAGTCAGTAAGCGGAGAGGGAGTCCCTGCAATCAATATCGCAAGTGCAGCAGATCAGCTTCTGAATCTTGCAAAGTTAAGTGAAGACGAGAACAAGGCAGTAAAAGCCGGAAACAAGACGCAGTTTGTTTTGAGTGCATCCGGCATGACACCAACAAAAGAAGAGATTGCACTCATTCAGAGTGTTCTTGGAAACAATGTGATTGGACAATACTTAAATCTTGATTTAACATTGAAGATATCAGGAAGAGCGGATCGCCAGATTACAGATTTATCCGCACCAATGTATATAGCAATCACAATTCCGCAGAACCTTGTGAACCATGACAGTAGTATTGAACGCACTTACAGGATCGTCAGAATCCATGATGGTGTAGCAACACTGATCGATGGAAATTACGATGCAGCCACGAATCAGTTTACATTTGCAACGGATGGTTTCTCAACCTATGCATTGGTATATGAGGATGTGAATACCACTCTGACAGGCAGATCGCCAAAAACAGGAGACAACTCCCTGTGGATGGTATGGACGCTCATTCTCTGTGCAGGATGCAGTATTCTGTTTGCAGCAGGAAAGAGATACAAAAAAAGGGAATGGTAATCATGAAAAATAGGATCATGTAAAAAATCTGAAAGAGGTAAAAAGGGCATGTGAAAAAACGAGAGTTTTTTCACATGCCCTTTTTTATCTTATGCGAAACGACGTTAAAAAACATATTATCGCTGCATCAGGCGTCTGCAATAAGTTCCACCGGACAATGGTCAGAGCCGTACACTTCCGTATGGATTCCGGCAGACTGCAGCTTTTCGTCCAGACATCTGGAAGTGATAAAATAGTCAATACGCCATCCTGCGTTCTTCTCACGTGCCTTGAACCGGTAAGACCACCAGGAGTAGATCCCCTCTTTATCCGGATAAAAATAGCGGAAAGTATCTGTGAATCCGGAGTTTAACAGAGTGGTCATCTTTGCACGTTCCTCATCGGAAAATCCGGCATTTTTGCGGTTGGTTTTGGATTCTTCAAATCGATCTCTTCATGTGCAACATTCAGATCTCCACAGACAATGACAGGTTTTACCTCGTCGAGCCTTTTCAGAAAGGCAAGAAAATCTTCTTCCCACTGCATGCGGTAAGGAAGTCTTGCCAGTTCGTTCTGGGAATTCGGAGTGTAACAGGTAACCAGATAAAAGCATCGTATTCCAATGTGATGACACGCCCCTCATGGTCATGCTCCGGGATGCCGATGCCATAAGAGACAGAGAGTGGTTCGTGTTTTGTAAAAATGGCAGTGCCGGAATAGCCTTTTTTTTCGGCGTAATTCCAGAACTGATGGTAGCCGGGGAGATCAAGGGCAATCTGCCCTTCCTGTAATTTTGTTTCCTGGACACAGAAAAAATCTGCATCCACTTCATTGAAAAAATCTAAAAATCCTTTTTGCATGCAGGCACGAAGTCCGTTTACATTCCAGGAAATAAATTTCATAGTTTTATCCATCCTTTTCCTGCAGCAGTGACCGTGGAGGCATCTGCCGCTGATTTTTTTCTATATACTCTGACACAGTGTGGGTTATTCTGTTGTATTGTGGTAATAAGTGTTTAGGCGACCAGAAGTTATTTGCCCAGATGAGCAAATTCTTCCTCTGTTTCCATTGTAGTCCATTTGCCGAATGCTTGAGAATCCAGACTTGGAACATAGCCAAGATTCTTATATCCTAATTTCTTAAGCAATTCAATACTAGCTATATTTTCACATTCTGTAAAACTAATAAACTCCCATTCCGGAGCCATCTTGTGAAGATGTTCAGTCAAAACAGTTAAGGCTTCAAAAGCATATCCTTGTCGATGATATTTATAAGAAAAAGTATAGCCGAGAGAAAATGTATGATCCTTTGGCATAACAACTATTTCACCAATCATTTCATTTGTATCCTTTAGTGCTACTGCTATCATACAAGGAAAATCAATTGATATCTCATCATTTCTTCGGCGTTCAATCAAACTTACGATTCCATCATAGTCTTTTACCTGTCCTCTCTGATATCGAGCACATATTTCATTATTTCTATAATCAAATATTACATCCACATCATTTTGCAATACATTCCGAAGATGGAGTCTTTTGGTATCAATGGAAATCATCTATTTGTTCTCCTCTGTAATTTCAATCATTCACCTGTTCATGTAAATATGATTAGTCAAACTCATTAACACCATGATTCTACCATAATTGCATTTGAAAATCTATTTTATGCTATGAAAATTCATTCAAAGAAGTTGAACTTAAATTATGATGGGAATACAGATTGATTTCTGTCGTTACCCAATAGGCACTCATCCCATAACCGTGAGTTCCATAACGTAAATTGCAGATTTTGTAGTGCAAGCCATAGCGTAAATTGGGCATGTATAAGCGTTCTCCCACAAGTCATTCATAACGTAAATGAAAGAAAAACGGTACAGACAAATATGATTTCTTTCGTGAGCCATGGAGCTGGGTTTCTAAAATTTTGTGAAGCCTCGCTTGAACATAATTTTTGCTCAGAAGCCCAGCGGAATGCCCGGCGAACAGGAACATCATATTTGTCTGTACCGTTTTTCTTTTTCATTACATATAAGATCACGACTTGTGAGAGGGCGCTTATATCTGCCCCTCACAACCCATAAAAGCACTGCAGAATCTGCAACACTACGCTGGCTAAACTCCGGTATATTTCGATTTATTTTGCCAGCAGCATCATGATTTTATTGCTGCGCTCCACGAATTTTGTCATCTCATCTACAGATAACGGATGGTTGGAGAGCACAGCCAGATCATATAACTGTTCACAGAACATTGGAACATTTTCGGAATCTTTGTGCTCAAAAATGTATTTTACAAGTTCATTGTTAGCATTTAAAGTAAGTGTCTGGTCAGCAGCAAACATATTCATGTCCATGCCGCCCATACCGTTCATGGCATACATCTTCATCATATCCTGCATACGTCTTCCTTCTTCGGAAAGTGTGATGATAGAAGAGATGTTCTCATTTTTCAGCTTCTCCACTTTCACAGTGAGTTTATCGTTGTTCAGAGCTTTTTTGAATACTTCTGTCAAAGCATCTGTCTCTGCTTTCAGATCTTCTGCAGAAGTCTCATCCTTTAAGGATTCTGTCACATCCGCATCAATACGCATGAATTTGTATTTTTCATTGCGCTGCTCTAACTGTGTGATGAAAGAGGTATCAATGTTGTGATCTAAGATCACTGCCTGCATGTTCTGTTCTTTGAACAGCTTAATGTACTGACCCTGCTGGACTTTATCGGTAACATAGTAGATAACTTTACGTTCATCCTTTTCACTGTCAGCAGAAGTGTCGCTGCCATCAGCAGTATGATCAGATGCAGCAGCATCGCCAGTGTTTGTAATTGGATTACCATCTTTGTCTAATACCTCCGCATCGTCTTTCTTTTCTTCTTCCTTCACTAATAATTCAGGAAGAGTCAGATACTTGTCATCTAAGTTTTTGAACAGAATGTAGTCGTTCATCTTGTCACAGAACTTTGTATCTTTTAAGCAGCCAAATTTGATAAATGGGCTGATGTCATCCCAGTATTTCTCATAGCTTTCCTTTTCGGTCTTGCACATGCCGATGAGTTTGTCCGCAACTTTTTTGGTGATATATTCGGAGATCTTCTTTACAAATCCATCGTTCTGTAAAGCGGAACGGGATACGTTCAGTGGAAGATCCGGGCAGTCGATCACACCTTTTAATAACATTAAGAATTCAGGAATGACTTCTTTGATGTTATCTGCGATGAACACCTGATTGTTATATAACTTAATGGTTCCCTCAATAGAATCGTATTCTGTATTGATCTTCGGGAAGTATAAAATTCCTTTTAAGTTGAATGGATAGTCCATGTTCAGGTGGATCCAGAACAGAGGCTCTTTGTAGTCTAAGAATACTTTGCGGTAAAAGTCCTTGTATTCTTCGTCAGTGCAGTCTTTTGGATTCTTTGCCCACAATGGGTTGGTATCATTCAATGGAACCGGACGTTTTACAATTTTTAATTTTTCTTTTGCAGGGGAAACTTCAACGACTTCTTTTTCACCGTTTTCATTTTCTTTTTCCTCTGTTTTTGCTTCCTCGTGGATTTCTTCCACAACGGTATCAGTATCTAACTTATCTGCTGCATCGATGGTTTCATATTCTGTCTCAGCATTTGCCTTAGATAAGAAGATTGGGGTAGGCATGAAAGAGCAGTACTTCTCAATGACTTCTCTTGCACGGTATTCGTTTGCGAATTCGAGGCAGTCTTCATTCAGGTATAAAGTGATCTCAGTACCGACACCTTCTTTTGTGCCGTCTGTCATATCGAATTCTGTGCCTCCGTCACATGCCCAGTGGACAGGTGTGGCATCTTTTTTTTTATAAGATAAAGTATCGATTGTCACCTGATCTGCTACCATGAATGCAGAGTAGAAACCAAGTCCGAAATGACCGATGATCTGATCGTCGTTTGCCTTGTCTTTGTATTTTTCGATGAAATCAGTAGCACCGGAAAATGCGATCTGGTTGATATATTCTTCTACTTCGTCGGCGGTCATACCCAGACCGTTATCAATGAATTTTAACGTTTTTTCGTCCGGGTTTACAATAACCTGAATCTGTGGTTTGTAATCAGCAGGTAATTCGTACTCGCCCATCATATCCAGTTTTTTAATTTTGTGATGGCATCGCAGCCATTACTGATCAATTCACGATAGAAGATGTCGTGATCGGAATATAACCATTTCTTGATGATCGGGAAAAGGTTATCACTGTTGATTGAAAGATTTCCATGTTTCTCAGCCATAATATAACACTCCTTTTTCTATACATAAGTAAAACTAATTATTTTATGTTCTATTATAAAATGCACTTATCAAATATCTGAATCATTGCATTTCAACTTATATCTAGGATTTTATAACCCTTGTCTGCAAAAGTCAATAGAAAATTAGCACTCTTTTTAAATGAGTGCTAACAACAAACAGGCTAAAGCAGAAAAATAAGGTGTTTACAGAATATATAAAAACTTTATAAACTTAATTGAAGTTCATGGTATAATAACCACAAGAGAACGGAGGATAACATGATAGTTTTAAAAGCGGATAAAGAATTGAATTTAACCTTTCAGAAACTGATCAAAATGATGGATGCGCCGGTGGAGTGGAACGGCATGTTTTTTGTGGTCGGAGATTATCTGATCCTGCAGGGCAGTGTGCGTTCACTTTTTTTCAACTTTGACACGAAGCTTGTGGTGACGAATATTATCGAGCTGAAGGCAGAGGAGCAGATGATCGCTGCCGTGGAGCAGCACCCAAATGTGAGGGATATTTTGAATATGGTGCTTTATGCGTTTGGAAAGTGGGGAAATATCAAGGGACTCCGTGTGGACAAAGATTATGTGCAGCTGAACCGGTTGTTTGCGCAGATCCTTGGGGAATTTCAGGTGGAATCGCAGTATGGACCGGAACATTTCCGCTTCTATAAAAATAAAATCCGTCTGACCTATGAGGACGTGATCGAGGCAGTGCTGTCAGATGAACCCGAGGAGGTTTTACTGCCGGAGGAAGAGGAGCCGCAGGGATTGTGGCATAAGCTGGTCTGGAAAAAGGCGGCGAGCAGTTTTTTGATGCGGGATACCACGCTTGCAGAGCGGAGACGAAACCGGATCGGAAATAACTTTTATCTGGCCGGATATCTGTGCCCGAAGTGTGGAAGCCAGCTTTACATGGCAGTTTACCCGGAAGGCAGGGAATTTCAGATTGAGACAGAAGAGGGGGCAGTCCGCATTGCCCGCGTTTACAGTTGTAAAAAGTGCTGTTGCATGTATACGCCAAGACCAAAGCGTCTGTTGGTGGATGGGGATGTATACAAAATGGACTTTGAGCGGGATGAGGCTGCCTATGAGGATTATCAGGAACTTTTGGGACGTACTGCCGGACGGAATGTGAATACAAAATACAATGAGTATGTGGACAAAAAAATGGCAATGGAGATGGAACGTGCAGACGCATCTTCGTTACAGGATGAGGAACAGGAAATTACAGAACTGATCGAGCATCTGCCGGAAGTGTCAGAGCAGGAAATGTTTCACACTCTGCGGAAAATGGAAGAAGGATTTTATTCGGACGAGGGTGTAAGACGTTTGGAGCAAGCAATCCGCGGCGAGGATGAGATGGAAACAGATGCGGATTGCGACGCAGATGATGAGAAGGAAGCAGATACGGAAAGAGCCGCGGAAGATGAGCCGGATACAGAATTGGAACGTAATGCAGAAGAATCAGGCAAAACGAAAAAAAATGTAGACAAATCGGATGGAAACTCTGAGAGAACATTTGGAAAGCCGGGAAGAGATTCGGAGAAACCGAGGGAAAACGCACCTGTAACTGCGGGAAAATCAAGTGGAATATCTCATGCAAATCTGGAAGAAGCAAAAGAAAATGCCACAACAACTGTGGAAAAACTAAGAGAAGATTCCTCTGCAATTACAGGAAAAGCAAGAAAAAAAACGCAGGAAAATAAGGGCGCAGTGTGGGAAAACAACCAAAACAGTAAGGAAAATCCACGGCAGAGCACAGAAAAGGTTATAGACAAAACACAGAAAAAAACGGTAGAGAAAACCAACGGTACGTCAGTAGAGGAAACGCAATCTGCAAAAGAAAAAACAGGGCGTGCAAGAAATGCAGAGCAGACATTTGAGAGGAGCCCGCAAAAGAAGACAGAATCGGTTGAAAATACAAAATCATCAGAAAATGCGTCAACAACAGGAAGGAAGAATCCATCCGGAAATATAATACCGGCAGACAGCAGAATTCCATCAAAATACGGCTCATCAGTAGACAGTGGAAACGCATCAAAGTATGCCGCATCAACAGGCAGTGCAGACACATCCACAAATGCTGAGAGAGACAGACAGCCCGCCAGGGAGGAATTGAAGCGTCTGACGCAGGTGCAGCGGCTTGTCAACCAGCCGGGAAGAAAAACAAGAGAGGAACTGGTTTCTCTGCTGGATGACATAAAAAAAGAAAGCATCAGTCCGGATATTGTCAGACCGTACACGGAACAAGTGGGGAACAGGATTCGTGCTATGGATGAGAAAAAAATAAAGGAAATCTGCGGAGATGTCGGCAGGATGGATTTTGAGGATGCCAGCGAAGCAGCAAAGCAGTTAGAGGATGGCGATTTCCTTCCTCAGTTGAAATTTGATGCATTAAAAGAACTGGAGCAGCGCATGTCCAAGATTAAAACGGATGAGTGCGAGCTTTTAGTCAGCAAATTGCTGAATGCATTTGACGAAGCCGGTGTGACAGAGTCGAAACGGTGTCATTTTTATCCGGCAAAAAGAGTGTGGCAGAAGCAGGCGGAACCGGAGGAGACAGCTGTCTTTGAGGGAGCAGTGGATAATTTTGCAAACGGAATCGGAAAGTTTGAGTATCCGGTGCTTCTGGTAGACAAATCAAAGGATGAGTCAGGAAAAGAAGGGGTTCTTCTGACACCAGAGAACCTTTACTACAGCGCATGGATGACTTCCTATTACATTCCGGTGATGGAGATTGAGTCTATCCAGGCTGTTACAGGACTATTAAACCGGGGCATTTATGTGTATCAGAAGAATGGAAGTAAGACAAAACTTCCGCTGGCAGTGGAGCATGAAGAGATGGAAAAATTTGCAAAGGTGCTAGAAGATTTTGTGCGCTATCTGCAGGAAAAACCATTTTCCAGAAAAGAATCTTATCTTGCAAAGGAAAAACACGATACGATTTGCTGTTACCGTTGCGGTTACATCTATAAGGGCGTTGGTGTGTGTCCTCGCTGTGGTTATAAACAAAATGAATAGGACAACGTCTGGCTTCGTATACATAAAAAGAGAAGATATGCGGAGCAGAAAATGAAAGCATTCTTATTAAAATACCGTTCCAGCCTGCTGCTTTTTGCAGTGATGTTTTTATTCGGCTGGGGAAGCGCAGCCGTCGTGGCAAAGTGGCAGTCTGACAGGGAAACAGAGGAGACGATGCACATCGAGGCGGCAGTCGATAACTGGGGACTTGGCTTTGGCGAGTCTGGAAAGGAACTGCAGCCGACCGGAAATGCCACGGCGGATGAGTTAAAGCAGTATGATACCTATTATATAGGAAGTAAAGAGGAAAAGGTGATCTATCTCACATTTGACTGCGGCTATGAGAATGGCAATACAGGAGCAATTCTGGATGCACTCAAAAAACACAATGCACCGGGAACTTTTTTTGTCGTGGGACATTTTTTGGAGAGTGCGCCGGAATTGGTCAAACGGATGGTTACAGAGGGACACACGGTGGGAAATCACACCTATCATCATCCGGATATGTCGGCAATCTCGGACAAAGAGTCGTTTCAGAAAGAGCTCGATGCAGTCAGCAGTTTGTTTCAGGAAGTGACCGGACAGGAGATGACAAAGTATTACAGACCACCGCAGGGCAAATACAGTACAGAGAATCTTGCGATGGCAAAAGAATTGGGGTATAAGACCTTTTTTCTGGAGCCTCGCCTATGTGGACTGGAATGCGGATGCACAGCCGACAGAGGAGGAGGCTTATGGAAAACTGATCGGACGCATCCATCCGGGCGCAATTGTATTGTTACATAATACATCATCCACCAATGGTAAAATTTTAGATGAGCTGCTCACAAGATGGGAGGACATGGGATATACCTTCCGTCCGTTATCCTGCTTGTGGGAGCATGATTAATCAGCAGTAAAACACTTGCTGTTTTACTGCGTAAGAAAACTGACGGCATGGAACACTGGACACTGGAAATCAGACTTGTTATAATAAAGGTTACGGTGGAAAACAAGGTACACTGTAAAATGCAGGATTCATAAAGATGGAGCAGGGCAGACATGAACAGGATAGCAATTGTGGAAGACGATCAGGGTTATCGTGACACACTTTTTATTTATATAAAACAATATGAACAGGAACGTGATACAGCATTTGAGGCGACACCTTTTGAGAAAGCGGATGATTTTCTGGCAGTTTATAACGGAGATTATGATATTATCCTGATGGACATTGAGATGCCGGGAACAAACGGCATGGATGCGGCAGAGCAGATCCGTAAAAGGGATGCCCAGGTAGTCATCATGTTCATTACGAACATGGCGCACTATGCAATCAAAGGATATGAAGTGGGCGCACTGGACTTTGTCTTAAAGCCGATCCAGTACCTGAATTTTGCCAATAAGATGGATCGTGCCATGCAGCTGGTGGAGAACCGCGGAAGCAAACCGGTGATGATCCAGACGGGAACCGGCGTCAAAAAGATTGATTCCAGAGACATTTTTTATGTGGAGATCCAGAATCATGTGTTGCGCTATCACACAAAACAGGGCAATTTTGAGGTGCGCGGAAGCTTGAAAAATGTGGAAGAGGAGCTTCCAAAGGGGCTGTTTGCAAAATGTAGCAACTGGTGTCTGGTAGGTCTGACACATGTTGCAGAGATTAAGGATGACACGGTGATCGTAGAAGGAGAGGAACTGCAGATCAGCCGCCGCAGTAAGAAAAACTTTATGACGGCACTCATCCGCAGTGTAGGGAGAAGTTAAGAATGGTTCGTGATTTTGGTATCATGATTTTTCAGGATTTTTTATTGCTGGTATGTGTGTATCTGTTTCTCATGCCATTGCATGTCATGGAAAAGAAAAAAATAAAAACGGTCTGATACTTTGTGGGGCTTGGTGTGTCATGCTTGCAGCAAGACTGCTCATTCCGGCAATCGGGGAACATCTGATCGCAGAGTTTTTCATGCGTTTTGTGATCACGATGATTGCTGTTGGACTGATCAGCAAAAAAAATAAGCTGGGAAATGATTTATTGTACGGTCTGGCCGCTCATTGTATATCATTGTATCAATATTATCTGGAACAGTTTACATCGCGTTTCTGCCATTGAGCAGCAGCCGCGGGTGCTGCAATATCTCTTTTCACTTCTGTTTTTTGCAGCGGTGTATCTGCTATTGTCCATCACGCTGTTTCGCTGGCTTCCAAGAAATGGATTTTACCAGGCAGGACCAAGAAGAACACTCTCAGCAGCAGCAGTGCTTTTCTTATCCTTGTTTTCTTACTACAATTTTTACCAGAACCGTGGAGAATCCAATCTTGCGGTTCTGGTTCAGTTATATTGCGTGACTTTTTTGTATCTGCAGGCAGAGCTTTTCAAAAAAGCGAAGTAAAGCAGGAGTATGCGCTGATGGAGCGCATGTGGTACCAGCAGAAGAAGCAGTACGAGATCGCGAAAGACCAGATGCAGGTGATCGACCGCAAATGTCACGATCTGAAGTATCAGGTGGCTGCAATGCGGCATATTGAAAACCCGACAGAACGGGAGAAAAATTTAAAAGAACTGGAACAGTCAATCCGCATTTACGACTCTATCGTAAAAACAGGAAATGAGATTCTGGATACATTGCTCTCAGAGAAGAGCCTGATCTGTGAGGCAAGAGATATTACCGTGCACTGTGTGATCGATGGGAAGAAGCTTTTCTTTATGGATTCCATTGACATTTATGCACTGTTTGGGAATGCCATCGATAATGCCATCGAATGTGTGGAAAAGTTTTCAGAGAAAGAGATGCGGTTTATCGATATCTGTGTTGCAGAAAAGCAGCATTTTTTATATATCCGTTTTTCGAATCCAATCGAGCGGGCACCGGAGTATGAGGATGATCTGCCAAAGACCACGAAGAAAAACAAGCAGTATCACGGGATTGGGTTAAAGAGTATCCGGCACATTGCAGAGAAATACGGGGGGGATATCTCAGTATCCACAGAGATGAACTGTTTCAATCTGGAAGTGCTGCTCCCGGTGAAGTAAAAGAACAACCGTCTGTCTGAATTATACATATAGTTTGGATAGACGGTTTCGTATTTACAAAGGAACACCACTTACGTCACAAAAAGCACCGACTAAGTCAGGTTCGTTGAAAAATTAACGAATTTTATTTATTATTTATGTATTGAAATTGGAACAATATATAAAAATAGCCTGAAACGATACAAAGTGACAGGCACCATAAATAATAAAAAGGATGTGTTATATGCGACGAATTCAAAATCTGATGGAGCAGTGGCTTTTCATTGGACCTGACAACAGACAAGAGCAGGTGAACTTGCCACATACATGGAATGCAAAAGACGGACAGGACGGAGGAAATGATTACTACAGAGGAACCTGTCATTATGAGAAAACATTTGAAAAACCGGAATTTGATCCGGAGACAGAGGAAGTATATCTGGAGTTTCTTGGTGTAAATGCAAGCAGTGATGTGACTGTGAACGGAAAAGAACTTGCACATCATGATGGCGGATATTCCACATTCCGCATCAATATCACAGAGGTTTTAGAAGACCGGAATAAACTGGAAGTGACCGTGGACAACTCCGTCAATGGAAAAGTATATCCGCAGAAAGCCGATTTTACGTTCTATGGCGGAATTTACCGCGATGTCCGTTTCCTGATCGTGTCAAAAGAGCATTTTGACTTAGATTACCTCGGAAGTAACGGAATTAAGATCACACCGGAAGTAAAAGAGAACGAAGCGAATGTTCATATCGAAACATTTACCAATACAGAGGAAGCACAGGTAAACGTTCAGATCAAAGATCAGGACGGAAAAGTAGTTGCAGAAGGGAACGGATGTGACGTAAATCTTAATATCCAGAATCCAATCCGCTGGCATGGAAGAAAAAATCCATACCTTTATACGGCAGTTGCAACGCTGACCGTAAATGGGGAAGTGAAGGATGAGATCACGAACCGTTTTGGTATCCGTACTTTTTCGGTAGATCCAAAGAAGGGATTTTTCTTAAACGGAGAGCATTATCCACTTCACGGAGTTTCAAGACATCAGGATTTTAAAGCATTAGGAAATGCGATTTCAACAAAAAACCATGATGAAGATATGGATATGATCTGCGAACTTGGGGCAAATACGATTCGTCTCGCACACTATCAGCATGACCAGTATTTTTATGATCTCTGTGATGAGAGAGGTATGGTCGTATGGGCAGAGATTCCATACATTTCGGAACATATGCCGGGCGGAAGAGAGAACACCATCAGCCAGATGAGAGAGCTGATCGTTCAGAATTACAATCATCCGTCAATTGTAGTATGGGGCGTATCCAATGAGATTACCATCAGTACAAAGGACAAAAAAGATATGTTGGACAATCATCATGTGTTAAATGATCTTTGCCGCAAGATGGACCCGACAAGACTGACAACGTTAGCATGTTATGCAATGTGCGGACCATTTAACCGTTCTGCACACATCACAGATCTGGTTGGATGGAATTTATATCTGGGATGGTATGTACCGGGATTTTTCTTAAATGATCTGTTCTTAAGATTTTTCCACCTTGTATTCCCGAACCGCCCGATCGGTTATTCCGAGTATGGCGCGGAAGGTATGCCAAACCTTCACAGCAGAAGACCGAGACGTGGAGACCATACTGAGGAATATCAGGCAAAATATCATGAGTATATGATCAAATGTTTCGAGCGTCATCCATTTATGTGGAGCACTTATGTGTGGAATATGTTTGATTTTGCGGCAGATGCTAGAAATCAGGGCGGCGAGCCGGGCATGAACCATAAGGGACTTGTGACATTTGACCGCAAGACAAAGAAAGACAGTTTCTTCTTATATAAAGCATATTGGAGTGACGAACCATTTGTACATCTGTGTGGATCACGCCGCAGTGACCGTTCTGAGGATACAACGACCATTAAAGTTTACACAAACCAGCCGGTCGTATCCTTATACAATAACGGAGAGCTGATCGAGCAGAAGAGCGGAAATCATATTTTTACCTTCCAGCTTCCTATGGAAAAAGAGAATAAGATCGAAGCTGTAGCCGGAAGTGTGAAGGATGCGATGGTACTTCATCACACAGAAAAAGAGAATCCGGATTATAAGCTGAAAAAAGAAGCGAAAAAGAGTGAAAACTGGGTATAGATTTTAGCAGGATATTCCAAAGGAGAAGAAATAATGAGTAATCAAAAAGAAAAAACCACTGCACAGGCAGCCGGAATGAACCGGGCAAAACCGTATCAGCTTGTGCTGTTCCCGATGAACAATGGTGCGACAAATGTTTATTATATCCTCACCATGAATTTTATCGCATATTATGCAAACGGAGTGTTAGGACTTGCGCTTATGTTTGCAACGACAATGGTAACCGTCATGCGTCTTTTTTGATGCCGTGACGGATCCGATCATCGGAGCTTTGATCGACCGGACAAATTCAAAATTCGGTAAATTCCGTCCATACATGGTAATCGGAAATGTGATCATGATCGTTTCTTCCATTTTACTGTATTTTGGAACGAGGATCATCGCACCGGACATGCAGTGGCTGCGCTATGCATGTTTTGTGTTATTTTATGCATTATATGTTATCGGATACACATTCCAGACGGCCTGTACCCGTTCCGGACAGACTTGTCTGACAAACGATCCGAAACAGCGCCCGATGTTTACTATTTTTAATACGATCGCCAGCCTGATCGGTATGGGACTTGTACAGTTTCTGGCACCGATCTTAGGTGACCGTCTTGGCGGCTATAACAGCGCTAACTTTTTTGATTTTATGATCCCGCTTGCCATCGTGGTATCTGCAGTGCTGACACTTCTTGCAGTGATCGGTATCTGGGAGAAAGACAGACCGGAATTCGTCGGTGTTGGCAATAAACAGGAAAAGTAAAATTAAAAGAATATATTGCTATTTTAAAAGCAAACAAAGAGCTGCAGCGTCTTATGGTCGCAGGAGCGGGATGCAAGCTCGCTTTCTCCATCGCAACGAATATGACAGTACTCTGTATGCTTTACGGAGCGATGATGGGAGATTATGGCGGACTGTATCTTCCAATGATGATCGTTGGATATATTTTCTCTGTTCCATTCTTCCTTTTGACGGTAAAGACATCACAGAAGCATGGACAGAAAGCTTCACTGGTGCGCTATACAATGCTTGCACTGGTCATGTACATTGGAGTTTTAGTATTGTTACTGTTATGGAAGCAGGGGGTTCCGGCATTTAACTTAAGCCTGAGATCCATCAATGTATACACGGTGTTATTTGTGTTATTCTTTGGTATCGGTTATGGTGCATATTATGCGACAGCAGATATGCCGATTCCGATGGTTGCAGACTGTTCCGATTATGAGACATACCGTTCCGGACAGTATGTGCCGGGAATTATGGGAACACTGTTTTCACTTGTAGATAAATTAGTAAGTTCTCTTGGATCTACCATCGTTGGTGCAGCAGTTGCAATGATCGGCATCCAGACCTTGCCGGACAGCAAGACACCATATTCTTCCGGAATGCATGGAGTTGTTCTGATTCTGTTCTGTATTGTTCCGATGATCGCATGGCTTGCAACACTCTGGGCAATGAAAGGCTACACTTTAACAGGAGCCAGAATGAAAGAGATCCAGGCTGTCAATGCTGTGAGAAAACACGCGGTAAGTGAGGGAACGTCACTGGAAGAAGCCATGGAAAAATGGAAAACTTATGAGGATGTGCCGGAAGAATTCAAATGACCACTTACGTCATAAAAAAGAACCGACTAGGGCGGGTTTGTTGATTTTTTAACAAAATTTTAATAAAATGAAAACACAAAGTAAACAAAGTTCGTCAAAATGACGGAATTTGAAAAAAGAAATGGAGAAAAATTATGGGAGAGAACAAAAAAGAAGTGAAAGCCCGCAAGAAGGCTTTCCGTAAAGCAAAACACAGAGCGATCCGTCCATGGAAAGGATTATCGATCGTATGTGCGATTCTGGCAGTGATCTTCGTGCCGCTGTACAGCTTATTAAACGTTTTTGATAATTCACTGGCCATTTTCGTCGGAGGAACATTCTGGAAATTAAAGAATGAGGATCAAAGCGCACAGTACTTTACCTCTGACTTTGAGTCTACAGAAGATATGGTTGACTATGGATTACAGCTTGTTCAGCAGGTGGAGGCAGAGGGTGCAGCGCTTCTTATGAATGAGAACAATGCACTTCCTTTAGCAGAAGGTGCAAATGTCAGTCTGTTTTCCAATTCATCTGTAAACCTTGTTTATGGTGGTACAGGATCCGGTAACATTGATGCTTCCACAGCAGATGCATTAAAAACTGCAATGGAAAAAACAGGTTTCAATGTAAATGAAACCCTCTGGAACTTCTATGAATCCGAAGAGATGGGAATGTACAAACGTGGAAATGGTGGTACGATCGCAACTGCAAGTGCCGTTGTAACAGAGGTTCCATGGAATGAGTACACAGACGAAGTGAAAGATTCTGTAACTCTTATGGTGATGCAGCGATCGTTACATTATCCCGTGTAGGTGGTGAGGGTGCTGACCTTGCATACGGTGATGTCAATTATCTTGCATTAGATGACAATGAAAAAGAAATGCTTTCCAATGTGGCAGCAATGAAAGCAGACGGAACTGTTAGCAAAATTATCGTGCTGATCAACTCCGCAAACACCTTACAGTTAGATTTCTTAAAAGATAATATTTATAATGTAGATGCCTGTCTGTGGATCGGCGATGTCGGAATTACAGGTATCAATGCAGTGGCTGATATCCTTGCAGGTAACGTCAATCCATCCGGTAGCCTTGTGGATACTTACTGCTATGATAATTACTCTTCACCAGCCATGGCGAACTTCACGCCAATGATTTATGAAGGCTATACAGAAGAACTGATCCCTGAAAAAGCAAAAAGCTACATGGTATATCAGGAAGGTATCTACGTTGGATACAAATATTATGAGACACGTTATGAAGACACGGTTATGGGAACCGGAAATGCAGGAAGCTATGTATACAGCGATGATGTGGCATTCCCATTCGGTTATGGATTAAGCTATACAGATTTCGAGTACAGTGACATGACGGGCGTTTATGATGCTGCGACAGATTCTTATAACTTTAATGTGACAGTTACCAATACAGGTGATACTTATTCAGGAAAAGAGACCGTTCAGATTTACGCACAGTCTCCATATACAGAGTATGACAAAGAGAACTCTGTAGAGAAATCTGCAGTACAGTTATGCGGATTTGGCAAAACTGATATTTTAGCTCCGGGTGAGTCCCAGACATTAACAATTAATGTGGACAGAGCAGATATCGCATCTTATGATGCATATGGTGCAAAAACATATATCTTAGATGCCGGTGATTACTATTTCACAGCAGCAACAGATGCACACAATGCGGTAAACAACATTCTTGCAGCCAAAGGATTTACAGCTGAGAATGGAATGGATGCAGAAGGTAATGCAGAACTTACATTCCAGTGGACAAATGATACATTAGATACCACTACTTATGCAGTATCCAAGAGTGGTGCAGAGGTGACAAACCAGTTATCTGATTCCGATATGAACCTTTACGAAGGTGCCGGAGATAACTCCGTAACTTACCTTTCACGTAATGACTGGGAGGGAACATTCCCAACAGAATCTCCGGTATTTGCATTGACAGATACTATGATCGATGACCTGCAGGTAGTCCAGTATGATGCAGCAGATTATGATACGGTAGAGATGCCGACATTAGGCGCTAAAAATGGTCTTACTTTATACGATATGATCGGTAAAGATTATGACGATGCTGACTGGGATACTTTATTAGACCAGCTTACCTATGACGAGATGGTAACTTTAATTGGCGACTCCTTCCACTGGACAATGCCGATCAAATCGATCCAGGCTCCGGGTTCCCGTGATGAGAACGGACCACAGGGACTGACCGCTTCCTTATTCGGCAATACGGATAAAGAAAAACTGACAGCAACTGCATTTACATCTGAGGATGTGATGGCAGCAACTTTCAATACGGATATTATGACAGAAATTGGTAAAGTGATCGGTAATAACTGTCTGTCTGCAGGCGTTGCGATCCTTTACGGACCGGGTAACAATATCCACAGAACTCCTTATGGCGGACGTAACTTCGAGTACTACAGTGAAGATGGATTCCTTTCCGGAAAAATGAGTGCTTACGAAGTGGCAGCTATCCAGGAAAAAGGTGTTCATGTCGTAATGAAACACTTTGCATTAAATGACTGCGAGCAGGATCGTATTGGTCTGGGCGTCTGGCTCTCTGAGCAGGCAGCACGTGAAGTATATTTAAAAGCATTCCAGGATGTATTTGAAGAAGGAAATGCAAACGGAACCATGGTTGCTTACACACGTTGGGGATGTATCTGGTCCGGCGGTAACAAAGGATTGATGACCGGAATCATGAGAAATGAGTGGGGCAGCAATGGACTTACCATCACAGACAACGTTCTTAATCCATATGTCAATGGCCCGGACGGAGTGATGGCAGGTGGTGTTACAACCTATGATGCCATGATGCCGTATGTGACCAAAGAATTACCGGCATATAAAAATGATCCGGTTATGGTAACAGCAATGCGTGAGGCATGCCACCATGACCTGCATGTATTAGCAAACTCTGTTGCTATGAATGGTGTTGGTGAAAATACAACCATTAAATTTGTACAGCCAAAATTACTTGTGATCTTAAAGACAATTGCGACCATCGGTGTAGTAGGATTCATCCTCTCACTTGTGATGTTCATTCTGAAAAAACGCAAGTTCAAAAAGAGTGAAGAGTACACAAGCTATATGGCATGGAAAAAAGAGTTAAAACAGAATAAGCAGAATGAACAGTAAGAAATGATGCGGAAGAAGGCATTGCACAGCAAAATGTGTGATGTCTTCTTTTTTTTTCATGACCATACGTCTGAGGAGGTTTACATCTCACTGAAAATAGTGACTTAAAATAATGAAAAATTGTGCAGCCCTACAAAAGAAAATATTTTAGAAAAATATGTAAAAAAGTTATTGACAACTAACTATCGTTAGATTATACTAACCAACGTAGAAACGAAAAAGATTATCAATAGTCTTTGGAAAGATAAGGAAGAGGAAGATATGATGCCTTTAACAATGGTGAAAACAGGTGAAGAGAATACAATCAAAAAAGTTGGCGGAAAAGAAGAAACCAGAAGATTTTTAGAGAATCTCGGATTTGTAACCGGAGGCGTGGTTACGGTCGTATCTGAAATCGGTGGCAACATGATCGTGAATGTCAAGGATTCGAGGGTTGCGATCGGAAAAGACATGGCAAACAAGATCATGGTCTAGGTGTGCCAGCCTGTAAGCTGTAAGCAATGGCAGGGCGTTTTCCTGCCTGCTGATAAATGATTAAAAAATAAAAAAGGAGCCGTTAGGAAATGACATTAAAAGAAATAGCTGTCGGACAGACAGTAAAAGTCAAAAAGTTGACTGGCGAGGGCCCGGTTAAGAGAAGGATCATGGATATGGGTATCACAAAAGGTGTGGATGTTTTTGTCAGAAAAGTAGCACCGCTTGGCGACCCTATAGAGGTTACTGTGCGCGGATACGAGTTATCCCTCCGCAAAGCAGATGCAGAGATGATCGAAGTGGAATAATTTTTTTTTGTCCATGGGTTACATAAGACTAACTCAAAAGATAAAAATGTTATGAAAATGAGTAGTGCTGGCATACTTTTGCGGAATGCAGCATACGGATTCCAGACATGGAAACGGATTTACATAGAAGCAGAAAAGGAGAGTTGATCATGGCAGTTAAAATTGCACTCGCAGGAAATCCAAACTGCGGTAAAACAACATTATTTAACGCGCTGACAGGTTCCAACCAGTTTGTTGGTAACTGGTGGCCGGGTGTTACGGTAGAAAAGAAAGAAGGAAAATTAAAAGGACATAAAGATGTCGTTATCATGGACTTACCGGGTATCTATTCTTTATCTCCATACACACTTGAGGAAGTAGTTGCAAGAAACTACCTCATCGCTGAGAGACCGGATGCGATCTTAAATATCGTCGACGGTACAAACATCGAGCGTAACCTTTACCTTTCCACACAGCTTATGGAATTAGGTATTCCGGTCATCATGGCAGTCAACATGATGGACGTTGTGGAGAAGAGCGGTGAGAAAATCCACACAGATAAATTAAGCAAAAAATTAGGCTGTGAAGTCGTTGAGATTTCCGCTTTAAAAGGAACCGGCATCAAAGAGGCAGCTGAGAAGGCAGTGAAGCTTGCAGAGAGCAGAAAAGCAGCAGTAGTAGCCCACGAGTTCTCCAAAGAGGCTGAGGATATTATTGCAGAAGTTGAAGGCAAGATCAAAGGAATGCCGGAAGAACAGAAGAGATTCTTTGCGATCAAATTACTGGAAAAAGATGACAAGATCAATGAAATGATGACAAACGTTCCGGATGTATCCGCAGAGATCAAAGAGATGGAAGACAAATTTGATGATGATACCGAGAGTGTTATCACAAACGAGAGATACGTTTATATTTCTTCTATCATTGGTGAGTGTGTGACAAAGAACACCAAAGAAAAACTGACAACTTCTGACAGGATTGACCGCATCGTGACAAACAGATGGGCAGCATTACCTATTTTCGCACTTGTTATGTTCATTGTATATTATGTATCTGTTACAACCGTTGGAGCATTATTGACAGACTGGACAAACGACACATTATTTGCAGAATGGATCATTCCAGGAGCACAGAGCTTCTTTGAAGGCATCGGATGTGCAGACTGGCTGACCGGACTTATCGTAGATGGTGTGATCTCCGGTGTCGGTGCAGTTCTTGGTTTCGTACCACAGATGTTAGTATTATTTATTTTCCTTGCTTTCTTAGAGAGCTGCGGATATATGGCACGTATTGCATTCATCATGGACCGTATTTTCCGTAAATTTGGACTTTCCGGAAAATCCTTTATCCCGATGCTGATCGGAACAGGTTGTGGAGTTCCGGGAGTCATGGCTTCCAGAACGATCGAGAATGACCGTGACCGTAAAATGACCATTATGACAACAACTTTTGTTCCTTGTGGAGCAAAGCTTCCAATTATCGCCATGATCGCAGGTGCGTTCTTCGATAACTCCGGATGGGTCGCAACAAGCTGTTATTTCGTTGGCATCGCAGCAATCATCTGCTCCGGTATCATCTTAAAGAAAACAAAAATGTTTGCCGGTGATCCCGCACCATTCGTTATGGAGCTTCCGGCATACCACTGGCCGACAGTTTCCAACGTACTTCGCAGCATGTGGGAGAGAGGCTGGTCTTTCATCAAAAAGGCAGGTACGATCATTCTTTTATCTACCATCGTATTATGGTTCTTAATGAGCTTCGGATGGGAGAGTGGAAGCTTTGGAATGGTTGAGGAGTTAAATAACTCTATCCTTGCTTCTATCGGAAGTGCGATCGCATGGATCTTCACTCCACTTGGCTGGACCAATGCAGGTGAAGGCTGGAAGATGGCAGTTGCAGCGATCACTGGTTTGATTGCAAAAGAGAACGTTGTAGCAACTTTCGGTATGTTATATGGATTCGGAGAAGTCGCAGAAGATGGTGCTGAGATCTGGGGTAACCTTGCAGCAGCCATGACTCCAATCGCAGCTTATGGATTCCTGGTGTTCAACTTACTGTGTGCACCATGCTTTGCAGCAATGGGAGCCATCAAACGTGAGATGAACAATGCAAAATGGTTCTGGTTCGCTATCGGATATCAGTGTGGTCTTGCTTATGTGGTATCACTTTGCATCTACCAGATCGGTACATTAATTACAACTGGAACATTCGGAATCGGAACAGTTGTGGCATTCTTGCTTGTGATCGGATTCTTATACTTACTGTTCCGTCCATACAAAGAGAGCAGCTCTTTGAAGGTTGACGCAAAGAAAGTTGTAAGTGCAAAATAATAGTCATTTCAGGAAGAAGCCTCATACATGAGGCTTCTCCTTAAAAAATCAGAAAGGCGGTAGTATAATATGGGAACATTCGTTGTATTAGTTGTTTTGATATCCGTAGTTGCTCTGATCGTCAGAGGAATTGTCCGGGACAAAAAAGAGTGGAAAATCTTCCTGCGGTGGGGACTGTTCACATTGCAGAGGCTGCCATTAGATAAAAAAGCAAAGGCGGTGTTTCATGCTGCCTGTAGTGATAACCACAAATTTCAGGTGATAAGAAGGGCATGGTTTAAAATGAATCAGCATACGTCAGTACAGCAGAAACAAGAGAACAACCAGCAGAAGTATGAGAGAACCCAGATGCAGCGTGAAATTGTGATTCAGCGGCTGAAAGAGCAGGGATGCAGGATTACAAAGCAGAGAATGGTGTTACTCGATATCATATTGAATGAGAATTGTTCAAGCTGTAAAGAAATCTATTATAAAGCATCCAGAATTGATCCTAAGATCGGAGACGGCGACCGTGTATCGCATGATCAATACCTTGGAGGAGATCGGTGCGATCAACAGAAGGAATATGTATAAGATAGACTGTGAGAAAGATAACGGCGAACGCACGTACATGATCGAATTGGATGATCATACCATACAGCAGATGTCAGGTGCAAGCTTAATTTCTGTTCTTCAGGCGGGGTTAAAAGCCTGTGGGTACATCAATGACCAGCATGTAAAAAGCCTTAATATGCAGCCTTCAGCCTGCTGAAATGAAAAAGAAAATCCTTATAATTAAATAAAATCATTAGAAAACAGCGGTATCGCATTTGGCGGTACCGCTGTTTTTTTGTGAAAAATCACTTCTTCATATCCTGAAAGTCAATATTGTATAGGTTAATCAAAATATTCTTCATGGAAAAAGTCTGTCATAATACATACAATAGTACTTATCAATTACCAATATAGGAGAAAACGTAATGGGAAAGAGACGATATTTTTATTTTGTTATAGGAATTGTTCTTTTAGCAGCATTCAGCATTACAGGAATAAGTCTGCTTATTTCTTCGCCGGCACTTTATGTAGAAAATATTAAGATTTCCAAAGAGGAGGCAGAATTTTTTGTATCGGAGGAAAAAAGTGCATCTTATGCATATTTTGCGGGGAAATACAATGCGGATACCTCTGTGTCTTCTTTTCGGAATACGCAGTTTGATGGAATAACGCCGGAGGAATATGCGCGTGAACGTGCATTGAAAAATATTGTGGAGACAAAAATATTCTGCTACTGGCAAAGGAAGCCGGGATGGCAGAGAGTGTATCCTACTCTGATATTCGAAAAGACTGGAAAGAGTTTGTAGCTGCGAGAAAAAATGCAGTTGAGAGTAACGAAATTGTCTATGGACCGGTTGAGATGAGTTTTTCAGATTATTATTCTTACTATATTAGTAAAATAAAACTGGAAATGTTTGAACAATATAAAGTGGATAACAGATTACAGGAGAGTGAGACAAGGCAGTATTATGAAAGCCACAAAGAACTGTTTTCGCAGGGAGATGAAATCAGTCTTTTGGTTTATTCAGTGCCGGATGCAGCGGACGGCAATGGGGAGAGCACGTTAAAACAGATAAAAAAAGAAATTGAGGTTAACGGCAGAATACAGTCTGAAAAAGAACGCATCGGGCAATATGACGAAACAGAGCTTGCGATAGGAGAGATGTCAAATAAAGGGGACTCGCGCAGCAACAGTATTTATTTGGAAGCAGTCTATGGATTGGATGCCGGGGAGATATCAGATGTTTATTATGATGACTCCATAGGTTATTATGCAGTCCGGTATTTAGGCAGAAAGGAGGGCAGCGGACTCTCTTATGATGAGGTAAGAAACCGTCTGGAGGATAGGATTATGACAGAGCAGTTTCAGAGATATCTGACAGACAGAGAGGAAGAACTTTCAGTAACAGTCGTAGACAGAGTTTACGATACGATTAAATGGAATTAGGAGAAGAAGAATGTATAAAAAAAAGATTAGTTCATTGCTGGCGGCAGTAATTGTTGCAGGTATGGTGACAGGAAGCATGCCTGTTTGTGTAAATGCACAGGAAACGACAGGTAATGCAGGGACAACCTATTATGTTGATGCAGAAAATGGAGATGACTCTAACAGTGGCACAAGCATAGATGCACCATGGAAAAGTCTGAATAAAGTCACTGATACGACATTTTTGCCGGGCGACCAAATTCTGTTAAAATCCGGCAGTGTGTGGAATGGGGAATGGTTATGGTACCGAAAGGCTCCGGTGTGGAAGGAGCGCCGATTATTATTGACAAGTACGGCGGTGAGGAGAAACCTATTATAAACGGTATGGGAATTGACCGTGGATTAAACTATTCTGGAGCAGTCCATCTGAGAAATCAGGAGTACTGGGAAATCAGAAATCTGGAAATTACAAATGACGATGACTTTGATGTGGATATTGACCTTTCCAGACCGAAGGGCGACAATAGCTGGTCGAGTAAAAATATGACAAGAAACGGAATACTTCTGATTGTCGATTGTGATCAGTTAGAGGATGATGATGACGGAATTATGGACCATATTTACATTGAGAACTGTTATGTACATGATGTAGACGGACCAAATGACTGGAATGATACATTTACTGGTGGAATTATATTTAACGTGGTTGGAAGCTCATTGAGACCTTCCAGCAGCTTTAATGATCTCCGTATTGCATACAATACAATCCGTAAGGTGGACCTTCTGGGAGTTACCGGATATGTTACAACCGTTAAGGGAAGCTATCAGGATGGGATTGATGCCAACAATATGTGGATGACGAACGTGTATATCGGACACAACTATTTTGAGGACATTGCGCAGGGAGCAATTGACTTGTGTGATGCGAAGGACGCAGTTGTGGAGTACAATGTTGTAGATGGATTTTTGAAACGTTATCCGAATTTCCGGCCGACGGTTGCACTTTATCCATGGAAATGTGAAAATGCAGTTTTTCAGTTTAATGAGGTATACAACGGACCGTCAACAAATGCAGATGGAAGCCCTTATGATATGGACTCAGGTCTGAAAGATGTTGTATATCAGTTTAATTATTCACATAACAATCCGTGTGGCTGGATGCTGTATATGGGAAAAATAATAATGATATTATCCGTTATAATATCAGTGATGACGGCGGCGATTACATCATTAAATATTTTCTGACAGCCTGTGAAACACCAACCTATTTTTTAAATAATGTTATTATATATGATGGGGAAAGAACGAAGTTTATGCATCGGGACCCATTTAAATCACAGACATACTTTTACAATAATGTATTCTATAATAAAAGCACCACAACTACGACAACGTGGCATGATACTGCCAGATATCTCGGAAATCTTGGAGCGGTGACATTCAGTAACAATTGTTTTTATGAGGCGAGCGGAATACATTCGAAATATGAACCGGCAGATGCATATAAAGTCACCGAGAACCCGAAAATGGTAAATCCGGGACAAAAACCGGAGCGCAATGAACAGGGAATTCTCAGCGGTGCCACCATTTGGGACGGTTATAAAATTGGGAAGGACTCTCCGTTAGTTGATGCGGGGATTTATGTACCACAGATGGGAACGATGGACTTTTTCGGAAATCAGTTATATTACGGGGATGCACCGGATATTGGTGTATATGAAGTACCGGAAGGAGAATATAATGCACCACCGGTTAATCTTGCGGTCAAAGCTTCTGCGAGTGCAAATAATTTCCATGTATCGTTTGATGCGTGTAATGTAGTGGATGGAGATGATACGACAAGATGGGCATCTGCCGACTCCACCCTTCCGATTTGGCTGGAGCTTGATTTTGGGGAGGAGACAACCTTTAATGAGCTTATAGCAAAAGAAAATATCGTTTCCGGATGGGCATCTGCGCGAATTGCCAAGTTTGAACTGCAAAAATGGAACGGAACGGAGTTTGAGAAGTTTTATGAGAGCAGTGAAACAATTGGGGAGTCTGCAGAGTTTGTTTTTCCAGAAGTTACAACGACAAAACTGCGTTTTGTAATTACAGGGCTTAAGGCAGATACGACATTGCACGGAAAAGGACAGACAGACCCGAGCCTGAAAGAACTGGAGCTTTATTATAATAAACAGGCTTCCAAAAAGGTCAATCTGGTTTTAAACAAAGAAGTTATAACCAATAACTGTCATAATGATTTTGATGTATCATGGCTTAATGACGGAAAAATGGATACACGCTGGGCATCTGCCAATTCAGAATTACCGATTGAGATAGAATTTAACCTGGGCAGTGATGTGACATTTAACACAATGGCAATGACGGAAAATATTGTTGCAAACTGGGCAACGCCGCGAATTGAAAGCTTCCAGCTTCAGGCGTGGGATGGAACCACATATCAGACAATATTTGAGAATACAGGAGAAGTCGGAGAAAGGAAGGAATTTGCTTTTGAGGATACCACAGCACAGAAAATAAGGCTGGTAATTACTGCGTTGCGGGCGGATACTTCGGCAAACAGTGCCGGACAGACAGACCCGAGCATTGCAGAATTTGAGCTTTACAGAAGATAAAGAAAAGGAAAACCGGCACACAGATGAGTTAAATCACAGTGTGCTGGTTTTTAATCGTGCAGGGACAGAGGAAGAAAGGTTATGCCTCCGGGGAATGGTCATTGTCTGAAACCCGCAGGATATATTCCCTTGGCGAGATGCCAAAATATTCTTTGAACCGCCTGGTAAAGTAAAAAGGTTCTGTAATTCCGACCTCTGCGGCTGCCTCCTGCACATAAAGTCCAGGATTGCTCCGCAGAAGCTCGGCAGCTTTTTCCATCCGTATCATATTCAGATAATTAAAGACACTGTCACCGTATTCTTTTTTGAAAAGGCGGCAGAGATAGCTTTTGTTCAGGTTTGCCTCCTCAGCAATTTGGTCGAGGGTGATATGTTCCTTGTAGTGTACGTTCACATACCGCATCACAACCTGAATTTCTTTTTTGTAATTTTCATAATTATTTTCATTGCTTTCCAGTAAAAGTAAAAGCGCATCACAAAGTGTAACCTTTAATTCTGCCAAGCTTGTGGACTGCGAAATTTTCTTCTGGTAATCATGAATTTGTGCATGCAGTTTTCCAGATTTGCCGGACAATGCGACACCTTCAAAAATATGGACGCAATTCATGCACAGATGAAAAGGTTCCAGCGGAAGGGCAGACCATTCTGCCAGGAGATTTCGGACATATCCAAACAGATTTTCACGGCTTCCGGTCTGCACAAAGTTTAAAACGGAATTCATTGTTTCCTGGATTTCTTCTGCGGAAATTTCAAAAACAAAACGAATATCCTTTGTAAAAATAATGGAACGGTTCTTCTCATAAAAAGTAATTCTCCTTGCATTTATACAGGAAAAATATGCATTCCGGCATTCGGCTGCACCGGCAGCCGGTGCAGAGTAGCACAAAATAGGGAGAACACCGAAATAGGTGGCAATCTGCCGATTGAGAACCTGTGTTTTTGATGAGATATTGTATTTGAAGGTGTCGCTGTAAGGGAGAAAAAATGCAAGCTCATTGTGGTGCATCATAATGCTGACAGGGGAAGCTGCCAAAGCGAGCGTTTCTGTCAGCAGGGTCTGAATATTTGGTGCAACACGTTTTAATTTTTCCCGTTTCATATCTTCGTGAAAAAATAATGTGAGCACGATACACGGAACAGAAAAAAACGCAAGGTCGGATATTTCCTTTAAAAGTTCTTCGGTAGTAATCGTTTCATCTAAAAAGAAATTACGAATATCATTCATTAAAATCTGTGTATTCTGTTCCTCTAACTGCTGCTTTTGCAAAAGGGCAGCCGCACGGTCTTTCTGTCTGTTTAAAAGATTTCCGGCCACCTTATCGAGATGCGCTATCAGGCTGTCAGCGGAAATGTTGGCTTTTAATATGTAATCGGCTGCCCCGGCAGTCAGTGCTTCCCGGACAAGCTCAAAATCCGAATAGTTGCTGAGCACAATGATAGGAATTTCCGAATTATTCTGCTTTAAGGCGTGAATAAGACCGATACCGTCCATTACGGACATTTTTAAATCGGTTATGATAATATCGACCGGGTTCTTTTCAAGATAGGCAAGTGCTTCCTTTCCATTTCCGGCTGTTCCACAAAGAGTATAAGGAGTTTTGGACCAGTCCGTTAACTGACGAAAACCGATTTTGATGGCAGGTTCGTCATCTACAAGTAAAATTTGTAAACTCATTTTAATTTTCCTCCTTATAAAGTATGCGCGGAAGTGTCAGATAGCAGACAGTGCCTTCTCCCGGATGGCTTTCCAGCTTAAGGTACCGTACGAAGCGCCGTAATGTAATTTAATCCGTTGGTTTACATTGTCTACGCCGATACCCGAGCCACATTTTTTGTCTGTCTGTTTTACCTCGTCCTGGTCAAATCCGCATCCGTTGTCACGAAGGATGATTTCAAGTGTTTTATTATCAGAAAAATGGCTTTCCACCGAAATTATAATTGGAATAGCTGCATTGGCGGTCCCATGTATAATCGCATTTTCAGCGAGCGGCTGTAATGCAAAGCGTGGGATTTCACAGGCGAGAGTATCATTTTCCAAATGGTATTTCACATCGAACATTCCGGCATAGCGGATACTCTGCACCGTAAAATAGTGGTTTAAGTTTTCAATCTCAAGGGAAAGAGGTATCCGCTCCTGTTTTTTGACCAGTGTCTGCTGCAATAAAAAAAGTAAGGGAGGAGATACCCTGTTCTAAAATAGGTACATCGTTCATCTGTGCAACGATACGCAGCGAGTTTAAGGTGTTAAACAGAAAATGGGTGTTAATCTGGTATTGCAGAACTCTTAATTCCAGGTGCCTTTTCTGCTCCTCATTCTGAGCCTGTTCGATATGGAACATGTGAATGCGTTGAAGCATCTGGTCGATTGTCCGGGCAAGAAAACCTAATTCGTCGGGGCTTGTATCGTTGATGTCTGTGTTTAAGTCCTCATAGGAAATATCATTGCATTTTGTGACAATCTGGTGAATTGGCTGCATAATACTTGTGTATACAATGAGCGTAAGACACAGGCAGAGCGCAATTAAAATGGCTGCAAGGAGAAGCAGTCTTTGATTAATCCTGCTCGTCTCATCGGTAATGTAGCGATAGGGGAAGGTAGCCATGAGGTAGTTATTAAATTCACTGTTATACGCAGAGATAATAACAAGCTTTTCACCCTCATATTCTGTGTAAAAGGTTTCGGCAAGGGAGTTTTTATTTAATTTCACCTGCTGAAGCAGGGCATCGTCTAACAGTGCGCCAAGTACGGAACGCTCCTGGGAGGAAATGATATAGCCGTCACCGCGCACAAGCATAATATTGGACTCATCTCCAAAGGAGACGTTTGTAAAAAGTGTATTGCTGAAAAAGGTTTCATCAAGATAAATAAGGATGTAACCAATATGCTCACTCAGACGTGTACTGCTGTAAATTTTACGGTACCGATAATGATTTTGTCACTGCTTCGATAGGTGTGGATATATTGAAGGGAGTCATGAGGGAGGTTTCATCAATTTCTTCTACAATCTGGGAAAAACGTTCGGCATCTATATCATCATATCCTAAATCATATACGATATTTCGATTGCGGTCGAGAATACGCAGATTTTTCAGGTGAATGGATGGGAATGGAACACGGCTGCGGAAATCGTTGAGTGCCTGTACATCCTGTTCATTTAATGTGAAATTGGTATCACATGATTTGGAAAGGATCTGCTGGCATTCATCGCTGACGGAAATTGTGTCAATATACATACGGAATATGTTGAGCTCGGTAATAAAATTCTGATTTAAAAGATACAGAGCCTGTTCATTGGAACGTTCCAGCTTATCATTGATTGACTGGGTGTATACTGTGTATGCATAAAAGCCGATAAAAGTAACCGGAACAAGGGAAATAAAAAGAAAAATGCATAAAAGCCGGTTTCTGATTTTAATGGTTCTTAAAAGATTTGTCTGTTTTACGCAATGGCGTGTTTTTGTTAATTTCAAAGTTTCCTCTTTTCCAATACTTTATTTTTAGCTGTTCATTAATACTAACAGTGTCAGTCGAAAAAGTCAATATTGTATAGCTTTTTGTAAATTGTGTCCATTCAATCTGCCACCTGTTACAGCTATAATGAAATCATTCCAAGGGAGACAAAAAAGTTTTCCAGAAAATTAAAAATCAGGAGGAAATTAAAATGAAAAAAGCGATTAGTACGCTACTTGTTGCAAGCATGTGTGCAGCAACACTGGCAGGATGCGGGGGAAATGCAAATACATCCGCAAACACAGACAACAGCAGCGCAGAAAACACAGTAGGCACAGAAAAAACGGAGAAGAATGGAACAGCAGACAATGCGGCAGAATTTGAGAACAAGAAATTAAATATTGCGGTATTTGAAGGAGGTTATGGTCCGGATTACTGGAATGAAATAGTCGAGAAGTTTGAAGCAGCCTATCCGGGAGTTGAGGTTGACATGCAGATCAGCCCATCAATTGGTGATGTCATCAGACCACAAATTGTTGCCGGAAATGTACCGGATTTTATTGTTATGAACGACAATGATTCTACAGGTCTTATCTCGTCTATGATTAAGGAACATGCATTATTGGATTTGACAGATGTGTTTGAAGGACCTGGCATTGATGATGAGACACCATTAAAAGATCAGGTAAATACGGGTATTCTTGAGACAGCAAAATGTCAGCCGTATGCTGATGGAAAGATTTATCTGGCGCCATTTAACAGCAGCCCAATGGGACTTGTATACAATAAGACTCTGTTTGAGGAAATGAATTATGAACTCCCGACGACATGGGACGAATTCTTTGCACTTGGGGATCAGGCAAAAGAAGATGGATATGCATTGATGACTTATGCAGGAATTTATCCGTCATATGTAGAGTCTTTATTGGGCCTTTGGCCTTAGCTTCTGCTACAGGGATAGATAATATCAAAGACATTTCTAATTATGTGGAAGGTTCTTTCTCAAAACCAGAAGCGATGGAAGTTCTTGAAAATATAGCAAAGATCGGCACCGGAGGATATTTGCTGGAGGGTACAGTTGCATTGAACCATACACAGTCCCAGACAGAAATGATGATGAACAAATGTTTGTTTATTCCAAATGGTAACTGGATGGAAAATGAGATGGCAGACGCTCCGAGAGCGGATGGTTTCGAGTTTGGACTCTGGACAGCCCCAGTTTTAAAAGATGGGGATGAAGCCTATGTTATGACAAGTGTAGAGCAGTTTAGTATTCCTGCAAAGGCAGAGAACCCTGAGCTGGCAAAAGAGTTTTTACGTTTCCTGTATACAGAAGAGTCTGTGAAGTTGTTTGCAGAAAAGGCAAATGGTATTTACGCATTAAAAGATGCAACTGAGTTATCCAAGGGACTTGTTTCTGACGGTATCTATAATATGAATGAGATTTATGAGCATGGAACATCCATGGTATTTGGTTTTGCAGCATTACCAGAAGGATGCAAGGTAGTTCCGAATGATGATGTATTTAACGTATTGTCAGATGTTATGACAGGTAAAATGAGTGCAGAAGAGTGGGCTCAGAAAGTAGAAAATTCCTTTAAAGAGGTTTCAGAAACTGCGCAATAATCAAGTAAGTCTGTAGACTTATGAGGCGCCATGCCGCATTGTGTGGCATGGCGCTATTTTTTTTCGAAAGGGGTAATTAAATGAAACTGCAAGCTGCGGAAAAGAAAAAAAAGAAAGGGCAGAAGCTGCCGGTAGGTTTTATCTGTATATGTGTTTTACCAGCCTTTTTACTGACACTGATTTTTACAATTATTCCGACTATACGGGCGTTTTTATTATCATTAACGAATGCAACTTCTCTTGGATTAAACAGTAAGTTTGTTTTTCTGGAGAATTACAAATATATGTTCCGGGACGAATATTTTATCCTTGCATTAAAAAATACACTAAAGCTTATGGCGGTTGTCCCAATAATTACAATTGCGATTGCATTGGTACTTGCGTTTATTATTTCACAGTCTGATTTGAAGGAACGTGGTCTGTACCGGACAGTATTCTATTTTCCAAACATTATATCACTTACAGTCGTAGGAATTATCTGGTCATTTGTTTTTCATCCGACCATGGGTATTTTAAATAGCTTTTTAAATGGAGTTGGTTTGTCTGCCTGGGCAAAATCATGGCTGGGTGATGGAAGCACAGCACTATGGTGTATTGCGGTGACATTAGTATGGCAGGCGACAGGCTACTATATGGTAATGCATATTGCGGCAATGGATGGTATTTCCAGTGAGATTTATGAAGCAGCAACAATTGACGGGGCAGGTCCTGTCCGTAAAATGTTTTCAATTACGCTGCCGTTAATAAAAAGACATTATAGGTATTACGTTTGTATTGGCTCTTTCGGGAACGATAAATTTAAGCTTTACCTTATCCAAGGTTATGACCGGTGGAGGACCAAACGGTGCATCCTCCGTATTGCTCCAGTACATGTATACCCAGGGATTTATAAACGGTAACTTCGGATATGCAATGGCAATTACAGTATTTACATTGATAATTTCGATTGCGTTGTCAATGGTTTCACGTAAGCTTACAAACAGTGAGTCTTAAAGGGGGTAGGAAATATGAAGACAAATGAGCAGAGCCGACGCCAGGCAGCCGCATTGCGGTGGGTCGTCCGCATTTTTATGATTTTGGTGACAGTGATTATGATTTATCCATTGCTTTGGAATGTTTATTCATCGTTTAAAACGAATAATGAATTTCTTACAAATGCATTTTCACTTCCCAAAAGTCTGGCATGGGATAACTATGCGCGTGCAATTGAAAAATCAAATCTTTTAAGCAATGTCGGAAATTCCGTGCTGATTGTACTTATTACATTGTGCGTCATCATGGTATGTGCTGTTCCGTGTGCCTATTGCCTGGTGCGGTATAAATTTTTTGGCTCAAGGCTGATGTTAAATATTTATATGGCAGCTATTTTTATTCAGGCAACCTTTATTATGATACCGCTGTTTTTACAGATGAATGCATTGCATTTACTCAATAACCGTGTGGCACTGGCTGTTTTGTATGCAACAATGCAGTTTCCGTTTGCCATATTTGTTTTGTCCGGCTTTTTAAGGTCTATTCCGAGGGATTATGAGGAAGCAGCAATGATTGATGGCTGTGGACCGTTCCGTATCCTGATAAAAGTAATTATGCCGATGGCAAAGCCGGGAATTGTGACAGTGTGTATGATTTCAGCGATGGCTGCATGGAACGAATATCCGGTTGCACTTGTTATGTTAACTGACCCGGAAAAGCAGACACTTCCGGTCGGACTTGCCAATCTGTATGAGGTTCAGCGTTATGCTACAGACTGGGGAGCATTGTTTGCAGCACTTATATTAGCGTTAATCCCGACCATTATTATTTTCCTGATAGGACAGAAGCAGTTAATTCAGGGAATGAATGTCGGAGGTCTGAAAGGTTAATTTCTTATCTGGAATAAAAAAAGCAGATACAGGAGAAGGAGGAAAAGATGAGGACACCCGAAGAACAGATTTATTATGCGGCTGGCATTGCACCAAGTCTGCGCCAGCTTGCATGGCAGCAGCTTGAATTTTATGCATTTACGCATTTTGGTATGAATACTTTTTACCGGTCGTGAGTGGGGAGATGGAACAGATTCCCCGAGACTTTTTGCACCAGATGCGTTTGATGCAGATCAATGGGTAGCGGCTGTTAAGTCAGCAGGGATGAGAGGACTGCTGTTGACGTGCAAACACCATGACGGTTTTTGCCTGTGGTCCAAGTGCCTATACAGAATATAGTGTTAAAAACAGTCCATGGAAAAATGGACAGGGGGATGTGGTGCGCGAAGTTGCAGATGCGTGCAGACGCGGTGGAATAAAATTCGGGGTGTACTTATCACCATGGGATCGGCATGAGTCATGTTATGGAAGCGGAACAGCATATGATGATTATTTTGTGAACCAGTTGACAGAACTCGCAAGCAATTACGGTGATATATTTTGTTTTTGGTTTGATGGCGCATGCGGTGAAGGACCGAACGGAAAAAAACAAGTCTATGACTGGGAGAGGTACTACAGTGTAATACGAAACTTACAGCCGGAGGCAGTAATCAATATATGTGGACCGGATGTAAGATGGTGTGGAAATGAGGCAGGACATTGCAGGAAGAGTGAGTGGAGTGTTGTTCCGGCAGAACTCCGTGATGCAGAACGAACCTCGGAAAAGTCGCAAAAGTCAGATGACGGAACATTTTCCAGAAAATTCGACTCGCAGGATGAGGATCTGGGCAGCCGGGAAGCAATAAAACAGGCGGAAACACTGGTCTGGTATCCGGCAGAAGTTGATACTTCGATCCGCACCGGCTGGTTTTATCATGAGGAAGAGGATGCACAGGTACGTACAGCGGAGGAGTTATTCCATATTTATCTGGATGCGGTTGGTGCAAATGCAAGCCTGTTGCTGAATATTCCACCGGATAAACACGGACGTATAGCTAAAGCGGATTGTGAGCAGTTGAAACAACTTGGGGAAATGTTGAAAAACAAATTTGCACATAATATAGCTGCCACGGCACAAATTGAAGCGGATACCGTACAAACAGATCATTCGGTAGAATTTCTTACAGATGGAGACAACGGGACATATTGGTTGGCATCAGAGGACAGTGCGAGTGCAGTCATCACACTTCGTTTTCCGGAGCTTAAGAATATTTCCGCAGTTGTGCTGGGAGAATATTTGCCATTGGGACAACATATTGAACAGGGAGAGATCCTTGCGGGAAAAAATAAAATTGCTGATTTTACAGTTGTAGGACATAAACGTATTTGCATGTTTGATCCGGTACAGACAGAGGAACTTATCATAAAAATCACTTCATCGAGAACAGAAGCGGCTTTAAGATTACTTGAGGTTTATCAAGAATCATAAGAAAATCTGAACAGTCAGAAAGTGAAAAGAGTATGGATTTAAGTAAATATGATATTTGTTATGAACATGCCATTACTTCGTGGGATATGGGGTTACCACTTGGAAATGGCAGGCTGGGATGTATTGTGTATGGCGAAGATGCCATTTATCTGGCAGTGGACAGAATAGATCTGTGGGATACCAGAGAGCATCCTAATACATTGGAAGCTGGATTTTGTTACAAAAATCTTGTAAAGCTGTCTAAACTTCGAACAGAGGAAGCATGGAAAGAACGGGAGAGACTTTTTGAAAAAATATATGATGAATTATCTTATCCTTCTAAAATCTCTGCAGGACATTTTAAGTTAGATTATGGGTGTGAACTCCAAAACGTACATGCAAAAATTGATTTGAAAAGTGCCATTGGGGAAATGCATTTTGATGGTGGAGAAATTGAACTTTTCATGGATGCATGGAAGCCTGTAGGAGCAGCAAGAATAAAAGGTGATTTCAGATCAGAACTCTGCATCCCGGAATACATTTCTTCAGACTGTCATAATGAAAGGGAAATGTTTAAGGATGGCGGACAGATTACTCCGACATGCGGAATGGGTTACCCACAGGCTGACATAAAAAGGAAGATGGCTTTCTGTATTATATACAGGAAACAAAAAGTGAATTCTCTTATGGTGTGTTCGCATATACCGTCTTAAAAAAAAGGAATTTGCTGAGATTTATTTTACAATTAAAACAAGCAAAGACGGAGATGACTTTGACAGGATCGCAAAAAGAGGAATTAAAAGAAGCTGCCAGGACAGGATACGACAAGTTAAAGGAAGAGCATATAAAATGGTGGAAAAAATATTGGGAAAAGGCTTCACTGAAAATCAACGATGAACTGTTGGAAAAAACCTATTACCGGTCGTGGTATTTATTTGCATCGTGCAGCAGAAAAGGAAATTATCCAATGCCACTGCAAGGAGTCTGGACTGCGGATGATGGGAAGATTCCGCCATGGCGCGGAGATTATCACCATGATACGAATACACAGTTGTCCTATCAGGCATATTTGAAAGCGGACAGGCTTGCTGAGGGAGAAGTTTTTTTGGATTATTTATGGAATTTAAAACCTCGTTTTGAACAGTTTGCAAACGAGTTTTATGGTGTGGATGGTCTGCTCATTCCGGGTGTGTCAACGATTGACGGAAAACCAATGGGTGGCTGGTCACAATATGCACTTTCTCCAACTATGAGTATCTGGGTGGCACTAAGCTTTGATGAGTATTATTTGTATACAGGTGATGTTCTTTTTTTAAAAGAGAAGGCATATCCATTTTTTTTATGAAGTTGGAAAGGCATTATGGGTCTTTTTTTAGAGGAAAAGAATGGGAAATTATATTTGCCACTCTCCACCTCACCGGAAATATATGATGATACGCCAGAGGCATATTTGATCCCAAACAGTAATTTTGATCTTGCACTTATCAGATACTTGTTTGTGCGGTTGCAGGAGTATTCAGAAATATTAAATAAGGAAAAAACAGCATATGAAGAGATACTTTCTAAATTAGATGAGATTGCAGTTATAGATGGATATATCGGCTTGAACAGAGTAGAACGTTTGAAAGAGTCACACAGGCATTTTTCACATTTAATGTGTCTGTATCCGCTTCATTTGATACATTATGATACAAAAGAACACAGGGAACTTTATAAAAAAGCCTTATCAGAAATAGAGAAACTCGGAACTGGAATGTGGGTAGGATTTTCGTTCGCAATGTGTGCACAGCTCTATGCTATGGCAGAGAATGGAGCAGGCGCTTATGAAAAACTGAGACAATTTGCGGATGGATTTGTAGAAGAAAACGGATTTCACCTGAATGGTGATTACAAGCAAAAAGGTTATTCAACCTTTCATTACAGACGTTTTACGTTGGAAGCATTATTTGGATTTTGTGATGCATTACAAGAGATGCTTTTACAGGAATATCGGGGATATTTGCATTTATTTCCAGCAATTCCAAAACAATGGGAAAACGAGGGGATAGAATTTAATGGTTTTCGGAGTTATTGGTATTCTCGTAAGCGGAAAAATTAAAAATGGTTATCTGTCAGAAATCCGATTGAAGATACCTGAGAAAATGCTTATAAAAATAAAAAATACATTTCCAACAAAAAGAGCCAGACTGGAGACAGACAAGAAAACGCAGATAATAGAGGAAACAGAAGGATTTTTTGTTTTAGAGTTAGAAAAAGGAAATGCAAAAATTACAGGATAAAGGAGAAGATTATGGGTAATAAAGAACACGGTGGAAGAGTGACGATTCCAACAAACCTGGATGTAGTTCCGGAGACAATTGAGTTAATGAAGCGCTGGGGAGCAGATGCGATCAGAGACTGTGACGGTACAGAGTTCCCTGAGGAACTGACCAAAACCGGTGCAAAAATATATGCAACTTATTATACCACCAGAAAAGATAATGCGTGGGCAAAAGCAAATCCGGATGAAGTGCAGCAGAGTTATATCATGACTAATTTTTACACTGCAACCGGTAACGAACTTCAGATTCCTTTAATGAAAGGAATTTCGGATGAACTGATGCAGGTAAATACAAGAGATGACAGAAAACGCTGGTGGGAAGTCATCGACCGCTCCACAGGGGAAGTGGTATCCACAGATAAATGGGAATACAATGAGGAAACCGGCTGTGTCTGCATCCACGATACAGAACCGTTCCATGAATATACAGTCAGCTTTTTAGCTTACATCATCTGGGATCCGGTTCATATGTACAATGCTGTGACAAATGGCTGGAAGGATTTTGAACATCAGATCACATTCGATGTCAGACAGCCGAAAACACATAAGTATTCCATGGAGCGTCTGCGCAAATACTGTGCAGAGCATCCGTATGTGAACGTGATCCGTTATACAACGTTCTTCCATCAGTTCACACTCGTATTTGATGAGCTTAAGAGAGAGAAGTTTGTTGACTGGTACGGTTATTCTTCCTCTGTAAGTCCATATATTTTAGAGCAGTTTGAGAGAGAGGTCGGTTATAAATTCCGTCCGGAATTTATCATCGATCAGGGTTACCATAATAACCAGTATCGTGTGCCAAGCAAAGAATACAAGGATTTCCAGGCGTTCCAGCGCAGGGAAGTTGCAAAGCTTGCAAAAGAGATGGTTGACATCACACATGAATGCGGCAAAGAGGCAATGATGTTTTTGGGGGATCACTGGATCGGAACAGAACCATTCATGGAGGAGTTTGCAACGATCGGTCTTGACGCAGTGGTAGGAAGCGTTGGAAACGGAAGCACACTTCGTCTGATCTCTGATATTGAAGGTGTCAAATATACAGAAGGAAGATTCCTTCCATACTTTTTTTCCCGGATACCTTCCATGAGGGCGGAGATCCTGTCAAGGAAGCAAAGGAAAACTGGGTGACAGCACGCCGTGCCATCTTAAGAAAACCGATCGACCGTATCGGATATGGCGGATACTTAAAACTCGCACTGGAATTCCCGGAATTTTTAGACTATGTGGAGAGTGGCTGCAACGAGTTCCGCGAATTGTATGAAAATGCAAAAGGCACGACACCGTATTGCGTGAAGAAAGTAGCAGTATTAAACAGTTGGGGCAGGATCAGAAGCTGGGGATGCCATATGGTACATCACGCACTGTACCAGAAACAGAATTACAGCTATGCAGGTATTATCGAAGCGTTAAGTGGAGCACCATTTGATGTGAAGTTCATTTCTTTTGATGATATTTTAGAAAATGAAGATATATTAAAAGATATTGATGTGATCATTAACGTAGGTGATGGTGATACAGCACATACAGGTGGAGCAGTCTGGGAGAATCCGGTCATTTCTTCTGCGATCCGCAGATTTGTATATGAAGGAGGCGGATTCATCGGTATCGGGGAACCGGCAGGACACCAGTATCAGGGACACTATTTACAGCTTGCAGATCTGATCGGGGTAGAGAAAGAAACAGGATTTACGTTAAACTATGACAAGTATAACTGGGATGAACATCCGGAACACTTCATTCTTGCAGATACCACAAAACCGGTAGATTTCGGAGAAGGAAAGAAGAGTATCTATGCATACGAGGGAACAGAGATCCTTGTGCAGAGAGAGAAGGAAGTACAGATGGCTGTCAACGGATTTGGAGCAGGCCGCTCTGTATACATCAGCGGACTTCCATACAGTTTTGAGAACAGCAGAATCCTGTACCGCAGTATTTTATGGAGCACACACAGCGAAGAAGAGCTTCATCAGTGGTATAGCACGAACTTCAACGTAGAAGTGCATGCATATGTAAAAAATGGCAAATTCTGTGTTGTAAATAATACCTATGAGCCACAGAACACGGTTATTTACCGCGGCGATGGGCGTTGTTGAAAATGGAGGCAAATGAGATTAAATGGTACGCTGTTTAACCAAGGAGGTATAAAGAGGATGAAAAACCTGTACTTTTTACGGAGCCGGAATGGGAAGCCGTTACGGTGGAATGAAACAGATTGCAAGATGGACATATTATTGTTGATTTTTCTATTTATGATGCTGATCTTGCAGGATTTGAAGAGGTTATTTTTGTAATGGATTTTCATAATGTCATGGAAAACTTGTCAGAACTGTAACAGAACATACAACGATTGTCAAAATCGAAAAAATACTTTGACGGAGAGAGAATGTCAGTGTAACAGAACATGCATAAAACGTGGAGAGAATGCTGCATATACGGAAGATGATGGAGTTATACGGATTTGGCAGGAGATAATTGAGCGGCTGCAAACTTCTGTTTTGAAGGTGTATATAAAGAAGAAATTCCATGGGGAAATGGACATATTAATGATACTTACCGTGTTACATTTGAAAACGAGCAGGGAGTAAAAAAGTATTATATTTTACAGCAGATGAACAAGAGTATCTTTAAAAACCCGGTTGAATTAATGGAAAATATCGTTGGAGTCACTGAATTTTAAAAAGAAAAATTTCAGCTAACGGTGGAAATCCAGAGAGGGAGACATTAAATGTCATTCCTGCAAAAGACGGGAAACCCTATTACGTGGACTCGGAAGGTGAGTATTGGAGAGCTTATGTATTCATTGAAAATACTGTAAGCTATGATTTGATAGATAATCCTGAAATACTTTATGAGGGTGGTCTGGCATTTGGCAGATTTCAAAGTATGTTAGCGGATTATCCGGCGAAAACACTTCATGAGACAATTCCGGGATTTCATGATACCAGAGAAAGATTTGAGACATTCAAAAAGGCAGTGGAAGAGGATGTGTGCAGCAGAGTGGATTTGGTCCGGGAGGAAATTCAGTTTGTATTGGACAGGGAAGAAATTGTGGACTGCTTTCAGGATTTGCTGAGAAGTGGGAAAATCAGTTTTCGTGTGACTCATAATGACACAAAAATTAATAATTTCACAGGAAGAGATAAAGCTGCTTCCGATGGGCGCTAGGCTTATGACCTATGAATGTGGAATGAGGTTTCTTATGGATTATATTCAGGGAGACATTTATTTTAAAATTCACAGACCGGGGCAGAATTTGGACCGGGCAAGGACACAGTTTAAACTTGTCTCTGATATGGAACATAAGTGGAAAGTAATGGAGAATATTGTGAAGAAGTATATGAAGACAAAACAGTGGCATTGACAATTTATGCTTAAAAGGCGTCAGTTCCGGAAAACCGGACTGACGCCTTGATTGCATTAAACGTTTGTATTTGATTCTTCTTCGCCCCAGAAATCTACAGGCTCATAATCCTGCAGTTTGGCCAGAAAACCTTTTTCTGCGAGTTCATTTTGAATATCATCTAAAATCTCTTCGATTCAGCTTCAATCGTATGGTAATGATAACCACCGGTTACATTTTTAAGAAGGCTGGAACTTCCGGAAGAGAGTCCTTCTAAAAATTTCTTGACATTGCGTCTTGTACGGATATTCATATCAGCCCGGATAACACCATAAACCTTGTGATAAACAAAAACATCTTTGACAACACCGCCATTATCAACGATCAGAGAGAGTTCTTCTCCAACCTGATCATCTGTATGGATCACTTTAAATACCCGCTGGCAGGCGGATTGTTTGGGAATAATATAACCTTTGTTTGTGGAAAGGATCGTCAGGCCATTTGCACGAAGAAGAGCAATGTCCGAAACGATGATCTGCCTGCTTACATCCAGGGTCTTTTGCCAGAGTAACTCCAGGACAGGCACAGCGCTGGATTTCAAAATATTTTCTATTTTTGCTCTCCTGATCTCTCCGTTCATCTGTCAAAGTCCTTTCTAAACTGCATGTAAATTTTTAAGTGAAATATCCAAAATTGGAGCTGAGTGAGTCAGAGCTCCACTTGATACATAGTTTACACCAAAGTTCTTAATTCTTTCAATGTTTTCTTTTGTAACATTTCCGGAAATTTCGATTTCAGCTCTGCCGGCAATATAATCGATGGATTGTTTTAAAAGATCATTATCCATGTTGTCTAACATGATAATATCAGCACCTGATTCCACGGCATCCTGTACCATTTCAAAAGTCTCAACTTCAACTTCGATTTTTCTTACAAAAGGTGCATATGCCTTAGCCATTTTGACAGCTTCTTTTACACCACCTGCGGCACCGATATGGTTATCCTTGAGAAGTACTCCATCAGAAAGGTTGTATCTGTGGTTATTTCCGCCACCGACTCTCACGGCATATTTTTCAAAAATACGGTTGTTCGGTGTAGTCTTTCTTGTGTCTAAAAGCTTGATCCCGGTTCCTTCAAGGAGCTTTGCCACCTGGCTTGTATAGGTTGCGATTCCGCTCATTCTCTGAAGGTAATTAAGAGCAGTTCTCTCTCCGCAGAGAAGCACACGGATATCACCATGAACCTTGCCCATAAGTTCACCGGCTTTTTACATGGTCACCGTCTTTTACAAAAAAATTCTACGGTTGTATTGGAATCAAGCAGAGTAAAGGTTCTTTCAAAAACCTGAAGACCGCAGATAATGCCATCTTCTTTGCAGATCAAGTCTACCTCGCCCTGCTGTGGATGTGGCATAACACTGTTTGTGGATACGTCCTCACTTGTGATATCTTCTTTTAAAGCACTTAATATAAATGGGTCTACATTTAACCCTAATGTTACCTGATCGTACATATTATCTCCTTTCGCCAGCAATTTCTTTTTGCTGCTCTTTTGCAAATACAAGACTCTCTAAAAGGGAGTTGCTTGCAAGTCTGTTTTTACCATGAACCCCATTGCATGCGGTTTCACCGACTGCGTAGAGATGATCCATAGAAGTTTTACTGTTATGGTTTACCTTGATTCCGCCCATAAAATAATGCTGAGCCGGAACGATGGGAATACATTCATGGAACACATCATAACCGGCCTGGCTGCAATGTTCAATAATATTTGGAAAATGACTTATTAATTCGTCACGCGGGATGGTTCTTAAATCTTCCCACACAAAATCGGTGCCGTCTTTCTCCATCTGTTTGTAGATTTCCTGTGTAAGCAGATCTCTTGGCAACAGTTCATCTACAAAACGGTTCATATTCTTATCATAAAGCCTGGCACCTTCACCTCTTACAGATTCAGAAATAAGAAAGCTTCTTTCTTCTTTATTATCAGAGTAAAGAGTAGTAGGATGAATCTGGACATAATCAAGATTTTTCAGTTCAATATTATGACGTCTGGCAATCTCCACGCCGTCACCGGTCAGGTGTTTGAAATTAGTGGAATGCTTGTATGTTCCACCAATACCGCCGGTTGCAAGTATTACATAGTCAGCTTCAACCTGTTCTTCCCTGCCATCCGGCCACCTGATAATTCCACCACAACACTTGCTGCCATCGCAAAGGATATCTAAGAGAGTCGTATATTCATACATTCTTACATTCTTTAATTTTTTGACGGCATTTAAAAGGTGGCTTGTGATCTCTTTTCCAGTGATATCTTCATGGAAAAGTATTCTGTGATGAGCATGTGCACCTTCTCTTGTATAGACAAAATCACCATTTTCGTCCCGGGTAAAAGAGACACCGTATTTTACCAAATCTTTCACTACATCAGGGGAAGACTTGATCATGATCTCGACAGACTTCTGGTCATTCTCATAATGTCCGGCTTTTAATGTGTCCTCAAAAAAGCTGTCATAATCAGACGGATCTTTTAACGTACACATGCCTCCCTGAGCCAAAAAGGAATCACTGCTTTCAAAATCAGACTTCGTGATCAGCATAATATCTAATTCCTCAGGAAGATTTAAGACTGCATATAATCCGGAACAGCCACTTCCAACTATAAGTATATCTGTTTTCATATTCTTTTCCTATTCTTTTATGTTAATAAAATAGTGTTTTTTTACAGATTGCTCCAAGTATAACACTTAATTTTACAACTGACAAGACACCTGTAAATTTTTTGTGTTGACAGTGTATATTTCAAATCGTATACTTTTACTAAAGTGAGCAAAAGGCAGTGAGATCCGGTATTGATACTGTCGTTTGGAAAACAAATTAAAAATGAGATCACATTAAGACAGAACGAATACCGGAAGAAGAAAGCCTTTCTGTGATAAAAGAGGGAAAGATGACGACAAGAGAAATTCAGGACGAGATCCTTAGATTAAAAAAAGAAAAAGAAGTATGTATTCTGGCACATGCCTATCAAAATCATGAGATATTAGAAGTTGCGGATTATATGGGAGATTCCTTTGCATTGAGCCAGCAGGCTGCCAAAACACAGGAGCAGACGATCCTTATGTGCGGAGTCCGTTTTATGGCAGAAACCGTGAAGGTTCTCTCACCAGACAAGAAAGTACTTCTTTCCAGCGGTGAAGCAGGATGTCCTATGGCAGAACAGCTTTCTGTGGAAGAATTGAAAGAATTAAAAAACAGTATCCGGATTATACAGTAGTAGCTTACAAAATCTTCATGACATTGTCATCTATATTCTAAGAACTACAGATTAGTTTCCCAAATAATCTGTGTGTTTCATTCGTATCTATGCTTTCGTTACCCATTAACAACTAAAAAGCAGGAGACGAACGAACTTAGAGATAGTATCTGTTATACTCTCCTGCAATCTTAGGACAGTTAATGAACTGTCCTGCCAAAATCAGGAGGAAACGATTTATGGCAAAATGCAAAAGAAACCGTAACAGGAGCAAAAAGGAATTTTACAGTCAAACACCAACGGCAAACCGTAATTATAAAGACACCGTCTTTCGGATGCTGTTTTCTGACGGAAAAATCTGCTCTCTCTTTACAACGCAGTCAATCAGAGTAATTATAGAAATCCGGAAGAGTTGGAGATTGTGACACTCGAGAATGCTATATATATGGGTATGAAAAACGATCTGGCATTTATCATGGATACCAATCTATATCTGTATGAGCATCAGTCGACCTACAATCCTAATATGCCACTTCGAGATTTGTTTTATATTTGCAGTGAATACCAGAAACTCGTGGATAAGAAATCTCTGTTCTCTTCCACCTTACAGAAAATTCCTGCCCCAATTTTATCGAATTCTACAATGGTTCAATGGGAATTGCTGATTGCACAGAACTTCGGCTTTCCTCGGCATTTGAGCATTTGTCAGGCGAACCAAAACTTGAATTAATTGTTACGGTTTTCAATGTCAATGAAGGACACAATGCAGAGTTGATGCAGCATTGCAGTATGTTAAAAGAATATGCACAGTATGTTGCCAAAGTACGTCACTATGCGGCATACATGCAATTGAACCAGGCAGTGGAACGTGCTGTAAACGAATGTATCCGGGAAGGAATCCTGACAGAATTCCTTATCCGAAACCGGAGTGAGGTTATTAATATGAGCATTTTTGAGTATGATAAAGAATTGGAAGAAAGTACCACAAAATTCGTGCAATCGTGATATCCGCGAAATGCGTGCAAATGAACTGAAACTGAAAATCCGTGAGCCGGAGATTACGGCATTTGTCGAGGAAGGCTATAAAGTTTATGACGCAGACGGTAATCTGAAAGAAAAGAAAGAGGATATACTGATTGCGGCAGAAGATCAGGCAGCAAAATTAAAGGAACTGGAAGGATGTGAAATCTATTCCATCGAGCAGGAGAAAGGTGTCTATACGGTATCCATTGATACGGAAGACCATACTTTCATGATTAAAGTAAGCGGAAGCGCAGATGCCGAAGAGTGGGACCGGTTTCTGAGTAAAGATTAAAGGAGCGGGGATTACGATGGAAACAAATGAAAAAAGCCGTGTGCTGGATATGACAAGGGGAAATCCGTTCCGGCTTGTATTAAAATTTGCGCTGCCACTGTTTTTTGGAAATCTGCTACAGCAGTTTTATAATCTGGCGGATACTGCAATTGCCGGACATGTTCTGGGAGATCACGCACTCGCACAGATTGGAGCAGTTTCGGCGCTATATGGACTTATCACGAATTTTGCATTTGGAATGAACAATGGACTGGCGTTGTCTTTAAGCCGCAGCTTTGGAGCAGGGGATGAGCAAAAAATGAAGCATGTCTCCTGCTGGATGGTAACAATTTCCATGTCGGTATCCATTGTATTAATGTCCATTTTTCTGTTGTGTAAAGAACCGCTGCTGATCCTTTTGCAGGTTCCGGAAGAGACGATGGCAGGTGCGATGGAATATCTTACGATCATACTGATCGGAATACCATTTACGATGGCGTATAATATGGAAGCAGCTATGCTTCAGGCGGTTGGAAACAGTATGACACCCCTTTTGTTTTTGCTGTTCAGCAGCGTTTTGAATATTTCATTGGATTATGCGTTTATGGCACCACTGGCGATGGGAATCGGAGGTGCAGCGTTTGCAACGGTTTTATCACAGGGGGTAAGTGCATTTCTGGCATTCATACTTATCTGGCGCAATTATCCACTGCTTCATTTTAAAGGAAAAGATTATCAGGTGGAGAAAAAATTTGTGCTTGAAATGGTTGTCGCAGGGTTTAGCATGGCTTTGATGAGTGCAATTTATAATATTGGAAGTGTTATTTTACAGGGTAGTATTAACGCACTCGGAAACCTGTATATTACGGCGCAGGTAGGCGCAAGAAGGCTGGCGGAACTTTTCCATACGCCGGGACTTGCGCTTGGAACGAGTGTTGCAACTTATACAAGCCAGAACATGGGTGGCGGAAATCGAAACAGAATCAAAAAAGGAGTATGGTCAGCATTCTTTCTTTTTTGCGGTCTGGTGGATTTTTTCCATGGTTTTTGTGACTTTCTTCGTGGAAGATGCCGTCAGACTGGTAACAGGAAGCAGTAATGCGGATGTTATTTATAATACTGCATTATATCTCAGGATCAGTTTCCCGCTGATTCCTACGATGGCAGTGATTATTATTTTGAGAAATATGCTGCAGGGAATGAATCATTTGATGATGCCGCTTGTGTGCAGCAGTCTGGAATTGATAGGAAAGGTGAATTTTTGCTATCTGGGTCGTGCCGGCATATGGGTATTTTGCAGTGTGCCTTTGCGAACCGGTCACATGGGTGGTCTGCTGTATTTTTGTTTTGATCTGCGCATTTTTGTGCAGGAAGGAATTGAGATAGAAGCTTAACGAGAAAACGTTTCAATAACAGTGTTGACACGTTTTCTTTTTTTGTGTAATATATACCTATGAGTTAGATATAACTAACCGAAAAGCAAAGGAGAGCAAAGTGAGTCAGGAAGTATACGAGATGATCACAAGATTAGACAGAGAAAGAATTGAGACACATCTGGTCGTACAGTGTGCACCGATGATCTCCGGCATGAAGGTTTCTAATTTGCTGAATGTGGAGAAAAAACTTGCACCACAGATGAAACAGGTGTTGGAACGTTCCGGTATTTCCTATTATCTGCTGTTGGAAAGCGAAGATAAAGCAACCTTTTTAGTGTACCGCGAGGATGGGTTGAAAGCGTACCTGATGCAGGATAGAGTCTGTCAGTCGATGAAGAATTTTGGATACGAAAGCCTGGATTTAAACGATGTTTTAAGCCGTTTTCAGAAACGCTATGCAGACTGTATGGAGCAGATTGCAGAATTTCCACATGAGATGGGATTATTGCTCGGTTATCCTGTGGAAGATGTGGAGGGATTCATTGAGAACAAAGGTCACAATTATCTGTATGCCGGCTACTGGAAAGTGTACGGACATGTAGAGGAGAAGAAGGCTTTGTTTAACAGATATGAAGAGGCAAGAAAAGTTTTGATACAGCTGCTTGCAAGTGGACGCAGTGTGAGCGAGATGGCTGCCTGTTATGCTTAATTTTTATTTATAGGTTAGCGTGTACTAACTTCATAAACTGATAAAGAATAGAAAATGCAGGAATGTGAAAAAATAAAAACATAAAACTGCAGATAGTATGGAGGAAAGAATCATGGATAAAGTAACAATCGTATTCTGGTCACAGTCAGGAAACACAGAGAGTATGGCAAACGCAGTTGCAGAGGGTGTAACGGCAGCAGGAAAAGAAGCAGTGGTTGTTGATGTTGCAAGTGCATCCTTAGATGATTTAAAAGCTGCAAAAGGTTTCGCAATGGGCTGTCCTGCAATGGGAGCAGAAGTGCTCGAAGAAGGCGAGATGGAACCATTTGTATGCGATGTGGAAGGATTTGCAGCAGGTAAGACAATCGCTTTGTTTGGCTCTTATGGATGGGGCGATGGACAGTGGATGCGTGACTGGGTAGACCGTATGACAGCAGCCGGAGCAACCGTTGTGAACGGAGAGGGCGTGATCTGTCAGGAAGCACCGGACGATGCTGCCTTAGATGCATGTAAAGACCTTGGAAAACAGCTCGCAGCATTATAATAAGGTAAGCATTATAACGAAAGGATAATTTATGAGCGTAGTCATTATTGGAGGACATGACCGTATGGTGTGTCAGTATAAAAAGATTTGTAAGGAGCATAAATGTAAGGCAAAAGTATTTACCCAGATGCCGGCAAAGTTAAGCAGCCAGATTGGGTCACCGGATCTGATTATCCTGTTTACCAATACAGTTTCCCACAAGATGGTAAAATGTGCGGTAGCGGAGGCGGAGCGCAGCAAAGCCGAAGTGGTAAGAAGTCATTCCAGCAGTGGCAATGCCTTAAATGAAATCTTAGAAAAAGTTTGTTAATGGAAAGAAAAAATTTACATCAGGTGCAATAGCGGAACGTGCGGTCGGCCAGGATTCTTGCAAAAATCAGACCAAGCGGAAGCGCAATGATGATCATGATCGCAGCAGCAAACCAGGAGACAGCTTCTGTCAGTGACATGATCCCGAAATTATAAATTGCACGATAAAGGTAAAGTCCTGGAACCATAATAACAATGGATGGAACGGTTAGTGAAATACGTGGATAACCGTTCCATTTTTTTATGATGGAAGCCAGAAGTCCGGCGGTTAATGCGCCTATAAAAGCGGCGACAGCGGCAGGTGTAGCCGTAAAGTTGACCAGTTCCAGACGCAATGTATTTGCGATGGCACCGATAAAGGCAGCCGTGGCTGCCATCGGGATCGAACTGTTGAACATAATAGAGAATCCGAATACACCGCAAAAACTTGTGATCAACCGCAGTAACAGATGAAGGACAGGATCGATGGATAAGGAGGAAAAATCCTGTGGCTGCAATTTTAAGAGCAATGCCATGATCCATGCAAACATGGTAGCGACCAGCACGATGATCACGGAATAAGTGAGGCGTTCCAGTCCGGATCTCAAATCAAGCTTGGCAAGGTCGATTCCACTTGTGATGAATGGAAATCCTGGTATGATAAACAGCATGGAACAGATATATCCTGCCTCGTGGAAGGACGGAATATGGAATAACATTTCTGCCAGATGCAGACATACGGTATAAGTCAGACAGGCGGCAGAGATTGATACTGCAATATTTAAAAATAACGTATAATGGTGTTTGATCAGTTTGGTGCGGATCACATTTCCAATACCGGCTGCGATAAAGGCGAGAACCATTTCAATCGGACCACCACCCAGCAGGAACGTGAAAGCACAACATGCGAGTGCAGCGGCGAGACCAAGTTTGGCAGGGGAGTAGAGTGTGTGAATAGACTCGATTTCATCCAGACGTCTGTGAATCTCTTCACCTGTCAGATGGGCTTCCTGTTTTGGAAAATTGTCAACAAACTGTTCCATACGGTAAAGCTTTGAGGTATTGACACCTGTATTGGCAATGCTTAAGGATTGTGAGACACATTCTTTTCCGTCAAAACAGTTAAATTCGATGGACATAAGTCCGACATCCACGGTGCAGGTGACACCAAGTTCCTTTGCAAGACGGTTCATGGAAGTGCGGACACGCCATGCTCCGGTTCCACAGGAGAGCATGATCAATCCGACTCTTCCGATAACAGAAGCCTTCTCGATCAGCCCTGCTTTATTGATCAGAACATTGCTGTCGTTTTCCGTGTAATCGTGCCAGGGGATTTCCATATGATTTTTTTCCATGATATCCATATAATTATTCTTCTGCATAAATGATCGCCTCTGCTTTTTTTACATGTCGTTCCAGATTCTTCAAAAACAGCGAATCCGGTAGAAAAATACCAATCTCATCATAGCGGGTGTTTTCCTCTACCAGAGAATCCTGCCCATAGAAAATGTACGCCATAGGAAGACTTTTCTCCAGTTTGATCATAAGATCCCAGACAGCAGAATAAGCTTCTGCCTCTGTCTCTTTCAGCTTGACAGTGTCGGGCAGCTCGCGGATGATCAGTACACCGGTATTTTTTTCCAGAATCTGCTGTTCCATATCCATTTTTTCAGAAGCATAGGCATGGCGGTAACGGTAGGCCTGTGCAAAATAAATATTTTTCTTATTGTCAAGATCACAGTAGACATCATAAAAATGCTGGTAATTTTTTTCATGTACGGTTGTTTTATATCCGGGCAGTAAATTGCCCGATTCGTCAGTCATGATAATCGGATTCGTTCTGCCGTCTGCGTTAAAACGGTACGGAATCAGAAATGAATTCCGGAGCAGATCGAATAATGTATTTTGACAGATTGCCATAAGAAAAGCTGACAGATCTCTGTTGTGATAAGCATTAAAAAGTGCCTGGGAAAATTCAGCGGGAGATAATGGAAAATTGTTATCCTCGTTGCAAAACAGGGAATTGCAGAAAGTCCCCTGGAGTTTTTCACATGCCCATGGATCATTTAATATTTTGTTGAATAAAACATCTGCTTTTTCTTCGCGTGGAAAAATTGTTTTTTCTGCCATAAATGAATCGCTTCCTTTTCTTTTTTTCGCTAAAATTATACTATTGAAATAGAAATATGTGAAAGCTATAATTGATATAGCAGAAATAATAATTTGATATGATTGAGGGCGAGCTATGGATGTGAATTTTGAGTATTATAAAATTTTTTATTACGTTGCGAAATATAATAATTTTACGAGGGCTGCAAGGGTGTTGGGAAACAGCCAGCCGAATGTGACAAGGGCAATGAACTGTCTGGAACAGCAGCTTCATTGTACGCTTCTGGTGCGGACGAACCGTGGAGTTTTTCTGACTACGGAAGGGGAAAAGCTGTATACACATGTAGCAGCGGCCATGGAACAGCTTTTTACGGCAGAGGAGGAACTGGCAGAATGTGTGGGACTGTCCCATGGGAGTATTGCAATCGGAGCCAGTGAGACCGCGTTAAATTTGTTCCTTCTGGATAAGTTAAAAGAGTTTCACAATACATACCCGGGAATCCGGCTGAAGATCTACAATCATTCCACACCGCAGGCGGTGGAAGCGGTGAGAAGTGGAACGGTTGATTTTGCAGTCGTTTCCACACCTGTAAAAGCGGATGCACCGCTCCACATGACAATGCTTCATCCATATCAGGAAATACTGATCGGTGGAACAGAGTTTGGGCATCTGGCAGGAAAGCAAACAACATTTGAGGAGATTATGCAATATCCGCTCATCTGTCTTGGAAAGGAGACGGTGACCTTTCAGTTTTACAGGCAGTTATTTGCTTCTTATGGTCTGGACTTTGAGCCGGATACAGAGACTGCAACGGCGGATCAGATCCTTCCACTGGTAAGAAGCGGACTGGGGCTGGCTTTTATACCAAAACCGATGGCAAAGGATGCGATTGACAGGGGAGAGGTGTCAGAGATACCCCTGTGTGAGAAGATACCGTCCCGGAATATCTGTCTGATCTATGACAGCAAACACCCATTTAAGGAGGCTGCCACACAATTGAAAAAAGATGATCGTTGCGAATAGTTTTGCCAGTGTTGAATAGGTTTTTGGAAAACGATTGATATTTTTAAAAGCATATGTTATAGTTCAAACGAACTTGATAATGAAACAAACAGGTGTCAGATAGGCAGGGTGACCTCACTCTGCCGGATCTGGTGAAAAGGGAAACAGGTGCGAATCCTGTACGAACTCGTCACTGTATTTAGGGAGTGCATGCCAAAAACTCACTGGGCAGCCGGGAAGAGGGCAATGCATGATGATCTGTAAGTCAGGAGACCTGCCTGATTGTTGTACGGGAAACAAAAATATTTCCACGCCACGAGTAACTGGCTGTACGGATGAGAAAATTTGACCTGTTTTTAGATCATTTTTGTAAGATGGGACAGGAAAAATTTTATATTGTGATTTGAGTGCAGCGTTTCTTTTGTGAAAAAGAGACGCTTTTTTCATATTCAGGCAGAAGGACTCCATAGAACATCATCTGGAACAGACCGTCGAACAGGAAAGAAAGAGAAAAACAGAATGCAAAGCAACGGAAACGGAACCGAAGTATGGGAAAAAGGAATACAGGTTGATCTCCCGGATGGAGAGTATGAGATTGAAGTGCAGCTGACAGGGGGAAGCGGCAGGGCGTCTGTCACATCACCGGCAATTCTGCAGGTGCAGGATGAGAAGGCCGTCATCGAGATCGAGTGGAGCAGCCCTAATTATGACTATATGACGATGGACGGAGAGACTTATCTTCCGGTCAATACAGAGGGCAATTCTGTTTTCGAACTGCCTGTGACTGCTTTTGACAAAGAAGTGCCGGTAACGGCAGATACGACAGCCATGAGCGTGCCGCACGAGATTGAATATACGATTCTGCTCGACAGTGCTTCCATTGCAAACGCCGGGAAAAAACCGATGGAAGTGATCGCAGTTGTCTACGTCGCAGCCGTGATCGCAGTAAGTATCACAGCGTGGCAGATACATCGGAAGAGAAAAGGAAAAAAAGAATGAAGCAGATAAAAAAAATCGGTCTGTGGTGTATATTGCTTTTTGCCTGCATCCAGATATCAGGCTGTGGAGACGCCAGACCTCCTGGAAGAGTGGGGATCACGAGATCAGCAGTGAACTGAATTATGAAAAGAGCATGGATTTAGATTATGCCACAGCGTTTGCAGTGGATTATTATGAGAACGGTTTTACACTGATTTCCATATCGGATGGAAGCAGATTTTTGCTGAATACCGAAGGGGAACAGGTACCGGAGGATTTAGAGAAGGGGATCACAGTCTTAAATGCCCCGGTGTCCAATATTTATCTGGTTGCCTCTGCGGCTATGGATATGTTTTGCAGTATCGGTGCACTGGATCACATCTGCCTGTCCGGACTGCCTGAGGAAAAATGGGAGATCCCGGAGGCAAAGGCGGCAATGGAGAGCGGGCAGATCGTATATGCCGGAAAGTATAATGCACCTGATTATGAAATGATCTGTTCGAAAGAGTGCGGGCTTGCCATTGAGTCAACGATGATCGGACATTCACCAGAGGTAAAGGAGAATCTGGAATCGTTTGGCATTCCGGTTTTAGTCGATCATTCCAGCTATGAGTCTGATCCGCTCGGCAGGACCGAGTGGGTAAAGCTTTATGGAGTGCTGACCGGAAATGAGGATGCGGCAGTGAAGGCATTTGAGGAACAGAAACAGTATGTGCAAGAGCTTTCTGATGTGAAAGCGACCGGAAAGACGGTTGCATTTTTTTTATGTTACAACAGCAGGAACGGTCAGTGTGCGAAAGAGCAATGACTATGTTCCGAAAATGATAGACATTGCCGGTGGGGAGTATGTGTTCCGGAATTTAAAGGGCGAGGATAACGCAGCTTCCAGTGTCAATATGCAGATGGAAGAATTTTATGCGCAGGCAAAAGATGCAGACTATCTTGTCTACAACAGCACGATCGACGGCAATCTTGCTTCCATTGATGATCTGCTGGCGAAAAACAGTCTTTTTGCAGATTTTAAGGCAGTCAAAGACGGAAACGTATGGTGTATCGGGAAAAACCTTTATCAGGATACCATGGATACCGGAAGCATTATCCATGATTTTCATGAGATGCTGAACTCGGAGGATACGGATGAACTTACCTACATGTATAAGCTCAAATAGAAAAATAAGATATACGGTCTGTTTTGTCATTCTGATCACATTATCAGTACTCTTTTTTATCGTCAGTGTATGTGCCGGAAGTGTGCAGATTCCGCTCTCAGATATCTGGAGACAGTTCAGGGGGGGACAGGATGAACTTTATGCAGCCATTCTCTTTCAGATCCGTATCCCGAGAACATTTGCGGCAATCCTGCTCGGCGGTGCGCTGGCATTGTCCGGGTATCTGCTGCAGACTTTTTTCATAATCCGATCGCAGGACCGTTTGTCCTTGGTATTTCTTCCGGGGCAAAATTATTTGTGGCGGTCGTGATGATCGTGTTCTTAAGATATTCCAGAACATTATCTTCTGTGGATCTGATCGTGGCGGCGTTCGCAGGATCTATGATGTCAATGTTTTGTGTGCTTCTGATGTCACCGAGAGTTCAGAATATGTCATTTTTAGTGCTGATCGGAGTGATGATCGGCTATATCTGTTCGGCAGTCACAGATTTTCTTGTGACATTTGCAGAGGATTCTGACATTGTGAATCTTCATAACTGGTCGATGGGAAGCTTTTCCGGCATCACATGGGAGAATGTGAAAACGATCGTGTTTGTTGTAGCCGTTACCGGCATTTTGACATTCTTTTTGTCAAAACCGATGGAAGCGTACCAGTTAGGAGAGACTTACGCAAAAAATATGGGTGTCAATATCAAAATGTTCCGCGTATTGCTCGTGATCTTATCGAGCATCTTATCCGCAGTGGTAACAGCGTTTGCAGGACCGGTGTCGTTTGTCGGGATCGCGGTGCCGCAGATGGTAAAGCGGTTATTCCGGACGGCAAAACCGATCATCATGATACCGGCATGTTTTTTAGGTGGGGCAGTATTCTGCATGTTCTGTGATCTTCTGGCGCGGATGGTGTTTGCACCGACGGAGATGAGTATCAGTACCGTGACAGCGATTTTTGGCGCACCGGTAATGATCGCAGTCATGTTGAAGCAGCGACAGGAGAGGTACTAAGGAAGAAAAATTGAAATTGTGAGAAGCATGCATCCAGGCATTCGGTAGGTAATGAAATATCTTGACAATGGAAAATGAGGAACGGAATGGAAGAACGGGAACTTTTGCACACGGACGGACTGTCCGTTGGATATCACGGAAAAGAACTGATAAAGGAGATAGGAATATCTCTGAAAATGGGAGAGATCGTGACATTGATCGGACCAAACGGGGCAGGAAAATCCACTATTTTAAAGACTATCGCAAAGCAGCTGCAGGAGATCTGCGGCAGCGTTTATGTGGAAAACACCAGTCTGTGTGAACTGCCGGAAAAAGAACTGGCGAAGAAAATGTCCATTGTTTTCACAGAGCGCATTACACCGGAGCTGATGACAGTGGCAGATGTTGTGGCGATGGGGAGATATCCGTATACCGGAGGACTTGGCATCCTGACACCAAAAGATGAGGCGGTGGTGGCGCAGTGCATGGAACAGATCCGCATTTTACCGTTAAAAGAACGCAATTTTATGAGGGCACCGTTTAAATCACAGAACATGGCGCTCAACTCTTATATAACAGACGAAGGACTTGAGATGGGACGGGCTCAGGTGATGCAGGCTGAGGCAGCAGGCATTAAGCCTATGGTGTGCATGAATCCTATTTTTTAAAGCCCACAAATAATACAGGCTCACAGGTGATTGTAAACGGAAGGGTGCTTAAGAATATGCCGGCGAGAGAGTATTTTGCATACAAAAAACTCTCATACCGGATATAAAAAAGGCGTTTAAAAAGCTTGAGGAGTATGCTGATATCATAGTGATTGAGGGTGCGGGAAGCCCGGCGGAGATAAATCTGAAGGAAAATGATATTGTAAACATGGGGCTTGCGCATATGGTGGATGCACCGGTGCAAATGGTCTGGAGGCGCTGATCAAAAAGAAATTTCAGGATTTCAATGTCTTTGAGCAGATGTGGTGGATAACAGTGATATGGGTCAAGAAATGAGCGCGTCATCGGATATCGTATTTTTGGGAAGCAAGAATACGAAATGGGGGATTTTGTGGATGAGACAAAACGGACTTGAGGCCGCTGTCAAAAAACTCTCCTGTGAGATACCTGTTTTTGGAATATGCGGAGGCTATCAGATGCTTGGGGCTTCAATAGCCGACCCCGACGGTGTGAGGAGGGAGGATATATGCGTGGCATGGAGCTTCTTCCTATAGATACCGTTCTAAAAGATAGCAAGACACGGCTTCAGACAAGCGGTGAAATAGCACATGTAGATGGGGTATTGAGCAGGCTTTCATAGGCTGTCCGGACTTTCTGGGCTATGAGATACATATGGGTAAGAGCGCATATAGCACAGCTTCAGATGAGCAGGGGCTTGCTGTTGACAGGAAAAATGAGTTAAATAATGTCATATCTGATGGCAGAAATGTGTATGGCTCGTACATCCACGGCATTTTTTGATAGGGAACGCTGGCAGAGACAGTGGATTATATTGCCGATAAAAAGGGCATTGATGTGAATGACAGGGCAGATGATAAGTTATGGGCAGTTTAAGCAGATGCAGTATGACAGGCTTGCAGACACACTGCGGGAGTATCTGGATATGGATGCAGTGTACGGCATGCTTCGTGAGGCAAAATATGATTGAAAACAATATTATTTCTGACCATTTTACAGTTGAAGAATTAAAAAAATTAAAAATAATGGAATTTATAATAGAACCGGATAAAAAAATCAGTTCAAACTGGGATTCGGTGGCAAAGCCGCTGGACGGCTGGGTGATTTTGAGCTTTTAACGGCTAAAATCGGTGCTGTTTTGGGAGATGAAAATGTAGATATCTCAAAAAAGGCGGTCATAATTATGTGTGCAGATAATGGCGTTGTGGCGGAAGGCATCAGCCAGTCCGGACAGGAGATCACGGCAGCGGTGACAGAGAATCCATGGAAAAAGCTTCGTCTGTCGGACGCAAAATGGCGCAAACAGTTGGCGCAGAGGTTTTTCCGGTGGATATAGGAATAAACAGTGACCGGATTTTAAAGGGCTGTCATCAAAGAAAGGTAAAAAGGGGTACAAATGATTTTCTGCTAAAACCTGCGATGTCAAGAGCTGAGACAGCCATGCAGGCGGTCCGGGTTGGGATGGAACTTGTAAAAGAGTGAAAGGCTGGATATACGCTGCTTGGCACCGGAGAGATGGGAATAGGCAATACAACCACAAGTGCGGCGATGGCAGCAGCTCTGCTTTCCGTTCCGCCGGAGATCGTGGCAGGGCGGGGCGCCGGATTAAGTGATGAAGGGCTTGCCAGAAAAAGACAGGTGATTGCAGAGGCACTGGAAAAATATCAGTTATATGAGAACTGAGCCGATGCGTATTTTATGCTCAGTCGGCGGGCTGGATATCGCAGGACTTTGCGGCGTGTTTTTAGGTGGTGCAAAATACCATATGCCGATCGTGGCAGACGGTGTCATCATGGTGCGGTGGCAGCAGCTTACAGCAGGCGGCTTTGTCCGGGAACTGATTTTATCATTCCATCCCACAAGGGAAAGGGAACCGCCGTGGAACTTTTTGATGAGGCACTTTCCGGGGCCGGTCCTGGATGCAGGACTTGCATTAGGAGAGGGAACGGGTGCCGTCATGATGTTTTCGCTGTTAGATATTGCCATGAGTTTATATGAGACAGGGGACTACTTTTGGCGATTTTAAAATTGAGGAGTATCACAGGTTTTGATAAAGTCAGTGTGAACATATTTTTTACATGTGACAGAAAGGTGCAGTTATCAGGATGATCACATTGGTGACAAAAGTATATTTGGAAAATGTCAAATGAAAAGGGATACAAAGAAAAATATTACATTGCTACCATGCAGGTATTTGATGATGCAGAGGGCGAAAAAAATAGAGCGGCATCGGAAACTGCGGGCAGGAAAAGGGTTTCTTACGATTGAAAGCCCGATGAATGTAGGAAAAATCCGGTTTGTTTGCTGGAGCTGCAATCAGGCGCAAACCGGCAGTTTAAAAAGTGCAGGGCAGCTCAGAAAAGTCGGCGCTGCTTGAGTGTATGTCAAATCTCACAGCAAATGAAATGTTCACGAAAGACGGCATGAAATCCGAGGAGGAAGTAGTTGAAAAATTGTATCTGAGATACAGAGAGGACATGGAGTATATGATGTGCTTTTTTTCCGTGGATCGGCGGAGTGATCGGACTGTTTTTTTCGGATGGGCGGTGTTATGTGAGAAATTTGCGGTAGGAAATGTCTGTTATGCACTGATCGCCGCAGCAATTCCGTTAATGATCTCCGGTGGATTTCATGTGGATGGGTACATGGACACGATGGACGCATTTCATTCGTACCAGAGCCGGGAGAAAAAGCTGGAGATTTTGAAAGATTCCCATATTGGGGCATTTGCAGCAATCATGCTGGTACTTTATTATATGATCGATATCGCGGCAATTTCAGAAATACATACCGAGAGGCAGTGTTTGCGCTGGCAGCCGTATTTTTTTCCTGGCGAGATGCTTTAGTGGAATTGCAGTTATGACATTGCAGCCGGCAAAAAAAGAGGGGCTTTTGTATACCTTTGCTTCCAGTGCACAGAAAGTCATGGTAAAAGCAGCCTTATATTTTCAGGCAGCGCTTTGTGTGGCAATCATGCTGCTCGTATCCGGATGGTATGGAGCCGCGGCAATCGGGGCGGCGCTGCTCAGTTTCTTTTATTTTAAAAAGAAAAGTTACAAAGAGCTTGGTGGTATCACAGGTGACACTGCCGGATTTTTTGTGACAGTCTGTGAGGCGGCTGCGGCAGCTGCGGTTGCGGTGACTGGATATTTCCTGTAACTTTTAAAATAGTATTCGGCAGAAGGGGAGAAAAAGCATGCAATTATATATCGGAGGATATGCGCAGGGCAAGCTTGCCTATGTGCAGGAAAAGCTGAAAGGGCAGGAGGTGCCTGTTGTAAATGATCTGCATCTCTGGGTGAAACAGCTTTTACAGGAGGGAAAACCGGCGGAAGAGATCGTGCTGCAATATTATAAGGAGCACCCGGACTGTATCTTTATCTGCGACGAGATCGGCAACGGCATTGTGCCGATGGAGAAGCAGGAGAGGGAATACCGGGAGCGTGTCGGCAGATTATTGATTCAGCTTGCAGGGGAAGCACAGATAGTGGAGCGTGTCATATGTGGGATTGGACAGAAGATAAAATAAAAGTAAAAATCACATGGATCAGACATGGTATGACCAGAGCGAACGAGGAACACCGTTATCTTGGAAAAACAGACGAACCATTGTCTGAAAAAGGAATCCGCTTTTTACAGGAAAAAAAGAAGAAATCGTTTTTCAATGCCCCGGAATTTTTATATGCATCTCCGATGAAACGCTGTGTTCAGACTGCGGAAATTCTTTTTAGGAGAAAGCCGGTTCTGATTCCGGAATGGAAAGAGATGGATTTCGGACAGTTTGAGGGAAAAAATTATGAGGAATTGAAGGACAATCCCGACTACCAGAAATGGATTGACAGCAATGGAACACTGCCATTTCCCGGCGGAGAGTCAAGAGAGCAGTTTATCCGGCGTTCCATGGAAGGTTTTGACCGAATGATGTCTGATATTTTAAAAGATCAGAAAAGAACACCGGAATACAAAACGACACAGATACGCGATATTTGAAAAGTAATCGTGGAACAGAAATCCCGGTCGTGACCGTAGTGCATGGCGGTACGATCATGGCGGTGTTAAGCAGCCTTACTGGAGGAGAATATTTTGATTTTCAGGTAAAAAACGGGGAAGGCTATGAAACTGTGCTGGAATGGATTCAGGGCAGATGGAAGATAACAAGTCTGACTAAGATAGGATGCAAGGGCTCGAAAAGCGAGTATTTACAATAGATAAGAAAGGAAATGAAATCATGATTTATCATATTACCGCTATGCTGGCGGGATTTCTCATGGATCTGCTGTTTGGAGATCCTTACTGGCTGCCACATCCGATCCGTCTGATCGGAAACTGGATTAGTTTTCTGGAAAAGAGACTTCTCGGCAGTAAAAGAGAAGAAACACATAGGGCACCGGGGCAGGAAAAAAGAAGAGGAATGATACTGGTACTTGCAGTTTTGAGCAGTACAGTGTTTGTGACGGCTGTGCTTTTACTTGGCGCTTACAGATTGCATCCGTATCTTGGTGTTGTGATCGAGAGCATTATGACCTACCAGATTCTTGCCACGAAATGCCTGAAAGTGGAGAGCATGAAAGTCTATCAGGAACTGAAAAAAGGTGATATTGCAGCATCCCGGAAAGCGGTTTCTATGATTGTCGGCAGAGATACGGAATGTCTGGATGAGACAGGCGTTGCAAAGGCAGCTATCGAGACTGTGGCAGAGAATACTTCTGACGGCGTGATTGCACCGATGATCTGCACAGCAATCGGCGGACCTATTCTCGGATTCTTCTATAAAGCTGTCAATACCATGGATTCCATGGTAGGATATAAGAATGACAGATATCTGTATTTTGGCAGAACAGCGGCAAAATTGGATGACATCGTAAATTACATTCCGGCGAGGATCAGCGCACTGCTCATGGTAATTTCCTGTTTTTTCTGTGGAAAAGAGTTTGACGGAAAGCGTGCATGGTATATTTTTAAGAGAGACCGTTACAACCATGCAAGTCCCAATTCGGCACAGACGGAAGCAGTGTGTGCAGGTGCACTTGGAATCCGGCTTGCAGGAAACGCAAGTTATTTTGGAAAAATCGTGGAAAAGCCTTATATCGGGGATGCAGAAAGAGCGGTGGAGACAGAAGATATTAAGCGCGCAAACCGGTTACTGTATGCGACGGCTATCTTGTGTGAAGCAATCTGTCTGTCGGTACTTTGGATCATCCTGCTTATTTCTTAGGACAGAGAGGAGGAGAGAAAATGCGTCCGGTCATACACGGAGGAGACATCTATCAAAATGAAATAGAACTGGATTTTTCGGTCAATATCAATCCTTTTGGAATACCGGAAAAAGTGAAAGAGGCAATGCAGGAATCCTTGGAACTCTGTGAGCATTACCCGGACATTCATCATGCGAAACTGATCGAAAAAATCGGAGTGCACTATCATATCCCAGAAGAACATATTTTGTGTGGGAACGGAGCATCTGAGTTATTTGTGGCAGTCGTCCATGCAACCAAACCGGGAAAAATTGTGATACCGGTGCCGTCCTTTTATGGTTATGAGAAAGCTGCAAACGTGACAGAGGCAGAGGTTTCCTATTATAAGATGACAGAGAGGGAAGGGTTCTGCCTGACCGAAGCGTTTCTGCAGGAATTGCAGGAGGATGTGGATTTATTATTTCTGGCGAACCCGAATAATCCGGTTGGCAATACAATAGAAGACGTGCTGCTGGAAAAAATATGTGACAGATGCCGGGAAAAAAAAGATAACCGTTGTGATAGATGAATGTTTTCTGGAATTTACAAGGAAAAAGGGATTTTTTGAAACACATTCCATGCAGGAATATCAAATGTCATTATTGTGAAGGCTTTCACAAAATTATATGCGATCCCGGGTGTGCGTTTGGGCTTCTTATTCTGTGGCAGTCAGAACAAGACAGGGCAGATTTTCAATCAATTGCCGGAGTGGAACATCTCAATCATTGCGGAGGCAGCAGGACTTGCGGCATTAGATGAGACGGAATACTGTAACAAGACCATTCCATACATTGGGAAAGAGCGTGCATATCTAACGGCGGAACTGGAAAAGCTGGGGATCAAAGTCTACCCCGGGGAAGCAGATTTCCTGCTCTTAAAGACAGAGCGTCAGCTCTATCATGATTTGCTGAAGAAAAAATTTTAATTCGTGACTGTAGCAATTACCGGGGACTACGTACAGGATACTATCGTATTGCAGTGAAGACACATGAAGAGAATGAAAAATTGATTGCGCAATTAAAGGATACAATTGTGGATAAATGCGAAACTCTTCAAAGTGTAAATTAAATTGTGAAAAATCAACAAAAGACATGAAAGACATTGGGGAACCGCCGGTTCTTAGAAGGCAGGTGCGACTGCAAGTCGTGACTGGCTTCTTAGTACCGCTGCGAGTGACACATAGCGAGAGCGTGTCTTGAATGTTTTTGTTGATTTTTCACAATTCGAGATAGATTATAAAGCGTTTCGCAATCACCCATATCAACACTGCAGGAAAGTAAGGAGGATCAGATGGAAAACATAGAATACGTCAGACCACAGGATATCGAAAAACGAAGCTTTGCCATAATCTCAAAAGAGCTGGGGGAAAAAGGAATCGTTCTTCCAAAAGAGCAGGAGCTTGTGACGAAGAGAGCCATCCATACCAGCGCAGATTTTGATTATGCAAAGACCATGACTTATTCCGCCCATGCGGTCGGGATTGCAAAAAAACTGATACAAAATGGTGCAGACATTGTCACCGATACAAACATGGCACTTGCCGGCGTGAATAAAAAAGAACTGGCAAAATACGGAGGAGAGGCACACTGTTTTATGGCTGAGGAAGAGGTGGCAAAGATTGCAAAAGAGCGCGGTGTCACAAGGGCAGCTGTGAGCATGGAAAAAGCAGCACAGATAGAAAAGCCGGTGATCTTTGCCATAGGCAATGCGCCGACAGCATTGATCGAATTATATGAAATGATACAGAGTGGAAAATACCGCCCGGCATTTATTACCGGGGTTCCGGTTGGCTTTGTGAATGTGGAGGCTGCAAAGGATCTGATTTTAAAACAGATGTACCGTATATTATCAACCGGGGAAGAAAAGGTGGCAGTAACATTGCAGCGGCAATCTGCAATGCGCTTTTATATGAACTTCGAGATGAAAATTAACTGTAAGTTTAAGTAATAGATTCACTGGTTTGCTGAGTTGCCGTGCAGACTATAAGAAAATCATGCAAGAGTGGATGAATGATGCGATATGGATTTACAACAGGAAGCTGTGCGGCGGCTGCCTCAAAAGCAGCAGCATATATGCTTCTGACTGGAAAGTTAAAACAAAATATAACAATACAGACACCGAAAGGGATTCTGTTTCAAACAGAGATACTTGAAATTACAAGAAGTGAAACAGAAGTTACCTGCGCAGTACGAAAAGATGGTGGAGATGATCCCGATATTACATCCGGGACACTCATTTTTTCCACGGTGCGTTTTGCAGACGGGGAGAAAAAAATAACGGGGCAGAATAACAGACAACTTTCAGGCATTCATGTGGAAAAGATGCAGGAAAAAAAGGCGGTCATTAGCATTGACGGTGGCGAGGGTGTTGGCAGAGTGACAAAGCCAGGATTAGATCAGCCGGTCGGAAATGCAGCCATCAATCATGTGCCGCGTGAGATGATTGAAAAAGAGGTACAGGAAGTATGCGCATTGGCAGATTTCTCAGGAGAGCTTCATATCACGATTTCAGTGCCGGACGGAGAGCGTTTAGCGGAGCAGACCTTCAATCCGAGACTTGGGATTGTCGGGGGAATTTCTATTTTGGGAACCTCCGGGATCGTAGAACCGATGAGCAGTCAGGCACTTCTTGATACGATCAAAGTGGAATTGAACCAGAAGAAAGCAGAAGGTTATGGAATCGCCGCTGTTTCGCCCGGTAATTACGGGTTGGATTACATGAAAAACATATGGTTACGACCTTGACCGGAGCGTAAAGTGCAGTAATTTTATCGGAGACACCATTGATATGGCGATCACCACTGGATTTGAAAAATGCTGCTCACAGGACATATCGGCAAACTTGTGAAAGTGGCAGGAGGAATCATGAACACACACTCCAGAGAGGGAGACTGCCGTATGGAAGTGCTTACTGCAGCTTCTGTGAGAAATCAGGTGCCTTATCCGGTTTTAGAGGAAATCCTGCAATGTGTCACCACGGAAGAAGCAGTCAGGAAACTGGATGCCTGTGGAAAAAAGATGCTGTGATGCAGGATCTGCTGTCAAAAATCATGTTTTATCTGAACAAACGGGCGGCAGGAAAAATGCAGATCGAGGTTATCCTTTACTCCAATGAATTTGGAGAGCTGGCAAAGTCCGCTGGAGCAGAGAAGTTTTTACAGGAATTGATGTGATTTATAAGAAAGGAAACAAAACAATGGTTTATTTTGTGGGAGCAGGACCTGGAGCGGCAGATCTTATCACGGTACGTGGAATGCGTCTGTTAGAAAAGGCAGATGTGGTAATTTATGCGGGTTCGCTTGTGAATCCGGAACTTTTATCTTATTGCAAAAAGAGTGTGAGATACATAACAGTGCATACATGACCTTAGAAGAGGTACTCACTGTCATGGAAGAGGCGGAAAAACAAAAGCTTACGACAGTGCGGCTTCACACGGGGGAACCGAGCATTTACGGAGCAGTGCGCGAACAGATGGATCTGCTGGATGAAAAAGGTATTTTGTATGAAAGCTGTCCGGGAGTAAGTGCCTGTTTTGGAGCGGCAGCTTTATTAAATCTGGAATATACTTTACCGGAAGTATCCCAGTCATTGATCATTACCCGCATGGAAGGCAGAACCAAAGTGCCGGAGAGAGAGAGCATTGAGAGTTTTGCAGCACATCATGCTTCCATGGCAATCTATTTAAGTACAGGAATGCTGGGGAACTGGGCAGACGGCTGATCGCAGGCGGGTATGGGAAAGACACACCGGCAGCGATTGTATACAAGGCGACCTGGCCGGAGGAAGAAGCGTATCTGTGCACGGTGGAACAGTTAGAAGAGACGGCAAAAGCGCATGACATTACAAAAACAGCGCTGATCATTGTGGGAGATATTGTGGCACATCAGCATTATGGAAAATCCAGACTGTATGCGCCGGATTTTGAGACGGAATTTCGTAAGATAAAAAAATCAAGGGAAAAAGAATGAATATCAGTATCATTACGTTTACAGAGAACGGAACAAAACTAGCAGAAAAAATCAGACAGGCTTTTGTGAACACGAAAACGGAAGAAGCAAAAAACCTTGGATTATCGCTATCTGACTGGACAAGACAGCAGTTTGCAGAGAAAAATGCCATCGTTGTAATTGGAGCCTGCGGCATTGCAGTGCGCATGATCGCACCATTTGTGTCGGATAAGCTGAGTGACAGTCCGGTGGTTGTGGCAGACGAGGCAGGGACGTTTGTGATTCCACTGCTTTCCGGGCATGTGGGAGGCGCCAATGAGCTTGCAGAACAGATTGCAGGACAGATTGGCGGGATTCCGGTCATCACAACGGCAACCGATGTGAATCATACGTTTTCTGTGGATCTGTTTGCAAAAAATGTGGTCTTTCCATTTATAACCGGGAGGGGATCGCAAAAGTCTCAGCCAAAATACTGGATGGAAAAACGCCGGATATTGTGATCTCATCAGAGAAAACAGACTTAGAGCAGGGAGTACTCGGATTGCAGCCGAGAGAATATATTTTAGGAATTGGCTGCCGCAGGGGAAAAAGCTTTGAAGAACTGGATGCATTTATACAAAAGTGGCTGGATCATGCAGGCATTGAAAAAGACTTGTGCGCGCAGCAGCTTCCATTGATCTGAAAAAAGAGGAGGAAGGCCTGCTGAGGTGGTGCATGGCAAACCGGATTCCGTTTTTAACCTATTCCGCGGAGGAGTTAAAACAGGTAAAGGGAGACTTTCAGGAGTCCTCCTTTGTGAAAGAAAAGACAGGCGTGGACAATGTCTGCGAGCGGGCTGCAATGAAAGCGGCAAACGAAGAAGGAACTTTCATTTTGCGGAAGCAGGCAGAAAATGGTATGACGATCGCAATTGTAAAATACGACTGGAAATTGGAAAGAGAACTGGCAAAGGAGTACAGGATCGATGAGCAGTAAAATTTATATCGTTGGAATGGGACCTGGAACCGGGGACATGATGACTCCACAGGCAGATCATGCATTGTGCGGCAGCGATGTGATCGTCGGATATCCGGTGTATTTAAAATTATTAGGCGGTAAATATCGGGAAAAAGAATTTTTATCCACACCGATGAAACAGGAAGTCAGACGCTGTGAGATGTGTTTTGAGGAAGCAGAAAAAGGAAAAACGGTTGCGATGGTATGCAGTGGGGATGCAGGCGTGTATGGAATGGCATCCCTGCTCTATGAGATGTCGGAAGCGCATCCGGGATGTGAACTTGAGGTGATCCCCGGATCACAGCGGCAAACAGTGGGGCAGCGGCGCTTGGAGCACCACTAAACCACGATTACTGCGTCATCAGCTTAAGTGATCTTATGACACCGTGGGAACTTATCGAAAAAAGGCTTGCGGCAGCGGCAGTGGGCGATTTTTGCATGGCGATTTATAATCCATCCAGCCACCACAGGGCAGATTATCTCAAGAAGGCCTGTGACATTTTACAAAAAAACGGAGTGGAGCCGGAGAGAGCCTGCGGATATGTGGAAAATATCGGAAGAGAAAACACAGCCTGTGAAGTCTGCACACTCGCAGAATTGCGGGAGCGTCAGGTGAATATGTTTACAACGGTATTTATTGGAAATTCCAGAACAAAAATCATAGGTGGGAAACTTGTCACACCGAGAGGATATGTGCTGCCGGATCCGGCGGTTTAAAGTATGCCGTATTTTAATTTGCATGTGACAATCGTGTAAACAGGAGAAAGAAATTCATGAATAGAATTCTAATTTTTTCAGGAACAACAGAAGGACGCATGTTAGCACAGACATTGTCTGAAAATGGAATCCACTGTATTGTTTCCGTGGCAACAGAATATGGTGAGATCGTCATGCCGGAGATGGATGGAGTTACGGTTCATAAAGGCAGGATGGATCTGGAGGAAATGCAGAAGTTCATCACACAGAGCGAGGTGGCAGCGGTGGTGGACGCAACGCATCCGTTTGCAACGGCAGTTTCGGAAAACATCAGGGAAAGCCTGAAAAATACGGAGATTCCATATATCCGGCTGCAGAGGGAGACTTCGGATATTGCGTTAAATAAGGATACAATACAGGAAAATCACTCAGATGTGATACTGTGCAGTGACGCCACAGAATGTGCAGACTTCTTAAGCTTCACAGATGGAAACATCCTGCTCACGACCGGGAGCAAAGATCTTGCCACATACAGTCGGAAGGAAGCGTTAAAAGACCGCCTGTTTGTCCGTGTATTGCCGGGATTGGAGAGCCTCTCGCTGTGTGAAAAGAACGGTATCTGTGGAAAACAGATCATTGCGATGCAGGGTCCTTTTTCATTGGAGATGAACCGCGCACTGATTAGACAGTTTGATATAAAGTATCTGGTCACAAAGGAGAGTGGCAGAACCGGGGATTTCTGGAAAAAATAAAAGCAGCCGAGGCGGAAGGAATCACTGCTTGTGTGATCGGCAATCCGGAAAAACAAAACAGTGGGGATTCTTTTGCACAGGTGTGCAGAAAAATTTCAGAAATCACAGGAAAAACAATAAAAACCAGATCGCCCTCATCGGAACCGGTATGGGAAATGAGCAGACGCTCACGATGGAAGCAACAGAAAAAATCCGGGAAGCAGATTACATTTTTGGAGCAGAACGGCTGCTAAGGATAATAAAAATGAGCAGGCAGTCCGTTATCCCTACTATCTTGCAGCGGATATCGTCCCGAGCTGGGCCGGTTATCCGGCTGAGGGGTAAAAGTGGTCATTCTTTTTCCGGTGATACCGGTTTTTACAGCGGATGCGGGAAACTATATGAAACACTGAAGGGCAGAAGTGACAGCAGTGTGCGTATCTATCCCGGAATTTCATCGGTATCCTATTTTGCGGCATTGACCGGGTACAGTTATCAGGATGCGGCTGTTTTAAGTATCCATGGACACGGAGTGGAGACAGAGTGGATCGGAAATCTGACAGAAACCATTCGTTTTTCTAAAAAAACATTTTTGCTGATGTCCGGAAAAGAGGATGTGCAAGAACTCGGCAGACTGTTACAGAAATATCATTTACAGAACTGTAAGGTACTTGCAGGTTTCCAGCTGTCCTACCCGCAGGAGAAAGTTTTGGCACTAACGCCGGAAGCATGTGAGCATGTGGAAGAAACCGGATTATATATATGTCTCATCCTAAATCCGGATGCAGAAAAAAGGCAGTTACCTGTGGGATGCGGGATGAGGAATTTTTGCGGGATAAAGTTCCGATGACGAAGGAAGAGATAAGAGCGTTGTCCATCTGCAAATTGCATTTAAAAGAGGATTCTGTCTGCTATGATATCGGAAGCGGAACAGGTTCTGTCGCAGTGGAGATCGCAAAAAGAAGTGGGAAGATCCGGGTTTTTGCGATTGAAAAAAAGCCGCTTGCACTGGAACTGATCGATAAAAACAGAGAAAAATCTGCATTGTCCAATCTTAAGGTGATCGCAGGAACGGCGCCGGATTGTCTTCAGACCGGGGAACGGAGTGAAAATCCGACACATGCGTTCATCGGTGGAAGCAGTGGCAGATTAAAAGAAATCCTGGATGTTTTGTATGAAAAAAATCATGCAATGAGGATCGTGATCAACTGCATCAGTTTAGAGACAATCCGTGAACTGACATTGTTGGAAACAGACAGCCGTATCACGGATCTCGAGATCATCCAGGTGCAGGTATCCCGTGCGAAAACAGTCGGCGGTTATCATCTGATGCAGGGCGAAAATCCAATCTACATCTGCTCTTTTGATTTTACCGGGGAGGTATCTTAAATGGGATTGAAAATACCTAAAGTTATGATCGCTGCGGTAAAAAGTGGCAGTGGAAAGACAACCGTCACATGTGCTTTTTTAAAACAGTTATTATGCAGGAAAAAGCATCCGGTGTCCTTTAAGTGTGGACCGGATTATATTGATCCGATGTTTCATGAACAGGTGTTAAAAATTCCATCCAAAAATCTGGATACATTTTTTTCAGATGTATCACAGATACAGGCGTTATATGAGATGGAACTGCCGGGACACGATATCGCAGTGTTAGAAGGTGTTATGGGACTTTACGATGGACTTGGCGGAATCAGGGAGGAGGGATCTTCCTACCATCTGCCAGGACGCTGGATGTCCCGGTTATTCTGGTAGTGGATGCGCATGGCATGGGAAAATCTGTGATCCCACTCATTGCAGGATTCTTACAGTATGACGAGAAGAAGCTGATCAAAGGGGTTATTTTAAACCGGACAAGTAAAATGTTTTTTGATACCATTGCGCCGCTGATTGAAGAAGAACTTACGATAAAAGCACTGGGATGTATTCCAAATGAAAAGAGTTGACATTAGGTTCCAGACATCTTGGATTGATTCTGCCAGAAGAAATGAAAGAACTGAATTTTCAGTTGGAAAAAGCCGGACAATTGCTGGAAAAATATGTGGATGTCGATGCGATGATCGGGATTGCGGAATGCGCTTTGCGAGAGAAAGAAGAAACTGTAGAAGATGATGAAACAAAACTAGAAGATGAAATAGAGCAAGAAAATGAAATGAAGCCAGAAAAAAATTTGGAAGAAAAAGAAGCATCTGGGAAAGTTAAAATTTTTTTGCAAGCAATCTCAATGAAAAAAATAAACTATATGATATAGGAAACTCTGATACAAATACAATATCGCCTAGAATCGCTGTGGCAAAAGACGAAGCATTCTGTTTTTATTACCGTGACAACTTAAGAATGCTGGAACACTATGGAGCAGAGCTGGTATTTTTTCACCGATGCATGATGAGAAGCTTCCGGAAAACATTCATGGCTTACTGTTAGGCGGCGGTTATCCGGAATTATACGCTAAGCAGCTTGAAGAAAATGAGAGCATGCGGAAATCAATCAAAGAAGCGTTGGAACAGCAGTTACCTTCCCTGGCAGAATGTGGGGGATTTATGTATCTGCATGACACGCTCACGGACAGGGGGAACAACTTATCAAATGGCAGGCGTGATCCCGGCAGAGTGTCAGTACATGGGAAAACTGGTACGGTTTGGCTATGTGGAGGTACAGCTGCCGCAAGGACTCACGGAGAAGGGAACAGCGGAAAGACCGGAACCGGAAAAAATAAAGGCGCATGAGTTCCACTATTTCGACAGCACAGCGAATGGAGAGGATTGCATTGCCACAAAACCGGTGACCGGAAGAAGCTGGAAGTGCATTCATGCATCGGACGACCATTTCTGGGGCTTTCCACATCTGTATTATCCGTCAGATCCAAAGTTTGTGAAATGGTTTTTGGAAAGAACAGAAAAACACATTTGAGATTGCAAAAAAAACATGGGTGTGCTAACATGGATAAGGCTTAGACCGCTATATCATTCATGCGGTGTGGAAGCGTAAAAAATGACAGTTTCATAGAGAAGACAGTTGGTGCCAGCCGGTTTTGTTAAGACCAGACTGGTTAAAGGGAAACAGGTGTGATTCCTGTACGATCTCGTCACTGTGATAAGGGAGTGCAGATTCTTTTTTCCGCATGGAAAGCCACTGGTGCATGGCACTGGGAAGGCAGAATCTGTATGAGGATCTTTCAGCCAGGAAACCTGCCAATCGTCTGGTACAGGGAAATGAATTCCCAGATCACGAGTAATTGGTCGTACTGTTTAGAGGGCTTTCTGACAAAAGCCTGATTTTCATTGACTTTTTACTCCGTTCAGGACATCTGACCGGAGATTTTTTTTTGCCGTATTATAAAAGATAGGGCATAATATTTTTTCTTTGTGTACAGATCTCTATGAAGCAGAAGTAAATCACAAAGAGGAGAAAAAAATGAAGAAAAAAACACTTGCACTTGTTCTTGCGTTTACAATGACAGCAGCCCTTTTTACAGGATGCGGAAGCAAGAAAGAGACAGAGACAACACAGACACAGACAGAAACAACTGCTGAGACAGAGAGTGAAGAGGTCGATGATCAGGCCGCAGCAGACGAAGTTGCAGCACTCATCGATGCCATCTATGTGCAGACCAGAAATGAGAACACAGATGAGCAGTGTGCAGCAGCAAAAGCAGCATGGGACAAGCTGACAGATGCACAGAAGGAACTTGTTGAGGGAGAAAATGCTGACCCGGATTATTTCGGAAGAGATACAGGAGATGCATCCAAGGATGATCCTTTGAATGAGGACGGAATTGGTGAGAACGAGCTCTTAGTTGTAAGCTTTGGTACATCCTTCAATGACAGCAGGGCAGAGGATATCGGTGGTGTGGAAAAAGCACTGCAGGAAGCAAATCCGGACTGGTCTGTAAGAAGAGCTTTCACAGCTCAGATCATCATCAACCATGTACAGGCAAGAGATGGTGAAAAAATTGACAATGTAGAACAGGCACTCGACAGAGCAGTAGAAAATGGTGTTAAAAACCTCGTTGTACAACCAACCCATTTAATGCATGGTGCAGAGTATGATGAGCTCGTAGATGCATTAGATGGCTACAAAGATAAATTTGAGACAGTTACGATTGCTGAACCGTTACTTGGCGAAGTTGGAAGTGATGCAGCTGTTGTCAATGAAGATAAAGCAGCTGTTGCAGAAGCTATCACAGCAGAGGCAGTAAAGACAGCAGGTTTTGATTCCTTAAAGGCAGCCAAAGAAGATGGTACAGCATTTGTATTCATGGGACATGGTACTTCCCATACTGCAAAAGTAAGCTACAGCCAGATGGCTGCCCAGATGGAAAAATTAGGTTATGACAACGTATTCATCGGAACAGTGGAAGGTGAGCCGGAAGAGACAGCATGTGAGAACGTGATCGCAGCAGTAAAAGAAGCAGGATACACAAAAGTGATCCTTCGTCCTTTAATGGTCGTAGCCGGAGATCACGCCAACAACGATATGGCTGGCGATGATGATGATTCCTGGAAGAGCCAGTTTGTTGCAAGTGGAAACTTTGAAAGCGTGGACTGTCAGATCGCAGGACTTGGTGAGATCGATGCGATTCAGCAGATTTATGTAGCACATACCAAAGCAGCCATCGATTCTCTTGGGGATATCGCAACAACAGCATCTGCAGACAGTGATGTCCTTGCAGATGGAACCTACTCTGCAAAATTCGATACCGACAGCAGCATGTTTCATGTAAATGAAGCATATGACGGACGTGGAACACTTACGGTAAAAAACGGAAAAATGACACTCCACATCGTAATGCCATCCCAGAACATTGTAAATCTTTTCTTAGGAACTGCAGAAGATGCACAGAAGGATGGAGCAAAACTGATCCAGCCAACAACAGAAGAAGTTACATACTCTGATGGTTCCAAAGAGGAAGTATATGCTTTTGACGTTCCGGTAGAAGCATTAGATCAGGAGTTTGACCTTGCACTGATCGGAACAAAAGGAAAATGGTATGACCATAAGGTCAGTGTTTCTGATGCAAAAGCGGAGTGAGCTGGTGTAAAAAACAAAATAATATATCTGTAAGTGGAAGCCTGAGATATGGATAACATATGGAAAGGAGCGGTTTGCAGATCATAAAAGAGACGCACAGATTGTTTAGATGAGAGACAATCTGTGCGTTTTTGTTATGATTTTTGATAGACATGCAAATTTGAAATATAAATTTGGAAACAGACATTTCTGGTCGGAGGGATATTACGTATCTACTGTAGGATTGAATGAAGCTACAATAAAGAAATATATACAGGATCAGGAAAAGTATGACATTATGCAAGACAAGTTAAGCGTAAAAGAATACGAAGATCCATTCAAAGCGTAGCGAGAAGAACTAGCCCCTTCAAGGGGCAGATGTAACGCGTTAAGTGCGATAGTGACTTGAACGAAGAGAAAGTCTGATGCGCCTTGAGACGCTGTCTAGTAGCAAGGGCTTATAGCCCGCATCTCGAGCCACCCCTTGTAGGGGTGGTCGCGACTTTGCAAAAATATTGTCATAAAATGGGTAAGTGCCCCTAAACAATTATTCGAAGTTTATACTATCGCAATCGCATAGGTAGAATGCAAACAGATATTTTAGTCGATTCTCAGGTATATCTAAATCTATACCTAATTGTTCCTTTATCTGATGAATGCGATAATTAATGGTATTTCTGTGTACAAACAGTTTGCTTGCAACTAAATTAACGCTTCCGTTGCATTCAAGATATATTCGAAGGGTATTCAGTAATTCGCTATCATTTATTTGTGAAAGTAATTGATGAGCATATTTATAAACATATTTGTCATCAATCGAGAGAGCTATATCATAAAGACCGATGTCAGAAAAATAAAACATGTTTTGTCTTTTTATAATTGAAACTTTTAAAGCTTTATAGGCTTGTATGTAATATTGATGAATAGAATCAATGGATTCAATTTGATTACTTAATCCTATGCTATGATCAGCTGTATGTATGCTTTTGGCCGAACAAATATAATAATAAATATTATCTAGCTCCACTTTCGCAAAATAAAGAATATTTAAAGGCATTTTGCTTGCAGCAATTCGAAACCCGATAAATTGACTAAGAATCTGTTTGTCTTCGCTGGAAGAGGAATGTAAAATACTTTAAAAAACATTGTTTTTTAAGGAAGCAATTTTTTGCTCAGAAATGATCTCATTACAGTATTCCTGCATTATATCAGCTATATGTGTTTCCCAGGGCATTGAAAATATAGGAAAATTATTCTCTTCTCCAAATTCGATAATTCGTGAGGGAACATTTTTAATATACATACCGGTATTAATTATTGCACCACAAGCTCCCTTAATATATGCTTCATTAATTAGGTGATCTAGTTTTTGAGAAGATTTTGTAATAAGACCGGTTGTGATAATAAGCTCTCCACCTCTTATAAAAGAGCTATTATGTACATCATCCAAAAGATATACCCAGGTTATTTTTTTTTTTATTTAAAGTTGTAGAAGCTGTCAACAAATCTAAATTGTATGTATAGCGTGTTTTTTGATAAAAAACTCAAGTGTTAGTGACATGGCAATACCTCCATCATCTAAGTATATCACAATATTATTGTGCTGCAAGCACAAAAAATGCATAAGGAATTATGCTGTATACACTGTAAACTGCAAATAATATGTGTTAAAACATAACTATGATAAAAATTGTCTATGGGGAATAATATAAGGGGAGGTAAGATGCAGAGGATACAACTGATAGCATTGGATTTAGATGGGACGCTGTTAAATGACAGTAAAGAAGTTTCCAACGAAAGTACAGATGCTGTGAGAAAACTTATAAGTCGGGGAATTTACGTTGTTCCAACATCCGGAAGATCTTCAAATGATGAGCTTTTTGTGGAAAAGCTTAAACCACTGGGAATCAAATATTTCATTGGAGAAAATGGCGGAATAATAAAGGACTGTATGGATCAAAAAATATACGAGTAGTTTCAATGAATTTAATGGAAGCCTTTGATTTAATAAATGAGCTGGAAAAAAAACGAATATTTACTTATTTTGTAAGTAATGAAAAAGTATATTATTCAACAAAAAATATAACTAGTTTTTTAATGAATGCATTTGATGAATTTTTTAAAGTATCAAGTGCGACGGAAGGAAGCTTGACAGATGTTATAAGGGAAAGAAATGTTATTCCTGAGAAAATAGGAACATTATTAAATAGTCCTAACGATGTGAAAAAAATTATGGAGTTGAAGAATAAATATCGGGAACTCTTAATAATGCAATCTAACATATTAGCTGTCGAAGCGTGTTCAAAAGAAACCAGCAAAGGAATTGCTTTAGAGTGGCTATGTGAAAAGTTGGGAATCAATCGGGAAAACGTAGCTGCAATCGGAGATAGTGAAAGCGACATATCTATGCTTAAGTACGCAGGTATCCCTGTTGCAATGGGAAATGCTTTGGAAGAAGTAAAAAAGTATGCAAAGTATGTGATTGATGACAATAATAACGATGGTGTAGGAAAGTTCCTCACAGATATTTATAAGGGAATTCGTTGATACGAAGGTATTTTAATAAATAAAAACAAAGGTAGCAGAAAGGAGAAAGGTTATGGGAATCTCATTAGCAAGATTAGACAATAGATTGTTACATGGAATAGTAGCTTCCCAATGGACACCAAGGTCTGGAGCAAATCGAGTCATGGTAATTGATGACAAAACAGCCAATACGCCGGCATTAAAGGAGGGAATGAAAATAGGAAAGCCGTCAGGGGTTTCACTATCGATTATCAGTAGAGAAACGGCATATACTAATTTTAAAAATGGCAAATATAATGGACAAAAGGTTTTTGTCATATGTAATAATCCACAGATAATTTTAGATCTGATTGAAGATGGAAATGAAATCGAAACTCTGATCCTGGGCGGAACAGATGTTCCTGAAAATACAGAAAGCGTAAAAATTAGCAAAAGAGCTTATGTAAAAAAATCAGATGAACCTGTTTTTAAAAAAATCATGGAAAAAGGAACTAAAATTTTTGTTCAGTATGTTCCAAATGATAAACCAGAGCCATTGGAAAAATATATATAGGGAGGGCAAAATAATGGCAATAGGATTCGTAATTGCAGCGGCTGTTATAGCAGGATTGCAGTATGTAGATAACTATGGTCCCCAGATAATAACAGATAATTATATGTTTTACGCAGTATTGGTAGGTCTTGTTATGGGGGATCCGATGACAGCGCTGATAGTTGGTGCAAGTATACAGTTAATGTCTCTTGGCGTAGCTGCAATCGGGGGATCAAGTGTTCCTAATTATGGAATGGCAGCAGTAGTTGCAACTGCACTTACAATTCATACAGGACAGGATATGTCAGTAGGAATTGCTGTTGGTATAGCAGCTGGTGCATTAGGGGTTCAGCTAGATGTAATTGCAAAGATTCTCAATGGATATGTTGTAAGAAAAGCACAGAATTATTGCATGGAAAAGAAATTTAAAAAAATGGAGAGAATCCTTTATTTGGGACCAATTTTATTTTTCTTAAGTGCAGCTGTACCAACGTTTATTATTTTGGCATTTGGTGAAAATGTGACGGACTTTATAGTTAATTCAATGCCGGCATGGTTTACAGGTGGATTGTCAATAGCATGTGGAATGTTACCTGTTATTGGTATTGGAATGCTACTTACATACATGCCTACAAAGAAATATATTGGTTTTGTAGCAATCGGATTTGTGCTGGTTGCATATATGAACCTGAGCGTACTGCCTGTAGCTATTGTGGGAGCTGCAGTTGCATATGAATACTATAAGAGACAGGCTGCTTCAACAACCGAAACAGTTGCTGTGGAAGGGGGCTTCGATGAAGATGAGTAATAGAACACCAGTATTAACAAAAAAAGATTTAAGACGCTGTGCATTAAGATCCTGGATTAATGTAAATTTATTCAATTACGAAACACAGCTTGGAGGAGCAGTAGTATTTGCAGAGGCAAAGGCGTTAAGAAAAATTTATCCTGATGATGACGATTATCGGAAAGCCATGCTAAATCAGTTTAAGTACTACAATACAATGCCATATTTCCATGGATTACTTTTAGGTGCAGGATTAGCAATGGAAGATAAAGATGGACTTGAAGCATTAGATGCAGTCCAGTCACTTAAAGTAGCACTAATGGGACCTTTGGCTGGTGTAGGTGATTCTTTAGGATGGATATTATTACCTACAATATTTGGTTCAATAGCAGGATATATGGGAACACAAGGTAATCCAATCGGTTTAATTATATGGTGTGTATTGTATGTAATGTTTTACATTTGGAGACTGTCATGGTGGAATTATGGCTATAAGCTGGGAGCAAGCTTTATTTCAGCAATAGGAAGTAAACTCAATGCATTTACTGAAAGTGCGTCAATTTTAGGATTGTTTGTAGTCGGCGCAATGATACCAAGTGTAGTGACAATGACAACAGGACTGAATTTTAATTACGGTGATGTATCCATGAACATACAGACAGATATTTTGGATGCAATATTACCTTGTATGTTACCACTTGCACTGACGGTAGTGATTTATAGGCTGCTGAAAAAAGGTGTAAAACTGACATATATAATTTTAGGATTATTAGTTATTGGCTGCATTGGCGCTGCCACTGGGCTATTGGTATAACAGACAGAGATCTTTCCCACATTGAAATATAATATTTCTTTGTGGGAAATTTCTTACAGATGATAATTTATTGAATTCGAGAGAGGAATTATGGTTAGATATATTTTGCATCGCATTATAGAATGGCAGATGGGTTAAAGGAAACAATAGAATTTTTGACATCAGTAAAAGAAAACGTATATGCGGTTTCTGCATATGTTACCGAGTATTATAATATCGAAGAGGAAATAAAGAAGATTTTCGATAACTTTACTGAAGAAGATAAAGTTGTTGTAATGACAGATATGTTAGCAGGAAGTGTAAACCAAAAATTTATTCCATACATGAGTGAAAATGTATTCTTGATTACAGGTATCAATGTACCTCTTGCAATGGAAATTGTGTTATTGCCGGAGGAGTGCATAAACAAAGAAGAAATATCAAATTGTGTTGAATCAGCAAGAGAAGCGATGCAATTTGTTAATGAATTAAGTTTGGATACAGACGAAGATGATGAATAAGTCTGGGAAAGGAATGTATTATGGTTCAGGTATCAACGAGTACGACAGACATAACACCAAAGGATGCGTATCTGCCATGTTTTGTGAGTGGAAATCCTTTAAGAAGCGAAAAGACAAATAAAATACATGATCGTTTTGAGTGTACCGTAATAGTACTGAAAATAAATAAAAAGTTAATGGTATGGGGAGAAATAGATATAATTGAAATAGATTTTAAATTAGCAGATGCGATGAGAAAATCTATAGAGAAAATGTATGATGTACCATATGATAACATAATAATAGGTACAATTCATACCCATACAGGTCCTGAAACATTAGAAGAAAATGCATTCGGAATGGAAGAAGTAAAAGTTGTTCCTGGGTATAGGGAATTTTTAATCAGAAAGTTTGAAGAAACAGTGGGTGAGTGCTTTCATAAAGGCTTCACTGAAGTTACACCTTACGTCAGAAATACAGTGATTTCCGGATTATATGGAAATCGAAACGGTAAGGGAAAGATTGAAGATAAGAACATATTAGAAATTAAGTTTTTAGATCAGAATAATAAGATCGTTGCAGGATGTTTTAATATCGCGTGTCATGCAACTGTAAATGATCCGATGAGTCTTGAGATGACAACAGATATTATTGGATACTTAAGCAGAGCGATAGAAAAAGAATGGGGCGTTTCTCCACTTATGATGCAGGAGCAAGTGGAGATATGGGAAATAGACAATATAGACAAAGTGCAGGATTCGAAGAAATTAAACGGTTAGGGGACGCAATCATCGAACAATTGAAAGTATCGGGAGATTATAAACCAATGACATTTTCTGATATTAAAATAGATAAGTATCATTATTTAGATGAATTTGATAAGAGTGATGATGCTATGGAAAAGCTGAAAAGAGAAATAGATGAAGATGAAGAAAAATTGAAAAGTGAAAAAACTTTGATCAGAGGAAACTGTTAATAAGTGGCTTAACCTTTTTGAGACAACAGTATAAGCAAAGGCATGTGAAGAATGAATTTGATGCATCTATAATAAGGCTTGGAGATTTGGAAATATGTCAGATACCGGCTGAACTGTTCTCGTGTTTTGGATTGCAAATAAAAGCAGCAAGTAAAGCCAGATATTGTATCATATGGGGATACACAAACGGAATGGTAGGATATATGGTGAAGGCAGAAGAATATGAAACCTGTTATGAAGGAAGAAGCACTACATTCCGGCAAGGAGAACCGGAAAGAGTAACGGAGAATTTGGTTGAATTAATGAAAAAACATTGTGAGTAACTATTTATATGTATGGACTCGAAGATTTCTTCGGAGTCCAATCTTTTGAATCTGAAAGGAAATATATGTTAAAAAGCAGAAAAGGACAATTCTATATAATTATGTCAGCCATGCTGTTTGGGATAATGCGCTTTTTAACCAAAACAGCGTATAACAATGGCAGCAATGCGTATGCAGTTGTATTCTGGAGATTTTTGTGGGCAAGTATATTTATGGCTGTAATTATAAAAAAGTTTTATGCAAAAAATATACTATTAAGCAGAGATAAAATGCTTAAAATAGTTGTGCTATCTATTTTTTATGGAATTACACCTATTTTACTCTATGTTTCGTATAATTACATAGATTCCGGACTGGCAACGTCATTACATTTTACATATCCTATTGCTGTTATGATCATTATGGCAGTAGCTTTTAAGGAAAAGATGGGGAAAAGAAAAGTTTTGTGTGCGATAGTTTGCATAATGGGGGTAATCATGTTATATTCCCCAGAAAAGCATGCAGGAGTGAAGGGAATGACTTTGGCAGTAATTTCAGGAATTGTATACTCGCTATATGTTATATTCCTGGAAAAATTCAAGTTAAATGCCGAATCTGCAATAATAATCTCATTTTGGTTATGTTTTTTTACGGCAATAGAGACAGGAATATTTTCGGTATTAATTGGGAAATTCCGAGTTGCCGGAAGTCTGCAAGAACTATTAGCTGAAATATGTTTAGCTTTCTTTTCCACCGTGATAGCAGTGGTATTGTTTCAAAAAGGAACTTTTTGTGTGGTGCAGTAATGGCATCACTACTGAGTACATTTGAACCGTTGACCGGGGTTGTGATAGGGTGGATTGTTTTTAAAGAGAAAATGACATTGAAGCTTGGAATTGGAATATTATTAATTCTATTTTCAACAGTTTTAGTTGCTTTTACCGGTAAAAAGAAAAAAGAGAATATAAAAATATTCAAATGTTTTTAAAACAGAAACATTTGAACAATAACGAAAGTACTTTTTGACTGGAAAATTTTCAAGAGCCGGGCTTTGCAAAGCCCGGCTCTTAGTGTTATGGCTTTAGCCAGTTGAGGGCATTGGAGTTTTTCGTGTTCCGAAAAATGGAGATGCCCGAAACACAAAACCCACTTGCTATGCGGGTGGAGTCAATTTGCTTTATAGCAAAAAATCACCTTTTCGTTACAATAGAGTTGTTCAGGCACTATCGTAGAAAGGAAAAGGTGATTTAATGGCAAATAAAAACAATGATCTAGCACATACAAAATGGATGTGTAAATATCACATTGTCTTTACTCCAAAGTATAGACGAAAAATAATTTATAATCAATAAAAAGTAGATATTAGGGATATTCTGAAACAGTTATGTTCGTATAAAGGTGTGGAAATAATAGAAGGACATCTTATGCCAGATCATATTCATAAAAAGCCTGTGGAATGATTCTAAGCTTAAATTTCATTGTACAGCGGAGAAATATCAAAACCACTATTGCTTCAAAGGACTTCTCGATGAGTGCTATAAAAAAGACTGGGTTGCTTATTGTAAGGAAACATTAAATGGAGCACAGTCAGTCATAAATTATCTTGGAAAATATACCCACAGGATAGCAATCAGTAATCATCGAATCAAATCCATGACGGATACGACTGTTACATATGTAGTAAAAGACTATAAAAACAAAGGTCAGTGGAAAGAGAAAACAGTTCCGGGCGAGGAATTCATACGTCGATTTTTGATGCATGTTCCACCCAAACGATTTGTCAGAATCCGGCACTATGGTCTGCTATCATGTAGAAACAAGAGAAAAAAGATAACTCATTGCAGAAACCTGCTTGGATGTAAGAAATACATTTCTACATTGAAAAATCGAAGTGCCACTGAAATGATAAAGCTGCTGTATAACATAGATGTATGCAGGTGTTCTTCCTGTGGCGGAAAAATGGTTCCACATCTTCCAGATAAGCATACACCATCTGTCTTTGCACATATGAGATGTTAAAATATACAACTGAATATTCTTTCAAATGACTTCCGAGATATGATAAACAAAGGGGTTTGTTTGTCATGCCTTTGTTCACCAAGGAAAAAAAATAATTTTTGAATAAAAACCATTGTCAATAAAACACGAGATATGATAAACTTATAGAAGAGAGCAAAGATTGAATCCAGATGGGCAGCTCAAAGAGTAGCTGTATCATTTAGCGCAGTAGATTTGGCTGAAGGTGAGTGGATTATTATTGAAGCCAATGATGAAAGTGGTTTGTTGATTTGAAGTTGTCCATATGGCGAAAGGGACGCGACTTTGTTCACCAAGGAAAAATCGAAATTGATGTAAACGAAAGGCCAAAAAAAGAATGTTTGAGGGAAGCTCCTGTTTTTCAGACGAACTGAAGAAGCACCCGGAGCTTTCCGTTACTTATGTGACAGCAAAGCCACGAATGGCACTCTATATGAAATACAGCACACAAATTTACAACATTTACCTGAGATATATCGCACCGGAAGATATGCATGTGTACTCCATAGATGAAGTATTTATGGATGTGACGCATTATCTGAACACCTATCATATGACGGCGAAGGAACTGGCATCAAAGATGATCCTTGACGTGACGCAGGAGACAGGTATTACTGCAACAGCAGGAATCGGAACGAACCTTTATCTGTGTAAAGTCGCAATGGATATCGTGGCAAAACATGTCATGCCGGATGCACATGGAGTGAGGATCGCGGAACTTGATGAGATGTCTTACCGGAAATTATTGTGGAATCACAGACCACTGACGGACTTCTGGCGGGTCGGAAGTGGCTACCGGAAAAAGTTAGAAGTAGTAGGACTTTATACGATGGGCGATATTGCACGCTGTTCCATCGGCGGTGAGAGATTATTATAACGAAGAGCTTCTTTATAAAATGTTTGGCATTAATGCAGAGCTTCTGATCGATCATGCCTGGGGGTATGAGCCTGTAACAATTGCGGATATTAAGGGATATAAGCCGGAGACAAACAGTATCGGTTCCGGTCAGGTGCTTCATTGTCCGTATGATTTTAACCAGACAAAAATCATTGTCCGTGAGATGACCGATGCACTGGTGCTCGATCTTGTGGAGAAAAAAGCTAGTGACAGACCAGCTTGTGCTTGATGTCGGATATGATATCGAGAATCTGACAGACCCGGAACATCGGAAAAAATACCGTGGAGAGGTGAAAGCAGACCGTTATGGCAGACTTGTGCCAAAGCATGCACATGGGACAGCAAACCTTAAGAAAAAGACATCTTCTACATCACAGATCATGGAGGCTGTATTAGAACTGTATGACCGGATTGTTGATGAGAATCTTGATACGCCGGGTTTATGTTACAGCGAATCACGTTGTGGACGAGCAAACGATATCGGAAGAGACGGAATTTACACAGATGGATTTATTTACTGATTATCAGGCAGTGGCAGAGGAACAGAAAGCCGAGCAGGAAAAACGCGAAAAAGAGCGAAGGCTGCAGGAGGCAATGCTTTCGGTTAATAAAAATATGGGAAGAACGCAATGTTAAAGGGAACGAACCTTCAGGAAGGGGCGACCATGCAGGAGCGAAATAATCAGATTGGAGGTCATCATGCATAAAAAAGAGTATGAGGATATCATTGGGCTTCCACATCACGTTTCCACAGTACATCCGCAGATGTCAATTTATGACAGAGCAGCACAGTTCTCTCCGTTTGCAGCACTGACCGGGCATGAGGCGGCAATCCAGGAGACTGCAAGACTTACGGAAGAACAGGCAGAGCTGAATGAGGATAAGAAGGAGGAACTGAACGAAAAACTGCAGGAACTGATAGCACATGCAGAGGAACATCCAACAGTGACAGTGACATATTTTAAGCCGGATGACAGAAAAGAGGGCGGCAAATATGAGACAGTGACAGGAACATTTAGAAAAATCCGTGATTATGATAAAATGTTCATTTTAGAGGATGGAACGGGCATTGCGTGTGACATGATTTATGAGTTGGAAATATGTCATTAGAAGATGTGAAGAAACTCCAGAAAAATAAAATAGAAGAAGTAAAAACTAAAATCCACTGCCTTTTGTACAGGTAAGCGGATTTTTGCTTTTTATTCAGAGAAAAAACTTCGTCAGTAAGTTGATTGTCACCGGTATTATCGCCAGTTTTGCTAAATATATGGCGAATCAGTAATTCTCTGTGTTATAATAGATTGAGCTATTTATGCTTACACTTAAACAGGGAGAAAGGCAAAATTATGAATAAACAGCAACTCGCACAGAAAATATGGGCATCTGCAAATCAGATGAGATCAAAGATTGAAGCTAGTGAATATAAAGATTTTATACTTGGATTTATGTTTTACAAATATCTTTCTGACAAAGAAGTAGAGTTTTTGAAAGAGAATGATTACGACGACGAACTGTTAAAAACAGTGACAGATGATGATGAAGAAACAGTCAGATGGATTCAGGAGAATATAGGTTATTTTATTTCATATAAAGATTTATTTTCAACATGGCTAAGTATGGGAAAAGATTTTGATGTTTCCAATGTGCGGGATGCACTTTCAGCGTTTAGCCGGCTGATATCGGTAACCCACAAAAAGTATTTGATAAGGTATTTGATACATTACAGACAGGACTTTCAAAATTAGGAGACAGCTCGGGAACACAGACGAAGGCTATCAGTGGATTACTCACTTTAATAAAAGATATTCCGATGGATGGAAAGCAGGGATATGATGTTCTTGGGTATATTTATGAATACTTAATAGAACAGTTTGCAGCAAATGCCGGAAAAAAAGCAGGAGAATTTTATACACCTCATGAAGTGTCACTTTTAATGTCAGAAATTGTGGCGAGTCATCTTCATGGAAAAAATGAGATAAAGATATATGATCCGACCAGTGGCTCAGGATCATTGCTTATCAACATAGGACACAGTGCGGCAAAATATATGTCAGATGCAAATAATATCAAATATTATGCACAGGAATTAAAAGAGAGCACGTACAATCTGACGCGAATGAATCTGGTTATGCGAGGGATTAAGCCAGATAACATTGTAACCCGTAATGGGGATACATTGGAAGAAGACTGGCCGTATTTTGACGAAAATGATCCGGTAAATTCTTATGATCCGCTTTATGTAGATGCAGTTGTTTCAAACCCACCTTATTCACAGGCATGGGATCCAAGTAATAAAGAAGCAGATCCTCGTTATGCCAGATTTGGGTTAGCGCCGAAGGGAAAGGCAGATTATGCTTTTTTGCTACATGATCTGTTTCATGTTAAGCCAGATGGAATTATGACAATTGTACTTCCACATGGAGTCCTGTTCCGGGGTGGAGAAGAGGGAGAAATACGGAAAAACTTAATAGAGAGCAATCATATCGATGCAATCATTGGACTTCCGGCAAATATCTTTTATGGAACAGGAATACCAACGATTATTATGGTATTACGTCAGAAACGTGAAAATACAGATGTATTAATAATAGATGCATCCAAAGGATTTATAAAAAAGAAGGAAAAATAATAAACTCAGACAGTCCGATATTAAGCGTATTACAGACACCTATATCAAGCGTGAAGAAATTCCACAATTTTCAAGAAAGGTTACCAGAGAGGAAATACGCAGCAATGACTATAATCTGAACATACCACGTTATGTAGATTCTTCTGAAAAAGCAGAACATTGGGATATCTATGCATCCATGTTTGGTGGAATTCCAAATGCAGAATTAGAAGGAATGAAGGATTATTGGGATGCGTTCCCAAATCTGAAAAGTGAACTTTTTAAACAGGATGGTTCTCCATATGTTTCTATCTCATCAGAAGATATTAAAGATGCAATAAAAAACAGTAAAGACGTCGTAGCGTTTGAAGAGGCATATTGTAAGGCTTTTGAAACATTCCCGATTTATTTAAAAAATATGTTGATTGATCAGATGGAGAAAATTGATATTTCAAAAACCGAGAGTCTTCTAAGTGACAATATTTTTGAACGACTTTCGGATATACCATTAATTGATAAATATGAGGCTTTCCAGTTATTAGATAATTGTTGGAATGAAGTATCTATTGATCTTGAAATCATTCAGACAGAGGGATTTGCTGCCACAAAAAAGGTGGATCCACACCTGGTAACAAGGAAAAAGGGTAATGAAGAGCAGGAATTACAGGATGGCTGGGCAGGACATGTGCTCCCATTTAATCTGGTACAGGAAACTATTTTAAAACAGGATTTAAACGAAATCAGGGAATTAGAAAGCAGACTTGCAGATATTCCGGGAGAATATGAAACACTTCTGGATGAGTTTGGAGAAGAGGATAAAGATGCTTATAGAGAGTGTTTTTCAGAAGAGGGAGATACATTTGTTACAAAAGAGATATCAAAAAATTAAAGGAATTAAAAAAAAAGATACTTCACCAGAGGCACAGAATGCATATCGTATTTTTTCAAAAGTGTGTGATCTTACACAGGATGAAAAAACATTGCGTACAGATATTAAAAACAAAACGATAAAGTTGGAGACAAAGACGAAAGAAACCATTGAAAATCTTTCAGATGAGCAGGTCCTGAAACTTTTGGAAGAAAAATGGATCAGTCCACTGAAATCAGAATTAGACAAACTGCCAGACGTGATAGTAGATACTCTTGTAGCGGGAATTCAGGCATTACAAAGCAAATATGCTACGACCTTCATGGATATTGAGAATGAAATCCATGAAACTGAAAAACAACTTGTAAAGATGATCGAAGAACTTGATGGCAGCGAATACGATTTGAAAGGACTTGGCGAATTAAAAGCGCTATTGATGGGTGATTGATATGGAAAAAAAGAAAAAACCCGCAATTCGGTTCAAAGGATTCACTGATTCTTGGGAACAGCGTAAGTTGGGTGATGTGGCGTCTTCTTTTGAATACGGATTGAATGCAGCAGCGAAAGCATATGATGGAGAATATAAATATATTAGAATTACAGATATTGACGATAACACACATGAGTTTTTGACAGACAATCTCACTCCCCTGATATTGATTTAATTGGTGCAGATAATTATAAACTAACTGAAGGAGATATTCTATTTGCAAGAACAGGTGCAAGTGTCGGAAAATCTTATATTTACAGGAATTCTGATGGATTAGTTTACTATGCAGGATTCTTGATTCGAGCAAGAATTAATGAAGAATATGATGAGGAATTTGTATTTCAGAATACTTTGACAGACAGATATAACAAGTATATTGCTGTGACTTCTCAACGTTCTGGACAGCCCGGAGTAAATGCACAGGAATATGCAGAATTTGAAATTAATGTTCCTAAAAAGGAAGAACAGACCAAAATCGGAACATATTTCCGTAACCTCGACTACCTTATCACCCTTCATCAGCGTAAGTATGACAAGTTGCAGATTATTAAAAATCAATGTTAGAAAAAATGTTCCCACAAAATGGTAGTTGTTTTCCTGAGATAAGATTTAAGGGTTTTACGGACTCTTGGGAACAGCGTAAGTTGGGGAATTTCGGAAAAGCAAGTGGCGGAACATCCATAGAATCTGAGTTTTCTGAAGATGGAATATACAAGGTGATTAATATAGGAAGTTACTCTGAAAATAGCGTATATAACGACCAAGGAATCAGGGCAATTAAATCTGACAAAACCAGTAACCGTGTCTTAAACAGGAACGATTTAACGATGATATTAAATGATAAAACTACCTCTGGAAATATTATCGGAAGAGTACTTTTAATTGAAGAATCGGGCATTTATGTATATAATCAGCAGACTGAACGTATTGAAATAAATTTAGATGAGTATGATTCTGTATTTCTTTATGAAATGCTAAATGCTCCAAATATAAGAGAAAAAATCATAAAACAAGCACAAGGAAATACGCAAATTTATGTCAATTGGACAGCTATATCTTTGCTTGAATATATGATCCCTTCAAAAGAAGAACAAGCGAAAATCGGTGAGTATTTACATAGTATAAGTAACCTTATCACCCTTCATCAGCGTGAGGTAGAAAAATTACAAAATATTAAGAAATCTATGCTGGAAACCATGTTTGTGTAGGAAGGAGCAGGGAAAATGGATAAAATTATACTTTATCATGGCACTCCGGATAAAATCGTGACGCCGGTATATGGCGGTGGTGATGACAAGCATGATTATGGACGTGGATTTTATTTGACGGATAACCCGGAGCTAGCAAAGGAATGGGCAGTATGCAGACCAAATGATAAAAGTGGATGGCTTCACAAATACGAATTGGATTGTGCAGGATTGACAATTCTAGATTTTCAAGAATACGATGTTCTTACCTGGCTGGCAGAATTAATGAAGCATAGGGATGCGGCTGATTCAAGAAGATATCGAATGCTTGCAGCAAAATTTATTGAAAAGTATGGAATAGATACCAATGGATATGATGTGATAAAAGGCTGGAGAGCAAATGCATCCTATTTCTATATTGCAAAAGAATTTGTACGGGATAACATTGATATTGATATTTTGGAAGAGTTGCTTTCACTTGGCGGATTAGGAATTCAATATTGTATCAAAACGCAAAAAGCATATAACCAATTAAGTGAGATAGAATCAGATTTGGAACTTGTTGAATACGCGGAATTTAATGATAAATATAATAAACGAGATATCACAGCAAGGGAGAGAATGCGTGATCTTGTTGATTCTGACAGTAATAAGGTAACAAAGGTATTTAGTACGCTATTAGAAACGAGGTAAAAAAGATGCGGGCATATTCAGAGCCTATCTAAATGATGTGGTGGAAAATCAGGGAAAATTGTTTGATTATGTTGCACAGTCATTCCCGGATATGGATACGGAAGATTTTATTAATACTTATATGAGAAGTAAAACGAGAATGAGTATAGATAAAGCAAAAGCTTATGTAAATACAATGGATGCAAAAGAACTGTGGAATTATTTTACAGAAACAGAAGGATATAAGTTGAAAAAGGGAAAAGCAATGGAAGGCTTTATACCAGACTGGATAGGAGAATTTTATGCGTATTATCAGTGGTATTTTGATATTCCAAGTGCCGAAGTTGTAAAAAAAAATAACTGTGGATTTCTTAAAAAAGGATATTACGGATTACATGATTTAGAACTTGATCTTGCTGTTAAGAAAGTAGGGAATGTGTGATGCAGATTATTGGCTTTCATAATCCAACGGAGGAGTATGGATTTTTAAGCAATTGGTATTCGTCATATTTTGTAAAAGATAATGTTGAGTTTTCATCAATGGAACAATACATGATGTACAGTAAGGCAATGTGTTTTCATGATAAAATAATTGCACAACAGATATTACAGACGGATGATGTTGCAAGAATCAAAGAACTTGGTCGTCTTGTATCAAATTATAATGATCAGATATGGAGTGGAGTACGCCAGATAATAGTATATGAGGGATTGGTAGAGAAATTTTCCCAGAACAAAGAACTAAGAGACGCATTACTTAACACAGGTGATGCAGTTTTAGCGGAATGTGCTGTAAAAGATAAAGTATGGGGAATCGGTCTGTCAATGACAGATCCAAAACGTTTGGAACAGCCATTATGGAGAGGACAAAATTTATTGGGTTTTGCATTGATGATGGCGAGAGATAAGGTATAATAAGCATTATGTAAACTTATTTAGGGCAAAATATCGTGAATTCTTAATACAGCTTGGGAACAGCGTAAGTTGGGGGATATAGCTGATGTGTATGACGGTATTCATCAAACTCCGGACTATACCGATAACGGAATTATGTTCCTTTCGGTTGAGAATATCAATACGTTGAAGTCAGAAAAATATATATCTGAAGAAGCGTTTATCCGTGACTATAAAGTGTACCCAGAAAAAGGCGATATTTTGATGACACGCATAGGCGATGTTGGAACCCCCAATGTTGTTGAAACTACTGAAAAAGTGGCTTTTTATGTAAGTTTAGCACTGTTAAAGCCAATCAATGTGGATTCATATTTTTTGTGCAACTCCATCCTTTCACCATTCTTCCAAAATGGGTTAAAAGAGCGAACATTAGTGACTGCAATTCCACAAAAAAAATAAACAAAGATGAGGTTGGAAAAGTTGGACTGTATTTACCTACTTTGATAGATGAGCAACGAGAGATTGGGGCATTTTTCCAACGCCTAAACAACCTTATAACCCTTCATCAGCGAGAGTTTAAATATGTTTATTGCAGATTTATAATAAATAAGTATAAATATATTAGTGAAAATTATATATGCATATATACTAAGATATATGGAGGACTGAAAATGAACAATAAACTGGAGTTGTATCATGGAAGTGGACAAATAGTTGAATTTCCGGAAATAAGAAAAACAAGGTATACAAAAGATTTTTCGTGGGGATTCTATTGCACAAAAAGTTATGAGCAGGCCTACCGCTGGGCAGAACGTAAACATGAAAATGGAATTGTTAATGTATATTCATATATAGAGAATAGCGAGTTAAACATCAAAAAGTTTGATGGAATGTGTGAAGAGTGGTTAGACTTTATTGCTGAATGTAGGGCAGGAAAAACCCATCCCTATGATATTGTTGAAGGACCAATGGCTGATGACACGATTTGGAATTTTGTGAATGATTATTTGAATAAGAACATAAGTAAAGAGGTATTCTGGGAATACGCAAGGTTTAAACATCCATCACATCAGATTAGCTTCCATAGTATAAGGGCTTTGGAATGTTTGAAATATGAAAGGAGTATAGCAGTTGAAAATGATACAGTGGAATAAAGATGATTTGTTTTATGTATGTTCTATGATTGAATTTGTTGCAAGAAAAACACATAACAGGGACAAAGATATAGTGTCGAAATTATCTGATAATGCATTAAAGCACCAACTCAAAGCAGCTGGTGTAAATCACTGCCTTTCATTTGAACAGGTAAGCGATGAGTGGATTGAAGAATATCAGATACCAGAAGGAATATATGATAATATTTCTACGTGCAGATATGAAGTGCCAACTGTAACAGCTATAGGGCGAGTATATCAGACATTAATTTTGGATGTTATGGATTTATATGAAAAGATTATTGAGACAATAAGAAAGGTATATAGTTCATTTATTAGTGAGGAAATATCCAACTATAATTCCAGCGTGTACTATAGTAATCCAGATTATTTAAGATGTTCATATGAAGAAGGTAGTTTGTTAGATTAAAAATGTTAACTTCTGACAAAAATTTGTGAAGACGTTATCTTAAAAAGTTTGGGAACAGCGTAAGTTGGGGGAATTGGCTGAAATAGTCGGAGGTGGAACACCAAGTACAAGTGTAATCATATTGGGATGGAGATATTGACTGGTACGCTCCAGCAGAAATCGGTGAACAGATTTATCTAAAATCCAGTCAGCGAAAAATAACAGAGGAAGGTTTGAATAAGAGTTCGGCAAAGGTACTTCCTGTTGGAACCGTCCTTTTTACATCACGTGCCGGTATTGGAAAAACCGCTATTTTGCTGAAAGAAGGCTGTACCAACCAAGGATTTCAATCCATCGTTCCGAGTAAAGATAAATTAGATTCATACTTTATTTTTACAAGATCTGAAGAACTTAAAAGATATGGTGAGACAGTTGGGGCAGGTTCAACATTTGTTGAGGTATCTGGAAAACAGATGGCAAATATGGAATTGATGATGCCTACAATAATGGATGAACAACAGAAAATCGGCGAGTATTTCTCCAATCTTGACCACCTCATCACCCTTCATCAGCGTATGCAGAAAAATAGCAAACAATACATTATCACAATGAAAAGTATCTTAAATAACATCAAGTATTAATACAAGAAAATTACACTATATATTTTGGAAAAGGGAGACAAATATCATGACATTCAAAAGTGAAGCAGATTTTGAAGAAGCATTGATTCGCGTTTTACAACAAAATGCATGGGAAAAAGAAGTTATAAAATATCCAACAGAGCAGGATCTGATTCGGAACTGGGCAGATATTCTTTATGATAACAACAGAAGTATTGACAGATTAGGTGATAATCCGCTGACAGATGGAGAAATGCAGCAGATTATAGAACAGATCAGGGAACTGCGGACACCACTGAAATTAAATGGTTTTATTAATGGAAAAACAGTATCAATAAAGCGAGATAACCCGGAAGATAAAATTCATTATGGAAAAGAAGTCAGCTTGAAAATCTATGACAGGCAGGAAATAGCAGCAGGGCAGAGCAGATACCAGATTGTGGAACAGCCTATTTTCCCCGGAAAATCGAAAATGTTAAATGACAGACGAGGCGACTTGATGCTGCTGATTAATGGTATGCCACTGATTCATATAGAGTTAAAGGGAAGCGGGATTCCGGTTAGTCAGGCCTATCGTCAGATTGAGAAGTATGCGTATGAGGGTGTTTTTACAGGATTGTTTTCGTTAGTGCAGGTGTTTGTAGCGATGAATCCGGATGAGACAGTATATTTTGCTAATCCTGGTCCTGATGGAAAGTTTAATGAGGATTATTATTTTCATTGGGCAGATTTTAATAATGAACCTATGAATGACTGGAAGGCAATAGCAACATCATTGCTATCTATTCCAATGGCACATCAGCTGATCGGATTTTACACAGTGGCAGATGATTCTGACGGTGTATTAAAAGTGATGCGCAGTTATCAGTATTATGCAGCCAATGCTATTTCGGATGTTGTTTCAAAAACAAAATGGGATCATTCAAGACAGCGTGGAGGATATGTCTGGCACACTACAGGCTCAGGAAAGACGATGACGTCGTTTAAATCCGCACAGTTAATTGCAAATTCGCATGATGCGGATAAAGTAATCTTTCTCACTGATAGGATTGAGCTTGGAACACAGTCATTAAAGGAGTACCGTGCATTTGCAGAAGAAAACGAATCCGTGCAGGCAACAGAAAATACATATGTATTATTGGCAAAATTAAAGAGTAATACAGCAGCTGATACGTTGATCGTTACATCTATTCAGAAAATGAGCAATATACGTGACGAGGATGGCGGACGGAATGCGAGTGATATAGCATTAATCGGGAAAAAGCGTCTTGTATTTATTGTGGATGAAGCACATAGATCAACGTTTGGAGATATGCTTGCGGTGATTAAGGATACTTTTCCGGGAGCTATTTTCTTTGGATTTACCGGAACACCGGTTTTTGAGGAGAATGCGAAGAAAAACAATGCACAGACCGATGTATTTGGAAATGAATTGCATCGTTATAGTATTGCAGATGGAATCCGGGACAAAAATGTATTGGGATTTGATCCGTATAAAGTGCTTACTTATCGGGATAAGGATGTTCGAAAAGTGGTTGCACTCGAAAAAGCACATGCAAAAACGGAAGAAGAGGCAATTGCAGATCCGGAAAAGTCAAAAGTTTTTACCAATATATGGATGCTTCAAAGATTCTTATGGCAGGTTTTTCGGGAGAAGATGGAAAATGGATAAAAGGCATCGAAGACTATCTTCCGAATAGCCAGTATTTATCGGCGGAGCATAAGAATAAGGTTGTGGAAGACATAAAAGATAACTGGCTGACGTTGAGTCATAATGGAAAGTTTCATGCGATATTTGCAACAAGCAGTATCCCGGAAGCAATTGATTACTATAGACTGATTAAAGATAACATGCCGGAATTAAAGACAACGTGTCTGTTTGATCCTAATATCGATAATAATGGTGGAATGATTTACAAAGAGGATGGTTTGATAGAAATCCTTGAAGATTATAATAAGCATTATAGTCAGGACTTTACAATTCCTACCCATGCGAAGTTTAAAAGGATCTCTCGTTACGTCTTGCCCATAAGGAGCAGTATAAGAGAATTGAGAGAACACCGGAATTACAGTTGGATTTACTGATTGTGGTAGATCAAATGCTTACTGGATTTGATTCAAAATGGGTGAATACTTTATACATGGATAAGGTATTAGAATATGAGAATATTATTCAGGCATTTTCACGTACAAATCGTTTGTTCGGACCGGATAAGCCGTTTGGGATTATCCGCTATTACCGAAAGCCACATACAATGGAACAGAATGTGCTTCGGGCAGTAAAACTTTATTCGGGTGACAGACCAATAGGGTTGTTTGCTGAGAAATTACCACAGAATCTTGAAAAATTAAATCAGGTATATGAAGAAATCGCAGATGTTTTTAAAAGTGCAGGGGTTCCGGATTTTGAAAAACTCCCGGAAGATACATCAGCAAAAGCAAAATTTGCATCACTTTTCCGTGATTTTAATTCTTACTTACAGGCGGCAAGAGTGCAACGGTTTCAGTGGGATCAATTATCTTATCAGGTGAAAGATGAGAAAAGTGGACAGGAAATGACGATAGATATGAGATTTGACGAGAATAATTTCCTCATAATGGCACAGCGATATAAAGAGTTAGCTTCTACACCGGTAGATGCCGGAAAAAGTACAGATGTTCCATATGATCTTGCAGGTTATCTGACAGAAATTGACACAGGAAGAATTGATGCAGATTATATGAACAGCAGATTTGTGAAGTATATGAAATTACTGAAACAGGAGGGAACACCGGGAGATTTAATTGAAGAAGCTAAAGCAGAACTTCATAAAACTTTTGCAACTCTATCACAGGAAGAACAAAAATATGCGAATATTTTTTTACATGACATTGAACGAGGAGACGTGACTCCTGAGGAGGGAAAGACATTACGGGATTATATTACAGAATACCAATATCGTGCAAAAAATAATCAGGTTCATCAGTTTGCGGTAGCTTTAGGATTAGATGAAGAAAAACTGCGGAATATGATAAATCTGAAATTGACAGAAGAAAATATTAATGAATTTGGCAGACTGGATGAATTAAAGAAAACAGTCGATAAGGAAAAGGCAAAAGCTTTTTTTGAAGAGCGGGAAAAGACAAAGCTGATCCCACCGAAAGTTAATATGAAAACAGATCGTATGTTACGAACTTTTATTATAACCGGTGGTATTGAAATATAATTCCCCAAAATATGTTTCGTGGATTTGTTTGTCATCAATGTAAGCCATTTGTACAAAAATGGAGGAAGTGAATTATGTTAGATGAAACAAAGAAAACAGACTTATTTTATGATTATTATTCAAAGTGGATTATGGTTTATAAAAAAGGTGCCATAAGAAAAGTAACGATGGATAAGTATCTTATGACTCAGAAATGGCTGGAAAAATTAGTACCTGAATTGAAAGTATGCGATATGAACCGTATTGCATACCAGCAGTTATTGAATGATTATGCGGAATTTCATGAGCGGCAGACAACAATGGATTTTCACCATCAGTTAAAAGGTGCAATTCTCGATGCAGTTGATGAGGGACTTATTGACAGAGATCCGACAAGAAAGGCTATTATAAAAGGTAAAACACCGGTAGCAAAAAAAGATAAAGTACCTAAACCAATTTGAATTACATACATTACTTGTTTCGTTAGAACTTAAAGATCAGGTAAACTGGGATTATTTTATTTTACTGGTAGCTAAAACTGGAATGAGATTTTCAGAAGCGTTGGCATTGACACCAAAAGATTTTGACTTTTCACATCAGACCTTGTCAATTAGCAAAACATGGGATTATAAAGGAGATGGTGGGTTTCAGCCTACAAAGAATAAATCATCTGTAAGAAAAATACAGATCGACTGGCAGACCGTTATTCAATTTTCAGAACTTGTAAAAAATATGCCGGAAGATAAGCCAATATTTGTAAATACGAAGGTATATAATTCGACTGTGAATGATATTTTGAGCCGGCATTGTAAACAATGTAATATCCCGGTCATATCGGTTCATGGATTACGGCATACGCATGCGTCTCTTTTATTATTTACCGGAGTGTCTATTGCAAGTGTGGCGAGAAGACTGGGACATTCAAGTATGACAACAACACAAAAGACATATCTGCATATTATTCAGGAACTTGAAAACAAGGATATTGATTTAGTAATGAGATCTTTATCTAGTTTGAATTAGTATAATAGTGGATGGCTTGCGTTGAATGAAAGGAAAATGAATAAAAGTTAATAATGTAAAACAGAGAAAACATACATGAAAGATGACGTTCATGTATGTTTTCATCTTTTGTTGTGTATGATAGACATAATTTTCAGAGAATCATTTCTGCAACTTACCCATCCTAAAACGCATCTTACCTTATCCCCAGTAGATTTTCAAAACAGATTATGTTATACCATGATCAGAGAGAAAAAGCGGTAAAGTTACTTTTGTCCAGCAATTTCGATTAAGTGATATAACAAAAAAAGGGGTGTGCAATATGCAGAACGAATATGAATCCACAGATATTATCCGTATTGAACATTTAAATAAAACCTTCGGTGATGTAAAAGCAGTCAGGGATCTGGGCTTTTGTGTGAAAAAAGGCGAACTGTTCGCCTTTTTAGGTGTGAACGGTGCAGGAAAAAGCACGACAATCTCCATTCTCTGCGGACAGTTATCGAAGGACAGCGGAACGGTACAGATCAAAGGAATCGATAACCAAAGAGCGGGCGAACAGACAAAGATGCTGATTGGCGTAGTTTTTCAGGACAGTGTGCTTGATAAGCCACTCACTGTAAAAAGAAAACTTAAAGAGTCGGGCAAGCTCTCTATGGTATTACAGGACAGGCGTTTGAAAAAAGATTACAGGAATTGCTGGACATATTGGACTTTGGCGACTATTTAAACCGCCCGGTCACAAAATTATCCGGCGGTCAGAGAAGAAGAATCGACATAGCGAGGGCATTGCTCCACAGACCGGAGATCCTTATTTTAGATGAGCCGACTACCGGGCTGGATCCGCAGACGAGGCAGGTGATCTGGAATGTGATCGAAAAACTCCGCATAGAGGAGCAGATGACCGTTTTTCTGACAACCCACTACATGGAAGAGGCTGCAAATGCCGCGGATGTGGTGATTCTCGACAAAGGCAGTATTGTGGCGGAAGGAACACCATACGAGTTAAAAAACAGGTATGTGCAGGACACGATTTCTGTTTATGGTGTAACCGAAGCACAAATTAAGTCTTTACATTATAATTATAAGAAAGTACGTGATGGTTACCAGATAAAAGTAGATAATACGTCAGAAGCAACGAAACTGATCGTGGAGCATCAGGAATTGTTTCAGGATTATGAGGTTGTAAAAGGCGGTATGGATGATGTTTTCCTTGCAGTGACAGGCAAAACCTTAGGAGGTGGGCGCGAATGAGAACGATGACAGCTCTGATAAGCAGAAACAGAAAACTTTTCTTCCGGGACAGAGGGATGTTTCTCTTTCCCTGATTACACCGGTAATTCTGATTGTTTTATATGCAACATTCCTTGCAAATGTATATAAAGATTCCTTTTTGTCTGCATTGCCGGATACCGTACAGATTTCTGACAAACTGATCAACGGAACGGTGGCGGCACAGCTTGCGGCGGCACTTTTGTCTGTGAGCTGTATCACAGTGACATTCTGCGTGAACCTGACGATGGTGCAGGATCTTGCGAACGGTGCGAGAAAAGATTTTAATGTGTCCCCGGTGAAAAAATCTGTGATTTTTCTGGGATACTTTCTTTCAACGTTACTCAATTCCCTGATGGTCAACGGACTGGCACTGGTCGTCTGCCTTATCTATATGTGCAAAATGGGCTGGTACATGAGTGTGACGGATGTGCTTTGGGTGATTTTGGATGAAATCCTTCTGGTATTATTTGGCTGTGCACTCTCAAGCATCATCTGTTATCCGCTGAAAACGCAGGGGCAGATGTCGGCAGTCGGAACGATCGTGTGCCGGTTATGGATTTATATGCGGTGCTTATATGCCAATCTCCAATTTCGACACCGGACTGCAGAAAGTATTGTCAATTTTGCCGGGCACTTACGGGACTTCTTTGCTGAAAAACCATATGCTGCGTGGAATCTTTGAGGAGATGTCGGCAAATGGCTTCCCGGATGAGGTTGTGACGGCAATCAGGGATTCCTTAGATTGTAATCCGGTTTTCGGAGGACATGTCGTAAGTATTGATCAGATGATATTTATTATGATGACAAGTATCGTAATTCTTGGTATTCTGTATTTAGTAATTGTAAACAATTGCGAAGCTCATAGAAACCTAAAGTGAATTGTGAAAAATTGACAAAAGACATGAAAGACACTGGGGAGCCGCCGGTACTTAGATGGCAGGAACGACTGTTAGTCGTGACTGGCTTCTTAGTACCGTTGCGAGCGACACGTAGCGAGAGCGTGTCTTGAATGTTTTTGTTAATTTTGAGCAATTTAAACAAGAGTATGAGGAGTTTCGCAATTATCTATAAGTAATTGCATCAAAAGGAGAGTCCCGATGAAAATCACCATACTGGATACAATCCCCGGTGAAGAGGATGAGATCATCATAAAATGCCAGAATTTAAGCGAGGATATACAAAATCTGCTCCAGAAATTAAAACAGGGAAATACCAAGATCGCAGGACATAACGAGGATGGTATCCATCTGCTGGAGCCGGATGAAGTTTACTATTTTGAGACGGTCGACAACAAAGTGTTTGCCTGTTGCAAAAAAGAGGTTTACGAAGTGCGGGAGAAATTGTATACACTTGAGAGCATGCTTCCGGTCGAATCGTTTATGCGGGCGTCAAAGTCTGCAATTTTAAATCTCAACAAAGTAAAAAGTTTATCACCAGCCTTTGGCGGACGTTTTGAGGCAGTATTAGACAATGGCGAAAAGACGATTATTTCAAGACAGTATGTGCCTGTTTTTAAAAGAACGGCTTGGATTATAAAAGAGGTAAGAAGAGATGGCAGAGAAATTAAAAATGTTGATGGATATTTTTGGCAAAGTCACGTTTGGTGTATTGATAGCGGCAACAGTTTTTATTTCTGTTTTCGGGGGATTTGACGCACAGATCAGTGTAAAGATACTCTGGCAGATATTGGCAGTTTCTGCGGTGTGTTCAGTTCCGATTCTTATGTTTGACTCAGATGCATCGAGGGAGCTGACAAAAAAGGAATGTTTGCCAGACAGCTATTATATTTCATTTTTGTGAACATTGTAGTTTTAGGGCTTGGAAAATTATTTGAGTGGTTCAGTTTCCAGAATTTTAGCATGGTACTTCTTATGGAGGTTCTCATTATTGCAGTCTATGCCGTTGTGAATATCATCTGTTATCTGAGTGATCGCGCAGATGCACAGAGCATGAATAAAAAATTGCTGGAAATGAAAAAGAATAAGAAAGAATGATAGAATCGTATTGTATTGTGCATGAAATTAATGTTAAAATTTAGGAAGAAAAAGGTGCAAAACAAGTAGAAATGTTTGCATTAGGAAAGGCAATTTAGAAATGAAGAATATGTATTCCCAGAAAGAAACAGATATTTTAAATTATGCGGAAATGAATAAAAACAAGTGGAAAAACATGGGAATAGAATATTGTACGGTAGAGGATGAGCGGTATCCAAATACATTAAAAAAGATAACTGACAGACCAGTGCTCTTATATTATAGAGGAAATATTGAAATTATAAATGAATATCATAATATTGCTGTGATCGGAAGCAGGAAATGTTCGCTGAAGGGAAGAAAGATTTCCTATGATACAGGAAAATATCTGGCAGAAAAGAATGTGAATGTTGTAAATGGTCTTGCACTTGGCTGTGATACAGAGGCGTTAAAAGGAACTATTGCCGGTGGGGGAAGATGTATAGGAATTCTGCCAGCAGGTCTGGATGATATACTGCCAAAATCCAATCAGAAGCTTGCAGACGAAATAGTGATGAAGGATGGATGTCTGATAAGTGAGTATCCAGTTGGTACACCGGTAAAAAATATCAGTATGTGCGCCGGGACAGGCTGCAAAGTGGCTTAAGTGATGGAGTTTTAATTGTTGAGGCAGAAGAACAAAGTGGTACAATGCATACAGTTGAGTTTGCCCAAAATCAATATAAAAGGCTTGCCTGTTATTATCATAAATTAGTAGAGCTGTCGTCAGGAAACAGAAAATTAGAAGAAGCGGGACAAATATCCGTTATTGAAGATAAAAAAAGGCTTGAAGAGTTTGTTGAAGCTGTAATGAAAGAACAGACTTACGAGCAACTGACATTATTTTGAAATCATCCAAGCGTAAAGAATATCGGGAGAGGTTTACCGCCTCTCCCGATATTCTTTTGGCGTCATACCGGTTATTTTTTAAATACATTCTGGAAATAGGCCTGTGATGAAAATCCCAAAAAGGTGCTGATATCTAAAATAGAGCGGTCTGTATTTTTCAGATAATCTTTTGCTTTACTGATTCTTTGCTGATTGATGAAGGTTCTTAAAGTCATGCCGCTTTCCCGGTGGAATCTGGAGGAAAGGTAATTTGGCGACAGATAAAGTGACTGTGCGATTCCATCTGCTGTAATATTTTCTGTAAGGTGTTCCTGCACATAGGCACTGACAGTACGCACCAGAGGGCTTGCAGAGGATCCGTGACCTGCGTCACGATCACGGTCATAATAAGCCTGGTGGGCAGTGGGAAATTGCATGGAATCGGTATCGGAACAATAATTGCAATGGTCGTAGTCGGCAGGATTATTGCGGTATTTAATCATTTTACAAAAGAAAAGCTGATAAAATTAACAGGAGTGGAGGAATAGGAGACGTATGAAACAATCGGGAATTTTAAAAAATAAATTATTTTTATATCTGACAGAATTTTTCGCAGGAATGTCTGTCATGGCAGTGGAGCTTGGCGCGAGCCGTCTTTTGGCACCGTATTTCAGCTCTTCACAGATCGTGTGGACAATCATCATTGGAACGATCATGATTGCGATGGCACTTGGCAATATTTATGGTGGAAAAAGTGCGGACAAGTCACCAAATCCGGACAAATTGTATGGAAGGATCATGATTGCAGCAATCTGGATTGCACTGATTCCGGTTGTCGGAAAATACATTGTACTTGGAATCTCTGCACTGCTCATTTTTACGGTGAGCAATAATTTCCTGATTGTCGCAGCGTTTGTGGCGTGTATGGTGATCTTCGTATTTCCGTTATTTTTACTTGGAACCGTCACACCGTCCCTCGTAAAATATTCGGTGGACAGTCTGGATGACAGCGGACAGACGGTCGGAACGTTAGGTGCATTCAATACGATCGGAAGCATTATCGGAACGTTCGTGCCAACTTTTATCTCCATACCGGCAGTCGGAACTTCCATTACATTCCTTATTTTTGCAGGAATTTTACTGGCTTTGTCTGTTGTATACTTCATTGGGAGTCACACTGGAAAAAAGAAAGTAATTTTATCAGTCGTAATTTTTGCACTTTGCTGTGCATTGGGATATTCAGATTCTTTTGCATTCTGGGAGAATGACCTGACCTACGAAGGGGAATCGATTTACAACTATTTGCAGGTGTCTGGGACAGACAAGCGTGTGGTACTTTCCACAAATGTCCTTTTCGGAGTGCAGTCTGTGTACATGAAAGAGGGCGGTCTGACCGGTATGTACTATGATTACGCGATGGCAGCGCCGCTTATGGTTTCGGACAAAGCACCCTCTGATATGAAGGTACTGATCCTTGGCATGGGAACCGGAACTTATGCGACACAGTGCAGAAAGTATTTTGGCGATATGGCAATCGAAGGAGTGGAGATTGATGAGAAGATCACAGACCTTTCCAGAAAATATTTTTCTCTGCCGGAGGATGTGCCGGTCACAACCTATGATGGAAGAGCTTATCTGCAGGCGGTTGATGAAAAGTATGACGTCATTATGGTGGATGCTTATCAGGATATCACAATCCCTTTCCAGATGTCGTCGGTAGAATTTTTCAATATGGTAAAAGATCATCTGACTGAAAATGGTGTGATGGTTGTAAATATGAACATGCGCGGAAGTGGCGAGGGAAACATTAACCAGTATCTCGCAGACACGATTGCTTCTGTGTTTGGAACCGTTTACACAGCAGATGTGAAAGGCTCTACAAACCGGGAACTTTTTGCATCTAATCAAGAAGATATGCTCGATACACTGAAAAATAATGCAGGAAATCTTGCAAATGCAGATCTGCAGAATATGATGCTTGCAGTTGCGGATACAAGCACGCAGTATGACGGTGGTGACTACATTATGACGGACGACAAAGCTCCGGTGGAACTGCTCGGTATGCAGGTCATTGATCAGGTGATCAAAGAGGAGGTGGCTTATTATAAGGGCATTTATGAGGAACAGGGACTGGACGGGCTGCTGCAGAGTCTGTAGGAAAACGAAAGATCACTGTATTTTTGGATAACATTTTCATGAATACTTATAACCGGCAGGTTTATACTGTATAACAAAACGGGACTTCTTGTGAGGTTCCGTTTTTCTATAATAATGTTGTCAGAAGATGCAAAATTATAAATTATTGTAAATACCTATTGAAAGCATCAGAAAAAGGAGATTTATAAAATTCATGAAGATGGGAGATCAGGTAAGAAAGATATTCCTGCTTATAGGTGCTTCATTTCTGCTGTCAGGATGTGGAGAGCAGAGTGTAAATAACACATTTTCTGCAGTATCAGAACCAGAAGCGGATGATACAGAAGTATCCGGCACCGGCAGCAGTCATTATGCAGTACACGGGACTGACACAGGTAACCGGAAATGAGCCGTCCACTTATGCGTGTGTTGGTACGAAGGACAATATTGCTTCTTACCGCAGTGTGAAGTATTTAAGTTTGTCAGGATAAAGGGAATAGCCAATCTGGCGGGAAATGTCCATATGCTCTGTGCGTACTGGGGATTTCTTCTGATGTCGGTACACCTTGGGATGCATTGGAATATGATGGTAGGCATGGCAGGAAAAGCAATGAAAAAGATAGTAAAAATCATAAGAAACTAATATGGGTGGCACGGGGCATCGCAGCTGCGGTCGCGTGTTATGGAATCTATGCTTTCTGGAAAAGAAGGATTCACGAATATTTGTTTTTAATTTCACATTTTGTATTTTTTAATTTTGGAGAAAATCTGATCTGGTTTCTTCTGGATTATATTGCGATTATGGGGCTGTTTGTATTTATTACATACTATACTTGTAGTGTGATTGAAAAAAGTGATTTTTTATAAGGGGATGGATTATGATTCGAATCGGATTAGTGGATGATGATAAAGAACATCAGAAATTGATCAGGCAGTTTATTTGCCGGTATGAGAAAGAAGAACAGACGAAGATCTGTGTGAAAGAATATTCCGATGGACTTCAGTTTTTAGAAGAGTATGAAGGCAATCTGGATGTGGTATTTCTGGATATAGAAATGCCGCATATGGATGGAATGACAGCAGCAAGAAAACTGAGGGAAAAAAGATACTGGTATAAAAATTATTTTTGTGACGAATATGGCGCAGTATGCAATCCATGGTTATGAAGTGGATGCAGTGGACTTTATTGTAAAGCCGATCAGCTATTATGTGTTTGTGGACAAACTGAAAAAAGCACTCCGGTATTTAAATTTAAATAAAGAAAAAATGGTTGTGGTTCATGGAAATGGAGAAATGATGAGGATTGGTTCTTCTCAGATCCTTTATGTAGAAAAAGATAAGAATTATCTTGTGTTCCATACCACAAAGGGAAATTTACAGGCAAGAGGAACGATGTTAGATGTGGAAAAGGAGTTGAGTCAGGAAGGATTTTCCAAATGCATTAATGGCTGTCTGGTAAATTTGAAATGTGTTTCAAAGCTGGAAAAAGATACGGTATGGATTGATGAGATACAGCTTCCTATCAGCAGACAGCGGAAGAAAGAGTTCAAAGAAGATTTTATGCGATATCTTGGAGGTGATTTTTCATGACAGGAATGCACATGATATCCTGTATAAGATTTTCCTTACAGCTTCTGATCACGGAAAGTATTTATACATTTGGATTAAAACGGAAAAAATATTTTTTCTGGAGAATTTTACTTGGGATAGTTTTATACTTTGGTCTGGCACTGACAACTTTTTACCTGTTAGCAGGGATTCCGAGTGAAAATCCTTTCATTTCAATTATATATTACAGCTGTATGTTTGTTTACAGTCTTATCACGATGAATTTGTGTTTTGATGAAAAGCGGGAAGAATTATTATTTTCAGGTGTCTGTGGTTATGCAACACAGCATATTTCATACGCAGCTGTTACAATCATTGTTGAACTTACAGGGATTGAATTTTCAATATTCTGGGAATTCCTGCTGATCCGGGTGCTGCCGTATCTGATCGTTTCCATTGTAATTTATTGGACAATCGTGCGGCGTTACGAAGGAAAGGCAGAACATAAGAGCAGGGATATCCGGATGATTCTGCTGTCACTTGTGATCCTGTTTATTGTAGTGGTGAACAGTGTGTTAGTAGACAGCAGGATGTTTCGGGGAGAAAGTGCCCTGCTGCAAAATGTATTCTGCAAATTATATGCAATTGCGTGCTGTTTCCTTGCAATTTTATGGCTTATTCTATGTCAAGACAGAATCAGATCCTACGGGAAAAAGAGACAATGGAGCAAATGATAAAAAATATGGGGGAAAAACAGAAACTGTCGAAAGAAACGATTGATATTATCAATATAAAATGTCATGACTTAAAATACAGGATTTCCAAAATTCCCACAATAGAGGACGGCGAGGAGCAGAAAAAGTATATTGAAGATGTAAGAAATACACTCACAATTTATGATAATATTTTTCAGACAGGAAATGAAGCATTAGATCTTGTATTGACAGAGAAAAGCCTTCTTTGTACAGAATATAATATCAAGCTGAGCACTATGGTAGATGGAAAACTGTTGAATTTTATGAATACAACCGATGTGTATGCCCTGTTTGGAAATCTGATGGATAACGCGATTGAAAGTGTCATAAAAGAAGCGGACGAAGAAAAAAGGATCATCAGTGTGAGTATAAAGATACAAAATCATGGAGTACATATCCACAGTGAGAATTATTGCAAAGATGAGATTGTTTTTTCTGATGGATTGCCAGAAACAACAAAAAAGAGGATAAAAATTATCATGGTTTCGGAGTGAAAAGTATACGATATATTGTGGAACGATATCATGGAACCATTTTTATGCGGTCGGAAAAAGAACGTTTTTTGACAGATATCATTTTTTATCCGGAAAAATAATACCAACTTTACCTAAAAAAGAACCAGGAAAACCAAAATGGACATTTCCGGTTTCTTTTTTTGTTATAGTCAGTACAACAAAATAAATCAGAAAAGGAGAAAGACTTATGGGAAATGTAGAAGTGGCATGGGAAGATGTCATAAGTGTTATTAACATGATGAGAGCGCATCTTATCATAATCGCAGCTGTGCTCATTGCAATGATCGTTGTGATCATAGCCGTGAGGAAGATGGAAAGGAGCAAAAGACGTCTGTTTCGTGTGCAATCGGTTCTTGCTTTTTTACTGGTTACTGTGATCACGTTAAATATTGCAGTGACAGGAACCTTGTATAACACATTAAATGTTGTATTGGCAGATAAAGGAACACTTGATCCGTCGCATGAAGAAAATTCAAAAAGAGCGATTGAGGCGGTAACGGATGAAGGTGTGGTTATGACAAAAAATAATGATTCTTTTCTTCCAATTGCATCTCAAAAGATCAATGTATTTGGCTGGGCATCAACGAATCCGATTTATGGAGGGACGGGTTCCGGAACCGTTGATACTACAACAGCTATTGGTATTTTACAGGGACTTCAAAATGCCGGATTTGAGACAAACAGTGAATTGTCAGATATGTATGTGAATTACAGGGCAGACAGACCGGTTATCAGTATCAATAACGGACAGGACTGGACACTTCCGGAAATTCCTGTTGCCGATTATCCGCAGGAAGTACTTGACAGGGCAAAAGAATTTTCAGATGTAGCAGTGCTGGTTTTTTCCAGAACCGGAGGTGAGGGAACCGACCTTCCAGAAGATATGGGACCGATCATGGATGGTTCTACAATGGAGATCGGAACAAAATACACGAAAGGAACTTATACCAATAATTCCACAAAATATGATGATTTTGAAGCTGGACAGTCTTATCTGGAATTAAGTAAAACAGAAAAAGACCTTGTGGATATGGTATGTGGTTTGTTTGACAATGTCATTGTTGTATACAACGGAGCAAATACAATGGAGCTTGGCTGGACAAATGATTATGACCAGATTAAGAGCGTATTGCTTTGTGCCGGTGCCGGTGCGACAGGATTTAATGCATTGGGAAATATTATTGCCGGAGAAGTCAATCCTTCCGGAAAGACAGCGGATACATGGCTGAAAGATTTAAACAGTGCACCATATATTAATAATATTGGTCATTTTGCTTATACCAATACAAGTGATGTTTCTGATGCGGCAAAAGAAGCATGGGAAAGAGCAGATGGAATTGTATCGTTTGTAGATTATGTAGAAGGAATTTATGTGGGATACAGGTTCTATGAGACTGCAGCAGAGGAAGGACTGATCAATTATGATGATACAGTATTGTATCCTTTTGGTTATGGATTAAGTTACACGACCTTTGAACAGTCGATGGGAGAATTACAGGTTTCTGATGACAGTATCAGTGTGGATGTCACTGTAACAAACACAGGAGATACGGCAGGAAAAGATGTTGTGGAATTATACTATAACCCACCTTATTATAATGGTGGAATCGAAAAATCGAGTGTGAATCTGGCAGCTTTTGACAAAACAGGGCTTTTAGAGCCAGGTCAGTCAGAGACAGTAACACTCACATTCGATACAGAAGATATGGCATCTTATGATACATATGGAACAGGATACTACGTATTAGAGCAGGGGGATTATGAGATCAGCCTAAGAACAGACAGTCATACCGTAGTAGATACAAAGACATATAGTGTTCCTGAAATGGTTGTTTATGATGAAAATAAGAAACACAATGGAGATGTTGAAGTTGCAGACAATAAGTTTGAATTTGCTGAGGGAAATGTGACTTATCTTTCCAGAGAAAATGGATTTGCAAATTACAGTGAAGCAACCGCTGCGCCGACCGATTTTGAACTGGATGGAACCATTTATGGAAATGGAACCTATGATCCGACAGCATATGACAATGCGGATGATGAAATGCCGGTTACAGGAGCAGATAATGGATTGGAAGTATTCGATTTAAGAGGCGCTGATTATGATGACGAGCGATGGGAATCATTACTTGATGAGATTACAGTAGATGAGATGGTGAATCTGATCGCGTTTGGTGGTCATCAGAATGCAGCGGTAGATTCTGTTGGAAAAATAAGAATCCTTGATACGGATGGACCGGCAGGTGTGAATTCAAGTACACTCGGTATATTTGGAACCGGTTATTGTTCGCAAATTATTCTTGCCCAGACATGGAATACAGACCTTGCAGTGGAATATGCAAAGGCAATGGGCGAAGAATTTTCAGATTATCATGTAACAGGATGGTATGCACCATCTATGAACATGCACAGGAGTGCTTTCGGTGGACGTAACTTTGAGTATTATTCAGAGGACAGCCTTTTAAGTGCGGAAATGGCAAAGGGAGAGGTAGAAGGAGCTGTGGAAAGCGGCATGTACCCATTTATCAAACATTTCGCATTAAATGAACAGGAAATCAACCGGAATGCTTTTTCTTACTACATGGACAACAGAACAGGCAATGAGAGAGATTTATTTAAAACCATTTGAGGAAGCAGTAAAAAGTTATCCAGATGGAAAAATTGCAGTGATGACCTCTTATAATTTTATTGGAACTGAGTGGGCAGGAAGCTGTGCACCATTGCTGAAGGACGTATTGCGCGGTGAATGGGGATTCAAAGGTATGGTGATCTCTGATTACTTTGGAAACTATGGATACATGGATGCAGACAGAGCAGTGAGAGGCGGTACGGATATGATGCTTGGAACTGCGGGTAATGAAGCAATTATGACAGATTTAAGTGCAACTTCTGTAATCGCAATGCGGAATGCTGTAAAAAATATTTTATATACGACAGTGAACAGCAGTGCTTATGAGAACTATGTTCCGGGAACAATTCCAGGATGGTTACAGACGATTTATGTGGTCGATGCAGTTCTGGCAATTCTCTGGGTTCTGGCAGAGATAGCAGTGATCCTGTTATATTGCAGGGACAAAAAGAAAGTGCCGGTGATCACGATCGAGGATAAAGAATAAACAATAGAATGCATGTGTTGCGAATATTCTATGATCATGAATTAACCGAAAGGTATAAACTGCAAAACGAAGAGAAACTTCTTCTTTCCTTTTCTTTCTTATATACTAAAGACAAGATAAATGTCAACAGAAAACAGGTCTGCACATTTTTGCGCGGACCTGTTCGTGGAAGAAGAGGTGGAATTTGGATAAGAGAATACTGGGAAAGGATCTGGATTTGTATTATATTCACCGTATTGATGAGAAAGTTCCAATTGAAGAGACAGCAGGTGCGATGAAGGAGCTGATAGAGCAGGGAAAAATCACACACTGGGGACTGTCAGAAGCAAATGAAGAAATCATAAGACGGGCACATAAAATCTGTCCGGTCACAGCAATTCAGAACCGTTATTCCATGATGTACCGGGATTATGAGACCTTATTTCCGGTGCTTGAAGAATTAAACATTGGTTTTGTAGCGTTTTCTCCGTTGGCAAATGGATTTTTAACCGGAAAATATGATCAAAATACACAGTTTGAAAAAACAGGTGATTACCGCAAGGTCATGCCGCAGTTTTCAGAAGAAGGAATCAGAGAGAATGAGAAACTGACAGAATGGATGAGATAAAAGAAATTGATGAAATGCTAGATAATATCCCAATGTCACAGGTTTTTGGTGGTTCGAAGGTAGAAAAATAACAGATATGGAGGAAGTAAGAATGGAATACGCAGTATTAAATAATGGAGTTAAAATACCAATGGCAGGAATCGGAACATTCCTTTTATCACCGAAGGACGCGGAGGCAGCAGTTCTTAGTGCTTTAAAAGATGGATACCGTCTGGTAGATACCGCAAATGCTTACATGAATGAAAAAGCAGTTGGACGTGCGATGAAAAAATCAGGGCTTGACCGGAAAGAAATTTTTCTGGAAACAAAATTGTGGCCGTCCTTTTATGAGCATGAAAATGCAGTGGAAAAAACACTGAAAAGACTGGATACAGATTATATTGATCTGCTTCTCATCCATCAGCCAGCAGGAAACTATATCGCAGGCTATAAACTTATGGAAAAAGCCTACAAAGAAGGAGAGGTAAAAGCAATCGGACTTTCCAATTTCAATAAAGAACAGATAGAAGAAATCCTTTCCATCTGTGAGGTGAAACCGGCAGTACTTCAGACGGAAGTCCATCCGTATTATCAGGAAAATGACATGAAAGAATTTTTAAAAGAGCAGGGCATGTTCATTCAGGCATGGTATCCATTAGGACATGGAGACGCAGGACTTTTAAATGAACCGGTGTTTGCAAAACTTGGTGAAAAATATAAAAATCTTCCGCACAGATTATTCTGCGCTGGCATATTCAGGCAGGAAATATTGTAATTCCTGGTTCTAAAAATCCAGAACATATTAAAGATAACTTCGATGTATTTGATTTTACACTTGATGATGAAGAGATGGCAGAGATTGCCGCACTTGACAGAAACAAGCGTTATTATACAAGTACGTCGGAGCTTTTAAAAAATATGCAGAAATGGTTCCTCCGGTTGATACACAGGAATAAAAAATAAAGGAAAAGGTGAAACAATGAAACAAAAAGATTTTTATCAGCAGTTCTTACCGGTGCTATGACGGTAATGCTGTTTGCAGGATGTGGCAGTAATACGCAGGCAGATACACGGGCGGAAAATACTGTTTCTGAACAAAGAGGAAATAGGTCTGCCTATGGTATTTTTGCATGGATATGGTCAGTCAAGAATGGGATGGATGACAACACCGGATGGAAGGGAAGGCTGGTCTGATATGTTTCTCAGAAAAGGACACGGTGTATTTTTGATAGATGAACCACATCGTGGAGAAGCAGGAGCAACCTCCGTGAGTGGAGATATCAGCACAAAAACACTGGATCAGCGTTGGTATACGCAATTTCGTATCGGACGTTGGGAGAATGGACAATCTGTAGTAAACGAAGGCTCCCAGTTTCCAAATGATGAAAATTCTATTGATCAGTTTTTCCGCCAGATGACACCTGACACCGGAATGACGTCTGATATGGGTGGAGATTTTGATAATGAAACGGTTGCTAAGGCTGTAGCAGCAACAATTGATGAAGTTTATGAAAGAACTGGAAAAAATTCAATTCTGGTAACACATTCCCAGGGTGGAGGTCCAGGCTGGTCGGCAGCCAATTATACAGAACATATTGCGGCTATCATTGCAATTGAACCAGGTGGTGCGCCAGCGGCAGATACAGATGATTTTAAGGCGGTTGCAGAAAAAAATATACCGATTACTATGTATTTTGGCGATTATATTGATAATGGAGATGAGACACTTCAGGCAACCGGAATGTGGCAGATGATGCGTCAGGCATGTTATGATTTCGCAGATGCGTATACAGCAGAAGGTGGAAACTGCACGGTTGTTGATCTGCCGAAAGAAGGAATTACAGGTAATGATCATTTTATGTTTCAGGATTTGAATAACGATGTAATTGCAGATCATATTGAAAACTGGATTGAGAAAAATGTAGAGTGAAAAAGGAGAAGTAATGAAGATATTATTTATCAATGGAAGTCCAAATAAGAATGGAAATACTAAAGCCCTTGCAGATGTATTGTTAAACGGCAGGGAATATGAAACATTAAATCTGACAGATTATAAAATCTACAGTTACGGACAGAATTTTGAGGAAGATCAGCTTGGCACTGTGATCGCAAAAATGAAAGAGGCAGATGTGATCGTGATCGGTTCACCGTTATACTGGCACAATATCTGTGGAGCTGTCCGCAATGTGCTGGATCGTTTCTATGGTCTGGTAAGTGAAAGCGAACTTGCAGGAAAAGATATGTATTTTCTTTTTCAGGGAGCTGCACCGGAAAAATGGATGTTAGAGGCCGGTGAATACACGATGAAACGGTTTGCCGGACTGTATGGCATGAAGTACAAAGGCATGGCAACCGGCAAGGCAGAGGCAGAAAAGCTGGGAAAGAATCTTGATTAGTTAAAAATTCCAAAAAATATTTCAATAGCAGGGGAGTTGCTGAATGGTAACTACCTCTGTGTATTATGACAGCGAAAAGGAAAAAAGATAGTGAAAAAAGGATCGTTACAATGGTTTTGGGTGGAATGCTATTGTTTGTGTCGGCATGTGGGGCAACAGAAGAAATAAAAACAGAAACTTTGAGCGGTACAGTACCGGACGAACTGGAATATATTCCAGAAGAGTATAAGGAACCGGAAGATCATCCGGGAACATTGGAAAAACTGACTTATGAAACATGGGAATCATTTTCCTATGAAGATCATTCACAGAAACTGACAAAAGAGGTGTGTGTATATTTGCCATACGGTTACGATGAAAACGAAAAATACAATGTGTTTTATCTGAGCCATGGTGGATGGACAGTATATGGCAGAGCTGGTAAAACAACAGGGGCATGATGCGGACGGAAATATGTCTTTCTTAGAGCGGGAAGGATATGAGCATAACGGAACCGCCTGTGATGAATATACCTATAATGGGTTACGTTTTTTCTGGAATAAATAAAGGAGGGAAAACAATGAGTGAGAAAAAAGAAAAGAAAAAATGAAACTCTGGAAAAAAATTGTGATTGGAATTGTGATCGTTCTGGTGATTCTTCTTATCGCAGCGTATTTTATCATCCGGAATATGTTCAGCCAGCCGGATATTGAAGCAGCAAAAGGAACAGACGAGACAATTGTAGAAACAGACAAGGGAGAGATTATGGGCAGCCTTGAAGATGGTGTGTACCAGTATCTCGGTATTCCTTATGCAGTTGCAAAAGAACGTTTTACTTTAGCAGAAGAAGTGGAACCGTGGGATGGTGTTTTTGAGGCTACAAAAGTTGGTGCAATGTCACCGCAGAGCGGCATGCTTGGAATGTCGGCTGGAAGTCAGGACGGAACGGACAATAATTGTCAGAACCTGAATATCTGGACACCGGGCATTGGAGACGGACAAAAAAGAGCAGTCATGGTATGGCTGCACGGTGGTGGATCTTCGACCGGAACAGCCAATTCAGAACAGTATAATGGAAAAGATTTAAGTAAAAGCGGTGATGTGGTGGTTGTATCCGTCAATCACAGACTTGGTGCTTCCGGCTTTTTAGACTTATCCGCATATGGAGAAAAGTATCAGTATTCTGCCAATGCAGGACTTGATGATATTGTAAAGGCATTGAAATGGGTCCAGGAAAATATTGAGCAGTTCGGTGGTGATCCTTCGAACGTGACAGTATTTGGACAGTCTGGCGGCGGTGCAAAAGTGCTTGCGCTTATGACAACTCCAAATGCCAAAGGACTGTTTGAGAGAGGTATCGTACAGAGTGGTGCGACTGAGACAATGGGTGTTACATTCACAAGTGAAGAGGCGAGCCAGAGCCTTACGGAGCGCATTTTGGACAAGCTTGGAATCACAGCAGACCATATTGAGAATATCCAGAATGTGGATATCAGTAAGATAGAAAGTGCGTCACAGGAAGCAATGCAGGAGACAGCGGCAGAATACCAGATACCGGCACCTTTATCGGATGGATATGCGATGGAATGGGGACCGGTCATTGAAGGCGATTATATGCCGGAAAATCCGGTGACAGAAGATGGCTTTGCAGAAAATGGAAAGAATATTGATCTTCTGATTGGAAGTAATTTAAATGAATGGACAACAATGATGGGTGGGGATCAGGGTACACTAACAGAGGAAGAAGTAGCTGCCTATGAGAGTGCGTATCCAGACAAGAATCCGGAGAATGCTGACAAAGTGGATACTTTGATTCGTATTCCAATGCTTAAGATTATGTCACATAAGGCAATGCAGGGAGGTTCGAATATATATGCGTATGTGTTTACCTATGAAAATGGTTCAAACGATGGAACCGGTGTTTATCATGGCGCAGAAATTTCCTATGTATTCGATCACATACAAAATGATCAGGCAGCACAGAAATTTGCAGACCAGATCAGCCAGGCATGGGTTAACTTTGCCAAAACCGGAGTACCATCCGCAGACGGAATGCCAGAGTGGGAAACTTATGACAACGAGAAGGGTGCAACTATGATCTTAGATGAAATGTCCACTTTGGTATACGGACATGACAGGGAGCTGATGAAGCTGTTGGAGGATTATTCTGTTGGAGAATAAGATAACCTCATGGTTTAAACTGCATAACAAATGGAGACTTCCAAAAGAACAGGATGTTATTTATAATGGCGTTGTAAAAAGGAAGTGGATGAGGATAAAGATCAGAAACTTACTTTTACTGTGTTAAGAAAATAACAGGAGGAAACATAACATGAGAACGAAAAAATATATTTCAGTAGTTTTGGCAGGTGTGACGGCAGTTGGACTGCTTGCAGGATGTGGTTCTGCGAATAATACATCAAGTGCAGGTGGTGGAAGCACTTCCAGTACAAGTACTACACAGACATCACAGAGTGAGGCATCAGAGACAGACAATACAGTGGCAGAGACGGAAAGTGTGGAAACGACAGAGAGCGGAACACAGGGAACAGAAGAAACAGCTTCAGAAGGTGGAAAGACACTCGTTGTTTATTATTCTGCTTCAGGAAGAACGAGAGACGTATCGGAAACAATCGCAGATGCCGCAGGCGCAGATATTTTTGAAGTTGTTCCGACAGAACCTTATACGGATGAGGATTTAAACTGGACGAATAATGACAGCCGTGTATCAAGAGAACACGATGATGAAAGTCTTCGTGACGTCGAACTTACTACGACAGAGGTACCGGACTGGGATTCTTATGATACTGTATTGATCGGATATCCAATCTGGTGGGGAATTGCAGCATGGCACTTGACAACTTTGTGAAAGACAATGATTTCACTGGAAAAACAGTTATCCCATTCTGTACATCAGCTTCGTCAGGAATTGGCGACAGTGGTAACCTGTTAGAAGAGATGGCAGGTACAGGTGATTGGCAGGATGGACAGAGATTCCGCTCAAATGCATCAGCTTCCGATGTGCAGGCATGGGTGGAAGAACTTGGACTTGCAAAATAAATCATAACCTTTAGGTTTAGACTGGCAAACCAAAAGAGACTTCTTTTAGAGGTCTCTTTTTCTTATACTTACATTAGAGTACAAAATAAAGAAGAAGTAAGAAGGAGAGATGCAGTGGAAGCTGCGGGAGTAAGAGTGGAACGGCTGGAACTGGAAGGAAGACCGCATGGGTTTGGATATACGGAAAACTGGTTTGATGCGTTTGATAATTTTTTAACAGCTGTATTCGCAAATGAATAATAACCCAATGGTTTAAACTGCAAAACAAACAGAGACTTCTAAAAGCAAATGATACTATTTATAATGATAATCAGAACAAAGATATTGTAAATAAACAGTCAGGAGGAAAGAAAGATGGAGCATGTTACATTAAGCAATGGAGTAAAAATGCCAATATTAGGTTATGGCGTATATCAGGTAACTAAGGATGAATGTGAAAGATGTGTTCTTGATGCTCTTAAAGTTGGATACAGAGCAATTGATACAGCACAGAGTTATTTCAACGAAGAGGAAGTCGGAAATGCGATCGCAAAATCAGGTATTCCGAGAGAAGAAATTTTCCTTACAACAAAAGTATGGGTAGAATACTACGGTTATGAGAATGCAAGAAAATCAGTAGAAGAATCCATGAGAAAATTAAAGACAGATTATCTGGATCTGGTACTTCTTCATCAGCCGTTTGCAGACGCATATGGAGCTTACCGTGCACTGGAAGAGATGTACGAGGAAGGAAAAATCCGTGCGATCGGAATTTCCAACTTCTATGTAGACAGAATGGTTGATTTTGCATCCTTCAACAGAATTAAGCCTATGGTAAATCAGGTAGAAACACACATTTTCAATCAGCAGAAGGAATTGAAAGAATGGGCTGATAAATATGGAATTCAGTTAGAGGCTTGGGCACCATTTGGAGAAGGAAGAGGAGGCACATTTGATAATCCTGTGATCACAGGAATTGCAGAAAAATACGGAAAAACACCGGCACAGATCATGTTGCGCTGGCATATCCAGAGAGGTGTTGTAGTAATTCCAAAATCTACCCATATCGAACGTATGGAAGAGAACTTCAACGTATTTGATTTTTCTATTTCAGATGAAGACATGGCAGAGATTGCCAAACTGGATAAGGCAGAAAGTTCATTCTTCTCACATCAGGATCCGAAGATGGTAGAATGGTTTGTAAACATGGTTGAGGAAAGAAAAAAGAACCATGACAGCTCCAGGGAAAAGAAAAACTGGTAAATAGAATGAAATGTATATGAAAATATGGTGCAGGCAGGCTGTCTGCACCGTATTTTCATTATGCTATAAAGCTGACAACAGGAGGAATAACAAATGAGTTTTGATTTTTCTATTTCAACACCGGCAGCATTCAAGGATTATCAGGAATCGTTTAAATAAAAGATGGTGCAAAATTAAAATAAGCAGCAGGATAGAAAGAGATGAAGTATCATGAAGAAAAAATGGTTTTGGATTGCAGTCGTACTGATGATATTATTTGGATTTTCAATTGGATATTGGTTTCAAAGAAACAAAAATAGCAATACAGGTCAGACCGAAAGTCAGACAAAATTGAAAGAAAATACAAAAGAAACAGGGGAGACATATACCGGTATTACATCAGAAGAGGAAACAGAAACAGCGGATACCGATCCAGAAGAAAGCCAGACAGAATCTGTCACGGAGGGAACCGAAGAATACCGCGGCTTTGTGATCGACAATGTGCTCCAGTCAGAAAAGGAAGGAGATATCCATTACAATGTCTATATCCCGGAAAGCTATGATGGAACAAAGGCATATGCACTGTATTTTACATTGCCGGGATATGAAGGACTTTATTTTCAGGGAGTTGCAGCCAATATCAGGTCAGAAGATTTTGGATTTGAAGCACAGAAATATAACAGTGAGATGATCATTGTGGCACCACAGTTAAATGACTGGGGAGAAACTTCGGCAGATCAGACGATTGCTCTTGTAGAATACTTTCTGGAACATTATAATATTGATCAGGAGAAAGTGTATGCAAGTGGCTATTCCGGTGGTGGGGAAACGATGTCCATTGTGGCAGGAAAGCGACCGGATCTGTTTACGGCTTACCTTCAGGTTAGTTCCAGGTGGGATGGAGACTATGAAACAGTGGTCAAAGCCCACTTGCCTGTGTATTTAGCAATCGGACGTAACGATGAGTATTACGGATCGGAACCGACAATACAGGCTTACCAGACATTGCATGATTTATATGAAAAACAGGGATTGACAGAGCAAGAAATTGATAAACTGCTTGTGTTAGATGTGAAAGAGCACAGTTATTTTACAGAGCGGAATGCACCAAACGAGCATGGAGGCGGAGGCTTCTTTGCTTATGATGAAGAAATTATGGGATGGCTATTCTCGCAGGAAAGGAGTGACAGTCTATGATGTATAATCCTCAGCTCGAAACATTCTTGTGCGTAGTAGAGGCAGGGAGTTTCAGCAAAGCGGCTGAGAAAATGTATATTACGGCACCAGCGGTGATCAAGCAGATTAATTCGCTTGAGAGCAGCTTGAATCTCCAGTTGTTTGACAGAACACACCGTGGGCTTATTGTGACCGAAGCTGGAAAATCCTTATATAAAGATACAAAGTATATCATCCAGTATAGTAAAGATTCGGTTGCAAGAGCACAAAATGCAATGAAAGAGAACAAAGAAGTGATACGGGTGGGTGTTTCACCGATGACACCGCCACAGGTGTTTGTGGAGCTATACTAAAGATTCAGAAAATGTATTCAGATATCAAATTTCAGATTGTTACGTTTGAGAATACCCCGGAGAATGCAAGAGAGATTCTTGGCAATTTAGGGCAGAACATTGATGTGGTTGCCGGGATTTTTGACGAGACGCTGTTAAGTTTAAGAAAATGCCAGGGATTCGAAATTTCAAGGGAACCTTTCTGCTGTGCGGTATCACTTCATCACCGGCTGGCATATAAAGAAAAATTGGAGATCACTGATTTATATGGTGAAAATCTGCTTCTGATGCATCGCGGGTGGAGCCAGAATATTGATACAATGCGTGATGAGATAAGGGAACACCATCCGGAAATTCATACAGTTGATTTTGATTTCTACAGTGTTGAGATTTTTAACCGGTGTGAGAACAGTAACGATATTTTGCTTGCTATATCAAGCTGGGAAAGTGTGCATCCGCTGATGAAAATTATTCCGGTGGAATGGAATTACAGCATTCCGTTCGGGCTTTTGTATGCATCGGAACCTTCGGAAAAAGTAAAAAGACTTATCAGAGCGTTAGAGCAGTTAAAAAATCGAAATAAATATTTTACATATAGGACAGGCACTTATAACGTGATGGTTTACAGTGCATAACAAAACGGGACTTCTGAAAGAGTCCCGTTTTGTTATAATAAAATCAGCAGCAGGCTTTCAGCGCAAAGTGAAACTGAAATGAGTCTACAGACTGTTTATGAAATGAGATATAAGTGAATAGTCACTAAGTAGAAAAGGGAGATTTTATTATGAAAGTATTATTGACAAACGGAAGTCCGCACAAAGAGGGCTGCACTTACACAGCATTATGCGAAGTGTCAGAGGCATTAAATGAAAATGATTTAAACGGTGGAGGCAACTCGTTTCTAAAACCGGCGGCAGCTGTTATTTCTGCGACGAAGAATATCTGCATGGCGAATTTTATAAGGGAATAAATACCATAAGAATATCTGCATGGCAAATGTGGCAGATCCTGAAGAGGAGATTTTCTGGAAGGACAGGAAAGATTCTTACAGGTTGAGCAGGTATTACATAATTGTCTGAGGTCTGCGTGTGTATTTGTATCCAGATGCAGGATGAGCGCAGCTGTTTTGAGGGGCAGAAGCATCGGACCTTTGGTAAGACCGATTGCATCCGGCGCAAGGCGTTCATAGATTTGTGGAAGAAGATCAAGGGAATAGGTATCTCCCGAGAAAAGATAATTCTGCAAGGGATAAACCACTTTGATCTTCTATCACATGTGCAAATTCTGCGTATGCTTTTGACAAAAGCAAAAGACTGACGCAGTCCACGATATAGGCTTCCTGGATCTGTTCATGATTCAGATATAATTCTGACAGCTCATCGATACCATTTCCAAGTGTCACAAATCCATAGGCATAGTGAGGAGGGAAATCCCATCCAGATTCTGATCGAGGGAGTAATACGCACAGGATTCCACCAGTGGGAGAAGTGCGGTATAAATCGCTTTTATATATGGAAGATCAGCCGGAGAAAAATGAAAACGGCTGCAAAAATCTTTCCAGTCATCAGAGGACAATTGTGGGGTAAGTTTACATTTCATGAGGCATGTCCCCCTTATCTGAAGCTGCCATAACGGCAATGATCTCCTGAAAGCGGCTTATGACCTTATCATAATTGCTGCGCTGATGCGGAAAACCACATTTCATGCAGGATTTGACTCCATTTTCTAAAAATTCGCAGTTCCCACCACAGGATTTCCCAAGTGTATAGAGAGGACAATAACAAAACAGACAATTAAAGTTCTCCTCCGGAATTCCTTTATGGCAAGGAAAATATTCACATTTTTTGTTTTGGAAAAATTTATAATATTCACTCATAATGCTGTTATCATCTCATATTTCTGTGAGTAAATCAACGAATAAATTGCATTTGTTTCATCCATAATTTATATCGATCCCATCCATTGTGAATTGATTGTCAATGACATATAATAGAGTAGAAGAAGGAGGTGCGTTTGTGAGCGGAAATGAAAATCATATTTATATCGCACTTGATTTAAAGTCGTTCTATGCCTCTGTTGAGTGCCGGGAAAGAGACCTTGATCCACTGACCACGAATCTTGTCGTGGCGGATGCAGAGCGGACAGAGAAAACAATCTGTCTGGCAGTTTCCCCTTCTTTAAAAGTATATGGGATTCCGGGACGAGCGAGGCTTTTTGAAGTCGTACAGCGTGTGAAAGAGGTCAATCAGGAGAGATCGCAGAAGCTGCCGAAAAGAATGTTTGAGGGAAGCTCTTGTTTTTCGGACGAACTGAAGGAACACCCGGAGCTTTCCGTCACTTATGTGACAGCAAAGCCACGAATGGCACTCTATATGAAATACAGTACACAAATTTACGACATTTATCTGAGATATATTGCGCCGGAAGATATGCATGTGTACTCCATCGATGAGGTTTTTATGGATGTGACGCATTATCTGAACACCTATCATATGACGGCAAAGGAGCTTGCGTCAAAGATGATCCTTGATGTGATGCAGGAGACCGGTATTACCGCCACAGCAGGGATTGGAACCAATCTTTATCTATGCAAGGTGGCGATGGACATTGTGGCGAAGCATGTCGCACCGGATGCAAATGGAGTGCGCATTGCAGAACTGGACGAGGTGACTTACCGGAAACTTTTGTGGAGCCACAGACCGCTGACCGATTTCTGGCGGGTAGGACATGGCTACCGGAAAAAGTTAGAGGAGGCCGGACTTTACACGATGGGAGACATTGCACGATGTTCCATAGGTGAAGAACGGGATTATTATAATGAAGAACTGCTTTATAAAATGTTTGGGATCAATGCAGAGCTTCTGATCGACCACGCATGGGGGTATGAACCGGTCACGATCGCGGATATCAGGGGATATAAGCCGGAGACAAACAGTATCGGTTCCGGTCAGGTGCTGCACTGTCCTTACGATTTTGAAAAGACAAAGCTAATCGTCCGCGAGATGACGGATGCACTGGTGTTAGACCTTGTAGAGAAACAGCTTGTGACAGACCAGATTGTACTCGATATTGGTTACGATATTGAAAATCTGACGAACCCGGACATCCGGAAAAAGTATCATGGCGAGGTAAAAGCAGACCGATATGGAAGATTCGTTCCGAAGCATGCCCACGGAACAGCAAATCTGGATACAAAACATCTTCTACAGCAAAAATCATGGACGCCGTTTTAGATTTATATGAGCGCATTGTGGATAAGAATCTTCTGGTGCGGCGTGTTTCTGTCACAGCGAACCGTGTTGTGGATGAGCATATGGTATCGAATGAGACAGAGTTTACACAGATGGATTTATTTACCGATTATCAGGCACTGGCAGAGAAACAGAAGGCAGAGCAGGCGAGAATGGAAAAAGAGCGCAGACTGCAGGAGGTAATGCTCTCCGTGAAGAAAAAGTATGGTAAAAATGCGATGTTAAAAGGAACCAATCTGCAGGAGGGTGCAACTATGATAGACAGAAACAACCAGATCGGCGGGCATCGTGCCTGAATTTTTTGAAAGTATTTTTTTTGTATAGAAGCAGGCAGAATTTCGAACAAGACAGTGATCCATGCGTTCAGAGGCACATTTTTTGTTTGAAACAGGAAACGCAGACCGTAGAGAGTCAAGGAAAGGAGAAAGCGGATGACGGAAAGCGAAGAAAAATATGGGGATATTCTGAATTTACCTCATCATCAGTCAAAAGTTCATCCACAGATGTCGATTTATGACAGGGCGGCGCAGTTTTCGCCATTTGCTGCATTGACCGGACATGAGGATGCAATCAAAGAAACAGCGAGACTGACAGAAGAACAGGTGGAACTCGATGAAGATAAGCAGGAAGAACTGAATGAAAAATTACAGACATTGATTGCGTATGCCACAAAACATCCGACAGTGTCAGTAACTTATTTCAAGCCGGATGACAAAAAGACCGGAGGAGAATATGTGACTGCCACAGGGATATTTCAGAAATTTCGTGACTATGAGAGGACAATCGTGCTGGAAGATGGAACAGATATTGAATGTGACAGGATCGTTGAAATCAGGGGGATTTAAAAAGGAAATAGAGGAAATCTTTTTTATAAATAATAGCAATGTATATTCGTATAAAGCATAATATCCTGCAGGATGTGCAGAAGTATGGTACACGGAGGTGTCTATGGAAAATCCGAAAGAGCGTATTGAAGATATTTTAAAAAGAAATCCTTATCTTGACGCAAAAGAATCTTTTTTGCAAGCAGGGGAGAGAATGACTGGCAGGCAATCAAGCGGCTATGCTACTTTTTATACAGACATCACAAGGTGCTGCCAATTATTCTTGTGGATGAATATGACACACCATTGCTCGAAGCGTATACGCAGGGGTATTGGGATGAGATGATCGCCACATGCAGACAGATATTTCATAATGCATTTAAGCAAAATGATTATTACAGCCGCGCGATTATTACCGGAGTAGCAAGAATTTCTAAAAATTCGTTGTTTTCGGATCTGAATAATCTGGAAGTAGACACAGTTACCTGCGACGCATATGCAGATTGTTTCGGGTTTACAGAGCAGGAAGTAACGGATGCACTGAAATGTCAGAATTTGGATAAGATGCGGGATGTGAAGGATTTGTACGACGGCTTTATTTTTGGCAAACAAAAAAGATATGTACAATCCGTGGTCAATCTGCAATTATATCAGGCAGGGTGAACTTATTTCTTATTGGACGAATACGAGCAGTAATAAACTAATTGGAGATATCATCAGAAAGCATCCTGTCGGGCGAAAATATGAGATCGAACAGTTAATGTCCGGTGAAAAAGTGCATAAGGAAATCAACGAGAACATTACATTTCAGTATCTGGATGGCGATGAGAACAGTTTGTGGTCACTGTTATTATCTGTTGGTTATATTAAGGCTGAAAATGTGGTGCACAAAGTGGATACCATTGAGTGTGATGTGTCAGTTACGAATAAAGAAGTTATGGCAATGTTTCGTACAGAGATTCTTGGAATGTTTCATAATGGATTTTCCGTATATAACAGGTTTGTGAAGGCGCTGTTGGAGCATAATATAGAAGATATGAATGATTATCTGTCAGAGATTGCATGCACCTCCATGAGTTATTTTGATGTTGGAAATGAAAAAGAGGCACGCACGCCAGAGAATTTTTATCATGGTCTGATACTTGGACTGATTGTAACACTTAGGGACAGGTATCGTATTGTTTCAAACCGTGAGAGTGGACGGGGCAGATATGATATTGCAATGTATCCGTTAGAGAAGAATCAGGATGCATTTCTTATGGAATTTAAGGTTTGGGATAAGAAGAAAGAAAAAAATCTGGAAGAGACAGTCGAAAGTGCGTTCCGGCAGATAGAAGAAAAAAATATGTGACAGATCTTGTCACAGCAGGAATCAACGAAGAACGTATTTATAAGCTTGGTTTTGCATTTGCAGGAAAAGAAGTACTTGTGAAGGAGAAAATATAGCTTTTTAGAAAATAAAATCTGTGATGATAAAAAATTGACATCTTGTGAGAAAAAGTATAAAATAACTAAAAACCTATCGGATAAGTATGAATTGCAAATTCTATCTGACGGAATGACAGAAAAAGAGGAACACGAAAATGGAACATATCACAAGAGAAGAAGCCTATGATTTATTGAAAAAGTACAACAAAGATCCTTTCTATATCCAGCATGCACTGACTGTGGAAGCTGTGATGAAATGGTATGCAGAGGAGCTTGGATTTGGCGCAGACGCAGAATACTGGGGTATTGTTGGTCTGCTTCATGATATTGATTTTGAACTTTATCCGGAAGAACACTGTATCAAAGCACCGGAACTTTTGCGCGAGGGTGGAGTCGGCGAAGACATCATACATGGCGTGGTTTCACATGGCTATGGAATTACCGTGGATGTTGCTCCGGAGCATGAGATGGAAAAAGTATTATTTGCAGCAGACGAGCTGACCGGTCTGATCTGGGCGGCAGCTTTGATGCGTCCGTCGAAAAGCACAAAAGACATGGAATTGAAATCCCTGAAGAAAAAGTATAAGAGCAAAGGGTTTGCCGCAGGCTGCTCCAGAGAAGTCATCGAGCGCGGAGCAGAGCAGCTTGGCTGGGAATTAGACAAACTGCTCACAATGACTTTGGAAGCAATGAAAGCTACGGAAGATGAGATTAATACAGAGATAGAAAAGTAAAAGAAACAGAGGTTTGGGAAGAAAACATCCGAACCTCTATTATTTTGCAATAAACAGAACACCAAGCGTACCGGGACCGCAGTGGCTTGACACGACACCACCGGCCCCTGGTTTCTAATATCTCATGGAAAACACCGAGGCTTTCCAGATACGAGCGGACGGATTCCACCGTTGCAGCGTCACAGCCGGAATGTGTGATGAATACGCGGTCAGGTCTGGCTGCTTTTAAATCAGTTTCCATATCTTTTACATAGGACATGATAACAGAATTGATCTTTCCGCGGTATTTTTTTGTCGCATCCATAGCACCGTTTTCTACCACGATTTTTGGATGCAGCTTTAAGACACCGCCGGCCATGGCAGCAACAGCGTTACAACGTCCGCCACGGTACAGGTAGGTGAGGGTATCCACGACAAAGCTTGCTCTGACATTTGGTTTTAAAGTTTCCATGACAGAAGCAATTTCGGATGCAGAGTGTCCGTTTTTTGCCATAATGGCAGCTTCTATCACAAGAAGTCCGATTCCGGTGGAGAGATTTGCGGAATCAATCACGGTGATCCGGTTTTCTGCTTCTAGTTCCCCGGCAGCAAGACGCATGACATTGCCGGATGTTGACATACTGTTTGAGATGGAAAAGCAGACAATCTCGCGTCCTTCTTCCACATAAGGGCGAAAAAGTTCAATCGTTTCTGCCAGAGACGGGGCGGAAGTTTTTGGGGTTGTTTTATGCTCATCGGACCAGGAGTAAATCTCATCCGGTGTAATTGTTTTTCCATCTTCAAATTCCTCATCTCCGAGAAGAATATGAAGCGGGAGAATATCAATATCGTATTGTGCAACTAATTCTGCTGAGAGGTCGCATGTGCTGTCTGAAATTATTTTTACCATATTAAAAAAGTCCTTTCTGTGAAAAATATCCTATTTCTTCGCCCAGCCAAAATAGCAGCATATGAATCAAAAAAATAATCCAATAGGCTTTCGAAAAATAGTGTGCGAATGAGTTTATATGTCTCCAATTAATAAAATCCAAAAGAATCATTCCAATGGGATTTATTGAAATTGTAAGAAGAGATGCCAGGAAAGCCAGTATGACTCGTATTATCCACTTAGTTTGTGAAGAAATAATGGTTGCTCGCCCAATTTCAAATACGCATATTCCCCATATTAAAATCATAACAAACACTGCCGGTAGAAGCAGAAAAAATAGAAATGGAAATATAAAATATATGACATTTAAGATCAAAAACAGGAACCAGTATATGGAAAAGGGAGTCAGATTTACTTTCATAATGTTCTCCTCCTGACATAAATACAGAAAATTGCGAAGCAACACTTTATTCTATAGTAACATAAAATATTCTGCACGGCATACACAAAAATTTAATTTTTCATGAAAAAGTTATTAACGAGTATTGTCTGTACAAATTCCCACATGAAATTACAAAAAAATAGAATAAACAGTATATAACAGTTGACAACAGATATGCACTGTTATATACTGTTTGCTGTAAAGAGATATAAGATTGAAAATTGACATTTTTAATCTGGAAATTGTGCTGGCGCACAAAGTTCCCTGATTTATGAAAAGCCGCTGAAGCGGCAGAATGAGAGGAAGTATGCATATTATCTTAAATCATTCTTCCATGGTTCCGATTTACGAACAGCTCATGGAGCAGATAAAGTCAGAGATTATCCAGTCTGTATTAAAAGAAGGAGAGGCACTTCCGTCTGTGAGGACGCTCGCGGGGGAGCTTCGGATCAGTGCGCTGACGGTCAAGAAGGCTTACGATAAGCTGGAAGAAGAGGGATTTGTTACAACCGTTCATGGAAAAGGAACGTATGTGTCAGCTTCGGATAAACAGCTTGCACTTGAAGCAAGGCAGAAAGTGATAGAAGATGACTTCGATAAAGTGATCGACCGGGCACTTTCCATGGGGATGAAGAAGGAAGAAATATCTGAGGTTGTAAAACTGATTCTCGATGAGAAGTAAAATTGGTAAGAAACTTTTGAAATAGATATGACACAATCATGAAATGCTTGATGAGGTATTTGCTTCAGATTGATGTAAAAAGTCAGACAACAGAACATAAAAAAAGAAAGGCGGAAATTGTATGATAACAATGCAAAATGTCCGGAAAACATATGGAAACTTTACATTTGAAATATCAATGGAACTGCCGGAAGGACAGATACTGGGGTTGATCGGGAAAAACGGAGCAGGAAAAAGTACCGCGATCAAACTGATTCTTGGTCTTTGCCGGGCAGAGGAAGGAACTGTAACTGTTTTGGGAAGTGACAGTAAAGAACTTTCGGAAAAAGTCAAACAGGATATAGGAGTTTCTCTTGCAGAATCCGGATTTTCCGGGGAACTGACCGTAAACGATGTAAAACATATTTTAAAAAAAATGTATCATTCGTTTGATGAAAACTATTTTATAAAACAGAGTGAAAATTTAAAACTTCCGATGAATAAGAAAATCAAAGAATTTTCAACCGGAATGAAAGCGAAACTCCGCGTGCTGACAGCTATGACACACCATGCAAAGCTGCTGATCATGGATGAGCCGACAGCTGGACTGGATGTGGAGGCGAGAAACGAGATTTTAGATATGTTACGGGCTTATATTGCAGAGGATGAGAGCCGAAGTATACTTATTACATCCCATATTTCCACTGATTTAGAATCCCTATGTGATGAACTTTATCTGATACATGATGGAAAACTCATTTTGCATGAAGCAACAGATGCAATCTTAGAGCAGTATGGCATTTTAAAGGTGAGTGAAGAACAATACCGCACGCTTGATCAAAGCTCTATTTTAAAAGTGCAGAAAGAAAATTACGGCTATGCATGTTTTACGAATGATAAGAAGTTTTATCAGGAAAATTATCCGCAGATTGCAGTGGAAAATGGAGGGATTGATGAGCTGATTCTTATGATGACAGGAGGGTACAGATAATGGCAGGTTTATTGGAAAAAGATATTCGGTTATTATGGGGAACAAAACAGACACTGGTAATTTTGTTTGCAATTGCAGTTGCAGTCGCATTTTCCGGCAACGGAAATTTTATCATTGGATATCTGCCGTTTGTGGTAGAGATGATTGCAATCAGCACGATTGCGTATGACGAGATGGATCATGGCTATCAGTTTTTATTGACACTGCCGATCAATAAAAAAACCTATGTAAGAGAAAAGTATCTGCTTTGTGCCGGAGGAGTAGTGGCAGCCTGGGTAATTGCAGTCTGCCTGTATCTGGTGTCAAAAAGTGGTGCGTGGTATACCGGTTGTTGTGGCAGAAGATATGCTGACAGCCGCAGTGATTTTGCTAATCATTCTTTTGATCAGTTTTTTCATGATTCCGGCGCAGATTAAGTTTGGCTGTGAAAAGAGCCGGATTTTGACATTAGGAATGATGGGAGTAATTGCTGTGATTGCATATCTATGTGAGGTCGTATTCGGAAAAGAACGGTTGTATCAGGCGCTGACCGTGATAGACAATATGAATGTGGCAGTTCTGGCTGGTAACATCATTGGGATCACACTGCTGACACTGTTCATTTCGTATCAGATCAGCAGGCGTATTATGGAAAAAAAGGAGTTTTAACAGGAATTAACAGATGATTTTTGCACCCATTTGGAAAAAAAGATATACTCATAGTATCAGGCTAAGGGGGGACATGAGTTCGTTTTTGTGTAATTGTGGTCACAGAAAAAGGAGAAGAACATGGATGAATTACAGCAGGAATTATTCAAATTACAGGATTTAAAATACAGAAATTTTCACAGTAAACTGATGCCGGGGATTGATAAGGAGACGATCATCGGGATCCGCACACCGGTACTGCGGAAATTTGCGAAAGAATTTGCAAAAACGGAAGCAGCAGAAGCTTTTTTGCAGGAGCTGCCACATACCTATTATGAGGAAAATAATCTTCATATGCAATTGATTTCAGATATCAAAGCTTATGAGCGCTGTCTGGCAGAAGTGAAACGTTTTCTTCCATATATTAATAACTGGGCGACCTGCGATATTCCAAGACCAAAGTGCTTCGCAAAGCATAAAACCGAGCTTCTTCCTGTGATAAAAGAATGGATTGCATCCGGGAACACTTATACGATTCGCTATGGAATCGGAACGTTGATGAGCTTTTATCTGGACGAGGATTTTAAACCGGAATATATAGAACTTGTGGCATCTGTGCAGTCGGAAGAATACTATGTCAATATGATGATTGCATGGTATCTTGCAACGGCACTGGCAAAACAGTGGGATGCAACGATCCCATATCTGGAAGAACGAAAGTTATCACCGTGGGTGCATAGAAAGACGATTCAGAAAGCGGTGGAGAGCTATCGCATCACAGATGAGCAGAAAGTTTATCTGAAAACACTGCGTGAAAACTGCTAAGACTAGTACATCGTTCTGTAAATAACTGAGCTAATAACTTGTATGAATTTCCATCTGCGTTATTGATTCAGTTAATTTTTGAACGCTGTACTGGAACTGATAAGGGCAGATTCATGGGGCTAAAAGAAATTTATATTCGGAGAGTTGTGGAAAGAGAACATGAAAAAATCACAGGAAAACGATGAAGAACAGAAATGGGATAAATTACTACAGATTCACACAACCGGACGTGACGATTCCAATTCGGATCAGTACCGGTATCCGTATGAACCGACGCCATATACAGTGTTAGAGCGGCTTGCTAATTCCGGGCTGCTTTGCAAGGAAAATACACTTTTAGATTATGGCTGTGGCAAAGGCAGAGTTGATTTTTTCTCTCTTATCAGACACGCTGCCACACGATCGGTGTGGAATATAACGAGCGGATTTATGAGAAAGCGGTAGAAAACAGAGAACAGGGGGTTGCGGCAGGGCGGACAGAATTTGTACTTGCAGATGCAGTGCAGTTTTCGGTTCCGGCAGAGGTAGACCGGATCTACTTTTTTAATCCATTTTCGATAGAGATATTAAAGAAAGTTTTAGCGCGCGTGTTGGAATCTTATTATGAGAATCCGAGGGAATTGCTCTTGTTCTTTTATTATCCTTCGGATGAATATATTTCTTATTTAATGACAGTAGACGAACTTATCTTTTCCGATGAAATCGATTGCAAAGATTTGTTTCCGGGGGAAAATAAAAGAGAGCGGATTGTGGTGTTTGAGGTTGGATAACTACAGTGTGATTTGCAGTTTCGATACAGTCAGTATCCGTGCAGCCAATATAGCAATTGACATATCCAAAAACAGAAATGGAGGATTTATGTTAGCATCATTATCACTTATTTTTATTGTAGGGCTTGCAATGGGAGCCATTTGCCAGAAACTGAAGCTGCCACGGATCATCGGAATACTCGTCACCGGAATTGTGTTGGGACCGTATGTGCTCGATGCAGTATCTCCGGCAGTGGTCATTCCACGTATGGTGGCACTCATGGAGAAAAAAATATGGCACAGAGAAAGCAATCCCACAGATGGTCATGGCGGGTGCGTCGTGCGATGATATTTTTGTGATTGTATTGTTTACAACATTTCTAAGTATTGCGCAGGGTGGTCATGCCAATGTACTTGATTTTGTAAATATTCCGGTGTCAATCGTTCTCGGTGTGATCTTAGGTGCAGTGACAGGTTATGGACTGTATCTTTTCTTTGAGATGACATATGCGAGAAAACACTGCGTGCGTAACAGTATAAAAGTAATCATTGTTCTTGGATTTTCCTTTTTACTGGTATCAGTGGAAGGATGGCTGGAAGAAAAAATTTCCGTATCGGGACTGCTTGCGGTGGTCGCTATGGCTTGTGTGATCGCTTATCTCCCAAAGGCAACAGTGCAGGCGGCAATAGGATCTGTTCCTTTGGCGGCAGGACTTTCCTGTGGAAAAATTGTTCTGTCTGTCGCTGTGCTGGCAATCATCATTACAGCTCCACTTGGGGCAATCGGGATGGATGCAGCCTATCAAAGGTTGCTGGAAAAGGAAAATTAAAAAAGATTTTCAGAAAGTATTTTGGGAGAAAGTGTGTTATAGTGATTGCACAAAAAAGAAAATGACAGGGGTATCCGGAGATGATCAGAAAAGCAACAGAAGAAGATTTGTCGCGCATCGCAGAAATTTTTGTATTTAATAACAGAATCAATTATTTCCCAATTTTTAAGCAGGAAGAGTATTCATTTGGAGAATTGCAGGTTGTATCCATGATAGATCATTATTTCGGAAAAGGGGAAGTTCTGGAAAATCTGTATGTCGCCGATGAATGTGGAATTGTGAAAGGATTTATGGAAATCCATGGAACAGAAATCCGTAAATTGTATGTCGATCCATGCTTTCAAAGTGGTGGAATTGGAAAGAAATTAATAGAGCATGCAATTTCAACTTTTGATGTTGATCATTTGTGGGCGTTGGAGAAAAATACGAGAGCGATTGCATTTTATCATCGTCACGGATTTATGGAAAATGGAGAAAAAGAATTGGAAGAAGGCACGACAGAGTATATTGCAAAGTTGATAAGGGTGGAAGAAAATGTGCAGTTGGACGAGAAACCAATGCATAGAAAAATAATGAGAGAGGAGGTATAAGAGAAAAAATGGTAACAGATTACTTTGACGTAAAATTAGAAACAAAAGATCTTATTTTAAAGAAAGCAGAATTTGAGGACTGGAAGACAATTTATTATAACCTGTGGAGACACAAGGAGAGCGCAAAGTATATGCTCTGGCAGCCGACAGAGACAGACGAAGATGCAAAAGATCGAATGAAGCGCACGATTGCATTTGAAGAAAAACCGGAGAATAAGTATGCGTTATTTGTGTATTTAAAGAAAACGGGTGAAGCAATCGGTTTTGCAGGTATGCGTGAGTTAGAGCCGGGTATTTATGAAGAGACAGGCATTGCACTTGGACCGGAATTTGTGCAAAAGGTTATGGGAGACAGATACTTACGGCACTTCTTGAGGAGGCGGGAAAACTGGGGGCAAAAAGAATTCCATGCCTGCAACCGGACGGGCAATGCTGCGTCCAGAGTGTTACAGCTGTCATGTGGATTTGTATTCGATTCACTGTCAGAAGAAAAGACAGATCCAAGAACAGGTGAAACGTATGTTTTGGAGAACCATATTTACAGGTATTAGAAAGAAGGAAGGAAATGTATTTTGGAAGATTGAATGAACAGAATGTAGAGCAGTATATTGACTATTTAAAGCTTGCGATGCAGCAGGAGCCGGATATGATGACGGTGGACGAGATAGATGAGGAAGGAATCAGGACAAGGCTTCGTGATTCCTTTTATAAAAAGTCCACATCAATTCTTGCAATGGAAAACAATCAGGTGGCAGGAAGAATTGAGTATCATTTTTATGGGTGTATTCAGGGTGGATATCGCATGGCGTATGTGAATTGGGTATATGTTTTACCGGAATACCGGCACAGCGGCGTTGCCCGGAAGCTGTTTGCAGAGTTTGAAAAAGACTGCGAAAAGCATGAAATCCATCAATATTATCTGATCCGTGCTACCAACGAGAACGCCGACAGATTTTACAAAAAATTTGAAAATGTGCAGTTGGACGAGGAGCCGATGCTTCGGAAAATATTAAAGACAATTGACAATGGTTATCGATGGTTATATGATATGTATATAACCATTGATAACCATTTTTACATAGACCATTGCGAAACTCTTAGAATACGTGAATTAAATTACGGAAAGTTGACAAGAGCAAAAAGAAAACACTGGGAAACCGCCGGTTCTTAGAAGGCAGGAACGACTGTTAGTCGTGACTGGCTTCTTAGTACCGTTGCGAGTGACACGTAGCGGAAGCGTGTTTTCGTTGATATTGTTAACTTTTCGTAATATTCATAACGTAAAAAGGAGTTTCGCAATTGTCTACGATTTTTATATGCAGAAAGGAGCACATTATGTCCACAAATCCAACGAAACGAATTGAAGAGATCGACCGGAGACTGGAAGAACTTCCAAAAGGAACCCTGACCTATAAGAAGATCAATGGCAAAGAGCAGCCATATATCCAGCGGACGATTGACGGAAAATCAGTGAGCTATTATGTGAAAGTGTCTGAGCGGGAGCAGGTGTTCATGGAATTTGAGGAGCGCACAAAGCTGCAGGAAGAGAAAAAGCATCTGACGGCTTATGCGGAGGGACTGAAGGACATTCTTAAGCACAATCCATATCTCTCTGCCAAGGTGGTGATCGGGTATCAGGATTTTGAAGACTTTACCTGTGGACAGCAGTTTTATGTAGATAAGACGCATTTTATCACCGAGTGGCTCAGGGAAGGAACGAAGATCACATTGATCACCAGACCGAGAAGATTTGGTAAGACAACCCTGCTCAGTACGGTAAGAATGTTTTTTGATCCAAGATATGCTGATCATCCGGAATATTTTTGTAAGCTTCGGGTATGGCAGGACGAAAGAAGCCGCAGTATGTTCGGAAGCACTCCGGTGATCTCTACAAGCTTCGGAGGCTGCAAGGGGATAGATTATAAGCAGTCTATCCGGGGAATGATGGGACAATTGAGAACAATGTATGGACATCATGAATATTTACTCGACAGTCCCAGACTCTCGGATAGAGACAAAGAATTATTTAAAGAAACAAAGTGCGCATTTTTCAATAATGATACAAGCTATATAGAGAATTCCATAAGATATTTATGCGAACTACTCTATAAACATTTTGGTGTAAAACCTATCGTGCTCATTGATGAGTATGATACACCTCTGATCGAAGCATATACGGATGGTTACTGGGATGAGATGATCACGACCTGCCGCCAGTTATTCCATAATACACTGAAAGAAAATGACTATCTTGGCAGAGCCATTATCACCGGAGTGACGAAAGTATCGAAGAATTCACTTTTTTCTGACCTGAACAATCTGCTGGTCGCCACTGTGACAGATGATATCTATACGGACTGCTGTGGATTTACCGAGCAGGAGGTGATGGACGCATTAAAGTGCCAGAATATTGATGATATGAAAAAGTGAAGGAAATGTACGATGGATTCGTTATTGGTCATCAGAAAGATATTTATAATCCGTGGTCTATCGTGAACTATATGCATGATCGGCAGTTGAGATCTTATTGGATCCTTACCAGCAGCAACAAACTGATCGGGGATATTATCTGCAGACATCCGTATGATAAAAAGTATGAGATTGAACAGTTAATGACAGGAAAACCAATACACAAGGTGATCAACGAGAATATTACATTCCAGTATCTTGACGGAGATGAGAATAGTCTGTGGTCACTTCTCCTTGCAGTCGGATATATCAAGGCAGAGAACGTGGTGAAAGATAACGAATGGACAGAGTGTGATGTTTCCGTGACCAACAAAGAGGTTATGTCAATGTTCCGGACACAGATCATTGCCATGTTTTCGAATGGCAATATTGCATATGAGAATTTTACAAGAGCACTGATAAGACATAGAACCTGGGATATGATCGGTGTGATGGAAGACATCGCCGAGTATTCCATGAGTTATTTTGATACCGCAAAGAATAAAGGAAAGCATGCCCCGGAGAATTTCTATCATGGTCTTGTTTTAGGACTGATCGTATCCATGCGCAAAGAATACCGCGTTGTATCCAACCGGGAGAGCGGGGAAGGACGTTATGACATTGCAATCTATCCTTTCGACAAAGCAAAAGATGCCTATATCCTTGAATTTAAAGTTTTAAATGAACACAGAGAAAAGACTGTTCAGGAAACTGCACAGAATGCCCTGAAACAGATTCAGACCAGAAACTATGAAGCAGATCTTCTTGCCTACGGCATCCCTGCCGATCACATCTATAAACTCGGCTTTGGATTTCTCGGTAAGAAAGTCTGGGTAGTCTCTGATCCACCTGAGAAAGAAGAGAAGGATCAGGTCAGATCAGAGTGGGATAACCTGCGGTTCCGATAAAAAAATTGCCGATGCACCAGTAAGGCACATCGGCAAAATGAAAAGCTTATAATTTGAAAATAAATCATTCTTCTTTTAGTTATCAGAAGCATCATCATCAGACATGCTGTAAACCTGACGTTTACGAGCCATCTCATCATTTTCAAGGTATTCATCATAGGAGGATACTTTATCAACAAAGGTTCCATCCGGTAAGAACTCGATGATACGGTTTGCAGTTGTCTGTACAACCTGATGGTCACGGGAGGCAAAGAGAATAACACCCGGGAACTTGATGAGACCATTGTTTAATGCTGTGATAGATTCCATGTCAAGGTGGTCGGTCGGTTCGTCAAGGATCAGAACATTACTTGCCTGGATCATCATGCGGGAGAGAAGCACGCGGACTTTCTCACCACCGGAAAGAACACGCATTTTCTTAGTTCCGTCTTCACCGGCAAAAAGCATACGTCCAAGGAAACCACGAACATAAGTAGCATCTTTGATCTCAGAATACTGTGTCAGCCAGTCTACGATCAGAAGATCGGTATCAAAGATTGCTGTGTTGTCCTTCGGGAAATAGGACTGGCTTGTTGTCACGCCCCATTTATAAGAGCCGGAATCAGGTTCCATTTCACCGGAGATGATCTTGAATAAAGTTGTTTTTGCAAGCTCATTTCCACCGACAAAAGCGATTTTATCTTCATGACCTACGATGAAAGATACATTGTCTAATACCTTGACACCGTCAATCGTCTTGGTGAGACCTTCCACAGTAAGAACTTCATTTCCAATCTCACGGCTTGGACGGAAGTCAATGTAAGGGTATTTACGGCTGGATGGACGGATCTCATCGAGCTGGATCTTTTCAAGAGCACGTTTTCTGGAAGTCGCCTGTTTGGATTTGGAAGCGTTTGCAGAGAAACGTGAAATAAATTCCTGTAACTCTTTAATCTTTTCTTCCTTCTTCTTGTTGGCTTCTTTCATCTGTTTTACAAGTAACTGGCTGGATTCATACCAGAAGTCGTAGTTTCCGGCATAAAGCTGGATCTTGCCATAATCGATATCTGCAATATTGGTACATACTTTATTTAAGAAGTAACGGTCATGGGAAACAACGATCACCGTATTTTCAAAATTGATGAGAAATTCCTCTAACCAGGAGATCGCATCTAAGTCCAAGTGGTTGGTAGGCTCATCTAAAAGAAGAATATCCGGGTTTCCGAACAATGCCTGTGCAAGTAAAACTTTGACTTTTAAGGCACCAGGAAGCTCTGCCATCATAGAGTAATGATAATCGGTAGAAATTCCAAGACCATTTAATAATGTTGCGGCATCGGATTCCGCATTCCAGCCATCCATCTCAGCAAATTCACCTTCTAATTCGCTGGCACGGATACCATCTTCATCGGAAAAATCTTCTTTCATGTAGATGGCGTCTTTTTCCTTCATAATATCATAAAGTCTCTGGTTTCCCATGATAACGGTATCAAGAACGGTAAAAGCATCATATTTAAAGTGATCCTGCTGTAAGAAAGAGAGACGCTGACCCGGAGTGATGACAACTTCGCCGTTTGTCGGTTCTAACTGACCGGATAAAAATCTTTAAAAATGTGGACTTTCCGGCGCCGTTGGCACCAATCAGACCATAACAGTTTCCTTCAGTGAATTTGATATTTACATCTGCGAATAAGGCTTTTTTGCCTACACGTAACGTTACATTGTTTGCTTGTATCATTGTAATACCTCTATTTTACATATTTCTTGGTTTAAACGCATCATTTTTATTATACATAAAACCGTTGTTTTTTCAAGAAAAATCTATGCCAAGAAAATATAAGGAAAAAACAAGAGAAAATCTTTCTTGTTATGTAAAAATTTGTTATAATTATTCTAATCGGGGTTTTGTAAAAGGAGAAGTTTGGGATGGCAGAGTTTAATAAGGAAGAAATAGATTATGAAGATCAGCTAAGGCAGTCGGAGCGTGAGCGCAAAGATTTGAAAAATATTATATATGAACTTCCGGTAGGACTGATTACGGTAAAAGGGGGAAATGAGCTGACGATTGACATCGCAAACCATGAATTTTGCAGGATGAGCGGATACGAATTGGCGGACTTCAGCATGGAAAAAATGTGCATGGCGCAGTTGATCCATATGGAAGATTACATGATGTTTGAGGATGCGGCGGAGGTCTGCCGCAGAGGGAAAACATCGGATGAATTTGAGGCAAGGATCGTTACAGCAGATCAGAATGTGATCTGGGCAATGTTTCAGTTTCAGATTTACACATACCGGAGTGCAGTGCCATACTATCTTGTATCCTGCTGGGACATTACAGAGCGCAAGAAGATGGAAAATGAGATCATGCTTGTGAACGAGCGCTATCATATGCTGGAAGAGGTCTCCGATGATATTGTCCTTGATTATGATGTGAAAAAACAGCAATTTGAGATACCGGAATGTTATCTGAAATTCGCAGAGGATAAAAGTGTGAAATATGCCGGGATAGAAGAACTTTACGGAGCCATACACCCGGACGACAGGGAAAGATTTCAGAAGATCTTTGAGACGGCGCTTCAACGGGAGATGAAAGGAACTGCGGAATACCGTCTGCGGCAGGGGGAAAAGAATCTGGAAAATATGCTTATTTCAGAACCTGTTATCAGAGTATCGCAGATTATGATGGAAAGATCAGCCACATCATAGGAAGAAGTTATGATATCAGCACAGAGCGGGCAGTCCGGGAGAAACTTCTGCGGGAAGTGCAGTTAGATCCGTTGACAAGGATTTACAATAAGACAGCCTCCGGAGAAATCGTAGATGCGTTTCTTGAAAAATCAACACAGGGAACGCATGTACTCTACGTCATTGATATTGACGACTTTAAGAAGATCAATGACACATTCGGACATACTGTTGGAGACATGGTGATATCGGATATTGCAACACTGATACGCGAACAGTTTACGGATGAAGCGGTTGTCGGACGTGTCGGTGGGGATGAATTTATGGTCTTTGTGAAGGACACTTCTTTGCAGGAGGCGGAGGCGAAAGCGGAACAGCTGTGTACAAACGTGCAGAAAACGCTTTCCGGGGATGGAGCAGTCATTGTTGTGACATTGAGTGTCGGTATGGCTGTGACAGGAAAAGACGGGTATGATTATAGTACGTTGTTTGAACGGGCAGATCATGCCATGTATCACATTAAGAAAAATGGGAAAAATCATTTTGGCTTTGCAGGAGAGACCGAGGAAGGTGACTGTGAAGGAAAGTACCGCACGGAAGAAAAGGAAAATCGTAGAAATCTGGTGGCGGACAAAGAATTTTTAAATACAGCGTTCAGCCTGCTGTCGCATGCAAGGGATATCAATGGTTCTCTGAATGTGCTCTTAGAACAGATTGGCAGAAAATATCAGATGAATATGGTATCTGTTTTTGAATATGCACCAGATGGAAAGAATATGTTACTTACCAACTGCTGGAGTGACATGGGACAGATTTATGAGAAGAATATACTTCCGATCACCTGGCCGAAACTGATGAAGGCTGAGGTGGGAGAATTTGTACAGACAACTCCAAAGTGGCAGGAAAAACGGAAGAAAGAGTGGCTGGAATGGTCAGGAAATGCCATCCCGATCCAGTCGATCGCTGCAGTAAAGTTTGAGTATTCGAATGGAAAAACCGGATGCATCGATGTTGGCTCGGTTGAACAGGGCAAGCAGTGGCGCACAGAGGAGATTGGAACCATCTGCGAACTGAGCAGAGTGGTTGCCGTATTTGTGACGCTGCGTGAGAAAATGCAGGAAGATCAGCAGGCAATCCATAAATTAAAAAACAGAGACCGGCTGACGGGCTTATATAATATGGAAGCTTTCAGGATAAAACTGGTACAGCTTCTGGAGGCAGAGGAAAATCCACAGGAGAATACTTATGCACTGACCATGGTGGATGTCAATAACTTTTCTTATGTCAACGAAAATTTCGGCGCAGAGATGGGAGACAGTATACTGAAAGAATTTTCCCGGCTGCTGGAACGCAAAAAAGTAATGGCAGCATGCCGTATGTACTCGGATTATTTCCTTGCATTGTCCAGGGGAAAGAGCCAGCAGGAGATCCGGAGGCGCGTTAAGGAAGGGAATGAAGAGTTTGAGGCAAAGCTGCAGGAACGTTATCCCGCTGGAGGAATGAAGCTTTCGGCAGGAATCTGCTTCCTGTCAGGAAAGAGTTCGTTTGAGACGATACTGGAGAGTGCAAATCTTGCAAGAAAATATGCAAAAGAACACAATATCACATCCGGTGTTGTCTATATAGAAAAAATGCGTCAGACACGTGACGAACAGGTGCTGATCGCAACACGGTTTCATGCTGCGATCCAGCGTGGGGAGTTTGAAATGTTTTTACAGCCAAAGTTCCGGCTGAAAGAGAATACGATTTATGGGGCAGAGGCACTTGCAAGATGGCATTTCGGAGAGGACGGATACTTACAGCCAAACCGCTTTGTGCCGGCACTGGAATTGATGGGATATATCAAAGACCTTGATTTCTTTATATTAGAGCAGCTGCTGAAATATATGACAAAGTGGAAGAAATCCGGAAAAAGCCTGTTTACGATCTCAACTAATTTTTCGAGAAAACACTTTGAAAACGGTGGCGAGGCATTTTTGCAGCGGATGCATGAGACAATGGACAAGTATGACATTGATCCTTCCTATATTGAAGTGGAAGTTACCGAGAGCGTCATGACAGAAAAACTCGAAGACCTGAAGCACTGCATGATCGAACTGGCACAGATGGGATTCCGCATTGCCATTGATGACTTTGGTACGGGGTATTCGTCTTTGAGTGTCCTTTATGAAATACCGGCGAATGTTGTCAAGATAGATAAAAGTTTTACCGACAAAGTGATGGTGGACAACAAGGGGGAATTTGTATCCCAGATGGGAAAATTTATCCGTGCAGCCAAAGAAGAGATCGTTGTGGAGGGAATTGAGACGGAAGAACAGCGTCAGTTCTTGGAAAGCCATGGGTTTGAATATGGGCAGGGGTATCTGTTTGACCGCCGATCCCGGCAGATGAATTTGAAAGAAAATATTTATAAATCTGTGCTTTTGGCAAGTGTTTTACTGCCGGGTGAGCAGTAACGTTTATAGCTTTGTACTTTGTTTTGTACAGTCTGAATTCTTTACAACGGACAAATTAAATGCTAAAATGTGAATTAAGTCGAAAGCTGGCGGGGATAGTATTCTGCCCCGGGTTAGCAAAGACATTCTATCAATTTTTTATAATTTTAAGGAGGAATAAGTAATGTCCAGAGCAAAACAGTCAATGGACGGTAATACAGCAGCAGCTCATGTAGCATATGCGTTTACAGATGTTGCAGCTATTTACCCAATTACACCATCCAGCCCTATGGCAGATACTGTCGATCAGTGGTCAGCAGCAGGACAGGAAAATATCTTTGGCAATCAGGTCAAAGTTGTAGAAATGGAATCCGAAGCAGGTGCTGCAGGTGCAGTTCACGGTTCCCTTGCTGCAGGTGCATTAACAACAACATTTACAGCTTCCCAGGGTCTTTTATTAATGATCCCTAACATGTACAAAATCGCTGGTGAGCAGCTTCCATGTGTATTTGATGTTTCTGCACGTACCGTTGCAACACAGTCTTTAAATATTTTCGGTGATCACAGTGACGTATATGCCTGTCGTCAGACAGGTTTCGCTATGTTATGTGAGACCAACCCGCAGGAAGTTATGGACTTAAGCCCGGTAGCTCATCTTGCTACAATCGAGGGTAAGGTTCCGTTCATCAACTTCTTCGACGGATTCCGTACTTCCCATGAGATCCAGAAGATCGAGAAGTGGGATTATGCAGATCTCAAAGAGATGTGCAACATGGATGCAGTTGCAGAGTTCCGTGCACATGCACTGAATCCGGAGCATCCGGCTATGCGTGGTTCTCATGAGAATGGTGACGTTTTCTTCCAGCATCGTGAAGCTTGTAATACAGCTTACAATGAATTACCAGCTATCGTTGAAAAATACATGGCTAAGGTTAATGAAAAATTAGGAACAAACTACGACTTATTCAACTACTACGGAGCAGAAGATGCAGAGCGCGTTATCGTAGCTATGGGTTCTGTCAACGACGTAGCTGAAGAGGTAATCGACTACTTAACCGCTAAGGGTGAGAAAGTCGGATTAGTTAAAGTTCGTTTATACCGTCCATGGGTATCTGAAGCATTCTTAAAAGTTCTTCCAAAGACAGTTAAGAAAGTTGCAGTACTTGACAGAACAAAAGAGCCAGGAGCGCTTGGTGATCCATTATACTTAGACGTAGCAACAACTCTTCGTGAGGCAGGTCTTGATACAATCGTATTAACAGGCGGACGTTACGGATTAGGTTCCAAGGATACACCTCCTTCAAGTGTATTCGCTGTATACAAAGAGTTGGAGAAAGATGCTCCGAAGGCTCGTTTCACAATCGGTATCGTAGATGATGTTACGAACTTAAGCTTACCAGAAGTAAAACCAGCTCCTATCACATCTGCAGAAGGTACTGTAGAATGTAAGTTCTGGGGTCTTGGTGGAGACGGTACAGTAGGTGCAAACAAGAACTCTACCAAGATCATCGGTGACCACACAGACAAGTACATCCAGGCATACTTCCAGTATGACTCCAAGAAGACCGGTGGTGTTACCATTTCCCACTTAAGATTCGGTGACAAGCCAATCAGAAGCCCGTACTACATCAACCAGGCAGACTTCGTTGCATGTCACAACCCATCTTATGTAACAAAAGGATTCAAGATGGTTCAGGACGTAAAACCAGGCGGAATATTCATGATCAACTGCCAGTGGTCAGATGAAGAGTTAGCTCATCACTTAAATGCAGAAGCTAAGAAATATATCGCTGATAACAACATTCAGTTATATACAATCAACGCTATTGACAAAGCAATTGAAATTGGTATGGGTAAACGTACTAATACAATTCTTCAGTCTGCATTCTTCAAACTTGCTAACGTAATGCCAATCGACGAAGCTGTTGATTTCATGAAAGCAGCTGCTAAGAAATCTTACGGTAAAAAAGGTGATGCAGTCGTAGAGATGAACTACAAAGCAATCGATGCTGGTGTAGATGCTGTACATAAAGTAGAAGTTCCAGCTTCTTGGTCTAACCCAGAAGCAGATCCAGCTCCAGCTAAATTAACAGGTCGTCCAGAGACAGTTAAGATGGTAGAAGATTTAATGAATCCAATCGCATTAATGGATGGTGATTCTCTTCCAGTATCTGCATTCATGGGCAACCCGGACGGACAGTTTGAGCAGGGTGCATCTGCATATGAGAAACGTGGTACAGCTGTAACAGTTCCTACATGGGATGCTGCTAAATGTATCCAGTGTAACCAGTGTGCATTTGTATGTTCACATGCTACGATCCGTCCATTCATGTTAAGTGAAGACGAAGTAAAAGCTGCTCCGGCTAACATCAAACTTGCTGATACAAAACCAAAAGCAAGCGAATACAAATATACAATGAGCGTATCTCCATTAGACTGTATGGGATGTGGTGAGTGTATCACTGTATGTCCAGTAGGTGCTATCGAGATGGTTCCACAGGAATCTCAGGCAGAAGAACAGCCAGTATTTGACTACTTAGTAGCAAACGTTGGCAAGAAACCTGGTATGCCAGCTGACAATACTGTAAAAGGTTCTCAGTTCAACCAGCCATTACTTGAGTTCTCCGGATCTTGTGCAGGATGTGCTGAAACATCTTACGCTCGTTTGATCACACAGTTGTTTGGTGAGCATATGTACATCTCTAACGCTACCGGATGTTCTTCTATCTGGGGTGGCCCGGCTGCTACATCACCATATACTGTAAATAAAGATTCCAACAAAGGACCAGCTTGGGCTAACTCCTTATTCGAGGATAACGCTGAGCATGGTTTAGGTATGCAGATCGGTCAGGAAGTATTACGTGACCAGGCTATCGCAAGCGCTGAGAAATGTGCTTCTTCTGATAAGGCAAGTGCAGAATTAAAAGATGCATTCGCTAAATTCATGGAGACAAAACAGGATACAAAAGCAAATACTCCTGCAACAGAAGCTCTTGTAGCTGAATTAGAGAAAGCTGCAGCAGCTGGATGTCCAGATGCAAAAGCTGCTCTTGAGAAAAAAGATTACCTTGCTAAGAAGTCCGTATGGATCTTCGGTGGTGACGGATGGGCATATGATATCGGTTTCGGTGGATTAGACCATGTACTTGCTTCCGGACATAACGTAAACGTTATGGTATTCGATACAGAGATGTACTCTAATACAGGTGGACAGGCTTCTAAAGCTTCCAACATCGGTGAAGTTTGTCAGTTCGCTGCTGCTGGTAAAGAAGTTGGCAAGAAGAGCCTTGCTGAGATCGCTATGAGCTATGGTTACGTTTATGTAGCACAGATCGCTCTTGGTGCTAACATGGCTCAGGCTGTTAAAGTTCTTGCAGAAGCAGAAGCTTATGACGGACCATCCCTGATCATCGGATATGCTCCATGTGAGTTACACGGTGTGAAAGGTGGAATGAACCACTGCCAGGATGAGATGAAGAAAGCAGTAGCTGCTGGTTACTGGAACCTCTTCTCCTTCAACCCAGCTCTGAAAGCTGAAGGAAAGAATCCATTCACATTAACATCTAAACCAGGCGATGGAACATATCAGGAGTTCTTAAATAACGAGACACGTTACAGCAGATTAACAAGATCCTTCCCAGAAAGAGCTGCAAAACTCTTTGCTGCATCTGAGGAAGCTGCAAAAGCTCGTTACGAACATCTGTTAAGATTAGTTGAGTTATACAAATAAGATTTGGACATTGTCTGAGTCATTGTAAATTCAGAAAGCCCGGAAAGGCGTAAGCCTTTCCGGGCTTTCTGCATTCAGGACAATAGAATGTTCGCGGAACATTCATTTTATTGTTTATAGAGAAAATGAAAAAAAGATTTTTTGTAGATAGTAGATTTTAAAAGATAGAAAGTTTATAATAACAATCATCAATCCGAATGATAAGAAAAGGAATTGTGACAAACCTATGAAATCAGTTTTAGAAATCTGCTGCGGCAGTTTTGAAGATGTAAAAACAGCATATGAAAATGGTGCCGACAGGGTAGAATTAAACAGTGCATTATATCTTGGCGGTCTTACCCCGTCACTGGCAAATCTGATCTGCGCGAAGGAACAGTGTGAGATTCCTGTTGTGGCGATGGTACGTCCGAGAGGTGGTGGATTCTGTTATTCTGCGGAGGAATATCAGACAATGATTTTGGATACAAAACTTTTGCTGGAGCATGGAGCAGACGGGATTGCTTTCGGATTTTTAAAAGAGGATCAAACCTTAGATACAGAACGTACAAAAGAAGTCATCTATCTGATACATGAGCAGGGAAGGGAAGCGGTGTTTCACCGCGCTTTTGACTGTGTTGCCGATCAGAAGAAAACGATCGAGCAATTGATTGGGCTTGGGGCAGACCGAATCTTAACGAGCGGCGGCGCACCGGATGTGTGGAGTGGAAGAGAACGGTTAAAACAGCTTCAGAAGGAATATGGAAGTGAGATTGAAATTCTTGCCGGAAGCGGTGTGAATGAGAACAATGTTAGAGAACTAATGACATATACAGGAGTTCATCAGGTACACAGTTCATGCCGGGTATGGAAAAAAGACATCACAACTTCGAATGAATACGTTGATTTCTCCTATGCAGGAATACAGGAAAAGAATCAATATGAAGTGGTGGATGCAGCAAAAAGTACACAGACTGGCAGAATTGTGTTGACAAATACTTTGTGAAAACTTATAATAAAATTATATTTTAAGGATAGTTCACATGCAAATGTACTAAACCGGAAAAGTAAGACGCCGTTGGCTGCGTGAACTTTTTCGGCTTTTTTTAATTTTGACGGCAGATTCCCAAAATGGTATCAGCTGTCTGGTGAGGAGGACAAATGCAGAACATAACCGGAAAGATTGCATTCGGGGGAATCGCAATCGGAAAAATCAAAGAGATTTCCAAAGAAAACAATGTAGTCAGACGAGTGAAGATTGAGGATGCGAAAGCAGAGATCGCACGTTTTGAGGCAGCCAGAGATCAGGCGGCAGAAGAACTGAAAGGACTTTATGACAAAGCGGTCAAAGAAGTAGGAGAGGCAAATGCAGCCATTTTTGAAGTGCACCAGATGATGTTGGAGGATGAAGACTATCTTGATTCTGTCCGGAATATCATCGAGGCACAGTCCGTCAACGCAGAGTTCGCCGTGGCAACGACTGGCGATAACTTTGCCAGAATGTTCGCAGATATGGACGACGATTATATGAAGGAACGTGCAGCAGATGTGAAGGACATCTCGGAGCGTGTGATCCGTGTTTTATCGCAGAAAGAAGAAAAGGTGAACACTTCTGGAGCAGAAAAAGAAAAATATATCATAGCAGCAGATGATCTTGCACCGAGTGAGACGATCCAGTTAGACCGTGAGACAGTGCTTGCCTTTGTGACACGACATGGCTCTACGAATTCACATACCGCAATCCTGGCGAGGACGATGAACATTCCGGCTCTGGTATCCACAGCAGTTCCGAAAGAAGTGAATGGAAAAATGGCGATCGTGGACGGATTCAAGGGGATCGTGATCATTGATCCGGATGAGGAGACATTAAGAGAATATGAGAAAAAGCAGCAGGACGAAAAGAACCGTCAGGAATTACTGCAGCAATTAAAGGGAAAGCCGACCGTCACGAAAGAGGGCAAAGAAATAAAATTGTATGCCAATATCGGCGAAGTGAAAGATTTAGGCGCTGTTTTACAGAATGATGCAGCAGGTATCGGACTTTTCAGAAGTGAGTTTTTATATTTGCAGAGTGACCATTTCCCAACAGAGGATGAGCAGTTCCAGTCCTATAAAACGGTTGCGGAAGTGATGGCAGGAAAAAAAGTCATTATCCGTACTCTGGATATTGGAGCAGACAAGCAGATCGATTACTTTGGACTCGAACACGAGGACAATCCGGCGCTTGGTTACCGTGCCGTGAGGATCTGTCTGGATCAGCCGGATATTTTCAAGACACAGTTGAGAGCACTGCTCCGCGCCAGCATGTTCGGCAATATTTCCATTATGATCCCGATGATCGCATCTGTATGGGAAGTGAGAAAAGTCAAAGAGATTATGGAAGAGGTAAAAGCAGAGCTGACCTCAGAAGGCATTCCGTTTAAAAATGTGGAATTTGGCATTATGATCGAGACACCGGCAGCGGTGATGATCGCAGATGAACTGGCAAAAGAGGTTGACTTTTTCAGTATTGGAACCAACGACCTGACACAGTATACGCTCGCGATCGACAGGCAGAATGCAAAGCTTGACCAGTTTTATGACTCCCATCATCCAGCAGTGCTCAAGATGATCCAGATGGTCATTGACAGCGCACACAAAGCGGGAATCTGGGCAGGTATCTGTGGGGAACTCGGGGCAGACTTAACGCTTACGGAGACATTTGTAAAAATGGGAATTGATGAATTATCGGTATCACCGGCAATGGTGCTGCCTGTAAGAGATAAAATATTAAATGCTTAATGTTTAAGGAGGAAATGAAAATGAAATCATTCAGTTACACAGTAAAAGACGAGTTGGGAATCCATGCAAGACCGGCAGGGATGCTTGTAAAGGAAGTGAAAAATTTCCAGAGCAAAGTAACACTTGAAAAAGATGGAAAATCTGTAGATGCTTCCCGACTGATGGCAGTTATGGGAATGGGAGTCAAAAAAAATCAGACTGTGACTGTAACGGTAGAAGGCGACGACGAAGGTGCAGCATGTGATGCAATAAAAGCGTTCTTTGAAACGAATCTGTAAAACTCCGGTAGAAGATGGAAAAGATATTGGCTATTATGTATAGGTTTTAGATGCATATATAGTAAATGCTTACAAAAAAGAAAAATAAGCAGGAATAAAACTTGACATAATAAACAATGAATGTTAAAATTTTCTTAAATCAAGCGAATAAAATATTGGATTGTTACTGATAAGCAGGCAAAACCAGATTTTACATTTCTATACTTGGATTTTGTAAAATTTGGTTTTTCTTTTTAGAATGCACAGTAAAACAGAGGCTTTTATCAAATAAAAACGGAGTGGCATATGGTTATCCAGAAAGTGATTAATAACAACGTAATATCAGCATATGATGAGAATCAGCATTAAGTTAAGATGACCAATCAAGATCTTAGCATCAGAAATGATGCTAGGGTCTTTTTATTTTGTAATAAATGCTTGACATATGATTCGAAATGTGCGGCCGCTTTCGCTATTGAATGATAATGAGGTAGCGAAAGCGGCCCTTGTAATTAAGAACATCTTGATTGCAAGGAGGTAACGCATATGAGCAATTATATTAATCAAGTTTCAGATTCTCTAAAGAATCATATTTCGGAATTAGCTAACAATCCATGTTTATTTCTTCGAAACCCCAATGTCGATTTCTCTCGAAAACGGAAAATTGATTTCAAAACTTTTATAGGAATCATGATGAATTCGGGTGGAGCTACTATGAGTAAAGAACTACTTGATTTCTTTGATTTTAACAAAAATACTCCGTCTGTGTCAGCATTTACGCAACAACGTTCAAAAGTACTTCCAGAGGCTTTTGAATATTTGTTTAAATCTTTTACGGATGACAACCTTCCAACTACTAATAATTATCATGGTTATCGTTTAATTGCATGTGATGGAAGTAACTTGACCATTGCAACCAATCAAAAGGATCCAGAAACTTTTTGGGAACGTAATCAGTATGGTTCAATTGTTAATAAACTACATCTAAATGCCTTTTATGATGTTTTGAATCGTATATACACCGATGTTTTAGTGCAAACAACAGCGGATTACAACGAGTCGAGAGCATGTGCAACAATGATTGACAGATCGAAACTAGAGAATGTTATTCTTGTTGCTGATAGAGGATATGAAAACTATAACATTTTTGCACATGCAATTGAAAAAGGATGGAAATTCGCTATACGTGTCAAAGATAAAAATAGTAATGGAATTGCATCTGGGTTAAATCTTCCTCCAAATGATGAGTTTGATATAGATATCACTCAGATTTTTTCGAGGAAAAATACAAAGACCACAAAAAATGCAGGCTATAAGTGGATGCCTGCAAATCAAGTGTTTGATTATCTTCCTCGAAAAAGTGATAAAACATACGAATTATCATTTCGTATTATTAGATTTCCTATAGGGTCTAATTCTTATGAAATAATAATTACAAATCTTGATAGAAATATTTTTGATGTAAAAAAAATAAAGGAAATCTATCATTTGAGATGGGGAATAGAAACTTCATTCAGAGAATTAAAATATGCCATAGGATTAACAAGTTTCCATGCACGAAAACCAGATTTTATTAAACAAGAAATATATGCGCGATTACTTTTGTATAACTATTGTGAATTAATAACAACACATGTAATAAAACAAATGAAAAACAATGATAAAACAAAACAGGTGAACTTTACAATCGCCATTTATATTTGTAGAGAATATCTCCGTAATAAACGCAATCTTAGTCCACCTGATGTGATTAACCTAATAGAAAAGCATGTATTACCAGTAAGACCTGGTCGAAAAGACCCTCGCAAAGTCAAACCCCAGGCATCTGTAAGCTTTCTATATAGAGTGGCTTAATCATAGATAATTATAAGTTTTTTTTGACAGATAAACAATCTGTCTTTTTTTTGTTGTGCTGCAAAATAAACAAAAGAAAAAAACACATCATATTTATCAAACAATTGCAAATATGATGTGTTTTATAATTATGTCAACGGTATAAAATAAAACTAAAAGGGATTATAAAAAAAGGAGGAGCTTTTAGTATGATGAAGTATTTGCAGAAATTAGGAAAAGCTTTAATGCTTCCAGTTGCGTGTCTTCCAATCTGTGGTATCTTAATGGGTATTGGATATGCGCTTTGTCCATCTACCATGCAGGGTGGTGATGTTACCGGTATCCTTGAGATGATCGGTTTCTTCCTTGTAAAAGCAGGTGGAGCTTTAATTGATAACATGGCAATTCTTTTTGTTATCGGTGTCGGTGTCGGAATGGCAGACGACAATGATGGTACAGCAGGTCTTGCAGCATTAGCATCATGGTTAATGATGACAAACCTTCTTTCCGTAGGAACAGTTACAACATTAATGCCAGCAATCGCTGACAATGCAACAAAATCTCTTGCATTTGGTAAAATTGCAAACCCATTTATCGGTATCCTTGCAGGTATTATCGGTGCAACATGCTACAACAAATTCAAAGGTACAAAATTACCTGACTGGTTATCATTCTTCAGTGGTAAACGTTGCGTAGCAATCGTTGCAGGTGTTGTTTCTATTATTGTTTCAGCAATCCTGTTATTTATCTGGCCATTATTATTTGGTGCATTAGTTGCAATTGGTGAAAGTATTGTTGGACTTGGTCCTGTTGGTGCAGGTATTTATGCATTCTTAAACAGATTACTGATTCCAACCGGATTACACCATGCATTAAACAACGTATTCTGGTTCGATACGATCGGACTTGGAGATCTGCAGCACTTCTGGGCAGGTGAGACATCTGCTGATGTATCATGGGATTTAGGTATGTATATGTCTGGATTCTTCCCATGTATGATGTTCGGTGTCCCGGGTGCAGCTCTTGCTATGATTCACACAGCTAAGAGTGACAAGAAGAAATTAGCAATCGGACTTGTAGCTTCCGCAGCTCTTTGTGCATTCGTTTGTGGTGTTACAGAGCCATTCGAGTTTGGTTTCATGTTCCTTGCACCAGCTCTTTACGTTGTATATGCAGCATTATATGGTATCTTCACAGTTATTACTGTATTAGTTGGATTCAGAGCAGGATTCAGTTTCTCCGCCGGAGCAACTGACTTAATCTTCTCTGCACCCCTTCCGGCAGCAAAGAATACATGGATGATCATTCCTCTTGGAATCGCAGCATTTATCGTATTCTACGTTGTATTCCGTTTCGCTATCACAAAGTTTGACTTAAAGACTCCTGGTAGAGAAGATGATGATGTAGAAGCAGAGAAAAAAGTTGATCTTGGAAGCAGCGATTACACAACTGTAGCAGCAACAATCTTAGAAGGTGTTGGTGGTGCAGCAAACGTTACAAGCATTGATAACTGTATTACAAGACTTCGTCTTGAAGTAAAAGACAGCTCTTTAGTAGATGAGAAGAAAATCAAATCTGCCGGTGCAGCTGGCGTTATCAGACCAAGTAAAACAGCTGTTCAGGTTGTTGTTGGAACAAAAGTACAGTTCGTAGCTGATGAGTTCAAAAAATTATGTAAATAATGAACGGCAATTTTGAAGTATGAATATCATTCATAACAAAATAAGCAAATAAGTATAATCCCTTTCTTATCAGAAGCGGTTCCGTCTGGAACCGCTTCTTTTAAATCCACAGGATACCTTAAATTGTCAGCCACAGGATAACATAATGTAAAGGAAGGTTTTTCCTTTACAAGAAAAAGCGCAAATGGTAAAATAAATATAGTTTATTTTAAGCTGGCTGTGGGAGGAGACGTAAATGGCAGGTCTGTTTCAGAGAATAGCACAGAATTACCGGAAGAAGAAAAAATTACACAGCCGTCCGCAAGGCTGAATGCAAAAAGAAGATAAAACAGAACACGCAGGAAAAGTGACGCGTGCTAAGGAAAGGATACATAGTAAAGTGGAAAAAGAAGATTTTTTTATTAAGTCAGATCGATGAATTCAGGGAGAAAGCAAAACAGTTACAGAATTTATTGACATCCAAGGAGAGCAAGGTACAGGAACTGCAGAATCTTGTGAATGAGAGAGAAGACAAAGCGCAGGAACTAGAGCAGATCTTAAGTGAGAGACAGGAAGAGGCAGATGAGATCGTATCTGATTTCAGCAAAAAAGTAGACGAGCTTGCAGAACGTGTCACCGCGAAGATGAATGAGATTGAAATAAGTGTCTCAAAGCAGGTCGCAGATGTGAAGAGAGTGACTGAGGAACAGTTAGAGGCAAACCGCAAGTTAAATGAGAATCAGATCGCAGCCAGCAAAAAGCTTGGAGAAGATCAGATCGAGGCAGGCAGGCAGTTTATCGAAGAACAGACAGCAGCCAATAAGAAAGTAAGCGATGAGCAGGTCGCAGAAGTGAAGGCATTGCTGGAGAATGCAACCTCCCAGCTGGATTCTATCAAAACGGATCTTTCAGAGAAAGTTCACTCCGAGAATGTAAAATGCTATCGCAATATTCAGGATCTGTTCAACGAGTTTGATTCTAAAATTGAAAAAATGGATGAGATGGAGAAAAGCGTTGGCGCTGTAAAGGGATATGTCAAAGTACTTTCCTGGTTTTCCATTATCAATTTTGTGATGCTGGTTGCATTTATTTTATATTCATTAGGCGTTTTTAATTTTTAAGGTAGTGAGGAATTTATGAATATTGAACCAAAAAAAGTATGGGTTGTCGGACATAAGAATCCGGATACGGATTCGATATGTGCGGCAATTTCTTATGCATATCTGAAAAATCAGCTGGGAGAGCGCCAGTATGTACCAAAGCGTGCCGGAGCGATCAGTGAGGAAACCCGGTATGTGCTGGATTATTTTAAGGTGGAGGATCCAGAATTAATTACAGATGTAGGGGGCACAGCTCAAGGATATTTCCATTCGCAAAACAGCCGGCATCAGTTCGCAGATTTCTTTGAAAAAAGCATGGGAAACCATGAAAAAGTTAGATGTCGTAACACTTCCGGTGACAAACCGGCTTGGAAAGTTAGAGGGTGTGATCGTAACAAAGGATATTGCAACCTCTTACATGGATGTTTATGACAACCGGGTGTTGTCCAAAGCGAGAACCCAGTATAAGAATATTGCAGAGACTTTGGATGGCAATATTATCGCGGGAAATGAACATGCATATTTTATCCGCGGAAAAGTCGTTGTCGGAGCGTCTGACCTTGGATTTTTATCGGAATACATCGAAGCGGATGATATGGTCATTCTCGGACCGCAGAAAGAAGTGCAGATTCGTGCATTAGAGTCCAATGCAAGCTGTATCATTGTAGGCTGTGGATTTGAGGTAGACCCGGAAGTCATTCAGATGGCGAATAAAAAAGACTGTGTGATTATCACAACACCATATGACACGTTTTCCATTGCAAGGCTCATCAATCAGAGTATGCCGATCAAAGAATTTATGACGAGAGAGCATCTTGTGACATTTGATATTGATGATTATGTGGATGACATCAAGGAGACAATGTCTAAGATCAGGCATCGTGATTTCCCGATTCTGGATGAAAATGGAAACTATCTCGGAATGGTATCCAGACGTAACCTGATGAGCATGCAGAAAAAACAGATCATTCTGGTGGATCATAATGAGAAGTCGCAGGCAGTTGATAATATCAATGAAGCGGAGATTTTAGAGATCATCGATCATCACAGGATCGGAAGCTTAGAGACGATCTCTCCGGTCTATTTCAGAAATCAGCCGTTGGGATGTACGTCCACGATCATTTATCAGATGTTCGGCGAGAAAAATATCGAGATCCCGCAGCATATTGCAGGATTGTTATTGTCAGCGATTCTGTCAGACACGTTAATGTTCCGTTCTCCGACCTGCACACAGCTTGACATTCTGGCTGCCGAGGCTTTGGCAAAGATTGCAAAAGTAGATATTGAGACTCATGCAAAGAACATGTTTAAGGCGGGAAGCGATTTCAAAAATAAGACGACAGAGGAAATTTTCTATTCTGATTTCAAGATTTTCCATACGGATGAGTTTGACTTCGGAGTTGCACAGATCAGCGCCATGAGCCGTGAAGAACTTGATAAAGTAGCAGAGAAGCTTCGTCCGTTCTTAAAAGAAGTTTTAGGAGAAAAGCGCATCGACATGGTTTATGTGATGCTGACAGATATTTTAGAAGAGTCTTCCAGGGTGATTTTTGAGGGACATGATGCAGGCAGGATCCTTGCAGATGCATTTGAAAGAGAAGAAAATGAAAATGGCATTCTCTTAGAGGGAATCATTTCAAGAAAGAAGCAGTTGATCCCGACTCTGATGAATGCGATGGCAGAGAAAGTCTGATTCTTTCATTGAAAACAGGAATGAGTAACCGATTGCCAAAAGGCAGTCAGTATAGGAATGATCAGTGGTTGAAAGTGCTTTGGCGCAGATCCCGTGGGGATTCGCCAAAAGCACTTTTTTGTATGCGCGGGAAAAAAGTGGAATAATTCTTAAATCCACATTCATAACAGACATCTGTGATCGGTTTCCCGGATAAAATCAGTTCTTTGGCGAGCAGCAGACGCTTGGTGGAGAGATAACTGCCGATGCTGTAGCCGGTCTGTTCCTTAAATGTGTGCATGAGATAATAGCGGCTTAAGTAAAAACGGGAGGAGAGATCGTCAATACTGATGGATTCTGTTAAGTGTTCATTCAGATAATTTAAAATGGACAGTATTTTTTCACTCGAAGCGGAAGTCTCGATAAATTCTATTTTATTGTGTCCGGCGGCGCGGTTTAACTGGATCAGAAACTCTAAAAATAAAAGTTTATGATGCAGTTCATGTGCAAAATCAGAATCCGAGAGGGAAGCATCCAGATCTTTGGTAACCGCACCTAACCGGCTGTTTCCAAAGGAGTGAACACGCAGTACATGGGACTTTTCTTCATAAGCTTTTTGAAAACACAGGCTGAGATCGCTGTCCGAATCCCGGTATGCGGTCAGAAAATCCGGCGAAACGTAAATGATAATGCGGTCATACACAGCGTCGGAATGAATGACCGGTTTGTGGACTTCCCCGGCGTGCACTAGGACAATATCATTTTTTTTCAGGTCATAAGAGCGTCCTTCAATACAGTAAGTCACATCTCCGTTTAAGAGGATGAGAATCTTGTGAAAGTCGTGATAGTGGTAGTGAAAGGAGCGCATTTCCTCGTCTTTTAAATGAAACATTTTAAAATCTGTCGTTAGATAGCCGACTTTTTTATATTCTGGCATGGTAATATCCTTTCCGGTTGTAAAATAGCCTGTTTTAAAGTTCAGGCAGAATTTTCGCAGGGGTAAGTAAGCCTGCATCGCAAATGATAGATTCATTATAAAGAAAAAAAGCACAATTTGCAATATAGACAACACAGAAGTTGTATATGTTTTAAATTGTGTTTTGTATAATATAGCTTATATATGGAAGGCAGACAGATTTTCTGAGGCTTTACATAGGCAGTTTCAAAACAGGAAAAGATAAAAACAGAAGAACATGACAAGCAGAAAGGTGGATTTATTTTATGAAGAATTTCAGCAATTATACAGATTATGACAAAAAAGATAATTTACATTTTGAATCCAAAGCGGTACATGGGGCGCTCGGAACAGAACCGTTGACCGGAGCAGTCAGCATGCCGATTTTCCAGGCAGTGACTTACAGACATCCGGCACTTGGAGAGTCCACAGGCTTTGCGTACAGCCGTCTGGAGAACCCTACCAGACAGGAGTTAGAGCGTACCATGGCAATCCTTGAGGGTGGAATCAAGGCATTTGCATTTTCCAGCGGACAGGCTGCAAATATGGCTGTATTTTCTCTGCTGAATCCGGGAGACCATGTTCTTCTTTCTGATGATATTTATGGCGGAACCTTCCGTATTATCGGTGACGTGTTCGGAAAATACGGCATTGAGCACACTTACGTGGAGATGGATGATCTTGACGCAGTGAAGGCAGCAATCAAGCCAAATACAAAAATGTTTTTCGTTGAGACACCGACCAACCCGATGATGAAAGTGGCAGATATTCAGGCTTTATCTGAGATTGCAAAAAGCGTTGGGGCACTTATGGTGGTTGATAACACATTTTTAACACCATATTTCCAGAATCCATTAAAACTGGGAGCTGACATTGTAACACACAGCTCCACAAAATATCTTGGCGGACATAACGACACACTTTCCGGAATCGTTGTGGTGAAAGACAATGAGGAGATCGCAGAGAAGATCCATGTGCATATCAAGTCTCATGGAAGCCAGTTAGCACCGATGGACTGCTGGTTGTTACTCCGCGGAATCAAGACACTTCCGGTTCGTATGGACAGACATAACGAGAATGCAAAAAAAGTGGCGGAGTGGTTAAGAACCCAGCCAAAAGTAAAAAAAGTTTACTATGTTGGATTTGAGGATCACAAAGATTATGCGACAACCATCAAACAGACGAGAGGCTTTGGAGGTATGATCTCCTTTACCGTGGATTCTTTTGAGACCGTTCAGAAAATCCTTCGAAACGTGGATATGATCATGTTTGCAGAGAGTCTCGGCGGAACAGAGACACTGATCACTTACCCGACCACACAGACACACGAAGATACACCGAAGGATGTCAAGGAAAAATTAGGCATCACAGACTGTTTCTTACGTATGTCTGTCGGTATTGAAAATGTGGAAGATATTATTGCAGATCTTGACCGTGCTATGAATTCATAAAAAGAAACAGATAGAGACTGTCAGAAAATGACAGTCTCTGAATTTGTTTCTGAAGAAACAAAAAAGGAGAATTGGATTTATGATGAAATTTACAAAAATGCAGGCATTTGGAAATGATTATGTATATATTGATGCAATCCATCAGGAACTTAAGAATCTTCCAGAACTGGCAAGGTTTGTAAGTGACAGGCATTTTGCGATCGGTTCTGACGGAATGGTTTTGATCTGCCCGTCAGACAAGGGGGATTTCCGTATGCGTATGTTTAACCCGGACGGAACGGAAGGCGAGATGTGCGGAAATGCACTGCGCAGTGTCGGAAAATACGTGTACGACCACAGACTGACCGATAAGACAGAGCTTGTGATCGAGACTCTGGGCGGCATGCAGCACCTGACACTGACAGTGACAGACGGTTATGTATCTAACATCCGGGCAGATATCGGGGAACCGAGACTTTCCACAAAAGTGATCCCGATCAACACAGAAATGGATACATTTGTCGATCAGCCGGTACAGGTATTAGACCGCACCTTCCACATTACTGCGGTTTCATGGGGAAATCCGCACTGTGCAATGTTTGTCGATTCTGTGGCAGAGCTTGACGTGGAAAAATACGGAAAAGAGATTGAATATATGACATCCATTTTCCCGAATAAAACAAATGTAACATTCACGGAGTTTGTGAGCAGGGATTATCTGAAGATCCGTGAGTGGGAGCGCGGAACCGGTGAGACGATTGGCTGCGGAACCGGCTGTGCAACTGCGGTAGTGACTGCAATTTTGACTGGAAAATGTGATCGCAAGGTGACCGTGGAACAGATTGGCGGACCACTTCTGATCGAGTGGGATGAGAAAACGAACCATCTTTTTATGACAGGTCCATCCCATACCGTATTTGAGGCTGAGATCGATGCATCCCATATTTTAAAATAAGATGATCACGGAAACCTGTATGCGAAAAGAATAATTGTTTTACGAGTATTTTTATAGCCAGATCAGAAAATAAGAAAAACGATACGTTGAAAGAAAAAAGGAAACGATAAAATGAAATTAAGTAAGATTTGTGAGGAAATTGAATACACACTTCTTCAGGGAAGCCTTGAGACAGAAGTGCGTGATATTATCTATGATTCAAGAAAGATTGCACCGGAAACGATGTTTGTCTGCATGGTAGGGGCAGTGACAGACGGTCATAAATATATCCCGGATGCGGTCGAAAAAGGAGCTTCCGTGATCGTGCTGGAGAAGGAAGAGGAGGCAGCGCAGATTCCAGAAAACATCACTGTGTTAAAAGTGGAGTCCGCTCGTCTGGCACTTGCGCTGATGTCCGCTGCATTGTTTGACCATCCGGCAAGAAAGCTTGTCACCATCGGACTGACCGGAACGAAAGGAAAGACGACCACCACTTATATGATCAAGAAAGTACTTGAGATGGCAGGAAAAAAAGTCGGACTGATTGGAACCATCGGTGCAATGGTGGGGGAAGAACATCTTCCGTCCAAAAATACGACACCGGAATCCTACGAATTACACCGCATGTTTGCTGCCATGGTGGAGGCTGGCTGCGAGTATGTCGTGATGGAAGTTTCCTCACAGGGATTGAAATTAGACCGCACTGCGGGAATCCTGTTCGATTATGGTATTTTTACAAATCTGTCACCGGATCATATCGGACCGGCAGAGCATGCCTCATTTGAGGAATATATGGAATGTAAGAGTCTTCTTTTTCGCCAGTGCAGAATCGGTGTTGTCAACGCAGACGACGAACATGTGGACGGTATCTTAAAAGGACATACGTGTGAGGTGAAAACGTTTTCGGCAGAAAGAGAAGCAGATCTTATGGCATCTAATATTGGATTTATCAACGAGGATGGAAAGCTTGGAATGCATTTTAAAGTGAGTGGCTGCATGGACTGTCAGGCGAAAGTTCATATTCCGGGAAGATTTTCAGTATACAATTCCATGGTGACCATGTTAGTGTGTCATCTGGCTGGAATTTCGGACGAGGCAATTTTAGAGGGACTTTCCAAAGTGCAGGTAAAAGGCAGGGTGGAAATGCTTCCGGTATCCAAAGACTATACGCTGATCATTGACTATGCACATAATGAAGTGAGCACAAGAAGCGTTCTCACGACATTGATGGAATATCACCCAAAGCGTCTGATCTGTGTGTACGGCGGCGGCGGCAACCGCTCTAAACTCCGCAGATATGATATGGGTGAGGTGACAGGTGAGATGGCAGATCTCTGTGTGCTGACCTGCGATAACCCAAGGGATGAGGAAATCCGTGATATTAACAATGATATCAAAGTCGGTCTGGCGAGAAGCAACGGCAAATACATCGAGATTGACGACAGGAAAGAAGCGATCGCTTACTGCATGAAAAATGCAAAGCCGGGCGATATGATCGTGCTCCTCGGAAAAGGACACGAAGATTATCAGGAAATCAAAGGTGTGAAATATCATTTTGATGAGAGAGAAGCGGTGGCTGAAATCTTGGATGAGATGAAGGCAGGAAAACGTTAAGTTTTTATCAGACAAATGAAAATAAGAAAACGCCGGGTTTAGAGCGTTGATGAACAAAAAAGAAAAGCCCTGAGGGAATGTATGCAGACATTCTTTCAAGGCTTTTCCAAATTAAGAAGGGGTTATAATTAATAAAACCCATGTCGTGGTATCACCACAACAATTAATATTATGCACCAGATTCGACAAAAATCTAGTGAATTTATTGTGAACAAAAAATGTACGAATCGAGATTGAAATGTGAATGTATGGAAGATTTAACGGAACATCATGTTTTGTGTGAACAGGATATGTTATGATAAAAAGAAAAACACAATTAAAGTTTGAAAATTCATAGGATAGATAACAAGAAACAGAGGATGGAGTTAAATGGGTTTAAATATAGGCAGACTTTTATATGGGATACGAACAAAATATGAAATGAATGTAAAGGATATTTGCAGAGGAATTTGCAGTCCATCGTCATATTGTATGTATGAAAATGGTGAGATCGTACCTGATATTTTACTTGTAAATATGTTTTTGGACAGGATGGGATTTGGAATATTGGGATTGACGGCTTATATTTCTGAAAAAGAAGTAGTTTATTTTAAATGGAAAGAAAGTACCAGAGCGTGTATTCGAAATGAAAACTATAAAAAATTGGGGATGTTACTGGAGCGTATACCGACCGGAAATGTTTCACTAAATAAGAAGATCAGAGAGCAGTATGCATGGTTCATAAAAGGGATTGTGGCTGAGAAAGATACTGCAGATTTAAAGAAAGCAACAGAATGTTATGAGAAGGCATTGGAATGTACCTGTGGTTTTTTGATAAAATCGCAGAAAATAGAGGGAACTTTCAGTGTAAGAGAGATACATATTTATGCTATATATCTGAATTTGTTATGCAAAGTAAATCCAAAGGAAAAAGAAGAAGTTATTTCAAGATTTTATCAGTTAATGCAGTATGTTAATGTTCATTATGTAGAAGAACAGCAGAAAGTAAAGATATATCCGCTTCTTGTCTGTCTTTGGGGCAATCTTGTAATAGAGGGGAAAGATACAGAAGGCTCATTTGAAATATTTGAAAAAAACACTTGAATTATTGCGAAAACAAAAATCGTTGTATTGTTTATTGGAAATTATGCGTCTGCATATTTTGGCTGGTTTGAAAGAAAAGTGGGATATGAGCAAAGAGCAGGAAGATATCAAGATATTACAAAGTTTTTTTGAAGAATTTGGGTGCGGAAGCCGGATTCATATATATGAACTACAGACAGAAGAAATTATGACAGAGTTTGTGGGACATTATCTTACAACAGAAAAAAAAAAATAAACTATACGCAGGAAAAATTAAGTGAAGGCATTTGCAGTGTAGAAAGTTATTCACGGATTGAAAATGGTCGTAAACCGAGCAGGAAAAATTATAAAGCACTGACAGAGAAAATAGGTGTGGAAAATCGATATTATGTGGAACTGCTCAATACGGGGAAGATTGAGGCGTTACTTCTGAGGAGAGAGATTTCACGTATTTTATTTTCAGAGAAAAGCATGGACAAAGTGCAGGAAAGTTTGGAAAAATTAATGGAAATACTTGGAGAAGATGAATGTGCACAGAATAAGCAATATTTAAAATTTATCGAAATATGTATAGAAAAGGAATACAGTCATATGTCTGAGGAAATATGTTGTGAAGAGTATAGAAAAGTCTTAGCATATTCTATGAATGAAAATTTAATAGGTGAAAAAAAGCATATCTATACAAAAGTTGAGATTAACCTAATCAACCATATATCTGTCTGTTTAGCAAAATCTGGGAAAAAAGAACAGGCAATGAGATTGATTAGAGCATTTTTTGGAAGATACGGACCAGATGAAAGAAGATAAGTATCATGAAACAAAATTGGCAAAGCTTAATTATGGAAGGTGGTTATCTGATAGTGGTGAGTACTCGAAAGCAGATAGCATTTTCATGGATGGAGCAAAGCAAATTATGGAAAGAGACAGGGCTGAATTATTGGATCAGTATATTGGAGAAATTGCGTATAATAAATATCTGATGAATGGTTCTGAAAAGAATGAACAGATAAAAAGGTATTCATTATACGCATTGGTACTGAGTAAATTATTTGGAACAGATAGAATTTATAAAAATAGTTTTAATTTCTTTGAGAAAATAAAAGATGAATAAATTTTATATCGTCATTTTCAGTTTCACCATGAAGTGAAGTCGGGGCAACAGGTGAAGTAGAAGCAATAAAGGTGTATTTTCCGAAATTCACGGTGACAAGTAATAATAATAAAATAAATAAAGTTTTGTTTTTTTTCATATGAATTCATTCTCCTTTTCTTTTGAATACACTCATTTTAGGTGCAAGTAGTACAAAGTAACATGACGTTTTATTGAAAAAATATTTTTTCAGTAAAACGTCATGTTATTTTGAGAGTAATATAGATATTATAAATATACAAATATTTAATAAAAGGGAAGGAGGAAAATGGGGTTAATTGATACTGTAGTGACACTACCATTAATATTTAGGAGGATAATGTATGAGTATATTCACAACGACCATATATGGTGAAAAAATGAGAAAAAAACAAATATATGTGACATTATGCCTCATTGCATTGGAGATGCTTGGAATGTGTTTCTTTTTATTTAAAGAAAACAGGATGGGGAATGACAGGTGACAAAGCATGGAATGAATTGTTGGATCTGGATAAAAATGTGACATTGGAACAACTTGAGGCAAAGGGATATATAAATGTAACAGGATGTCTGGATGAGGAAAACGAAACGATTAGTGAATTTATCGATAATGCAGGAAACAGGCGTCCGGCTGTTCTTAGACTTACAAGTAATGAGAATGATGATTTGTGCGCAAAGATACTTTTATATGATAAAGAATATAACCTAATTCAGATGTGGAATATGTATCCAACAAGGCAGCAGGCTGTAGCTCCGGGAAAATGCTTTTCGACGGATGTGGTTACAAGTGATAGGGATGGCATTGTAACTGTTACATTAAAAAATATTCAGAATCCAACAGATCCGGCAGAGGAAATATTGCAGGACGAGGTGCTCTGTAAATGGAAAAAGTAAATAATGACTAAAATGCATCCGCAGAGTCGAGAACCTGAGTTGAAGAAATTCGGGTTCTCTTTTTGATATTCATTTTGTCAGTTAAATCATTAAAAATAGATTGCAGGCATATGATCTGGGATTTTATAATCGGTCTTAAGATGATGAAATAAAGAAAAAAAGATATGTCCGTTATATGTCGTTAGAAGAAAAAAGGCTATGTTTACATACGTTATATGGTATAATAATTACAGCGGAGGTATGCCAGCTTCGTCAGCAGATTCTGTTAGATTAAATTTGAATACAAAGTAGGAGGTGGGGTTATATGAAAAAAAAAGATACAGGCATTGTGCGCATCTTTATTTATGGGAATCTTATTATTCATGGCAGGAGTTCAAACATTTGCAGGACCATCTTATACATCTAAGTTTTCTGATTGGGGAAATTTGCTTAAACAATATGCAAATGATGAAAATGGAAGTGAAATGATATATGCGAGAGGAAAGAATGGAGTTATAACAAATAAGGAAGTAGAACAGGCAATAGCGTTTTATGATACTTTTGGAATGAGTGCGGAAGAAGCAAGGAAACAGGCAATTTTATATGTTGAGGAACGGGAGGCATTATATCAGCAGGCAATTGAAGCTGGATATACCGTGACAGATAAAGAAGTATATGATTATTTAGAGGAATTAAAGCAATTTATCAATCAGTCAGAGAATAAAGAAGATGCAATGGCAATTATACAACAGTTTGATTCGGAAGAAGATTATTGGAATTATGAATTCGAAGTTTATAAAAAAGATTTGCCGATACAGAAGTATATGGCAGCAAAGGAAAAAGAGTTTAAAGAAGTTGCGCCACAGGCAAAAAGCATAAATGAAATAGAAGAAGAATGGCAGGATTATTATGAACAAATAAAAGCACAGGCTGTTGAAAACGAAGAGTTTAAAGTAGTAGATTAAATTGCATATATAGAACAGGGTATGTTATAATCGAGTTTAGAAGAGGAAAAAAAAAGTCTTATCGGAATCAAATCTTTATTTTAACAATATTGTCAGCGGCTAAGGAGGATATATATGGGGAAAAAGAGAATATATGTGGCATTATGTCTCATCGCATTGGCGATGCTTGGAATATGTTTCTTTTATTTAAAGAAAACAGGATGGGGAATGACAGGTGACAAAGCATGGAATGAATTGTTGGATCTGGATAAAAATATAACATTAGAACAACTTGAGGCAAAGGGATATATCAATGTAACGGGATGTCTGGATGAAGAAAACGAAACGATTAGTGAATTTATCGATAATGCAGGAAACAGGCGTCCGGCTGTTCTTAGACTTACAAGCAATGAGAATGATGATTTGTGTGCTAAGATACTGTTATATGATAAGGATTATAATTTTATTCAGATGTGGACGATGTATCCTAACAGACAGCAGGCTGTAGCTCCGGGAAAATGTTTTTCAACGGATGTGGTTTCAAGTGATAAAGATGGAGTTGTAACAGTAACATTAAAAAATATCCAGAATCCAACGGTTCCGACAGAAGAAATACTGCAGGATGAAATGCTTTATAAATGGAAAAAATAAAATTGTCAAAAAATTAACAAAACAGCTTGTTTTTTTCATGTTGTGTGATAGAATAAAAAGCAATTGAATAATGAGAGGAAAAAGCAATTCGAAGAGGAGAAGAGCAAATTATGAAAAAAAGATTACACATTCTTTTCATGGCACTTCTGGCAATGGCTGTACTGGGCGGATGTGGCGCAGATGGCACAGGAGAGTCTTCGGAGGATACTTCCTCTAAGGAGCAGAATGTACAGGAGACAGAAATCAGTGAAGGACCTGTATACGGCGGCTCCGTTGTTGTAGGCATACAGCAGGATATTGACAGTCTTGACCCACATAAAGCAACTGCGGCAGGAACTAAAGAGATTCTGTTTAATGTTTTCGAAGGTTTGGTAAAACCAGACGAGAACGGTAACATGATTTGCGCTGTAGCAAGCGATTACAGCATCTCAGACGATGGATTAGTTTATACTTTTACATTGAGAGATGGTGTGAAGTTTCATAATGGTAATGATGTGACATGCGAGGACGTGAAGTACTCATTAGAAAGAGTGGCAGGTCTTTTAGATGGAACACCATTGGTAGCAACTTTACAGACAATTCAGGCAGTGGATATTTTAGATGACAAGACGGTCCAGGTGACAGTGGATACACCGAATACAGAACTGATCTACAGTTTTGTAACTGCAATTATTCCTGCAGGAAGCGGAGAAGATGCAGAGGCGAATCCGGTTGGAACAGGACCGTTTTCTTTTGTTTCTTACACTCCGCAGGAGGGAATCGTTCTTGCAAAGAATGAGAATTACTGGCAGGAAGGACTTCCTTATCTTGATGAGGTAGATTTTAAAATTGTGGGAAGTGCAGATACTGCATTGTTAGAGCTTCAGGGTGGAAGCATTGATATTTATGCATACCTGACAGATTCTCAGGCGAACGAGTTAAAGGACAGCTTTAATGTGATTTCATCCCCATCCAATGTTGTGCAGGCATTGTTCTTAAACAATGATTATGAACCGCTTTCTGATGTGAAGGTACGTCAGGCGATCTGCTATGCACTGGATAAAGATATGGTGAATGAGTTCGTAGCCGGTGGAAACGGAACACTCATCAGCTCTGCAATGCTTCCTACATTAAAGGATTACTATGAGGACTTAAATGATCTTTATGGTACTTCTGCCAATGTGGAAAAGGCAAAAGAGCTTCTTACAGAGGCAGGATATGCAGATGGATTTGATCTTGCGATCGCAGTTCCGTCTGTTTATGAGTTCCACATGCAGACCGCAGAGGTTGTGGTAGAACAGTTAAAAGCAGTAGGAATCAATGCAACGATTGATGCTGTAGAATGGAATACCTGGTTAGAAGATGTTTATACCAACAGAGAGTATCAGGCAACGATCAGTGGTATCACATGCAGTGACCTCACACCGGGATATCTGCTGAACCGTTTCCAGACAGATTCGAAAAAGAACTTTGTGAACTTCAAGAGCACAGAGTATGATGAACTCTGGAAAGCGACACAGGCAACACAGGATGCAGCAGAGAAGGCAGCAGACTATAAAAAGCTTCAGACAATTCTTGCTGAGGAAGCAGCCAGTGCATTTATCCAGGTTCCGGCGAACACAACAGCATTTAATAAGAACCTTGCAGGATACAAATTCTATCCGATTTATGTACAGGATATGAGTACAGTTTACTTTGTAAAATAAGACGGACACAAAAAATAGTGCCGTTATCATCTGATCAGAAAGGAAAGCAGACACATGAAATTTTTAATAAAAAAAATATGCACTCTCATTATGACATTGTTTCTCGTTTCAGTAGCTGCTTTCCTTGCTTTTCAGGTAATTCCGGGAGATGTGGTACGTTCCATATTAGGAACGGAGGCAACACCGGAGAGAGAGGCACGGCTTCGAGAAGAGCTTGGATTGGATAAACCACCGGTAGAACGGTATATTTCCTGGGCAGATGATGTACTGCACGGGGATTTTGGCGTGAGTTACCGGTATTCCAAGAATATGAATGAAATGATGCCCGTGAAGGAATTGATAGGAGATAAGCTGCCAGTGACACTTTATCTGGCAGTGATTTCATTTGTCATGATCGTACTTGTGTCAATTCCTTTGGGGGTATTGTGGGCAAAATGTGGAAGCAGGTTCTTAGATGCAGTCTTTGGAGTTTTAACGCAGATCACGATGGCGGTTCCATCATTTTTCTTGGAATTTTAGTGACTTACCTGTGTGGCATTGTATTAAAATGGTTTGTACCGGGCGGGTACATAAGTTATCAGGAGAATATGACCGGATTTTTAGCATATTTACTGTTCCCGGCGATTTCGATCGCTTTACCGAAAATAGCGATGACTGCACGCTTTTTGCGTAATTCCATGTTGACGGAGATGAAGCTTGACTATGTGAGGACTGCTTACAGCAAGGGCTGCAGCAAGAATCAGGTCATGTTCGGCCATGTCTTAAAAATGCCATGATGCCGGTCATTACATTTCTCGGCATGATGATCGCAGAAATTTTGGCAGGAAGTATCGTGGTAGAACAGGTGTTTGCACTGCCTGGGATCGGCAGGCTTCTGATCAGTTCGGTCGGAACAAGAGACCTTCCGGTTGTGGAGATTTTGATTTTATATATTACCTTTGTGGTGATTTTTGTTTATTTTATCGTGGATATTCTTTACCGGGTGATCGATCCGAGAATCCGTAAGAGTGAATAAAAGCCGCAGGACAGATGTTTCCTTTTGCAGAGGAGCAGGCGGCATTGTGCAGGGATAGGCTTGTGATACGGAGTGTGAAACCTATGGAAAATAAGAAAAGAAAAAAATGGAACGGATATCTTGCAGCAGGCCTGTTTATGACAGGTCTTGCTGTGTTTTTGGGGATTTTGGGATGCTTCTGGACACCATATAGTATAACTGCCATGTCAGCAGCAGAGAAATTTACAGCGCCTTCCATGCATCATATTTTTGGAACAGACAATTTCGGAAGGGATATTTTTTCAAGAGTGATGCAGGGATTGGGAACAACGCTTGTGATCAGCACATCGGTCGTCCTTTTTTCAACTGTGGCAGGTGTTTTGTTAGGAGCATTTACCGGATATTTCGGAGGCATTTTAGATGAGATCCTCATGCGTATCACGGATGCGGTGAACGGATTCCCAAGTATTCTGCTTACGCTTGTGATCATATCTTTACTTGGAAAAGGCAGGCAGAATGTGATCATCGCACTTGGGATCGTATTTATCCCAAGCTTTGTGCGGATTGTCCGCGGAGAATTTTTACGTCTTCGTGATGCGGATTATATAAAAAGAGCAAGGCTGATGGGAGTAAGCAGGCTTCGTATTCTGTTCGTACATATTTTACCTAATATTTTTTCCGTGCTGCTCGTTTCAGTGATGATCGGTTTTAATAATGCGATCCTTGCGGAGTCTGGTATGAGCTATCTTGGAATCGGAGTACAGGCACCGGATGCCAGTCTTGGCATGATGCTGTCAGATGCACAGGGATATTTGCAGACAGCACCCTGGTATGCACTTTTCCCGGGACTTGCGATCGTATGGGTGGTGCTTGGATTTTCACTGCTGGGCGAAGGTATCCGGAAATGGGACGGGAGCAGGGCAGAGTAGAGGCTGTGTGGTAGAATGAATGACAGACTGGGGATAAGTATATGAAAGTGGAACAGCAAAAAGACAGCAAACAGAAAAAAATTGTTCAGATAGAAGATTTGTCCGTTTCTTTTGATGGCATGGAAGTTGTTAAGCATGTAAATATAGAAGTGAACAGTGGTGAGATCGTAGGAATTGTCGGAGAATCAGGATCCGGAAAATCAATCACCTCACTGACACTCATGGGGCTTCTGTCAAAGCAGGCACAGGTGACATCCGGGAAAATAATCGTGGATGGGGAAGTATTAAGAGAAGCAGACAGACCTTTTGATGAGCGGCTGTACCGCAGATTTCAGGGAAGCCGGATGTCCATGATATTTCAGGAGCCGATGACCTCCTTAAATCCGACAAAAAAAGCCGGTGTCCAGGTGGATGAGATCGTAAGGCTTCATACGGATCTAGAGAAAGAGAAGCGTTACGAAAAAGTACTGGAAACTTTTCAGGCAGTCGGGCTTAAGGATGCGAAGAAGGTTTATGACAGTTATCCGCACCAGCTGTCCGGAGGCATGAGACAGCGGGTGATGATCGCCATGGCGGTGATCCTGCATCCGGATCTGATCATAGCAGATGAGCCTACGACGGCATTGGATGTGACGATCCAGACACAGATCGTGGAATTGTTAAAAGACATCAACAAGAGTGAACAGAATGCAATGCTTTTTATTACACATGACCTGAATCTGGCAAGACGTATCTGCCATAAGGTCGTTGTTATGAAAGACGGAGTTGTGGTGGAAGCAGATGAAACAGAGAAGATTTTCATGCATCCGAAGGAAGCATACACAAGAAATCTGATCGAGGCAGTTCCTTCCAGGTTAAAGCCGAGGGTTTCCGTAAAGAAAGAGAGCAATACAACGGTTCTTACAGTAAAAGATCTGTCTGTATATTATGAAGACAGATCCAATTCTATTTTCAAAAAGAAAGAAAAACAATATGCGGTAGAACATGTCAGTTTTGATGTGTATGAGGGAGAAAGTCTCGGTCTGGTCGGTGAGAGCGGCTGCGGAAAGACGTCGCTTTCAAGGCAATCCTTGGAATGCAGGAGCATATGTCGGGAGAGGTAAGCTGTCATGTCAGCCGCCCACAGATGATTTTTCAGGATCCGTACAGCAGCCTGAATCCATCCAAAACGATCGGGTGGCTATTGATGGAACCGCTCAGGGCAGCCGGTATTCTGGATAAAAAGTGTGCAATGTCTAAGGCTGACCGTAAGGCAGCGGCTTATGACATGCTTGCCCGTGTCGGAATGGATGAGAAGTATTTCCATCGTCTGCCATCCGAATTGTCCGGGGACAGAGACAGAGGATCAGTATCGCACAGGCGCTTATCACAAATCCGGGGTTTATCATTGCAGATGAACCGGTATCTGCACTGGATGTGACCATTCAGGCACAGATCATGGAACTTTTACAGAAGCTGCAGGAAGAAATGAACCTGTCATATTTGTTTATATCCCATGATATCAATGTGGTTTATCATATGTGCGACCGTATCATGGTTATGAAGGATGGAAGAGTGATTGAAATAGGGGAGACAGAAGATATTTTTCATGATCCGAAAGAAGCCTATACTAAGAGTCTGCTCGTATAGCAAAATAAATGTAAGATAGTATAGTCGGGATTTCATATAATAATTGCCGAAACAATGTGAGTATGGTAACATATATAGGCAAAAGAAAAGCTTTGAAAGAGAAATTTTCTATTTTATAAGAAACAGGAGAAATAAAGAGTGGCAATTGATCAGAGTAGAATTCGTAATTTTTGTATTATCGCACATATCGATCACGGTAAATCAACGCTGGCAGATCGTATCATAGAGAGTACCGGAACACTCACAAGCCGTGAGATGCAGGCACAGGTACTTGACAATATGGATTTGGAGAGAGAGCGTGGAATTACGATCAAATCACAGGCAGTCCGTATTATTTATAAGGCAAAAGACGGGGAAGAGTATATTTTTAACCTCATTGACACACCGGGACACGTGGATTTAACTATGAGGTGTCCAGAAGCCTTGCAGCGTGTGACGGAGCTATTTTAGTTGTAGATGCAGCACAGGGCGTGGAGGCACAGACGCTTGCCAATGTGTATCTGGCGTTAGACCATGATCTCGATGTCATGCCGGTCATTAATAAGATCGATCTTCCGAGCGCACAGCCGGATGAAGTGATCCAGGAGATCGAGGATGTGATCGGGATCGAGGCTCATGACGCACCCCGTATCTCTGCCAAGACAGGATTGAATATTGATCAGGTATTAGAACAGGTGGTGGAGAAGATCCCGGCACCGACAGGGGATCCGGCAGCACCGTTGAAGGCACTGATTTTTGACGCATTGTATGATTCTTATAAGGGAGTAATTGTATTCTGCCGTATTAAGGAGGGAACCGTCAAAGTCGGGGATCGGATCAAGATGATGGCAACAGGGGCTATGGATGAAGTGACGGAAGTAGGTTACTTTGGTGCCGGTCAGTTTATTCCATGTGAGGAATTGTCAGCAGGTATGGTTGGCTATATCTGCGCCAGCATTAAGAACGTGAGAGATACCCGTGTGGGTGACACAGTCACGAATGCAGACCGCCCATGTGCAGAGGCACTTCCGGGATACAAAAAGGTCAATCCGATGGTTTACTGTGGTCTTTACCCGGCGGACAGTGCAAAATACCCGGATCTGAGAGATGCACTGGAAAAATTACAGATCAACGATGCCTCTTTGTATTTTGAGCCTGAGACATCCCTTGCTTTGGGCTTTGGATTCCGCTGCGGTTTCCTTGGACTGCTTCATTTAGAGATCATCCAGGAACGTCTGGAGAGGGAATTTAACCTTGATCTTGTGACAACGGCTCCGGGCGTTGTATACAAGGTGCATAAGACAAACGGCGAAGTCATTGACCTGACAAATCCGTCAAACTTGCCGGATCCGTCCGAAATTGATTACATGGAAGAGCCGATTGTTTCCGCGGAAATCATGGTGACAAAAGACTATGTCGGTGCAATCATGACCTTATGTCAGGAGCGGCGCGGTGTCTATATCAGCATGGAATATCTGGAGGAAACGCGTGCACTGATCAAGTATGATCTTCCGTTGAACGAGATCATTTACGATTTCTTTGACGCATTAAAATCACGTTCGAGAGGATATGCGTCTTTTGACTATGAGATGAAAGGATATGAGCCGTCTGAGCTTGTAAAACTCGATATTCTCATCAATAAGGAGCAGGTCGATGCACTTTCCTTTATCGTGTTCAAAGACAGTGCTTACGAGCGTGGAAGAAAAATGTGTGAGCGTCTGAAAGAGGAGATCCCAAGACACTTATTTGAGATCCCAATCCAGGCGGCAGTCGGTGGCAAAGTCATTGCGCGAGAGACGGTAAAAGCAATGCGTAAAGACGTACTTGCCAAGTGTTATGGTGGTGATATCTCTCGTAAGAAGAAACTTCTGGAGAAACAGAAGGAAGGTAAGAAACGTATGCGTCAGGTTGGTAACGTGGAGATTCCACAGGAAGCCTTCATGAGCGTATTAAAGTTAGACGAGGATTAAGATTTTGGAGTTATATATTCATATTCCATTTTGTGTGAAAAAATGTGATTACTGCGATTTCCTTTCTTTTGCGGCAGACGAGCAGACGCAGAAGAGTTACGTGGCGGCACTGCAGAAAGAGCTGGTTTTTTATGGAGCTAAGTATAAGGGACGCCGCATTACGACAATTTTTATCGGAGGGGCACACCTTCCTGGCTGAGAGAAGAGTCTATGCAGGCGGTCATGGAAACTGTATATCAGAATTTTGCTGTGGGTGGGGATGCGGAGATCACGATCGAGTGCAATCCGGGTACAATCACGGAGCATAAATTTGAAGTTTATCGTAAGATAGGGATCAACCGTCTTAGCATCGGACTACAGTCAGCACATAATGACGAGTTGAAAATACTTGGCAGAATACATACTTACGAGCAGTTTCTAAAGACCTATGATATGGCGCGGAAGCATGGATTTACGAATATTAACATTGATCTTATGAGTTCTCTGCCGGGACAGACACCGGATATTTTCTGTGATTCGCTGCATCGTGTATTGCAATTAAAACCGGAGCATATTTCGGCATATTCGCTGATCATAGAAAAAGGTACACCTTTTTATGATCTTTATAAATTTGATGCAGTCAGGCAGGAGGCTGGCATGCAGACGGAATCCCTCCCGACGGAGGAGGAGGAGTACCAGACCACGAAGATGACACAGCACATTTTAAAGGAGGCCGGTTATCACTGGTATGAGGTTTCCAATTTTGCAAAGCCGGGATATGAGTGCAGACACAATATCGGTTACTGGAAACGCGTCGATTATCTCGGTGTGGGACTTGGCGCATCTTCCCTGATCGATAATGTACGGTATTCCAATACGAGGGATCTGTACACGTATCTGTCAGAATGTGAAAATATTCACGATTGCTATATGCAGTATCCGTTAACTGAGGGTGTGACAGGCAGTGCGGTTTATTCTGCTGACGGCACGCACATACTGGTTCCGGCAGTAAACCTGCATGCGGCAGCAGAGCAGACTACAAGGAACGAGCAGATGGAGGAATTTATGTTTTGGGTCTCCGCATGCGGGATGGATTTTACCGGGATGAGTTTACGCAGGTTTTTGGCATTCCGATTGAGGCAGTCTACGGTGATGCATTGAATCATTTACAACAGGAAGAACTGCTCTTAAAACGTGAGGGCAGGATTTATCTGACTGACAAAGGGATGGACTTAAATAATTATGTGGTGGCACAATTTATGCTGTGATCTTGTGTAGATGAATGTTGTATTATCGGAAATTCGGTTTCGAGATTGGATGTTTCGGAAAGCAGTGTCAGTATCTTTTGTCCATGATTCCTTCTTTTGATATGAAAGATGGCTATTTTGTATTGGTGGATGAATCCAACCGGAAACAGGTGCTTTCAGATGTAAAGCAGTTGTACGGAGCATGGGAAGTGAAGTATAACGGTATGATCCACAATGAAGGTTATGAATATGCGTTTGTGACAGAGTCTAATCCGTATAAGGATCAGGAGTTTACCTATCTGTATTACCGGGGTAATGGGAAGCCGTCAGCTTATTTTACCATCCATAAAGAGATGCGGAACGAGGGACAGATTGTTGTCTGCACTCGGTTAGTTTATGCAGGGAAGGAAGGCCTTCAGGGATTTTTAGCACTGGTAAAAACAATGGAAAGCGATCATGTGCAGGTAATCTTTACGATTCCTGCATGCAAGACGATGGAATGTCTGGTAAAGGAATGGTCTATGGGAGCTTTTTCTGAAAATCAGATACCGCTTGGCATGGTGAGAGTGGTGAATGTGGAGCGTGTGTTGAAAAAGGCGGCTTACCGTGGAAACGGACAGGTGATCCTTGGGATAACCAATTCTGTATTACCACAAAATAACGGCAGTTACTGGATTCGTTTTACCAACGGAACACTGACTGCGATTGAGCGTATGCCACAGGATCAGGTGCCGTAGATTACCATGGATATTGCAGATTTTGCACACGGTATTTTCGGGGATTTGCAGAGGGTGAGATATCAGATTACGATTCGGTAGAGATACTGGATCAGAAGGTAATACAGAATGGAACCATCGGGCAGATTTTTTATCCAAAGAAAAACTTTATTATGGAGTACTTTTAAAAAAATATTTCTATATGGAAAAAGGATACCTTTGTGAAAAAAGGTGTTCCTTTTTTTGTGCCCGGATACCGTTATGCTGATAAGGGAGAGGGAGGAAAAAATCATGAAAAAAGGACACTGTGGGAAAATGCTGCTTTTATTCGGGGCAGCGTGTATGCTTATGACGGGGTGTGGAACAAAGGAAAGCAGTAAAATGGATACAAAAGATATGACAACAAGGGATGCAGAGTTTCATACAGAATTATTTGGCGAAAATACCTATATTTTTTCGCCGGAGGATGATCCGGGGCAGGTGGCACAAACATTGGATGCTATTTATGAGAAACAGGAAGCAGATCAGTTTGGGGAGGCGCGTTATGCCATCTATTTTATGCCGGGAGAGTATGACGAGACGATCGAGGCGGATGTTGGGTTTTATACACAGGTGGCAGGGCTTGGAGAACTTCCGACTGACACAAAATTACAGAGCCTGCAATGTACCGCAAGATGGCTTTCGGACGATCCGTCGAATCACAATGCGTGCTGCAATTTCTGGCGCGGAGTGGAAAACATCGAGCTGAAAACGAACACGATGTGGGCAGTCTCGCAGGCAACGTTTATGCGGAGAGTGCAGGTCGATGGTGCATTGTTTCTGCATGATGAATACGGATGGTGCAGTGGCGGATTTCTGGCGGACTCCAACACCGACCTGATGACAGATTCCGGGTCACAGCAGCAATGGCTTTCCAGAAACTGTAACTGGAAAGCGTGGATGGGGGCTAACTGGAATATGGTCTTTGTCGGCACAGAGGAAGGAAAAAATCCAACCGGAACCTGGCCGGTCGTTCCGTACACAGAGGTGGAAAAGACCGAAGCCATGCAGGAAAAACCGTTTTTGATCTATGATGATGAGGAAGGTTATATGGTCTATGTGCCAAAAGAGCGGGAAAATGCTATCGGTGTTTCATGGGAAAATGGCAGCGAGGGAGAAAAAAATTCCGATTGACCAGTTTTATGTTGCAAAGCCGGAGAAAGATACGGCAGAGACGATGAATCAGGCATTGGAAGAAGGAAAAAATCTGCTTCTGACACCTGGAATTTATGACCTTGAGGAACCGATTGCTGTAAATCGTCCGGATACAATCGTGCTTGGCATGGGACTGGCAACCCTGCGTGCAGCAAAAGGAAACGTCTGCCTGGAAACAGGGAATGTGCAGGGACTGATCCTTGCAGGATTACTTTTTGATGCCGGGGAAACAAAATCGGACAATCTTCTTGTCATCGGTAACGAGGGTCAGAAATCAGAGGATAATGGAAAAAATATTTATTTAAGCGATCTGTTTTTCCGTGTCGGAGGAACAGATACAGACACACCGGTAAGCGTAAAGTGCTGCGCTACGATCAACAGCAACCATGTGGTCGGGGATAACTTCTGGGTATGGCGTGCAGACCACGGAGACAATGTTGCGTGGGAGAAAAACGAGGCAGAAAATGGAATCATCATCAACGGGGATGATGTCACGATGTATGCGCTGATGGTAGAACATTTTGAACAGTATCAGACGGTATGGAATGGAGATCACGGAAAAGTGTATATGTATCAGAGCGAGATCCCATATGATGTTCCAACCCAGGAGGTCTGGATGAGCCATGAGGGACAGAAGAATGGATACGCTTCTTTTTATGTGGATGATGCTGTGGATACGTTTGAGGCATGGGGGCTTGGCGTTTACCTGTATAACCGTGATGCGTCTGTGGAACTTGACACCGCCATGGAGGTGCCGGATAAGAATGGAGTGAAAGTACACAATATCTGTACCGTGATGCTGACCGGATATCCGGGCATGAACCATATTATCAATGAATCGGGAGATTCGGTGACTTTTGCAGGAGAACGAAAAGTGATCTGTGAATATGAGAACGGTCTGATCCGGTAAGATATAAAAAAAGGACACCTTTTTGAAAAAGAGTGTCCTTTTTTGTGTCTTGTTTTTTCTTAGAATAAAAATATCAAAATAGGAAGGGTAGAATCAGGATGAAAGGATATCAATTTGAAGATACACAGGGAACATTCCATTTGAAAAAAGCGGAAAATATCAGCTATCTTTATTTTCCAATTGCAGGGGAAGCAGGATTAAAAAGTTCCTTCACACCGAATCTCGGCGGTGATGCGAAGATAGATCAGAATACATTTTACTGGAGCCGGTAAGTGCGGAAAATCTTGTCAATAACCGAAACAGCAGAAACTTCTGGTGCAATGTGAAGGAATCGGAAGCTGGTCTTTGACTGGTCATTCAGCAGAAGAGTTAAGTAAGAAATTTACGGAAATGCAGGATGACAGTGACGTGACAGCCGGATTTATGTGGCAGAAGACGACAAGGGAATCCAAAAGTATCAGCTTCGCGGAGAAATACTTTCTTTTATTCCAGTAGAGAAAAACGTTGAGGTCATGCTGGTGACGATCACAAACACAGGACGCATGGCACAGACAGTTACACCAACGGCGGCGATACCATTATATGGAAGAAGCGCGGACAATATCCGTGACCACAGACATGTAACATCTTTATTACATAGAATCGAAACTACAGACACAGGCGTTCTGGTGACACCGACATTGTCTTTCGATGAGAGAGGACATCAGGTCAACCATATGACTTATTACTGCGTGGGCTGGAGTGGCAATGGAGAAAAGCCGGTGGATTTTTATCCGACAGCAGAGGATTTTGTCGGAGAGGGCGGTAACTTTGAGAGACCATATGCCATTGTAAAAAATGCAGAGGGGGTCAAGGCAGGAACAAAGATAGAAGGATTAGAGGCAGTTGGTGGTCTTCATTTTTCAGAGATTACATTAGAGCCGGAAGAGGAATGCAGTTATCTGATCTTTACCGGAATTACAGAAGATATTCAGGAGATCAGGAATCTTTCCAAAACTTATACGACCAGAGAGAAAGTACTGGAAGAACTGGAAAAAACAAAAGCATACTGGCAGGAAAAAGTAAATGTTGCTTATCATACCGGAGATTCAGATTTCAACCAGTTTATGCACTGGGTAAGCTTTCAGCCAATTCTGCGTCGTATTTATGGCTGTTCCTTCCTTCCGCATCATGATTACGGAAAGGGAGGAAGAGGCTGGCGTGATCTCTGGCAGGATTGTCTGGCACTTTTAATTATGAATCCGGATGGAGTAAGACAGATGCTGCTTGATAACTTTGCCGGTGTCCGTATAGATGGAAGTAATGCAACGATCATCGGAAGTAAACAGGGAGAGTTTGTTGCAGACCGGAATAATATCACAAGAGTGTGGATGGATCATGGTGTATGGCCAATGATCACAACAAAGTTTTATATTGACCAGACCGGAGATCTTGAACTGTTAGAAAAAGAGGCAGCTTATTTTAAAGACAAACAGATTGCAAGAGGAACCAGGACAGATACACTGTGGGATGAATCCTATGGCTGCTGGCAGAAGACCAAGCGCGGCGTGCGGGAAGAGGGTACGATTTTAGAGCATCTGCTGTTACAGAATCTTACCGCTTTTTATGAAGTTGGAGAACACAATAACATAAGACTGCGCGGCGCAGACTGGAATGATGCGCTGGATATGGCTTCTGAGAAGGGCGAGAGCGTGGCATTTTCCAATGCTTATGCAGGCAACCTTGCCGATATTGCAGAATTGCTGGAGGCATACCAGAAGAAAACTGGAAAAGAAACGGTTTCCCTTCTGGCAGAGATCGTGATTCTTTTAGAAGATAATCCGGCATTATACGATTCTGTTGAGAAGAAGCTGCATGTATTAGAGGAATATTTACATACGTGTGAGCATGATACGAGTGGAGAAAAAGTAGAGATCTCCATTGAAAAACTGACTGAAAACCTGCGTCACAAATCGGAGTGGTTAATGGAGCATATCCGGAAAAATGAGTGGGTAAAGGATTCGGAAGAAAACGGCTGGTTTAACGGTTACTATGATAATCATGGACGTCAGGTAGAAGGAGATACAAAAACCGGTGTCCGCATGATGTTAACCGGCCAGGTATTTTCCATCATGGCTGGCACTGCAACAGAAGAGCAAATCCGGCAGATCACGAAGAGTGCAGACCGTTATCTCTATGATGAAAAAGTGGGTGGCTACCGTCTGAACACAGATTTCGGGGAAGTCAAGACAGATCTTGGAAGAATGTTTGGATTTTCCTACGGAGATAAAGAAAACGGAGCAGTCTTTTCCCATATGGCAGTGATGTATGCCAATGCGCTTTACAAACGTGGATTTGCAAAGGAAGGTTGTAAGTCCTTGCATGCATTGTACAGACAGTCGGCAAACTTCGAAGTGAGCCACATCTATCCTGGAATTCCGGAATACTTCAATGGCAGAGGACGCGGTATGTACCATTATCTGACGGGCGCTGCGAGCTGGTATATGCTGACGGTGATCACAGAGATGTTCGGAGTAAGAGGTCAGATCGGTGATATGATCTTAGACCCAAAACTTTTAAAAGAGCAGTTTGATGAAGAGAAAAAGGCATCCCTTACACTGAAGTTTGCAGACAAAAACTGGAAGATCACTTATTTGAACTGTGAAGACAAGGATTATGGAGAATATCAGATTGCAGATGTAACGGTGGACGGAGAGAAGATAAATTTTGTGCCAAAACAGCATGATGCAATTCTTCCTAAGAATATGATCGAGAAACTTTCTGGCAATGAGACACATCTGATCGAAGTGGTTCTTGCCTAGGAAAATATTACATTATAAACAATTGCGAAAAAATGGATTGGAGAAGAATATGGCAGAGAAAAAATTTTTAATTGAAAACTATGGAAAAAGAGCACGTTTGCAAGCTTTCTTCCAGGCATTTCCGGAGAGAAGGGAATTCCTATCTGGTGCTATTATGTAAACCGTGGACAGTGCGTGGTCAGTTTCGGAGTCGACAATAAAGATCATTCGATCATGGAATTTTATCCGGCACATCAGGCGTACCAGAATGTGAAAACGACAGGATTCCGTACTTTTGTAAAAAAAAGATGGAAAAGTGACGGAGCTTTTGCAGATGAAAACCGGACACACCGCATGGAAATTGCCAGGAACGGATTAAAAATTGAAGAGGAAAATGACGTACTTGGCGTGAATGCAAAGGTGGACTATTTCACACTTCCGGGAGAAAAAATCGGTGCGCTGGTGCGCAGGGTGGAACTGACCAATACCACCGGGGAATATGCCAAAATAGAAGTATTAGACGGCATGCCGGCACTGATCCCATATGGGGTTGGAATTGACAGTATGAAAAATATGTGCCAGACATCCAAAGCGTGGATGCAGGTCGAGGATGTGAAAGAGGGACGGTCCGTATTTCAGGGTACGTGCCAGCATGGCAGATACCGCCGCAGTCACAAAGATGGAGGGCGGCAATTTTTCCATCGGATGCCTTTCTGATGGCACGAGATTACAGCCGGTCGTTGATCCGACGGTTGTATTCTCCTATGATACTTCCTTACAGAAGCCGATTGGATTTGAAGGGACTGCAGTAAAAGAACTGTTGGTAAAAGAGCAGATTACCATGAACCAGCTGCCATGCAGTTTTTATGGAACAGAGGCAGAACTTGCTGCGGATGAGAGCATTTGCTTCTATGAGATCATCGGACAGGTGGAGAACAAAGACTTATTAAAAGCATATGCAGCAAAAAAACTGGACGCGGCTTATTTTCATGCAAAAGCAAAAGAGGCAGAGGAACTGGTAGAACATCTTTGCAGCGGAATTGCGACAGAGACTGCGTCGAAAGATTTTGATGCTTACTGTCAGTATACTTATATGGATAACGTCCTAAGAGGCGGATATCCGATCCGGCTTGGCAGTCATAAGATTTTTTACGTGTATTCCAGAAAGCATGGCGATCTGGAAAGAGATTACAACTATTTTTCCATGCTGCCGGAGTTCTATTCACAGGAAATGGAAATTTCCGCGATGTCAACCAGAACCGCAGATGTGACACTTTCTTTGCACCATTTGTGGGAAGGGAGAATATCAAAACATTTTACAGCCTGATCCAGCTAGATGGTTATAACCCACTGGGCGTGGAAAAACTGACTTATCAGGTTGCAGAAGAAAAAGCAGGCAGTCTGCTGGCTCTTCACGAAAATTTATTTACAACCGAGCAGGAAAAACAGGAGTTTTGTGAATATATCAAAAACCATTCACACCGGGTTCCTTATATCGGAAAATCGAAGAGAATTTTGGCGAAAAAGAGACCGAAAATCTGTTTTTCCAGGTGCTCGATCAGGCGGATGGACTTGTGAACGGCAATTTCCTGGAAGGCTACTGGAGCGACCACTGGACTTACAATCTGGATCTTGTGGAAGATTATCTGGAAGTATTCCCGGAAAAAGAGAAGGAATTACTGTATGAGAGAGTTTATACGACGTTCCTTTCACGGGTAAATATCAATCCGAGATACAGTCGCTATGAAGAGACGGAAAATGCCTGAGACAATATTATGCATTGAATGAAAAGAGCCGTAGAAATACGGAAGAAAAACTGGTGCGTGAAGCAAATCAGTCCGGAAAAGTTTTAAAGATGACGCTGCTGGAAAAATTAGTGTTACTCTGCACCACAAAATTTGCAGCGCTGGACGCTTACGGTATGGGTGTGGAGATGGAAGGTGGAAAACCTGGCTGGTATGACGCGTTAAATGGTATGCCGGGCATGTTTGGTTCTTCGATGGCAGAGACCTACGAGCTTGCCAGAATGTTAGAATACACGATCGGGGCATTAAAACGATATCCGGGAGAACTGGAACTGATTGAAGAATTTTCTGATTTCTTACAGCAGCTTGATCTGATCAATGCAAGTGAGAAAGATGCGATCGGTTTCTGCAAAAAGCAGAGCTATGCAGCTAAGGAAGAGATTCAGAAAGAGGGTGAGATCCTTTCCTTCTGGAATCAGATCAACGATGCAAAAGAGGCTTACCGAGAGAAAGTATTCTCCGGAATATCCGGTGTGAAGAATCTTGTTTCCACAGAGAAAGTTGTAAAAATTTTAAACGATTTTCTGGAAACAGTAACCTGCGGAATTGAAAAAGCATGCATATTGGGAAATGGTATCTGCCCGACCTATTTTACTTATGAAGTTTTAGAGTATGAGAAAGTAAAAGACGGCTACAAGCCATTAAAATTTATGGTTCGTGAAGTTCCATATTTCCTGGAAGGACCGGTTCGTTATCTGAAATTAAAGACCGGAAAAGAGAAAAAGGCAAAATTATATGAGCAGGTGAGACACAGTGATCTCTATGATGAAAAACTTTCCATGTATAAGGTCAATGCTTCTTTGCAGAATGCATCCTTTGAACTTGGAAGAGCGAGAGCCTTCACACCTGGCTGGCTGGAGAATGAGTCCATCTGGCTTCATATGGAATATAAGTATCTGTTGGAACTCATCCGAAATGGCATGTATGAAGCATTTTTTGAGGATTTCCACAAAGCTGCGATCCCATTTTTGGATAAGGAAGTATATGGAAGAAGTATTTATGAGAATTCATCCTTTATCGCAAGCAGTAAAAATCCAAACAAAGCATATCACGGCAAAGGTTTTGTGGCACGCTTAAGTGGATCGACCATCGAGTTTATCAGTATGTGGAAACAGATGATGTTCGGCAGTCATATTTTATCCATGAAAATGGAGAGCTGCATTTCACGCCACAGCCTGCGGTACCGGCATATCTGATTCCGGAAAATGGAAAAGTATCTGCCATGCTGTTTGGAAAGACAAAGGTAACGTATCAGTTTGCAGATGTCACCGACTACATTCCGGGACATTATGAGATTGCTTCCATGAAGTTTATCTATCAGAATGGAAGCGTTGCCAATGTGGGCAGCGGCGTTGCAGGAGAAAAAATAGCAGTGGATGTCCGTGAGGGGCTTGTGACATCCATTGAGATTGATGTTCGATAAGAACGACACACATAGTACAATATCGCATGAAAATTATCACAACGGACTACGAAAACAAAAAGTTCTGGGAAGAAACAGAAAAAGAATCCGCGCTGATGGGAGAAAGGACACCTAAAAAAAGACACCATTTTAAAATTTAAAGCATTTTTTACAAGAGGGGATTGAACTTATAATTCAATTATCAACAAACAACAAAGTGTTGTGTAACAGCAGAAAGCAAATTCACTTTTCTGCAGAACAATAAGGAGGCAAAATCCTCTCCTCACCAATGGGTTCGGATTTTGCTTCGTAAAACAAGGAGGATTATATATGAATTGGAAAAAAGTAGTATCAGTATTGCTCGTAAGTGCAATGACATTATCCATGGCAGCATGTGGCGACACAGCAAGCACAAGCGATAATGCAGCAGCAGGAACAGAGACAAAGGGAAGCACAGCAAATGCATCCAGCGATGAAAAGTTAGTTGTATGGACATTATCAAACGACTTGATCGACTTTGGTAAGAGATTCCAGGAACAGACTGGTGTAGAGGTTGATACAGTGGTTATCGAGCCAGCTGATTACCCAACAAAAGTTCAGACAGCATTACTTGCAGGAGAAAAAGAACCGGATATCATCGTTGGTGAGCCAAAGATGTTAGAGGATTTCTTTGATGCAGGTTTCTTCGAGGATTTAAACCAGGCACCATACAATGCACAGGATTATGCAGATCAGATCGTTGATTATGTATGGCAGGTTGGACAGGATGACGATGGTATCCAGAGAGCAATCTCTTACCAGATCACACCAGCAGGTATCTACTACAGAAGAGATATCGCAAAAGAAGTATTCGGAACAGATGATCCGGACGAAGTTGGAAAATTATTCAAAGATTATCCTACTATCTTAGAGACAGCTCAGACATTAAAAGATGCTGGATACAGAATCTTCTCTTCTGATGCAGAGATGAACGTATTCTCCGGTGATAGTGCATGGGTAGTAGATGGAACATTAAATGTTGACCAGTCCAGAATTGATTACATGGATCTTTGCGTTGACTTATATCAGAATGACTTAACAGCATATGCAAACCAGTGGTCAACACCTTGGTATCAGGCTATGGCTGGCGAGGTACCTATCTTAACAGCAGATATCCAGTCTAATGCAGATGATTCCGTTAACGTTTGGGATGCAGATCAGTTCGCAGAGGCAACAAAAGGACTTGATACAACAACTGTATTCGCATTTGGTCTTCCTTCCTGGGGTGTACTTACTATGAGAGATAACGTAGGCGAGACATCTGGATTATGGGGCGTTTGCTCTGGACCAGCAGCAGGATTTGACGGTGGTACATATATCGGTATTTCTTCTCAGTCTGAAAGAAAAGACACAGCTTGGGAATTCGTAAAATTCTGTACATTAAATGAAGATACAGCTAACTGGTGGATTGAATACTCACAGGGTGATACAGTTTCTTTGAAATCAGCTCTTGATAAACACAAAGATGATGAGAACCAGATTTACGGTGGTGAGAAATTATACCAGTTCTGGTTAGATCAGGCACAGTACATTGATACTTCTAAAGTAACAAGATACGACAAAGGTATCGGCGATGCTTGGGGAAATGCAGTCTCTTCTGTTAAAACTGGTGAGAAGACAAAGGATGAGGCAATCTCTGACTTCTACGATACAATTGAAGCAACATATCCTGAAATCACAGTAAACAGATAAAAATATCTCCAAAATCATTTTTCTTACAGTCTGCACAGTGAATGTGCAGACTGTAAGAAAAGACAAAAGAGTACAGGAAAAGAATGGCTATCCTCTGAGATAGTTATGAAGAAGGAGAATGGCAGAATATGGGAAAGAATAAAAATGGTTTGAAAAAATATGATAACGTGGGATACTTCTTCGTTTTACCATTTGTTATTGTATTTTGTATTTTTAGTGTTTATCCGGTATTAAGAACCTTATATTTCAGTTTTACAAATGCCAAGATTGCAGGAGTCGGTGTGACATCCTGGGTCTGGTTTGACAACTACAAGCGTGTATTCACAGACAAATTTTTCTGGAGAGCGCTTTGGAACACGGTAAGGATCTGGGGTGTGAATATCGTATTACAGCTCGGACTTGCATTTTTACTTACCATTGTATTTAGTGATATCAAATACAAAATCAAAGGACTTGGAATTTTCCGTATTATTTATTACTTACCGAACTTAATTGCAGCAACATCTGTTGCATTCTTATTTCAGACATTACTGGATTGGCGTTATGGAACGTTCAACCAGATTATTGCAAGCATCTATCGGTTATTTGGTGCAAATTACACTCCGGTCGACTGGCTTGGATCATCTGCAACAGCAGGTGTGACCATCGCAGTGATCAGTTCCTGGATGTGGTTTGGTAACTCCTTCATTATGTTAATGGCTGGTGTGCAGGGAATCTCAAAAGATTATTTCGAGGCAGCAGCAATTGACGGAGCCGGAAGATGGACCGTATTTGGAAAAATCACATTACCATTATTAAGACCGATGTTACTTTATGTAGCAATCACATCACTGATTGGTGGATTACAGATGTTCGATCTGCCGTATCTGATGTCAAATCCGGCAGGGGCATCTTATAACTCCGTATACACCGTGGTAATGTATCTCTATAAATTTGGATTTACAACAGGAACAACACAGACTGGTTATGCATCCGCAATCGCCTATGTATTATTCCTTATCATTTTAGCTGTTTCCATTATACAGTTAAAAGTGTTTAACCAGGATGAAGAGAAAGCAGCAGCACGCCGTGCAAAAAACGGGCTTCATCTAAGACGAAATAAGGAGGATTACTATGAACGGCATTGGATATAAAATCAAAAAAACAATTTTATATATCTTACTAATCCTGCTTAGTGTAGTGTGTATGTTTCCATTTTTATTAATGATTGTCAACGCAACACGAAGCGGATCTGAGATTATGAAATCATTTACTCTGATTCCGAGTGTTTATTTAAAAGAAAACTGGGCTACTGTATTTAAATACTTCAACCTGTTTTTAGGTATGTGGAACAGTTTGAAAGTAGCAGTTCCATCTACATTACTCTGTGCATACTTTTCCGCTATGACAGCTTATGCACTGGCAATGTACAAATTCAAGGGAAATAAAGTATTATTCATGACGATTTTAATTTTCATGATGATACCTGGACAGCTTGGTCTGATCGGTTTTTATAACTTATGTACCAAACTTCATCTGGTAAACTCTTATATCCCATTGATTATTCCGGCAATTGCTTCACCGGGAACCGTATTTTTCTTAAGACAGTATGTACTTTCCGTTATGCCACCTTCACTGATCGAGGCAGCCAGAATTGATTGAGCAAGCGAGTTATATACATTCCACAGAATCGCAATCCCAATCATGTCACCTGGGTTTGCAACCATGAGTATCATGGGATTCATCGGTGGATGGAATGCTTACCTGTTACCTATGATTATCTTAAATAAAAATGAGAAATTTACATTACCGGTTATGATGGCAACTTTAAGGGCATCAACAGATATTACTGCAAACCAGGGCGCAATTTATCTCGCCGTTGCAATTTCTGTTATTCCGATTTTACTCGTATTTGCATTCTTCTCTAAATACATCATCAGCAGTATTTCTGCAGGTGCTGTAAAAGAATAATGACAGTACATAAAATAGTTTCCTTACCATATTCTTCTCTAAATAGATAAAAACAGAAACGCTACTCAAAAAATTGGGGTAGCGCTTTTGTGTGTTTAAAAAGAAAGTAAAAAGAACTCGGAAAATGTCATGAAAACAGGAAATTTGCTCTGTCGGGGTTTGCGGGAAACGAAAGAAAATGGTATGATAAAGATACTTGGAAACAGAAATAAAGGGGAAGTTTTATGGTTACATACAGAATCAGAAAAATGATCGCATGGGGCATGGCAGTGACCATGACAGCCGGGATGACAAATGTTTTGACGGGCTGCGGAGCGGAAAGAGAAGGACAGGCTGTGGAGACATCTCAGGTGGAGGACACCTCACAGGGTGATGAGGATACACCGGCATGGAAAAAATATGCCGGAGAACCTGTTACGTTAGACTGGTATGTCAATTATTCCTGGTTTGCAATACCGTGGGGAGAGAATGCAGTCTCTCAAAAGATTACAGAGGAGACAGGAGTAAATATTAATTTTATTACACCAATCGGGAATGAAACAGAAAAATTAAATGCACTGATCGCATCGGATTCTCTGCCTGATCTGATCACATTAGGGTATTGGGAGCCACAGGTGAACCAGATGATCGAAGAGAACATGGTCTATGCATTAAATGAACTTGCAGATGATTATGATGCCTATTTCTGGCAGGTCACAGATGCAGATGTGGTGAACTGGTATACAATGGATGATGGCAATATTTATGGATATCCGTGTTCCACGGTTACACCAAAACAGGTGAAAGAGCATGATGACATCATATCCAATCAGACGTTTCTGGTACGTAAAGATATTTATGAGGCAATTGGAAGTCCGGATATGACAACACCGGAAGGATTTAAAGCAGCAGTGGAGAAAGCGGCAGAGATGTTTCCTGAGGTGAATGGGGAAAAATTGATCCCGGTGGGATCCCATGTATTTGATAATCAGGGAAATGTTTCCTTTGACAAATATCTGATGAATTTTCTTGCGGTTCCGTGGGAAAAGGATGGGAAATATTATGACAGATATACAGACCCAGAGTATGTTATATGGTTAAAAATGTTCCGTGAACTGGGGAGGAAGGGCTGCTTGCCAATGATATCTTTGTGGATACACGGATACAGATGGAAGAAAAACTGGCAAAAGGTCGGTATTTTTGTATGCTCTATCAGTACAGTGATACGATCTCACAGCAAAAAGCATTGTATGAGAATGATCCGGACAGCATTTACATGGCGGTTGAGGGACCGAGAAATTCCAATGGGGATGATCCGACACTGCCGACTAACAATATGAATGGATGGACATTGACGCTGATCTCAAAAAATTGTAAATATCCGGAACGCGCCATAGCGTTTATGGACTATATGATGAGTGAGCATGGACAGATGTTGATCTATCTCGGTGTGGAAGGGGTTACTTACGATATCGTGGATGGTAAGCCGGTATTAAAAGAGGACGTCAGCAAAATTTTAAATTCCGACCGGGAGACTTACGACAGGTTATACGGCGCAGATGATGCTTATTGGATGCTGCAGAATAATGTCATGCAACTTCAGTGGGAGCAGAAGGCAGGTCCTGCTACTGAACAGTTACTCGTGTGGGCATGCAAATATACAGTCTACAATGGACAGTATGATGTGAGTTTGTCGACAAGTCCTGAAATTGCAGCTATGGATGAAAAATGTACCAAACTCTGGAGTGAGACACTGCCAAAGCTTCTTCTCGCATCAAATGAAGCACAGTTTGATGAAATATTTGAAGAATTTGTGGGGAAAAAGGAATGCCATGGGCTATCAGGAAGTTTTGAAACAGAAAACAGTATTAATGAATGCAGCAAAGGAAAAAATGGGAATTAGCGAATGAAAAAATAAGAGAGCTGTTTCGAAATACAAAGCTAAATATCAAATTTACCAGTATTATCATTCTGTTTATGGTGATCCCAATCGGGGTGTTTGCAGGGGTTTTGTTCTATGTTATGGAGCAGAATGCGGTGCAGGAGAACATGGATTACATGGAATATACGATGCAGCGGAATGAGGATGGAATCAAGACAAAGATTGATTCTATCAATATGTCCACACAGTTTTTCTTAAGTGATGATTCCCTGCTTCAAATGTTGAATGCATCTGCGATTGGGGGAGAAATCTCTACGGCCGACTGGCTGGATTTTAAAAATAACGAAGTGTCGGCGTTGGAACGGTTAGTTAACAATAACCCATTGCTGTATGGTGTCCGTGTCTATGCGGTGAATGACAGTGTGCAGGAGATGATGCCCATTTTATACAATGCATCCCGTATGAAAAAACAGGAGTGGTCCAAGCAGGATAAATATGTCGGCTGGAATTTTGATTACACAGATAATATTTTCAATTCCTATACGATGAACCAGAACCGGAAGATTATTTCACTTGTCACACCGATCATTGACAGTGACAATGGAAAAGTTGGTGTGATCGAGTCTGCCATGACGATGGAGAGTATGTTTCCAAGCCTGTACGAGGGAATTGAGGATGAGTGGAGTTTCTTTTATTCGGATGAGGGAGTAACCTATTTTGGACAGAAAGAGCAGACAGAATCTTCAGCGCTGCTTGACGATATTTTAAAACAGCGTCCCACAGAGGACAAGATACAGACCATTTATAAAAAATTGGATGGAAAAAATCTTGTAATCTCTTATATGCAGGTGCGCGAACTCTCCGGTACACTGATCTGTGTGAAGGATATCACAAAAAATGTTCATAATGTATATTTTATGCGTGATGTGTTTGTGGCTGTCATGCTGGCATTTATCATATTGCTGGCGTTCTTTATCAACCGTATTGTGCAGCATCTGTTAAAGCAGTTTTATGAGATCTTAAAGTCCATTCGAAAAGTACAGAAGGGTGATCTTGATGTCGTGATCGAAAACTGTGGCAAAGATGAGATGGGCGAACTCGGAACGCAGATCAATAAGATGTTGGAACGTATCAAGGAGCTGATGGAAGATAATTTAAACCGTGAGATGTTAGCAAAAAATTCTGAGATCCGGGCTTTGCAGAATCAGATCAATGCACATTTTATTTATAATGTGTTAGAATCGATTAAGATGATGGCAGAGATTGATGAAGAATACGCCATTTCTGATGCGGTGACCGCATTGGGGAAACTGCTGCGTTACAGTATGAAGTGGGTATTAGGAAATGTGCTTGTGGAGCAGGAGTTAGAGTACATTAAAAACTACATGGCTCTGATCAATCTGCGGTTTGATTATGAGATTTATCTGTCGTTAAACCTGCCGGAACTGGTATTAAAACAGGAGATTCCGAAGATGTCCCTGCAGCCGATCGTCGAGAATGCCATTTATCATGGAATCGAACAGATGGCAGAGGACACAAATATCTATATCAAGGGCATTTTAGACGGAGATGACTGTGTGATCGAGATCACAGATGCCGGAAAAGGTATGTCAGAAGAAGAAGTGGAGAAGCTTCGGTTAAAGATTGCAGGAAAAATTGATTCCAACGGAGGCTCCGGCAATGGAATTGGTCTGAAAAATGTACAGGACCGTATCCATATTGCATTTGGAGATCAGTATGGAATCGAGATCGCATCCAAATTGGGGTGTTATACAAAAATTATGGTCCGGATTCCAATCACGCATAGACAGTCAGAGGAAAATGACCCGGAGCATAAGTGAAAAATAAAGGCACAGGGGACTGTGACAGAAGAGAGATACAGGATTAGAAGAGGGAAAGGAAGATAATGAAAACAGTTTTGATCGTTGAAGATGAGAAAATGATCCGTCAGGGAATCAAAACAATGATTATGCGAAGTGGTGTGCCAATCGAGACCATTATGGAGTGCAACAATGGAGAGACTGCGCTTGAAATTCTGAAAGAGCAGGAGATTGATGTGATGTTTACGGACATCCGTATGCCGAAGATGGATGGCATCGAACTGGTACAGAAAATGCAGAGCCTCGAACATATTCCACTTACCGTGGCAATCAGTGGTTATGATGATTTTGCCTATGCGGTGGAAATGTTAAGAAACGGGGTGCGGGAGTATATTTTAAAACCGATTGAGCGTGAAAAAATCACCGAAATCTTAAAAAAACTCAATGCAGAGATTGAGAGCCGGAAAGAGAAAGAGGAGAACAATCAGAAAATTGGTTATCAGCAGATGCGGCACCTGATGCTTTCCGATGAGATTTCCGGGGAGGAACAGCGCACAATCGAAAGTCAGTATGCAGATCATTTTTATACCGGAAATTATTATGTGTGCTGCCAGAATCAGGTCAAGAGAGGAGAACTGTCCGACGATAATTATATTTTCATGAAAAATATGAATGACAATGATATTTTTATTGTTCCGGCAGAGAACCTTTCCCTCTTATTGAAAAACGAATTGCAGGATGGTTACATTGGAATCAGTGCGGCGCATTGTGGCTTAGAGAGCATCCGTCAGGCATATGCGGAGTCTGTCATGATGCGAAAGAAAGCATTTGTCCGCAATAAAGTGGAAGCGCAGTACGGTGTATTTCAGGAAAAGATACCGGAAGGTCTTATCACGGAGGCCGCTAAGTTGACAGAGGAGGCAGCCAGAATCCAACGCGTCCAGTTGATCGGAACAGATCATACAGACGATCTGGAAAAGAGTTTTCATCAGTTCTTTTATGAAGTGAAAAATGGAAGAATTGATGAGGCTGTTTTTGAGAGCTGTATGAAAGATTTCTTTACGGAGGTAGAGAAAACCTATCAGAATGCTTTAGAGACAGAGGGAGAACTTTTATTGGAATGCAAAGAAATCTGGAGTGAAAATTGTATCGATTCCTACGAGGACAAGGTAATGGAATTTGTGTTGCAGCTTCATGAGAAGATCAATAGCAGCTATGACCAGAACAAGAATGTACAGAAAATCAAAATGGCTGTGGATTATATAGAAGAAAATTATGCAAGGGATCTGAATATGGCGGTTGTCTCCAATTATATTTCCATGAATTACTCCCTGTTTTCCTACTCATTCAAGCAGTATACCGGAAGCAATTTTGTGAATTATCTCAAGGAAATCCGCATGAGAGAGGCAAAAAAACTCCTGACCGAAACCGATATGAAGATTATCGAGATCAGTCAGGCAGTCGGGTATGACAATGAAAAGCATTTTATGAAAATTTTTAAAGCAACCTGTGGAGTATCTCCGACAGAATACCGTCACAATGCTTATTTATCCAAATCCTGATGAAAAATCTGTTTTTGCTGGTACATATGTTCATCTGCCTTGGAAAATAAAGCTTTGACATCTTCTTTGGAAAGGGATGCACCCGGTGTGGACTGGGCATAGCCGCCGCTGGCAGAGATCTTATATTCCTTGTGGCTTATTTTATTATAATTATCTAAGTACTTATAGACGCGGGTGAGGAGTTCATCGGCATCTTCTTTTGTGTAATCCATTGTCAGCAGATAAAATTCATCGCTACTGAATCTTGCGCAGATATCGGTGGAACGGGTGACACTGGATAGGGCATGTCCGATGACCTGAATCGCAAAATCCCCCTCATTATGACCATAGTGGTCATTGATATATTTCAGGCGGTTTAAATCAAACAGAAAACAGGTCACAGTACTTTGGTTTTCTGCAGCTTCCTGAAGTAACAGCGTTTCACGGTGCAGATAGCCGTGTTTGTTATAAAGTCCGGTCAGCGCATCCTTGGTGTAAATGTCCTCCAAGTGAGAGACGAGGATGGAAGTACGTTTTGCGTCACTCAAACGTTTTAATAACTGGTTGATATTCATGAACCAGTGCACGAGCTGGAAGTGATAGTCAATGCGGTTGTTCTCGTAAGCTAAGGCAATATAGCCAAAAGTCTTATTCTTGAAGAACAGCGGAAAATAAAGGTAGGCAGAATCTGACTGTCTGTAGATATGTTCCGGCAGGAGGGAACGCTTGGTAAAACTGCATTCCGGCAGTCTTTTGCCATCCCGCAGACTTAATTTTAAAATAATCTCATCCTGACTTGGCTCAAAATCCATTTCATTTTCCGTTAATTCCAGTATGTGCTGGGAAACGCTGTCCCAGTTGGCGTACAGACACAGATAAAATTCGGAACAGTTTGGAATAGAATGAACGTAATTCTCCAACAGATCCATCGCTTCATCTATGTCGGCAATATTTTGGAATTCAGCAGACATTTTCATGGAACTTAAAATAGAGGACTCCAGAGAAGCAATCTGGTTATTCAGTTTCTGTTCAAAGTAAATAGCAGGAGTCTCTTTTGTAAGACTGCATCCACAGGAATTTTCCAGAACCATCTGTGCATGTACCACAGTGATGGCAGGAACATTTTCCTCATGGATTAATTTCATCAGTTTTTCCACGGAAGCTTCCCCAAGTTCATAGACAGGGAAAGAGACAGTTGTGAGAGAAGGTGTGAGATTCTGTCCTTCTTCACTGTGGTCACAGCCGGTGATCGCAAGGTCCTCTGGAATATGATAACCGGCAGAGATGGCAGCAGTCATTAATAAAAGTGCCAGTTTATCATTGTAACAGACAACCGCATCCGGTTTTGTTTCATTTTCTTCAAAGAAGCGGAGTGCTTCAGCAGCGGACTGCGCAGTGTAGGTTCCGGTATAGATGGAATGTGCGTGTGGTGCAATGCCATGTTTTTTTAATGCGTCCCGGTAAAACTTTTCTCTGGCATCCGAAAAGAAACTCTCATCGGCACATCCAAAATAACAGATATTTTTGTAGTGATGTTCTGTGATGAGATGTTCTGTAATATCAAAAAAAGGATGGTTATTTTCTAAGGAAACCGAGGGAAACTGCTGCTTATAAACAGCAATCTGTATGATAGGACAGTGACATTTTTCTTTCAGCAGGGAATAGATCTGATCCTTTAACTGTTCGTTTGGATAAGTTTCAGACGCAAAAATAACACCGCTTAAATCATCAAAATTCGGCAATGTCAGAATGCTTTCCTCTCCCAGACTGTAGTCCCCGAGATTCTCCCCATCCATAGAAGCAAAAATCTCAGCGGTGTAACCGTATTCTAGCGCTTTGTCAATAATACCCTGACATACATTCTTCTGGTAAAATCCCATAATGTGGGAGATAAAAATCCCGATTTTTTTATTGTGATACATGATAAAAACCCCTTGGAAGCAGCCATGATCCGGCAGCCTCTTTTTTTTACAACAATATAATCTTATTGTACAAAAAATCAAAATGTTTTACAATAGGAAAAGCTTCAAAATGAAAGGAATCTAAGGAAATGATACAGGATATTGCACCAATGCAGTTGGATAATTCCTATAAAAAGAAAGTACCGCATGCAGGCAGCAGATTGCTTGGTTTTGGAGAGAGAACAGTATATCTGGAATACAACGGGGAACTGCAGTTTTTGACTTACGGACAGTGGAAGGATTACAACGAAAATGTGCTTGGCAGGGAGGTGCCGCCGTGTGTTTATCTTTTTTTCCATAGGGGAGGAAGAATACTTTCTGACGGAGATCGGAGCGGATACAAAAATCGGCGAGTTTCGTTTTTATAAGATGTTTGATGTCCGGGCAATGCAGCCAAAGGAACGTGTCCTAGCAGCTGCGACCGCATGGCATTTATTTGTATGGTATCGTGACAATCAGTTCTGCGGCAGATGTGGGAAAAAACTGGTTCACAGCGAAACACAGCGGATGCTTCAGTGTCCGTGCTGCACGAACATGGTATTTCCGAAGATCGCACCTGCGGTCATCGTGGGAGTCACGCACGGCGATAAAATCCTCATGACGAAATATGCGGGCAGAGAGTACAAACGGTATGCGCTCATCGCAGGATTTACAGAAATTGGAGAGACGGCAGAGGAGACGGTCAAAAGGGAAGTCATGGAGGAAGTCGGACTTGCTGTGAAGAATATCCGTTACTATAAGAGCCAGCCGTGGGGCTTTGACAGTAATCTTTTACTCGGCTATTTCTGTGAGCTTGCAGAGGAGGAAGAGATCCACTTAGACGAGGAAGAACTCTCCGTGGCAGAGTGGGTGGATTATCACGATGTCCCGGAGGATAGGGAGAAGTTAAGCCTGACACATGAGATGATGACGTATTTTAAGGAGCAGAGAATGCGATGACAGGAGAGATTCTGGAAAAGTTACAACAGATCACACCGGAAGAACAGCGTATTTTATCCGGGGAAAAGACGATTGAAAAAGAAATCTATATGGAAGAAAACTCGAATGTGATCGATGCCACAAAGCTTTTGGAGGCAGGAAAACTCATTCAGGTGCGGACACATACGAGATTTATTCATTTTCCGGAACATACCCATAATTATGTGGAGATGATCTATATGTGTTCCGGCAGCACGCATCATGTGATCAATGGGGAGGATGTGATTTTAAAGCAGGAGAACTGCTCATTTTAAACCAGAATGCCGTGCAGGAGATTTATCCGGCAGGAGAAGGGGATGTGGCAGTGAATTTTATCATTCTTCCGGATTTTATTTTTTGACTATGGGTTAAAGATGATGGAGACGGATGCAGCCAGTGAGCAGCAGAAGTTTATTATCCAGGTGTTGAGTTATGTGGAGGAACATTATAAAAGCGGTGAACTCACAGAACTGGCAGAGGAACTGCATTTTGATATTTACTGGCTGTCAAAGGAGATCAGAAAAAGAACCGGAAAGACCTATACAGATCTGGTTCAGGCAAAGCGGTTGAGTCAGGCGGCATATCTGCTCCGCACGACAGCCATGAATGTGATGGATATCTCCATGGCGGTCGGCTATGACAATATCAGCTATTTTCATCGGATTTTTCAGAAAAAATATGGGATGACGCCGCGCAGATACCGTATCAGTGAGTGAGAGACAGCAAAAAATGTTTTTTAGGATTTTGCATAGAGCTGCCGGTATTTTGTCGGTGACATGCCGGTTTCCTTCTGGAAGCTGGAAAAAAAGTAAGCTGCGGCTGCTGAAGGACAGCTCATCGCTGATCTCTGAAATTGACATACGGGTACCGGACAGGAGAAGCTTGGCTTCTTCTGTTTTTTTCTGCCGGATATAATTGTTGACGCTTTTTCCCATCACATCCTTGAATTTGTGGGAAAAATAGTATTCGGTGTATCCAAGCCGCTTCGAGAGAAGCGAGATGGATAAAGGCTCCCGGATATGAAGCGTGATATAATCACAGATATCGGCAATTTGTTTTGCGTGCTCATCCGTCTCGTGGGCGGCGCGGACTCTACTGACATAATCGTCTAAAAGTTCATTGCCCAGGTTGTTGGTGTCGGCAGTCGTTTTACATTCCTCGATCCGCTTTCCGTAATAATCATTTAAGGTATATGCAGTGGAGGGATTTAATCCACCTTCGATGGCGGCACGGCTGCAGAGGGTGAGAAGTACGAGCAGATTATTTTTATTGGCACGCAGGGTATCTCCAAGTTCCACTTTCATGCCAGAGCTTAAGGTCATGGACTTGCCGAGTGCCCTCCGGTAGTCCGGATTTCCCTCACGGATCATGGAAAGAAAGGTCTGTTCTGCCATCCAGATTCCAGGATGTTCATCGGCAATGAGTGTAAGTTCGTCTGTGTCCGTTGCTTCGCTGTGAGAGGAGAAGGAAATCATGTCTGCGGATATTTTTTCTCCGGTAATCGCACAGTGAAACATAACGGCATAGGAGAGCAGTGTGGAAGATGGAATGATCGGAACACTCTCAATCTGTCGGACGATTTTAGAGCGCAGCTTCACGGTAAGCTGGTAGGAGTCTAATTTTTTGCGCAGGATCAGATGGGAGCTGCTTCCGGTAAAGGCCGGTCCCATAATGTGGATCTGTTTCAGCTCAAACCCTCGATACTCAAATCCGGCAATCCATAAAAGACCAAATTCCGTATCGAGAATGAGCGGAAGACGTTTTCCATTCTCAATGTGGGAGAGGATAAGAGAAGAAAAACCAAGCATGGATATAATATCCGGCAGCATCATTTCTGCCGGGCAGTCTGTCTTGATCAGTTCAAAATCCGGATCATATCTCCAGAGGTGAAGCGGGTATTCACATTGTACCATTTCCTGAAAAAAAGAGAGACGTTCTTTAATATTCATGCCTGGTTTCCTTTCCTGCTTTTATCTATTGATTCCAGTGGCCGAGGAAGGATAAACTTTCCTTCGGGCAGCGTGTCTGTGTGGTGCGGTCGACTGCAATCAGCCCAAAGGTCATGGAGTAGCCTTTCTGCCATTCAAAGTTATCTAAAAGGCTCCAGTGGAAGTAGCTTTTTACCGGAAGACCATCTGCAATGCAGGAGGCAACTCCTTTTAAGGCTGTGTCGATAAAGGCAACACGTCTACTATCATCAGAGGTTGCAATTCCATTTTCTGTTACATAGAGATCTCCGTGGAAATCTTTTGCCACTTCCCGGATGACATGTTCTAAAGCCTGTGGGTAAAATTCATAATTCATCTGGGTAAGCTCTGCGCCTTCCGGATTTGGTAACTGTCCATCCGGTCCAATGAGAGAACGTGTATAATTCTGTACTCCTAAGAAATCGTCCTCTTTAATATAAGGAAGATAGTGCAGAAATTCTTCGTCCCATTCCTTTCTGGCACGTTCTTCACCGCCTGCCTGTGGTTGGATATCGTGCAGACTTAACGTGAGTCCGACTTTTATGTCGGGATAGAGGGATTTGATCTCTTTCTTTGCAAGTTCATGAGCTTTCATGATGAGAAGGTCGCCCTCTCTGGTACGCATGGAAGTGAAGTTTTCTACTTTTTCCACGCTGAATACTTCGAGGTTCTCAGCGGCGGCAGCTTTCTGACCTTCCATCATTTTCTGGAGGTTGATGCCAACCTGAACGCTTCCGTCGGCACTGTCACCGCCGGATCGTGCAGCCTGCATCTGTGCCATCATCTGGCGTTTGTAACGCTCTGCGATGGCTGCGACCTGAATGCCCATATTGGCTTCGTTGATCGTACATATGTAATGAAGTTCACTTCCAAGCTGCTCGATAATGAAATGCACATAGTGTGCAAAGTCCGCAGGGGTTGTCTCTGCTTCCCATCCGCCTTTGCTCATGAGCCATTTTGGGCTGGAAAAATGGTGAAGGGTGACAAAAGGTTCCACTCCATATTTTTACAGCATAAACATAAAATTTTTTCCCTTCATGGTTGCGTTACATTGCAATTCGAAACTCAAACGGTCAACTGCTCATTCTTCGCAGTACTTCGCAAATTCATTTAAAATCTGCTTCGCAGATAGGAATTTGCTCACACTTGAATCATTTCGCACGGTCTGTGCAGTAAATGACAGACCTGATTATCAAAAATGAATTTTACCTGCCTTCTAACTGGGAAATACACAGACTGCCGGATAATCTTCCGCTGTATGATTATGCACCGGATGCCAGAGTGAATGGAGACTATGTTTATTTCTGTGCATCGAAAAAAGGTGAAATCTGTAATTATTACCGGACAAAGGATATTATAAATGGATCTTATGAGGAGATAGAAGGAACTTTTGATTTCTGGGATCCAAATCTGTTTTTTGACGAGGATGGCAGGGTATATTTTTACTGGGGATGCTCCAATGAAACACCGGTCTGGGGTGTGGAGTTAGATCCGGCAACCATGAAGCCGCTTGGAGAGAGAAAGCCGCTTATCTATGGAAATCCTTTCACCAGAGGATATGAGAGGATGGGGGTTGACAATAGTATTTTCCCGAACCCCGAAGAAGTGGTAGAGCAACAGTTTCAGGGCTTTTTAAAAATGCAGCATATGACAGAAGATATGCTCCCGAAGGAAATGATTCCACTTGTAAAAGGAATGTTTACAAAGAAACCTTTTATAGAAGGACCATGGATGGATAAATATCATGGGAAGTACTATTTACAGTATGCCTGTCCCGGAGCAGAATATAATGTATATGCTGATGGTGTTTATGTTTCAGATTCACCGCTTGGACCATTTGTGCTGGCAGAGAATAACCCATATTCCTATCATCCGGGTGGATATATGCCGGGAGCAGGACATGGTTCTACGATGTGGGATAGAAATGGAAATCTCTGGCATGCTTCTACGATGAGAATCAGTGTGAACCATCAGTTTGAACGCCGTGTTGGTATCTGGCGCGCCGGTTTTGATGAGGATGGTGAACTGTTTTGCAATCAGCGGTATGGTGACTGGCCGGTTGCAGTGGAAGAAGAGAACACAGATGCATGGGTAAATCCACAATGGTATCTGCTGAGTTATAAAAAATCTGTCAGAGCTTCTTCTTATGAAAAAGGAAAAGAACCGGAACTTGCAGTTGACGAGGATGCAACGACATGGTGGCAGTCACAGACGAAAGATGGCTGGTTACAACTGGATCTTGGAAAAGTGTATGATGTCCGGGCAGTTCAGATTAATTTTGCAGATGATAAAATTGATATTCCGGTACCGGGAGAAATTAAGGGTACAAAAACCCAGCCACGTTATATTGAAGAAAAGGATTATGTGACAAGATGGAAGTTAGAGGGATCCATGGACGGAATTACTTATGAAGTGCTGGAAGATAAGTCCGGTGCAGTGACCGATCTGCCACATGATTTTATTGTGAAAGAACAGGGAATCAAAGTCCGTTATATAAAACTTACAATCTATGAAGTTCCATATCAGCAGAAACCGTGTATTTCCGGTCTGCGTGTATTTGGAACAGGAGATGGAGAAAACCGCAAAATGCAGAGTTTACAGTAGCGAGAAGCGAAAATGGACTGGACATGACAGTGTCAGCCAAAGCGGAGCAGGCAACTGGATACAATATTTTATGGGGACATAAAAGGATAAACTGTATCACAGTTATCTGGTATATGGAGAGGAACTCAAAGAGAAAAGAATTGGAGCACTGATCAAAGACAAAAATTATTACGTGCGGGTAGATACTTTTAATGAGAATGGAATTACAGAGGGTAATACAGTAAAAATGGTGTAGAGGTACACGAGTGATAATGCATGGAGGAAAAAATAATGTTTGGAAAGAAAAACAACAGATAACAGAGACAAATGGCTTTACATACCGGAGGGCGAAAACGTGGCAGATTGCACTTGCGTCCTGTAGTTCGGGAATTGGAATGAGCTTTTATGTATTGCTTGGACTCGCAAGTTATGTTGCAAATGCAGGATATGGAATTGCAACTGCAGTGGTAGGGTTAATTCTTACTGCAACAAGAATTTTAGATGGTGTGACGGATCCAATCATCGCAATTATCATTGATAAAATGAATACAAAATTTGGAAAAATCAGGATTTTAACAGCACTCGGCTGGGCAATTGAGTCACTGGCAGTTCTTATGATGTACTGTTGGGCAAGTGGAAAAGGACATGGAATTGTATTGTTTGTTGTTTTATATTGTGTCTATATTATTGGATATACACTCTGCAACGTAACAGCACAGATTGTTCCTGCAATGCTTACAAATGACCCGAAGCAGAGACCAATGGTAGGTGTCTGGAGCACTGCCTATAATTATCTTGTACCTATGATTTTAAATATTGTAATTACTGTTATGTTACTTCCACAGTATGGAAATGTATATTCCGTTGAAATGCTTGCAGCAGCATGTAAAGTCTGTGTTGCAGTTTCAGCAGCCGGACTGATTTTATGCTGCATCGGTGTTACGGACATTGACAAGCCGGAGAACTTTAAGGGTGTGAGTACCACAAAGAAAAATGAACCGGTCAAATTTAAAGATATGGTGGAATTAGTGAAATCCAACCGTGCATTACAGTCCTTTATCGTAGCGGCAAGTTCCGATAAGATCGCAAGCCAGACAGCAAGTCAGGCAGTGGTCACAACGATGTTATTTGGTATTATTATCGGCAATATGCAGCTTGGAACAATCCTCAGTGTGATCGGAATGCTGCCGTCTATCGTGTTTGCATTTATTGGTGCAAAATATGCCGGAAAGCACGGAAACAAAGGATCAATGGTGACATGGACTTATGTATGCATGACAGTGACAGCTATACTTGTCGTATTATTTATACTGATCGATCCGACGCTGATCGCGACAGCAGCGCCGATGATGATCGCGTATGTCGTACTTACTTTAATCTTAAATGGAGCTAAAATGTGCGTTACGATGTCAAGCAATGCCATGATGGCAGATATTATTGACTATGAATTAGACAGAAGCGGTAAATTCATACCGGCAGCAGTGACAGGAACTTACAGTTTTATCGACAAACTGGTATCTTCTTTCAGCGCGGCAATCGCAACCGGACTGGTAGCACTGATCGGATACAAAACGACGATGCCACAGCCGTCTGATCCGTCCACACCGGCAATTTTCTGGATGACGATGAGCCTTTACTTTGGACTTCCATTGATCGGCTGGGTATGTACCCTCTGCGCAATGAGAAAAACACCGCTCTCAAAAGAAAAAATGGAAGAAGTACAGAAGAGCATTCATGAGAAAAAACAGGCAGAAGTGGAAAAAGTGATTGATGAGATGAAATAAGCAGAGAATAAAAAAGTCTGAACATAGACAGGAAATACAGGAGGATTGACAAAAATGAGACAGACGACAGTATTGGATAAAAACTGGATTTTTTATAAAAACCCGGACAGTGGGGAAGGAGAAAACGTAACGCTTCCTCACACCTGGAACGCAGTGGACGGGCAGGACGGTGGAAACGATTACTACCGTGGAACCTGTAAATATGCCTGCACATTTGAAAAACCAGAGATGGAACAAAACGGAAAGGCATATCTTGAGTTTGACGGATCAGCCATGACGGCAGATGTGTTTGTAAATGGAGCAGAGCTTTTCCATCATGAAGGCGGATATTCCAGATTCCGTGTGGATGTTACAGAACATTTAAAAGAACAGAATCAGTTGGAAGTACTCGTTGATAATTCCGATAACACAAAAGTCTATCCGCAGAAGGCTGATTTCACATTTTACGGCGGACTATACCGCATGGTGAAGCTGGTGACAGTGCCGGAAAACCATTTTTGCATGGAGTATGCAGGAAGTAACGGTATTAAGGTGACACCGGAAGTGACGATTTTAGACGCCGGAGCAAAAAAGGCAGACGCAGAAGTGACCGTGGAACTCTGGATAGAGGGAAAATCTGCTGACGTTATGGTGACGGTGGGAGGTGAGAAAAAGAGTGTTCCTGTAGAGCATGGATATGCAAAAGCAGTGTTTGATCTTACCGATGTACATCTCTGGGATGGCGTGGATGATCCGTATTTATATACGGCAAAAGCGGAACTGTCTGATGGAGACAGCGTGGAGACAACCTTTGGATGCAGAAGTTTTTCCATTGATCCGCAGAAAGGATTTTTCTTAAATGGAAGGTCTTATCCGCTTCGCGGTGTGAGCCGTCATCAGGACCGCGCCGGAGCAGGCAATGCGCTGACAAATGAGATGCACCGTGAGGATATGGAGATCATAAAAGAGCTTGGAGCGAATACCATCCGTCTTGCACATTATCAGCATGCGCAGGAATTTTATGATCTGTGTGATGAAAACGGTATGATCGTATGGGCAGAAATTCCGTACATTACGATGCACATGTCAGATGGAACAGAGAATACATTAAGCCAGATGAGGGAGCTGGTCGTTCAGAATTACAATCATCCATCCATCGTCTGCTGGGGACTTTCCAATGAGATCACTGCAGCAAGTGCCGTAAATGAGGAATTATTGGAAAATCACAGAAAATTAAATGATCTGTGCCATGCACTGGATATGACAAGACCAACGGTTATGGCAGACGTGTTTATGCTGGAGACGGACAGCCCAATGTTGGAGATCCCGGATATGAACAGCTATAATCTGTATTTTGGCTGGTATCTGGGAGAGTTAGAACAGAATGACAGTTTCTTTGACGCGTATCATAATACATACCCGGATCGTGTGATCGGACTTTCAGAGTATGGCGCAGACGCCAATCCGGCTTACCACAGTGCAAATCCGGAACGGGGCGATTACACAGAGGAATATCAGTGTATTTATCATGAGCATATGGCAAAAATGATCGAGGAGCGCCCGTATCTGTGGGCAACACATGTCTGGAATCTGTTTGATTTTGCGGCAGACGGAAGAGATGAGGGTGGAAAACACGGCGTGAACCAGAAAGGTCTTGTGACCATCGACCGTAAGCTGAAAAAAGATGCCTTTTATCTGTATAAAGCATATTGGAGCAAAACTCCATTTGTCCATGTATGCGGCAGAAGGTATGTGGACCGCACCGAAGATGTGACGGAGATCAAGGTTTATTCAATGAGCAGAGCGTCACACTCTTTGTGGACGGTGTGGAGAGAGAGACAGCAGAGGGCTCTAAAGTATTTAAATTTGAAGTCCCGATCACAGGAACACACAAGATCAGGGCAGTGTCCGGTGCCTGTGAAGATGAGATCACCGTGAAAAAAGTAGAAAAATCAAATCCGGATTATATATTCAACAAACAGGGAGATGTTGTCAACTGGTTTGACCGGGATGATTTTAAGGCAGACCATTATTCAATCTCGGATACGCTCGGAGAGCTTGCACAGAACGAGATGGCGAATGCAATCGTACAGCGTCTGATGGCACAGGCTTCAGCAAGCCGTGGCGATGTGGCAGAAAGTGTGAAAGATAACCCGGCGTTGCAGCGCATGATGCAGCGGATGACATTAGTCAGCCTTTTAAAACAGGCAGGAGACGCAGTGAGCGAGGAACAGATGAAAGCGCTCAACGACGCATTACAGAAGATCCCGAAAAATCAGGCATAGGAAAGGGATGGTTACGAACATGACAAAAGCAATACAGCAGATTATGCTTGGAACTGTGACAAAGAATGAAAAACAGGCAGCAGAATCTTTAAAGAGGATCAAAGCGGCCGGATATGACGGCATTGAACTGAATGGGTTTATGATAAAACAGACCTCTTTTCTGGTCAGAATGCTCACAAAAGCAGCCGGTATGCCGGTCGGAAAAGGCGGAAATTATGACTGGAATGCCCTTGTGAGAGAGGCAGGACTTGCCGTGACAAGCATCCATGAGAATCTTGGCACGATAAAAAGAGAGCCGGAGAACGTTATCAGGGAAGCTGAAAAATTTGGCACAAAATATGTAGTCATTACCGGAATGTACCGTTTTGATTATTCGGATAAAAATGCAGTGTTTGGCTTGTGTCAGGACTTAAATGCTTCCGGAAAAATTTTAAAAGAGGCGGGCGTGGAGCTTTTATATCATAACCATAACTGTGAATTTCTGAAAGTTGAACCGGGAAAAACGGCATATGATCTGATCCTCTCTGAGACGGATGCTTCGTGTGTGAATTTTGAACTGGATTCCTACTGGCCAACAGAAGCAGGCGTAAATGCACTGGAACTGATGAGAAAGCTTGACACAAGAATGAAGCTTTACCATATCAATGACCGTGGAACAAGACTGTCAAAACCTGCCATGACACCGATCTTAAAATCGGACAGCATGGAACTTGGCTATGGAAACATGAATCTTTTTTCGCTGATCACGCAGGCACAAAAAGTGAATGTGGATGCAGTGATCTTAGAAAGCCACAAAAACTGGGTGGACGATTCTCCGTTAAAGTCCATGGAGTTAAGTGCAGAATTTATGAATCAGTACGTTTGTTAGAGCATAGCTGGAAGGGAGAAAACGCAGGGAATGGAAAAACTGAAAATGCATTTTATCACCTCAGACCGTGAGTACCGCGAGGGAGAGGTCTTTGTATATGAACAGAAATTTACCGTGAAAGATGTGAAGAAGGCAGTGTTCACAGCAACTGCGCTCGGAGTATACGAGGCAGAGATCAATGGCGTCAAAATCGGGAAACAGATGTTTGCACCGGGATATTCCTACTATCCAAGGCGTGTGCTTTACCAGACTCATGAGGTGAGCGCACTGCTTCGTGAGGGTGAGAACACATTGCGGGTTTATCTTGGACAGGGCTGGTATTGCGGCCGTTTCCTCTGTGAGAACAAGACACAGATTTACGGGGAAAAACCTGCGGTATCGTGGATTTTAAACATCGAAGATGCGGGTGGCGTCCGGGACATTGTATCCGGCGAGCAGACGGACGAACTGGAATCTCCTTACGAATACGCCGGGGAGTATGACGGTGAGATTTATTTTGCGGATGGAAGAAATCAGGTGATCGGACATCCGGTATCTTTCAAAAACGAACTGGATTTTGCGTTGGAGCCGACGCTGACCGAAGTTACGTTACAGGAAGAGATGGAGGTGAAAGAGGCAAAGCAGACAGGAAAAGTAACGATTCTTGATTTTGGACAGAACTTTGCCGGAATTGTTGAAATTAATCCTTCTTTTCTCACAAATGAGACAATTACAATCCGCCACGGAGAGATTTTAAATGCAGATGGAAGTCTTTACACTGCCAATCTGCGGAAAGCAAAGGCAGCTATCGTCTATCATGCCGGAGCGGAAAAGAAAAAATACCGTCCCCGTTTTACCTATATGGGATTTCGATATATGGAACTCTCAGGCGTAGATTATCGGCCGGGCATGATCAAAGCGTATGCGCTTCACACCGATATGAAGCGCACCGGATACTTTTCGTGTGAGAATCCAATGGTTCAGAAATTATATGAGAATCAGGTCTGGGGGCAGAAATCCAACTATGTGGAAGTGCCGACCGACTGTCCGCAGCGGGATGAACGTATGGGTTATACCGGGGATGGGCAGGTGTTTGCACGCACCGGAGCCTACAATTTTGACACCAATGATTTCTGGAAAAACTTTTTGCGTGATCTGGAGCTGGGACAGCTTGACAACACGGAAGGGTATGTGTGTGCCACTGTGCCGCAGACCGGACCTGCCGGAATTGGTTTTATCAGCATGTTAGGCTGGGGAAATGCGGTCACAATTTTACCGGAAATGCTCTATCAGCAGTTTGGAGACGAGGAAGCACTGCCACGCCAGTACGAGAGCATGAAACTTTTTGTGGAGGCGGAAATCCGGAAAATGGGAAAGAAAAATCTCTGGATCGGACCGTCTTTAGGAGACTGGCTTGCAATGGGAAAAGGGATTGCATGGCAGGCAATGCACAACAATCCGGTATCGAATGCCTTTATCGTACATGATCTGAAGGTCATCAGCGAGACGGCAGAGCGTCTTGGGAAAAAAGCTGATGCAGACAGATACCGCAGGCAGATGGAAGCCACAACAGAAGCATATATCCGGAAATTCGTGAGCAAAAAGGGAATCGTGGCAAAAGACTATCAGTCCGCCTACATTATGGCTTTAAAATTTGTACTGCCGGAGGGAGAACTGCGGGAACAGGTGAAAAAGAATTTTGCTGCCAATATCCGTAAAAATGGTTTACAGACAGGTTTCTTTGCGACGGAACATCTGCTTCCGCTTTTAGTGGAAGCGGGAGAGACAGAACTCGCCTATGATATTCTGCTTCAGGAAGGCTGTCCGGGCTGGATGTATCAGGTCAAATGCGGTGCGACCACGACGTGGGAACGCTGGGATGCATTAAAGCCGGATGGAACGGTCAACGAAGAGAAAATGGCAGGTTCCGGCGACAATATGGTTTCTTTCAATCACTATGCATTTGGCAGTGTCGGAGAATTTTATTATCAGTATATTCTCGGAATCAAACCACAGAAACCGGGTTTTGCAGAATTGCATTTCGAGCCGTATCCGGACAGACGGCTTGGTGGTGTGAGCGGAAGTTATCTCTCAAGAGCAGGAAAAATTGAAAGCTCCTGGAAGTATGAGGAGGATGGCTGTCATATCTCATTGAATACGCCAGTAAAATCGGAAGTGGTTCTGCCAGACGGAAAGAAAGAGACAGTGGAGGCAGGAACCTATCAGTGGCTCTGTTGAAAATAATTTTGGCAAATAAGGACACTTTTTTGAACAAAAAGTGTTCTTTTTTTGCGCTCATTTTTTTCCTAAAATAAAAAATAGAAAAGGAACACAGATGCAGGAGAGGGGGAAACTATGGAGCAGTATTATCTTGCAATCGACATTGGGGCTTCCAGCGGCAGACACATATTAGGACATATGGAAGACGGAAAAATGGTATTGGAAGAAATATATCGTTTTCCGAATGGAATGACCGAAGAGAACGGACAGAGATGCTGGAATGTAAAAGCACTTTTCAGAGCAATTTTAGAGGGAATGAAAAAGTGTAAAAAAGCGGGAAAAAGCCCGGTGAGTATGGGGATTGATACCTGGGCAGTTGATTTTGTCCTGTTGGATAAAGAGAATAAAATGCTTGGAGATGCAGTCGGTTATCGGGACAGCCGTACAGCAGGAATGGATGAGAAAGTCTATGAGATCATCCCGGAAGAAAAGTTATATGAGAGAACAGGCATCCAGAAGCAGATTTTCAACACCATTTATCAGTTGATGGCGGTAAAATCCAACAATCCCGAAATTCTCGAACACGCAGAGACCATGCTGATGATCCCGGAGTATTTTAATTATCTTTTGACAGGAGAGAAGGCATCAGAATATACGAATGCAACCACGACACAGTTAGTATCCCCGGAAACAAAAGACTGGGATTATGAGCTGATCGAAATGTTAGGATATCCAAAACAGATTTTTCAGAAAATAAAGAAGCCGGGAACCGTACTGGGAAATCTGACGAAAGAAATTCAGAAAGAGGTCGGATTTGATTGTGAAGTCGTCTTACCGGCAACACATGACACCGGTTCCGCAGTGATGGCAGTTCCGACAAATGAGGACAATACCATTTACATCAGTTCCGGAACGTGGTCACTGATGGGGACAGAATTAAAAAAAGCAGACTGTTCACCGGAAAGCAGACTTCATAATTTCACGAACGAGGGAGGATATGAATATCGTTTCCGTTATCTGAAAAATATCATGGGACTCTGGATGATACAGTCGGTCCGAAAAGAACTGGCACCAAAGCAGGGATTCGGAGAGATCTGCGAGGCGGCGGCAAGAGCGGACATTGCATCTTTGGTAGACTGTAATGACGACCGTTTTTTAGCACCGCAAAGCATGACAGAAGAAGTGCAAAAAGCCTGCGCAGAGACCGGACAGCGGATACCGGAGGGAATCGCAGAAACAGCGTGCGTGATTTATAACAGTCTTGCACAATGCTACGCACAGACGATCCGGGAGATCGAGGAGATGTCAGAAATTACATATGAAAGCATCCATGTTGTCGGCGGAGGAGCCAATGCGGCGTATTTGAATGAACTGACTGCAAAGGCAACCGGAAAGACCGTTTATGCCGGTCCGACAGAGGCAACAGCCATCGGAAATCTGACGGCGCAGATCATTGCAGCAGGAGAACTTGAAAATTTACAGGCTGCAAGAAAATGTATCTTTGAGTCTTTTGAAATAAAAAAATATGAGAAATAGCAATCAGGAATATCAGAAAAAATATATGCCGGAAGCGGATGTTGTGCCCGGCAGAAAGGTGAGGTAAAAATTTTATGACGGTACAGGAAAGATATGAAGCGGCCAGAAAAATGTATGCAGATATCGGTGTTGATACAGATGCAGCGATCGCAAAATTAAAAAGAAATCCCGGTATCACTTCATTGCTGGCAGGGCGATGACGTGACAGGATTTGACCATGACGGACCTTTGACCGGCGGAATCCAGACAACCGGAAACTATCCCGGAAAGGCAAAGACACCGGAACAGCTGATGCAGGACATGGAAGAGGCGATGAGCCTCATGCCTGGCAAAAAGAAATTAAATCTTCATGCAAGCTATGCAATCTTTGAGAAAGGCGAATTTGCAGACCGCGACAAATTAGAGCCAAAGCATTTCAGAAAATGGGTAGACTTTGCAAAGAAACACCATGTTGGGATTGATTTTAATCCGACATTTTTTTTTCACATGACAAAGTAAAAGACGGACTGACACTGACAAGCCCGGACGAGGAGACAAGAAAGTTCTGGATCGAGCATGGAAAAGCATGTATCCGCATTTCGGAATATTTTGCAAAAGAGACAGGTGTTCCATGTGTGATGAATATCTGGATCGGGGATGGATACAAAGATATTCCGGCAGACCGCATGGGACCACGCATGAGATATAAGGATTCCATTGAACAGATCATTGCAGAACCACATGATCCAAAGCTGGTAAAACCATGTGTGGAGTCTAAGGTATTCGGAATCGGTGTGGAGTCTTACACAGCGGGATCAGCCGAGTTTACATTGACATTTGCGGCGACACACGAGAATGTCCTTCCGCTGATGGACAACGGACATTATCATCCTACAGAAGTAGTATCGGATAAAATACCGGCTTTACTATGTTATTTCCCGGAGATTGCACTTCACATCACAAGACCGGTAAGATGGGATTCTGACCATGTCGTCTTATTTGATGATGAGACAAAAGAGATGGCAAAAGAGATCGTAAGATGTGATGCAATCGACAGAGTACATATGGCACTTGATTATTTTGATGCAGGTATCAACCGCATCAGTGCATGGACGGTGGGATTCAGAAGCTGGCAGAAAGCACTATTATCTGCGCTCTGCACACCGAATGCGGAACTGAAAAAATTACAGGATGAGAACCGTCTGACCGAGCTTATGGTCATGCAGGAAGAATTAAAGACATTTCCATTTGGAGATGTATGGACCAAATACTGTGAGGAATGTGGAGTTCCCGCAGATAAGAACTGGTTTGCAGAAGTAGAGAGATATGAGAAAGAAGTACTGTTAAATCGATAGCCAGAGCAGGCTATGTGAAAAATAAGGCAGTTCGTTCTGACGCAAAAATGACGATAGAAAACCTAAATGGAGGAAAGAAAACATGAAAGTATTAGATGCAGAATTTGTGCAGGGATTTATCCGCATGGCAAATGATGGATGGGAGCAGGGATGGCATGAGAGAAATGGCGGAAATCTTTCCTATCGTATCCGGCCGGAAGAAGTGGAAGCCGTAAAGGAAGATTTTGAGCCAAAAGAGTGGCAGCCAATTGGAACAAGCGTTCCAAAACTTGCAAAAAGAGTATTTTCTTGTAACAGGAAGTGGAAAGTATTTCCGTAATGTGATCATCAAACCGGAAGATTCCATCTGTATCATCGAACTTGATGAAAAAGGGGAAAATTACCGTATCGTTTGGGGGCTGGTGAATGGTGGAAGACCAACTTCTGAACTTCCGTCCCATTTAATGAATCATGAGGTGAAAATGATCGCAACCGGTGGAAAGCACAGAGTGATATACCATGCACATCCAACCAATATTATTGCGCTGACGTTTGTTCTTCCATTGGAAGATAAAGTGTTTACAAGAGAATTATGGGAGATGGCGACAGAATGTCCGGTTGTATTTCCAGAAGGTGTGGGTGTCGTTCCGTGGATGGTTCCGGGCGGCCGTGACATCGCAGTAGCAACCAGTGAATTAATGAAGAAATACAATCTTGCAATCTGGGCACATCACGGAATGTTTGCTTCGGGAGAAGATTTTGACCTGACATTTGGGTTAATGCACACCGCAGAGAAATCCGCAGAGATCCTTGTGAAAATGTTATCAATGCAGCCGAATAAGAGACAGACCATCACGCCGGATAATTTCCGTGATCTTGCAAAAGATTTCAATGTGACACTGCCGGAAGAATTCTTATATGAAAAATAGAGTAAAAAATTAGAAACGTTTATTAAAAAATGCGTGATAAAATCACTTTTCATGACACTTACCGTGCGCAATGTCATGGAAGGTGATTTTTGCTTTTAAAAAAGAAATTTATGTGCTATAAAAGAAGGAGGCTTTGGCTGAAAACACATATAAAAAGCGAGGATGAAAATGAAACAAGACTATAAAAAAACAACATACGCCTGCTTTATCGGTTATATTGTCCAGGCGATCGTCAACAGCTTTGTTCCGCTGTTGTTCGTGACATTCCAGAAAACATACCAGATTCCGCTGACGAAGATCACACTGCTTATCACAATCAATTTTGTGATACAGCTTCTGATCGATCTGCTTTCGGCAGGGTTCATTGACAAAATCGGTTACCGGGCATCCGTGGTCATCGCCCACATCTGTGCGGCGGCAGGGCTGGTACTGCTCACGGTTTTGCCGGAACTTTTTGCAGATCCGTTTGTTGGCATTTTAATGTCGGTCATGATTTATGCAGTGGGCGGTGGTTTGCTGGAGGTGCTGGTCAGTCCGATCATTGAGGCATGCCCGACGGATAATAAGGAAGCGGCTATGAGTCTTTTACATTCCTTTTACTGTTGGGGATGTACCGGTGTTGTTTTATTTTCCACGGTGTTTTTCGCACTGTTTGGAACGGAACACTGGAAAATCCTCACACTGTTGTGGGTGATCATTCCGGTCTGCAATATGATTTTATTCACAAAAGTGCCAATCTACAGTCTGCATGAAGAGGGCGAGAAGGGCATGACCATGGGAGAACTTTTCCGGGAAAAAGTATTCTGGTTTTTAATGATCATGATGGTGTGCTCCGGTGCATCCGAGCAGGCGGTGAGCCAGTGGGCATCAGCGTTTGCGGAGCAGGGACTTGGAATCACCAAAACGATCGGTGATCTGGTGGGACCGATGGCATTCTCTATTTTAATGGGAACTTCCCGCTTGATTTATGGAAAATATGGAGACAGATTCGATCTGGATCAGTTTATGAAATTAAGTACGCTGCTTTGCATTGGCTCTTATCTGCTGATCGCATTTGTGCCGGTTCCGGCGGTAGAACTTGTGGGCTGCGCAATCTGCGGCTTTTCAGTTGGAATTATGTGGCCGGGAACGTTTAGCAAAGCGTCCGCATCCTTAAAGCGGGGTGGTACAGTGCTTTTTTGCACTGCTTGCGCTGGCAGGAGACCTCGGCTGTTCCGGTGGACCGACACTCGTGGGATTTGTTTCGAGTGCGTTTTCCAATAATCTGCGCGTGGGAATTGAAAACGGTTGTAAAGCCAGTAAAATCAATGCTTGCAGCCGTTTTTTGTTTCGTAACGATATGTGCTATTGTGCTATATTTTTTACGCTATGGTAAATTTATTTCTTTTATTTGCCTGATGATGCTTCGCATCGTAGATTTTTTGATGAATTCATAGTCTGTCCGAAAACCAAAAGTTTTGTGTAATGAATCTGTTATTTCAGTTCGTGTGTAGGACGGAACATAGCCATTAGCAGTATTTAACAGTGTCATTTTCATAGAACGTAAGGTCTCGATGATCTGTTCTGTTGTATAGTTATTTCCTATTTTCTGCTCTAACAGACGGTAGAGAAGAAGGCTGATGTAACAGGTCATGAAGTGAGCCTTAATCCGGTCATCTCTTCTGACGTAAACAGGTCTGGCTTCGAATTCTGTTTTCATGATTCTGAAGTTTTCCTCAATTTCCCAGCGCTGCCTGTTAATCTTTATGATTTCCTCGATATTTCCCTCTAGATTTGTCATTACTGCGTAGAAACCATCGTAAAGTTCTTCTTTGGCAATCTGTTCCACGTCAATTTCATATACTTTTTTTTCTGCAATCTCACCATCGTTTGTTACAGCAGTCTTTTTTACAAAACGCATTGGATCATTTTGATTTTTACCCTTTCGTTTTTTGCAAGGAGAGTTAATGATCCTCTCTGCACGCTCGATTTGACGTGACCGGATTCTTTGCTGATAAGCTTTATATTTCGGTGAGTATGTAACGATCAGCGTCTCATCCATATTTCCTGTGACAATAGGAACTTCTTTGTAGTAAATGGAGTTAAAAACGTCTTCATCGGTTTCGTCCAAAGTCCTGATATCTATAAAATCTGTCGAACCAACTTTTCTGAACTGCGTTGGATTCAGGGCAATATCACGGTATCCCTGCTTCATCTTTTTAAGGGAATGCGTGATGACATAAGCCCGATTCCCGATGCTGTTAAACGCTCGGTTATTTGCACTTCCAAGACCGGCATCTGAACAGAAAATAAATTCACTACAGTTAAAATCTTTTATGATTTTCATCTCCAGTGGCTTAAGCGTTGTCTGCTCGTTTTGATTACCTGGAAAAACATCAAATGCAAGCGGAATGCCATCAGCATCCATAAACAGCCCCATACCAACAATCGGATTTGGACGGTTCTCTTTGCTTTTCCCATAGTGCTTCAAGCCGCTTTCTTCCTCGATCTCAAAGTAATAATTCGTACAGTCATAGTAGAGTATCTTCTGATTTCTTGGATGGATGAAGTTTGAATTTTTGTATAGTTCACTTTGGATAAAATCCGACTCTTCCGCGATTACAGATAAAGCTCTGTAAACATCCTGAATCTCATACTTTGGTGGTTCAAGAAGCGTTTTGCAAAAGTTATAACTGCTGAACCTGCTTGAAGGAGAGAGAACCCTTGCGTAAACGAGATCAGTCAGAATCGCATGAAGATCATACTTAAATTTATGGCGCCCTTTAATCACACGGCAGATGTTATCAAGGCGTAGCTCCGTACATAATTGTTGAAGAAATAGATAACCGGCATGAAAAGAACGTGTCTCGTTCATAGGAATGCAGGCAGCTTGAGAGAATTCAACCGTAACTTTCCCGGTGCGTTCATTGTAAAGTTCGGTTTCTTTGGCAGCTTCGCTTTTCGCCCAAGCCATAAGTTTTTCATTATCACCATCAAACTGTTCCAACAAAGTATTGTATTTTCCAAGCTTCTTGTAGATACGAGATGATGATTTTCCGTCCTTTTTACGGAATGATTGATAAATATAAACATCTTTATTATTTTTACTACCAGTAACTGCAATATACATGACACAAAAAAAAATCCAGGTTTTTTTCTTTTAATTATATCACACTATTACAAACAAGTACATACCAAAGCAAGGAAAAAAAAATTTGACATGGAAAAAAACGCAGGTTTTATGCGACCTGCGATAACGTTTTTTTTAAATATTCAACTGTCAATTAGATGTTTTTAAATCATCTTTGGAGACAGCACAAAATGCATTGGATTCCGCAAACGACAATTATGCATCTGTGTAAAAAACACGGACAGAAGCGTTGCATCTGCCCAGAATACCGTTGACATGCAAAAATACCAGACAAGCACGACCAGAGATTTAAAAGACCAGCTGGAACAGTTACAGAAGCAGCTTGCAGACTGTACACTTTCTGCACCGATCGGTGGAGTTGTCACAGCCGTCAATGTATCAGTCGGAGATAAAAACACAGCAGGAACGACCATGATTACGATCGAGGATACATCTTCCTTAAAAGTAGTCGTAAATGTTGAGGAAGCTGACATCTTAAAGATCCAGGAAGGAATGCCTGCAACCGTTTCAACGGATGCAACGGGGGATGAAGAAATCAAAGGTACGGTAACACGTGTGGTCAGAGTAAAAAATCAGTCAACCAACACAAACGGCACAGATACCAATACCTCAAGCGGTTATTCTGCTGAGATCACGATCGACAACACAGAACTTCTGGTTGGAATGAGTGCAAAAGCCAAAATTGTGATCAAAGACAGAGGTACACAGCTTGCAGTTCCATATGATCTGATCCGGCAGGATGACAACGGAGATTCCTATGTTCTGGTAGCGGAAGCAAATGAAGATGGAACAGCGACCGCAGTCCGGAAAAATATCAAAGTCGGTGAAGAGGTAGGCTATTATACAGAAGTGACAGGCGGCGATCTGAAAGAGGGCGACCAGCTGATCTACGATAATACATTTTCTGTCACCGAAGGTCAGGTGTTTACTCCGGAACAGATATATTCCAATCAGGCACTTGACACAGAAGGCATGATGAGTACGGAGGCAGAATGATCGTGAGTGAACCAGTAATCCGTATGGAGAATATTATAAAACGTTATTACATAGGCAAGCCGAATGAACTGCAGATTTTAAATGGGATCAGCCTGTCAGTCGATCAGGGAGAATTTGTCTCCATCGTCGGTGAGTCCGGTTCCGGAAAAAGTACATTGATGAATATTATCGGTGTCCTGGACCGTCAGACTGAGGGAACTTACTTTCTGGAGGGAAAAGATGTAAATAAAATGGATGATTCCATGCGAAGTGCGATCCGGAACAAAAGAATCGGTTTTGTTTTCCAGAATTTTAACCTTCTTCCGAAGGCAAATGCATTAAAAAATGTCATGGTTCCGCTGTTATATAGTACTGAGAAGGAAAAAAATCAAAAAGAACGTGCCATGGAAATGTTAAAAATGGTTGGCATGGAGGAACGGGCTTTTCATAAACCAAACGAGCTTTCCGGCGGACAGAAACAGCGTGTGGCGATCGCACGCGCAATGATCAATGATCCGGCGATCATCTTAGCGGATGAGCCGACCGGAGCGTTGGATTCCAAGACCGGACATATGGTCATGGATCTTTTCCATAAGCTGCATGAGGAGCAGGGAAAAACCATCGTTTTGATCACACACTCACAGGAACTTGCGGCGGAGACAAAACGGATCGTTACGATCTTAGATGGTAATATCGTGTCAGATAATGGAGGTGAAGGCTGATGTTTTTGGAAAATATAAAAGAGGCGATCACCAGCATTTTCAGCAATAAAATGCGTTCGGTTCTGACTATGTTAGGAATCATCATCGGTATCAGTGCAGTCATCACGATCACGACGATCGGTAATTCCATTCAGACTACTTTGACATCCACCTTAAATTCACTGGGTGGCAATACGGTACAGGCATATGTGGATGCAAGATATCCGGAAGATGATGCAGACTGGGATACCTGGGAATACCCGGAAATGAAAACATCGGACTTTGTGACACAGGAGATGATCGATGAACTGGTGGAAAAATATCCGGATGAATTTGATGGAATAGCAGCTTCTGAATTTCTTGGAAACGGACAGATCCGGCAGGATAAAAATACTTATGCCAATGTATCCGTTCAGGGGACTACTTCCGAGTATATTGATTATATGAAATTAACGATGTATGCCGGAAGAAACCTTACAAAACAGGATAACAAAACAAAGAAGAACGTCTGCATTGTGGCTGATACCATGGCAAAGCAGTATTTTGGAGATGAGAATCCAATAGGAGAACAGATCACTTATGCAGGCAGCGATGGAAATCTATATAATTTTACAATTGTAGGCATATACGAATATAATGCAGCACTTTTTGGCAAGGTGGACACCAGCGTCCCGGAAAAAGACCGTTATACTACAATGTTTATTCCAATCCAGACCTGTTTTAAGCTGATGGGAAAGGATCAGTCCGGTTACACAAACTTTAACCTGATGGTCAATTCCCTGGCTGATATCGATCAGGCAACGACAGATGTTACAAACTTTTTTGAAGAGAAATATGCAAACAATAAAAATTTCCATGTTACTACCTATAATATGGCGTCTGATATGGGAATGATCAATACCGTCATTAATGTGATCACGATCGCAGTGTCCGGCATTGCATTGATCTCATTGATCGTAGGCGGTGTCGGTGTCATGAACATCATGCTTGTGTCTATTACCGAGCGTACAAGGGAGATCGGTGTCCGGATGGCACTTGGAGCGAAGAGGAGCACCATCCGTATGCAGTTTGTCATAGAAGCGATCGTACTCTGTATCTTTGGTGGAATGATCGGGATATTGATCGGGGTGTTTAATGGATTTGTATTAGGCAAAGCAGCGGAGTTTGTGATCCAGAATATGTATTCTGAATATTCAAGCTACATTATTATGTCGGTACGGCCGTCTTTATCCGCTATTGTACTTTCCTTATTCTTCTCCATGCTGACAGGAGTATTCTTCGGATACTATCCTGCAAACAAGGCAGCCAAGATGGAAGTAATCGATGCATTGAGATATGAATAACCGGGGGTTAGGTTATGAACTGCCGCTTACAGGTGGTGTTACGGATTTCCTAAGGTTATGTTGTATTGCATGCCAACAAAGTGTATAGAAATATAAAAAATAGAACTGTTGCTGTCAGAATCATATTTTCAATCGCTGCACCTATGGACAGTGAATCACTAATTTCAACGATTCGTTTTTCATTTTCAATGCTTGCAAATGGCGTGTACTGATTGGTATTAAGAACTGCTATGAGACAGGGAACTTCCTGCATGATTCTGACTGTAT